>Ga0256406_1000048_pt1 | contig 202237 bp, 156 predicted proteins | sample RumenRJG_03DNA_FD_185986 | JGI IMG/M metagenome (GOLD analysis project Ga0256406, IMG submission 185986) | Bovine rumen microbial communities from Lethbridge, Alberta, Canada - RJG_03 | ecosystem: Host-associated > Mammals > Digestive system > Stomach > Rumen | place: Canada: Alberta... | reverse complement strand
CGGCACCACTGCCACACCGTCTGCACGTTGAAGCCTTCGCGCTTCGCCCAATCGCTTACTCGCATGGCTCAATCATAACACACGAAAACAAACAGAATCAGGCATTACAGGTAGCCGATAAACGCCCCTCGGCGTCGATCCAGTAAAGCCGCTCCACGAATCCGCCGAGCTGCCCGGACATACGCGTTTCCATCCCCCGCACGCCGAAGGCGCGCTCGTTCACGCCCTCATACACGGCGGTAGAGCCGGCAAGCACGCCCCACGGAAGCACGATGGCGACGACGAGGGCGAGGATGGCGGGCCGACGGATGGCGTCGCGCGCCGAGGCGGCGGCATGCGACGCGACGGCGACTGCACCACCGCACGAGAGAGCACCACCGCGCGAGGCCGCCCCACGCCGCCCGGTCAGCGCCGGACCCCACAGGCGCCTGACACACCACGCGCGCCGAGGCGGCGGCATGCGACGCGACGGCGACTGCACCACCGCACGAGAGAGCACCACCGCGCGAGGCCGCCCCACGCCGCCCGGTCAGCGCCGGACCCCACAGGCGCCTGACACACCACGCGCACACGATGGCGGCGAGATCCGCAAGCGCCAGGCATGCGAGCAGCCACGTGCCGTCCTCCTTCATGAAGTAGGCGGCAGTGACCGACACCGCGAGCGCCAGTCCGTCGGCCAGCAACCATGCGGCGCGGCGCCCTTCGAGCGTGTGCAGCACTAGCAGGACCATCAGCGCGAGCACGGTGATGTACAGCGGCGCCATGACGGTGTTCCGGTACAGGCGCGTGCCGCAGTCGGGGCTGAATCCAATGGGGTGGAACAGCGTGGCGGCGTAGGCGGCGAGAGTCCACCATGGATGCCGGGGCGCCAGGGTGCGCACGATGTCTGCGACAAGCGCCGCGGCGAGGCCCCACAGAAGCGCGATGGCGGTGGCGAAGGTCAGGTGCGAGGCGTGGACGAGGAGCAGGAACAGAGGGAAGCCCATGACCTTGACCATGCTCAGCCAATCCGGGTTCGTGAAATGGTCGGGCTGCGCGTAGCGCACGAGCAGGGCGTCGTCGAGATGACCTGCGTATGACCACATGTAGATGCCGACGCGGTTGGCGCACCACACGCGCAGCGCAAGAAGCGCGACGGCGGCGAACAGACACGCCACGATGGCGCCGATGGAGACGCGCGATGCCGCGCCTTGATCGGACGGCGCTCCGTGTCGGCTTGTGTGACGTGGCGAATGGCGCCGTGTCATGCCTTGCTTACCTCGTGGTCCGCATCGTTCGCCGCAGACGACGAAGAAGCCGCCGTCCAGGAAGCCGCCGCCCTCCCCTCGCGCCACGAGGCGAGGATGCATGCGGCGAGCGCGAAGACGAGGATCTGCATCGCCACGGCGCCCAGGTCGTAGTAGTTCGACCACGTCATGGAGAAGCCGTCGTTGTGGTACAGGAACGCGTTGTACCACTGGATGACGGTCGAGTACACCAGAGACACGCCGACGGCGGCGACAAGAAGCAGGTACGTCATGACGGAGCGCGCGGTGACGGGCGGCGCGGCCCTGCGGCGGCGCACGAGGCGCACGATTCCGCCGATAAGCACGATGGCGAGGGCGATCAGCAACAGCGTATTGAGGATGCGGTACGCCCAGAACAGCAGGATGGCGAAGGTATTGGCCAGGGCGTAGCGGGTGGGGCTGCGCAGCGTGTAGTCGGCAAGGTAGGGCAGGCCGAAGGCCTCGGCCGCAGTGGCGCCGATCTGCTTGGTCTGGCCGTTCGTGGCGGCGTTGTCGAGGTAGTCGCCGTACTTGGCGCCGGGCGTGTAGCCCGCGAGGAACGTGACGCCGGCGTAGCCCTCGGCGATATACGGCACGAGGCCGGCGATCTCACGCCTGGTGTATCCGCCGACGCTGGCGAGCGGCTGGATCGTGCGGCTTTTCCTCAGCGTGCCGTTGTCGAACGCGGCCTGGATCTCGCAGTTGACCTGCGCGAACAGGTCGTTGACCGCCTCCTGCGACGTCCACAGGCCGGTTTCGACAAGCGCGGAGTGCAGCACCCAGGTGATGCTGTCGCCGGGAATCGGGGTTTCGAAAATCGTGTCGGTGATATTGGAATGGTCGGGTTTGACAATCCACGGCGTGTGCACGATGGCCTGGTACAGCTCGGGATGCGACTGCAGCGTGGGCGAGGCGTCGAAGGCCTGGCGGATGGCGTCGGCGGGCGCCCAGACGTAGGAGGAGCGGCCGGGCGCGTCGATGGCGTAGAGGTATTCGACGAAGCGTCCGGTTTCGCCGCCGAGGCGCATGTTGCCGATGTACGCGCCGAAATACTTCCTGTTCACCGACTTGTACGCGACGCTCGACGCGGCGAGTCCGGCGAAGGGGATGGCAAAGGCGATGACGACGGCGACGATTCTGCGCCACGCGGCGGGGGCGGAAGACGCCGCGGCGTCAGGCGATGCGGCGTCCGATGGCGATGCCTGCAAGGATGCGGCGGGGGCATCGTGGTTCCTCTCGCCGTCGCTCTCGCCCGCCCCGCGCCGGCGGTCGCGCACGCATATCACCACCTGCGCCACGATGCACACCACCGCGGCCGCGGCCACGCACGCGACCATCCACAGGCCGTCCTCCTTGACCCAGTAGGTGTAGATAAGCGCGACGGTCATGAGCACGGACTGGCCGACCAGCGTCCATGGGCGAGCGGTGCGCGACAGCACCCGGAATGTCATGAGAAGCACAAGCCCGATAACAAAGACGTAGCACGGGATGAGGATGGAGTTGCGGTACATGCGCGTGCCGATATTCGCCTCGAACGCCGCCGGGTAGAACAGCGTGTACAGGAACGCGGCTACAGACAGCCACGGACGGCGCGAGACGGCGCGTACGAGGAAGAACACGACGAGCGCCGCCGCCACCCAGAGCAGCGCGAGCACCGTCGGGTAGTTCAGATGCAGTATGCGCACGACGCGCAGGAGCTGCGAGTAGCCGGTCACCTTCATGAGGGCGCCGTCGTCGGACGGATTCGAGTAGTAGCCGGGAAGCGAGTAGCGCAGAAGCACGGTGTCGTCCCAGTGCTGGAGCGCCCAGAACCACACGCCCACGAAGCGCGCGGCGGCGATGCGCAGCACGATGGCGACGGCCATGATCGCGCACAGCACGCCGGGGCGCGGGGCGCGCAGGCCGGTGCGACGGGAGGCGGTGTCATCGCGGGAGGCGGGGACGGAGTCCGCGTAGGCGGCACCGGTCTTCGACGCATCGCCCGCCGCGGCATCTGCCGCATCCTCCACCGCAGCCGAACGCCTTGCGAAGAATCGTCGTATCCCGGACCGCAACGCAACCTGTGCCATACCTCTCCTGACTCGCGTAGTCGCGCCGCCAGCCCTCGCGCGGCGCGACGCCACGAATATCGTAAGAACCGCAAGGGACACGCTCCCCTGCGGTTCCTGGAAACACCACGCGGCGTCCGGCAGGCTCAGTGCGTCAGCGCCTTGGCGCGACGGTTGCCGATCCACTGGATCACCTGCACGATCACGATGAGGATCACCACGATTACCGCGAGCACGCCCGTCTCGTAACGGTTGTAGCCGTACTGGATGGCCATGTCGCCGATGCCGCCGGCGCCAATCGTGCCGACCATGGCGGAGCTGCCGATCAGCGAGATGATGGTGATGACGATGCCGCGCACCAGCGACGGCCTGGCCTGCGGGAAGACGGCGCCCCACAGGATCTGCGGAACCGTGGCGCCCGTCGAGACGCTCGCCTCCACAATGCCCGGGTCGACTTGCGCGAATGCGCTTTCTGAGATGCGCGCGAAGAACGGGATGGCCGCCACGCACAGTGCGATGGCGCCGCCCGTAGGCGTGTACGGGTCGCCGACGAAGAAGGTGACGACCGGGATGAGCACGACGAGCAGGATGAGGAACGGCAGCGAGCGGATGGCGTTCACGATGAACCCGACGATGGCGTTGACCGCACGGTTGGCGTGCAGGAGGCGGCTTTCCGTCACGTACAGCAGCACGCCGAGCAGGCCGCCGAGCACGATGCCGACGACGGTGGCTACGACCACCATGTAGAGCGTTTCGAGCAGCGCCTCGGGAAGATGCGCCTGGATGATATCCCATGTCGTCATCGCGTGACCTCCTTGTCGGTGTCCTTATCGTTGTCCTTGTCGGTATCGGTCGAGGAAATCGTCTTGTCGCCGGCGCCCTCCGCGCCATTGCCTTCCTCGCCATCGTGCGCCTCGTCACCCGCCGCAAGCTCGTCGCGGTCGAGGACCTCGAATTTCAGCACCTTGCCGCGGATATCGTCGAGTGCCGCGGCCACCGCCGCATCCTCGCCCGACACGAGCACGATGAGCACGCCGATCGGGCGCGCGCCGAAGTACTCGACGTTGCCATGCAGCACGTTGACGCTGACGCCGCGGCTACGTGCGACGTCGCTGATCAGCGGCTCGAGCGCGTCGTCGCCGCGGTACGTCAGCTCCACGAGCTCGCCCGCCGGAAGCGAACGCACGAGGCGCGGCGGCAGCGTGATGCCGAGGAAGCGGCCCACAAGCGACTTTGTGGTGGGATGCTTCGGCGCGCTGAACACGTCGAAGGTCTCCCCCTGTTCCACGATGCGCCCGTTCTCCATCACCGCCACGTGGTCGAAGATCTCCTTGGCCACCTCCAGCTGGTGCGTGATGAACACGATGGTGATATGCAGCTCGCGGTTGATGCGGCGCAGCAGGGCGAGGATGTCCTGCGTGGTCTCGAGGTCGAGCGCGCTCGTCGCCTCGTCGCACAGAAGGATCTTCGGGTCGTTCGCGAGCGCGCGGGCGATGGCGACGCGCTGCTTCTGGCCGCCAGACAGGCCCGAGGGGTAGCTGTCGATGCGGTCCTCGAGGCCCACGAGGCGCAGGAGCTCGAGCGTGCGTTCACGCCATTCGCTGCGCTTCCAGCCGCCGGCTTTCAGAGCGAACTGGATGTTCTGGCCCACCGTGAGGTTGCCCACGAGGTTGAAGCCCTGGAATACGAAGCCGATCTTGCGGCGCAGTTCGCGCAGGCGCGCTCCCCTGGCGTCGGTGATGTCCTCGCCGTCGATGAACACGCGGCCCTGGGTGGGGCGTTCGAGCAGGTTGATGGTACGCACCAGCGTGCTCTTGCCGGCGCCGGAGTAACCGACGATTCCGTAGATCTCGCCGTCGAGGGCGAGCAGGTTGACGCCCTTGACCGCCTCGACGGTCTTGCCGCCTTCATGGAACGTGACGTGCACGTCCTTCAATTCGATAACGCTCATATGCTGTGCTTTCCGATAATCGCCGGATGCGGGGTGCCACGGGTGGAGGAACCGTGGTCGGGTGCATCCGGACGGGGGAACGAAAGGCGCCGGCCCTCGCGAGCCGGCGCGGTGTGACGCGGGGTCACTCGGTGTGGTGTGCCGGGCGCGATGGCCCGGCGGCGCCGGCTCACTCGGTGCTGGAGCTGGATTCCTTGTCTTCGGAGGAGGACTCGCTGGCGGAGGAGCTGGTCGCGGACGCGGAGCCCGAGTCGGAAGCGGACGCGGACGCGGAGGAATCGTCCTCACCCCAAGCCGCGGGCTTGCCGAAGCTGGAGAAGCGGCTGTTGGCGATGGCGTCCTTGAAGCGCTGGCTCACCAGGAGGTCCTTGACCGTCTTGGCGAAGTCGGTGTCGGCATCGCTCGTACGCACGACGAACACCTCCATCACACCGTCGGTCTGGTCCTCGAGGGCGAGGGCGCTGTTCGGATCAAGGCCGGCGTCCCAGGAATAGTTACCGGGCACGAGGCTGAAGTCCACGGTGTCGAGCGAGCGGGCGAGCTGCGCGGCGTCGACGGTTTTGATGTTGAGGTTCTTCGGGTTGCTCGCGATATCGTCGACCGTTGCCTTCGTGGCGTCGGTATCGCCGTTGAGCTCGATCAGGCCGACCTGGCGCAGCACGTCAAGCGAGCGGGCGAGGTTGGACGCATCGTTGGAGATGGAAACCGTCGCGCCGTCAGGGATCTGGTCGACGCTCGTGTACTTGTTGGAGTAGATGCCCAGGCCGAGCGTCGGCGTCTGGCCGAGGGACGTCAGGTCGAGGTTGTTGTCGGCCGTGAACTTCTTGAGGTAGTTGCCGTGCTGGAAGAGGTTCGCGTCGATGCTGCCGGAGTCGAGCGCCTTGTTGGGCTGCACGTAGTCGGTGAACTCCTTGGTGGTGAGGTTGTAGCCGTCGTCCTTGAGCAGCGGGGCGAGGACCTCGGTGACCATGTCGCCGTACGGGCCGGGGCACACGCCGACCGTCACGTCGGTGAGGGTGCTGCCGTCGGCCTTCTGGAGCTTGTCGGCGTTCGCGCTGTTGCCACCGCAGGCTGCAAGCGAGCCCAGCAGGGCGCATCCCGCGACGACCGCGGCGACCGTCTTCTTCAGGGAATCGAATGTCAGGGTGATGCTCATCGTCTCTCCTTCCGCCGTGTGGCTGTGACTTCTCTCGGACGATGGTTCACACACTATGCGGCTCCTCCATGCCACACGCGCCCGCTGTTATCGGGGTTCCTTATCGCCTCCTCAAAACGCTATCGCCATGTTTTATGGCGCGTTATCGGGAAGCGGAGGCAGATGCGGAACAATGTGACGCACCGGACCTCGCCGTGCACCACCACGGCCCGAAATCGCCTTCGGCGGGTGCCACCACACCCGCCGAACGCCATTCCGACCGGAAAATCGTCAGAAACCAACCCTAAACCGCCTTAGGCGGGTGCCACCACACCCGCCGAACGCCAAAACCAACCCATCAAACGCCCCAACCCCTCCGAAACCGCCTTAGGCGGGTGCCGCCACACCCGCCGAACACCATTCCGGACCGCCTTTCCACGATTTCCCCGCCAAAACCGCCTTAAACGGGTGCCGCCACACCCGCCGAACACCATTCCAGCCAGCCAACCGAGCCCAAACCCCGCAAAATCGCCTTAAGCGGGTGCCACCACACCCGCCCAAGGATCCTGGTATGCGAGGGGTGTCATGATGCCGGGGAATCGGCCTCTCCGTTCGTCCCGTTCGTGTCCAGGCGAAAGATGGCGTAGAATAGGATGTGCGTTTCCGGGGATCGACGATGTTTCCGCGGTCGCAAGCATGTTTGGGGACTGGGACATGCGCAAACACAATCAGAACGATAACAAAACAATTCATCACCGTTCATTGGGGGAACACATGGATACAGATAACAGCACTATGGGCGACGACGCCTCCGAAAGCAGCGCCATCTCCTTCCCCGCCCCGCCTCTTGCCACGCCCACCGCCGACCAGGAGGAAACCGAGGTCGAGAAGGCTTACAACGGCTTGGCGGCGAAGCTGCTCGAGACCATGGTCGGCCCCGACGGAACAGGCGACGCCATCGTCTCCCCTCTGTCGGCCGTCATGCTCCTGGGCATCGCGGCGGACGCCTCGCAGGGCGCGACCCGAAGCGAGATCGCACACGCCATCGCCCCCGGCACGCCGTATGACGAGCTCATGCGGATACTGCATGATGTCCAGGTCAGGTATTCGTGCAGCCGGACCGCCAGGTCGGCGAACGCTGTGTGTGTGAGGAACGACTACGCACCGTCGATCCGTCCGGGCTACGCCGAGCGCCTCATGCATGTGTTCGGCGGCGCCCTGTTCAGCTCAGCCGACCTCGTCAACGATATCAACGCATGGGCGAGCAAGAAAACGAACGGCATGATCGACCGCATCGCGGACGGCAGCGTGGCCGACGCCGCGCTCTGTCTGCTCAACGCCATCGCGTTCGAATCCGATTGGAAGACACTCTATGAGGATACGGATCCCACCCGCCGCGAATTCCACAACGCCGACGGCACGACGTCGCTGGTCATGATGCTTCCTAGTTCCGAGAGGCGGTATCTCGAGAACCAAGACGTCATCGGCTTCACAAAACCATACAAGAACGAACGATTCGAGTTCATGGCGCTGCTGCCGAAGAAGCCGGGCAGCGATGCACTTCTCGACGCGGTGAGGCATACCGATTTCACACGGACGTACCGGGGCCAGGATTCGACGCTGGACAAACGCAGGGATTGGAACCCTTATTTCCCCTGCATCGCGCACGTATGGCTGCCCGAGTTCTCGCGCGATACCGAGACGGACCTCATCAGGTTCTGCAAAGGACTGGGCATCGAGACGGCGTTCGGTCCGGACGCCGATTTCTCGCCGCTGACCAGTGCTCAGATCCGCGTCGGAAAAATCATCCACAAGGCGCATATCGACGTCGATCGCAGGGGAACCAAGGCGGCGGCCGCCACATTCGGCTTCGCCATGGTCACCGGCCTGCCGCCGGCCTACCCGCCCGTGATCGAAGTCCATCTGGACCGGCCCTTCCTCTACGCCATCATGGACAGCGAAACCGGCCTGCCGATTTTCACCGGCGCGTGCACCACCATCCCGTCCGTCGAGTGAGGTCCATCGTTTGAGCCCCCCGTTTCATGCAACGCGGCGGGGCGCAGCACAAGGCCCGGACCGTTCACACGGTCCGGGCCTTTTTCGTCAATCTGTGCATCGCAGCCGCATCGTAGCCTGCGCACGTCACATACCCACGCACGCGCTTTACGCCGCCGCGCCTCCGATCTGCGCGATCGGTTCGGCCGGCTCGACCGGCGCAACCGCGGCAACCGCCTCCGCCTCGGCCTTCGCCGCCGCCGAGATCTCGGGATTGTGGATCGCGAACGCATGCTCGGCTAGATGCAGCTCCTGCGTCACGAACTCGTGCAGCGTGCACTCGTAGCCGTGCTCGCGCCCCAGCTTCGCAATATAGCCGTTGATGTAATCCACCTCCGTCGGACGCCCCGTGGTGAGGTCCTGGTACATCGACGGGTAGTGCAGCGGATGCGCCACGCCCGCGGTGTGCAGAATCGTCGCCACCTCGCTGTCGCGCGTGCCGAGCAGCGGGATGCCGGCCTTCTCGGCCGCCGTGTACGCCTCGTCCACGAGCCGCTGCGTCAGCCACGTCGACGCCGGATGCGCCGCGAACTCGCCGAAGCGGATCTGGTACATCGTGCACAGCGTGTTGAGCACGGAGTTGAACACGATCTTCGCCAGGCACATGCCCTGGAAATTATCCACGATGGTCGGGTTCAGCGTGGCGGCGGTGAAATCGTCGAAAATACGCTTCTCGATCTCAGGCGCGCCCTGGGCGCCGCGCGCCGCGATCTCGGGGTCGAACGAGCACAGGTTCATGGCCTTCGCGGTGGCGCCGCCGGTGAAGTTCACGTCGCCCGGCCCGTGCACCACCGCGCCGATAAGCGCCGTGCCACCGAAGATATGGTCCTTCGGGAAGTACTTGTTGATCTTCTCGAAATGCCCGTAGCCGTTCATGGCGGAGAACACAGCCTGGTGCTCCTTGAACAGGTGGGCGCAGCGGCGCAGCACGATGTCGAGCTGCACCTGCTTGACGAACACGATCCACACGTCCGGGTCGCCGTCGTACTCCTCGGGCGTGAAGATGCGCGCCTTGACGAAGTGGCGGTCCTTCTCGTCCTGCGACACGTAGTATCCGCCCTTCTCGCGCACGGCGTCGACGTTCGCCTGCCATGTGTCGATGAAGTCGACGTGCCTGCCGGCGAATTCCTGCAGGAGCACGCCGAACTGCGTGCCCATGCCGCCTGCTCCGATCACTGCGTATGTGAGGTCCTTGGCCATATGCTCTCCTTGTTTTGCCTTGTATGCCTTGGGTTTTGGGTTTCTACGATTTTCGGTTTCTACGACTTTCCGGCCGATAGCGCCGCGACGGCGCGGCCGCCGATTCCGCCTACCACGCGGCTCCGCGCGCCGCGGCGATGCGCCGCGCCGCCCCTTCAAGCGTTTCCGAGGGCTCGAGCAGGCTGAAGCGAACGAATCCTGCGCCCGTCGCACCGAAATCGGATCCCGGGATCACGGCGACGCCCGCCTTGTCGAGCAGCCACACCGCGAAATCGGCGTCATCCCAATCGTGCGGAACCTTGAGCCACGCGAACAGGCCGCCGTGCACGGGCTCGAGCTCGAGACCCGCCTTCGCAAGCCCGGCGTTCAGCGCCTCGTAGCGGCCGCGGTAGGTGGCCGCGAGCGCGCGCACCGTGGACTGGTCAGAGTTGAGCCCCGCGGCGCCCGCCACCTGCACGACGGACGACATCAGGATGCTCGTCTGCTGGTGCACGGCCTTGATGGCGCGCAGGAGCCCGGCGTTGCCGGCCACGAATCCGCCACGCCAGCCGGCCACCATGTACATCTTCGACAGCGAGCACAGCTCGACGCCCACCTCGAGCGCGCCGGGCGTCTCGAACAGGCTGATCGGTGGCTGGGCGTCGAAACCGATGCCCGCGTAGGCGAAATCGTTGACCACCACGAAGTGATGCTCGTGCGCGAGCCTGACGGCCGTGGCGAACAGTTCGGGCGTGGCCACCGCGCCGGTGGGGTTGTTCGGGTAGTTGAGGATGAGGAGCTTCGCCTCGTCCCACACGGAGGCGGGCACGGAGTCGAGGTCGGGCAGGAAGCCGTTCTCCTCGAGCGCCGGAATCACGTGGATGCGGCCGCCGACGACGGCGGTGGAGCCTTCGTACTGCGGGTAGTAGGGGCCGACGAGCACCACGAGGTCGCCCGGGTCGATCAGCGTGGTGATGGTGGCGGAGATGCCGACCGAGGCGCCGGCCACGGCGAGCAGCTGCGTGCGCGGATCGATGGTCACGCCGTGCTCGGCCTGGTACCAGTGGGCGGCGGCGTCGAGGAACTCGGGCTTGCCGTCGAACTGCGGGTACTTGAAATTGACGGGGTCATGCGCGGCGCGGGCGAGGGCATCCTGCATGAACTGCGGCGGGGCGCCGTCCGGGTTGCCCTTGGCGAGGTTGATGATGCCACGACCCTGCGCGACGGCTGCGGCGACGCGTGCGTCCGATGCCGCGAAGGGGTTGGCGGGGATGACGGAGACACGATGCGCGAGCGAGGCCTGCGGGGTCCACGGTGTGGAAGCGGCGGGCGCGGCCGGTGCGGCCGGTGCGACGGTGGAGATATTCGGGGAACTCATGGTCTCTCCTCATGATGACGATGGGTGGTCGCGATGACGTCTGCCGTCATGCGCGATGTCTGGGTCACACGATGCCGTCGCCGAATGATGTCAGTGCGCATCACGGCATTGCCAATGCACGGCATCGGTGAAATCGTCTCCCACCATATGGTCGCCCCCGCGCCCCCGTCGCGCGTGTCCTATACGTAATTCTTATGCCCCGTTTCAATACCCGTTTCGGTTCACATTTCCATGCACGTTTCCATAACAATGTGATGGCTTACGGACAAAAACGGGGCGAAAACATCGTTTTCGACCCCCAAATGTCCGTGGCCCATCACATTGTTCGCACATTCATAACAATGTGATGGCTGGCGGACACGATTCTTGGCTATTCACGCCAAGGGCTCTTTGTGAGCTCTCATTGCGCGAAATCGTCCTCCGACTCCCCTCCTCGGCATCCCGCCCCGCCGACGGTGGGCCTCGCCGGTCACTGGCGTGCCAGCGAGAGGCACTGTTGGAGAAAAACGCACGCATTCCCAACGATTCCCCCGCCAACGGTCAGCCTCGCCGGTCACTGGCGTGCCAGCGAGAGGCACCGTTGAGGTTGAGCGGAGTGAATGGTCGGGGAATCGGTCCGGAACCCATCACATTGTTGAAGAATTCATAACAATGTGATGGCTTACGGACAGAAAACCACGATTTTCGGTCCGAAACCACCCGAAAATGTCCGCAAGCCATCACATTGTTCCTCAAGCCGCCTGCGCCTCGCGGTGGTCCTGCGCCTGCCTATGCGCGGTCCAGGCGTTCGCGGCGATGGCGAGGGCCAGGCAGAAGGCGATGACGAGCAGCGACACGGTGCCCAGGTTGTAGTAGTTGGCCCACGAATAGTTGTAGTTCTCCATGCCGGTGACATTGACGTCGAACCAAGACATCGCATAGGTGTACACAGCCGACAGCAGCACAAGCGCGAGGTCCGTGAGCCAGAACAGCACCATGCGCCCCGTCAGCGGCGCCGCGATCCTCCGCCGCCGGCACAGGCGCACCACCCCGCCGACCAGCACCACAGCGAGCAACACCGCCATCAGAGCGTTCACCACCCGGTACACGGCGAAAACCGCCGAGACCACGCGGTTCGCCGGCCCGAACCGGCCCTCGCGCAGCGAATAATCCGCCAGATACGGCAGGTTGAACGCCTGGGCCGCCTGCACGCCGACATACGGATACTCATCGAGACGGTTCATGTCGCGGTAATCGCCGGCCTTGCTGCCCGGCGCGTAGTTCACCAAGCGGAGCACGCCGTTATAGCCCTTGAGCATGGCCACGAAGCACTGGCCCATCTCGTCTCGCGTAAACCCGCCGGCGCTCGGCACGAGCTGGAAGCGCGTGGATTTCTTCAGCGTCCCGTTCGCGAAGGCCCGGTCGAGCTCGGCGTTGACCTGGCGGAACATGTCGTCCACCTGCTGTTGCGAGTGCCACAGCCCCGCATACAACAGCGCGGTGTGCATGCCCCACGTGAACATGTCACCGGGGAACGGCGCCTCGTACATCGTGCGACCGTTGGCGAAATTCGTGGGGTCTCCGCCGATCCACTGCGAATGCACCACCATGTCATGCAGGTACGTCTCCTTCGCCAGCGTGGGCGAGGCGGCGAACGCGGCATCGATGGCATCGGCGGGCGCCCACACCGACATGCTGCGGTTCGGCGAATCGATGGCGTACACGCGCTCGACGAAGCCGAACAGCTGCCCGCTCACACGTGTCTGCGTCTGCGCGATGCCGAAGTACTTCTTGTTGACGGCCTTGTACGCCGCGGTCACGCCCGCCAGGCACGCGAAGGGAACCACCGCCGCAAGCACGGCCGCGACGAAACGGCGGAGGGTATACGATGCCCCCGCCCCGCGAACGGACACGGAACCACCGGACACGGAACCACGCTTCCTCGAACGCCACCGCCCGACGCCGGCCACCGCATACACGCCCAGGCCCACGGCGAACGCCGCCGCCAGCGACGCCGCAAGCCACGCGCCATCCTCCTTCACGTAATACGTATACGAGAACCCCACGCCCAGAACCACCGACAACACCAGCAGGCCCGGAACCGAAAACCGGTCGAACGCCACCTTCCACACCACCAGCACCGCAAGACCGATGACAACCACATACAACGGGACCAGCACCGAATTGCGATACATGCGCGTCCCGATATCCGCCTCGAAAGCCGACGGATAAAACAACACATACACAAAAGCCCCGAAAGCAACCCAACGCCTCCGGCACACCGCCAGCACCAGAGCGAACACCACAAGCGCCGCCGCCACCCACAGCAACGCCACGCACGTCGGATAATCCCAATGCAGCTTGCGCATGGCCGCCAGGAACCACGAATACCCCGCGACCTTGAACAACTCCTCATCCGTCGGATCCGCAAAATGCGACCCCAACGAATACCGGAACAGAAGCGTGTCGTCCCAGTGCATGCCGCCCCAGAACCACACACCGATCCACCGCGCGAAGCCGATGCGCAGCGCAATCGCCGCAAGCATGACGTAGGTCAGCGGCATGCGCAGCACGGACAGCAGACGATTTCGCAGTCCGCGCGGGTTGCCGTCGCGATCATTCGCGTCGGCGTTCGGGCCATCGTTCCGGCTGTCGTTCATGTCGGGAGAATCCGACGTGGATTCGGCTGTGGATTCGTCGGCCGGACGCGGTCCTCTCATGGCGTGTCGTGCGATGACGCTCCCCGCTTCGGATCCGGCGAAAGCCATCTGTGCCATTCCACTCCTCCTTAGGTGCTGCGCTTGAGGTGCTGCGCCTGCATGCCTCCCGGGCGCACAGCCCAAGCCTAAGGAAGTTTTCGGACATGGAGCCGGCCCGCCCTCCTGTGAAGGAGGGCGGTGGCGCTCGCTAGTTCTTGCGCTACCCTTGCGCTACTTCTTGCGAGGTGCGTAGATCACGGTATCGATAAGCTTGGAGTAGTTCTTCGTGATGACGCCGCGGCGCGTCTTCAGGCTTGCGGTGAGCATGCCGTTCTCCACGTTCCACGTGTCCGGAAGGATCTCGAACTTGCGGATGGACTCGGCGCGCGACACCTGCGCGTTCGCCTGGTTGACCACGCGTTCCACCTCGGCGTGCACCGCCGCGTTCTTCGAGGCCTCCTCCAGGTTCTTGAGCGGCTCGCCGCCCTGCGTCTGCAGCCAGTCATTGACGCCGTCGAGGTCAAGCGTCACGAGCGCGGAGATGAACGGCTTTCCGTCGCCGATGACGAGGCACTGGTCCACGACCTCGCTTTTCATGACGGAGGCCTCGAGGTCGGAAGGCACGACGTTCTTGCCGCCTGCCGTGATGATGATGTCCTTCATGCGACCCTTGAGCGTGGCGAAGCCCTCGTCGTCAAGGGTGGCGAGGTCGCCGGTGTGCAGCCAGCCGTCCTCGATCGTCTCCGCCGTCAGTTCCGGACGATTGTGGTATCCCAGGCACACGGACGGGCTCTTAATGAGCAGCTCGCCGTACTGGTAGCCCTCGACCGGCCTGTTGATGGCGTACGTCATGCCGTTCAGCGGCGTGCCGATCGTACCGATCTTGTAGTGGTGGAACGGGCTGACGGAGGACGGCGCCGTCGTCTCGGTGGAACCGTAGCCTTCGAGAAGCGGCATGCCGATGCCGTTGAAGAAATGCGACAGATCGGGCGCGATGGCCGCGCCACCGGAGATGGCGCGCTCGGCGCGGCCGCCGAACACATCGATGATCTTGGAATACACGGTCTTCTTATAGAAGGCGTACCGGATGCGCTCGCCCAGCGGCAGCGTCGTGCCGGCCTGCTGCGCACGGCTCCAGTCGCGCGCCGTGACGGCCGCGCGGTTGAACATACGGCCTTTGAAGCCGGTGCCGGCCTTCTGCGACGCCGCGTTGTACACCTTTTCGAAAACGCGGGGCACTGCGAGGATCAGCGTGGGCTTGAACTCCTGGAAGTCCTTGATAATCGTCTTGAAATTGTCTCCCAGCCCCAGCTGCACGGTGCCGCCGATGCAGATGAACTGCATGTACCGGGCGAACACATGCGCCAGCGGCAGGAACAGCCACATCGCCTGGTCCTCGCCCAACGTGAACTCCGGCATGAACTGAAAACCGGAATACACCGTGAACAGGAAGTTTCCGTGGCTCAGCTCGACGCCTTTGGACGCGCCGGTGGAGCCGGATGTGTACACGATGGTGGCCACGGTGTCGCGGCCCACGGCCTTGCGGCGCGCGTCGAATTCGGAATCCGGCACGTTCTGGCCGAGCTCCTTGAGCGCAGTGAGCGTATTGTCGTCCAGAAGGTACACATCCTTCATGCTGGGGCACTCATCGCGCACCGACTCGAGGGAATCGCGCAGCCGGTCGTCGCCGGCGAACGCGCACAGCACGGTGGAATCATTGCAGATTCTCTTGATCTGGGCGGCGGAATCCGTCTGGTAGATCGGAACGACGACGCAGCCGATGGATGTGATGGCGAAGTCCATGGCCGTCCAGCGCCAGCTTGTCGAGGCAAGGATGCAGATGGAGTCGCCGGGCTTGAAGCCCTTGGCGATAAGGCCCTTGGCCAGCGAATGCGCGAGCTCGAGGAACTCCGTGCCCGTGAACCCCTGCCACTCGCCGTTCTTGTCGCGATACCTGATGATCTGCTCGTCGGGCGTGCGCGACGCCCTGTTCTCAAGCAGGTCGTATAGGTTGCCGTCGTTGTCAATCGGCTTGACCAACGGTGTCGTCGTTTGCTGAACGATATCGATCATGACACGTCCTTCCTTGGATGCCAATCCCTCTTGTCCCAAGTTCCGTCACATGTGGAACAACACCGACATTATAAGAAGACGCCGGTGCGAAAAAGCGCTATCGCGGGCACAATATTTGACGAAGGCGTAACTTTCGCCTCCGTAGGCTTTCTTCCGGCGGCGGCGTGCCGATGATACACGACACGCCGTCGGCGTGTCATTCGGCCTTGAGAGTGCGCTTCAGGGCGCGCGTGCGCATCGCGGCGCCGGGCACGATGGGCCCGGGGCATGGCAACGAGAACACGCGGGTCGGGTGGTTCGCCTCGGCCACCGGCACGCCCTGGTTGTCGCGGATATCGTCGGCCACCTCGAGTTCGAGCGGCTCACGGCCTGGCTGCAGGATCTCGATATGCTGACCCGGCACGATTTTGTTGCGGCCCACGAAGCTCACGCGGCCGTCGCTCCACTCGCGCACGTCGCCGACCACGATCCAGTCGCGGTAGTAGCCGCCGCGGTCCACGTTTTGCGCCGCGGGAACCTGACGATACCAGAAGCCCGTGCAGTAATCGCGGTGCGACACCTTGAAGGGCTCGTCGTGCAGCCAGTGCGGCAAGCGGAACTCCTCGCCGTCCGCCGTGCGCGAGACCTCGGGAACGACGGCCGGCGCATCGTTCGCATCGCCGGACCTCTTGCCGGGCCTTTCACCGACCGGAGCCCCGGATCCGCCGGCCGCGGCGTCGTCGGCGCCGTTCCACTCCCCCGTCACCGGTCCGTGCTCCTCGCGCCACGCAAGGTACTCGCTGACCGCGGTTTTGTATGCGTTCGTCATGGCCGCCACGTAGTAGGCGCTTTTCGCACGCCCCTCGATCTTGAGGCTCGACGCCCCGGCCTCGATCACGTCGCCGACGTGATCGAGCATGTTCATGTCCTGCGAGTTGAAGATATACGCGCCGTCCTTGGTCTGTTCCACCGGGAAATACTGCCCGGGGCGCTTCTCCTCCACCACGCTGTAGCGCCAGCGGCAGGGCTGGGCGCATTCGCCGTGGTTGCCGGAGCGGCCGGTCATGAAATTCGAGATAAGGCAGCGCCCGGAGAAGGCCATGCACATGGAGCCGTGCACGAAGGTCTCGATGTCGAGGTCGTCGGGCGTGTTGCGGCGGATCTGCGCCACGTCGCGCAACGACAGCTCGCGCGCGAGCACGACGCGCCTGGCGCCCAGCTCGTACAGCGTGTTCGCCGCCAGGTAGTTCGTCACGCCGGCCTGGGTGGAGATATGGATCTCGAGGTTCGGCGCCACCTTGCGCGCGGCCATCATGACGCCGATGTCGGTGACGATGATGGCGTCCACGCCGATCTCGCCGAGCCGTCCGATGTATTCGGTCATGCCCTCGACCTCGGGGTTCGTGGGCAGGATGTTGCACGTCACGTAGACGCGGGCGCCGCGGGCGTGGGCGTAGCGCGCGCCCTCCTCGAGCTCCTCGAGCGTGAGGTTGCGCGGCGCGGAGCGCATGCCGAACATCTTGCCCGAGCAGTACACGGCGTCGGCGCCGAAGTCGACGGCGGTTTTCAAGGCCGTGAGGTTGCCCGCCGGCGCGAGCACTTCGGGACGCCGGCGGCGCGGGATCACAGGGGCGGCCTGCGCCGCCGCCTTCGCCTCCGTACCGTTCGCCGTCACAGCGTTCGCCACCGCGGCATTCGCCGTCACAGCGCCTATCGTCGCGTCCATCGCACCGTCCGTCGTCTGCGGCATTCGTCCCCCTCCAAGGTTTCGTCTGGCTCGTCCAGACCCGTGCCCGCGCGGGGTCGCGCGGATGCATCGCCTACATGCTAGTGATGCGGCCCGGCGCGGGCAAATGCGGCGTGCGCCTCTGCATCGTGGCGGCTCCCATCATCGTGGCGCCCCATCATCGTGGTGAGGCTCGGCCGCAACCGCCGCAGCCCTACACCGCCGCGCCGCAGCCCCGCAGCGTCTCGCGCACGGCCTGCGCCCCGGCGAACACATGGGCGCGGATGCCGCAGGCCTCGGCGCCGGCCACGTTCTCGGGCTTGTCGTCGAAGAACATCGTGTATGCCGGATCAAGGCCGAAGCGCGAGAGGGCCAGGCGGTAGATATCGGCCGTCGGCTTGACGCAGCGTTCGCGCCCCGATACCACCGTGCCGCCGAGCATCGCGAGCGCCGGCAGCCGTGTGAACGGCGCGTCGATATCCTCGGCGGACCAGTTCGTCAGGCCCCAGACCCCGACGCCCGCGGCCGCAAGGTCGTGCAGGAGGGCGTCCATGCCGGGCATCATGCCGGCGATGGTCTGCGCGATGTTGTCGAGGTACACGCGGTAGGCGCCGCGCAGCGGTGGCTCGTGCCACGCGTCGTAGGCGGCGCAGACCTCGCGGCCGGGCATTCCGGCGTCGCGCAGGTCGTCGAAGGCCCAGAAGCCGTGCGGATCGCCGTGGTCGAGGAAGCCGTCGATCACGTCCTGCGGCACGCGGCCGCGCAGCGCGAGCTCGGGGCGCCAGTCGACGAGCACCCCGGCGAAATCGAAAAGGACGTCCGTGATTGGTGCATCGGTGGCTGCCGCCATATATACCTCCGGTCGATCAGTTATGGATGAACGTGTACTGCCCGTCATTCTTCAGCGTACGGCCCTGCGGATGCGGGTTCCCGTCCACATTCGCCTCGCTGATCGTGAACGTACCGGTGGCGTCGTCCACGGCCTCCACCACGCCCACATGGCCGATGTCGCTGGCGCCGCTCTGATGCGGCTGAAACACTATCACCGCGCCGACGGCGGGAGTGGAGTCGACCTGGTAGCCCAGCGCCGCGGCCTGCGTGCCCCACAGCATGGCGTTGCCGAAGAAGCTGCTGCACGGCAGACCCATCTGGTGACGGCGCAACCACGCCCACCATGTGCACTGCCCGTAGGCATAGGGATTGCTGCCGGTGTCGCCGGTGGCATGGTTCACGGAGATCATCGGCACCCACGCGGCGTCCTCGGACACCGAGACGGCGGTTGTGATCCCGAAGCTGCCGCTTGTGGCGTCGGCGGCGGCCTTCGCGGCGGCGGCGCGCTCCTCGGCGGCCTTCTTCGCCGCGTCCACGGCGTCGCTGACCTCCTGCTTCTTCGACTGCACATTCGCAATGGCCGCGTTATAGCCGTCCACGCGCGTCGAATCGTCGGTCAGGAGCGGCGTGGCGGAATCGATGGCGTCCTTGAGCGGCTGGCGCTGGTCGTCGCCGATCACGCCGGCGCTCGAATCGTAGACCGTCTGCGCGTCGGAGAGCAGCGCGGCGAGGTTCTGGCGGCATGCCGTCTCGTCCTGGCTCATGGGGATGACGATGTCAAGCGCATCGGGGTTTTCGCCGGACGCCCACGAGCCGCCTTCCATCAGCGTTTGGGCGGCGGTGTCGGACGGGATGGCGAGGCGCTGGCTGCTGCGCGAGACCTCGGAGCGCGCGGCTGCGTCGGAGGCGTCGACGGAGGTGGAGATGGAGGCGCCGAGCAGCGTCGGCGTCATGGTGCGCGAGTCGGCGTAGGAGGCCTTCATGCCGCCGAGCGCAAGGACGGCGACCAGCGCCGAGGAGGCGATGCAGACGAGGGGACGGGCGGCGAAGAAGGAGACGGTGGCGTTGCCGCCGGCGCGGGTTGTGCGATCGGCGGAGGTTGTGCGATCGGCGGAGGTCGTTCGGTGAGCGCGGGAGGCACGATGGCGCGCACGATGCCCGGAATGCGTGTTGTCGGCAGCCGCGGCTTTCTTGACGATTCGCCCTGTGTTTTCAAACTCTGTGTTTTCGTTTTCAAGCACGGCAGCTTCAGACACGATGCTTTCTCGAGTCGATTCCGATGCAGACGATGCAGACGATGCGTCGGTCTGCGGATGGCGGTCGCACGTCCCGGTTGTGCGGTGTGTCATACTCAAGCCTCTCATTGCGCGAATTGCTCTGGCGCGGATCCCTTATGCATCGCGGCACATCCGTGTGCCGCGTTTCCTCATGCGAATAATACGGACGCCCCGCCGCCCGATGCAATTCCCACGGCGTGCCTAGCGCCGTGCCCGCTCCTCCCCGCGCCGTGCCACGCGCTTTCTCTGCGCCTTCTCTTGCAGCGTAACCATGCCCGTCCGTGTCCGTCTTAGGCAGCAAGATGGGAGGGAATACACCCCGGCGAACGGAAAGGACCCGCAATGCGCACGCTTGTCATCTTCTCGAACCCCGATCCCACGTCGCTGACCGCCTCCGTCGCCCGTACATGGGCGCAGGCCGCCTCCGAGGTCGATGGCGACGAGGCCAGCGTCATCGACCTGAGCGAGGCCGGCTTCAACCCCGCGTATACCCTCGAAGACCGCCGCCATTACAACGACCCGTCCGCGCCGATGCCCCAGGACGTCGTGCCGTACCAGGAGGCGCTTGACAAGGCCGATGTCATCGTCTTCATCTCCCCGATCTACTGGTACACGATGACGGCCATGATGAAAGGTTTCTTCGACCGCGTCATCTGCCGCGGCTTCGCCTACCATCCCGAGGACTCCACGCCGTACAAGCTCGCGGGCAAAACCGTGCGCTTCGAGGCGCTGACCGGCGCGGCCGAGGAATGGTATGCCGAGGGCGGCGTCGGCGAGGCGCTGGAGCTGCAGATCGTGCGCAACACCTTCAATAAGTACTGCGGCGTCGACGATGTCGAGATCGAGTACGTGGACCATACGGGCGAGGACGACCCCGCCCTGCGTGCCAGCCAACTCGACGAGACGCGCCGCCGTGCCCGCGCGGCCCTCGCCTCCGCCCGCGGCTGACACACATATCGTCGCAGGCGCGGGAAGCGGCACGGGCGCATCGTATGCCTTTCCGCGCCTTTTCCGTTCCGTTTCGGAACAACCGGCCATAAGCAGAATCTGCACATCGTCCGTTCTTTTTGTTACGGCGGCGTGCTACATTTGGTTCTTGATACGCGAGGCCGGCGCATACGCGCGTGGGTACGCCGCGACAGCAAGCCGTCGCACTCGCGAAAATGCAGTCAACAGTAAGGTACAATCTTGAATTTTCCGATTCACGGGTCGGCCAAGAGCTCGGGCAGGCATGTGCAGAAGCGCCATGCGGCCCCCAAGGCCCCGTTCCACCGCGAGAAGGCCATCAAGATTTCGAAGACCCTCCCCGCCGTCGCCCTGGCGCTGCTCCTTGCAGGAAGCAGCACGGCCATGGCCGTCAACGGGAATACGTCGTCGATGCTCCCCGCCACGCAGCTGAACAGCTCGTCGGCGGCGGGCCGCGACTCCTCGCGCTCCCTGCTGTCAGAGCAGACCCAGCTGTCGGTCGACGGCACCTTCACGACGGGCGTCGACGAGAACAACGTCATCATCGAGGCGCCGCTGACGCAGGACGTGCAGGAAGCGCGCGCCACGCTCCAGAACACGATTTCCAGCGCCACCTCCACGCTGCAGGGCGGGCAGTCCTACGCCAGCGCCAGCGACCTGTCGACGCTGCAGGGGCTTATCGACCAGGCGAATTCCGTGGTGGCGAACGACAACGCGACCACCGATGAGATCTACGCCATCAACTCCAGCCTCGCACAGTCCGCGAACACCGTGAACTCCGCCATCGTGGCGGGCAAGGCGAAGGCCGCGGCCAGCACGACCGCCCCGACGCCGTCCACCGGCACCCAGTCCACGGGCCAGTCCGCTGCGTCGTCGTCCACCACAGTGCCGGTGACCACGGGCTCCGGCACCGGCCAGAGCGTGGCGAACCTCGCGATCCAGTACCTCGGCGTCCCGTACGTCTCCGGCGGCAACACGCCGAGCGGCTGGGACTGCTCCGGTTACGTGCAGTGGCTGTACGCGCAGTTCGGCGTGAGCCTGGCCCACTCCTCCGGCGTGCAGGCGCAGACCGGCACGTATATCGGCGGCAAGGCCGACTTGTCGAAGGCGCAGCCGGGCGACATCGTCGCCAACGGCATGCACGCGGCCATCTATGTGGGCGGCGGCAACTGCGCCCAGGCCATGAACCCGTCGCTGGGCACGGGCATCTACCCGTGCGACGCCGTGACGTCGTTCGCCTCCGGCTACTCGATCCGTCGTATTTTCAACTGACCCGGTTCAGGAACGCTTAACCAACGCTTAACCACAGGGGTTTCGGATGCTCCCGCATCCGGAACCCCTTTTGCATGCGGGCAGGCGTCGGGCGGTTGTCAGCCGCGCCAGCCTCAAAATGGCGTTGGGCGGGTGCCACCACACCCGCCCAAGCCCAAAACACCCCACAAAACCACCCGAACCAGCCCAAAATCACGTTCGGCGGGTGCCACCACACCCGCCTAAGCCCAAAACGGGCGGGACAATCGTCAAAACCAACCCAAAATGGCGTTAGGCGGGTGCCACCACACCCGCCTAACGCCATTTTCTTACCGTCGCGCAACCCTGCCCCGCGCGGCCGAAGCCTGCTCCCCTACTCGGCGGATTCCTGTCCGTCGGCGAGGGCAGCGGCCGAGCGCGCATCGGTGGCAAGCTGGGCGGCGAGCGCGGCGGCGCTGTCGAAACGCTGCTGCGGGCGCAGGAAGCCGCAGAACTCCACGCGCATCCGGTGGCCGTACAGATCGAGCTCCTCGTCGGTGCAGGCGTAGGCCTCCACCACACGATCGGCGAGCGCACCATCGCGGTCGAAGGTCTCCTTCGTGCCGATGGAAATCGCGGCCGGCCAGCGGCGGATCTCCTGGCGCGGCGTCACACCGTCGGCGTGGGCGGCAGCAGCACCAGCGCCCGCACCCGCGCCCGCGCCAGCGCCGGCCCCAGCCTCGGCGTGCCCCGCCTCTCCAAAGTCAACAAGCCACCCGGCGTACACGCCGTCAACCGGCACATACCCGTCCACCGGATTGCCCAGATTCGCGGTCGGGAATCCGAGCGTGCGCCCGCGCTGCTCGCCGTGCACCACCGTGCCCTCCACGGCGTGCGGGCGCCCGAGCACCTCGGCCGCATCGTGCACGCGGCCGTTGCCCAGCAGATACCGCACATTCGACGAGCTCCACACCCGCGCCTCGCGCGCATGATGGCGCTTGCTCCACGTGCGGCGCTCCGCCTTGTTCATGCCCTCGAGCGGATCGTGCGGTTCGCCCGCCTCGGTCGGTGCCTGCGGCGTCCACTGAAACGGCAGTCGCGTGGCTCCGGGGCCGGCGTTGTCCACCACATCAAGTTCGAAAACGCCCGTGGCGAGCGCAAGGTTGCGAATCGCCTTGAGGTCGCCGGCCTGCTTCGCGCCCATACGCGCGTCGGAACCGAGCACCAGCGTGCGCATGCCCACCTTGCCGACCATCTGCCCCAGGAAGGAGATGTAGGAAACGGCCGCGAAGGCCATCGTGTAGCGCACCACGAAAACGCGGTCGATGCCGGTGCGCTCGATGAGCTCGAGACGACGGTCGACGGGCATCAGCGCGTCGGGATCGTGGAAGTCGTCGGGCGTGTCGGCGCCGTCGTGCTGCTGCGCGTAGGCGTGCGCCGCGGCGGGACGCGGATCGAGCAGAATGGCCACGCTGATGGCACCCAGCTCGTGCGCCTTCTCGACGGCGCGCTCGAGCACGGCCTGGTGGCCGCGATGCATGCCGTCGAACGCACCGATGGTGAGCACGCCCTTCTTGCCGTCGGGCAGCGCGGGCCACTGCACCGCGCCCTTGGTGTCAGGAATGAGCCAGTCGATGGTCATCGGTTTCCTCCGTTCGGCCGCGCGGTCGGCGCGGTGCATGCTGTGGGTTTGACGATTGTACGATTGCCGCATCCGGCGATGTCAGCGAAAGACGACGGACGGCTTGAGCTGTGTGCGCGTCCGCCGTTCCACGAGCGCCACAAGACGCTCCCCGCCGGGACTGCTCGGATCGGCGCAGATGGCGGCGGTCGGCCCGTCCACCACGCCGTCGATCAGGCGGCCGTGCTCGAGGTAGTCGGCCTGCGCGGGGGTGACCTCGATACTGGGCATGCCGCGGCGCGCGGCGTCGGCGGGTGTCAGGGCTCGCGCCAGAAGCGCGTCGCGGTCGGTGATGTCGAGCACGGCGCGCGGGCGCGTGACGGTCTGCCCGTCGCGGTTGACGAAGGTGTGGTCCTCCACATGCGCGGTGACGACGGCCGGGTCGTCCACGCGGAAGCTGCCGACGCGCGTGCGGCGCAGACGCGTCAGATGCCCGCCGACTCCGAGGTCGGCGCCCATGTCGCGTCCGAGCGCGCGGATATATGTTCCCGTCGAGCAGGTGACGCGCGCGTCGACGGCGATTGTCGGGGCCTCGGTGCGGCGGATGTCGAGGATATCGAAGGCGGAGACGGTGACGGACTGCGCCTCGAGCTTGACGACGTCGCCGTTGCGGGCGAGGTCGTAGGCCTTCTGCCCGTGGATTTTCTTGGCCGAGAAGGCGCTGGGCACCTGGCGGATGTCGCCGGTCAGGCGCGCGGCGGCGGCGCGGATGTCATCGTCGGTCAGACGATGGATCCGCTCCGCCACGGCCTGCGCCTCGTCGGCGGTACGCGGCAGCGGGTCGCCGTCGGCGTCGTCGGTGGTCGTACCCTGGCCCAGGAGAATCGTGGTTTCGTATGTTTTGTCATGGCCCACGATGTAGCTGAGCAGGCGCGTGACGCAGCCGAAGCCGATGACGAGCACGCCCGTGGCCATGGGGTCGAGGGTGCCGGCGTGGCCGACGCGCTTCATATGGAGGGCGGCACGGACCGCGGCCACAAGGTCATGGCTCGTGACGCCCTGGGGCTTGTCGATGACGAGAAGCCCGGAGACCTCCCCGCTCATCGTGCGGAGTCGCCGTCCCCGGCGGACGCGTCATCGGCGGTGTCATCGTCATCGTCGATATCCTCATCATCGTCAGGGAAATCGACGTCGGAATCGTCGTACTCGCCGTCGCCATCGTAGTCGCCGTAGCCAGCGCCATAAGCGCCATCCGCACCCTCGGAATCGTCGGAATCCGCGGAATCCGCGCCCTTCCGCTCGTCATCGTGACGATACGGATCGGCGTCTCCGGCGTACGTGGCGTTCTCGCGCAGCTTCGCCAGCTCCTGGTCGCGCTTGAGGGCGACCGTCAGCACATCCTCCACCTCGGTGGCCTCGGCGGGCACCTCGTCGTAGATGAACTGGAGCTGGGGCGTGAGCCTCAGGCCGGCCTTGCGGCCCACCATCGAACGCAGACGCCCGGCGGACTGCTGCAGCGCCTGCTTGGCGCGCTTGCGCTGGCCGCGCTCATGCCCGTCGTCGCCCAGATACGTCCAGTAGATGCGGGCGATCTGCAGATCGTTCGTCACGCGCACCTCGGTGATCGTGACGTGCGCAAGGCGCGGGTCGCGCAGGTCCCTCTGGAGGGCCGTCGCAACCACGCGCTGGATGAGGCCTGCCACGCGCACGGCGCGGGGGTTCGTTCCTGCCATGGGTTACTTACGCTCGACTTCCTGCATCTCGAAGGTCTCGATGACGTCGCCGATCTGGATGTCGTTGAAGTCACCCAGATTGATGCCGCACTCGTAGCCTTCCTCGACCTGCGTGACGTCGTCCTTGAAACGACGCAGCGAGGAGATCTCGAGGTCGTTGATGGTGACGACGCCGTCGCGCATGATGCGGCACTTGGTGCCGCGCTTGACGACACCGTCCTGCACCATGACGCCGGCGATGTTGCCGAACTTGGACGAGCGGAAGATCTCGCGGATCTCCGAGTGGGAGGTGACGACCTCCTCGTACTCCGGCTTGAGCATGCCCTTGAGGGCGGCCTCGACATCCTCGATCGCCTTGTAGATAACCGAGTAGTACTTGATCTCGACGCCTTCGCGCTCCGCGAGGTCCGCCACCTGGCGGTTCGGGCGCACGTTGAAGCCGATGATAACGGCCTTGTCGACGCTCGCGAGGTTGACGTCGTTCTGCGTGATGGCGCCGACGCCGCGGTGGATCACCTGGATGCCGACCTCGTCGGAGACCTCGATCTTCATAAGCGAATCCTCGAGGGCCTCGACCGAACCGGACGAGTCGCCCTTGATGACCACGTTGAGCATGTCGATCTCGGACTTGGCGAACTGCTCCTTGAACTCCTCGAGGGAGACGACCTTGCGGCGCTTGGCCAGCTGGGCCGCACGCTCGGAGGCGGCGCGCTTCTCCGCGATCTGGCGGGCGGCGCGGTCGTCGGGCGCGACGAGGAAGAGGTCGCCGGCGGTCGGGACGGAGGTCAGGCCGAGCACGGACACCGGACGGGACGGCAGGGCCTCGGTGAGCGAGTTGCCGTTCTCGTCGAGCATGGCGCGCACGCGGCCGTAGCTGGTGCCCGCCACGATGGCGTCGCCCACATGCAGGGTGCCCTGCTGGACAAGCACGGTGGCAACGGCGCCGCGACCCTTGTCAAGGCGGGCCTCGACGGTGGCGCCGCGGGCCGGCATATTCGGGTTCGCGCGCAGGTCGAGCGTGGCGTCGGCCGTGAGCAGCACGGCTTCGAGGAGCTTGTCGATGTTGATGTTCTTCTTCGCGGAGATGTCCACGAACATCGTGTCGCCGCCGTACTCCTCCGGCACGAGGCCGAACTCGGTGAGCTGGCCGCGCACCTTCTCGGGGTTCGCGCCGGGCACATCGATCTTGTTGACGGCCACCACGATCGGCACGTTCGCGGCCTGGGCGTGGTTGATCGCCTCGACGGTCTGCGGCATGACGCCGTCATCCGCGGCCACCACGAGGATCGCGACATCCGTCAGCTCGGCACCACGGGCACGCATGGCCGTGAAGGCCTCGTGACCCGGGGTATCGAGGAACGTGATCTTGCGCTCTTCGTCGTTGAGCTTCACCGACACCTGGTAGGCGCCGATGCGCTGCGTGATACCGCCGGCCTCCTTGAGGGAGACGTTCGTCTTGCGGATGGTATCGAGCAGGCGGGTCTTGCCGTGGTCGACGTGGCCCATGACGGTCACGACCGGCGGACGCGGCACGAGCTCGTCGTCGTCCATGTTCTTCTCGTCGTCGAGGTCGATGTCGAACTGCTGGAGCAGCTCCTTGTCTTCCTCTTCGGCGGACACGATCTTGATGTTCCAGCCGATCTCCTCGCCGAGGATCTGGAAGGTGTCTTCGTTCAGCGACTGCGTGGCCGTGGCCATCTCGCCCAGATGGAACAGGACGGTGACAAGCGACGCCGGGCTGACGTTGATCTTCTCGGCAAGGTCGGACAGGGACGCGCCCTGGCGCAGGCGAATCGTCTGGCCGTGTCCGGACGGAATGCGCACGCCTCCGATAACCGGTGCCTTCATCTCCTCGTATTCGTGCTGCTTGGCACGGCGCGCGTTCTTGCGCGCCCTCGAGGAGCGGCCTCCCTGGTGTCCGAAAGCACCCGCCGCGCCGCCGCGACCGCGCCCCGGACGCCCGGTGGCGTGGCCGCGGTTCTGCGGGCCGTTGTCATGCTGCGGGGCCGAGGTGCCGCCGCCGAAACGACCGCCGGCATGCTGCGCACCGGCGCCCTGCGGACGGTTGTGTCCCCAGCGCCCCGCGCCCTGGCCGGCTCCGCGTCCGCCGCGGTTCGCGCCCGGGCGGCCGTTGCGGTTGCGGCCGTTGTTCACGGTCGGACGGGCCATCGGATGCGGACGCGGGATGTCGCCCGGCGTCGGCACATGCATGCCCTGCTTGCTCATGAAGGGGTTGTTGCCCGGACGCGGCGTCTTTTCGGACGACGCTCCCTGGCGCGGACGCGGCGTGGCGCCCGGCTTCGGCGCGGCGCCGCCATTGGCGGCGGGGCCGTTGCCGCGCTGTGCGCTGCGCGGAGTGGGACGGGAGGAGCCGCCGCGCTGCTCGTGCGCGTCGCGCGGACCGCCGTGGCGTTCGCGCGATTCACGATGCTCGCGCTGCTCCTGGGACTTCCTCTCCTTCTCCTCCAGCTCGCGCTGCATACGGCGCGCGGCGTCCTGGATACGCGGGTCCTTGCTCTGCAGGCCCTGGCGGATGGCCTCCTCCTGCTTGCTGAGGGCCTCGGAGCGCGGGGTCGCGCGGTTTTCACGATTCTCGCGATTCTCAGAACGGGAATCGGATCGTGCGTCGGAACGCCCGGCCGGGGCGCCCTTGCGACGGTTCTGCCCGGGCTTCGGGGCCTGGTGGGCCGATGCGCCCGGCTTCGGGGCTGCCGGCTTGGGCTTGCCCGGTGCGGAGGACTTCGGCGCGGCGGGCTTGGCCGACGTCGATTCCTTCTTGCTCCTGTTCTCGTCGCTCGCGGCGAATGCCGCCTTGAGCTTCCTCACGACCGGCGCTTCCACCGTCGATGACGAGGACTTGACGAATTCTCCCATGTCCTTGAGCTTCTCAAGAACGGTTTTGCTGTCCACGCCGAATTGCTTTGCCAACTCGTACACGCGTGCTTTAGGCACCAATTACTCCTAACTGCGCCGCGTGCCCGTCGGCGCGCAACGCTATCTGATGAGGGCGAACATATCCTGTCTCATCGTGCGACCATGATTGTGTTACCTCGTCTCAGTCGGGGCGGGGCCCAATGCGCCCAGCCCACACATCAGTTCAAAAGAATACATGATGCCATGGATGAGACACGGCCTTCTTCGCTGTGAGACGAGGGCGGCGTCATCGTTGATTTTCCAACGCTCCTTTTGACCTCGGCAGCGCGGCGGCAGCGCGCGGGGAGCATGGGTGTGGCGAGCGGCGGCGGCGCGCGAATGTGGCGCCGCCAAGGCAGCGGTGCGAACGCTCGATATCGGTGCGAACACACGATTTCCCCGACAACAGTCCCTCTCACTGGTTGCCCCACTGCCAATGAGACCCACCGTTAACGGAACATTCACCGAAGGCGGCCCACGGTGACGCAAGGGAAAAGACCGAGGCATGCGAAACGGCCGTCGTGGGAAACGACGGCCGTTCATCGTATGTCTTGCGCCAGCTCGCATGTCTTGCGCCCAGCGTTCTTGCGCTCAGCATTCATGCGCAGCGTTCGCGCGGAAGCACTCGCCTACTCGGCGTCCGCAGCACCCGCACCTGCATCCGCACCAGTACCCGCGTCGGAGCCCTGCGCATTGGCGGACTGATCGGCGAGCTGCTCCTGGGCCTTGAGCATGGCCTGGTGCTTCTCCTCGGATTCGATGCCGATCTTCCAGCCGGTGAGCTTCGCGGCGAGGCGGGCATTCTGGCCTTCCTTGCCGATGGCGAGGCTCAGCTGGTCATCGTGGATGAAGGCGATCGCGGTCTGGTTCTTCTCGCTGACCACCTGCACGCCCACGGCATGCGCCGGGGACAGCGCGGCGGCGACGAACTTGGCCGGGTCATCGGACCAATCGACGATATCGATCTTCTCGTTGCCGAGGTTCTCCATGACGGCGCGCACGCGGGAGCCACCGGGGCCGATAAGGGCGCCCTTCGGGTTCACGCCCGGCGTGTTCGCGCGCACGGCGATCTTCGTGCGGGCGCCTGCCTCGCGCGCAATCGCCATGATCGACACCGCGCCCGACACGAGCTCCGGCACCTCGCGCTCGAACAGACGGCGCACGAGCTCCGGATGCGAACGAGACACGATGATCTCGGGCCCGCGCACGCCGCGCGAGACGTTCACCACATACACGCGCAGACGCTCGCCGTGGCGGTAGCGCTCGCCAGGAACCTGCTCGCGACGCGGCAGAAGCGCTTCGACGTCGCCGATGGCGATATGCACATTGTTGGGGTCCTTGGCATCCTGCTGCACAGTGCCGGTGATGAGCTTGCCCTTCTGGCCGGCGAAGGCGCCGAACACCTTGTTATCGGCGGCCTGGCGGAAGAGCTGGGAGATCGTCTGGCGCGCGGTGGCGGCGGCGAGGCGGCCGAAATCGGTCGGGGTGTCGTCGTATTCCTCGCCCAGCTCCGACTCCGGATAGGGGTCGTCCTCGGTGGGCTCGCGCGGAATCTCGTCCTGCGCCCAGATCGTCACGGTGCCGGCACGATCGTCGATATCGACGCGCGCATGCTTGGCGGCGTGCGGCGTCTTGAGATACGCGAGTCGGAAAGCCTCCGCGAGGGCGGCGTCGAGAGTTTCGGCATCAATTCCTTGCTCCGCCGCAAGCCTATGCATTCCAGCCAAGTCGAGTTCCATGCCTTAAGACCTCCATATGCAGTTATTCGACGGGATGCACTGCGCTTCCCATCTTCGCGTGAACATCATACGTGAGCATATCGGCGCAATGCAAACATTCGCTGGCCAACTGCCGGGATTTCGCTGTATGCGACCAGGGCGCGCAGGACGGCGGCATGTGGTCTCACGCAATGCGGTCTCGCCATGCAGGTCCCGCCACGCGTCATCGGGCGGCCGCTATACACTGAACGCATGAATTCGAATGCCCTGGGGTCCCGCTTCTCTTCCCGTTCCGATCGTTCCGCGTCCGCATCCGCGCATGTGGACGCATCATCCGCCGCGCGCGCATCGTGGCGGCGCAGGGTTCCGGCGGCCGCAGCGGCGGCGCTTTTCGCGTTCTCCGTTTCCACGATGGCCCCGACGTCGGCAGCCGCCGAGGAAACCGACGCCTCCTATTCCGACGCCACGACGTGCGCGGGCAGCTATGAGATCGCATCGTCGATGTACGGGCAGATTTCGTGGGTTCCCAGCGCCCGCCAACGCTTCCTTGCGGCCGTGGGCGCGCAGAAATTCTGGACGCAGGCGGCGGCCCTCTGCCCCGCCGCGGTATTCCCCGAGGCGACGGCGAAATCGGCCCTCGCCGCGAAAACCGCGCGCGACCTCGCCGACGAGGTGGGCCTGGCCGACATGCTTCCCACGTATGTCGACGATCTGAGCCCGCTGCTGGCTGCTGTGCGCGAAGCCTGCGGATACCAGTCGGATCTCGAGTTCTCCGCCGACGGCAGCGATGCATCGCCGTCCTCGTCATCGTCAACCGCTTCGCAATCGTCGAACGGCATCTGCTCCGCGGACTCCCGCGATGTCACAGGCCTCACCGCCAGCGAATTCGGCGGCCTGGCGGTAGCCGAGGACCGCGTCACCTACGTGGCGACCGCGCTCTACGCACGCACGCAAAACACCGCGTGGCAGCAGGTCAGCGCGCAGCACCGCTCGCTGTCATCGAATTTCGCGGCGATGGCGAAGGCCATGAACGGCACGGATCCGCGCGCCGGGGTCTACGATTCCCAGGCCGTGCGCACGCTCGGCGACACCACCACCGACCCGATCACCGGCGCCGAGCTGCCGACGACGGTGGTGCTGGCCTATGACGCGGCGGTCGAGGAACTGTCGGCGTTCGGAACGCAGTCCGACGATAATACCGCCACCGGTGCCGACGGAACCCTTACCCTGACCGGCTCCGACCTCTCCCAGAGCATCGGTGAGGCGAATACGGATCCTGCAGCTGGATTCGACACGCCGTGGGCAAGGCGCCGCGCCGTCAGCGAATACATCGCGAACTCGCTGCTTACCGCCTTCGAGAACGGAGAGCCAGCCGACGAGCACTATCTCCTCGGCTAAAAGGTGACCCCGTACCCGTCATCATCCGTCATCTCAATACCAAGGTGATGGCTTGCGGACAGAATCCGGCCTTCCCCACCCCAAAATCGCCGATTCTTGTCCGAGACCCATCACAGTGTTCATGAAAGGGTATGCAAAAGGCCCGGTGCTTTCGCACCGGGCCTTTCCGCTAGCTACGAGATCTGCAAGCAGTCGTCAGGGACGAACTACTCGATGACCTTGGTGACACGGCCGGAGCCGACCGTGTGGCCACCCTCGCGGACAGCGAAGGTCAGGCCGTTCTCCATGGCGACGGGCTGAATCAGCTCGACGGAGAACGTGGCGTGATCGCCAGGCTGAACCATCTCGACGCCTTCCGGCAGCGTGATGACGCCGGTGACGTCGGTGGTGCGGAAGTAGAACTGCGGACGGTAGTTGGAGAAGAACGGCGAGTGACGGCCACCCTCGTCCTTGGTGAGGACGTAGACCTCAGCCTCGAACTTGTGGTGAGGGGTCACGGAGCCGGGCTTGGCAACGACCTGGCCACGCTCGACCTGGTCGCGGTTGATGCCACGGAGCAGCAGACCGGTGTTGTCGCCAGCCTCAGCGCTATCCATCGTCTTGTGGAAGGTCTCGATGGAGGTCACGGTGGTCTTCTGGGTCGGACGGAGGCCGACGATCTCGACTTCGCTGTTGACGGGCAGCTGGCCACGCTCGACACGGCCGGTCACGACGGTGCCACGGCCGGAAATCGTGAAGACGTCCTCGATCGGCATCAGGAACGGCTTGTCGAGGTCGTGAACCGGGGTCGGGATGTACTCGTCGACGGCATCCATGAGGTCCTTGACGGTCTGGACCCACTTCTCGTGATCCGGAGCATCGTCATGGAGAGCGCCGTAAGCGGAGGTACGGATGACCGGGCAATCGCGATCGAAGCCGTTCTCCTCGAGGAGGTCGCGGACCTCTTCCTCGACGAGCTCGATGAGCTCCTCATCGTCGACCATATCGCACTTGTTCAGAGCGACCAGGATGCGCGGCACGCCCACCTGGCGAGCGAGCAGCACGTGCTCGCGGGTCTGAGCCATCGGGCCATCGGTGGCGGCGACAACGAGGATGGCGCCATCCATCTGAGCAGCGCCGGTGATCATGTTCTTCACGAAGTCGGCGTGGCCAGGGCAGTCCACGTGAGCGTAATGACGCTTGGCGGTCTGGTACTCGATGTGGGCGATGTTGATGGTGATACCGCGGTCCTTCTCTTCAGGAGCGGAATCGATCTGGTCGAAGTCGTACTCCGGGTTGAGGTCGGGGTACTCCTCATGCAGAACCTTGGAGATAGCGGCGGTCAGGGTCGTCTTGCCGTGATCGACGTGACCGATCGTACCGATGTTAACGTGCGGCTTGGTGCGCTCGTACTTGGCCTTTGCCATATTTATGTCCTCCTGGACGTGTAGTAGTTAGCCCCTGATTCCGAAGGAGTCTCCGAAAATGACAGGCACCCGCTACATATTACTTGTTTTTGGGGTTTTGCGCCACTTCGTGTCCCGCCCCAAACCTATCGAACACGATGGTATAGGAAACGTGGGACACAGAGGCGGCGTTTCGCGCTGGGCGTGATGCGCCGGTGGTGTCGGGCGGGCGGAGCGACGCGGCCCCGCCCACCCGACAGCCGTCGGCTACTCGCCGCGCTGGGCCTTGATGATCTCGTCGGCGACGGCCTTCGGGACCTCGGCGTAGGAATCCATCTGCATGGTGAACATGGCGCGGCCCTGCGTCTTGCCACGCAGGTCGCCGATGTAACCGAACATCTCGGACAGCGGCACCTTGGCGTCGATGACCTTGACGCCGGTGGCGTCGGTCATGGACTGGATGGAGCCACGACGAGAGTTCAGGTCGCCCATGACGTCGCCCATGTACTCTTCCGGCGTACGGACCTCGACGGCCATGATCGGCTCGAGGATAACCGGCTTCGCCTTGACGGCGGCTTCCTTGAAGCACATGGAGCCGGCGATCTTGAACGCCATTTCCGAAGAGTCGACGGGGTGCATCTGGCCATCGGTGAGCTCGGCCTTGACGCCGACCACCGGGAAGCCGGCGAGGACGCCGGACTGCATGGCCTCCTCCACGCCGGCCTGGACCGACGGGATGAACTCCTGGGAGATGTGGCCGCCGGTGACCTTGTCGACGAAGACGAGGTCCTTGCCGGCCTCCTCCTCGTTGTTCGGGTCGATCGGCATGAAGTTCATGAGAACCTTTGCGAACTGGCCGGAACCACCGGTCTGCTTCTTGTGCGTGTAGCCCTCGTTCATGACGGCCTTGCGGATGGTCTCGCGGTATGCAACCTGCGGCTTGCCCACGTTGCACTCGACGTGGAACTCGCGGCGCATACGGTCGACGATGATGTCGAGCTGGAGCTCGCCCATGCCGGCGATCAGGGTCTGGCCGGACTCCTCGTCCGTCGTCACCTGGAAGGTCGGATCCTCGTCGGAGAGGCGGGCAAGCGCGTTGCCCATCTTCTCCTGGTCGTTCTTCGTCTTCGGCTCCACGGCCACCTGGATAACCGGGTCCGGGAACGTCAGGGACTCGAGCGCGATCGGGGCGCTTTCGTCGCACAGCGTGTCGCCGGTGGTGACGTTCTTGAGGCCGATGAAGGCGTAGATGTTGCCGGCGAGAGCCTGGTCGACCGGGAGCTCCTTATCGGCGTTCATCTCGAAGAGCTTGCCGATGCGCTCCTTCTTGCCCTTGGTGGAGTCGAGCACGGTGTCGCCGGGCTTGCACTTGCCGGAGTACACGCGCACGTACACGAGCTTGCCGTAGAACGGGTGAGCCGCGATCTTGAAGGCCAGCGCGGAGAAGTGCTCGTCTTCGCTCGGCTTGCGATCGATCTCGACGGACTCGTCCTTGGGGTCGTAGCCGACGATGGCCGGAACGTCCACCGGGGACGGCAGGTAGTCCACGACGGCGTCGAGCATGGGCTGAACGCCCTTGTCCTTGAACGCGGAGCCGCAGAACACCGGGTAGGCCTCGGAGGCGATGGTCAGCTTGCGGACGGCCTTGCGGATCTCGTCCTCGGTGATCTCCTCGCCGCCGAAGTACTTCTCCATCAGCGCGTCGTCGGTCTCGGCCACGGTCTCGAGGAGCTCGTCGCGGTACTTGTCGGCGGTCTCCTTGAGATCCTCCGGAATCTCGGTGGTGTCGTAGTGAGCGCCCAGATCCTGGGTGTCGTGCCACACGTAGGCAACCATGCGGACGAGATCCACCACGCCGGTGAAGTCGTTCTCGGCACCGATCGGGATCTGCATAACGATCGGCTTGGCGCCGAGCTTCTGCTTGATCGTGTCGACCGAGTAGAAGAAGTTCGCGCCGAGCTTATCCATCTTGTTGACGAAGCAGATACGCGGCACGTTGTACTTATCGGCCTGACGCCACACCGTCTCGGACTGCGGCTCCACGCCTTCCTTCGCGTCGAACACCGTCACGGCGCCGTCGAGGACGCGCAGGGAGCGCTCGACCTCGGCGGTGAAGTCCACGTGGCCCGGGGTATCGATGATGTTGATCTTGAACTTATCGTCCGGGTCATGCGACTGGCGGCTCCAGTAGCAGGTGGTGGCCGCGGACGTAATCGTGATGCCGCGTTCCTTCTCCTGCGCCATCCAATCCATCGTGGAAGCGCCATCGTGCGTCTCACCGATCTTGTAGTTCTTGCCGGTGTAGTACAGGATGCGCTCGGTGGTGGTGGTCTTACCGGCATCGATGTGGGCCATGATGCCGATATTACGGATCTTGCTGAGGTCTTCAGCCATTTCTATTCCTTAGCTTTCGTTCAACGAATGTGGAATTTACCAACGGTAGTGGGCGAAGGCCTTGTTGGCCTCGGCCATCTTGTGGGTGTCCTCGCGACGCTTCACGGAAGCACCCAGGCCGTTGGAGGCATCAAGAATCTCATTGGCGAGGCGCTCGGCCATCGTCTTCTCGCGACGGGCGCGGGAGAAATCAGTGAGCCAACGCAGCGACAGGGTGTTGGCGCGGTTCGGCTTCACCTCGACCGGCACCTGGTAGGTGGCGCCGCCGACACGGCGGGAACGCACCTCGAGGGACGGACGGATGTTGTCGAGAGCACGCTTGAGGACGGCGACCGGCTCCTGGTCGGTCTTCTCCTTCACGATATCAAGCGCGGAGTACACAATGGCCTCGGCCTTGCTCTTCTTGCCGTCGAGCAGGATCTTGTTGATGAGCTGTGCGACAACCGTCGAACCGTAGATCGGATCGGGCTGGAGCTCGTGCTTCTTTGCGGGTCCCTTACGTGACATTTTGCTTACTTCGCCTTCTTTGCGCCATACAGGGAACGACCCTGCTTACGGTCCTTAACGCCCTGGGTATCGAGAGCGCCACGCACGATGTGGTAGCGCACGCCCGGGAGATCCTTCACACGGCCACCGCGCACCAGCACGATGGAGTGCTCCTGGAGGTTGTGGCCCTCGCCCGGAATGTAGGCGGTGACTTCCACACCGGAGCTCAGGCGCACACGAGCGACCTTACGCAGAGCCGAGTTCGGCTTCTTCGGGGTGGTGGTGTAAACACGGGTGCACACGCCGCGACGCAGCGGAGAGCCCTTGAGAGCCAAAGTCTTGGACTTCTTCGGCTTCGGCTTACGTCCCTTGCGGACGAGCTGTTCAATGGTAGGCAACTTACTATCTCCGATATCAAATCGATGGTCTTCACGTGGGGGCCGCCACACTGCGGCTACCGCACGGTTGTTTAACACCCGATATCGGATAGCCCTGGTCCACCGGCCCGATGGCCCGCGATCCTCGTCCGCGGCATTGCTGCCGGGATTCCACGCATCACGGGATGTCCCGCTCGAACGCCCCCATAACATAGGGACCGTTAACGGCACACACGAAGAGAAATTATATCACAGGGGCGGACAGGCAACACGCCGGGCGCTGCACGCCGACACGATATCGAAGCACAGCGCCCGGTTGCCCGCCCAAGACGCTCCCGCCCCTACTCCGACGCCACGGCGTCAAGCACGGGAACCCCGAGCGCACGCCGGGCCGGAGCCAGGCTGGCGAGAATGCCGACCGCAATCGAGCACACGAGGAACAGCGCCAGCTGCAGCCACGGAATAGACAGCACCGACAGGCCCATCGCCGAATAACAGCCGCGGATCTCGGCGCCCGCCGCAACGCCCGCCACCAGGCCGAGCACCGTGCCCATGATGGAGATCAGCGTCGATTCGATGGCGATCATGCCCCGCACCTGCCCGTCGCTGGTGCCGATGGCGCGCAGCACGCCGATCTCGCGGGTGCGTTCGCTGATCGAAAGCATCAGCGTATTGACGATGCCGAAGATCGCGATGACGAGGGACAGCGCGAGCAACGCGTACATGCCGAGCATGACCTGGTCGACCATCGAGGAGGTGGCGGATTTGTATTCGTCGTGGGACATGACGGAAATCGTGTAGTAGGGCCGCGCGATACTCTCGAGTTCGCCCCGCGCGGCGGCGGTATCCGTTCCGTCGCGGAAAGTGACGAAGGCGCTCGGCTTGATCAGGGCGTCGCTGAGCCCCAGCTCGTCCGCCTGCGTGGCGTCGATCCAGATATTCGAGCTCCACGGCACGCCTTTGGCAATGGCGCCGATGGTGTAGGTGGCGGTTCTCGACGATTGCCGCGCCGCCTGCTGTGCCTCCTGTGCCTGCTGTGCCTGCTGTTGCGCCTGTTGCGCGGCGGCGGCCATCGTCACGCCATCGGAGGTCAGCTCGATCGTGTCACCCACATGCCAGCCGTATTTCGACGCGGTGGTCTCGCCCACCACCACGCGGGTGGAATCGTCGAGCGTGCCATAGAAATCACCCTCCCAGCTGTCGGGCGCGATAACGGTGTCGGCGAAGCCGCGGTCGGTGACGAACACGGGCATGGGGTCGGGCACGCCGCTCACCTTCACACCCATGGCGACGCTGGTGGTCTCGACGTCGGCCACATCGTCGAGCTGCCGGATCTGCTCGAGCGCCGGTTCGGGAATACGCGTGCTGTTCGCCACAAGCACGTAGTCGGCCTGGAGGTTGTTGTCGACGATATCGCTGACCGACGCCTTGACCGACGACGTGACGACGCCGATGCAGCCCACGATCGCGAGCGCCACGAACAAAGCGGCCGCCGTGTTCGCGGTGCGCCGCTTCTGGCGCGAGAGATTGCGCACCGCCAGGCGGCCGGTGACGCGGAAGGTATGTGCGGGAAGCCATCCGAGTACGGCGCCGAAGGGCCGTACAAGGGCGGGCGCGAGCATGATGACGCCGACCACGAACAGCGCGGCGCCCACTCCCAGCGGCCAGCTGACGCCGATGCCGTTGAGTGCCGGCCAGGGCGTGGGACCTGCGGCGGTGTCGGAGGTATGGGCGATGGCGAGCGCGAACCACCAGCACAGGCCGCCGAGCAGCGCAAGCACGATGCCGCCGATGGCGCGCCGTGTGACGGGAGGCTCCGGGTTCGTGGTCTCGTTCATGGCCTGGATCGGCGGGGCGAGGGCGGCGCGGCGCGCGGGAAGCGTGGCGCCGAGCAGCGAGACGGCGATGCCGACGGCGAAGGCGAGCAGGATGATGGGCACGGTGGGCGCGGCGGAGGCGGTGAACGGCGTGCCCTGCGCGGCGAGTATGGCCACGATGGCCTCGACGATGCCCCAGCCGAGCACCACGCCGATGCCCGATCCGACGAGGCCGAGCAGAAGCGCCTGGATGATGACGGTGGCGAAGACCTGCCCCGGCGAGACGCCGATGGATCGCAGCAGCGCGTATCCGCGCATGGAGTCGCGCACGATCATGGTGAAGGTGTTGGCGATGATGAACGATCCGACGAACAGCGCGAGCACCGCGAAGATAAGGATCAGCGGCTGGATGAAGCCGAGTTGCTTGCTGTATGACTTGTTGAGCTCGTCGCGGTGGCTCTGACCGGTGACGGCTGTGGCCTGCGAGTCGGCGGGAAGCGCGGCGTTGATGGCGTCCGCGAGGTCCTGCTGCTGTTTCTCGGTGAGGGCGGCGCCTCCGTTGGCGCTGCCGTAGACCTTGATGCGCGGGATGGTGTCGGTGGAGGTTCCCTGCGCCTGCAGTTCGCAGATGACGACGTCGGGATCGAGGCCGAGGACGAGGGCGCCGGCCTGGGAATCGTCGAGGTCGAAGATGCCGGTGACGGTCACGTCCTGCACGCCGGCGGAGGGGTACACGATTTTCGTCTGGCTTCCGTAGGTCAGGCCCGCGGAGCTGGCGGTGTCGCTGGAGAGGGCGACCTCGTGCTCGCCGTGCGGGTAGCCGCCCTGCACGAAGTGGGCGGAGCGCCACCGGTACTCCTCGGACATGGCGTTGGCGGATGTTCCGGTCATGGAGCTGGCGGCCACGCCGTCGGAGTTGACGAGCACGACGCCGTCGAGGGACCGGGCGGGCACGGCCGTCTGCACACCATCGACAGCGGAAATCGTGCTGACAAGGGAGACATCGATGTTGTTGCGGCTGTCCGTGTCATCCTCGGAAGAGGAAGACGAAGCCGTTGCAGATGCCGCCGACGATGCCGCCGAACCGGCGGAGGCGGAGGAATCGTCGGAATCCTCGGTCACCAGGCCCTGCACGTAGACGTCGCCGTCGGCGTTCGTGGAGGTCATCTTGCGCACCTGTCCGCCGAGCAGACCGCGGAAGCAGAAGGAGCCGAGCACGAAGGCCACGCCGAGGGCGATGGCGACGATGGACATGACGAAGCGCGAGGCGTGCGCCCTGGCGTCGCGCACGCCGATGGTGACGACAGGGCTCATGCGCGGGCCTCGCTGTCGTCTGCGGCGGCGCCGGAGTCCTTCTCCCCCTCGTCCGAGAACACGTCGAGGATCTCGTCGTAGCCCGGATGGTCCATGTCGCGCACGATGGAGCCGTCGGCGAGCACCAGCACGCGGTCGGCGTAGCTGGCGGCGCGCGGGTCGTGCGTGACCATGACGATGGTCTGGCCGTGGTCGTGCACGGAGTCGCGCAGGAAGCCGAGCACCTGCGCGCTGGACTTGGAGTCGAGGTTGCCGGTGGGTTCGTCGGCGAAGATAACCGAGGGACGGGCCATGATGGCGCGGGCGCAGGCGACGCGCTGTTGCTGGCCGCCCGACAGCTGACTGGGACGATGGTCGAGGCGGTTGCGCAGCCCCACCACGTCCACCACCTCGTCGAACCATTCGCGGTCGATGGGGCGCTTGGAGATCTCGAGCGGCAGCAGGATGTTCTCCTCGGCCGACAGCGTGGGCACGAGGTTGAAGGACTGGAAGATGAAGCCGATGCGCGTGCGCCTCAGTTCGGTCAGCTCGCGCTGGTTCATGGCGCTGACCTCGAGCCCTTCCACGAAAACCCGTCCGGATGTGGGTTTGTCAAGGCCGGCCATGCAGTGCATCAGCGTGGATTTGCCGGAGCCCGACGGCCCCATGATCGCGGTCATGCGCCCGCGCTGGAAATCCACCGACACATGGTCAAGCGCCACGACCTGCGAGCCGGAGGCCACGTCGCCGTAGGTCTTGACGAGGTCGATGGCGCGCGCCACGATGGCGTCGTCTGACGCCTGCGCATCATTCATCCGCACCATCCTCCCCGGTGGTGTCGGCATCGTCGACGATGGATTCGATATCCGCGTCGTCCGTATCATCGACGTCGTCAACATCGTCGACGTCATCGGCGTCGTCATCGTCGTAGACCTCGAATTCGCCGGTTTCCTCACCGTAATCGTCGTCGCGCAGGCTGTCGAGGTCCTCGCCGTCGCGCCACGCCCTGGCATAGCGCACGGCCTCGCGCTCGTCGTCGGTCAGGCCGCCGTCGTTCAGCCTTTCGGACGCCACGCGCAGGAAATCGTCGATAATGCCCTCCTGGTCGGGAAGCGCGGACAGGCCGGGAACCGGCTCGCCGTCCTCGTCAATAAGCACGATAAGCAGCTGGCTGATGTCCTCGAACTGCTCGTCGCTCATCTGCCCGATGCGCAGCATGTCGATGGCGCCGCTGCGTTCGAAGCACTGCGGCGCCGAATACGCGGCCATGACGGTGTTGCGCCAGCCTTCCTCAAGAAGCCAGTCGCGGATCTCCTGCGTGTCGGGGTGCATGACGTTCACGCAATGGATGCGGCCCCAGCCGTTGACGCGCTGCGCGAGGGCGAAGATATCCTCGTTCGCGTCCTCCCAGTACGTCATGGATGGCAGCACGAACAGCGTGAACTCGTCGCTCAGGGCGAACATGCACAGAAGGTCGCGCACGACGTCGCTCAGATCGAAGCTCTGAAGGATGATCAGGCCGATCTTCACCGTCTCGACATCGCTCGAATAGCACAGCAGGACGAGCGCGAACTCGAAGACATTGCGCAGATTGACTCCGGCGTCGCCGAATTCCGCGAGGGTGTCGGCGATGGTGTCGGAGAGCATGATGGACACCGATTCGCCCAGGGCGTCGTTCAGCGAGACGATGGCTTTGTCGAAGTCGCGGTCGGAGGCCTGGCGCAGCATGCGGCGGACCAAGCGCGTCGCGTTGTCGCTGGTTTTCGGGAATCCGAACTGGTACAGCATGAGCGCGTCGCGCGTACCGTCGGGAAGGTCGGCCTCCGGGCCGAGCGCCTCGATCTCCTCCGGGGAGCGCGGCAGGGTGAAGTCGAGCGGAAGGCAGCCGTCCTCGTCGAGCGAGCCGGCGATGACCTCGAGCAGCGGGCGCGCGCCTTCGTAGGTGGCGTCGAACGCCTCCTCGCCGTCGGCGAGGAGGTCATAGTCGTCGTCGGCGGCGGCGCCACGGTTGCCGCCGGCGCCATGGGAGCCGCCGGCGTGGACGAACGCGGATTCGGCGTCGCTCAGCGCATCGAGCAGCTCGTCGATCCCGGGCAGCTCCTCGCGCAGTCTCTCGAGGTCCTCGTCGATGTCGGAATCATCATCGTCTGAATCGTCATCGGCGTCGAGGTCATCGTCGTCGGCATCGTCGTCCGCGCCATCGTCCCCCTGCACGGCACCATCGTCGAAATCGTCGGCGTCATCGTCGTCGTAGTCGATGTCGTCGTCGACGAAGGAGCCGGCCACATGGCCGCTATCCTCGTCATCGCGATCGTCGCGCTCATCGTCGTCGCGCTCATCGTGGCGAAGGACGCGCCCCTTCTCAGTCTCGTCGGCCTCGTCCGACGGATCGGCGGGATAATCGGAATCCTGTATCTGCGGCATGGTGTGCCTCTTTCCGTTGCGGCTACTGCCCTTTCGATTCTACGGCACGCGATGCACGAATGAGGGAGTGTCGCGGCGGGCGCGGCACCGTGGCGTGTGGCCTGCGGCATCCATTCGCCGGCACGCTGCCGCAGGCACGCTGCAGGCGCGAATTACACGCTGCGGCCGACAAGCAACTCGGCGTCGATCGTGATGCGCGGCACCTCGAGGCCCTCGAGCCGTGCGTCGTCGAGCGCGAAGGTGAGCGGGGTCATGCCCAGCAGCGTGTGCATGCGGTCGGACGGCACGTCGAGCGTGCGCGTGGCGCGGATGCGCGCGAGGGGTTCGAGGCGGCTGCGGAAGATGGAGACCACGTCGCCTTCCGAATGGTCGGCCTCACCCAGGCGTTCGCGCAGCTCGCGCAGATGGTCGGGGCCGGGGATGGCCTTGATCACGATGCCGCCGGGGCGCAGCACACGGCGGAACTCCGCGTAGTTGGCGGGGGTGAAGATATTGAGCACGCAGTCGAGCGCCGTATCGGCGATGGGAAGGTTTGCCACATCGCAGACGGCCCACAGCTGCGGGCCTCCGCCTGTCGCGGCGAGGCGAACCGCGTCCTTGGCGATGTCGGCGCCGATCATCGTGGCGTCGACGCCCGCGCCCGTAAGCGCCTCGCCGATGCCGCGCGCGTAATAGCCCTCGCCGCAGCCGGCGTCGAGAATCACAGGCGCGTCGGGCAGCAGGCCGTCGGCGCGCAGCGCCTCGAGACGCTCCACGATGGCCTGGCGCACATGCGCGTAGTAGCCCCATTGCAGGAATTCGCGGCGGCTGGCGAAGAACGCGGCGTCATAGCCGGCGAGCGGCTTCTGGCCGGGGATGAAGTTCACGAGTCCCTTGCGGGCGATATCGAAGGTATGCCCGGCGGCGCAGCGCAGGCACGATCCGTCAACGACCAGCGCGGTGCCAGGCTGTGCAGTGTCGGACTGCGAGATGTCAGCCTGCGCGCCGTCAGCCATCGCGGCATCGGCCTGCGCGGCGTCAGCCTGCGCGGCGTCAGCCTGCGCGCGGCGGGCGCAGACCGGACAGCGGAACAACCCTGCGGCGCGCTCGTATTTGGCGATTCCCGCCATGCTCATCGTGTATCTCCTTGCTTGCTCTGCTCCGTGGCGTATGTGATGTGCTCCATACGGATTCGACCGGCATCCGGGTCGGCGACCTCTTGTGGCGGTATGGCGCCGGTGAATCGTCAGCCCAGAAGCGCGGCCACCGCCGACGTGGTCTGCAGGCTGTCGGGCGCCATGGCCGGCTGCGTCGGGACGCTGGCGAACATCATCGCGACGATGGCGAGGAAAACGGCCGCGAGCACGAAGCACTCCCACGCATAGCGCGACCGCGGCCCGCACTGGTAGTCCCAGGGATTCGACGCATCGAGCCACAGGTGGTACCGGCGTCCGCGATGAAACAGACGGTACAGCGTGCGCGAGAAGTAGAGGTCGCGCGCGGGCGTGCAGTACATCTCGCCGCGGTACTCGTATTCGAAAACGGGTTCGTACAACGGCAGCTCGCGACCCGCGGAGTCCTTGGCGCTGCGCCCCTCCACCGCGTTCGAGCCAAGATAGACGCCCACGGTATGCACCGCGCGGCGGCCTTGCGCGCGCAGATGGTAGGCGCCGATCGCCGCAAGCGTGACGAAGCCCACGACCGTCGTACCGATCATGCCCTCGCGCAGGGCGAGCCTGTGGAACACCAGGAAGGCGACCAGGACGGCGACCGCGATGACGGACAGCACCCGCCGTGCAGTGCGCGCGGTTTCGCCCTCGGCATCGTTGACGTTGTTCAGCGTCGAGATGGCCATGAGGAACACGAGGGCGACGAGCAGCAGTTGGTAAAACACCGTTCCACTCTATCGTGGCCGGTCTATCCCCCGCCCGCCCCGTTCGCTCCCCGCGCATCCCGGGCATCCCGCGTCAGAGTGGGTCTCCGGATGTCGAGGGTGCACAATCGTGCACCCTCGACCGAGGTTAGGGGGCCAGAGACAGTGCAGAACAGGGATAAAAGATGCCGAGGGTGCAATCCCGTGCACCCTCGATGGAGACCGTGGCCCAATCGTGACAACGCCCGCCGTCTCCCCCGGCACACCTCTGGAACAGCGGTACGGGTTTCGGAGAAAAACAGAGGCTCCAGGCCCCAGAATCGTCGGAAAATGTCCGCAAGCCGCACCACTGTTACGGCGATGAGCGATCGGGGATGAAAAAACGGAAAAGGCCCGGACCAAAAGGTCCGGACCTTGCCGGGGTGGGCGACGCGGCTCGAACGCGCGACCTCCTGAACCACAATCAGGGGCTCTACCAACTGAGCTACGCCCACCATCGCCTCATCCGACAGCTTGTAACAGCGGCCTGATGCTGGCATCCATCGCGCTGTGACCGTGAAGGTCAATCGCGCAACAGAGGAAACTATACACGATTTTCCGCTTCCGTGTTCCGCGTGTCGCGAATTCGCCAGGATTGCCCGGCGCACACCCAAAACACCCCGACCATCACCGCGAAATCCCCGGAACCGCAGGCTTCCCGGTCCCCGGACCGGCGATCTCGAGGCGCGCGGGACGCGGGTGACCCGCGTACCAGGCGCGGTCGTCGGCGATCGCCTCGCGCTCCATATCGACGAACGCCGCTACCGACGAACGCAGCGAATGCGTGCGCGCCACATATCGCGCGTACTCGCCGCCCATGCGCGAACGCTCCTGCGGATGGTCGATCCACCAGTCGATGCGGTCCGCGAGCGCCCGCTCGTCTCCGACGGGGAACAGCGAGCGGCCGTCGAGCGCGAAATCCTTGGCGGCGGACAGCGGCGAGTCGGCGATAACGGGCACAAGCCCGCAGGCAAGCGCCTCGAGCACGCTGACGCCTTCGAGGTCGGCGATGGACGGATGCACGAGCAGGTCGGCCGAGCGCAGCAGCCCGGGCATGTCTTCGTGCCGGTGGAAGCCGATGTCGGCGGGTCGGGCGAGGCAGCGCGCGGCCTCGCGGCGCAGGCTGCGATCAAGCGGCCCGGTGCCGGCGATGACGAGCTCGACGTCGGCGCGGTGGCGGCACAGGCCGAGCGCACGGATCAACGTGGCATGGTCCTTCTCGCTGGCGAGGCGTCCCGAGGCCAGGACGCGGAACGGCCGGCCCTCCCCCGGCTGCCACGGCCGGGCGCTCGCCTCACCGGGACGCGGCGCGAACGCGGGATCATATCCGTTGGAGATCACATGAAGGTCATTGCGGTACCCGTGCGCGCGCAGCAGGTCAGCGGTCATGCGCGTGGGCACGTGCACATGCCGCACGTCGCGGTACATCCAGCGGCGGAACAGCCGGTACAGCAGCGCGTCGGCACCGGGCACGTACCGCAGCGGACCCGCCGAGTACAGCACGTTCTCGGGCTGCAGGTGGAAGGCGCAGCTGACGGGGATGCGCATGCGCCGCGCCACGCGCAGGGCGGCGCGTTCGAAGGGGAACGGAAGATACAGATGCACGACGTCCGCGCCGCGGAAAGCGCTGGCGAACAGCGCGTCGTCGGGCACGCCGAAGCTCATCTGCTGGCGCGCGGCGATAGGCGTGACGATGGGTATGGAGGCGGCGCGGGCCGGCCATTCGCCGCCGACGCCCACGATGCGCGCGACGTGGCCCAGGGCGCGCAGCTCGCGTGCGAACTGCAGGGCGGAGTTGGAGGTGCCGTTGCCTTCGTTGCCCGCGGAATCCACGACGAGCACGACGGTAAGCGGCTCCCCGCCGCCTGTGGCCGGCCGGACGAATCGTGAATCCCCGCCGTCGGACGGGGCGCCTGGTGTCTGGGATGTCTTCATGGAGGTCATCACGGCGCCATTGTAGGCAGACGATGGCGCCGCCCGCGGGAGGACGGCGACACGGCCCGGGCGCGTCGGCCGCCGATGACACAATGAGGGCATGCCTATTGAATCAGGGAATCGTCCATCCGCCGCGTCCGACAGCACGGCGACCGCCTCCGCCGCGCGTCCGGCGGACTTCACCCTCGGCACCCCGCTGGGAGCGCACCCCACGCGCGTGCTGCTGCTGGGATCCGGCGAACTCGGCAAGGAAATCGCGATCGAGCTCATGCGCCTCGGCGCCTACGTGTGCGCCGCGGATTCGTATCCGGGCGCACCGGCCATGCAGGTGGCGCACGACTGCCGCGTCTTCGACATGACCGACCCGGCGAGCCTCGACGCGACCATCGCCGAGATTCGCCCCGACATCATCGTGCCCGAGGTGGAGGCCATCGCCACCCAGGAGCTGGAGAAAGCCGCCGACGCCGGCATCGACGTGGTGCCCAGCTGCCAGATCGCCGCCATCTGCATGAACCGCGAGAGCCTGCGCGTGCTCGCCCACGAGACGCTCGGCCTGCCCACCACGCCGTACCGTTTCGCCGACTCCCTCGACGAACTCAAGGCCGGCGCCGAGGCCGTGGGATACCCGTGCGTCGTCAAGCCCATCATGAGCTCCTCCGGCCACGGCCAGTCCGTGGTGCGCGACCCCGCCGCCATCGAGGCCGCGTGGCATGAGGCGCAGGTCGGCCGTCGCGCCGCCGCCGGCCACGAGGACCAGGTGTCCCGCGTCATCGTCGAGGCCCTCGCACCGCTCGACTACGAGCTGACCGTGCTCACCGTGAGCTCCAGCGCCGGAATCGTGACCTGCCGCCCGATCGGCCACGTGCAGGTGGACGGCGATTACCGCGAATCCTGGCAGCCGGCGCGCGTCCCCGACGACATCCTCGCCCAGGCGCAGAACATCGCCCGCCGCATCGTCGGCGGCCTGACCGACATCGCCCACGACCACGGCGAGCGCGGCTGGGGCGTGTTCGGCGTCGAGATCTTCGTGCTGACCGACGGCCGCGTGCTGTTCAACGAGGTCTCCCCCCGCCCGCATGACACAGGCATGGTCACGATGGCCTCGCAATATCTCAGCGAATTCGCGCTTCACGCACGCGCGGTGCTGGGCATCCCGGTCACCGACGGCAGCGTGGCGCTCTCGCACGACGGCGTGTGCGCCAGCCGCGCCATCGTGGTGTCCGGAACGGGCCAGGTGGAGTTCAGCCACCTTCCGGCTGCCCTCGCCCAGCCCGGCACCGACCTGCGCCTGTTCGGCAAGCCCGGCGTCACGGGCGGCCACCGCCGCATGGGCGTGGTGCTCGCGACCGGCTCGGATGTGGACGATGCTCGCACCCGCACCCGGGCCACGCTCGACACGCTGGGCGTCACGGTGACCGACGCGGACTGACGGCACCGGGAGGGACATTCCCGGGCGCCGCATCCGGCGTTCCCGCACCCTGCATTCCCGCGCCCGCCCCGGCCTTCGCACAGGCCCCGGCGGGCGCGCGGACACGCGGCCCGTTGTAGCCGCGTCTTGGTATATTGTGAACCGTTCGAGGAACTCCTGCTCCTTTGCATTCACAACTTTCATCCCCTACGAAAGGCAATGATGGAGAAACTGGGCAAGCTCTACGAGGGCAAGGCTAAGAAGCTGTACGCAACGAACGACCCCGACGTGCTGTGGGTCGAATACATGAACCAGGCCACGGCCGGAAACGGCGCGAAGAAGGCGCAGATCCAGGGCAAGGGCGAGCTCAACAACCGCATCACCACCCTAATCTTCAAGCTCCTCGACAAGCGCGGCATCCCCAGCCACTTCATCAAGCAGATCTCCGACAACGAGCAGCTCGTGCGCAAGATGACGATGTTCCCCCTCGAGATCATCATGCGCAACGTGGCCGCCGGCTCCTTCTCCAAGCGCTACGGCGTGGCGGAGGGCTCCGAGCTCAAGCAGCCGATCCTCGAGTTCTGCTACAAGAGCGACGAACTGGGCGACCCCTTCGTGAACGATGACGACATCCTGGCCCTGGGCCTCGCCACGCGCGAGCAGCTCGAGCTCATCTCCGCCAAGACGCGCGAGATCAACCTCGCCCTCATCGACATCTTCAAGGCCATCGGCGTGCACCTCATCGACTTCAAGATCGAGATGGGCACCACGAGCGACGGCACGATCCTGCTGGCCGACGAGATCACGCCCGACACCTGCCGCCTGTGGAACGCCAATGCCGACGGCAGCATCGAGCACCTCGACAAGGACCTCTTCCGCCGCGACCTGGGCAACATCATCCCGGCCTACGAGGATATCTGCGGCCGCCTCGAGGACCTCGCCAAGTCCAAGGGCATCGACTGACCGATGGGCATCCCGGCGCAATGGTACGGCTCGCACGCACCATTGCGCCGCTTTCATTTTCGCCGCCCGCTGTGCCGGCGCGGCGTGAGCGCAATCCGGCAATCGTTTCCCGCCACCCAACACCACCCCACCATTTGAGAACCCCATATGTGAGAAAGGAATCCCGTGGTTTTTCGCGTCTATGTGGAAAAGAAGCACGGCTTCGACGTCCAGGCGCAGCAGCTCGCCACCGAGCTGCGCACGATCCTCGGCATCGACGGCCTGACCGACCTGAGGCTTATCAATCGCTATGACGTCGAGGGCATCTCCGAGGAGCTGTTCCGCTCCTGCGTGCCCACCGTCTTCAGCGAGCCGCAGACCGATATCGCGACCGACGACATGCCTGCCGTCGCCGACGGCGCCACCGTGTTCGCCACCGAGTACCTGCCCGGCCAGTTCGACCAGCGCGCCGACTCCGCGAGCGAATGCATCCAGCTCATCAGCCAGGGCGAGCGCCCGGCCGTGCGCTCCGCCATCGTCTACGTGCTCGAGGGCACGCTGTCCGACGCCGACATCCAGGCCATCAAATCGTATGTCATCAACCCTGTCGAAGCGCGCGAGGCGAGCCTCGAGCCGCGCACGACGCTGCGCCAGAACGTGCCGCAGCCGGGCAAGGTCGAGACGATCGACGGCTTCCGCGACTACACCGACGAGCAGCTCCAGGAGTTCATCGACGACCGCGGCCTGGCCATGGACCTCGCGGATGCGCAGTTCTGCCGCGCGTATTTCCGCGACGAGGAGCACCGCGACCCCACCATCACCGAGATCAAGGTGATCGACACCTATTGGTCCGACCACTGCCGCCACACCACCTTCGGCACGCGCCTCGACAGCGTCGACATCGACGACGCCGTGGTGAAGGCCGCGTTCGACAAGTATCTCGAGATCCGCCACGAGCTGGGCCGCGACGCCAAGCCCGTGTGCCTCATGGACATGGGCACCATCGGCGCGAAGTACCTCAAGGCCAAGGGCATCCTGAAGAACCTCGACGAATCCGAGGAGATCAACGCCTGCACCGTCAAGGTCACGGTGGACGTGGACGGCGAGGACCAGAACTGGCTGTTCCTGTTCAAGAACGAGACGCATAACCACCCCACCGAGATCGAGCCCTTCGGCGGCGCCGCCACCTGCATCGGCGGCTGCATCCGCGACCCGCTGTCGGGCCGCAGCTACGTGTACCAGGCCATGCGCGTGACCGGCGCGGCCGACCCGCGCACGCCGATCTCGCAGACGCTCGAGGGCAAGCTGCCCCAGCGCCGCATCGTGACGAAGGCCGCCGCGGGCTACAGCTCCTACGGCAACCAGATCGGCCTGGCAACCGGCCAGGTCAACGAGATCTACCATCCGGGCTACGTGGCCAAGCGCATGGAGGTGGGCGCCGTGGTGGGCGCCACGCCGGCGGACCACGTGCGCCGCGAGGAGCCGCAGCCGGGCGACGTCATCATCCTGCTGGGCGGCCGCACGGGCCGCGACGGCATCGGCGGCGCGACCGGCGCCTCGAAGTCGCATAACGTCGAGTCCCTCGAACAGGACGGCGCCGAGGTGCAGAAGGGCAACGCGCCCGTCGAACGCAAGCTGCAGCGCCTGTTCCGCCGCGGCGACGCGACGCGCCTGATCAAGCGCTGCAACGATTTCGGCGCCGGCGGCGTGTCCGTGGCCGTGGGCGAGCTGGCCGACGGCCTGTTCGTGGACCTCAACAAGGTTCCCAAGAAGTACGAGGGCCTCGACGGCACCGAGCTGGCGATCTCCGAATCGCAGGAGCGCATGGCCGTGGCCGTGGCCGCCGACGACGTGGACGAGTTCCTCGGCTACGCGCACGAGGAGAACCTCGAGGCCACGCCGATCGCGACGGTGACCGAGGAGAAGCGCGTGCGCATGGTGTGGGACGGCGACGACATCGTGGATCTTTCCCGCGCCTTCCTCGCCTCCAACGGCGCGCCGAAGCACCAGAGCGTGCACGTCGAGGCCGCGCAGGCCTACGCCACGCCGTGGACCTCCGGCACACTCGCCGAGCGCATGCACAGCCTTGTCACCGACCTCAACGTGTGCTCGAACAAGGGCCTGTCGGAGCGCTTCGACTCCACCATCGGCGCCGCCACGGTGCTTATGCCCTTCGGCGGCAGGCGCCAGCTGACGCCGTCCATGGCCATGGTCGCGAAGTTCCCCGTCGACGGCGAGACGACCACCGCCTCCGCCATGGCGTGGGGCTTCAACCCGTACATCATGGAGAAGAACCAGTTCACGGGCGCCTACCTGTCGATCGTCGAAGCCGTCAGCAAGCTCGTCGCCGCCGGCTTCCGCCGCGAGGACGCCTATCTGTCGCTCCAGGAGTACTTCGAGAAGCTGCGCGACGTGCCGGAGCGCTGGGGCAAGCCCACCGCGGCCGTGCTCGGCGCCCTCATGGCGCAGATCGACCTGGGCGTCGGTGCGATCGGCGGCAAGGACTCCATGTCGGGCTCCTTCGAGAACCTCGATGTGCCGCCGTCCCTCATCGCCTTCGCCGTGGCCGTGGGCCCCGCCTCGCGCGCCGTCTCGCCCGAGTTCAAGGGCGCCGGCCATCGCATCGCCTGCATCACGCCGATGTACAAGGATGACAAGCTCACGCCGACCGCCGACGGCCTCAAGCAGGCCATGGCCGCGGTCGAGAAGCTCGTGGCCGACGGCTCCGCGCTCGCCATCTCCACGCCGGGCTACGGCTGCGCGGCCGAGGCGCTGTTCAAGATGACGCTCGGCAACGCCATTGGCCTGAAGCTGCAGCCCGAGGTGAGCGTCGACGCCCTGTTCGCGCCGCTGTACGGCACCTTCTTCGTCGAGCTGGCGGACGATGCCGAGCTGCCGAAGCCGACGATGGACATGTTCTGCTCCGTGATCGGCGAGACCACCGAGGCCTACACGTTCGCGGCCGCCGGCGAGACGCTCGACCTGGCCGACGTGCAGGAGGCCTGGGAGGGCGGCATCGAGTCCGTGTTCCCGTACCGTGCCAAGGGCGAGGCCGTGGAAACCATCTCCTCCGACGCCCCCACCACCCGCCGCACGGCCCCGGCCCTCGCGCAAGGCGCCAAGCCGCATGTGGTGATCCCCGTGTTCCCGGGCAACAACTGCGAATACGATTCCGCGCGCGCCTTCCGCCGCGCCGGCGCCGACGTGACGACGCTTATCGTCAACAACCTCACGCCGCAGGCCGTCGCCGAATCCACGCAGCAGCTCGTCGACGAGATCCGCCGCAGCCAGATCGTCATGATCCCCGGCGGCTTCTCCGGCGGCGACGAGCCGGACGGCTCCGCGAAGTTCATCACGGCCTTCTTCCGCTCCCCCGCCGTCACCGACGCGGTGCGCGACCTGCTGAAGAACCGCGACGGCCTCATGCTGGGCATTTGCAACGGCTTCCAGGCGCTGATCAAGCTCGGCCTCGTACCGTTCGGCGACATCGTGCCGATGACCGACGCCTGCCCGACGCTGACCTTCAACACCATCGGCCGCCACCAGAGCCGCCTCGTGCGCACGCGCGTGAGCTCGGTGAAGTCGCCGTGGCTGGCGAAGACCTCCGTGGGCGACGTGCATACGATCGCCATCTCGCACGGCGAGGGACGCTTCGTGGCCTCCGACGATGTGCTCGCCTCGCTCAAGGCGAACGGGCAGATCGCCACGCAGTACGTGGGCGAGGACGGCGTGCCGAGCATGGACCTCGACGTGAACCCGAACGGCTCGCTGCTCTCCATCGAGGGCATCACGAGCCCCGACGGCCGCGTGCTGGGCAAGATGGGTCACTCCGAGCGCATCGGCCGCGACGTGTACGCGAACGTGCCGGGCAATAAGTTCCAACCGCTGTTCGAAGGCGGCGTGGAGTACTTCACCGCGTAAGCGCGTCAGGCGCGTCAGGGTGTGAAACAAGGGGCGGGCGCCGCGTGGCGTCCGCCCCTTCGTTATTGCGGGATTGGTGGTGGGGGTGATTGGCGGGGTTGCCCGCAGCGCTCCCGGGACAGGTCTATTAGTTCGTAGCGCTTGCGGAGTCGGTGGCGCTTGCGGAGTCGGTGGCGCTTGCAGAATCCGCGGAGATAACGCCGAGGGAGACGAGAACGGTGTCGGAGCTCTCCACATACTCGACGGTCAGCGTGTATCCGTTGCGGTCGGCGAAGGACGTCGCTGCGTCCAGGGTCGCCTGCGCCGTCCACCCGGCGTCCGTGCATTGCGCGATGTAGGAATCGTAGGTGGCGCGCGACGGTGCCATGATCGTGAACTGCAGCGAATTCGCCGTCTCCGTCAGACCGTAGTAGCGCATGCCGTCCCCGGGCTCGGGAATCTGCGCCGACAGGTCGTCGTCCGGCCAGCCGCCCATCGTGTACTGGTCGATCTGCTGCGCCGAGTCGCTGGCGAAATCGTAGACGAAGCGATCGATGCGCTGCACGCCGTCGTCGACGACGAAGGCCGTGATCTGCGCGGGTTCGTACAGCTGCATGTCGGCGGTGGACGTCAGCGTATGCCCGCCGAGCGAGCAGACGCCGGTCGTGAGGGACGCGCCGTCGTCGGCGTCATGGCTGGTGGAGCATTCGACGGTCCACCCCGTCAATTCGTCGTCGGCGATGCTGGCGGTGAAACCTCCGGGCAGTGAGGACAGGATCGCGCGCACGTCATCGGCAGTGGCCGTGCTTTTCAGCGAGTACGACGCGTCGAAGCCGATGACGGTGCCGCCCATCGCATTCGTGTATTGCACGTCGGGGCCTGCGTCGGAATCGGACAGAGTCCATGTGATGCTCTGGCCCGAGCCGAAGTCGGCGGTGCCGCCCATGCCGCTGGCGTCGAGGGTATGCGTCGCCTCCACGCGCGTGCGGGCGGCGTCGGTGGCGGAGGAGGCTGCGTCGCTCGGCGTCACCCAGCCGGTGGAGGTCATCGGCGTCGACGTCGGTTTGCGTCCGACGATGACGATGGCGGCGACGATGGCGGCGACGATCAGCAGGGCGATGGCGACGCCCGCGGCTTCGGCAAGCACGATGCGACGCGGCGTCCGCCCCTTCGCGCCGTTGGCCCCGGAGCTTTTCCCGGAGCTTTTCCCGGAGCCTTTTCCAGAGTCCTTGGATGCCATGGTTTTCCCGGATTCCTTGGTTGCACGGGCCTGCTGTGCGTCGCCACGGTTCTTGTCGGAGCGAACGGCCATGTTCTGTCCTTTCTTCACTTTGTCGGCGCCTGCGGTTTCGGCGCATGCGATGCGTCGCGGCTCTCTCCCGAATGCCGCGCCCTCCCGGCGCCGCCGGCGCCATCGTGTCCCAGTCTACCGTCGGGTGCCGCGCCCTCCGACGCTTCCGCACCTCCCGGCGCCGCGCCTCCTTGCTTCCTACAAGGCGAGGAACACGATGGCGACGATCAGCGCCACCGTCAGCACGATGCCCGTGATGAGCTCGGGGCGTGATTCCTCGCGATGCAGGTCGTGGATGGCGAGGGCGCCGGCGAGCGCCGTGCCCGCAACGGGAGGAAGGCTGAGCAGGACGGCGACGACGCCAGGCATCGAATGGGTGGCGATGGCGATAACAAGGTAGACGAGCAGCACGATGGCGCCGCATGCAAAGGCCAGGGCGCCACGCGGCGTGGCGCCCAGCGCGATGCCGAGCGAATCCATCCAGCGGTTCACGGTGCGGGCCGCGCCGTTGCGCTCGGGCAGCGGCGAATCCATGGCGTCGAAATACCCGGTCAGGCGCGTCCACGGCGAGCGGGATGAGGTACCCGCCTCGGTGCCCGCCACAGTGTCGGCCCCGGTATCCGCAGCCGAGTCCATGCCGGCATCCGACCCGATGCCATCATCCGGTTCGGAACCGGAGACATCCCGTGATGCCGGTGCCGGGCCTCCACCAGGACCGATGACATCGGACCAGGCTGGCACGGCACCCGATCCGGCGGGACGGGGCTCCGGTACCTGTGTGGCGGGACGGTGCTCCGCCATCCGCGCCTCGGCCAGTGTCTCGGTCTGTGCCCCATCCGACGAAGGCGACAGCGAGGACGAAGGCACGGGCGGAGGCACGGTGGGACCGGCCGAGGATGCGTCATCCGTCGGCTCATCCACCGGTTGGCCCATCGGCTCATCCGTCGGCAGCGGAGTCGTCCGCACAACTGGTCGGGCGGCGCCGCTTCCATGCGGAAGAACCGATGTAGAGCCGACCACGGCGCCTTCCTCGGCGGATGCGCCGGAGACAAGGGGCTCGGTGGGTATATGGTCGGCTTTCTCATCCGCGCCCGACACGATGCGACGTCCGCGGGCATGGTCGGCGTCCTTCGATGCCGACCGCCGGTTCGCAAAACGACGTTTCAACAGTCCCAGGGTGCGTGGCCCCACGCCACCCGATGCGCGTCCGGACGATTCGCGGTCGTTCCGATCAGCGCCCGCCGGCTCCCCATAGCCTTCTTCGCGCACGGACGTTCCATCCGGCCGCTCTCCCCGGCCGGTGCCGGCAGCACCGACCGGAACCGGGCGAATATGCTTCTTGCGCGGTTCCAAGGACGGCGGCAGGTCGACCGTGGCCTGGGACGCGGCGGCGGAACGCACGGCGGCCGCGGATTCCAACGCATCCGATGCCAGCCCGTCGACGATGGCGGCGTGGGACGGCCGGGCCGATTCGATCACATGGGCCTCGCGCAGAACCGCAAGCAGCCCCGCGAACAGCGCCTCGATGTCGCGCGTCCCGTCGTCGGGCGCACCCGATCCCGTTCCCGGCACCGGCGTGATATGCACCGACGTCCCGCGCGCCCCTCTGTCAGATACGACTGCGTCGAATTCCGCACCGCCGTTATTCGCGCGGCATCGCACGGTCATCGTCGTGTCATCGGTGGCTAGGAGACGGAAGTATCCGTTATTGCGCAGCATTGCGACGAGCGTGGCGTACACGGCCGCGGCCCGCGCCCGGTAGACACGCGTTGTCTCGAACTCATCGTCATTCTCAGTCGGCATGGTTCCTCCTGCGTTACAGCGTATAGCATGCAGTCTGGAAACAACCGGAATGCCACGATTTTTCACCCAACGCTATCGCTCGCACATCCCACCGCCATCCGCATGGCATAGTCTTCATCTACCGGTCATCGTCATCCTCCTCGTCTTCCCGGTGTTTTCGTGAGGTGATGACGGCGACCACAGCGCAGGCAATGACGCTCGCGGCGGCAAAGCTCCACGGCACAAGCCATCGCAAGGATCCGTTCGTCGCGCCACCGGCCGCGGGCCCCGGCGCGGGGCGCGACAGACGCGCGCCAGGGATGACGATACGCGTCACATTCCCCGCCCTGTCCCGTGATTCGACGACCACATCGTGCCCGGAGCCATCATCGGGCACTTCGATGGCCTGTCCGTCAGCGGACGCGCCATCCCAGTGCCCCGCCGTGGAGCCATCGATGGTGACGCTTGTAGAGCCGAGCTCCATATTGTCCCTTACATGGATGATGCCATGCTCCGGCCCGTCACCGGCCACGCCGGCGAGGGAATCGTATCCCGCACCGCCGAGACCCGTAACGGTGAGGCGCGGAGCCGTGGAGTCGATGGCGAACTGGAGATCCGCGCCACCGTTGCGGTCGACGGAGGATCCGTCCATGAGATTCGTGGAATGGTTCCCGGCCGCGTCGATGGATGACACCATGACGCGGTAGTACCCGTCCGCGGCGAAGACCTCTCGCGGAATCGTGTATGTGGTGCGACTCCATCCCCGCTCCTGTTGTGTCTGCGTCTCGTAGTCGCCGATGTCCAGGGTGCGCACCGCGGTGTCATGGGCCACGGCGACGGACGATGCGCCCACAAGTCCCGAGACATTGATCTCATGCACCGTCACGGGCCCTGCCTCGCGCAGGTACCCGCCGCGCATGCCGCGCGTCCCGTCGTCGAAGGCGTAGGTGGATCCGAAGCGGTTGACGGAGAATGTCACGCGCCGGGTGGCGACGTGTCCCGCCATGTCACGCGCCGTGACATCGAGGTCATAGACGTCGTCGCTCGCCGGAATATGCGCGAACCCGTCCATGCGCACGCTTGCGCCGTCCGAGGGGCGCGAAGCCACCAGGCCGCGCCGTGTGCCCGTGAGCGTCCACTCGATGCCGCCATCGGGATTCGCATCATGCATATCGATGCCGGGCGCCACATCGCCGGCGTAGGCATGGCCGTCGTCCACGCCGGTCACGCTCACATCCGGCGGCGTGGTATCGATGACGAATTCACCAAGGTCCAGGCTGTCAGCGGCGTGGCCCGCTGCATCCGTACCATCCACACGCACCGTATAGGTGCCGTCCTGATCCAACCGGACGAGGGCATCCCATGCGTCGGGCCGGGATCCGTCGGCGCGCCACAGGCTCGCCTGCTCGACCGGCTTTCCGTCCCGGGTAATGGTGATGCGTCCCACCCCCGGCGTGGTGTTGCGCTCCACGCAGCGGATGGCGAGGGTACGTGCGGAGGCATAGTACCGTCCGTTCACCGCGGGCACGTCCCCCGTATCCACGGTGAACATGGGCGCCGTGGTATCCACGATGAAGCGGTCGGCGGCCGTGACCTCGCCATGGAACGGGTCTCCCATCCGTGCCGACACGCTCCATTCGCCATCCTCCCGTGCCGTCGCCGACATGACATGCTCGCCTGGTGCGCAGGATACGGACGGGGAACCGCCAGAATCCGTCGGCGCCCGACCGATATCGGGGCCGCCGGCAGGGCGATCCGTTCCCGTCAGGTTCCCCTCTGCCGAGCACGGTCTGGCATCGGATGCGGCGAGGGAGATCCTTTCCCGCCCGGTCGCCCCAATCGCATCGATGTCGGCGATGCCCCGCCCCGGATCTTGGCTGCGGATGACATCGAGGAAAGGGTCGGAGACGATCACGCGGATCTCACGGGACGATGCGCAGTAGAGTCCGTCCACAAGTTCACATCCCGCGTTTTCGAAGCGGACCGATGGCTTCCCCTCGTCGACGGCGAGGCCCTCGACGCGTTCCAAGGCCCCGTTGGCATCGCCGAGGGACGGAATCACGGCCGCGTTCCCAGCCCGGTCGCGTACGGTGATCGAGAATGCGGCAGGATCGTACCGCGCGGAGGATGCCGTGACCGTGGCAAGGAGGCACTCACCTGCCGCGTGTCCACACGCATGGCCATCGCGCAGACCCACGTCAAGCCCTTCGGACGATGCGGCCGCGGTGTCAAGCACGGCCGCGGAAGGATCGATGCCGCTTCCCGAGTCCGTGATGCCGCTCACGCCGATGCCCACGCCGGGGCGGGCCACAAGCCATGCGCCGAGCGGTCTCGCGTCACCGATGACGACGACCTCGCCGACGGCCGGCGCCGTCCAATCCGCCAGGAACTCGCACGGGGCATGCCCCGGCGACGCCGCATGGCATGCGTGCACGGCCTGTTCCGGCTCGGCCAGACCGGAGTATGACGCGTCATACCGGTAGACGCCTTCCACCGCACGCAATCCGGGAACCGCGAGCGCCGAGGTCAGCGGATCGGAGGCGTGCGGTCCGAGAGGGGCTCGGGGCAGGATGCGCCATGCGGCGCTCCACGAATCACCGCGGCGCGCCCAGTCCAGCGGTGATTGTGCTTCCGATGTCTGCGCCCCGACATCGGGCTGTCTCGCCCCCGGCAGATCGAAGTCCAGGGTGTCCGATCCTGAAACCGGTGTGATGCTCCCGCCGCCGATGACGACGGATTCGCCGGCGATATGCCGAGCGAGCGGAAACCACCGGTCGGTGACGGTCAGCATCAGACAGGGAGCGCCCGGAATGTAATACGCCGGATCCGACGACGCGCCCATGCCGCCGCCTGCGTCCTCCGTTCCCAGTCCGACACTCAGTCCACGCCCTGGTGTGGTGTGGTTATCCACCACAACGGCGTCGTAGTCCACATCCACAATGCCGCTGCGACCGAACATGCTGCTGTGCTCCGGAGCAGCGTCACCATCCACGCCGCTTCCCGGCGTGCGCGGCGTCGTCGCCAGGGCCTCGGGCAGCGTTATGGAGTGCGCTGCGGCATCATCCGCTCCCGCGTGCACGCGGATGCGGATATCGGCGAATGTGTACAGGCCTTCCCCATCGATGACGAACCGGACGGCGCCCGACACGTCGGGGGTCGCCCGCAGCGTCTGTGCTTCGCCGAGAACGGCACCGTCGAGACCCACCGGTGCGGGAACCATCAGCTCGACTTCGGTCTGCGGCGCGCCGCTCTCCGCCACGTCACTTTCCGCGGTGTCGCCATCGTCTTCTCCCGTAGTCTCATCTTTTTCCGTGACGCAGGAAGCCGACGCGCCGGCGTCGATCGGCGCAACACCGAGAGAGATGGCGAAGTACGCCCTGGCATCCGCCATACTCCACATCGCCAGACGACGGCCGCCGTATTCCGTCACTCCCTGTGACGCTCCCCCGCCGTCGATTCGGGCATACGTCAGCATCGGATGGGGCGCGGCACCGCACGCCATCCCTTTCGAGGCGTCGGCCGGACCGTTCGCCAAGCCGTCAGTATCCGACGGTGTTCCGGATGACGCCGGAGCCATCTCGGTCGGCGTGGCATGGGAAGATGTCTCGCCATCATCCGCATGCGAACCGGGCAGGAACAGCCCGGTGAGCAGTAGGCAGGCGCCCGCTGCGACGAGAGCGAGCGCCGCCGCGAGCAGTCTGCGGTGCGCTGCCGCAGCATCGGCCGAAGCATGGCGTGGCCGTCGGATCCGCGCGACGATGCGGCCGCCTGGATCCGTCCGCCGCGGCGGCGGGGTGTCGCCGCCCGAAGGGCGCCGTGCGCTTCGACGACTCGTGTGTCTCAGGTACTTCATGGTCTTTCTCCTTTGCGTGAATGCGGTTATGAGTGAATGTGGCTATGCATGTCTTGTGGCTGTCAGCGAATGTGGCTGCGCAGATGCCTGATTCGAGGCAGGAACCGCGAACGATATGCCGGGCGGATCCCGGGCAGGCGACATCAGCGTTCCATCTGAGATCAGCGTCCTGTCCGAGACCAGCGTCCGATCAGACACCAGCGTCCGGTCAGACACAACCGTGTTATCCGGTGCAACAATGCGATCCGCTATGACAGTGCTATCCGACAAGACGGTGGGGTCCGGCTCCGCAGTGCAATCCGGCTCCGCAATGCAAGCCGGCTCCGCAATGGCAGGGGCATCCCTCGCGACATCGAAGGCGTCGCCCCGTATTCGCCCGACAAGGTTCTCCCCATAGGCCAGGCTCTCCCGATGGGCAGCGTTCTCCCTATGGGCCAGGCGGAAGCCCTCCATTTCGCGACGGGCGGCGCGCCCGGACAGAATCGCACCGACGCGGGGCATATCCCATCGCACGAAAATCACAGCCGCGCCAATCGCCGCGCAGACCCCGAGTCCGGCCGCCACCCAGGCGGCGATATCCCATTGCATGGCGTTCATGACGCACCTCCGCGTGCGTTCCCAGCACCTGCATTCCCTGCGACTTGGTCTGCGGCCCCGCCATATCCCGCAGGATCGTCAAAGGCCTCCTGTGCGGCGGCGAGCGCCTCGTCGCCACGATCGAGAATCGTCTGCCGCCGCGCCCCGCGCTCCGTGGTGATGGCTTCCACGCGGCGCGCCAACTCTTCGGCACGCCGCGCCAGGGACTCCATGCGTTCGAAGCCGATGCCGTCACGCCGGAAATGCCTCGGATAGATGCACAGCGAGGACAGGGCGAGGTCGGATGCCTCGAGCGCGATGACGTCATTGCCCGCCTCGCCGCCCGCGATATCGACAAGCTCCTCGAGGTCGGCGAAGAACTCGCCGTAGAGCCCGCCGTCTGTTCCCTCGTTGATGCGCGGGACGATGGTGGTGACGAAATCGGCGATATCCGCATAGACACGGGCGCAGGGCGCATCCGGGAAGGACGCGTAGCCCGCGGCCTCGCGCATCCACGGCGCGGCTGCGGCGATCGCATCGTGGCGTATGCCGCCTGCGGCGGAACCCGCCGCGGCGCTGTGCCGCGCCTTTCCCCCGACGGCGTCCCCGCCCTCGTCCACGCCTCCATCCGTGCCTCCACCGGCAACGGAATCGTAGTAATGCCAGTACAGGATGCCGATGTCATAGCACAGGCGGGGCCAGGACTGATTCGAGCGCAGCGCCTCGCCGTTCTCGATCACATACAGCGCGAGCATGGCTTCCTCGACCGAGTCGAGCACGCCGTCCGTTTTCGCCAGACGGATCAGACCCTCGTAGGGTTCGACCCTGTCCGGGCGCAGGGCGATGGCACGCAGATAGCAGTTCTGCGCCTCCGCGATGTCGGTGCTGCGTTCCGCGCTGGCCATCCACCGGCCCCAGTCTCGCTCGCGGGTACGGTCCGCCATCGCCGCGCAGCACGGCGACGCCCCGAGCGACAGCGCCGAGAAAGCCGCCACCGACCGGAACAACCGGCGCCGGCGCACCAGGGTCTTGCGCCGCCCGTCATCGTCGCCGACGTGATCGAGCGCATACGCGAGGTCGGCGCATGAGGCGTAGCGATGCGACGGATCCCTGCTCATGCAGCGGCGGATCGTCTCCCTCAGACGCGGCGGGCATGACCTGGGGAACGCCTGCCTGCCGCGCCCGGGATGCCGTCCGGTGAGCAGCGCGTACATCGTCGCGCCGATTCCGTAGATATCAGCCCGCTCATCCACATCGGCGGGCGCATCGAACTGTTCGGGCGCGCTGAACCCCGGCGTTCCCACGCCGCGAGCGCCACCCGCGCCATCGCCCGCACCGCCGTCACCGCCGCCTTCGCTACCCGAGCCGCCCGTCACCATGGCAATGCCGAAATCGACGAGACGGATCCTCCCTTCGGGTGTGAGCATGATATTGCCCGGCTTGACGTCGCGGTACACCACGGCCGGCGCGCGCCCGTGCAGATACCCGATGACGTCGCACAGCTGCAGGCCCCAGTCCACCACCCGCTCGGGCGGCCGCGGGCCCTCGTCGCGCAGGATGTCGCGCAGCGTGCGCCCCTCCACGTAGTCCATGACCACGTAGAGACGCGATTCCTCGTGAACAAGGTCCACGATGCGCGGGATGCCCGGGTGGTCGAAGCGTTTCATGAGCTCCGCCTCGGTGAGGAAGCTCTCGCGGATCCGCGCGTCGTAGGCGGCCTCCGCACGGATCTGTTTGACCGCCCACAGTTTGTTCAGCGTCAGGTCGGTGGCCACCCAGACAAGCGACATGCCACCACGCCCCACGACATCAAGCAGCCGGTAGCGCCCGGCGACCGCGGACGCGAACGGGTTATGCGGCGCGCCCGGCATAGGTGCATCCGGCACGGTTGCTTCCGGTACGGTTGTGCCCGCTACGGTTGCGCCCGGTACGGTGGACGGACGCTGCGTCGGACATGATGCGATGGCGGGATGCGACGCGACCCCGCGGAATGACCCGGCCATGCCAGGCTCCTTCCGTGCGTGCCTGCCTACCGCGTCATTCCGTGGAGTCCCACGTCGCTTGTACACCCTTCCCGTCGGCATCGCGCCCTCGCGCGCCGGGTCCGGCAATCCCCTCCGCGCCCATGCGGCGCGGCCTTCGAATGCCACCAGTCTATCGGAAGCGCGCGGGATCTCCTATGCCCGGAGCGAACATCGTGCGACGATTCCCCGCCCTCCGCATGCTTTCCGGCGTGCCGCGGCGTGTCCCTCGCCGCCGACCTCTCCACACGCTCCGCCTCCGATGTATCCGGCGATTGCTAAGGTATCTAGGTGACCGGTCACCGAGCCCGCCCGCACGGAACCGCCCAGCACGGCGCTCCGCCCGACGCGGCGAGGCGATGACGAACCACGTCACGCATCAACAGCGATTGACAAGCGATGGACAAGCGATACCAATTGGACGACACCAACAACGTGAAGGAGTGCGTGGATGTCTGCTGAGCTCGAGGGTCTGCATGAGGAATGTGGCGTTTTCGGCGTATGGGGGCATCCCGACGCCGCGCGCCTGACGTATTTCGGCCTGCATGCACTTCAGCACCGTGGCCAGGAAGGCGCCGGCATCGTGTCGAGCGGCGACCACCACCTGACCGGATACCGTGGCCTGGGCCTGCTCAGCCAGGTCTTCGAGGACGAGCGCCAGCTCGAGCGCCTGACCGGAGACAAGGCCATCGGCCATGTGCGCTACGCCACAAGCGGCTCCGGCTCCCTGAACAATATCCAGCCCTTCATCTTCCGCTTCCATGACGGCGACGTGGCCCTGTGCCACAACGGCAACCTCACGAACTGCCCCAGCCTGCGCCGTAAGCTCGAGGACGAGGGCGCGATCTTCCACTCCAACTCCGACACCGAGGTGCTTATGCACCTCATCCGCCGCTCCAAGAAGCCCACCTTCATCGAAAAGCTCAAGGAATCCCTCAACATCGTGCACGGCGGCTTCGCCTACCTCCTGCTCACCGACGACGCGATGATCGGCGCGCTCGACCCCAACGGCTTCCGCCCGCTGTCCATCGGCCGCATGAAGAACGGCGCCTACGTCCTCGCTTCCGAGACCTGCGCGCTCGACACGGTCGGCGCCGAGTTCATCCGCGACGTCGAGCCAGGCGAGATCGTCATCGTCGACGATTCGGGCTACCGCATCGAGAAATACACCGAGCACACGCAGAAGGCCGTCTGCTCGATGGAGTTCATCTACTTCGCCCGCCCCGATTCCAACATCGACGGCATCAACGTGCATTCCACCCGCAAGCGCGCCGGCGCCCGCCTCGCCCAGGAGGCGCCTGTCGACGCCGACATGGTGGTGGCCGTGCCGAACTCCTCGCTCTCGGCCGCATCCGGCTACTCCGAGGCCAGCGGCATCCCCAACGAGATGGGCTTGGTCAAGAACCAGTACGTGGCCCGCACGTTCATCCAGCCCACGCAGGAGCTGCGCGAGCAGGGCGTGCGCATGAAGCTGTCGGCCGTGCGCGGCGTCGTCAAGGGCAAGCGCGTCATCGTGATCGACGATTCCATCGTGCGCGGCACCACGTCGCGCCGCATCGTGCAGCTTCTGCGCGAGGCCGGCGCCTCCGAGGTGCATATGCGCATCGCCTCCCCGCCGCTGCGCTACCCGTGCTACTACGGCATCGATATCTCGCGCACATCCGAGCTCATCGCCGCGCATAAGTCGGTCGAGGAGATCCGCGAGTACATCGGCGCCGATTCGCTGGCGTTCCTCTCGCTCGAAGGCCTGGTGGAGACGATCGGCATGAAGGCCGACGCGCCCTACGGCGGCCTGTGCGTCGCGTATTTCAACGGCGACTACCCCACGAGCCTCGACGATTACGAGCAGGAGTTCCTCGCCTCGATCTCCGCCGAGGACCGCGCCCGCCTGACGCGCTTCGCCCGCGAAGACAGCCACTACGTCGGCAACGAGTACAGCACCACCGCCTTCACCACCGCGCAGCGCGCGCTGCAGGACGCTGAGGAGGGCACCCACACCGACTCGAGGATCTCGGTCGCCGAGTAGGCGCTGGTAGGCGCGGCGAGGGGCCGCCCGAAAACACGGCCCCCACAGCACAGCCCCATAGACAAGTAGACTAGGGAAACGCAAGGTTTCCGTTACAGCCGCGCACAGCCGCGGAAGGAACAACAGGAGAAGCAATGCCCACAGCATATGAGAACGCCGGCGTGAGCGTCGAGGCCGGATACGAGGTCGTCAAGCGCATCAAGTCCCACGTCGCCCGCACGAACCGTCCGGGTGTCATGGGAGGAATCGGCGGCTTCGGCGGCCTTTTCGACCTCGCCTCGCTCGGCTACAAGGAGCCGGTGCTGATTTCCGGCACGGACGGCGTGGGCACCAAGCTCATGGTCGCGAAGATGGTCGGCAAGCATGACACGATCGGCATCGACTGCGTGGCCATGTGCGTCAACGATATCGCCGCCTGCGGCGCCGAGCCCCTGTTCTTCCTCGATTACATCGCCTGCGGCAAGAACGACCCGGCCCTGCTCGAGCAGGTCGTCTCCGGCGTGGCCGACGGCTGCGTGCAGTCCGATGCCGCGCTCGTGGGCGGCGAGACGGCCGAGATGCCGGGCATGTACGATCCCGACGAATACGACCTCGCCGGCTTCACGGTGGGCGTCGTGGAGAAGGGCAAGATCGTGGACGGCTCGGATATCAAGGAAGGCGACGTGCTCGTCGGCCTGCCGTCGACCGGCGTCCACTCCAACGGCTTCTCCCTCGTGCGCAAGGCCCTGTTCGAGCAGGCCGGCTATGCGATCGACGCCAAACTCCCCGAGCTGGGCGACAAGACGCTCGGCGAGACGCTTCTGGAGCCTACGAAGATCTACGTCAAGACCCTGAAGCCCCTGTTCAAGGCGGGCGTTGTCAAGGGCGTGGCGCATATCACGGGCGGCGGCTTCATCGAGAACATCCCTCGCATGATTCCCGATGGCCTGGCAGCGTCCATCACACTGGGCGCGTGGCCCGTCCTGCCGATCTTCGACGTCATCGAGAAGGCCGGTTCCGTCGACCACATGGAGATGTACAACATCTTCAACATGGGCATCGGCATGGTTCTCGCCATCGACCCCGCCCGTCTCGACGAAACGATGTCCCTGCTCTCCGAGCACGACGAGAAGGCCTACGTCATCGGCTCGATCGTCAAGCAGGCAGGCGACGACAGGGTCGTCTTCACCACCAAATAAACCGTCACAGCACATGCCGCGGCGGCCATGACACCGACCGGCGGCATACGGATGTCGGGGTCGGCCGAACCGTTCGGGGCCCCGGGAAAGGCACAAAATGGGTCTCAAGGTTCTGGTCATCGGTTCCGGTGCGCGCGAGCACGTTATCGCCCACACGTTCCTCAAGGGCGCGAGCGTCGACGAGGTGTTCGTCGCGCCGGGCAACCCCGGCATGGCCGAGGACGGCATCACCACGGTCCGTCTGTCGCAGCAGAATCAGGCCGCTCTTATCGATTTCGCGAAGCAGAACGGCGTCGACTTTGTCTTCGTCGGCCCCGAGGCCCCGCTGATCGACGGAATCGTGGATGCCTTCGAGGCTGCGGGCATCAAGGCCTTCGGCCCGTCCAAGGCCGCCGCCCAGATCGAGGGTTCCAAGACCTTCGCGAAGGAGCTCATGGCGCGCCACAACGTGCCGACCGCCACCTACCGCTCCTTCTCCTCGCTCGAGGAAGCCAAGGCCTATGTGGCCGAGCAGGGTGCGCCGATCGTAGTCAAGGCCGACGGCCTGGCCGCCGGCAAGGGCGTGACCGTCGCGATGGACCTCGACACCGCCTACCAGGCCCTCGACGATATCTTCGTCGGCCACCGCTTCGGCGCCGCCGGCTCCTCCGTCGTCATCGAGCAGTTCCTGGAGGGCCAAGAGTTCTCGCTGATGAGCTTCGTGCGCGGCAACGAGTTCTGGGCCATGCCGATTTCGCAGGACCACAAGCGCGCCTACGACGGCGACAAGGGCCCGAACACGGGCGGCATGGGCGCCTACTCCCCCGTCCCGCAGATTCCGCAGTCCGTGGTGGACGAGGCCATCGAGACCATCGTGCGCCCCGTCACCCAGGCCATGGTGGATGAGGGCTATCCGTTCACGGGCATCCTGTACGCGGGCCTCATCGCCACGGCCGACGGCCCAAAGGTGATCGAGTTCAATGCACGATTCGGCGACCCCGAGACCGAGGTCGTGCTCCCCAAGCTCACGAGCGACCTGGGCGAGGCCATCAAGGCGATTCTCGACGGCGGCACACCGACCTTCACGTGGGACGAGCACCGCACCACGCTGGGCGTCGTGCTTGCGTCGAACGGCTACCCCGTCAAGCCGCAGACCGGCTTCGCGGTGCCGAAGTTCGACCTGACGGGCGACCCGGACGCGCATGTGTACTACGCGGGCGTCGCGAGCACCGAGGACGGCCTGGTGTCCGACGGCGGCCGCGTGCTGCTCGTCGAAACCGTGGGCGATTCCATCGCGGATGCGCAGAAGAAGGTCTACAAGATCATGGACGCCGCGCAGACCACCGGCTACTTCTACCGCCACGATATCGGCGCCAAGGGCCTTCCTGCCGAGCGCGCCGCGGCGGAGGCGGCTGCACAGACGGCCCGGACCACCGCCTGACGGCAACCGAACGCCATCCCGCAGCATGGGGCGGCGGCACCACGATGGGGCCGCCGCCCTTTGTCATTCCGGGGTGCGCGTTCCGGGGTGCCTGTCCCTCTGCGGACTTCCGCCACGCTTGCGCTGTTCGCCCCATCGTGTACACTAACCATTATTGAGAACGTTTCTCACTTTACGTTTCGGATTCGCAGGAATTTTCAGCGCGGGCCACAGGCCGCGCAGACAAGGAGACCTATGCTTCGTCGTCACAGGATCATCGCGGCCCTCACGGCCGGTGCGGTCATCGCCGTCCCCCTCGCCGGATGCGGCTCGTCGTCATCGCCGTCCGGCGACGCTTCGTCATCCGATGGTTCCAAGGTCAGCGTCGTCGCCAGCATCTCGCAGTGGGGCTCCGTGGCCGCCAAGATCGGCGGGGACGATGTGTCCGTCACATCCGTCGTGACCAGTTCCAGCGGCACCACCTCGCACGAATACGAGCCCACCACGCAGGATGTGGCGAACCTGACGGGCGCCGACATCGCCATCGTGAACGGCGCCGGCTACGATTCGTGGGCCGTCAACGCCCTGGCCGATGACACCGACACCACGGTGATCAACGTGGCCGACCTCATGAACGTGCAGGACGGCGCCAACCCGCATCTGTGGTTCTCCGTCGACGCCATCGACAAAACAGCCTCCGCCGTGCTCGACGCGCTGAAAACCGCCGATTCCGCGCACTCCTCCGACTATGACACGAACTACGCCGCATGGACGAAGGCCTACGATTCGCTCAAGGAATCCCTCGACATCGTCAAGCAGGAGACGAACGGCCGCACCTACGTCGCCACCGAAAGCGTGGCGCAGTACCTGCTCGACGACCTTGGCATGACCGACAAGACGCCCGAGGGCTTCAAGAACGCCACGGCCAATGAAAGCGAGCCCTCCGCGCAGGACATCGACGAGATGACGCAGATCGTGCAGAACAAGCAGGTGGACGTGCTGGTGGTCAACGATTCCGAGACAAGCGACATCGCGACGAATCTCGATTCCGCGGGCCAGAATTCGAAGATCAGCATCTTCCATGTGACCGAATCGATGCCCTCCGAGGTGTCGAATGTGCTCGACTGGATCAATATGCTCGCCGCGTCGCTGATGATGACGATTCCGTCGAGCTCCAGCGCGAGCGCCTCTGCAAGCGCGAGCGAGTAACGGCCGCCCGGCATATGCGCATACGATGGCGCCGGCTTCCCCGTTCGGGAGGGCCGGCGCCATCGTTGTTTTGTGCAATCGTTTTACTCGCCGCGGTCCTTTGTCTCCGCTTTCCTCTGCGGCCTCGCCTTCTCCTTGGCCTCGGCGAGCGCCTCGCGGCGCAGATCCCCGCGCCTTGCCTGGCAGTCGGAGCATAGGCCGAAGACCTCAAGCACATGGCGGGAGATCGTGAAGCCGTTCTCCTTGGCGATCGAACGCATCCACTCGCCGTCGGGCGGCTCTATCTCCACTGTTTTCCCACAGCCTTCGCAGACGAGGTGATGGTGGTGCTTCGGCGTTTCGTCGCACAGGCGGTACATCTGGCGCCCGCCCATGGAGATGGTGTCGGCAGAGCCGGACTGCGCCAGGGAGTTGAGCTGGCGGTAGACCGTGGCCAGGCCGATCGGCCGGCCCTTCTCGCGCAGCAGTGCATACAGGTCGGAGGCCGAGACGAAATCGTTCGCCTCGCGCATCGCCTGGATGATGGCGTCCTTCTGCTCGGTGTGGCGGCTTTTCCCCGCAGCCATATCCTCCCTCGCTTTCTCGTCGGTGGCGTGTCTGCGCTCGCCTGTCGCCGGTTGGCGTCTTCGATCGGCGCGTATCGGCCGGCGCGCCCGTCCCCTCGTCGGACGGACGCGCCCGGCACATCGTTACGCGCGCAGGTCGTCCCAGCAGCCCGTGGCCTCGAGCGCGGCCGCCGTCGCCGCCGTATCGTCGGTCAGAACCGTGATATGGCCCATCTTGCGGTCATGGCGCACCTCGGACTTGCCGTAATCATGCGTGAACCACTCGGGATGCGAGCCGATGAGCGCGCGCGTCGGCGCCACATGCTGGCCGAGCACGTTCACCATGACGGCGGGGCTCAGCAGGCGCGGCTCGGGCAGCGGCCACCCGGCGATGCCGCGGATATGCGCCTCGAACTGGTCGATGGAGCACGCCTCGATGGTGTAATGCCCAGAGTTATGCGGGCGCGGCGCGAGCTCGTTGACGAGCACGCCGCCGTCCTTGAGCACGAACAGCTCGATGGCGAGCGTTCCGGCGAGGCCGAAGCCCTTGGCCAGGCGCAGCGCAAGGTCGCGTGCCTCGCGGGAGAGCCTGGAGTCCGGGTCCACGGCGTGCTCGGCCGGGGCGATCGTCATATGCAGGATGTTGTTGCGGTGCACGTTGCGCACCACCGGGAAGGTGACGAACTGCTCGCCATTGCCGCTCACGAGAATGGAAGCCTCGTAGGCGAAATCAACGAAGCCCTCGAGGATTGACGGGGCGAAGGCCTGGGTGGCGGCGGTGTCGGCGGCGGTTTCGGCGGAGTCAGCCGCGGGCGCGGGGCCCCACGGCCTCGTCGTCGCCACGATGTCGATGTCCTCGGGCGTGCGCAGCACGAACTGGCCGTGGCCATCGTATCCGCCGCGCGTCGTCTTGAGCACGGCGGGCAGGCCGAGCTCGGCAACCGCCGCGCGCAGGTCGTCGATGCTGTTGACCGGGCGCCACGGAGCGGTGCCGATGCCGTGGCTGTTGATGAAGGTTTTCTCCTGGATGCGGTCCTGCGTCACGCGCAGGAGGTCGGTTCCCTGCGGGATCTCGGTGATGTCACGCACGGTGTCGAGCGCGTCGGCGTCCACGTTCTCGAATTCGTAGGTCAGCGCGTCGCTACGTTCGGCGAGGCGGCGGATGGCCGCGTCATCGTCGTAATCCGCCACGATCTGCCAGTCTCCCACCTGCGCGGCCGGGCAGTCGGGCGTCGGGTCGAGCACGCCGATGCGGAAGCCCATGTATTTCGCGGACAGGGCCATCATCTGGCCGAGCTGCCCTCCTCCCACGATTCCGATGGTGGATCCGGGTTGCAGCATCTTCAGCTTGCTCATCGCGCTTCCTTTGTCGGCTCGCCCGGCCCGCGCGGGCGAGCCGGTCTGTCTGAGGTCGGTATCGGGTCTTGTGTCTTGCGGGGTCTGGGCCCTGTGTCTGGGGCCTGTGTCTGGTGCCCTGCAGTGTCTTGCGGCATGCGTCACCGGAAACGGCGTCCGCTGTCGCGCACCTATCTTACCCACCGCGCCGCGGTAAACGCGCCTCTGTGAGCAAGACAACACTTCCGGCGACGGATGGCGAATGGGGCCGGACCACATTGCGGCGGCGCCATCGTATGCCTTTCCGCCGCAAAAGCGGAGCGGAGGCATCGTATGCTCCCGCGGAACGCGGCGCGCGGCGTCGGAAACCCGAGCACGGTCTTCCGACGCCTTTCGCGTTAGGTCTCAGACGAGCTCCTCGTTCGACTTCGCGACCTTCTCCTTGAGCTCGTTGCGGTAATCAGCAAGGGCCTGAGCAAGGCGCTCGTCGGTGGTCGACAGGATCTGGACCGCGAGCAGACCCGCGTTCGTGGCGCCGGAATTGCCGACCGCGGTGGTGGCGACGGGGATGCCGCCGGGCATCTGTACGATGGACAGAAGCGAATCCCAGCCGGACAGCGCGTGGGAGCGCACGGGGACGCCGATAACCGGAAGCGTGGTCTGCGCGGCGATCATGCCCGGCAGATGCGCGGCGCCACCCGCGCCGGCGATGATGACATGCAGTCCATTGCTGCGCGCGCCATGGGCGAAGTCGGCCATGAGCTCGGGCGTACGGTGGGCGGAGATCACCTGCTTCATATACGGCACCTCGAAACGATCGAGAATCTCGCAGGCGTGCTTCATGGTCTCCCAATCGCTCGACGACCCCATGACGACGGCAACAAGCGGCTTGTTCTCAGGCATTTTTCCTCCATCGCCGATCCCGCATCCTTTGCGGGTCACGACTTTCCCAGTCTACGCGACGGGTGGGATTGCGGATAGGGCCGGTTTCGACGACGGGGTTCGGATTGGATGGCGGCGGCGACGCGCGACGACGGGGCAGACGATGACGAATCCGCGTGCTGTGAGTACAATGCCATGTGGAGCGATGACCGCTCCGCCGCCCCAGTAGCTCAGTTGGATAGAGCAACGTCCTTCTAAGTCGGAGGTCGCCGGTTCGAATCCGGCCTGGGGCACCCGACTCCCCCGCCCGCCCGCGCCCTCGCGCCGGCAGGCGGTTTACGGCGAAGAATCCTCACCACGAACGCCCAATCGTCGTTGAAAACCGACGGCCTACGCCAAAACAAACCCTCATGGCGAACAATCCTCACCACGAACCACTCACCGAGCGCCAAAACACCCACCGGAACGGAAAACCACCCCTCATGGCGAACAATCCTCGCCACGAACGCCCAATCGTAGGAGAAAACAGGCACTCCAAGCCAAACCAAGCCTTCATGGCGAAGAATCCTCGCCACGAACCGCCCACCGAGCGCCAAAACACACTCAGTCCCGGCAACGCCACAAAATCATCAGCGTTCCGGCGCCTTCGCCGCTTCCGCCTTTCGCCGCCACCGGTCGGCTAGCCGATGCAACGGCAACGGATCGCGTACCGGAACCTTCGTCCGGCAACGCCGCTCCATCCGCTCGGCAACGGCCTTGGCAATCTCCATTCTCCTCGCATCATTCGCCAAATCCGGTCGGAAAACACCGAGTCGAAGCCATTGAGCATCGTCAAGCGCACGGTTACGCGCCTGGTCATACTCCCAATTGTCCGCATGCTGCCTTCCGTCGTATTCAACCGCTACCTTGACCTCCGGATAAGCGAGATCCAGATAGAAACGGCGCTGCTTCCCATCCATTCCAGTGCACGTCACCTGATGGTTCACTTCCGGGCACGGCAATCCATGACTGACCAGTGCCAAGCGCAATTGCGACTCCATAAAGGAATCCGTATTCGCCCGCATCAGCCACAAGGCGCGCCGGCAATTGCGGAATCCCACGGGAGCCCGCCTTTTCCTCGTAGCGAGTTCGGCTTCGATGTCATCGCACAATGTCCTGAAAATGCTGGGTTGCAACACGCGAATCTGGTCACTGCGACGCATCATGGCATCTCCAAGCAGCACAAGGTCATGCAGATCGAGGAAACGAGCCGCCATCAGCCAGGTACTGCCCGGAGCCACGCATTCGACGCCGTCTCGCATCACCGTCTGCAAGGCATATGACCACTCGGCGCACCTGACCCCGTTGATTCGCCGGCGTTCCGACCTAGATGTGGCCACGACAGAGAGGTCCTGCGAATCAAAGGAACCCGGCACATCGATGCATTGGAGTTTCAGCGCAGTGTCCAACGCGAACACCAAGGGTTTCGCCACATGTTGCTGCAACTCCTTGCATCGTGCGAGGGTCTCACCACGGACTTTAATGAGACGGACCTCGTCGGTTTCGAACGTATAACGTTGCGATTGCCTGAGCAATCGAGATTGAATGAGTTCTGCCATACGGTCACGATATGGAATCGCGAATCCGACACTCCGTGCCTCCGCCCGCTGTGGACAAACGTCGCAACAACACGCCGCGCCCGCGCATCTTGTGGATAATTCCAGTAGCTCTTCTGTCCGGTTCATGAATATCCACGATGTTCCCGCCTCCGAAAGCGAACCGGATTCTACGCACGTCGCCCCACCCACCGCTCCGTTCCTGCGATTGCCCCTCCATGGCGAAGAATCCTCGCCACGAACGCCTAATCGTAGGAGAAAACCGGCACTCCAGGCCAAACCAAACCTTTCGTGGCGAAGAATCCTCACCACGAACCAACAATTCCGACACAAACCAGCCAGCCCGAACCAAAACCAACCCTTCATGGCGAACAATCCTCGCCACGAACCGCCATTCCCGACGCAAAACCACCCACCCACACCAAAACCAACCCTCATGGCGAAGAATCCTCGCCATGAACCACTAATCGTCGGGGGAAACCGGCATCCAGGGCCAAAATAACCCTTCATGGCGAAGAATCCTCACCACGAACCGCCATTCCCGACGCAAAACCACCCACCCACACCAAAACCAACCCTCATGGCGAAGAATCCTCACCACGAAGTCACTCGCGCCCGCGCAGCGCCGCCCTAACCGCGCGCCGCCCGCGCCGCGCCCCTCCGCTCGTCAGCGGACGCTGGAGTTGAAGACGAAGTCCTGGATCTGCTTGCGGTTCTGCTCGATGCGGGAGATCTCGCCCAGGAGCCGGAACTTCTCGTCACCTTCGGGGAGCATCTTCATGCGCGAGCGAATCTGGGCGATGCGGCGCATGCAGTCGGCGTCGAGGAGGTTGACCAGCAGCTGCCTGGCGTAACTGGCCTCCTGCTGGCTCGGCGACCGCAGCGGAGCCACGCCCTCCTGCGCGGCGTCGACCGCCTGCGGATCCACCGAGAGCGGCAACGGCATGGCCGCCAGCTCCTGCACCACCGGCGCAAGCTCGGGCCCGGCCGCCTGCACGAGGGAGCCGACCCACGCGCTCTGGGTCATCTGCGCGTCGGGCGCGGGCAGCCCGCCCGCCACCTCAAGCGCCTGGAACAGGCTGCGGAACACGGGGGTGAGGAAGCATCGCTCGGTGATGTTGCCGAACTGCGTGGGGTCGAACGCGCGCGGGATCTGCACCACCACGCCCATGAACTGCTGCTCGGTCATGAACACGGTGTCGTCCACGCGCCAGTAGTGCTGGTTCTCGGCGTTGGAGCGCGCCACGGCGTACCGCTGCGCGGCGTCGAGCTGTGCCTGGCGCTGGGACATCGGCTGCCGCTGCGGCGGCTGCGCGTAGATATCCTCGTCGCGCACGCCCAGGCGCGCCCGCTCGCGGATCACGGCGGCGTTGAGATCATCGATGGGCACGCCGATATGCCCCGCGGTCTGGCGCGTGTACTGGTGTTGCAGCGAAACGTCGCGAATCTGCGCGATGATCGGCGCCACGGCCCGCTCGGCGCCCACCTTGCCGGCGGCGTACTGCGTGTCGAAGCGGTCCACCACCGTGTCGATCACGAAATCGTAGAGCGGACGCGCGTCGGCGATCAGGCTGCGCACGGCGTCCTCCCCGTCCTGGATGCGCAGGTCGCACGGGTCGAGCCCGTCATGCGCCACGGCGACAAAGGCCTGCGTGAGGAACTGCCCGTCGAGGCCGAAGGCGTGCAGCGCGGCCTTCTGCCCCGCCGAGTCGCCGTCGAAGGTGAACACGATGCGCGAGCGGCGCATGGGCCCCACCAGATGCAGCCCACCGAGCTTCTCGTCGGCGATGAGGCGGCGCGCGATCTTCGCATGCTCCTCGCCGAACGCGGTGCCGCAGGTCGCCACGGCCGTGGTCACGCCCGACAGATGGCACGCCATGACATCGGTGTAGCCTTCCACGATCACGATCTGGTGCGTCTTGCGGATGGACTCCTTGGCCATGTCGATGCCGTACAGCACCTGGTTCTTGTGGTACAGCTTCGTGTCCGGCGTGTTGATGTACTTGGCGTTGATGCGATCGTCGTCGAACAGCTTGCGCGCGCCGAAGCCAAGCGTGCGCCCGGTCGTGTCTCGGATCGGCCAGGTCACGCGGCCGCGGAAGTAGTCGTAGGGCCCGTTCGTGCCCATGCGCGCCAGCCCCGCGCCGACCATCTCGTCGATCGTGAAGCCTTTCGACGACAGGTACCGCACGAGTTCGGACCCGCCGCGCGGCGCGTATCCGCAGCCGAAGCGCTCGCAGTCGGCGCGCTGGAACTTGCGCCCGTCGAGCAGCTGGCGCGCCTTGAGCGCGTCCTTGCTGGTGAGCTGGGAGACGAAGAATTTCTGCGCCTCGGCGCATGCCTCGAGCAGCCGGCTGCGCGTAACGCCCGCGTTCGGCTTGCGCTTGCCGGTGGAGCGGTCCTCGTAATGCAGTTCGTAGTGGTAGCGGTCCGCCACGATTTCGAGGGCCTCGCGGAAGTCGACGCCCTCCCTCTCCTGCACGTAGTCGAAGACGTCGCCGCTCTTGCCGCAGCCGAAGCAGTGCCAGAAGCCGTTCGGGGGGTTGACGAAGAAGCTCGGTGTCTTCTCGTCATGGAACGGGCACAGGCCCGTATACTGCGAGCCGCTGGATTTCAGCGTCACGTCGTCGGAGACGATGTCATACAGGTTCGCCATGTCGCGGACCTTCTCGATATCCTCCTTGACCACGAACCCGGCCATGCGTCCTCCTTCTTATGTCGGCGTGCGGTGCGGCGCGCGTCAGGGAAAATACACGATGGCGCCGCCGCGCAAGCCATCCCGTACGGATAGCTTACCCACAGGCGCGGCGAGGCGGGACTCTCTCGCGGCAGGCGAACGCCGCGCGACCACGCGCTTGACCCGCGCCGCGCGACCCGTGCCGCGCCCTACCCGCACAGCGTGTCGTGCAGATCCACAGCGCGGATGTCGGTCAGGCTCGCCACCTGGTCCACGGCTACACGCAGACGCGCGCCGTCATCGCCGGCGCGACGCCAATCGTCGAGGAAAACGGGGGCGAGCGCGGGATGCGGCAGGGGCGAACGCTCCATGAACACGTCGACGAGGTCGGCGATGATGCGCCGCTGGCGTTCATGCAGCGGCTCGGCGGCGCGCGGCGCCATCACGAAATGCACGGCCACGCCCTTGAGCGCCATGATCTCGTACGCGGTGTCCTCCGGAATGACGAGCGAGGCGCCGTAGCGCGTCAGCGGACCGGGCCCGTGCGTATCGCGCGTGGCACGTTCGACGGCGCCGGCGAAACGCCCGATGAGGTCGGACGTCAGGTTCTTCAGCCGCGCGAGACTGCGGCGCGAGCCGTCGAAACCGCCGGCGAACACACCGTCGTCGCGCAGTCGCCCCACGGCGTCCTCGAGCAGGCCGAGGTCCCACGCCTGTCCATACCATGCCCGCGTCTCGTCGACGACGGCCTCCACGATGCGCGGATCGGCCATGGACGCGGGCTCGAAGGCGCCGATGACGATGGCGTCCTCCACATCGTGGACGGAATAGGCGATGTCGTCCGACAGATCCATGACCTGCGCCTCGACCGACAGCCGTTCGCCGGGCGCTCCGCGGCGCAGCCAGGCGAAGACCTCGCGCTCCTCGGGGTAGACGCAGAACTTGCGCGTGCCGCGCTCGCGGGCCCGTGCGAGGTCCCACGGGTACTTGACGGCGGCGTCAAGGCAGGCTCGCGTGAGGTTGAGACCGGCCGAGCGCCCGTCGGCGCGAAACACCTTGGGTTCCAGTCGCGTGAGCAGGCGCAGGGTCTGCGCGTTGCCCTCGAATCCGCCGATCGGGTCGGCGATGCGGGCCAGCTCGGCCTCGCCATTGTGCCCGAACGGCGGGTGGCCGAGGTCATGCGCGAGGCAGGCGCAGTCGACCACGTCGGGGTCGCAGCCCAGCACGGTGGCGATCTGCCGGCCGATCTGCGCCACCTCGAGGGTATGGGTCAGGCGCGTGCGGGCGAAATCGTCGGTTCCGGCCACCAGAACCTGCGTTTTGGCGCCGAGGCGGCGCAGGGCGCTGGAATGCGTCAGGCGCGCCCGGTCGCGCTGAAAGGCGGTGCGCTGCTGGGATTTCCTCGATTCGGGAACCCATCGCTCCATGTCGTCGATGGCATAGCCGCGGCCGGCGGGGATCACCTCGCCGTCGCGTCCGATCATGCCTTCGAACGCGTCGGTGAACGCCGACGCGTGCATGGGCGCACCGCCCGCGGTCACAGGACGCTCTCCGGGTCGAGCATCGCGCGGTCGGCTTCGGGCAGCACGTCGGCGTTGAGATACAGGCGCGGGATGCGGTTTCGCAGGCAGGTGAAGATCTCGTAGCTGATGGTGTCGGCGGCGCGCGCCCAGTCGTCGGCGGTCGGCTCAGCGTAGACCTCGCCGCGGCCGGGGCCGAACAGCACCACGGTGTCGCCTTCGCGCACGCCCAGTTCGCTGGCCTTGCCGCGCAGGTCGAGCACGCACTGGTCCATGCACACGCGACCCGAGACGCGCACGATGCGCGGTCCGTCGACGGTCATGAGGCGCACGGGGCCGCCCAGATGCACGATTCCCTTGGCGCCGGCGGTGTTGAAGCCGGAGGCCGAGCGGTGGATGCCGTCGGCGTATCCCACGGGCATGACGGCGGTGGAGGTGTCTTCCTCGGCGAGGTAGGTGCGGCCGTAGGAGATGCCGTGGCCGGCCTCGACGTCCTTGACGGTGCCCAGCTGCGCCTGCAGCGTCATGGCAGGCGTGAGGCCCCAGTCGGAGGGCTCGCCCATGTCGGGGTCGGGCTCGTAGCCGTACAGGCCCACGCCGGGGCGGGTGAGCTCGAAGTGGATCTCCGGGCGGTTCAGCGTGGCGGCGGTGTTGGCGAGGTGGCGGATGCGCGGCGGGATGCCGGCTTTCTCCATGCGCGCGGTGAAGGCCTTGAAGTTCTCGACCTGGGCGTCGGTGGCGGCGACGAATTCCTCGTTCGACGGCATATCAGCCACGGCGAGGTGGCTCCACTGCCCCACGATGTCAAGGACGCCCTCGGAGGCGTAACGGGTGAGCTTGGCGAGCGCGGCGTCGAAGATCTGCGGAGTGAAGCCGTTGCGGCCGAAACCGGAGTCGACCTTGACGTGCACGCGCGCGGGACGGCCGATGGTGCGGGCCGCCGCGGCGACGGCGTCGATGCCGTCGAGGGAGCCGACGGAGATGTCGATGTCGTTCTCGATGAGCTCGTCGAAAGGCGCTTCGGCGCCGTTGTACAGCCAGGTGAGGATACGCGCGCGGTCGGGGCCGATGCCGGCCTTGCGCAGCACGAGCGCCTCGTGCGATTGCGCCGTTCCCAGCCACGTGGCGCCGCCGGCGAGGGCCGCGAGGGCCGCGGGAACCAGTCCGTGACCGTAGGCGTCCGCCTTGACGACGCCCATGACGGCGGTGCCGGAGTTCGGGCCGCCGACCACATCGACCAGATGCGCCATGTTGTCGCGCAACGCCTTGAGGTCGACGATCGCCTGCGCCGGATACCTCCTGAGTGCGCGCTCGTAATTCCGTTGTCCTTGCTCACCAGAGATGCGCCACTGCGGCGCCGCGTTCAAAGTCATGTCTCTATTGTGCCGCGCCGTGCATGATGCTTATGTGAAACACGCCCGATTTTGAACTTTTCCCGAAGGAATTTTCCGGATTCCCTGACAGCCGATGCCGGGCGTGTCGAAATTGAACCCGTATACGCCACGATTTTGAACTCCGATTTTGAACTATCGTCTGCCATTGAACTGCGCAGCAGAGCCATCGTTGAACTTCCCTTTTGAACTCCTTGCCGGACTACCCTGCCGGACTTTGTGCGCCGCCGCGGCAACACAAACGGCGGCGGGAAACCCGCCGCCGCGCAGCTATATGCCGGACCTTCCCGGCCACATGTCGGACATGCCGGACGCACCGCGCGCATCGAAGACACCGCATGCGTTCCGGACACGCCGAACGCGTCAGACGACCTGCGAACGGTCCCAGGCGTCGGCGCTGATGCCCTCGTCAAGGATCTTCTTGGCCCACTCCTTGGCCGTGAACAACGAATGGTCGCGGTAGTTGCCGCAGCTCTTGATGTCATGCGCCGGAACATCGTCCCACGTGGCCTTGTACGCAATGAACTCGAGCGACTCCTTGAGCGCGACGGCCACGTCATGCGGCGTGGGACGGCCCCATGCCAGCAGGTGGAAGCCCGTGCGGCAGCCGAACGGGGAGCAGTCGATGTAGCCGGGGATGCGTTCGCGCAGCGTCACGGCGATCGTGTGCTCGATCGTATGCAGGCCGCCGGTGGGGATGGCGTTCTCGTTCGGCTGCACGAGGCGCAGGTCGAAGTTCGAGATCTCGTCGCCCTTCGGCCCCTGCTCCACGTCGATGAGGCGCACGTACGGCGCCTTGACCGTGGTGTGGTCGAGGGTGAAGCTCTCGGGAACCGGCTTGTTATCGGTCTGGTTCGTCTGCGCGGTATCCGTGCCCTGGGCCATGTGTTCTCCTTTCCGGACGGCCGCATGCCGCCCGCATGAATTCGGTGGAATCGTTTCTGTGTCCATTATTCCGCCAGGCGCGGCCTGCCACGCCGGAGGGCTATCGGGAATCGCTATAACCCGTGCCGCCGGCTCCTCGCGGTGCCGCTGGCCCGCGCCATCGTCAGCCCTGTGCCATCGTCAGCCTTTGTCGGCCATGTAGCCGCGAATGGCCTCCATGAAGCGCTCGCCGTAGGCCTCGAGTTTGCGTTCGCCCACGCCGTTGATGGCGAGGAACGCGTCGGCGTCGGTCGGCTTGAGCTCGGCCATCTCGCGCAGGGAACGGTCGTTGAACACCACATACGGCGGCTTGCCGCTTTCCTTCGCGATGGCGGAGCGCAGCTCGCGCAACCGGTCGAACAGCTCCGGGTCGCTGAGTTTCACGGTTTCGACGTGCGAGGAGGCGCCGTACATCCCGCCGTCGCGCCAGCCGGAGCCCGAACCGCGTCCGGAGCCGCCGGAGCCGGTATGCGCGGCTTCGCGCTTGATCTCGTAGTGGAAGTCCCCGCGCGCCGCATCGTCCGCGCGCGGCCCGAACACAAGCACGGGATACGCCCCGTTGCTCAAATGCACCGCCAGATACCCATCGGCCACCATCTGCGCAATCACATCCTTGACGAAAGGCAGCGAGCTCGACCGCAGCGCTCCGTAGGACGGCGCCCGGTCGTAGCCGCGCTTCGCCACGGCCTCGGACTGTGCGCCGTGCAGCACCGACGCCACCGTGCCCTTGCCCACGCGCTGCCCCAGGTCCTGCACGCACCGCATGACCTGCACCGCCTCGCGCGTCACGTCGACCGATTCGAATTCGCCGTCGCAGTTCGAGCAGTTGCCGCATTCGCGCGGCGCCGTCTCGCCGAAATACCCGAGCAGCGAGGCGCGCAGGCAGCCGGTGGTGCCGCAGTAGCCGATCATGGCGTTGAGCAGGTCGTGCCGTGACGTGCGCAGCATCTGGCGGTCGGCGTCGGGCATGTCACCCTCGCGGTCGGTGTTGTCGATCTGGCGCGTGCGGAACGACACATCGCCGTCGTTCCACAGCAGCATGCAGCGTCCGGGGTCGCCGTCGCGGCCGGCGCGGCCCGCCTCCTGGTAGTATTCCTCGATGCTCGAAGGCATGTTGTGGTGCAGCACGTAGCGCACGTCGGGCTTGTCGATGCCCATGCCGAAGGCGTTCGTCGCCACGATGACGCGGATGTCGTCGTCGATGAAGGCGTCCTGCACGGCGCTGCGGCGCTCGTCGGGAAGGCCCGCGTGGTAGGCGGCCGCGTTGATGCCGGCCTGCGCGAGGGCGTCGGCGAGTTCCTCGGTTTCACGGCGCGAGGCGCAGTACACGATTCCCGACTGATCGGCGTGGTCACGGGCGAAGGAGACGATCCAGTCGTCCTTGGCGCGGCGGGGCAGCTTCTTCGTGCCGAACCACAGGTTCGGGCGGTCGAAGGAGGTCTTGAACTGCGCGGGGTCGCGCAGACCGAGGGCGCTGACGATATCCTCGCGCACATGCTCGGTGGCGGTTGCCGTGAAGGCCGCGACGACGGCGCGGGGCGTGCAGGTCTCGAGGAAGTCGCGGATCTGCCGGTACTCGGGGCGGAAATCGTGGCCCCACTGGCTGACGCAATGCGCTTCGTCGACGGCGACGAGGGCCACGGGCGTGGCGGCGATGAGTTCGCGGAAGTCGCGGCGCACGAGGCGTTCGGGCGCGCAGTAGAGCAGGGTGACGCGGTGGTGCGCGATGTCGGCCATGACGCGCGCCTCGTCCTCGGGGGCGAGGGAGGAATTGAGGTAGCTGGCGCTGACGCCAACGGCCTGGAGCGCCGAGACCTGGTCCCTCATCAACGATTTCAGCGGCGAGATAACGATGCTCATGCCGATGCCGGGGCCGCCCATGACCCCGGCGAGCATCAGCGCCGGGATCTGGTAGCACAGGGATTTTCCGGCGCCGGTCGGCATGATGGCCACGGTGTCATGGCGGCCGAGGATCGAGGAGATGACGTCCTCCTGGCCGGAGCGGAAGGAATCGTAGCCGTAGACGCGCTTGAGCACGCGCCGGGCCTTGTCGATGCCGCCGACCCGGCTTTCGCGCGGCGGTGCCGCGGCCTGCCGCGCGTTCCCGGCCTGCGGTGTGGTCTGCCCGTCCATGCACGTCCCTTCCGTCATCGGCGCACGGCCGTCGCCGGCATACGGCGCGGCGCCCTACTTCGTTGCGGCGGCGAGGGCCTGGCCGAGGTCCGCGATGAGGTCGTTGACGTCCTCGATGCCCACGGAGATGCGCACGAGGTTGTCGGGCACCTCGTTGCTCGTGCCGGACACGGAGGCGTGCGTCATGGCGGCCGGATGCTCGATCAGGGATTCGACGCCGCCCAGCGACTCGGCCAGCGTGAACAGGCGCGTGGACTCGGCGAATTTCAGCGCCGCCGCCTTGCCGCCGCTCAGCTGCACGGAAATCATACCGCCGAAGCCGCCGTGCATCTGACGTGCAGCGATGTCATGGCCCGGATGCGATTCGAGGCCCGGGTACCACACCTGCTCGATGCCCTCGCCCTTGTTCTTGAGCTCCTCGAGATGCCGGGCGATGGCCAGGGCGTTCTCGGAGTGACGCTGCATGCGCAGCGGCAGGGTTTTCAGGCCGCGAATCTGGATCCAGGAGTCGAACGGGGACGGCACAGCGCCGGCGGAGTTCTGCAGGAACGCGAACTTCTCGGCCAGTTCGTCATCGTTGAGCACCAGAGCGCCGCCCACCACATCGGAGTGGCCGCCGATGTACTTGGTGGTGGAGTACGCCACCACGTCGGCGCCCAGCTCGAGCGGATGCTGCAGGGCGGGCGAGGCGAAGGTGTTGTCGACCACGACGGTCATGCCGTGCTCGTGGGCGATGGCCGCGGTCGCCGCGATGTCGGTGACGGCAAGCAGCGGGTTGGACGGCGTCTCGATCCAGATCAGGGCGAAGCTTTCGGAGTTCAGCGCCTTGTTCACGGCGGCGAGGTCGGACACGTCGACGGTGGTGATGTTCACGCCCCACGGAACGAACACCTTCGAGAGGAGGCGGTAGGTGCCGCCGTACACATCGTTGCCCAGCATGACGCGGTCTCCCGGCTTGAGCACGGAGCGCAGCAGCACATCGATGGCGGCCAGGCCCGAGGAGAACGCGAGCGCGTGCTTCGCACCCTCGATGGCGGCGAGCTGCTCGTCGAACACGTTGCGCGTGGGGTTGATGGAGCGGCTGTAGTCATAGCCGTTGACCGGCTGGCCCACATGCGGCTGCTTGAAGGTGCTCGTCATGTAGATGGGCGGCACGACGGCGCCCGTCGTGGGATCCGGCTCCTGGCCGGCGTGGATGGCGCGGGTTGCGATGGCGTCCTGGGAGAAATCGGTGGTCATGGTCTGTCCTTACGTGTGTTGTTGTACGTCTGCGATGGTTGTTGCGCTATGGGGTTGTGCTATGGAATACGATGCGATGGCGTGCGAGCCGTCACTTCGCCGCCGCCCGGGCGTTCGCGTCCGCCAGCACCTGAGCGATCGTGTCGTCGATGGTCCGCTGCGAGTCGTCGTCGCCGAGCGCGGCCTTCTCGTCGTCGAGGATCTTGCCGAAGCCGTTGGCCTCCAGCCACTGGTCGTTGAAAATCGTCGACATGTAGCTGCGGCCGGAATCAGGAAGGAGCACGACCACGAGGTCGTCCTTCGTCAGCTTCTCCGCCTTCGCCATCTTCAGTGCGCCGGCCACGGCCATGCCGCTGGAGCCGCCCACGAGCAGGCCCTCCTCGCGCGACAGGCGGCGGGACATGGCGAAGGCCTCGAGGTCGGAGACGTGGTAGAAGCCGTCGACGAGCGAGGGGTCGTAGATGCCCGGGTAGAAGTCCTCGCCGACGCCCTCCACCTTGTAGCCGTGCACATCCTGCGGATTCGAGAAGATCGAGCCGTCCGGATCGGCGCCGATGGCGCGTACCGCGCCGTTCGACACCTCCTTGAGGTATTTGCTCGTGCCCATCATCGTGCCGCAGGTGCCCATGCCTGCCACGAAATGCGTGACCTTGCCGTCGGTGTCGCGCCAGATCTCCGGGCCGGTGGTGCGATAGTGGCTTTCGGGGCCGTTGGGGTTGAAGTACTGGTTGGGCTTGAAGCCGCCGGGGATGAGTTCGGCGAGGCGGTCGGAAACGTTGTAGTAGGAACGCGGGTCGTCGGGCTCGACGTTCGGTGTCACCACCACGGTGGCGCCGTAGGAACGCAGCACCGCGCGCTTGTCTTCGTTCACCTTCTCGGGCACCACGAACACAGCGTGGTATCCGCGCTGCTGGGCGACGAGCGCGAGGCCGACGCCCGTGTTGCCGCTCGTGGGTTCCACGATGGTGCCGCCGGGTTGAAGCTTGCCCTCGCGCTCCGCCGCGTCGATGATGCGCTCCGCGATGCGGTCCTTGCTCGAGCCGCCGGGGTTGAAGTACTCCACCTTCACCACGATGCGGGCATCGATGCCCTCCGTGACCTTGTGCAGCTCGACGAGCGGGGTGTTGCCGATGAGATCCGTGACCTTCTGTGCGATCTTCATGATATGTGCCTTACCTGTTTTCCTGGTTCAAGTTTATGGTCTGTGACGGGTGGTGCGAAGCGCGACATGCAATCCGTGATCCGCGCCCATCGGCGGTCCCCAAGGCCCGACGATGATGGAGTCCGTTCGCCGTGCGTGTAAGGCTGGCAGTCGCCGCGCATATAAGAGTGCCTGAATTCTGAATTCCGCCTCGGACGGGTGCGGATTCGCTGTCAGGAGATGAAACCCGATCGGGTAAGACATCGTTCAATTCTGGTATGCGTCACGCGACGCACAGCCACCGGCTGGCGTCGTTAGCGACAACAACACGAGAAATTGAACTTCATAGTTGCGACTATACCACCCGATTCGAAACGCGCAAATCGGAAACGCCACATACCGGACGGCGCGCGCCGATTCCCGCCTGCCGCACGCTCCCCCGCTGCCGACAGCCCCACGCCCACGCGAAGCGAGCACCGGGCTTCGCACAGCATCCCGTGCCGGCGCCAGATGGCAGCGCGCGGATATCGTATACCATTCCACGGCATGGCGGAACGGAATCGCAACGAAACCACGGCTGCCACGAGCCCCATTGAAGGGGTTCCTCAATCCGCAGCTCGCTGGGGCCACCATATGAGGGAATCGCGTTGGCGCGCAAGCACATCGGAGTCATAGTCGCCGCGACGATCGCCAGTCGACTTCGGCTCGCCAGCAGCCTCGGCAACGGCAGCGTCCTCCGTCTCGGCGGACTGTCCCACGCTCCCCTGCACGCTTCCGATCATCGCGTTCCCCAGGCCGCGTCCCACCGATGCCCACGCGGAATCGTATTCGTATGGATTGTAGGAATCCCACGCGGCGGAAGGATCCGCCATCGCGGCACGGAACTCGTCATCATGGCTGTCAAGATACGGAATGACATACCGGTCGATTCTTCTATGGATAACCCGGCTGTTATAGAAATACCCGCACATCCAGCCAATGAAACCGAACACGCAGTAGGACGACAGAACCATAAGAAACATCGCCATCTCGTCACTCCCCCTCCGCCAGTCCGAGGGCTTCGCTCTCCTCGGCGGCAGGCCGACGCAACCGGAACAACGTGACCAGCCACACGATGTCGAATACAGCGAGGCACACGAATATGAAAGGAACCAGCCATGACGGCACCAGATTCGGATGGTAATCCGCCATAAGCATGTAATAGCACGCTGCGACTATTCCCGCAGGGGCAAACCAGTACAATGGCGTGCGCCCCATCTCATATCTATACGCGGAGTGATACGCCGCCATCAGAACCTCGCGGGGGCTCGCCTCGATGACATAGCCGTTCGCAAACGGCCCTTTCTGGCATGCCCGCACCGCCCAACCTCCGAAAAACCAACCGAGAGCGAGCGCCAGCAGATTCTGCCCAAAGGTGATATTCGACGAATCGGCGAACTGCGCGAATATGACAATGCCCAGAAGTGCGGCGCCTGCAAGGCCGCCCGCGCATTTCCCCGCGTTGTACCACCGCGCTTTGCAGTTCTGATAGATCCTATCGGACACGACCTTTCTGCCATGCCCATTGTCAACCATCACACCCGGAATAAGCCTGCCGTGCCTGTCAACCGTCCCTGCGGGATACGGCGATATCTTGATATAACGATCCCCCTTGGAATCCCAGAACACCGGAATATCGTCATTCGGCAGCTTGCCGATGAACCGATACTGCCGCCACATCCCGAGTTTGCCAAGCATCACCTGGCCTCCTTACCAGAACTTGAGATTGTTTTTCACCTTATCCCAAAAACCGTCTCCCTCGCCGCGCCTCCGACCACAGTTCCCGCCACTGGCACCACCGAACCGACTACGGCCCCATTCACTTCACATGAAGCTTTTGAAACCTCGTGGCGGCCACACGACGGTCATAATCGTCCTCGAACAGTTGCTCCCGCGCATCCCGGAAGCCGACGAATACGACATCCTTGACGTCTTCACGATTGAAGAAATACACGTGATCCGAGTCAATCAAGCCATTCGGACACAGAACGGCCGCATAATCGAGATACCCCGTCACGCCGTCTTGCTCGGTAAGCGTTCCGCGCCCCACGATCATCAGACGCTGCGACTCATCGCCATTGACCAAATGGACGACGCTTCCCAAGGGCAGAATCGGCATATCTTCCATTGTTTTACCTTCCATTGACGATTCGAAGCTCCCGCCCATCACCATAGGTCCATCACCGTAGATGGATTCCAGAGGCATCGCTTCCTAACCCGGAGCCTCGTGCGATACGTATATCAGCGTACCATGCGGCACCCATCGCGCCCGTGCGCCGATTGGAATGGGCAGGGAATCGTGCACCCCGGACGCCGATTATCCCACGATGCACCAGCCAAGTTCTCGCGCGCCCGCCAGTGCACGTTACAGCCCGCCGCAGGTTATTGCCATCGTCGGTCACCGCTCATCGCCGGTCACCGCCCGCCACCATCTCCAGCACCATCGCCAGAATCAGCACCATCGCCAGCACCAGCGCCGGAAATCGCCCGGGCGTCGGAAGGCGCCGCGCCATCGTCCAGCCCCAGCCGAACCGGCCGCGGATAACGATAATGACGGCGCGGATTGGGATGCCTCGGCATCAAAGCTCCTTCCTGCAAGACCGTCATCGGCTGACCGCGGTGAACTCGCGGTCAGATCGTGGCGGCGTCGATGAGGGTGCGCGTGTAGGGGTCGCGCGGCGCGGTGAGCACGTCGCGCGTGGGGCCGGATTCCACGATGCGACCGTTGTGCATGACCAGCACGCGGTCGGCAATCTGCCGCACGATTCCCAAATCGTGCAGCACCACGACCATGGCCATCGACGGATCCGCGGCACGGATGGCACGGAAGGTATCCAATATCTGGATGCGCGAGGTCACGTCGATGGCACTCATCGGCTCATCGGCGAGCAGGATTCGCGGCCGCGTGACAAGCGCACGCGCAATGGCCGCGCGCTGCGCCTGACCGCCGGACAGATCCTGCGGATACCGTTCGGCGAAGCGCGACGGGTCGAGCCCGACCGACGCCAGCGCCGCATCGGCCCGTGCATACGCTTCGGCGCGGCCGACGCGACGCGCAGTCAGAGGCTCGGCGACGCTGCGGCGAATACGCCATCGCGGATCGAGGGAGGCGAACGGGTCCTGGAACACGATTCCGCTGTCGGCACGCAGCGCCTGACGCCCACGCGCGGCGCTCCCCCGCCCCGCACGCGCATCCACGCGCAGCCCGCGATACAGCACCTCGCCTCCGTCAGGCGCAAGAAGCCCCAGCGCGATGCGGGTCATGGTGGTTTTCCCCGACCCCGATTCGCCGATCACGGCAAGCGATTCCCCGGCGGCCAGGGTGAAGCTCGCATCGTCGACGGCGCGCGCCCCGCGGAAGGTTTTCACGATATGCCGCGCTTCGAGAATCGGCCGCTCGCCTTGCGGTTGCTTGCTCTGCGGCCGCTCGCCTTGCGGTTGCTCGGCCCGCAGCGGTTCGGCCTGCGGCGTCTCACGATTCATCGTCATCGTTCCTCCTCGCGCCATCCGCGCCCGACACGGCGCTGTCGCTTCCATGTAGCGACAGCTCGGTGGCGGCATGCACAAGCAGGCGCGCGGCATCGGACGACGCCCCGCGCATCAGCTCGTCGGTGCCCCCTTCGTCCACGATGCGCCCGTCGTCCATGACATAGCAGCGCGTTGTCGCGCGCTTGAGAACCGCGAAATCGTGGGTGATGAACAGAAGCGACGAACCGAGGTCATCTACAAGCGATACCAACAGGTCCACGATGCGCCGCTGTACGACGGCGTCGAGCGCCGTGGTCGGCTCGTCCGCGATGATGAGGCGCGGCGACGTGATGAGTGCCGCCGCGATGGCGACGCGCTGGCGCTGTCCGCCCGACAGCTCGTGCGGGTACGCCGATTCCAGGCGCTCCGGCAGCTCCACCGCGCGCATCTGACGCAGCACACGTTCGCGGATCTCGTCGCGATCCAACTCGTAGTGCAGACGCAGCGGCAGCGCAATGGACTGCCCCACGGTGCGCACGGGGTTCAACGCGGCGGCGGGGTTCTGGAACACGGCCCCCGTATAGCTTCCACGCATCGACGCCGCGATGTTCTCATCGGCGCCGATCATCTGCGTGTCGCCAAGCAGAACGGACCCGCCGGCCGTCAGATGCGGCGGCAGGATGCCGAGGATGGCGCGCGACACCATGGATTTGCCCGAGCCCGACGGCCCGACGAGGCCGACGCGCTCGCCATCGTCGACGCGCAGATCGACGCCGCGCACGATGGGCCGTGCAGGCGCGCGCCGGCCGCGTGCCGCGACATCGACGGTCAGGTCATGCACGATGAGGCTCATGGGATTCCCCTTCCTGTGCAGGCGTCCGCTCCCCTGTGAGCTCCTGCTCCCTTGTGGATGATTCGGCGGCGGCCATGTCGGATGCGGACCGGTCATCGTCCGCCGCGCCATCGCGCCGCAGATCGGCGTTGACAACGGGGTCGGCGCAGTCGCGCAGCGCGTCGCCCAGGAGGTTGAGCGCCACCACGACCATCGTGATGATCAGTCCTGGCCAGATGACGGTGAGCGGATACACGCTGATGAGCTTTGCGCAATTGGCGAGGCTTCGCCCCCAGGACGGCACGCCGGCGGGAATGCCGATGCCGAGGTATGTCAGGCCGGATTCCGCGAGGATCGCGGTCCCGGCCGACAGGCTCAGCTGCACGGCCATGGTCGGCGCGATGGCGGGCACCACGTGTCCGAAGAACACGCGCGCCTCCCCCACGCCATAACTGCGCGCCGCCTCGACGTACTGCGACGTGGCCGCGAGCTGGGCGACGGGGCGCGTGACGCGCACGATGCTCAGCGAATACGCGAAGGTGCAGGCCACCACGATGACGGCGATCGACGACCCCAGCGGCACCGACACAAGCATGGCGACGAGCACGGTGGGCACGGCGATCAGAGTGTCGACGCACACCATCCAGGCGCGCGACCCGCGCCCTGCGCCCGCGCGGCGTCCGACGGAGGCCCAGATGCCCAGGAGCCCGAATACCGCCGTGCACAGCACCACAAGCACGACCACCTCGAGTTCGGTGAGCGAGCCGCGCATCAGCCAGCTGAGCAAATCGTGCCCGGAGCCGTCGGTGCCCATCGGGTGCGCTGCGCTCGGCGCCGCCCACGCGTTGCGTCCGCTGGCTTCGAGCAGCGGATGCGGCGTCCAGACAAGCGACACGAGGCTGACCGCAAGCCACAGTCCGATGACGACAAGCGCATAGGCGCCGTCCGCGCGGTGCCATAGCGACGACAGCACGATGCGTGCGCCGCGGAGGCGTCCGCGCGGGGCGCGGGGCGCGAAGCCGCGGTTCGAAGGGGCTATCGTATTCCCTGTCATCGTGTTCCCTCCTTCTGAGCACCATCGGCAACGCCATCCGCGCCATCCGTCACAGCAGCGCCATCCGCGCCTTCCCTCAAGGCAGCGCCATCCGCGCCGCCGGACGCCGCGGCCTTGAGACGCGGGTCGAGCGCATGGTGCACGAGGTCGACCACAAGGCCCATGAACAGGAAGAACGCGGTGAGGACGAGGAGCTCCGACTGCACGGCAAGCAGGTCGCGGTTGCCCAGGTCATCCATAAGCAGCGTCGCGAGGCCCGGCAGCGCGAAGAGGTTCTCCACCACGATGACGCCGGTCAGCATGCCGGCGAAGGTGAGGCCGGCGACCGACACGATCTGCGGCGCGGCCAGACGCAGCCCCACCGTGCGCACGGCCTGCGCGCGCGTCATGCCGCACGCCATGGCCTGCGCGAGGTAGTCGGAGTCGCGCACCTCGAGCAGCGCCGAGCGCGTGTAGCGCATGAATTCGGCGCCCGTGATGATGCCCACCGACAACGCAGGCAGCGCAAGCGACGACAGCGCGCGCCCGAAGGCGTGCCAGCCGCGCACCGGGAAGCCCTGCGACGGCAGCACGCCAAGAAGCCCGACGCCGCGCCCGAGAAGCATGATGAGCAGGAGTCCGCCCCACAGCGCGGGAATGGACCCGGCCACGATGGCCGCGATCTGCAGGCCGCGGCGCACGCGCGCGGAACGGGACGTCACCGACAACACGCCGAGCGGCAGGCCGATGGCGATCGCCACGGCGAGTCCCATCAGGGCCAGCGGCAGCGTGACCTGGAGCCGGTCGGCTATCTCGCCGGCCACCGAGGCGCCGCTGAGCTGTGCGGTGCCAAGGTCTCCGTGCAGGATGCCGCTGAGCCAGTTCCAGTATTGGACCGGATATGGCTGGTCGAGTCCGAGCTGCTGGCGGATGCGCGCCACCTGTTCGGGCGTGGAGCTCGTGCCGCCGACGACCATCGCGAGGTCGCCCGGAAGGATCCGCAGGCAGAGGAAGATCGCCGCGGATTGCACGATGAGCGCGACGACGAAGGCCGCGCATCGTTTGAGGACGAATGTCATGGTGCTCCTTCCGGACGCGATGCGGCGCCGGGAATATCGTATGCCGCGGCTACCCTGCCCCGCGCGGCGCTGTTTGCACAACCCCGCGCGGCGCAGCCTCACGCGGCTGCCCCTGCCCTATGCGTCTGGCCTCAGCCCTGCAGCAGCGAGATCTGCCACAGCGGCAGGTACGTCTGGTTCATGGCCACCGGGAAGCCCTGCACCTTGCCGCTCCACACGCTCACCACGCGGAAGTTGAACAGCCAGTCGGCGGCGGCGTCCTCGGAGACCTGGCGCGCGGCCTGGGCGAGCAGGCTGTCGGTTTCGCTCTCGTCGGTGGACGCGAGCGCCTTCGTGTAGTCCTCCTGCACCTGCGCGTTGTCGTAGCCGTAGTAGTAGTCGGGATTCGCCCACTGGCCGAAGTCGTGGCTTTCGTTATGGTCGACGAGCGACAGGTCGTAATCGTGGTTCGTGTACACGTCCGACAGCCACGTGCTGAACTCCACCTGGTTGATGGTGAGCTCGATGCCCGCGTCGGCGAGCTGGCTCGTCAGCGCGTCGCCGATCTCGCTGGAGTAGATGTTCGCGTAGGTCAGCGTGATCTTGAGCGGGTTGTCGGCGCCGTAGCCGGCTTCGGACAGGAGCTCCTTGGCCTTGTCGACGTCATGCGGGTACAGGTCGGCGAGGTCCTCGTAGCCGGGGTCGAGGCTCGGGATCGGGCCGCCGAGCGCCGTGTCCACACCACCGCGGGCGGCGATGATGTCGTCCTCGTCGATGGCGTAGCGGATGGCCTGGCGCACGCGGATGTCGTTAAGCGGCGAGCGCGCGTTGTTGAAGGCGAGCACCATCTTGTCGGTGTCGTCGCCGGCCTCGACGTTGAAGCCCTCGTCCTTGAGCGGGGAGACCTGCGTGTAGTCGAAGCCGGAGAGGGTCTGGATGTCGCCGGAGCGGATGGCGTTGATGGCGGCGTTCGCGTCGCTGTAGTACTTGATGGTGACTGTGCCGATCTGCGCCTTGTTCGCGCCCCAGTAGTCCTTGTTGGCGGTCAGCTGCGCGGAATCGTTGGCGGTGAACTTCTCGAGCAGGTACGGGCCGGAGCCGACGGCCTGCGTCTTGGCGTCATAGCTGGCGTCCTTGTCGAACACGAGGCCGGCGCGGCCGGTGAGGTTCCACAGCAGCTGCGAATACGGGGCCGACAGCGTCAGACGCACGGTGTCTGAGTCCACGGCCTCGACGGACTCGTAGTTGGCGATGGCATCGTAGTCCTTGTACTGGTTGTTTTCGAGCTCGCTGATGGACCATGCCACGTCATCGGCGTCCAGGGCGTCGCCGTTCGAGAAGGTGATGCCGGAGTTGAGGTGGAAGGTGTAGACCGTGCCGTCGTCGGAAACGTCCCAGCTCGAGGCGAGGCCGGGCTGCACCGCGTTGTTCTCGTCGCGCGAGACGAGCGGTTCGTACACGTTGCCGATGAGCAGCTGGTCGAGCGACGAGCCCGACTGCGTGCGGATGTCGAGGTTCGTCGGCGACAGGACCATGCCGATGGCGATCTCGGCGTCGTCGACGGGGACGGTGGCGACTGCGTTGGCGTTGGGGTTGGTGCCGGAGTTGACGTTGCTGCCTCGGCGCGCGATGAGGAACGCCGCCACGACCGCGACGACGACCACCAGCGCCACGATGGCGATGATGCGGTTGCGGCGGGCGGTGGAGGCTGTTGCGGTTGAGGTGGAGGTTGCGGATGTGCCGGCGGTGCCGGCGCCGGCGGGTTTCTTGGTCTTCTTGGCCTTCGCGCTGAGGCTTGCGTCGAGCGAGCCGGTGGCGGGTTTCGACGATGCCGCGGGTGTCTGCGTGCCGCCCTGCTTCTGCGCGGTCGCCGACGATGCGGTGTCTGACGATTCTGCGGCCGACGATTCTACGGTCGATGGGGCGGCCGACGATTCCGGCTTGTTGTCTGTGCTCATATTCTCTCTATTCCCGGCGCATGCGCCGATCCTTATGCGTCGCCGCGCCTTCTGCGTGAACACCGATACAAGCTGTATGCAGTCTCGTCCGGTTCTTGGTCACAGGCGTCGCCGCGCTGTCAATCAGGACGAGCCACACTATACGCTTCCGACCGGATGAGCGCCTCCCGACGCCCACTCCGCATCCAGAGCGCACCATCGTGCACCCTCGACCGGGATTACAACCGCCACAGCACCCACAACGCCACCCATTCCCCGTCGAGGGCGCACTCCCGTGCACCCTCAACCCCAACTACAACCCACACAGCCGCCGACACCGCGCCTAACCGCCACCGGGGGCGCACAACCCCGCACCCTCGACCACGATTACCCCAGTCAGCACCGCCCAAACCAACCCTAACCACCACCGAAGGAGCACAACCGTGCACCCTCGACCACGATTACCCCACTCAAAACGCCCCTCCACCACTCTAACCGCCACCGAAGGAGCACAACCCTGCACCCTCAACCGGGATTAGGGCTGCGGATTGGGGAAATCGGACAGGTAACCGTCACCGAAGGAGCACTCCCGTGCACCCTCAACCGGAGTTAGGGCCCAGGAAAGAGCCAACCGAACAGGTAACCGCCACCGAAGACGCACAACCGTGCACCCTCAACCCCAATTACAACCCACACAGCCGCCGACACCGCGCCTAACCGCCACCAAAGAAGCGCAACCGTGCACCCTCGACCGGAGTTAGGGCCCAGGAAAGAGCCAACCGGGCAGGCAACCGCTACCGAGGGAGCACAATCCTGCACCCTCGACCCTGGTTATGGCAGCAGAATGGGGAAATCGGATAGGTAACCGCAACCGAAGGAGCACAACCCTGCACCCTCAACCGGAGTTAGGGCCCAGGAAAGAGCCAACCGGACAAGTAACCGCCACCGAAGACGCACAACCATGCACCCTCAACCTTGGTTATGGCATCAGAATGGGGAAACCGGACAAGCAACCGCCACCGAAGGCGCACAACCCCACACCCTCAACCCTCCACTACTCGCGGCGGCGGGGACGCTGCTTCTGGCGCTTGTAGATGAGGTTCATCCCACGGAAGATGAGGTCCGGGTCGAAAACGTCAATCGCGTCGGTCTGCCCTTTGAACAGGTTGGAGAATCCGCCGGTCGCCACCACGGTGAACGGCGCGCCGATCTGCTCGTGGCACACCTCCACGGTTTTCTCCAGCCCGCCGAGCGCCGCGTAATACAGCCCCGACTGGATCGACGCCACCGTGTTCGTGGCCATGATGCCGCACGCGGGGCGCGCAATCTCCACGTTCGGCAACTGCGCCGTGTCGCCCGCAAGCGCATGCGCGGAGGTCTGCATGCCCGGCGCGATGACGCACATGCGGATGTTGGCGTCGGCGTCGATGTAGTTGAAGGTGGTCGCCGTCCCCATGTCGATGACGAGGCTCGCGCCATCGTAGAGGTAATACGACGCCACGCAGTTGACGATGCAGTCGGTTCCCATGGTCTTGGGGTCGTCGATGCGCAGGTTCACGCCGGTTTTGACGCCCGGCCCTACGATCATCGGGTCGATGCCGAAGAAGTTCACGATGCTCGCGCGGAACGAGTGCATGACCTGCGGCACGACGGAGCAGATGATGACGCCGTCGACGTCCTTGGTCTTGTACCCACTCATGGCGAGGAACTGCACAAGCATGAGGCCGTATTCGTCGGCCGTGTGCGTGGACTGGGTGGAGATGCGGTAGGTGGCGACGATTTCGTCATCCTCGATGAATCCCAGGACGATATTCGTATTGCCGATGTCCACTGCGACGATCATGTGTCCTCCCTGCTTCGGATGCTGCAACTACGGCGGCTGCGACTGCGGCGCGAGGCGGCGCGGCTGCGCGACTTACGCGCTCCGTGCGACGCGGCTGGTGCGGGCCCGGCTCGAGCGCGCATGCGCTGCCCGGTCGGCATACGCTCAGTGTAGGCGAATGCGACGATGTTGCGGCGGCGGGCGGAGGAAAGCGACGATGGCGCGACGCCAGCCCCGCCGTAAGAATCGCCCTCACACCGCGAGGGGAATGCGGCTGCGGAAAACCCGGGGCGTGCCGTCGCGCGGGTCGGAGAAGCGCAGCTCGCGCGCAACGAGCTGAAGGGGCGGTGCGGCGGAATCGTCAAGGTCTCCCCGACCAGGATCCAGCACGCGCGGATACATATCGTCGCCGAGAATCGGCAGCCCCAGTGCGGCCATGTGCACGCGCAGCTGGTGCGTTTTCCCGGTCCGCGGCTCCAAGCGATACGCCCGCAATCCCAGGGGCGCGAGCGCCACCCGCTCCCCTGTCGCGTCACGCCGGCGCACGGCGGTCTGGTCGTCGCACAGACCGATGACGCTCACCGCATTCGTCTCGCCCGGCTCCTCGAAGGCCTGGAGCACACCGCGCAGCTTCGTGATATGCGAGCGACGCATCAACGGGAACGCGCGCGGCGGGTCAAGCGGCGTCACGATTCCCACAGGCCCGAGGCGCACGCCGGGGATGTCGGCGATCGACGGCACGCGCCGCGCCTGCGCCACGATGTCGCGCACCGGCGGAAGAACCGGCTCGTGCGCGAATCTTCCTCGTCTCGGCGGCGTCATCGTGGATCTTCCGCTTTCCGCCGCCTCGCGCACCTTCGCCGAGCCATCCGCCGCCCCGCTTTCCGCCGCCTCGCGCACGCCGCCGACCGCGCCGCGCCGCTGCAGGCGCACGGGCGCGCAGGGCGCGATGCACTCGTACACCTTGTGCACGCGGCGCTCCTGGAACAGCGTCTGGAACGCGCCGCGCAGCGCGGGCGTGCGCACGAAAACCACAACGCCCGCCGTGGCGCGGTCGAGGCGGTGCGCGGGCACGATGGCATCGTCGCCGTACATCTCGCGCAGGCGCATCAGCGCGGTGTGGCGGTACCACATGCCGCGCGGCATGGTGGGCAGCAGGTGGGGCTTGTCCAGAACGACGATATCGGCATCCTCATAGAGAATGCCGATATCGTCGGGAACGTCAGGTTCGCTCACCACCCAGCGGTGATGGCCGGAGGTCACTTGCCTTCGGCCTCGCCGGCGGCCGCGTCGGCGGCCTTGGGATCGGCGCCGGGCTTCTTCATGGCCGGTGGGGTGAGCGGGCGCAGCGCGTCTCCGTTCGGATCGTACACGCGCGAGCGCGAACGCGAGACGCTGACGGGGGCCGCGGCGGGATCGGCGGCGGAGCGGATGGGCACCACGATGTCGACGGTGCCGTCGTCCTGCTGTTCCTCCGTCACGACGTTCGGAAGCGGCTTGGGCGGAACCGGGGCCGGAGCGGGTTCGGGCGCAGGCTGCTGCGCCTGGGGCTGCGCGACGGCGCCCGCGGCACCTGACGTGCCAAACTGCGCGGCATCCGGGGCGAAGGAACCGGGCACGAAGCGCTCGGCCGCACCGAACGGGGCGCCGTCCTGCGAGGCGGCATACGGAGCGCCGGCACCCGGGGCGGGGATCACATAGCGCTCGTGCGTGAACGTGCGAATCTGGGAGCCGGGGATGGACACGCGGCCGGAGCCGCCCTTGCCGGGCAGCGTGCGAATCGTGGACGAGAACACATCCACCACCTGCGAACCGGGCACGGACACGCGGCCCGAACCACCCTTGCGCACGGCGGGCGCCGCCGGCTTGGCAGGCGCAACGGGCGCGGGCGCGGCCTTCGGGGCCTGGGCGCCGGGCACCGCGATGCGGCCCGAACCGCCCTTGGCCGCCTTCGCGGCCTGCGCGCCCGGAACGGCGATGCGACCGGAGCCGCCCTTGGGAGCCTGCGAGCCCGGAACGGCGATACGGCCCGAGCCACCCTTGGGAGCCTGCGAGCCAGGCACTGCAATGCGGCCGGAACCGCCCTTCGGCGCCTGGGAACCAGGCACTGCAATGCGGCCAGAACCACCCTTTGCGGCCTTCGGGGCCTGCGAGCCGGGCACCGCGATGCGGCCGGAGCCGGATGCCGCGGCGGAGGCGGAGGGAGCGGCGGTTTCCTCGAGCGCGGACGCAGGACGCGCCTGCGAGCCGGGGATCACGATGCGGCCGGAGCCGGCCCACGTGACGACGGTCGGGCGGGCGGGCGTACCGAAGTCCGGGACCACGCGACCGTCAGACGGAGGGTTTGCGGCGCCGCCGTCCTGCGGTGCGGCGGGCCAGCCGGCGGGCGCGCCGACCTGGCCGGGCTGACCGAACTGGCCGGCGGCGGGTTCGGGCTCCGCGGGCGCGAACAGCGTGCGGTACCTGCGCTCGATCTCGCCGGTCGGATCGATGATGGCGCGGATGCGCGCGTACGTTCCCTCGTTGGGGTTGGCAATCGTCTCGTATGCAAGCGGCAGGCAGGAGACGACGTCGGAAGCGTTGATTGGACCGCCGTTGGTGGTGACCATGAACGGGAGGAGTCCCATGGCGCACACGGCCATGGCATCGTGTGCCGCGAGCGCGCCCGCGAGGCCATGCAGCGCAACGCCCGTCGCCGCGGCCTGCGCGAGGGTGAGCTCGCCCGCGTCGATGCGTGCGGCGTTCTGCGCCACGATGGTGCCGATGACGCCGGCAAGCACGTCGCCCGTGCCGGCGGTGGCGAGCCAATGCGTGCCCTGCGTGTATTCGAGCAGGTCGCCCGGGCGGTTGGCGGTGGCGATGACGGTGTCGGAGCCCTTGAGCACGCATACGCAGCCGAGGCGGTCGGCAAGGATCTGCGCCCAGATGCGGGGAGACGATTCGACCTCGCCGTGGTGCACGTCGTAGCCCAGTGCGCGTGCGAGCGCGGCGGCCTCGCCGGAATGCGGCGTGATGACGGTGCGCGGGATGACCGGCGAATCCGGCGCGGACTTCGCGGCGGTGTAGAACGCGCCGAGGGCGCCGGCGTCCATGACGATGAACGGCATGGCGCCGTCACGGCCGCGGTCCTTGGTGACGAGGGAGCCAGGCAGCAGCGACAGGATAAGCGTGCGGCGGCCCGATTCGGCGATGGCGCTGTCCATGCCCGAGCCCACGACCCAGGCGTTCGCCGTCCCTTCACCGAACACGACCTCGGGATGCACGGCAAGGATCGCGTCCTCGCAGCGGCGCGGACCCACGTAGCGCACGTAGCCGGCGCCCGTCTGCGTGGCGGCCGACACGCCGAGCAGCGCGGCACCCGGGTATCGCTCCGATCCCGTGACGAAAGCAACCACGCCACGCGTGTACTTGGAATCCTTCAGTCCCGGGACGTGGAGAACTGTTCCAGCACATTGCAAATCCCACTGCATAAACTGTCTCTCCCTCTCCATTCATTGGTGCAGCGCTTATGCGCATACATGCATACAGCTTAGGAATCTGTTTCCTACCCTACCCCCTCTCCACGTCAAGAAGATGACGTGTTCATCTCAAATTCACACCGTGGTGTGCGACACCACCCTTCCGTCCGCCCGCCGTACCCCCGAAGCGCGCTATTCATCGTATGGGATTGCCGGGGCGACGCGCCAAGTTCACTATGTGGGCCGTTTCCCATTCTGCGACCCTTCCCAATCCCCTGTCCTCTCCTACTTGCCACCGAAGGCGCAACATCATGCACCCTCAACCCCAAATACCCCGCCCCGCCACCCACCTCAGCCATCCAACCCGCGCCGAGGGAGCACAATCGCGCACCCTCGACCGCAATAACCCTTCCCCGCCACCCCTTCTCCCCGCCCAACCCACGTCGAGGGCGCAACATCATGCACCCTCGACCGGAGATAGGCCGGGAAAAGCCCAAGAAAGATGAGACAACCCACGCCGAAGGCGCAACATCGTGCACCCTCAACCCCAAATACCCCGCCTTGACAGCCCTTTTCCTCCTCTAACCGCCACCGAAGGAGCAATTCCCTTCACCCTCAACCGCAGATACCCCACCCCAACAGCCCTCTTCCCTACTCAACCCGCGCTAGGGAGCACAATCATGCACCCTCGACCCCGATTAGGGCGGTATCGGCTAGAGAAAGACGGGATAATCCGCGCCGAAGGCACAAAATCATACACCCTCGAACGGGAATAGGTGGGGAAAGCCGGAATTAAGCGGGGTAACCGGCACCCAGGGTGCAATTCCGCGCACCCTCGACCACCGTTAGCGCAAAAAAGGCTGAGGAAATGTGAGGCAATCAGCACCGAGGGTGCAAAATCGTGCACCCTCAACCCCGATTAGGTCAGGAAGAGCCGGAATCGGGCAAGGTAACCGGCACCCAAGGTGCAATTCCGTGCACCCTCGGCCGGGGATAGGGCGGAATCGACCAAGGAAAGACGGGATAACCCGCGCCGAAGGCGCAACATCATGCACCCTCAACCCCGATTAGGTCAGGAAAAGCCAGGATCGGGCAAGGTAACCGGCACCGAGGGTGCAAATCTGTGCACCCTCGACCCCAATTAGGCCAGGCCGTCGCGCCGCGCCGCCGTCGCGCCGCCCCGCCGCCGCGCCAGCGCGCCCCAGCCCCCTCTCGCCTACTCCACGGTCACCGATTTGGCGAGATTGCGCGGCTTGTCGACGTCGTAATGCTTGAGCATCGCCATGTCCATGGCAAACAGCTGCAGCGGCACCACATCCACGAGCGGGCTCATCAGCGTCGGGCACTCGGGACGCCAGAACACCACGTCGGCCTTCTGCGCCACGTCCTCGTCGCCCTCCTCGGCCACGGCAATCGTGAAGGCACCGCGCGCCTGCACCTCCTCGATGGCGCTCATCACCTTCGCGTGCAGAATGTTGCGCCCGCGCGCCGGCGGCACGATCACCACAACCGGCTCGCCCTCGTCCACCAGCGCAATCGGCCCGTGCTTGAGCTCGCCCGCGGCGAATCCCTCGGTGAAGGTGTACGCGATCTCCTTGAGCTTGAGCGCGCCCTCGAGCGCGATCGGATACCCCACGTGCCGCCCTAGGAAGAGGAAGGAATGGGCGTCGACCATGCGCCGCGCGGTGTCGTGGATCGTCTGCGGCTGCGTGTCGAGCACCCACTGGATCTTCTCGGGCATCTGCGACAGCGCCTCAAGCGTGTTTCCGATCTCGTCGCGGTACATGGTGCCCTTGGTCTGCGCCAGGTACAGGCCGAGCAGGTAGGCGGCGGTGATCTGCGCGAGGAAGGCCTTCGTGGACGCGACGGCGATCTCCGGGCCGGCGTGCGTGTACAACACGGCGTCGGATTCGCGCGGGATGGAGCTGCCCTGCGTGTTGCAGATGGCGAGCACCTTCGAGCCCTGCTCGCGCGCGTGGCGCAGCGCCATCAGCGTGTCCATGGTCTCGCCGGACTGCGAGATGGCGACGACGAGCGTGCGCGGCGTGAGGATCGGGTCGCGGTAGCGGAATTCGCTGGCGAGCTCCACCTCCACCGGGATGCGCACCCAGTGCTCGATCGCGTATTTGGCCACGATTCCCGCGTACGATGCGGTTCCGCAGGCCACCACGATGATTTTGTCGATGGACTTGAACGCGTTCTCGTCGATATGCAGCTCGTCGAGGTTGAGCCGCCCGTCGAGGTCCACGCGCCCGAGCAGCGTGTTGCGCACGGCCTCCGGGTCCTCGTGGATCTCCTTGTCCATGAACGAATCCCAGCCGCCCTTCTCGGAGGCGGAGGCGTCCCAGTCCACGGTGAACGGCTTGGCCTCGACGGGGTTGCCGTCGAAGTCGGTGACGGTCACGCTGCCGGCGCTGATGCACACGGCCTCGTCCTGGCCGAGCTCGAGCGCGTTCTTGGTGTAGGCCACGAACGCGGCGACGTCGGAGCCCAGGAAGTTCTCGCCGTCGCCGAGGCCCACGACGAGCGGCGAATCGTGGCGCGAACCGACCACGATATCGGGCTGGCGCACGTCGACCGCAAGCAGCGTGAAGGCGCCGGACAGCATGCGCGAGACGCGGCGCAGCGCCTCGAAGAGGTCGGGCGTGCCGGTTTCGTCGATGACCTGGTTGGCGATTTTCCCGAGCAGCTTGGCGGCGACCTCGGTGTCGGTGCCGGAGCTGAAGGAGTAGCCCTCGGCCTGCAGCTCGAACTTGAGCTGCGCGGCGTTCTCGATGATGCCGTTGTGGATCAGCGCGATCTTGCCGTCCTGCGAGATATGCGGGTGCGCGTTGACGTCGCTCGGCGCGCCGTTCGTGGCCCAGCGCGTGTGGCCGATGCCGACGGTCGCGTCGGGCATGGGGCTGCGCTGCGTCTCCTTGACGAGGTTGTCGAGGCGCCCTGCCTTCTTCCTGAAGACCACGGTGTCCATGCCGGGCGCGGCAAGCGCGACGCCGGCGGAATCGTATCCGCGGTATTCCAGACGCTTGAGGCCCTGCAGGCACACTTCCAAAGGCTTTGCATTGGCGGGAGCGGGTCCCGCGTATCCTACGATTCCGCACATGCTTGCGATTGTATAGGACATCCGTGGCGACACGGCGCGATCGGTGCCGTGAACGCGCCGAACCTCCACGCCCCGCGCGTGTCGGCAGCGGGCTCAAGGCTTGGAAAAACACGATTTTCCCTACCCACACAGGAACGCCCGCCCAGAAACACGATTTCCCCGCCGGAAAACACGATGCCGCCGGTTCCATGACGGAACCGACGGCATTCGCAAAGGCGTCGCGCCCGGCCAGAACGCGCCCTCTCTTAAAGCACGGACGCGAGGAAGGACCGGAAGCGCGGGCTTTCCGGATTGTCGATGATCTCCGGGCCGCCCTTCTCGACCACCACGCCGCCGTCCATGAACACCACCTGGTCGGCCACCTCGCGCGCGAAGGCGATCTCATGGGTCACCACGACCATCGTCATGCCGTCGTCAGCCAGGCCGCGGATGACATTGAGCACCTCGCCCACGAGCTCGGGGTCGAGGGCCGAGGTCGGCTCGTCGAACAGCATGATGTCGGGGTGCATCGCGATGGCGCGGGCGATGGCCACGCGCTGCTGCTGGCCGCCGGAAAGCTCCGACGGGTAATGCCCCAGGCGGTTCTGCATGCCCACACGCGTGAGGTCCTTGACCGCCTCGGCCTTGGCATCGGCCTTCGACATGCCCTTGACGTGGACGGGCGCCTCCATGACGTTCTCGAGCACGGTTTTGTGCGGGAACAGGTTGAAGCGCTGGAACACCATGCCGATGCGCGAGCGCTGCTCGGCAATCTCGTGGTCGCTCATGCGGCGCAGGCGGTCCTGCCCGCGGTGCATCTCGTGCTTGTAGCCCTGGAGCTGGCCGTCCACGTAGATCTCGCCGCCGGAGACGGTCTCGAGCTGGTTGATCATGCGCAGCAGCGTGGACTTGCCCGAGCCGGAGGGCCCGAGGATCACGGTGACGGTGCCGGGCATCACGGTCAGGCTCACGCCCTTGAGCACATGCAGCGAGCCGAAGGCCTTGTGCACCTCGCGGATCTCGATGGCCGGACGGGCGGCATCGTTGGTCTTAGCGTTCTTCGCGATTGTCTCAGTCTTCTCAGTCATTCGTCTGTCCTCCCCCTACGCGTTGAGGCCGATCATCTGCACGTCCTGGCGGTCCTCGGCACTGGCCTTGGTGCGCTTCGTCTCGGTGGCGTCGGCCGGGTCGAACTGCTCCACGCCGCCGCGGATGTCAAAGCCCTTGCCGAAATGCTTCTCGAGCTTGGACTGCACCACCATGAGGATGGACGTGATGACGAGGTACCAGATGGCCGCCACAAGCAGCAGCGGGATCGGCTTGTACACGCGGTTCGCGAGCGTGGTCGTGACGTACTGCAGCTCCAGCGTGAACGGCACGGCCAGCACAAGCGAGGTGGTCTTGAGCATGCCGATGACCTCGTTGCCGGTGGGCGGGATGATGATGCGCATGGCCTGCGGCAGGATGATGCGGCGCATGATGAGGCTCGGCTTCATGCCGAGGGCCTCTGCCGCCTCGCGCTGGCCGGGGTCGACGGCCTCGAGACCCGCGCGCACGATTTCTGCCAGATACGCGGCCTCGTTAAGCGCCAGGCCGATGATGGCCGCGCGGCTGGCCGTGAACACGTCGGCCGTGTTCCAGCTCCAGAACTCGGGGCCGAACGGGATGCCGAGGCTCAGCTTCGGCATGAGCACGGAGATCAGGCCCCAGAACACGAGCTGCGTGTACACAGGGGTTCCGCGGAAGAACCAGATGTAGAACCAGCTGACGCCGCGCAGCACGGGGTTCGACGATTTGCGCATGATGGCGAGCGCCACGGCGAGCACGATGGCGATGACCATCGACGCCACCGTGAGGACCAGCGTCCAGCACACGCCGCTGAGCACATGCTCGTTGAACAGATACGTCCACACGACGTTCCACTCGAAGTTCTCGTTCGTGACGAGCATGTGGATGAACTGCGCCGCGAGGATCGCGACGATGACGGCCGCCACGATGGGCCCCGGGCGGCGCTGTGGCAAGGCGTCGATCTTGTTGGGGATATCGGGTTCCTGTTGCTTGCTCTTCTTCATTCTATTCCACCTCGGGGTTGATCTCGGATGTCTCGATGGCGCCGGACTCCACGCCCCATGCCTCGAGGATCCTCATATACGTGCCGTCGTCTATAAGCTGCTGCATGGCCTGGCGGAGGGCCTCGGCCGTGGCCGTGTCATCCTTCGCCACCACGATGCCCTGCGGCGCCACACCGTGCATACCGCCGATCGTCTCGAGCTTGTCGCCCGTCTGACGCACCGCGTAGTCGCCGACCGTGGAATCCACGTCCATCACGTCGGCTTTGCCGGAGACCACGGCCGTTGCCACGGAGGTCTGCCCCGCGTACGGCTGGATGTCGATGGACGGCTGGCCCGCCGCCACGCATTCCTCGTTGATCTCGGTGACCTCGTCCTCCTCGGCCGTGGCCGTCTGCACGGCCACCTTGCGTCCGCACAGGCCGTACTGCGCCGTGGGATCGATGCCCTTGGGGTTGCCCTTCTGCACCACGTAGACCATGCCGGCCGTGTAGATGCTCACGAAGTTGACGCTTTTCTCACGTTCGGCGGTGATGGTGAATCCCGACATGCCGATGTCGTATTTGCTTCCCACGGCGGGGATGATCGAGTCGAACGACGACGACTGCACCTCCACCTCGAGCCCAAGCACGGCGCCCAGGGCCTTCGCGAGGTCCATCTCGTACCCGATGGCCGTCTTGTTGTCCTCGGTGAGGAACTCGGCGGGCGGGAACGTCGTCTCGCTTCCGATCGTCAGCACCCCGTCGCCAGCGACGGATTCGGGAAGCAAAGCGGCGATCTCATCGTTCTTCGTCACATTCGACAGGTCGATCGATTTCGCCTGGTCGTCCAGACCGTCCGACGTTCCGCACGCGGCGCAGCCGAACAGGGCCAGTGCCGCGGCAAGAACGGCCGCGGCGACGCGCTTGGCAGGTTTTGCGCGCATGTCACTCCTTCCCATGCCGCGTGGTGCGGCACGGCGCTGAATGCGCCATGCGTCGCCGCGCGGCTTCTTCTATGCGAGGCCGACCGCCTCAGCGTATGCCCCTCAGGTTACGGGCGCGCATGGCGCGCAGGGCGTCGCGCTTGTCCTGCGCCTCGCGCAGACTCTGGCGCTTGTCGTATTCCTTCTTGCCGCGGGCGAGGGCGATCGTGGCCTTGACGCGGCCGTCCTCGTTGAAATGCAGGTCGAGCGGAACGATGGTGTAGCCCTTGGCTTCGATCTGGCGCGAAAGCTTGGCTATCTGCTGCGCGTGCAGCAGGAGCTTGCGCTTGCGCTTGGGCGCGTGGTTCGTCCACGTGCCGTTGAGGTATTCGGGGATGTTGGCGTTCTCGAGCCACACCTCGCCGCGGCGATCGATGGAGACGAACGCCTCCGCGAGCGATGCGCGGCCTTCCCTCAGGCTCTTGACCTCGGTTCCGGTCAGCGCCAGGCCCGCCTCGTAGGTGTCCTCGATCTCGTAATCGTGGCGCGCGCGACGGTTGGTGACGATATTCGCCTCGTTTTTCTTCTGTGATGCCATTGCGTTCACCTCCTCGGTGGTTGGGTTTCATACGATTCCGAAGCGCGGGCAACGCCACGCGACGCGGAACCATACGATACGCCGGGCGGATCCCGGCGCGGCACCTTGCCACAATAGCAAAACGCCGCCCCGGACGGGGGCGGCGTTCATGGACCGCGGACGCGGAAGGCCGAATCTGCAGGTCCTGCACCGGATAATCGGTCCGGTGACCGGGATCAATGCACGTACCAGTACTGTCCCGGGTTGCTCAGCGTGCGGTAATGCGCGGCATAGAGAACGCCAAGCCAGTTGCTTTCCGAAATGAGGATGGAGCCGGAGTACACGGCCTCGACCACACCTACATGGCCATAGGTGCCGTCGGCACCGGCCTGTCCGGGCAGGAACGAGATGGCGGCGCCCACCTGCGGCGTGTGGTCGACGCGTAGACCGTAGCGCGGCGCGGTCTGCCACCATTGGCCGCCGTTGCCGAGGAAGCTCGGCGTGCCGATGCCCATCTGCCTGCGGCGCTCGTAGGCATACCACGTGCACTGGCCCGCGGCGTAGCGGTTGCCCACGTCGCCGTTGCTCGTGCCCTGGCCGCCGCTGGAACCGCCGGAGTTGGAGCTGCCCGAATTGGACGGGCCGGGGTTGGACGGACCGGGGTTCGACGGACCGGGGTTCGACGAGCCGGAGTTCGTGTTGCGGCCGGGGTTGGAATTCGAGGCACCGGAGTTCGACGACGCATTGCTGCTGGACGGCGCCGTGGAGCCCTGCGGGCCGCCCGATACCTGCGAGGCGGCGGCGGCCTGCTGCGCGGCGTACTGACGGTTGAACGAATCGATCTGGGACTCGAGCAGCACGGTCTGGGCGGCCTGCTGCGCGGCCTGGGTCTGCAGCGAGGAGACCTGCGACTCGAGCGACGCGCGCTCTTCCTCGCCCTGCTGGCGCAGCGCGTCAAGCGCATCACGCTCGGCCTGGGCCTCGGTGGCGGCCTGCTGCGCGGCCTGTGCCTTCTGGTCGGCCTCCACCTTGAGCTGCTCGACCTCCTGCTCGATGGCGGCGAGACGCTCGGAGCGGTTCTGCGACGTGCTCAGGCTGTTGGCGGCGTCGGACGCGGCGTTGGCCTCTGTACGGCTCAGCGCATCCTGAGACTGCATGGAGCTGATGAAGTCGGAGGTGGATGTGGAGTTCGTCACCACGCCCATGATGGCGGAGCTCGATGATCCGTGCATGGATTCGCGGGCGGTCTGCGCCACGGCGGCACGGGCGTCGTCATAATCGGCGCCGGTCTGTTCGATCTGCTGCTGCAGGTCGGCTGCGTCCTTCTGGGCGGCCTCGAGGCGGCTCTGCGCGCTGTCGGCCTCCTGCTGCGCGGTGGCGGCGTCGGTGTTGGCCTGCGTCACCTTGGCTTGCGCGGCGGGGATCTGATCGTTCGTCAGGCTGTCCAGCGCCACGATTTTGTCGGCGAGGTCCTGCTGGACGCCGGCCAGCTGGGCCCTCAGCTCGGCTTCGCGCTGCTGGCTCGACGTAGCGTCGGCCTGGGCCTGGGCGATCTGGCTTTTGTCGACCGCCTGGGCGGCCGGCGCGGGCATCATCATGCCCATCGGAACGCACAGCGCCGCGGCAACAGCCATGGACGTCACGATACGCAGGTGTCGTGCTTTCCTCATGTATTGTCCTTCCTGTCCCGTCGGCACACGTCTGCGCCGACGGCTCGTTTGGTACATCACACCATAGCAGATGTCTCTGGGAGCGGGGCTCGCCGGGCGTCACACCTTCAGGTAGCGGCGCAGCGAAATCGACGACGACAGCGCCGACAGCACCACCGAGCCGATGATGAGGAACGGCGAGAGCACCAGCACGTCGCGCACCGTGATGAACGGCATCCACGTGATCGAGTTCGCGAGCCAGTTCGTCACGAAGGTATGCACGATGGCGCCGAGCGCCACGCACGACAGCACCGATCCCAGCAGCGAGGCGAACACTCCCTCGAGCACGAACGGCAATCGTATGGTCCAGTTCGACGCGCCCACGAGGCGCATGATCTCGACCTCCTCCTTGCGCGACTCCGCGGACATGCGAATCGTCATAGCCGTCAGCATGACGGCGACCACCACCATGACCACGGCCAGCGCCAGCGACACGGCGGTCAGACGGTTGAGCACCGAGAACACGGGCTCGAAGATCTGCCGCTCGTCGACCACCTCCTCCACGCCTTCGCGGCCCGAGAGCACTTCGGAGACGACCTCGTACTTCGACGGGTCGGAGAGCTTGAGCCACAGGGAGTCCTGCATGTCGTCGGCGGTCAGCGTGCGGCCCTGGTACACGCCGTTGGGGTACTGCTTGAGGAACTGGTCCTGGTAGAACTGCTCCTTGCTCATGAACGTGACCTGCGAGACTTGGTCCGCCAGCTCGTTCTGAATCACCTGCTGCAGGTCGTTGATCTGCTGGGTGGTGGCGGCGGTTCCGGCGGAGCAGTTCGCCGACTGGCTCGTGCCGTCAGGGCACAGCCACACGACCACCTCGACCTTGTCATACCAGTCGCCCTTCGCCTTCGACACCTGCTGCTGGAGCAGCGAGGACGCGCCGATGAAAAGGAAGGAGATGAAGGTCACGAGCAGCACGGAGACGATCATCGTGCCGTTGCGCTTGAGACCTGCCCAGGTCTCGGACATCACGAAACGGAAATGCATGTCAGTTCGTCCCTTCTTCGGAGCGGGGGTCGGTGGTACGAGGATCTGTGGCGCGCGGGTCGGCGGTGCGGGCGGCCGGCGGGGCCGGCGGCGCGGGCGGCGGCGGGACGGGGAGCCCGGCGGTGCGGGCGGTTTCCTTGGCGGTGCCGCGCACGAGCTCGGCCAGCGAGTCGACATGCGAGGCGTCGGTCGGCTCCGACGGCGCGGGCGGCGCGGCGGCGGTTTGCGCGGCGGCGGCAGACGATTCCTCCGTCTGCGTTCCGGTCGCCTGCTCATCCCGCGCGATGGCCATCGTATCGGCGGAGCGCGTGTCGGCGGAGCGCGGACGGAACTTCGCATCCGCGGCGTCACCGTCGGCCGCCTTCGCGGCGGCCGGGCTCTGGGCGCCCTTATCCGCGCCCTGCGGCGCGTCGAAATCGTCGACAAGCTCGTGCTTGCGCAACTCTTCGAGCGGCAGGCCCTTGCCCCATGTCAGTGTGTCTTCGATGTTCTCGAAGGCCTTGCCGTATACGCCGGTGCTGCCCGAATGGATGGTCTGCTCGAGCGTCTCGATGTCGCGGTCGGCGGCGGATTTCGGATCCGTCAGGCGAACGGTCTCGCGCTCGGCGCGCCTCGAGGCCTTGGAGTCCTTGGAGACGGCTGCGCCGGCGCCATCGTCGAGGGCGGCGTCACGCTCGGCCTGCGCGTCCGGGAAGTAGCGGGCGGAATCGTATTTGCCGTTGAGTTCGTCGCGCACGAGGCGGCCTTCGTTGAGCTCGAGCACGCGGCGGCCCATCGAGTTCACGATTTCCTCGTTATGCGTGGCCATGACCACCGTGGTGCCCGTCAGGTTGATGGCGTTGAACACGCGCATGATGCCGACCGACGTGGTCGGGTCGAGGTTGCCGGTGGGCTCGTCGGCGAGGATGATCTTCGGCTGGTTCACGTAGGCGCGGGCGATGGAGACGCGCTGCATCTCGCCGCCGGACAGCTCGTTCGGGCGTTTGTCGGCCTTCGACTCGAGGCCCACGTCCTTCAGCGCGCGGTCCACGCGCGGGCCGATCTGCGAGCGCCGCATGCCGATGACCTCGAGGGCGAAGGCCACGTTCTCGCGTACCGTCTTGTTCATGAGCAGCTTGTAGTCCTGGAACACGAAGCCGATCTCGCGGCGGTACTCTGGCACCCTGCGGTTCGGGAGGCGGCGCAGGTCGTGGCCCGCCACGCGGATCTCGCCGGACGTGGCCGACTCCTCGCGCAGGAGCAGGCTGAGGAACGTGGACTTGCCCGCGCCGGACGCGCCCACGAGGAACACGAAGTCGCCGCGGTCGATGGAGACCGTCACGTCGTCAAGGGCCGGGCGGGGCGAGCCCTTGTATCTTTTCGTCACATGCTCGAGGCTGATCAATGCCATGGTTACGCTCTTTCTGATTCCTGGCGTGGATGCCTGTGCCGGAGGGGCCGGGGTGTGCCGGGCGGGGCCGGACGGCCGGATGGCCGGGGCCGGTGCGGCCGATGCCGGTCCCGGAAGAGGTTCGCCGGGCCGGTTTCGGCTCCGGCGTACCGGGGATGAATTATCGGGAGGGAAACCGCCGACGGGAAATCATCGAACGGGAAATCGTCGAAAACCGGCGGGGCCATCGTATGCCTCCCGGCGCCCCGCCCGCCTTCGCGCCACGCGGCCTACTCGGCCTGCGCGGCCTCCTCCTTCGCCTTGCGGCGTTCCTGGTGGCGCCAGCGGATGCCGGCGTCGATGAACGCGTCGATGTCGCCGTCGAAAACGCCCTGGGTGTCGGACGTCTCGTAGCCCGTGCGCAGATCCTTGACCATCTGGTAGGGGTGCAGCACGTAGGAGCGCATCTGGTCGCCCCAGCTGGCCTTGATGTCGCCGGCGAGCTCCTTCTTGCGCTTGGCCTCCTCCTCGTGCTTGAGGACGAGAAGGCGCGACTGGAGGACGGCCATGGCGGCGGCGCGGTTCTGGATCTGGCTGCGCTCGTCCTGCATCGACACGACGAGGCCGGTGGGAAGGTGGGTGATGCGCACCGCGGAATACGTGGTGTTCACGCCCTGGCCGCCGGGGCCGTGCGCCTGGAAGGTGTCGACGCGGATGTCGGAGTCGGGGATGTCGATGTGGTCGGTCGCGGCGACGAGCGGGAGCACCTCGACGGCGGCGAAGCTCGTCTGGCGGCGGCCCTGGTTGTCGAACGGCGAGATGCGCACGAGGCGGTGGGTGCCGCCCTCGACCGACAGGCGGCCGTAGGCGTACGGCTCGTCGACCTGGAACGTGGCGGACTTGATGCCCGCCTCCTCGGCGTAGGAGGTGTCGAGGATCTTGGTCTTGTAGCCGTGGCGCTCGGCCCAGCGCAGGTACATGCGCAGGAGCATCTGCGCCCAGTCGGCCGCGTCGACGCCGCCGGCGCCGGAGCGGATCGTGACGACGGCGGCGCGTTCATCGTATTCGCCGTCCATCAGTGTCTGGATCTCCATGTCGGCGAGGTCCTTGTTGAGCTGCTTGAGCGATTCGATGGCCTCGTTGCAGGTGTCCTTGTCGTCTTCCTCGGAGCCGAGCTCGTACAGCGTCTCGACGTCCTCGATCCTGCGCTGCGCGTTGGTGAGGCGCTTGAGCTGGGATTCCGCCGCGGAGAACCGGCTCGTCACGCGCTGGGCGTTCTCCTGGTCGTCCCACAGCCCCGGCGCGCTCGCCTCCGCCGCGAGGGCCTTGACGGACTTGGCCAGTGCGTCCATGTCGACGGCCTTGGCGATCATGTCGAATTTCGCCTTGGTCTCGTTCAAATCCTGAGTAAAGTCATAGTCTGCCACGTCTCTATACCATACAGGGAACCGCCTACCATGCACGCGGGGCGGGGTTCCATCACGATTTCCCCACCTCGTCCGCCGTCGGCCGGTCTATCTGGGGTTGAGGGAGCGCAATCGTGCACCCTCGACCGCAGTTACCCCATCCCAGAGTCTCTTCCACCCACCTATCCGCCACCGAAGGTGCAACATCGTGCACCCTCGACCGGGGTTGCCCTCCCCACCACCGTCTCCCGGGACCCTAACCGCCACCCAGGGCGCACTCCCGTGCACCCTTGACAGGGATTACCCCCGCCATCGGCGCCTCCCAGAGCCCTAACCGCCACCGAAGGCGCACCATCGTGCACCCTCGACCCTCGTTAGGCAGGGCGAGGCCGGGTTTGATAAGCCCAACTGCCACCCAGGGTGCACAATCGTGCACCCTCGACCGGGGTTGCCATCCCCACCGGTGCCTCCCGAGGCCCTATCTGCCACCCAGGGCGCGCTCCCGTGCACCCTCGACACCAGATAAGCGCAGCTAGACCGGAATCAGGAGGGGCAACCGCCACCCAAGGAGCACAATCGTGCACCCTCGAACGCTGAAGAATGCAGATCCCCGCACAAGTACAGAAAGCCGACAAACAGAAACGCCATCATCCGCGCGCGGACGGTCGCGGCCGCGAAACGACGCCCGTAATATACTCACGATTAAGCGAACAAGCCGCGGTGCGACGCCGACGGCGCAGAGCCGCCGACGCGACGCCGGCAGAACTAACGCCGACGGCGCAGAACCGACGCCTACGCCACCAACGGCGCAGAACTAACACCAACGGCACAGAAAAACGGCACAGAAAAGGAGACATTATGGCAGATGAACGCATCGCATGGGGATGGGGCCTCGCCAGCATCGACGCGGCGGGCAAGACGCTCGACGTGTGGTACCCAGAGCTCACCCTGGGCGCGGCGCCGTCCGAGGCCGACCGCCCGAACCACAACTTCGGCGCGCTGGTGCATGAGGAGGCCGACGCGCGCGGGGTGCGTCGCGTGCCGGTGTTCACGGTGAGCGACCTCGACGCCGCCCCGGCCGACGCCGCCGACGCCTACCTGCGCCTGCACCTGCTGAGCATGCGCATGGCCAAGCCGAACACGCTGAACCTCGAGGGTATCTTCGGCGTGCTCACCAACGTGGTGTGGACCAACTACGGTCCGTTCGCCATCGAGGACTTCGCGCTGCGCAAGATCGACGTGCAGGCCGCCGCGGGCAAGGCCTTCGCGGGCGCGCCGGCGCCGAACGTCGAGGTCATGCTCGTCGACAAAATGCCGCGCATGGTCGACTACGTGGTCCCCACCGGCGTGCGCATCGGCAACGCCGACCGCGTGCGTCTCGGCGCGTATCTGTCGGAGGGCACGACCGTCATGCACGAGGGCTTCGTCAACTTCAACGCCGGCACGCTCGGCGTGTCGATGGTCGAGGGCCGCATCTCGCAGGGCGTCGTGGTAGGCAACGGCTCCGACATCGGCGGCGGCGCGTCGATCATGGGCACGCTGTCGGGCGGCGGCAAGCTGCGCAACTCGATCGGCGAGCATTCGCTGCTCGGCGCGAACGCGGGCATCGGCATCTCGCTGGGCGACAACTGCGTGGTCGAGGCCGGCCTGTACGTGACCGCCGGCACGAAGGTGACGATCTGGGACAAGGCGAAGGCCGCGGCCGGCGAGCCGCTCGAGGTGGTCAAGGGCGCGGATCTGAGCGGCAAGGACAACATCCTCTTCATCCGCAACTCCGTGTCGGGCCGCATCGAGGCGCGCTATCGCAAGACCGGCATCGAGCTGAACGAGAACCTGCATAAGAACTAGGCTGCGAAGGTCAGGCCGAGTTCGAGCTGGAGTCTGGTCCTGGGTTTGGGCCTGGGTTTGGGCTGGGGCTGCCGTTCAGACAGCGGTCGCGGCACTGACGGTGCGTGCGGTACCTGAGTGAATACCGCGCGCATCGTTTTTCTTTTCCACGATTCTCCCGCTGTCATCCCGCCCCGCCGGCCGCCGCACTCCCACCCGGTGACATAACCGCGGTCGAGGGAGCAGAATCGTGCACCCTCGACCCCAATTACCCCACCGCCAAGTACCAATCGACGCCCTAACCTGCACCGAGGGTGCGCCATCGTGCACCCTCGACCGTTCGCCCGGACCCGCCAGGCGCACCGGAGAATCGATCGCCTCCCCAAACGCGGAAACCGGCGCCGGGGCCCATCATCGTGATGGACCGCCGACGCCGGTTCAGGTCAGCGATGCCGTGTGCGGCGGGAAAATCGTAATGTCAGCCGCCGCCCCAGCACCCGCGCCTTACTCGGCGAGCGCCGCCTTGAGCGACTCCTCGAAGATCTCGAGGCCGCGCTTGGTCTGCTCGTCGGTCATGACGAGCGGCGCGAGGAAGCGCACGACGTTGCTTGCGGTGCCCGCGGACTCCATGAGCAGGCCGCGCTGCAGCGCCTCCTGGATGAGACGCGCGACGAGCTCGGTCGCCGGCTCCTTGGTCTCGCGGTCCTTGACGAACTCCACGCCGATCATGGCGCCGAGGCCACGGATATCGCCGATGACGGAGTACTTCTTCGCCATGGTCTGGAAGCCCTCGGTCACCATCTCGCCGATGTGGCGGGCCTTGGCCGGGAAGTCCTCTTCCTTGTAGATCTTCATCGCGGCGATGCCGGATGCGCAGGACAGCGGGTTGCCGCAGAAGGTGCCGCCGATCGTGCCGGCCGGCGCGGCGTCCATGACCTCGTCGCGACCCGTGATGGCGGAGATCGGCATGCCGCCGGCCAGCGACTTCGCGGTGGTCACGATATCCGGGGCGGCGCCCGCCTCGGCCCAGTACTCGGATGCGAAGTACTTGCCGGTGCGGCAGTTGCCGCACTGGACCTCATCGGCGATGAGCAGGATGCCGTTCTCGTCGCAGATCTTGCGCACGGCCTTGACCCATTCGATCGGCGCGGGGATGAAGCCGCCCTCGCCCTGCAGCGGCTCGACGAGCAGGCAGGCGACTTCCTTCGCCGGGATGCCCTGGTCGAACACCTTGTTCAGGCCGTCGACGAAGTACTGGATGGCCTCCTCCTCGGAGTAACCCTTCGGAGCGCGGTACAGATACGGATACGGCGCGCGGGCGATGTCGGCCGGGAACGGGCCCATGCCGCGGGAGTAGGCCTTCTTTGCGGTGAGGGCCATGGTGAGGTTGGTGCGGCCGTGGAATGCACCGGAGAAGCAGATGACGCCCTGGCGGCCGGTGTAGGCCTTGGCGATCTTGATGGCGTTCTCATCGCACTCGGCGCCGGAGTTGGCGAAGTAGGTCTTCTTGTGCTCGCCGCGACACGGAATCGTGTTGTTCAGACCCTCGGCCAGCTCGACGTAGCCCTCGTGGCCGATCACGTTGAAGATGGTGTGGAAGTACTTGGTCGCCTGGTCCTGCACGGCCTTGACGAGCTCCGGGCGGGAGTAGCCGATGTTGAGCACGCCGACGCCGCCGACCCAATCAAGGAACTTGTTGCCGTCGATGTCCTCGAACATGGCGCCCTCGCCACGCTTGATGCAGATCGGATACGTCGAAGAGCACAGGCCGGCGGGCACATTCTCGTTGCGCTTCTTCAGGAACTCCTGGGTCTTGGGTCCCGGAACGCTTTCAGTGATAATCTGAGGCATCTCTTCAGCCAATGTCATCGCTGTATCTCCTTGATTTGTGATTTCGCAACCACGGTGGCGCGATCCTTCGGATTTCGTCGCCGTTTTTCTGACAAGCACATTGTTACCACCCGCGCATTGCCCTCCCTGCGCCTCCCCGAAACGGTGTCGTTTCCTTGCCGAAACAGGCGTGAATTACCCGAAACATTTGTGTCGTAACGGCACGGAGGCGTGCGTGCGGCGGCGGCTTCGAAGGACCCCCGGAAGGCGCCTGTTCGCAAGGCTTTCCGCTGTACCGACGGCTGCGCGGAAGGCATACGATTTTCCCGTTCTCCCCCGCGTGCGCGCGATTCGCGCCGGGTGCCGGGCGTCCGCTGTGTGAACGCCGCGGCGGATGCACGATTCTGCGATGTTCGTATGCGGCGCTGTTTTCCAGCGGAGTTCGACGATTTCCTGATGGTGGCGGCAATGGTCGCTTTCTCCGCCTAACCGCCCATCCCGCAACCCAACCGCCATCGAGGGCGCAGAATCGTGCACCCTCGACCGCGATTACCTCACCCCCAGCCCCCACCCGAGGCCCTAACCGCCGCCGAAGGCGCAGAATCGTGCACCCTCGACCCCAGTTACCCCGCAAAAAGCCACACCCCGGCAACCCATCCGCCACCGAGGGCGCAGAATCGTGCACCCTCGACCCCAGTTACCCCGCAAAAAGCCACACCCCGGCAACCCATCCGCCACCGAGGGCGCAGAATCGTGCACCCTCGACCGCGATTACCTCACCCCCAGCCCCCGCCCGAGGCCCTAACCGCCACCGAGGGCGCACAGCCGTGCACCCTCGACCGCGATTACCCCATCAGAAACCGACTCCAGACAACCCAACCGCCATCGAGGGCGCAGAATCGTGCACCCTCGACCGCAGTTACCTCACCCCCAGCCCCCACCCGAGGCCCTAACCGCCGCCGAGGGAGCAGAATCGTGCACCCTCGACCCCAGTTACCCCGCAAAAAGCCACACCCCGGCAACCCATCCGCCACCGAGGGCGCAGAATCGTGCACCCTCGACCGCGATTACCTCACCCCCAGCCCCCGCCCGAGGCCCTAACCGCCACCGAGGGCGCACAGCCGTGCACCCTCGACCGCGATTACCCCATCAGAAACCGACTCCAGACAACCCAACCGCCATCGAGGGCGCAGAATCGTGCACCCTCGACCGCAGTTACCTCACCCCCAGCCCCCACCCGAGGCCCTAACCGCCGCCGAGGGAGCAGAATCGTGCACCCTCGACCCCAGTTACCCCGCAAAAAGCCACACCCCGGCAACCCATCCGCCACCGAGGGCGCAATCCCGTGCACCCTCGAGCGCTGATAGGCGTAGTGAGATCAGGTTTGAGGAGAGGTAATCCCCACCGAGGGTGCGCAATCATGCACCCCCGACCATGATTAGGGGCGGCTGGAGCGGTATTTGGAGAGGTAATCGGCAGCGAGGGAGCAGAATTGTGCACCCTCGACGGTGGTTAGGAGCGAGCGGAGCGGGTTTGAGGAGGGTAATCCCCACCGAGGGTGCGCAATCGTGCACCCCCGACCATGATTAGGGGCGGCTGGAGCGGGATTCGGAGAGGTAATCGGCAGCGAGGGTGCGCAATCGTGCACCCTCGACCCTGGTTAGGTGCGGCCGGACCGGGATTTTGATGAGCAACCGGCACCGAGGGTGCAATCCCGTGCACCCTCGACAGCGGTTAGGGGCATCCAGGCCGGAATCCGGAGAGGTAACCGGCGCCACACGCCAGCCCCGCCCACGCCACCACCTACAGCTTCAGCTCGAAGCCGTAGCAGCTTTTCTCGAAACCGTAGCCTTCGTAGAAGCGATGCGCGGCGGTGCGCGGCAGGCCGGAGTCGAGGGTCACGGCGCGGCATCCGCGGGCCCGCGCCAGCTCGAGGGCGTGGTCGAGCATCATGGTGCCATAGCCTTTGCCGCGCTCGCGCTCGTCCACAATCAGGCTCGAGACGTAGCACGTCAGGCCGCACATCCAGAAGGTCTGGAAGTAGTCGCCGTGACACATCCCCACATAACGCCCGCCATCGTCGAGCAGAAAGAACGCAAAGCTCTCCCCGTCGGCGAGCACGCGGTCATACACCTCGCGCGTGGGGCCGGCCTCGTAGTCGTTGTAGTCCCACAGCGCGCGGATGAAGCGCAGCGCCTCGGGAAAATCGTTCGGTTCCGCTGTTTTGATACGCATTCGGTTCTCCTTTGTTCCGAAGAAATACGATTTCGCCACCGTCATCACGATGCCGCAGCCATCACGATGCCGCAGCACAAATAGCGGCGGCCGCCACGCAACGAGAGCAGATGCATCGTCGCGCGACGGCCGCCGTCTCAACCGGCCAAGCGGTCACTGGAGCCGGTCAACCGGTCACCACAACCCGCAGCCACCGGTCAACCGCTCACAGCGCCTTGCGGTACAGCTCGGAGATATCCTCCGCGCCGATCTCGGTGCGCGTGTTGTCGATATTGGCCTGGGAGACCTTCATGGCGTTCTCCGTGAGCCACGGGATGTCCGACTCGCTGATGCCCAGCTCGCCGAGCGTCACCTCGAGCCCGATCTTGCGCTCGAAGCCACGGATCTTCTCGGCGCAGTCCTCCGCGGTGTAGCCGCCCATGAGGCGCGCCAGCCTGCCGAACTTGAAGCGGTCGCCCTGCCACGTGGCCTCCACCACGGTCGGCGCGATGGCCGCCAGGCCCCTGCCATGCGTCACGTTCTTGAGTCCGGAGACCGGGTGCTCCATGGCGTGCGTCAGGGTGATGCCGGCCGTGCCGATCACCAGGCCGCCGATCGTGGCCGCCTGCGACATGTTCTCCCAGTCCTTGAGAGTGCCCGTGCCGACGACGAGGCGCGGCAGACTGTCGAGGATAAGCGGGATGGCGTACAGGGCGAGCGCATCGGTGAACGGCTGCGCGTTCTTGGCCGTGTAGGCCTCGAAGCAGTGGCAGAAGGCGTCGAAGCCGACCGCCGCGAGCTGGCCCTTGGGCATGGTCATCATGGCCTCGGGGTCCACGATGGAGCGCTTGGCCATGATGGCCGGGCACCTGAGCGACTTCTTGTCGCCGTTCTCCGGATTCGTGAGCACCGCGAAGCCGTTGGCCTCGGAGCCGGAGCCGCAGGTGGTGGGGATGAGCACAAGCGGCAGCGCCACATCGCTGGACTTGCGCCCGTAGATGTAATCGTTGACGTCGCCATCGTTCTTCGCCATGAACGCGATGCCCTTGGCGCAGTCCATCACCGAGCCGCCGCCCAGGCCGACGACCATGTCATAGCCGCCGTCCTTCGCGACGCGGGCGCCCTCCTCGACCGTCGTCGTCAGCGGGTTGGCCGACGCCTTGTCGAACAGGCCGGTCGCGATGCCCGCGGCCTTGAGCGAATCGTTGACCTTGTCGTACACGCCGGTCTTCTTGGCGCTGGAATGGCCGGTCACGATAAGCGCCTTGGAGCCGAGCGGCTTGGCCAGCTCGCCGGTTCTCGCCAGCGTGCCGGCGCCGAAGGTGAGGTTGACCGGCGCGTAGTAGCTGAACGTGCGGGCCACGGGCTCGCCGGCGGTGGCGGCGGCCGATGTGACGGCCGACACCGCGGCGCTGACCTCGGCCTGGCCAATCGTGGAAAGCTTGCCCCTTGCCTTGGCCACAACCGCAGCCGGCGCACCAGCAGCCGCACCCTTCGCGGCCTCGCCCGCCGCGATGGATGCTGCGGCGGAGCGCTCGCGGGCGTAGTCCTTGTCAAGCTCGTCGTTCGCAACCTCCACAAGCGTGCCGAACTTCTTGCCATAGCGCGCCTTGCACGCGAAGTAGAAGATCACGCCGAGCAACGCCCAGCCGCCGACGAACGCCCACTCGGTCGGCACCAGGGCCGCCGCGCTGCCGGGGATGCAGTACATGATCACCATGAAGCCGGACATGGCGATGGCCATGAAGCCCACGAGCTTGTAGTGCTTGACCTTGTACGGACGCGGCATGTCCGGCGCCTTCCTGCGCAGGATCACGAAGGAGATCGCCACCATGCAGTAGGCCACGCAGCAGGCGAGGTTGCCGGCGTCGACGATCCACACGAGCATCTTGCGACCGAGCAGCGGCGCGAGGCAGCTGAGCAGGCCGATGAGGCCGATGGACACCCACGGGGTCTTGTACTTGGCGGAGAGCTTGCCGAACACCGGCGGGATCATGTAGGACTCGGCCATGGAGTACATGGCGCGGCTGCCGCCGATCATGAAGGAGTTCCACGATGTCAGGACGCCGCACAGGCCGCCGATGATCAGCACCTTCGCCATGACGTCGGTGTGGAACGCGCGGGCCATGGCGTCGGCGGTCACGAGGCCGCTGCCGGAGCTCTCGGACTGCGCGATGGCGTCGGGGCTGAGCACGTAGCCGACGGCGAAGATGATGAGCACGTAGAACGCCACGGCGAGGAGGATCGACAGAAGGAGCATCTTCGCAATCTTCTTCAGCGGCACGTTGATCTCCTCGGCCGCCTGCGGGATCACGTCGAAGCCGATGAAGTAGAACGGGGTCATCATGGCCACGCGCAGGATGTTGCCGAGCACGCTGCCCGTGTTGTCGCCCACGAACACCTGGCCGTCGAGGTTGGACGGGTTGCCGCTGATCACCGAGCCGACGACGAGCAGGATGCCCGCGCCGCCGATGATGCAGGTGAGCACGGTCTGCACGATGGCCGCCGTCTTGGCGCCACGGATGTTGATATACGTGATGAAGATGGCCATGATGATGGCCACGGCGAGCCACGACGCGTAGATGTCGAAGCCCGCGACCGTATACAGGTAGCCTTGCAGGAAGCTCGGGAACAGGTAGGTGACGATCGTCGGCAGGGCGCACGCCTCGAAGCACACGACGCTCACGTAGCCGAGGATGATGGCCCACGTGCACACGAACGATCCGGTCGGGCCCATGGCGCGGTAGCTGAACACGTGCTCGCCGCCGCAGTCCGGCATGGCGGGCGTGAGCTCCGCGTAGGTCAGGCCGATGAAGAAGATCATGATGCCGCCCAGGCCGAAGCCGAGCATGGCGCCGATCACGCCGCCGCGGTCGATCCAGTCGCTGCTCGAGACCACCCAGGCCCATCCGATCATGGCGCCGAAGGCGATGACGAGGATATCCCAGACGTTAAAGACCTTGTCGAAGTCCGATTCCTTTTTGTCAGTCATGTTCTCACTCCCCTTCCGTCATTCGCCCAGCATCTCGACGAGCGTCAGCAGATATTTCGCCGTCTTGTCCCACCCCAGCAGGCTGGTGTCGAGCAGCAGGTCGCGCTGTGAGCGGTCGCCGCGGTGGGTTCCCGTGATGTACTTGTGGCGCGAGTGGTTGAGCTCGTCGTTGTACTCCACGATTTCCTTGGCCTTCTTCGCGTCGACGTGGTCCTGCTCCATGATGGATTCGATGCGCACGTCCTTCGGCGCGTAGAGGAAGACGTCGAGAACATCGTCGCGGCCGCGCAGCAGGTAGTTGGCGGAGCGGCCGATGATAACGCACGACGATTTCTCGGCAAGGTCGTTGATGACCTCGGACTGGGTGAAGATGACGCGGTTGCTGAGGTTCGCGTAGCGCGGGCCGAGCGATGTCTCGAACGCGTACTGGACGTTCGTCTTCTGGTCCGCCTGCTCGACGAGGCCGCGGCTGACGCCCAGCTGGTTGACGACCTTGTCGACGAGGTCGCGGTCGTAGTATTCGATGCCGAGCGCATCCGCGAGCATCTTGCCGATCTGCGGGCCGCCGGCGCCGTATTCGCATCCGATGGTGATGATGATGTGGTCGGGGTTGAACTTCATCGTGTCGCCTCCCTGACGGAGCCGGCGTTTCGTCGGCCGGCGCCGGCGGGACAGCCGTCCTGCGCCGCGGCCTCGTTGACTGCGAATCTCATACGAACCTCTTTCTGTTGCCGTCGCGTGCGAAGGGAACGATGGGGCGGCGGGTGGCGCGCGTGCGCGCGGCTGCGCGATGCGCGGGTGCAGCGCGTGTTGCGGTGCGCGTGGCTGCACATGACGGTGCCACGTATGTGGCGTGGCGTCACATGCCGTGATCGTCGGGGAAATCGTGGAAACCCGGAACGCACGAAGCCACCACTTCCTGACTTCCTGCTTCCCGAGCCCATGCGACGACTGCCGCCCGCGCACCTGATGGGAGTGGCGCGCGGGCATCCGACCTGCCGATTCCGTACATTCCCCGGGGCGTCGCACGTCCTGGATGTACGTTCAGACTCCGCGTATCCGATGCGGTCTTGTGGACCGGTGAAGGACCTGTGAAATCTGTCTTTTGTTATAAAAGCGAAAGATTTCGTGTGGTTGCGCTCCATTCATGCGCCGATTACGCGCGCGGAACATACCCGTAACATTCGCGCCAAGGCATGTGGGAGAATCCGTTGCACCGTGCAGCGACGCGAGGCGAGGCGGAAGGCGGTGCGTGAGGCGGTTCGGAAGGCCGAATGAAAAAACGATGGAAGGGTGTCGGAAAGGCGTGCGAAAACTTTGGCATACGATTCCCCCACGATTGAAGCAGCGCGCACCACTCCGCGCATCGTTCCACATGCCGGACACCGCGCACAATCGAGCACCGTGGCCCACTCCGTGGCCGGCTCCAATCACGCACCCACCCTCCCCCAATAACAATGTGATGCCTTACGGACAAAAACGGACCCGCAAAGGCGCAAAATCCCCCGAAAATGTCCGCAACCCATCACATTGTTCGCGAATGGGCAGGGCACCCGGCTCGCAATCCCCTCCCCACCGTCTCCGCCCGGGACAAACCGCCTTAAGCGGGTGCCACCACACCCGCCGAAGCCCACCTCAGCGGGAAAATCGTCAAAAACCAACCCCAAACCGCCCAAAGTGGGTGCCACCACACCCACCGAAGCCCATCCCCGACGAAAAACGCCTTAGGCGTGCGCTGTCGCACACACCTAAGGCGCCCACGCGAACCCCGCAGCTACGCGCGTTCGGAGATGGGAACGTAGTCGCGCACGGGGACGCCGGTGTACACCTGGCGCGGACGGCCGATCTTGGTCATCGGGTCGTTGAGCATCTCGCGGTACTGCGCAATCCAGCCCGGGATGCGCCCGAGCGCGAACAGCGTGGTGAACATCGAGGGATCGAACCCGATGGCGCGGTAGATGAGGCCCGTGTAGAAATCCACGTTCGGGTACAGGTGCCTCGAGACGAAGTACTCGTCGTTCAGCGCAATATCCTCCAGCTCGAGCGCGATGTCGAACAGCTGCTCGTCCACGCCGCCGGTATGCGAAGCACCCGGCCGGTTCATGATCTTCTCGAGGTAGCTCTTCGCAATGGCCGCGCGCGGGTCGTACGACTTGTACACGCGGTGCCCGAGCCCGGAAATGCGGCGCTTCTCGGCCTTGGCATCATCGACGAAGCGGCGCACGGTCTTGCCCGAGTCGCGAATCTCGGCGAGCTGGCGCAGCACGGCCTCGTTCGCCCCACCGTGCAGCGGCCCGGACAGCGCATTGATGCCGGCGGCGACGGCCGCGTACAAGTTGGCGTGCGCCGACCCGGCGATGCGCACGACGGACGTGGAGCAGTTCTGCTCGTGGTCCGCGTGGATGATGAACAGCTTGTCGAGCGCGTCCACGTACAGCGGGTCGGATTCGAACTTCTGGTACGGCATCGAGAAGCACATGCGCAGGAAGTCGTCGACGTAGCCCTGCGAAACATCCGCGTACAGCAGCGGCTGGTCGCGACGGCGGCGCAGGATCAGCGAGACGATGGTGCGCGTCTTGGCCATGATGATGGCCGACGCCTCGTCGAGCTGGTCGGGATCGTTGATGTCGGTGGTGTCCGGGTAATACGCGGCGAGCGCGTTGACCGCGGAGGCAAGAACGCTCATGGGATGCGCGTTGCGCGGGAAGGATCCGATGAAGGTACGGAATTCCTCGCCGATGATCGTGCGGCGCAGGATGGACGACCGGAAGGCGTCGTACTGCTCCTGCGTCGGCAGCTCGCCGGAGCGCAGCAGGTACGCGACCTCGAGGAAGTTCGAATGCTCGCACAGCTGCTCGATCGGGTATCCCCGGTAGCGCAGGATGGAGTTCGCGCCGTCGATGAAGGTGATCTTCGACTCGCACTGCGCGGTGGTCAGGAACCCCGGGTCGAGGGTCACCCATTTGTCGTTGCGCAGGCTGGAGACGACGATGCCGTTGGCACCGCTCGTTGCCTCGACAAGCGGCAGCGTGTACTTCTCGGAGTCGATCTCGAGTTTGGCTTCCGCCATGATTCCTCCTTCGGCGAAGCGCCCGCCTGCGCTTCGCTATGCGTTGTGTCCCTTAAATATACGATGGCGACGGCCGCAAGGCTTACGAATGGCTCACGATGGCTGCGATGGGCCCGCAACATGGACCCACGATGAACTCGCAACATGGACTCACAACATGGCCCCTCAACGTGGGCTCACGTCATGGGCCCGCGACGGGTCCACACCGCCGTCGCCCCGCCCTACTTGCGCAGCGCCTCGGGCAGCGCCGGGTCGAATCCCTCGCGCCTCGTCAGAATGATCGGATCGCCGTCGGTGATGGCGATCGTGTGCTCGGTGTGGGCGCCGCGCGAACCGTCTGCGGAGCGCAGGGTCCAGCCGTCCTTCGGATCCTGGTAGATCTCGTCGGTTCCGCGCATAAGCCACGGCTCGATGGCGATGACGAGGCCCGGGCGCAGCTTGTAGCCGTGATGGGCGCGGCCATCGTTGACCACGAACGGGTCGCCGTGCATGAGGTGGCCCACGCCGTGGCCGCCGAACTCCATGTTCACGCTGTAGCCGTTCTCGTGCGCCACCTCGCCGATGGCGGCGGAGATGTCGCCGATGCGGTTGCCCGCATACGCCTGGCCGATGCCGGCCTTGAGGCATTCCTCGGTGGTCTTGATGATGCGCTCATCCTCGGGATCGGCCTTGCCGACCACGAAGCTGATGGCGGAGTCGCCCACCCAGCCGTCGACACTCACCGCAAGGTCGAGCGAGACGAGGTCGCCGTCCTTGAGGTCGTAATCGTAGGGAACGCCGTGCAGCACCGCGTCGTTCACCGACACGCAGATCCAATGCTTGAACGGACCCGTGCCGAAGTCGGGCGCGTAGTCGACGTAACACGATTCCGCCCCCTGGCGGTCCGCGATGCGCTGGTGCACGTATTCGTCGATCTCCAGCAGATTCGTGCCGACCTTCGTGCTCTCGCGCAGGTGCGACAGGATGTCACCGACGAACTTCCCCGCGGGACGCATCTGCTTGATCTCTTCCTGGGTCTTCAGCTCGATCACTGTTTTCTTCTTCCTTTCGGATTCGCGGTGGCCGCGCGGCGCCGGGTACGTTCGACCGTCCGGCGCCGGGCCCCGCTCCAAGGCTTCTGCGGCGCCCCATGCTGACCGGTGCGCCGCTCATAGGCCAAGGATACCGCGCCGGCGGCCGTTGCGGCGCATAACGCCCACCGCGGCCTGCGCGGCGGGCACGGCGCTCTACGCGATAACCTGCCGGATGCCCAGAAGAATGAGGATGATGCCTCCGAGAACGCCGGCGCCTTTCTTCCACTTCTCCCCCAGCTTGCCACCCAACAGCAGGCCGAGAACGCATGACAGCGCGGTCATGGCAAAGACGGCGATGACATACGATGCCATCGGCGTGCGCCCGAGGCCGAGCGTCGCACCGATGCCGAGGGAGTCGATGCTCTCGGCCACGGCGAGCGTGAGAAGCACCTTCCACGCGAAGGTGGAGCGCACGCGCAGCGATGCGGCCTCCCGCTCCCCGCTGAGCTGCTCCACGATGCGCTCGTCGGCGGCCGCGTCGGCGGCGTTCCCCGCCTTCCTGTCCGCGTATTCGCGCATCTCGGCGGCGAGCTTGCGGTCGAGGTCCTCGGATTCGAGCTGAGTCTGCTCGGATTCCGCGCGCTCGTCCACCTCATCCTCGTCCTCGTCCTCGAGGGCCTCATGAATCATCCACGCGCCGATTCCCGCCAGAAGCACGCACACCACCCAGGACGTGCCGCCGACGAAGGGCGCCGCCGCGTCACCGATCAGCGAACCGAGCCACAGGAACAGCGTCTGCATGCCGGCGAACGCCGCGGCCGTGCGCACGTAGCCCCGCTCGGGAACATGCCCCGCGCGCAGGCCCAGCGACATCGACATGGCGAAGGTGTCCATCGACACCGACAGCGCCAGCAGCCACACATAAGCACTGAGCAAACCTTCCATCGTCCTCCTCCGTCCGCTTCTGCGTTGTTGTCCACGATTTTGGTTTCGCAACTGTAGTTTTCACGATTTTCCCCGCGATGCCCCGGCGGATTCAGGCCACGGCCATCCCGCACGCGAACAGCGGCCATACCACAGTACCCGCGCCCCGCGAACTCCCGGCGGCTTGGCGCCCGCAGGACGCCCTGCCCAGCTCCGCCCTTCGCGCTCGGCGCAATCACTGCCGTATGGGGCGAAAACGACGGCGAATGAACGGGCCACGGGTTAGGCTGGTGTCATGACAACATCAGCCATGACCCCCTCGCGCACTCCCGGTTCCGGGGACAGCGCAGCACAGACCTCCGGCATCGATGCCAGCGCCTTCTCGTCGGTTATCGCGCCGACCTCCGATTTCTACCGCTACGTCAACGGCCCGTGGATCGACGCCTACGCGCTTCCCGCCGACCACGCACGCTACGGATCGTTCAACAAGCTCAGCGAGGACGCCGAGGCGCAGCTGCGCGAGATCCTCGAGGACCCCGACGCGCCATGCGCGCTGTCCCGCACCGTCTACGACGCCTTCCTCGACACCGCCGCGCTCGAGGAGGCAGGCATCTCACCCATCGTCGACGACCTGCACGCCATCGACAACGCGCCGAGCAAGGCCGCGCTGCACGCGGTGCTCGGCGGTCTGTCCGTCTCCGGCGGCCCCGGCATGATCGGCGTCGCCATCTACTCCGACCCGGGCAACGCGGGCACGAACGTGGTGCATCTGTTCCAGGGGGGCCTCGGCCTGCCGGACGAAGGCTACTACCGCGAGGAGCGCTTCGCCCCGGTGCGCTCCAGCTACGTGTCGATGGTGGCGCAGATGCTGCATCTCGCCGGCTACGCACCCAGCCCCGCCGAGGCCATGGACGACGCCAGGCGCTTCCTCGCCGTCGAGACCCGCATCGCCGCGAACCACTGGGACAACGTCAGCTCCCGCGACGAGGACAAGACGTACAACCCCTATGACGCGGACAGACTGCTTTCCGAACTCGACGGCTTCGACATCGACCCGTGGCTCGACGCCTGGCAGAAGGCCTACGATGCCTCCGCCGCCGCGAGCGCCATGCCGCTGGACCTGCGCGCCGTGCTCTCCCACGCCATCGTGCACCAGCCGAGCTTCATCACCGGCATCGCCGCGTTCTGGCGCGAGGCCACGCTCGACGACCTCAAGCTGTGGGCCCGCGTCCACGAGCTCATCGGATGGTCCACGTACCTGAACAAGGCCTTCGACCAGGCGCATTTCGACTTCTACGGCAAAACCCTGCACGGCACCACGGAGCAGCGCGAGCGCTGGCGCCGCGCCGTGGGCCTCGTCGACGGCGTGTGCGGAGAGGACGTGGGACGCGAATACGTGCGCCGCCACTTCCCCGCATCATCGAAGAAGCGCGTCGAGCGGCTCGTGGCCAACCTCATCGACGCCTACCGCGCCTCGATCCAGGCCAGCGACTGGCTGGGCGAGGAGACGAAGGGCAAGGCGCTGGAGAAGCTCGACAAGTTCGAGCCGAAGATCGGGTACACGAACCATTGGCGCGACTATTCGGCCTTCGGCGTCGCCGAAGGCGATTCGCTCGTCGACATCATGCGCGCCGCGAACCGCTACGAGAACGGCTACGAGCTGAGCAAGGCCGGCACGCCCGTCGACAAGGACGAGTGGCTTATGACGCCGCAGACCGTCAACGCGTACTACGAGCCGACTCTGAACGTCATCGTGTTCCCCGCGGCCATCCTGCAGCCGCCGTTCTTCGACCCCGAGGCCGAGGACGCCGCGAACTACGGCGGCATCGGCGCGGTGATCGGCCACGAGATCGGCCACGGCTTCGACGACCAGGGCAGCAAATACGACGGCGACGGACGCCTGCACGATTGGTGGACGGCGCAGGACCGCGCGAACTTCGATCAGCGCACGCATGCGCTGATCGAGCAATACGATTCGTTCGTTCCGCTGCAGCTGCGCGAGAAATACGAGGAGGAGGGCAGGCCCGACGATGCGCCGCATGTGAACGGCGCGCTGACGATCGGCGAGAACATCGGTGACCTGGGCGGCGTGAACATCGCGCTCAAGGCGTATGCGCTGTCGCTCGGCGCGGCGGACGGCGGCCTGGATTCCGTGCGCGCGGCCCTCTCCCACGCCCCGGTGATGGACGGGTTCACGGGCCTGCAGCGTTTCTTCCTGAGCTACGCGCAGATCTGGCGCACCAAGATCCGCAACGAGCTGGCCGAGCAGTTCCTCCAGATCGACCCGCATTCCCCCGCCGAGTTCCGCGTCAACGGAATCGTGCGCAACGTGGACCTCTTCCATGAGGCCTTCGGCACCGCGCCGGGCGACGCCATGTGGCTCGACCCCGACCGCCGCGTGAGGATCTGGTAGAGCCGGGCACCGCCCGAACGGTCTGAGCGGCGGGGTGCGCCCGCCGCTCAGGCGCGCAGACCAACGGGAGGGCACGTGCGGCGCCTAGGGCTCCTAGGACTGCGACCGGTTACGCGATGCTGACATCGGCATGGAAAGCCCCGAGGCGAATCGAATCGCCGGGGATAACCACCACCTTGACGTTCGGCTTGAGCTCGATGCTCATACCCCTGTGAATCAACCATGTGCCGTTGGAAGAGCCCAGGTCCATGACCCATGCGCGGTTCTTGCTGGTCGTGCCGAATTCGAAATGCTGGCGGGAAATCTCGTGCGAGTCGTCACGAAGCACGATATGCCCGGTGTAGTCGGCTCCCTTCCCGGGCTTCACACGGCCGACGACGTTGCGCCCCGCGAACGAAGCGACGCGTCCGTTGGAAAAACGAAGCACCAGCTTCGGCTGTGCCGCATTCACGAATGGCATCCTCGGGGTCACCTGAGTCATGACTGTCCTTCCTTTTCGGAGCCCTCGCTCCTCCCCATTGTCGAAACGCTCACCACGCGCATCCGTCCCGCCTTGCGCCGGAACGACGCAGAAGACCGGGCGATTGTGCATCGCTGCGTTCCATCTTACAGTCCTTGGTGCCGGGAAGGCTCACGGCGGCCATTATCGGGGAAGATCCGCCCCGGCTCCGCCCGATACCAAGCCGAGGCCAAGGCCGAACCAAACCGGAAGCCAGGCGTAACGAAAACGGGCATCGTTCCGCCGCATCCTGCAGCTGAACGATGCCCAACGCACGCATGCCCGTGCATATCATCGCACACATCCCTGCGAACACCCACCGGAGCCACGCTCGGCATCCCCTACACTCCCGCGATGTTGCGCATGAGACAGCACAATCCGAAACGGATCCACTCGCCAGATACGATACCCACCCCCGCCGAAAACCGCACGGTATTCCCCATCTCCAGCGTTTCCTTCTTTCCGCGGTTAATGGATAATCGTCGTGTAGCCATGCCCCATGCGCGTAGCGGCCGTTGCGGCTTCACTCATTCAAAGCCTGTGCAAGCTGGTTGTCCAGCTCATCGGATCCGGTCGTCACGGTTTGGAGAAAAGCGATATCGTTCATTGTTCCTCCTCGGCATTGGATGTTCTGGATGTTCCGCCGCGCATGTCGTGCAGGCATTGCGTGGCGTGCCTCGCATACTGCTCCGCTTGCATGCCAAGCAGATCGAAGGCGAGAAGCACGGCATACGATGGATCGGGTATGCGAGAAACCATAATCGTTGCCATGCATGTGAAGCAGTTGCGCAGGTTCTTCACTTCATCGGGCATGGGCATGCCGGTGGAGAAATGGATCGTGTCGTCAACCGCCTCGATAACGCGCAGCGGAAGCGCCAGAAGACTCTCCTCCGACACGATTCGCCCGTACTCGCGCACCATGGAAGCCAGGTAAGAGAGATAGGATGCGTATTCCGCCTCGTCGGTTTTCGCGTCGGGATCGAAGACGTCCGCGACGGCGGTGATGGGAAGTCCCGTGAGAGACATCAGGGTTTCGTACGATGCGTCGTTCGGCATATAACAAAATAGGTTGCGCCGAGCGCCCGGTATATCGTCATACCGCGGTTTGCGACCATTTCGGTTCCTGCCTGATTCATCAAGGCGCGCCACGATGGCATCGGCATCCGACGCATAGAGTCCCTGCATGAGCTCGAAAGGCGTGCCGAGCGCGTCATCGTGGTTTCCCCGACCCTGTTTCGACGCATCGGTCTTGGCATCCGCCATACCGTTCCGCCTCACGTTCGGGTCAGCGAGGCGAAGGGCCTTCCCTATTGTTTCGAGGCTTTCCGCCAGCGACGGGATACCGCTGTACGGCGCGAGAAGACATACGACGTCCAAAAGACGATTCTCCAACAATTCCTGGATGGTGCGAAGGCACAGGGGATTCATGCTGGCATATCTGAGCAGTATGTTTGCCGACATGCGGCAGAATTCCTGCGATTTGATGGCATTCTCGATGATCGGAGGCGCACCCGGAGCGACGTTCTCCGGTTTCTCGAGAGGCAATGTCCTCGTCATGAACCAGTCGACGAAACCGAAAAGTTCGATTCCGCGATGCAGATCGCGGAGAAGCTTTTCAGCCTGTGCGACTTGCTCCGGATCCGACAACATCACAACGGTTTCGTCAGCAAACGCATTCTGCCCCATCAGCCGATATACATCGTCCTGGGGAAACGACACCGTTCCCGTCGCGGCATGGTATCGGTCGACTTGTTGCGCGATGGCATCGCAATCCGCAGTCATGCGCGCGACATCGATATCGAAGCACTCCACAGGAATTCCCTCTCTCGCTATTGGAATCTACGATCACGCCATCCGAAACCCCGATGGTGCCCCCGCATGCCTCGTCTCGACCACGTCGTACCGGAATCCCAATGAGGCACTGCCGACTCCCCGCCGTCTCGCCCGTGAAATCCTGTGGCCATGATAGAACGCGCGATGGAAAACCATGCCGCGTCGTCATGAAAAGCCATCCACGCCTCTCCACCTCTGTCCCGATGAACGGACAAGATGGATGGGAAAAGAGAGGCGAATACGAGAGGGGGAACCTGAATGCACAGCACTCAGGAAAACAGTCGGACGCGGACTGCAACAAACCCGGCACCCAGCGCCGACGGCCCCAGCGACTGGTATGACGTGTCCAACGGGAAGTGGCGCGACTGCACTAGCCTCGACGCCATGTGTACCGTACTCCACCCAGACGGGCATGCCGGCATCCTGACCAGACGCGACCTGACACGAGAGGAACGCGAATGGAACCGCATCCACAAGCGCACGCCCCGCACCACGCGCACCGGCAGCGTCAGCCCTGCATGGATCGAGCGACAGGCACGCGCCCCGCACCACGTCACCAGCCAAGTCAAAGCCACCCTGCACGCCATCGCTCGTGGACCGGCCAACACTCCCGACGATTGGAAACGACGCACCGCCGTCCTCGCGGGGCACGCCCCCTTTCCTGACGATTGGCAGGAGTGGTGGCAGTCCATCGATGCGCCCAACCGCAGACGCATCCTCGCCGACATTAACCTCGACGACCCGCACGATGCCTTCGCCCCCGTCGAAAGCCTGGAGACGCCGCACGTCAACATCGCCGCGCACATCGTGCCATGCAAGGAGACCCTTCCCACCGATGACGAGCGCAAAGCCAGCTGGCCTATCTTTCTACTGATGCTCGGCGGCGCCCTCCTGCTCATCGTGGCGTACGTCGTCTCAAGCGTGCTGCTTCTGCTGAACGTCTCATCGGCCTACGGGCGCCAGAGCGGCCTGTGGTGGTACCTGATGGGAGGCGCAACCTACCCGTTCGGCTTCGATGGCCCCTCGCAGTACGCCCTGCCGTGGTATTTCGGCGCAATCGAGCTTTTCTTCACCATATTGTTCTTCGCATCGTTTTTGGGCGCATGGCTCCTGTTCCCGGTTTTCGAACGATTCGGATTCCGTGTTCCGGCGACATACTTCGCAGTCTCGTTGATCCTGCTCATCACGGATTTTGTCTTCACCATCATGCAGCCCAGCTGGGTGCAGGATTTCCTCGTCGAGCCCGGCACCATGCTGCCATCGCAGATAATCGCCGCACCGGATGGGGATTACGAACAGACGTACACCACCACACAGGAACTGGTTCTTCTCGCCGTGGCACTGTTCGCCATCATCGTATTCGGCCTTGCGATGGAACGCCGCAAGGGGAATCTGGGCTCCCCCGTGCAGGACTCCCCGCACGCCACGGCCGCGGCGAACCGTCTGGAGTCCTGCGTCGTCTCGGGAATCTGCGGATTCCCAGTGTTCTTCTGGTTCTTCGTCCATCTGCCCATGTCCGGAGACACCAATTATTACTACGGCTACGAACTGACTGGCTACAGTCTGATGAACCTCGCATTCGGATTTTTCATCGCGGTCTTCTGCACCGCCATCTGCCTGGGACTGTGCCTCGTCCTCATCCCCGGGGAGGTCTGCATAGCCTGGCAGTACGCTCACATGCGATGCCGCCCCCGCATCTTGTTCACATCGGTCGTGTGTCTTGTCTTGGAATGCGCCTTCGCCTATATCAGCGGCATGGGCGCCTTGGGCTTCATATCGTAGGTCGCATGCGATGTATCGGTGTATCGGATTTCCCAGAAAGGAAATTCCCTGGAAAGGAAGCAAGTCATGACTCGCCATTCCTCCGAGCCACACTCCTCCGGTGCCGGGAGTCTTCGAACGCAGAGCACCTCCCCGCTCGTCTTTCCCGAAGTCCGCGCGATCCCTCCCATGTCTCGCGCGGCATTGGACGAAGCGCTTGATGACATGGACGAGACCATGGGTGCCGCTTCCGTCTCGCCTTCCGCTTCCGCAGCGAAATCGGTCTCATCCGTCGGGCAAACCGATTGCGACCACTTCTCTCTCGCGGATTTGACTTTCGACGATTCTCCCGACGCCCCACGCATTCGAACCGCCACACGCACACCGATCGGCAGCCATCCGTGGATCTTCGGAGTCATCGTCTTCATCCTCTGCGCGGCCTTCACCCTTCTGCCAGCCTATCGCTCGGCACGCGCCGAGGCCTACCAATCGTGCCAGGAGTACATGAACGAAGCCCTTGCACTGTGGCGGCAGCTATCTGACGAGGGGAAGTCGGACGGCTATGTCAGATTCGGCAACCACGATTTCCCGACTGTGCGAGACGGCGTGATATTGACCGAGGACACGGACCAGTGCACCACTTCCATGACCCTACGCGATCTTCGCGCCGAGGAGCGCCTGTGGAAATACGACCTCGAGAACCTTCGCTACTTCAGCACCCTTCCGTCCGAATATTCCGACCATTGATCGAATGAGCGAGGCGGATGAGTGATGTCACGACATACAGAGGTACGCGACATGCATGACGCCGCCAATTGCGGCCGAGGGTACATGATCATGCACCCTCGGCGGGGATTACCCCATCCGCCAGCGGCTCCCTTCGCCCTATTGGCGGTCGAGGGTACAAAATCGTGCACCCTCGATGCGGATTAAGTAGGGAAAAGCCAGGATTGAGCAAGGTAACCGCTGTCGAGGGTGCAACATCGTGCACCCTCGATGGGGATTACCACTGCGAAGCAGCCCCGCGCCCGCCCTAATCGCGGTCGAAGGTGCAAATTCCCGCACCCTCGACCGCGATAGGCAAGGAAAGGCCGAAATCGCGCGAGGCGACCCCGCCGAAGGCGCATGGAATCGCACCTTCGACAGCGATGCGACGGGACTCAAGGCAGGCCCTCCGAAGAATCGTCACGACAAGAACGGTAATCGCCGCACACGTTAGCAGGTTCAGCACCAGAAAGCACAGGCACCGGCGAGCGCCCTCCGCGCCTATGGCAAACAGATAGCCCAGCGCAAGATCCCCAGACTTCATCCAAAGTTCAGCCACGCCGGTACACTGTCACAGTGAAAGAAGGGAGCCTTTCATGAGTACCGCGAGCGCACCATCCGCCATGCCCGATCATTCCGTGACTTTTGTTCCGCCTCGCGGTTGGAAGGAAACAGACCTGTCGCCCAAGGGACGCGAAAGGCAGATAGACGCCATGGTTGCGCCGCTTGTCGGCAAGGTCGCGCAAGAACAGACGCTTGTTCCAATGCTTCGCGAAGCCCTTCGAACGACGTTGAGGAACGCCTGGCAGTCGGGCGTCAGGTATTCGATTGCCACCACTCCCGAGACATACGCGCCCCTCAACGTCATCGCAAGCTACACGGTGGCAGTGCTTCCCCACGCCGCTCCGACAGGCACGCAGGCCGACGACCTTGAGACGATTGCACGGTCCCTGCTCGACGGGAAACGGAACCCGACCCCCGTGATGGCGACATCGTGGAATTGACGAAGGTCAAGGTCCCTGGCATAGGCCTCGGGATCCGCGCCGTGACAAGGAAACACGCCACGACGCCCTGTCCAAGGGGTGGCAGGCCGTGCAGGAGGACGTCCCGTACATTGCCATCGGGCAAAGGGCCGAGGAGATGACGGCCATCCTGAAGGAAAGCGGCACGAAATTCACGAACGAGACATGGTCGCGTCTGGCCAAGGTCTGTGGCTGGGAAGGCGTCAAGTCGCCGGTCGGAGCAACGCTCGCCATCGGAACCGAGACGACCAAGGACATCGTGCAGGTGACGAAGCCGTATTGGAACGAGCACTATGGCAAGCGCAACATGACCATCAACGACATCTACGCGGGGGCATTGAAACCGGCGGCAGTGGACGCCGCACAGGATCTGAAAACCTCGGCCTCGACCTTCACATCCCTGTTCCAGAGAAAACAGCAGGACTGACGGATACAACGCACCCGAGGAAGGAGAACAGACGATGACGCCTCGCGACAACGACCCCACCCCAACCGACCCCACCCCAACCGACCCCGCGCCAAACACCCCCGAACCAAACGTGACTCCCGCTCCGACCGCAGAACCCACTCCAAACGCGGAACCCGCCGCCGCGAACAAGCCGGCGGGCAACGGCGAGCCGGAAACGGAAGACATGCCGGACTACGGCCCCCTCTCGTCCGACTGGTACAACCCGGACGACCACGACTGGGCGTCGTACAGGAATATCTACGACCTACACCGGGAGAAGAAACGCAGGAAGAAGGACGTCGAAAAACTGCTCCACATCCCTCTCGGATGCCTTCGGGACAGACTGTTCTTCAAGGAGGTCAAGGCGTGGAAGGCCATCAGGCTCTGGATGCCCGCCACCGACCCCGACGGCTTCGTATCACAGGACTGGCTGGCAACCCAGGCCAGGCACTACCCCAACAGGCTCCGACAGGTCAAGGCCACTCTCTGGGCCATGGCCAAGGGGCCCCGCATGACCCCCATGCAGTGGACCTACCGCATCGCCGCGATGTGCGGAGACGTGGACCTCCCACCGGACTGGGCCGACTGGTGGAACGCCACGGACATCACACGATACCGGCGGCGCCGCGCCGATATGGCGAGTGCGGAGGGGAGAAGCGAGTATCAGCACGGTTACAGCTACGCCTATCTCACGGAGGACATGACCGACGTGGCGGCCTTGCCCGGCGAACGCCGCGCCACCACACGGGGTCTGGTCCTCGCCATCCTCGCCGCACTGGCCCTGACCGCCGGCTATATCGCTCTGAGCCTGCGCCTCATGGGTTCCTATCTCAGCTTCGGAATGTTCGATGTTCCACCGCTGTACTATCTGCTCGGAAACGGAAACAATATAGACGGACCGGCTCCCGAATGGTTCAGCGACCTTCTCATCGGCATAGGCATCACGGTCGCTCTTCTAGGGGTAGACTCAATCGTGATTGCCCCTGTCTCCGGCCTTTTCCGTGTTCCGAGACTGACTTATTTCCTCGGGATATGCGCCTACCTAGCAGCCTCCTGCCTGTGCATGATGTGGAGCCGACTCGGCGATGCATACTTCCAGGAAGCCGTTCTTCCCCGCGGCCAGACCAACTTCGAACAGCTCGAACAGAATGTAGCGTTCAGCGGCTCCTTCACGTATACGCTGTGCACCGTACGCGGCATAGCCATTCTCGCTGTGATCATGCTCTCGTTCTCCGCCGTCCTGTCCGCCCTCGCACTGCGACGTGCACGGGCCAGGGCGGAAGGCGACACCGGTGGAGCATACAAGGCTGCAAGGGCACAGTGGCTCGTCAGGTCCGTACTTGCAGGACTGTTCATCGCCCATTGCCTGGCCGTCCACCCGGCTCTGCACCTCGACATAGGAGGGAGCCATACGGAACTACCGCTCCTGTGCCTGGTCGTCGGCTGCTTCGCGCTTTTCTATCTCATTCCCAACGAATTCGTCGCCGGAGCGTCGATGGTCAATTTCAACATGAGAGCGCGCGCCGTCATCACCTACGCATACTGGATAACGATAGAGGCATGGGTGGGAATCTCGACAATGAGCCTGGCGCTTTTCACAGGAGTAGGGAGCAACATTCTATGACAGCCGCATGCGGACCGAAATCATGGTTGGGCAATATCGGTTGCCTCCACGATATCCACAGGTTCCGGAGGCCGGAATGGGCGTGCTAAGACTTATACGTTTCCTACTGGGCAGAATCCTGCCTTACGTGCTGACGATAGCGCTCATCGCATCCTGCGGATATGCGGTGACACGGACCGGCTGGTATCAGAACAGACGCGAGAACGCCATCGCCCGCTGCTACGCGGCACAGGACGTGGCCGCCCGCTACCTTCGTTTCGTCTCATGGGACGAGCCCGACGCCGAATGCTCCCGTGACATGACCCCATACGATGCGGAACGCACGGCGTATATCTGGCGGATATGGACGGACGACGCAATCCGCCAACTCTCCGCGCCCGACTACTGGGAATGGAACCCCTATGTCGATTCGTGGAAGCAGGCCCGGCGCTCCGCACAGGAAGGGACACAAGACCCGTCCGCGCCTGATACCGCTTCTCCTTGTAATGTTTATGCGCGGCATGGTTGCCTGAAAAAAAACGATGACAGCATCATCAGGGGAGACACCGCGGCAAAGATCAGCATCGTATAGCTTTTCGTGAAATACATCATCGCGGCACTCATCACTATCGGCATTAGGCACGGAACGATAGGGATGGGCGATCGCATCGGCTTTTCGGTTCCACCGGAAGCCGCAGCTTGCGATCCTCGATGGAATCGCCAATCTTCGGAGGGCGTGCATACCTGAGGTGCCCGTCAAGACTGCATGTCCACTGGCATCGTCGTCATGCACATCGAGATAGGCGGAGAAGCATGTCTTCGACACCACTCCGCTGATTGTCACAAGTCCCCTCATATCGTATCGTTTCCCCTTTCCCGGCTTCCGTCATGGTCCCCACGAAATCCCTGCGACGCATCTTCGCGTTGCGCCGCCACATTTAATCACCCCGGAAAGCGACATACGGTGGTGTCAGAAAGCGAACGGGCAGTATGGATTTCCGGGAATCATAGATTCGCGCGAAAATCTCCATACCGCCCGTTTGCTGCAATACGCTCCGGCTACTGAAGCTGGCTTGCGAGCTGGGAGTCGAGCTCCTGCATCGTCTGCTGGAACGCGCCAGAAGCCTTGTCAGTGATGAAGCCGGAGCTCACCAGATCATCCTGTTGATTGTCTTCCTTTTATTAGGCCACCGGCGGATGCCGGTGGCACAGATGGTGGCCGATGCCCCTGGGATCGGTGGGATCGGCCAGGGGCATCGGAAGTTGCGCTAGGCGTTCAACGCCTGTCGCTTCCGTTCGTTCCGGCGGTGTCGCAGGGCCGCGATGATCACGACCACGGCGGCGAGCACAATCGCCAGGGCGAGGAACGAGACGATGACCAGCACCAGCTGGTGCCTCATCAGGTACTGCCACTGGCTGGACGCCACCACGATGCCGTCATAGGTGGCGGTGGACGCATTGCCGGCCTCGTCGATGGTCGAGACGGTCACCGAGTGAACGTCGCCGTCGGCCGCCAGCTGCACCACTGCGGTCTGCGGATCGAAGTCGTCGCCGGACCACTGTCCGCGCTGCACGCCGTCCACGCTCACGGTCACCGTCTGGATCCCGAGGTTGTCCTTCGATGTGGCATGCACGTCCTTGGAATCGGCGATGTAGTGCTGGCCGGATTCCACGCCGGCGATGGACGAGACGGGCGCCGTGCCGTCCACGGCGAACTGGATCGCGGCATTGCCGTCGCGGTCGGCGTTCTTGTTATCCATCGTGTTCTGCGAGAGGTTGCCTGCGGTGTCGCGCGAGGTCAGCACCACGCGGTAGAAGCCGTCGTCCTTGAAGTTGCTCGCCGGAAGCGTGTACTTCGTGCGGCTCCAACCCTGGTCGTCGACGGTTTCCTTCTTGTAGTCGCCGTCGCCGAGGGTCTTGGTCTCGGACGTCGTGCCGTTGGACACCACCACGCTCGAATCCTGGGTGTCCAGGCCGGAGACGTTGATCTCGGAGACCTCGACGTCCTGCGCCTGCTTGATATACGTTCCCACGATGTCGGAGGTATCGCCTTCGAACAGGTAGGTGGAGCCGAAGCGGTTGACGGAGAAGGTCACCGCCTTGTGCGTGGAGTTGCCCGCCAGATCGGTGTAGGTGGCCTCCAGCGTGTAGACGTCGTCATCCTCCACCTCATGCGGGAAATCGGTGTAGCTGACCGTCTGCGTGCGGTCGGCGTCGCTCTTGAGGTTGGTGGACGTGAGCTTCGAGGTCACGTTGCCGCGACGCACGCCCTTGAGCGTGTAGGTCAGCGTCTGGACGTCGGCGTTCTTGTCGGTCGCCTGGATCTCAGGAATCACGCGGTCGGCGTAGGCGGTCTTGTCGGTCACGTTCGTGATGTCGAGCGTCGGGTCGGTCGCATCGATCACGAATTCCGGAGACGACACCTCGTCCGACACATTGCCGGCCAGATCGGTGACATGCGCGGTGATCGTATACGTGCCGTCGGCGGCGAAGTCGACGGTGGCGTTCCACACCTGGTCGCCGTTCGCATCGCTCCATCCGGAGGAGGCGGGGCCGGACTGGCCGGCAGCGTCAGCATCCGTCGTGACGATGGGCGAGGCGGTGGCCGAGGCGTCGAAGTTGCGCTCGGTGGCCGTCAGCGTGGCCACGCGGGCGGCATCGTAGTACTTGCCGTTGCGCACCGCGTTGTTGTCGAAGGTAAGCGTCAGCACCGGCTTCGTGGTATCGACGATGAAATCGTCGTTCCATGCGGCGGTGCGGCCCGCCACGTCGGTGAAGCTCGCGGACGACACCCATTCGCCGTCCTCGGCGCAGTCGAACTGCGCGATCCACGTCTTGCCGTCACCGCTCGGATTGGTGAAATCGGTGCGGCGCAGGGTATAGGGCTGGCCGTCACGCGTCAGCGTGACGACACCGTTCGCCGGGTCCTGCATGCGGCTGAAGCGGAAGGTGGATTCGGTGAGGGTCACGGTCATGTGGCGGCCGGCGTTGTAATACTTGCCGTTGCGCACATCGTTGTTGTCATAGGCCACGGACAGCGTCGGGGCCTGGGTGTCCACGACGATATCCGTCAGGCCCAGCACCTGGTTGTCGGCGGTCGTCTGGAATCCGGTGTAGTCGGAGAGCACGCTCGTGGTCGACCAGTTGCCGGCCGCGTCACTAATCTTCAGGCTCGTGTTGCCCAACGACAGGCTCTGGCCGTCGCCGGAGAAGGAGAAGGAGATGGCGCCGTTCGCGGATTCCGGGTGGGGCTCCGAGCCGTCGAGCTTGGTGAAGCCGTAGTCTGCGAAGGCCACCGTGCGGTCGTCCACTCCGGAGACGTTGTCGGTGACGCCGTTGATCGTCACGGTCACGGGCTGCGTCTGCACGTTGAGGCTGCCGTTACGGATTCCCGGGTTCGACAGAGTCAGCGAGCCGAGGGTCGGGGCCGTCCAGTCGAGCACGAAGTCGCTGTTGGCGTCGTTGTGGTTGTCATAAGCGCCCGTGATTGCATTGGCCTGGCCGCTCTTGATATCCGGATAGGTCACCGTGAAGGTGTAGTCCCCCTCCACGGACTTGGTGATGGGATAGGTGCCGGGGACGTTCGCGTTCCACAAATCGTTGACGGTCAGCGGATCGCCGTCCGTCCCATCGCCCTTGGTCAGGGTGGAAACCGAGGTGCCGCCAAACAGCGCCTGCGTGAACTTATGCCAGTCGTCCTTAACCGTAAACGTCGCCGTCACACCGCCACGGAAGTAGTAGGACGCATCCGTGGACGCGGGGTTGCCCGACTGGTTCTTAACGTCCAGGGACTGAATGCTCGGCTGCGGGTAGTCAGCGCCGAGCACGAGGATGGACGAGCAGTCCTTAAGCTGCGTGAGCTGCGGGTACTGCTTGAGCAGCAGCTGCCTGAGGGTCTGGCTCTTCTGCGCATCGTCCTTCGGATTGCCGTCATTGTCGGTAAAGGTAACGGTGATGCTGTCAAGGTCATAGATGCCGGTGTGGTTCAGGGTGACGGTTTTCGTATGCGAGTCGTCGTTAGTCGGCTGATCTTCGTGCGTGGAATTGCCGCCGTCCTCGTCCGTACGGTCAACCTCGGAGACGGTGCCGCTCGCGACACCGGAGGTTCCGGAATCGTCGGCCGTGCAGTCGTGACCCGGGTAGCAATCGTAGCCGGTGACAGTGAAGGTCAGCGGACCGCTGACCACAAGGACATCCTTGCTGGAGGAACCGACCGGAATATCCTTGGTCTCCTTGCCTTGGCGGATGGTGTCTTCGGTGTTGTCCTTGGCGGTTGCCTTAACGGTCGGCGCCGTTGTGTCTACGATACGTCCGCTCTTGGCATCCCACGAGAGAATATCGGTGGCAGAGGCGGCAATATCATACTTGCCATCGTTCAGCGCAATCATGTGAATGAACTTGCCACCGGTCATCTCGGAGGCCTTCACGACGTGGGATGCCGAATCGCCATCATAGGTCTGATAGGTCAGCAGGTCATCGCTCTCTGCGAGCATATCCCACGCCACGTCCGCACCCGCAACCGACGTGGTCTCGATGGAAAGCGTGGTGCTGCCGTCAGGAATCATCGCCGTGGCGAGATGGTTGAAGTCCACATCCTTGCGGCTTGCGATATACAGCTTATCGGCACCACCCAGCTGGTCGCCGAGAATGTCCTTCAGCGTCTCCGGATCCGAGGAGTTACCGGCCTTGTCCGTGGCAATGGCGGTGATCTCGTTCACATCGTATGTGCCATCGGGAAGCGTCGTGGTGAAACTGGAGCCGGTTGCGTCGGGAATCTTCTGCTCGGTGCCGTTGGAATCGGTATACGTACCCTTGAACGTCAGACTGGCCATGCCGGATGCCATACCGTTGGGATCCGAATCCGTGGCCGAAATCGTCACATTGTGGCTGAAAGCGGCATTGCGCTTGATAACGGGCTGCTCGGAAGCGGAATTCGAGCTGATCTCCGGCGCTTGCGCATCAATGATATAGGTGACCGATCCGGAGGTGACGCCGGGGAAGGCCTTGGCATTCAGGGCGATGGCGTATTGCCCGTCGTTTTGCGCGCCGCCGGAAATCGTCTGCACGCGCGCCTCTTTGCCATTCTCCAGGAACCAGTTGTCACTGCCGAAAGCCGTCTGTCGGTCTGCCAGCGCGGGATCGGTAATCGTGAGCCTGAGAGCCTTCGCATACTGGGTACCGTCGGGGTTGGTGCCCTTCGGGACGATGTCGATGGGGTCTCCGTCGGTCGTGGGGTCTCCATGCATCGGCACCACCGTGGCCTTGATGCCGTTGATCGGATCGAGATCGATGGTGTCGGGCGCGTTCTCGACAGTACCGAGAACGACGGAATCCACGGGATCGCCGGCGGTCATGGTGTCATCGGTGTCGCCAGGGGTGGCGGCATCGGTCGGAGTGGCGCTATCGGTCGGCGAAGCGGTATCGGTCGGCGAAGCGGTATCAGTCGGCGTGGCGGACGACGTGGAAGACGACGTGTCGCCGGTGGTATCCGATGCCTTGGCCGGAACGGCCTTGTAGATGCCGGACACCGTGATGCCGCTCGTCTTGTACTGCTTGAAGGAATTGGAAGTCAGCGTCACGTAGGCGGTCGTGATGGTCCCGTTGTCGTTCTTGTTGCCGGGGGCGATGGTCAGCTGCTCGGGCGTGGCCGTCTGGTCGGTGCCGTCGGCGTTCTTGTACGTCGCCGCCGGCGTCTTGCCATCGGCGTCGCTGAAGGTGTAGCCATCGGCGAGCGTCAGGGTCAGCTGCACGCTTGCCTTGGAGGGATCGGCGCCATCGTACGTCGCGCCGGCGATGACGATGCCGTTGGCGGCGAGCGTGGTGTTCGGGTTGGACGACGTCATGACTCCGCTCACCACAACAGCGGGCTGCTCGGGTTCATCGGTTCCCGTGGGGTCGGAGCTCGGTGTCGGATCCGCGGTCGGCGTGGCGGTGTCGCTCACGGACGGGCCGGCGGACGGCGTCGGCGTCTGCAGAAGCGCAGACAGCGGATGCTCCGCCGACGACGGGTCGGTTGTCACCGTCGACGTCGAGGTGGAATCCTGATCGGCCGTCGCATGATCGAGCTGTGAGCTCAAGGCGGCGCACGTCAGGGTGCCTGACAGGCAGATCATGGCCGCCCACGTAATAGCAGTGCGAGTCCTCATCGCCTGCCTCCCTTCTTCTTCCTGCCGTCAGCCAGAACGGTAGGAGCTTCGTCTTCGGAATCGTCCGTATTATCTGCCGCGCCCTGCGGAACGTTCGCATCCTCGGCATCGGAATGCCACAGGATGGTCGGCGCGGAATCCTCGTCATCATCGGCGTCGACCGTCTGCCTCACGCCGTGCTTGCGGATTCCCGCGAGCACGGTCGGCGCGTCATCGTCGTCGGATGCATCGTTTGCCTTCTTCGCGGCGGAACGCTTCGACCCGCGCTTCGCCAGAACGGTCGGCGCGGAATCCTCGTCGCCTCCGGCGAGCTCGGTCAGGGAATCGTCATCCTCTTCATCACCGCGGCCGGCCAGAACGGTCGGCGTGGAATCGTCTTCCTCATCGCGCCCCGCGAGCGTGGTCGGTGTGTAATCCTCGACCTCGTCGTCGTTGGACGCCGCGCGCTTCCTGCGCTTCTTGGCAAGGGAGGTTCGCGCGAGCTCGGTTTCGGAGGAATCGTCGATCTCGGCGTCGGAGTCGAGAGACGTCGGCGCGCCGGGGTTCCTGTCACGATTGCCCGCAGCGGACTTCGGCGTGCGGGTGCGCTTGGTGGGCTGCTTCACCTCATCGGCGGACTGCTCGCGCGTGGCGCGCTCCGCCGGACGCGAAGACACACCCGTTTCGGCGCGCAGCTCGTCCTCGACCGGATCGAGCCAGGTTCCCACTCGGCTTGAGCGCAGGATCTCGATCTCGCGCTCCCTGTCCTGGCCGTTCAGTGCCTGATGTGCCTGGCGCACGCGCAGCACGCGCCAGACGATGGCCGCCGCGATGAAAAGCACGGCAGCGGCGACGAGAAGAATGATCTCAAGCGTTTTCCAACCTGTGTACGTCATGCTTCGTTTCCCTTCTGGCCGGTGACGTCGATGAAGGCGTTCTCAATGGCTGTGGTGGTGGCGTCCTTCGAATCGATGGCGCGCTTCCTGTTGTTCTCCTGGGTGGAGTCGCTGGCGTTCACGGTCGTGCCCTGCGCCAGGTCCACCGCACTCTGGGCGAGGGCGAGCATATCGTCCTTGCTGATTCCCTCGGCGCGGAAGTTGCGCGGATACGTCTGGAGTGCGTAGAGGGTGAGGTTCGCCACGTCGAGCCTCATAACGGGGTTCGTTTCATCCTGGCTGTTCTCCACGAGCTTGCGCAGCTCCTCGAAGTGCTTGCTGTAGCCCGAATCGGTGCCCTGCTTGATCTTCGCGTCGATCTGCGTCATGAAGTCGGCGATCTCGGCGTAGACCGCGGCCTTGTCTTTGATGTCGGCCGTGGAATCGGCGGCGTTGTGCATCCACTGCGAGGCGGCGCGCACCCTCAGGCCGCGGACCTGCTCGTCGGCCTCGGCGGAGGTTGCGGACGACGACGCGGACGCGACGGCGGAATCCGGGGTGTAGAAGTACCAGTACATCAGGCCGGTGTCGTATGACAGCGTGCCCCAGTTGTCGCTGTTCTTGGAGAGGTCCTGCGTGTTCTCCACGATCAGCGTGTTGAAGGTCTGCTCCTCGCTGGTCGAGAACTGTCCGTCGTTTTCGTACAGGGCGATCAGCTTCTCGTACGGCTCGATGGAATCGGACTTGGCCTTGGTGGCGTTCCTGTAGGCCTGCTCGGCGGTGGCATCGTTCGTACTCTGCGCACCCGTCTGCATCCAGTAGTCGTAGTCCTTGTTCCTGCTGGCGTTGCCGGCGGGGATGCAGGCGAGGCCGAGAACGAGGCAGACCACGGCGGCGATCACGAGGCCGTTGAAGATCCTCACGCGGCGCCTGAAGGCGCGGTTATGCGCGGCGTCGCGGTCACGATAATGACGCAGGGCGTAAGCCATCTCAGCGCAATCGGCGTAGCGCTTGTTCGGGTCCTGCTGCGTGGCCCTGAGGATGACCTCCTCGAGACCCTCGGACAGCGCGGGATTGATCTGGCGGATCGGCTTCATCGGGTTCGTGTGCGGGTTGACGCCGGTGAGCAGATAGAACAGCGTGGCGCCCAGCGCATAGACATCGGTGCGGGCGTCGATGGGAGCGCCGTCCTCGAACTGCTCCGGCGCGCCGAAGCCCTGGGTGCCGAGGGGGCGGGGGTCGCCCAGCAGCGTGCGGCCTTCTGTTCCCTTGCCGGGGATCTCGCGGGCGATGCCGAAATCGATGAGGCGGATGGCGCCGTCGGGCGTGAGCATGACGTTCGACGGCTTGACGTCGCGGTAAATGATGGACGGGTTGCGGCGATGCAGGTAATCGAGCACGTCGCACAGCTGGACGCCCCAGTCGGCGACGACCTGCTCGGACTGCGGGCCCTTCTTTGTCACGAGGCGGCTGAGGGTGCGGCCCTCGACGTAATCCATGACGATGTAGATTTCGTCGGCGTTCTTCGCGTCCGTCTGGAACAGATCGACGATTCGCGGAATGGCCGGGTGGTTGAGGCCCTTGAGCAGGTTCGCCTCGTTGACCAGGCCCTTGATGATGACGTCACGCTGCTCGGCGTCGCCGACGGTGCGGATCTCCTTGAGCGCCCACTGCTTGTTGAGCTTCGTATCGGTCGCAAGATAGACGGTCGACATGCCGCCGTGACCGATCACCTTGTCAATCCTGTACCGCCCGGCTATCACTTCTCCTACCCCAGCCATAGGTGTGCCCCTCGTCTCGTGGATATCTTCTCACTATATGTACTCCAACATAATGTTTTCAAGAGACAATTGACCTGTGGGAGCGGGGGTGGGGCGGGCGGTGGAATGGGAGTGTGGTGCGAGGCAGGGTGCGGGGTGAGGGGCAGGCGGCGAAACGGGATGGAATGCGTGGTGAAGCTGGGCGGAGCGCGTGGAGCGCAGTGGAGCGAATGGCGGGGACGAACGGTGGAGCGGGGCGGAGCGGGGCAGCTCGCGAATCGGCATGCGGGGTCGCGGAACTGGCATACCGTTCGCGAATGCGGCAGTGCGGGGGACAGGCGCGTGCAGTGGAACTGGGAATCGTACGTGCAGCGAAGCGTGCGGTGAACGAAGCCGATGCGAGGCTGGCTCGGGAATCGGCATGCATCTTGGCACACGTCAGGTCCGGGATGAAAACACGTCCCGCGCCGAGCGCATCTATTCTCTATTCTTTTTCCGCCCTCTCTCCTCCGTCTCCTGCTCCCCGTCTCTCGTCTTCCCTCTTCCCTCTCCTTTCCCCTATTCCCTCTTTTCCCGTTCAGATCTTTCTCCCTCCTCCCCATCTCCCTTTGACTCCACCCCTCCGCCTCCTCCTTCTTCCCTCTCCTTTCCCCCTATTCCCTCTTTTCCCGTTCAGATCTTTCTCCCTCCTCCCCATCTCCCTTTGACTCCACCCCTCCGCCTCCTCCTTCTTCCCTCTCCTTTCCCCCATTCCCGCTCTTTCCATCCATGTCTCTCTGCCCCTTCTTTTTTCTTTTTCTCCTCCCTTTCTCCCCCCCCCTCGTCCTGTTCTTTTCTTTCCCCTCTTTCCCTCCTTCTTCCCTCGTCCTTTTCCTTCTTTCTTCCTCGCTTCTTTTCTTCCCCGCTCCTCTCTTCTCCCCACCGTCGTATGAGTCTCGAAAAGCAAGGGGCTGTGCCGGGAAACGAGACATCGTCCCCCGGCACAGCGGGTGCATCGTGGATCAGAAAACACCGGGGCGGAACCCAGCGCCGCCGGGCTCGGATTCCTCCGCGTCCTCCGCGGCATCCGCCGCCTCGCCCTCGTCCACGGCCTCAGCGTCTACGCCCCGCGCATCGTCTTCGCCCGACGCACCATCGCCCGAGCCGAACGGCCGCGTGACGCCGAACGTCTGACCCGACCCGGCGGGAGGAGCTCCCCCACCAGATGCGCGGGCTTCCATGGACGACACCGCCGCGCGGGCGGCGTCCTCCTCGTCCTGCGCCACCTGGGACGGCTTGGAATTGCGCGACTTGCGCTCGAACGAGCTGACACCGCGGCTCAGGTCGTGCCCAATGGACGCCGCTTCGATGGACAACGCCGTCCTCATGCTGCCATCCTGCGCCTTCCAGCTGTCGGATACCAGCTGCCCGTTGATGATGACGGGGTCGCCGCGGGAGATGGATTCCTTGACATTCAGTGCGAGCTGACGATACGCCCGCACCGACATCCAGGTGGTGGGGAGGTCCTCCCATCTGCCTTCGCGCTGGCTGAAATACCGGCGAGTGCTGGCCACGCGGAACACGCAGCAGGGGACCTTGCCGACGTCCCCGATCAGCCGGGGCTCGCCGCCTACATAACCGGTCACCGTGACCATGGATTGCTGTGCCATTGTTCTTCCTTTCATTCTTTCTTTCCACCGACTCGGCGGCGAAGCTTGCGCTCGCCGTCGGCCGGTTGCGTCGCCTTCCGCGGATGCGCCCCGCGCTCCGTGCGCGCGGCGTCGACTGTTCGCAGGGGATGCGATGCTCTCGTCGTCGTGCAGAAGGTGCGTCCACTATGACGCATGCGACACGCTGACGCGGCCGGTTTCGGACAATGTGGAAAAACGTCGGCGAAAGCTTACGATGTGGACGGATTTATCCACAATGTCCGCATAGCGAACGCCAAATTGTCCCATTCTGACGTATCTCGACGATTTCTCAGCGGTGCGCGGCATCGGTGGCGCGCACGATCGGCGGCGCGCGCATGCCATCGGTGGCGTGCACGATCTCGGCGGTCTCTGCCAAGCGCCCCCGCCATGCGCCATGGGCTGCCCGTCGCCGAGGGCGCAAAATCCTGCACCCTCAACCACGATTACCCCCCGCCAACCACCCCACCAGACAGCCCATCCCCCACCGAAGGCGCACAATCGTGCACCCTCGACCACGATTACCCCCGCCAACCACCCAGCCAGACAGCCCATCCCCCACCGAAGGCGCAATCCCGTGCACCCTCGACCACGATTACCCCGGCCGATGACCCCGCCAGACGGCCTATCCCCCACCGAGGGTGCAATCCTGTGCACCCTCAACCACGATTACCCCCGCCAACCACCCCACCAGACAGCCCATCCCCCACCGAAGGCGCACAATCGTGCACCCTCGACCACGATTAGGTCAAGGGCGGCGAGGTTTGAGAGGGGTAACGGGTGCCGAGGGAGCACAATCGTGCACCCTCGACCCGGATTAGGCAGAGAATCGGCCGCATCTGGAGAGGTAACCAGCACCGAGGGTGCAATCCCGTGCACCCTCGGTGCTGCGCACCGCGCCACCCGCACCGCGCCCGGGCACCCGCGCCACGCGCCACGCGCCCCGCTCACAAAACGCGCTACTGAAGCGCGGCGATGCGCTCGCGGATGCGGGCGGCGGCGTCGGCCACAGCAACGGCCTCGTCGTTCTCGCCGTTGCGGTCGCGGATCTCGATCGTGCCGTTGTTCACGGTGTCGCGGCCCACGACGGCGATGATCGGCGCACCGATAAGCTCGGCGTCCTTGAACTTCACGCCGGGGCTCACCTTGCCGGCGCGGTCATCGTAGAGAACCTCCACGCCGGCGTCGGCCAGCTCGGACACCAGCGCGTCGGCGGCCTCGAACGCCTTGGGATCCTTGCCCGTCGCCACCACGTGCACCTGCGCCGGAGACACGGACACAGGCCACGCCAGGCCCTTGTCGTCATGGTGGAACTCGGCGATGCACGCCATCACGCGCGAAACACCGATGCCATAGGAGCCCATCCACACCGGCACGGCCTTGCCCTGCTGGTTGAGAACCTTGAAATCAAGCGCCTCGGAGTACTTCAGGCCAAGCTGGAACACCTGGCCGATCTCCACGCCGCGCTCGAAGCTGAGCGGACCGGAGCCATCGGGGCTCATGTCGCCGTCGCGCACCTGCACGGCCTCCACGGTGCCGTCGGCCTCGAAGTCGCGACCCCACACGGCGTGGAACAGATGCGTGCCTTCCTTGTCGGCGCCCGTAATCCACTCGGCGCCGCGCGTCACATGCGGGTCGATGAGGTAACGGATCGGGCACTTGATGCCGGCGGCCTTGGCCTGCGGGCCGAGCACCATCGGGCCGATGTAGCCCTTGACGAGTTCAGGATGCGCCTTGAGGTCGTCCTCGGTGGCCTCCTCGATCTCGGCCGGGGCGAAGCTGGCCTCGAGACGCTTCATGTCGACGGTGCGGTCGCCGGGAACGCCGATGGCCACGATTTCGCGCCACGGCTTGTCATGGTCCTCGTCCTCCGGGTGCTTGACCGCGATGATCAGGTTCTTCAGCGTGTCGGCGGCGGTCCACTCGCGCCCGTCGGAGCGCGGATGCAGCGCATTGGCCTGCGCGACCAGCGTCTCGATGGTCTTGGAATCCGGCGTCGCCAGCGCCTCCATGGCCGGGGTGTCGGTGAAGTCGACGGGCTCGGGCACCGGCGTGGTCAGCGCCTCGACGTTCCACGCCTTGCCGGACGGCGACATGGCGAAGGTGTCCTCGCCGATCGGCAGCGGCGCGAGGAACTCCTCGGACTCGAAGCCGCCCATCGGGCCGGACACGGCGTGCACGATGACGTACTTCACGCCCAGGCGGTCGTAGATGCGGCGGTAGGCCGCGCGCTCCTCGTCATAGCACTTGATGAGGCCTTCCTTGTCGATCGTGAAGGAATAGGCGTCCTTCATCACGAACTCGCGGCCGCGAATCAGGCCGGCGCGCGGGCGGAACTCGTCGCGGTACTTGCTCTGGATCTGGTAGAGCGTGACGGGAAGGTCCTTATAAGAGGAGTACATGTCCTTGGCCATGAGGGTGAACATCTCCTCATGGGTCGGGGCGAGCAGGTAATCCTGGTCGTGGCGGTCCTTGAAGCGGAAGATGTTCTCGCCGTATTCCTCCCAGCGGTGCGTGCGCTCGTACGGCTCGCGCGGCTGCATGGCGGTGAAGTGGACCTCCTGGCCGCCGATCGCGTCGATTTCCTCGCGCACGATGGCCTCGATCTTGTTGAGGACCTTGAGGCCGAGCGGGAGCCAGGCGTACAGGCCCGGGGCGACCTTGCGGATATATCCGGCGCGCGTCAGCAGCTTGGCGGAGTCGACGTCGGCATCGGCGGGATCGTCGCGCAGCGTGCGCAGGAACAGGGTGGACATACGCATAACATGTGAGCTCATGGTTCCTCAGACTATTCGCGTTGCGTGACAAAGCACGATGGCCCCGGCGCCGCGCGGCGGCGAGAGTCCACGATACTTCCGCCGCTCATCAGACACCACGCCCGGGCATCCGCCCTCATGCGGAGAACAGCAGCCAGAAGTACCCGGTTCCGATGAGGAAGCCGCCGATGAGGCCGCCCACATGCGCCGACAGGTTGATGCCGCGGTTGCCCAGCCCCGGCGCGATGCACAGGAACACATTCGTCACGATGGCGCCCACGTTGAGATACGCACGCAGGGACGGCACGAACAGCATCGCCACGTACACGCCGAGCAGCCCGCAGATCGCGCCGGAGGCGCCGGCGGAGACGACATCGTATTGCCCGCTGGACTCCTGAACCGCCCACGTCAGCAGGTTTCCGAGCAACCCCGACACAAGATACGTCACGATGAGAAACAGCGACCCCGTCATGATCCGCGTGCCGAACGCCATCTCGATCACCACGCCGAGGTACAGAAGCGACATCATGTTGCACGCCAGGTGCACGAAGCCGAAATGCACGAACATCGACGTCATCAGGCGCCACCACTGGCCGCGGCGGATGTCACGCACCGTCATGGCGCCGAAGCGCCGCGCCACGCGGATATCGGTGCTGCCGCCCGCCACGGTTTCAAGAAGGAAGACGATGATGTTGATCGCGATCAGCGCGAAGGTGACCGGCGCGGCGGAGACGAGCTCGGCCGGATCGGAGTAATACATGCGGGCTCCTTTCGACGTCTCTACGATACCGCCGCCGCGCGCAGGAATGCCGCCGCCTCAGAACGCCTCAGAACGCCTCAGAACGCCTCACAGCGCCTCAGAACAGAACGCCCTGCGCGAATTCGTCGTCCTCGCCATCATCCGTTGACGACGCGCCGTCCACCTTCGTCAGCGCAATCGCGCCGACGCACCCAAGCGTTTCGCACGCCTTCTCGGAGCGCGCCACGAGCTCCCTGTCGATGCGCATGGCGCCCTCGCTCACCTCGAACGCGCGCGGGCCGACCCCTTCGAGATACAGCCCGTCGAGCGACTCCACGCGTGACAGCGCCACATACCCCATGCCAGGCGCGAACGTGCGGCGCAGGTCCATCACCGCGGCGTCCAGCGTCATGCCCTGCGACTTGTGAATCGTAATGCCCCACGCGCAACGCAACGGGATCTGCGAGACCTCCGCCAGCACCGCGTCGTTGTCAGTGATCTGCCAATCGGCCGGGTGCATCGTCACCACATTGCCGTTGTCGAAGCTCACGATGGGCGCGCCGCCCGCCGCCTCGGACGCGGCCGAGGGCGCGCCGGACGACAGCCGCTTCTCGAAATCCGTCACCACGCCGATCGATCCGTTCACGTACCGGCGCTCGGAATCGTTGCGCAGCGCCATGACCACGGCGCCCTTTTTCAGCGACAGCCTTTCCGGGGCGAGCATCGAGCGCTTGAGCTGCTTGACGAGCGTGGGCGAGCCCGTGGACGTGGCGATGAAATCATGCGACATCCCGGGCAGCTGGTACAGGCGCATGTCGTTGAGCTGGTCGGCCTGGCGGTTGGTCGGGTACAGGCGCACGATCGGCATGTCCACGGGCACGGCGCCGACGCGGCCGTCGAGCACCGCGCGGTCGGCGGGCGTCACGGCGCCCTCGCGGATATGGGTCAGGACGCTCAGCAGCTCGCCGTGGTCCTGCCTGTGCTGCTCGGTGAGGTAGCACACCACCGGGTCGAAGTCGCGCCACACGAAGGATTCGGTGATGAAGCCGTCGGGGTCGTGCCCGGCGTCGGCGTAGGACTGGCGGTATTGCGCCACGTCCGGGTCCATGCGCAGGCCGTCGTCTGAGTTGCCGCGGTTGGTGCGGACGACGGGCGGCAGCTGGAAGAGGTCGCCGGAGATGACGACCTGGAGGCCGCCGAAGGGGTGGCCGGCGTCGTGGCGGATGGCGCGGCAGATGCGGTCGACCATGTCGAACTGCCAGGCGGGCATCATGGAGATCTCGTCGATGACGAGCACGTCGGCGCGGCGGATGGCCTTGCCGCGGTAGGTGCGGACGCGGCGAAGAAGCGCCTCGGTCGGCGCCTGCGCCACTCCCATGCCGCTCCACGAGTGGATGGTCTGGCCGTTGATATGCGTGGAGGCGATGCCCGTGGTGGCGGTTATCGACACGATTTTCCCGGCCGCGCGGGCGGACGAGATGAACTGGTTGAGCACATAGGTCTTGCCTGCGCCCGGGGCGCCTGTGAGGAACACGGAGGCGCCGGCGTCGAGGATTTTCAACGCATCCGACTGTTTCATGGGCTCCCTTTCTCCTGGATTCGCGGGCTGGCGGGCTCGTCCGGCTCGCGGGCCGGTTCGGCTGGTCCGGCCTCACCCAGAGTACTCGTGACAAACGAAGGCCGATTTCTGGGGCAAAATCGTATATACACCGCACAACCGGCGTTCGTTCGCCACAGCTTCTCTGCTCTATACCACATCCTTAAAACGCGCTACCTTCAGAGTCCCCGGCGATGCACCATGGTTTGGCAACTCTCCGCGCGAATGCGCAAAATACAAGAAAAGAACCCGAGCTCTCCGTCACAGGCAGAGACAGGGGTTCCTCTACAATTTCACTATTTGTGAAACTATTCCGTAAAACGTGCTGACGATTTCTTTTTCGTGTTTATACTTCGAGCGTCAGAATTTTTCATAACAGAACCGCCGATGCAAAGGAGGTCACTTTGTCAGACAGCAAGAAAACGTACCATGAAAACGCTCTCAAATTCGCGGAACACGCTGACGAGACCGAACAAGACAAAAGGCGAGTCGAGATCAGGAAAGATCGCGAACGTCGCTTCAAGGGCACATGGCCGCTTGTGGACATTGAGGAAGTGCGCAAACGCTATGCCCCGAAAGACCCGCACGGCCACAAACAAGGATACAAATGGAATTTCGAAGACAACCCTGAAGATCATAAACACGGTTACGTGGTGTCTTGCGATATGATAACCGGCTCCCTCAGAGTATTCCTGAAAATTCCCCACACCAAGAAGTCAAAAATCAAACGTAAGGCCATTCATATTGAAGACAACACAATCGGAGAGGACAAGGATACACACTACAGAATCAAGAAACGCAACGGCAATGACACAGCCAAAGGAATCCAGCGGACGTTGAAAAGGAGAAAAAACAAGAAAAAGCATGGCAAGACATCAGACAACGACAACCAATAAGGCAGCCCTATGCTGAAATACAACAAATACGCCTAAGGAGCCAACCCATGATTCTCATGCTGTATCACGATTTGTCCAAGGTCAAGCATTGGTACGGGCCACTGCCGGATGATGGACCGGTCGAAACGGACAACGTCTCCGTGCTGGGTACCTCCGAGGACTGTTACATGGACGACGAAACGTATCCGGCGTACTATGACAACGTCTTCGGCCCCATCAACGACGTCTGCGGCTCGGACCTCGACAATTTCGACTACGACTTCCTCAACGCGGAGCAGTGCAAGAAACTCATCCCCTGGCTCGACAAGCAGATCAGGCATCCTAACGACAAACGATTCCTGCCCATGTACAAGGAACTCAAGGACTACGCGCTCAAGGCCATCGAATACAACACCGGCATCGGCATCGAGTGCTGCTGAAAATCAGACGCGCAAGGCCATAAAAGCGGATACAAGTGGGTCTACGAAGACAACCCCAAAGACCACAACCACGGCTATCAGGTCGTCTGCGACATGCTCAACGGATCCCTTAAGGTCTACCTGAAAATTCCCCACATGAAGAAATCAAAGAAGAAAAGAGAAGCAATCCACATTGAAGATAACACGTTGGGAGACAATTCAAACACGTATTACAGAATCAAGAAGCGCAACGGCAATGACACTAGAAAGGGCATACTCAAAACACTGGAGAGAAGGAGAAAGAAAAGAATAAAACCGGAAACGAACGGAGACAACAACAACACGCCAACCAATAGCAACAAATGACCCGCAAATGTAACCACGACACACCCGGACACAGGAGGGAACGATGATATTGACACTCTACCGAGACCTTGGCAAAGTTGAGCACTGGTACGGAAAGATCCCGGGCGACGGACCATTCGAGACGGATAACGTCTCCGTCCTCTTTACCAGCGAGGACTGCGACATGGACGAGGACTGGGAAGCCTACGAGACATGTTTCTGCGATCCGGTTAACGCCATCTGCGATTCACTGCTCGGCATGTATGAGTACGACTTCCTCAACGCGGAGCAGTGCAAGAAGCTCATCCCCTGGCTCGACGAGCAGATCAGGCATCCTAACGACAAACGATTCCTGCCCATGTACAAGGAACTCAAGGACTACGCGCTCAAGGCCATCGAATACAACACCGGCATCGGCATCGAGTGCTGTTGAAAATCAACCGCTTCCCCGCCTCGAACGGACGGAAAGATCCACCCCACGCCGTAGTTCGTCTCCATGACGTCGCTCGTCAAACTGCGTTGCCGAACACAACAACAGAAATTGAGTGAGACCTTCCCATGCATTTCACTATCTGTGAAATCCTTTCTTTCATTACAGCGCGTCTTCTCATTCTGTGTGTTATCATCACCGAGTAGAAAGATACCTTGATTCCATGAAAGGAGCCTACGATGACCGACACCAAGGACATCTTCCACAAGAACGCAGTCACTTTCTACGAACACGCAGACGAGACCGAGCAGGACAAGGAACGAATCGAAAGAGCCCAAAACCGCGAAAGCCGATACAACGACGCCTGGCCAAAAGTCGACATCGAGGAAGTGCGCAAACGCTACGCCCCGAAAGACGCGCAAGGCCATAAAAGCGGATATAAGTGGGTCTACGAAGACAACCCCAAAGACCACAACCACGGCTATCAGGTCGTCTGCGACATGCTCAACGGATCTCTTAGGGTCTACCTGAAAATTCCCCACACGAAAAAGTCGAAAATCAAACACAAGGCTGTTCACATTGAGGACAATTCATTCGGGGACAAGACAAACACGCATTACAAGATCAAGAAACGCAACGGCAATGACACTAGAAGGGGAATACTCAAAACACTGGAAAACCGGAGAAGAAAAAGAATAAAGCCGAAAACGAACGGAGTTGACAACAACCCGCCGACAAACGGCAGCAAACAACGAGCATCGGACACAAAGCACAGCAACAAGAATTGACGTCAGGAGCAAATGATGATTCTTTCGCTTTACCATGATCTGAGCAAGGTCAAGAAGTGGTATGTGAACATTCCGGCCGACGACCCAGTTGACACGGACAACGTCACCGTACTCTACACCAGCGAGGACTGCGACATGGACGAAGACTGGGAAGCGTACGAAAAATGCTTCTTCCTTCCAGTCGACAAGCTATGCAACGCACTTCTGGAAATGTATGAGTACGACTTCCTCAACGCGGAGCAGTGCAAGAAGCTCGTGCCCTGGCTCGACGAGCAGATCAGGCATCCTAACGACAAACGATTCCTGCCCATGTACAAGGAACTCAAGGACTACGCACTCAAGGCCATCGAATACAACACCGGCATCGGCATCGAGTGCTGTTGAGGATGTGACGACACATGAAATCAACGTATTTTCTGCCGGGCGCGTACTGGGACAATTTGCCACCCTGCAAGGGTGCGATTCCGCTCGAATGCGACGACGGTACGTTCTCGGACCTAGGTTCGAGAGACACGCTCTTCGACCAGGACGGACAGCGACGCCAACTGTCATTCAGGCGGCTGCTCAACGTGGAATCGGATGACGAGCTGGCTGCATTGACTCTGCCCCTCGCACACTGCCGGCACCTCGGACTGTCGCTCGATTACATTCCCGAAGCACACAGCCCCACCCACCACCGGTTCTACTCTCTACGACTCGCACAGGTAATCGCGAAGCTCAGGAACATTCTCCCAGAGGCCGATTTGCATCTGCTTCTGCCGCCCTCAGCATGCACACGGCACCCAGATTTCATCACGATCGCCTAATGGAAGGCTGGAATATCAATGAAACACGACGCCTGCAGCATTCCCGAATACGTTGATCTCTTTACCAAGCGCCTCGCGTCGTTGGGCTGCACCTTCAACGACAACGGCTTTCCCGCGTTGGAATCGAATTGGTTCATGCATGGAGAACCTCACGATATGGTGACCTTCACGATGCGAAACGCGCCATACATCAAAGACCACGGGCGAACACTCTTGTGTTTCTACAGTTCCGACAGACGAATCTATCCCAGATTCGACAAAATCGACCAGAACCTTCCGATCTACCGTGAATTCATGGGAGTAGTAGCACCAGACCTCACGGTCACTCCCGATATGGACGTCGAATGGCAGAAGGAAATCATTCTCGCCGATCAACTATTTATTGCACTGCTCGGAGCGCAAGGCGTAAAAATCGTGCAAAATCTTCGAATCGGCTCCGAGGAATCGTTGCAATGTCTAAGCAACACACCTCAAGGAATCCCCTGCGCCACGGGAACGCTCGGATGCGCACGCACGAAATCACCTGCCGACACCCGATTCACCGAAAAATTACTATCCGTGCGGCCATCCATCGTGTATCTGTACGGCAAAGAGGACGATGCGATGCGCAGCCAACTGGAACTGACCGGCACACCCTGCAAATGGTTCCACGACGCCCATCAAAGAATGAAGGAGCGCCATTCGGAGAAGCAGATACTCATCGTGTGAGTTGTTGTCTATAATTTGTATATGGGATTCACTTCACGTGAAACCCATTCCGCCGCAAATCAACAAAAAGACAAAATAATGAGAATGCACAGCGACGCCAACGAAAACAGGAGGATTCGCATAGCATCGCTAATCATTCTCCAGAAAAGCGCCGAACAACAAAGAAGGAAAGACATGGCAACTCCACTGGGGAAGGCTTTGCGCAAGATGCGCATCGACAGAGACGAATTGCTTAAGGACATGGCAGGCAAACTTGACATGTCGTCATCCATGCTGTCATCAATCGAAAACGGCACACGAAAGGCACCCAATGGATTCATGGAGCGCATCGAAAACGCCTACGCTCTGACTGACGAGGAAAAGGATGACATCGGGGCCGCCCTGTCGGACGAATGGGGAGAGGTACGCATACCCGTTGACGATGTCGATGCCGACGACAAGGAATTTGCATTGACATTCGCTAGAAGCTATAGGAAAGTCAGCGAGGAGGACAAACGACGAATCCTAGATATTCTGAGGAAAGGAGAGTGAATGGACCTTTCTGCTTTCGAGGCATTCGTCAAGAATGACCGTGTCGACAACTTCGAGAATGGTTTCGTCGTTCCACCGACAAGTCGCGACGACATCCGACGTTACGCCGAGAAGGTAAGGCTTAGTTCCGGCCTTGATGACAGGCAAGCGATACCGATTGTCGATCTTCTCGAACTCACACTCCCAAAATCGTTCAACGACTTCGACTATGCCATACTCCCAACAGAAAAGATGAACGGCATCAGCGCGTTGACCATTCCGGACAACAATCAAATCGTGTTGCGACAAGACATATACGAAGATGCATGCACTGGCGACGGCTACAGTCGCTTTACCATCGCACACGAAATCGGCCATCTACTCATGCATAGAGATTTGGCACGGCGAGAACCCGTCATGAGCCGAACTCGGCTTTATGAAAATTCCGAGTGGCAGGCAGATGCTTTTGCCGGCGAATTGCTGATGCCGGCGCAACGCATCGCAACGATGTCAATCGAACAGATCGCTGAGCGTTATCAGGTTTCCCCCAGAGCAGCCGAAGTTGAAAAGAGCAAACTCAACAAGATAACAGGGGGCCGGAACTCACTCCCGGCGTAGGATCGCACTGGCCGGAATCGGGGGATTGCGCCCGGGCACCGCCTTCTCACCATGGCCGACAGACTTCTCACCACGGCCGACAGAACAGTCTGGGTCAGGCGAGCCAGAACAGCCCGAATCCCATCAGGCTGGTCCGACCCGCAACCAGCCTGAATCAGTACTCGGCCTTCTCGGGCGTGGAGGCATCCTCAATCGGATTGCCCTCGGACTCATACACGCGCAGCAGGCTGGTCTCCTCAATGCGCGCGGCGCCGGCGCGGGCAGCCTCGGCATCGGGGCCGGGCGCGGGCACGAAGCACATGTCGCGGTAATAACGCAGCTCGTCGATGGACTCCACGATGTCCGCGAGCGCGCGGTGGCCGCCGTGCTTGGCGGGCTTGTTAAGGCTGACCTGCGGGTACCAGCGGCGCGCGAGCTCCTTCATGGTGCTGACGTCGATCACACGATAGTGCAGCAGGCTGGTGAGGTCGGGCATGTAGCGGTCGAGGAACTTCTTATCGGAGTGGATGGAGTTGCCGGCCAGATGCGCCTTGCCGTGGCCTTCGGCGGGCAGGAACGGCCTGACGTACTCGACCACCTGGCGCGTGGCCTCCTCGAGGGAGACGCCGGTGGCGTTCCACTCGTCGATAAGCCCGGAGACAGTGTGCATATGGCGCACGAAATCGTTCATATGCGCGACGGCGGCGTCGGACGGCTTGATCACGATGTCGAAGCCCTTGTCAAGCACCTTGAGGTTGAAATCGGTGGGAACGACGGACACCTCGCACAGTTCGTCGTGGAAGATGTCGAGTCCCGTCATCTCGCAATCGATCCAGATCATGCGGGATTCCTCGGGGCTGAAAACCTGATTGTCGTCGTGCGCCATGGATGGCCGTCCTTTCGTCTGCGTTCATCTGCGTTCGCCTGCGCCGCATCGCCTGCGCCGCATCGTCGGCACCGCTTCGTCGGCGTCATGGCGCGGTCCGGCGCGCCACGGAACGTTTCAGACTACCGCACGGCGCATCGTTGCGCAACCCGCGCTCCCGCGCCGCGCCAACATCGCCCACGTCGTATCGCGCGCGCCATCGTCCATGCCATCGTCGCACAATGTCCGCATGAAGATCGCACTCGTCCAGACCCATATGTCCGATTCCGTCGACGCCAATCTCGCGCACGCGCTCGAGGCGATGCGCACGGCGGCGCAATCCGGCGCCGAGCTCATCGTGTTCCCCGAGGTGCAGCTCTCCCCGTTCTTCCCGCAGTACCCCGGGCGCGACGCCTCCCGCTACGCCATGCGCCTCGACGGCCCCGAGGCGCGCGCCCTCCAGGACGAATGCGCGCGGCTGGGCGTCTGGGCGTCGCCGAACCTGTACATCGAACGCGACGGGAAGCGCTTCGACACAAGCCTGCTCATCGACGAGCGCGGGCGGATCGTGGGAACGCAGGAGATGATCCATATCGCGCAGGCCGAGAAGTTCTACGAGCAGGACTACTACGCGCCGGGCGACCGCGGGTTCCATGTCTTCGACAGCCCGATGGGCCGCATCGCGATCGTGGTGTGCTTCGACAGGCACTACCCCGAGTCGATCCGCACGCAGGCGCTGCGCGGGGCGGATCTGGTGCTTGTGCCGACCGCGAACACGACGGCCGAGCCGGCCGAGATGTTCGACTGGGAGATCAAGGTGCAGGCCTTCCAGAACAGCGTGGCCGTGGCGATGTGCAACAGGTGCGGCGTGGAGGGGAATATGGAGTTCTCCGGGCGCTCCCTGGTGTGCGGGCCCAATGGCGAGACGATTGCGCAGGCCGGCGCCTACGATGAGCTGCTCCTGGCGGACGTGGACCTCGGCGCGGTGCCGGCGGTGCGCGCGGGCAGGCCCTATACGCAGCTGCGGCGGCCGGACGTGTATGCGTGATGCGGCGCTGCGTAACGGGTGCGCGGCGTGAGCGCGTGGCAGATACGCGCCGGTAGCACATGCATTATGCCGGCACGCCGGCGACACCGGCCCTTCTCAATCCACCAATCCACACGACATGCACGTTCCATCGTCTCCCCGCCATCGTTTCCCCGCTCAGCGGAAAAACGATGGATAACCGCCGAATCCGCACGCGCAACAGGTACGATAAGACCATGACACAAGCAATCATTCACACGTCCGAAGGCGACATCACCGTCGACCTCTTCGACGACAAGGCACCGTTCACCGTCCAGAACTTCATCGCGCTGGCCGAAGGCACCCAGGAATGGCGCGACCCCGACACCGGCGAGACCCGCACCGATCCGCTGTTCGACGGCACCACCTTCCACCGCATCATCAAGGACTTCATGATCCAGGGCGGCGATCCGGCCGGCAACGGCACGGGCGGCCCCGGCTACGTGTTCGACGATGAGATCAACGATGTGAAGTTCGACCGTCCGTACATCCTCGCGATGGCGAACGCGGGCATCCATCCCGGTCCCGACGGCCGCATGCACGGCACCAACGGCAGCCAGTTCTTCATCACCACCGTCCCCACCCCGTGGCTCGACGGCCACCATACCGTGTTCGGCGAAGTGGCGGATGACGACAGCAAGAAGGTCGTCGACGCCATCGAAGGCGTTGCCACGGACGCGCGCGATATGCCGCTCGAGCCCGTCATCATCGAATCCGTCGAGGTTCTCGACGAGGAGTAGTCGGTGGTCGGCTTTTGCTGACTAGCGGGTTCGTCGGCGCAGGTTCAGCTGACGCGGGTTCAGCTGGCGCAAGGCCGGCGTTGCCGCGGCCAGACGCAGAAGGCGCGTGTATGTCTGTTGACATGCACGCGCCTTTTTGTGTGCGCTGTGTCCTGCGTGACCGGCACTTGCGGCGGCTTGTTTTTCAACGATTTCGCCGACGGCGTGAAGGACGGACTTCTCGGAACCGATTCAGAAATCCATCAAGCCTGGCAGCAACGTGACGACGACCGCACTCTGCCCGCCCATGGTCTGCCCCATGGTCTGCCCCTGCGACCGAATGCACAGCGAGGGAGCTGGATCATGCACCCTCGAGCGCGATTGCCTTCCCCGTCGGCGGCACCCAACACCCTAACCGCCGTCGAAGGTGCAAGACTGTGCACCCTCAACCGCGATTAGCCCACCAACCGGCCCCTCACCGCACCCCAACTGCCACCGAGGGCGCACAACCGTGCACCCTCGACCCCACTTACCCCACCAATCGGCACCACCCAGCACCCTAACCCGCACCGAAGGAGCACAACCGTGCACCCTCAACCGCGATTAGCCCACCAACCGGCCCCTCACCGCACCCCAACTGCCACCGAGGGCGCACAACCGTACACCCTCAACCGCGGTTACCTCAGCCCAAGACCCCTCTCACCCACCTAACCGCCACCGAAGGCGCAAAATCGTGCACCCTCGACCGGGATTAGCCCAGCCCAGGACCCTTTTCACCCACCTAACCGCCACCGAGGGCGCACAACCATGCACCCTCGACCGGGATTACCCCAACCCAAGACCCCTCTCACCCAGCTAACCGCCACCGAGGGATCAAAATCGTGCACCCTCAACCGCGGTTACCCCACCAATCGGCACCCCACCGCGCCCTAACCCCCACCGAGGGCGCACAACCGTACACCCTCGACCGGGATTACCCCAGCCCAAGACCCCTCTCACCCACCTAACCCCCACCGAGGGCGCACAACCATGCACCCTCGGCTATGACGAACGTCATCTCGCAGCGGGGCATCGTCACGCGGATTGTGGTTCCTCCCGGTCCGCGAGTATCCTGTGGTTCAGAAGCCGGCGACCCTCGTGTTTCCACAATCTCTCACGTTTCCACAGAGAGGTATTTCGCGGGACGGCGCCGTCTGCTTCGTATCGTCCTCGGACCCAGCACATTTCCGAAAAGAGAAACCAATGGTGAACGCCAACAACCCTTCCAATCCCGCCTCTGGTGATTCTGCCGGATACGTCGACAACGCCTACGGGCAGAACGGGGCTAATCAAACTAGCCAACCGTATCAAGGAACGCAGTACCAAGGCGCATACGCCCAGCCGCAGTACGCGCAGCAACCGTATGTGCAGTCGCAGTACACGCAGCAGCCATACAGCCAAACCAGCCCCAGCAATCCTTATGACCAAGGGCAATATGCCAGCGCTCAGCCCGCTAGCCCTTACGCCCAGCCGCAGCTGAACTACGCTGCGCCGGCGCCGCAATATCAAAACGCACCCCAGTACCAAAGCACACCCGCTTTCGGTCTGAGCGATAAGTCGAAACTCGCCGCCGGACTTCTCGGCATTTTCCTCGGCGGCTTTGGCATTCACAATTTCTATCTCGGCTACACCACGAAAGGTGTCATCCAGCTGGTGGTCAGCCTTTTCACCGTCGGCATCGGTTCGCTCTGGGGATTCATCGAAGGAATCCTCATCCTCTGCTCGGCCACAGGATCCCAATGGCACCGCGACGCGCAAGGACGTGAACTGCGCGACAACGCATAGTCGCGTATCGGCAGTCAGAAAAGCTGTCAGGAAACACGATTTTCCCGCCGTTGCCCCGCACCGAGGGCGCACAACCGTGCACCCTCGACCCCACTTATCCCGGCCCAGGATCCTTATCACCCACCCAACCCGCACCGAAGGTGCACCATCGTGCACCCTCGGCCGTGGTTAGCCCATCAATCTGCACCTCCCGGCACCCTAACCGCCACCGAGGGCGCACAACCGTGCACCCTCAACCGGGATTACCCCAGCCCAAGACCCCTCTCACCCAGCTAACCGCCACCGAGGGATCAAAATCGTGCACCCTCGACCCCACTTACCCCGGCCCAGGACCCTTATCACCCACCCAACCCGCACCGAAGGTGCACCATCGTGCACCCTCACCGCCCATCACCGAACCAAGCCACGCCAACAACGGATCAGCTTGTGATGTGGATGCCGCCGGAGAGGGCGGCGACGACCAGGCGCACGCCAAACCAGCAGATCAGTCCCAGCCCGACGCCCCAACCGGCGAACCACCAGACGAAGAATCGGTCGCTGCGGCGGAAACATTCGTGTCGCAGAGAAGCCAGAACAAGCTCGAGGATGATACCAACCGGTCCGAACAGAGCCGGCAGAACGATCGAGATGAATCCGGGCGCGTTGCGCAGGGGATTGTAAATCATGCCTTTCGACCCATTCCCAGTAAGCCCAGAGAACCCAGAGAGTCCGGCGAATCCCGCGGATCCATTGAAAGCGCCTGCAAAATCGCCGCTAGCGAATGACTCGACCGCGGCGCGGAACCGCCTGCGCTCGTCGAGCGTGAGGTCGGGGTAGCGCGCCCACACGAACAGCGGAGCGGTGAACACAACCAGCACCACGCCCAGGACGATGGCGGCGATCCGCAGCACCTGCGCCGCATCGGGGTCACTGCCGAGCATCCAGCACAGTGCGACGACGAACAGTTCAAACACCGCCGCGATGACACACCAGATCGCGAGTCGCACACGACGGCCACGCCGCACCTTCCGCACGATGTCGTCGATCGGGTCGGCTGAGGAGAAAGCGGAGGCGGCGGCAGAGGCAAAAGCGGAGGCAGAGACGGCGGGACCGGAAAAGGCAGAAGACGCATCGTGAATCGTGGACGACCCCGCCGAAAAATCGTATGCCCCGCCTCGCGCAACACCACCGCGAGCGCCACCGAACGCCGCGCCGTTGGTCGCCGAAGATCTCGCCGCAGACGCCGCGCCATCAGAGCGACCGTTCTCGCGCAGCACCTGCTCCTGCACCGCAGACCAGATCGAACGGTCCGCCTCGCCCGGCTGCTCCTGCCCCTCCGCCGGCGCGAACGGCACCTGCCCGGGCGTCTCCCACGGCCGCCATCCCGCGCCTCCGCCCGCGCTGATCGGCGCGGAATCCCTCTTGTGGTCGTTCATCGAGGCCTCTCTCCTATCGGTGTCCCCCTAGATACTTCACGATTCTACCTGACCGTGCCACGCCGCTCTCCCTTCCCGCCCCGCTCCGTCGCTCGTCGGCTGAGGGGTATATGCCCTCGCCGAGGGCGCACGATATTGCACCCTCGACCGAAGTTAGAGGGGCCAGAGGGCAGATTCACCGGCCTAAACCCTGTCGAAGGTGCACGATATTGCACCCTCGACCGCAATCACCTCGCACAAACAGCTCTCCCAACCGCCTAACTCCCACCGAGGGTGCACAATCCTGCACCCTCGACCCGGATTACCCTGCCCAAACCACACCCACCATCCACTAACCGCCGCCGAAGGCGCACAATCGTGCACCCTCGACCAGGATTAGACGGGGGAAAGGCAGACAGGAAGAGGTAACCGCCATCGAAGGAGCACAACCGTGCACCCTCAACCACAGTTAGGCACGGGAAAAGGCGAACAGAAAGAGGTAACCCCCACCCAAGGTGCACAATCCTGCACCCTCGACCCGGATTACCCCGCCCAAACCACACCCACCATCCACTAACCACCACCGAAGGCGCACAATCGTGCACCCTCGACCGAGATTAGACGGGGAAAAAGGCAGACAGGAAGAGGTAACCGCCATCGAAGGAGCACAACCGTGCACCCTCGACCCGGTTAGGCACAGGAAAAGGCAGGTTCGACGGGGTAATTGCCACCGAGGGTGCACAACCGTGCACCCTCGGGAGCAGATCGCCAGGCCCATCGTCAATGAACCTGCCGATTCCACCACCGAGAATGCACGAATCGTTGTCTCAACTGCGGCCGGTCATCTCACCCGCCTTCCCGCCGCCCGACCGAGCGCCCTTCTTCCCGCTCGTCCCACTCCCCCTCCCACTCTTCGCCTTCTTCCCGCTGCGCGACCGGCGCAGATCGGTCATCTCGCGCAAGGTCATCGGCGCCTCGAGCGGCGTCACCGTGCCTCCACGGCGCGCGATCCGTTCGGCCACGCTGCGCACGACGGCCCGGCGGCGGTCCTCGTCACGCAAATCGTCCCACGTCACGTTGACCAGCAACCATTGCGCGTCGCCGAGCAGCTTGATGCGCCGCTGATCGCTCTCCCACGCCTCCTCATGATGCCGCCCGTCGTACTCCACCGCAACGCCCCACTGCGGGAAGGCGAGGTCGAGGAAAAACCGCCGCACCACCCCGCGCTCATCCCTCACATCGGCCGCCGCATTCACGACCGGCCGCGGCAGACCGTAGCCCTCCAGCAGCAGCCGCACCTGCGTCTCGGGCAGCGAATCGGTGCCCGGCTGCATAAGCCGCAGCGCGCGGCGGCAGTTGAGGAATCCGCGAGGCCTCGGCAGGCCCTTCTCGTCAAGGCGCCGCTCGAACTCGCCGACCGCGCGAGTGAAGTCGTCGGGCGTGTGCCAGCGGATGTCGGCGTCGCGGCGCATCATCGCGTCACCGAGCAGCACGAGGTCGCCGAGGTCGACATATGATGCGAGCATCAGCCACGTATCGAGCGGCGCGACGCACGTGATGCCGTCGCTGGTGATGGTTTCGACCGGATGGCACCATTGCACGCACCGCAGCCCCTGTATGCGTCGGCGCGATGTGCGCGAATCCGCGTAGATGACGAGTTCATCGTCCGCGGCGAACGTAGCGCGCGGCGTCTGTTGGGCTTGCGGTGTCTGTTGCGCCGAGTTCGCCGGGCGCGGTGTTTGCGCTTTCTGCTGCGCCCGCGCCTTCCCCGCCTTTGCCGACCGCGCGGGAGGGTGCGATCGCAGTCGCTCCTGCACCTCGCGCGGCACATCGATGCACATAAGTTTCAGGGCGGTGTCGAGCGCGAAGATCAGCGGGCGCGACGACCGGCTTTGGGCCTCGCGGCAGCGGGCCAGGGTTTCCGCACGTTGGCGCAGCAGCCTGACGCGGGTCGTTTCGAAATGGATACCTTCTGATTGCTCAAGCAATCGTGATTTTTTAGTACTCATAGGGGCACCGTAACAAAGACGCGCCCGGAATGGGGTGTGTCGCGGGAAATGTTGATAACTTCGTTCGGGCGCGTGCGAGGCATCTATGTTTTTGGCTTAAATACTGGGCTTTTTAGCTTCTGGAAGTTATCCACAATACGATTTTCCCGCCGTCTTCCCCGCCGTCCGCGGCAAGATGCGGCGTCATCAGAGGCTTGTGCCGCCCGAGGTGCCCCCACCGCAGACCAATCGGCGTCGAAGGTGCACCATCGTGGGGTCTCGACCCGGATTGCCCACCCCACTAACACCTCCTAGCTCCCAAACCGCCACCGAGGGAGCACAACCGTGCACCCTCGACCCGGATTACCCCACCGATCGGCGCCATCTGGCCCCCTAACCGCCACCGAGGGAGCACAATCGTGCACCCTCAACCCGGATTACCCCACCAAAACCGCCCTCACCACCACCCAACCGGCACCGAAGGCGCACCATCATGCACCCTCGACCCCAGTTGCCTCACCGATCGGCGCCATCTGGCCCCCTAACCGCCACCGGGGGAACAGAATCATGCACCCTCGACCACAGTTACCTCACCGATCGGCGCCATCTGCCCCCCTAACCGCCACCGAAGGTGCACCATCATGCACCCTCGACTCGGATTGGACGCGGGGAGAGACGGATTCGACGGCGCAACCGGCACCGAGGGAGCAACATCGTGCACCCTCGACCGAGATTAGGCAGGGAAAGAGGCGGGTTCGACGGGGTAATCGGCGCCGAGGGAACACAACCGTGCACCCTCGACGCAGGAGAGCGGTCCAATCAAAAACAATGGGATGGGTTTCGGACAGAAATCGGTGTTTTTGCCACGAAATCCGGGTCAAAATGTCCGCAAGCCATCCCAGTGTTATTGGGGAAATCGCGCACATTGGGCCCGGCCCACATCGGGCCGGGCGCACAGTGAGGAGGGCGCGCGCGTTTAGGCGACCGCCACGCACGCCATGCACGCGACCAAGCACACGGCCCCACGATTGCAAAATCCACGCACCCCAAACGAAACCACCACACGCACACACCCACGCGGCCAAACACAAGGCCCCGCGGGCGCGGGATACGCGCTCACGGGGCCTTGATACGGGGCCTTGTGTGAATCTTAGAGACTTAGACCTCAGAGACCCAAGCCGCACCAATCACATCGATCAGTCGTGGAAACCGCTGTAGTTCGGGGCTTCCTTGGTCATGACGATGTCATGCGGATGGGACTCGCGCAGGCCGGCGTCGGTGATGCGCACGAAGCGGCCCTTCTGCTTGAGTTCCGGAATCGTGCGGGAGCCGGTGTAGAACATCGTCTGGTGCAGGCCGCCGACGAGCTCGTACAGCACGTAGTTGAGGGAGCCGCGGTACGGAACCTCGCCCTCGACGCCTTCCGGCACAACCTTGTCGTTGCTGGTGACATCGGCCTGGAAGTAGCGGTCCTTGGAGTAGGACTTCTTGCCGCGCGGAGCCATGGCGCCCATGGAGCCCATGCCGCGGTAGACCTTGTACTGCTTGCCGTGCAGGAGCACCTTCTCGCCCGGGGCCTCCTCGGTGCCGGCGAGCAGGCCGCCGAGCATCACGGAATCGGCACCGGCCACGATGGCCTTGGCGATATCGCCGGAGTAATGGATGCCGCCATCGGCAATCAGCGGGATGCCGGCCGGGGTGCAGGCCTGCGCAGCGTCATAGACGGCAGTGAGCTGCGGCACGCCGACGCCCGCCACGATGCGCGTGGTGCAGATGGAGCCGGGGCCGACGCCGACCTTGACGGCGTCCACGCCCGCGTCGATCAGCGCCTGGGCGCCCTCGCGGGTCGCCACGTTGCCGCCGATGATCTCCACGCCACGGAAGGCCGGGTCGGACTTCAAGCGCTGGATCATGTCGAGCATGAGCTTGGCATGGCCGTGCGCGGTGTCGACGACGAGCACGTCCACGCCCGCATCCACGAGCGCGGTGCAACGCTGCCACGCGTCACCAAAGAAGCCAACGGCGGCGGCGACGCGCAGGCGGCCCTGCTCGTCCTTGGTGGCGTCCGGGTACTGCTCGGTCTTCACGAAGTCCTTGACGGTGATGAGGCCGGCGAGCTTGCCTTCGTCATCGACGAGCGGCAGCTTCTCCACCTTGTGCTGGGCGAGCAGCTTGTGCGCGTCCTCCTTGGAGATGTTGGCCGGGCCGGTCACGAGGCCGTCCTTGGTCATGATGTCCTTGACCTTGAGCGTGTCATAGTCGGCCGGGTCCACGAAGCGCATATCGCGGTTCGTGATGATGCCGACGAGATGGTTCTCGCTGTCCACCACCGGCAGGCCGGACACGTGGTACGCGCCGCACAGCTTGTCAAGCTCGGTCAGCGATGCCTCGGGCTGCACCGTGAGCGGATCGGTGATCATGCCGGATTCGCTGCGCTTGACGATGTCGACCTGGTTGGCCTGGTCCTCGATGGACAGGTTGCGGTGAAGCACGCCGATTCCGCCGTTACGCGCCATGGCGATGGCCATCTGGGATTCGGTCACGGTATCCATTGCGGCGGAGATAACCGGGGACTTCATCGTGATGTTGCGGGTGAGGTGGGTCGTCGTGTCGACTTCCGAAGGGACGACGTCCGACTCATTGGGGAGCAGCAGAACGTCATCATAAGCGAGTCCCAGCTTCTGGAACGGAGCGGGAAGCGGATTATAGGAATTATCAGCTGTGTTTTCAAAAGCCATAAAACTACTCTATGGGCCGCACACGACTTTGACACGCTTCAGCTGCGGGAGGATTTTCCACGATGCCCCGGCGGTTATTTACGATTCTCCCGCCGGTGGGAATACCGGCCGATGATGCGCCCCGGTCCGCCCGCGCCTCACGCGTGCGTGCGCATGATTTCGTCGCCGATTGTGGGGATCGGCGCACGCGATATGACGAGGATGTTGACGTTCTCCCCCACCACGATGCCGATGGCGAGCAGGATGCCGAAATACGCGCGGTCGATGTCCATCGTCTCGATGACGGCGACCGCGGCGACGATGACGAGGCACAGCTTCGCCGCCCACGACACGATCATGCGGCGGGTCAGCGCTCCCCCTGTTTTGCCGCGGCGGATGGCGCGGATGACGGATTGCGATGTGGCCGTGCACGACACCCACGAGAAGGCGAAGGCGAGCGCGGCCGACGCGAGCTGCGTGAGTCCCGCGCGCGCGTGGATCCACAGTGCGGCGATGGCGAAGACGATGACGAGTGCGACGGAGGACCATACGATGGCGCGGTGCATGGCGCGCACGACCGGCTGGCGGCGGAACGCCTCGCGCGGGTCGTCGGCGGACGCGGCGCTGCGTTCGGAATCGTTTTCCCTAACGTCCATCTCGACGTCCGTCTCATCGTTCTTCCCGGCATTCTGCGTCATTCAGCGCTCCTTCCCGTCGCCGCGCACGTCCACGGAATCGTCTGTGAAACCGCCGGCGGCCACGGGGCTGTCAGCGGGAACATCGTCGCCGTCGCGTCGCGCATGATGCGCGGACTGCACATCGGAGCGACCGCCCACGCGCCCGCGCACCGCACGCCGCGCAATCCGCCGCCGCCTCAGGCACGGCCAGAAAGTCACCACGAGCAGCACGCATGCAGCCACCGCGCAGACGGCCACCACGTCCTGCCACGTCAGGAAAATCGTAAGCAGGGAGCCGAACGCGAACAGCGCGGCCCACGCCCACAGAATCAGCACGGCGCCCTGCACCGAATGGCCGATGCGCAGCATGCGGTGATGCAGGTGCTGGCGGTCCGGATGCATAGGCGACTGTCCGCGCGCCAGACGCCGCACGATGGCGAGCACCATGTCAAGCAGCGGCAGGAACAGCACGAACAGCGGCAGCAGAATCGGCATGAACACGGGAACGTACTGGCTTGTGTGCAGCGTGGACGGGTCGAGATGCCCGGTCACCACCATGGACGCGCATGTGATGAGGTAGCCGAGCAGCATGGAACCCGAATCGCCCATGAACAGCTTGGCGGGATGCCAGTTATGAAGGAGGAATCCCACGCAGATGCCGACGAGAGCGACGTCGATCAGCGTGGCGATGGACGCGTAGCTCGGCGAATGGCGTGCCAGCATGTACGAGTACGCTGCGAACGCGATGCCGCCGATGCCCGCGATGCCCGCGGCCAGGCCGTCGAGGCCGTCGACGAAGTTCACGGCGTTGATGCATGTGACGAGCACAAGCGCCGTGAACGCCACCGACAGGCTCGGCGACGCGGTGATCAGCGAACCGAAGGGCAGCGACACCACGCGGATGCCGCCCCAGGAGACGAAGACGGAGATGAGCAGCTGCCCGGCGAGCTTGAGCATCCAATCGAGATCGAAGATATCGTCGAGAACGCCGAGCGCCACGATGAGAACCGCGCCGATGGCGACGATCCATGCCTCGTCGTTGCCGATGAACGCGCCGGAGATAAAAGGCAGGCGCGAGGCGAAGACGATGGCGACGACGAATCCGATAAGCATGCCGACGCCGCCCATACGCGGGGTGGGAACGGTATGCACGTCGCGGGCACGGACCTTGCCGACCGCGCCCGCCGCGATGGCGAGATGCCGCACAAGCGGCGTGATAAGCCAGGTGACGCCGCCCGCGATGGCGGCGATGAGCAGGTAGACTCTCATGCGCGGCCTCCGTTCTGTCGGGCGTGCGGTTTGGTAGGCGCGGGCGCGGGCGAATCCACGATGGCTCCGCGCAGCACGGCGCGGATGCGGGAATCGTCGATCACGCCATGGCGCAGGATCGCGATGCCGTCGGCGCCATCCGGATCGGCCGCGACAATCGTGCTCGCCACGGCACCCGGCGTGGGGCCGGCATCGATGTAGAGGTCCACGCTGTTGCCGAGCTGGGCGTAGGCGTCCTGAGCGGTCATGCACGACGGGCCGCCGGAGATGTTGGCGCTGGACGCCGCGAGTGGCCCCGTGACGGCGATGATGCGCCGCGTCACGTCGGAATCGGGCACGCGCACGGCCTGCGTATGGTCGTCGGCGCGCACCGTGGCGAGCCGGCACTGCGGTCCCGCGAGGCAGATCGGCGAAAACGGCCCCGGAAGGAACCGGTCGGCAAGGACGTCCAAAGGCGCGGGAAGTCTCAGGTCAAGCGATTCCAACCTGTCTTGGGAATCCAGCAATACCTGCAGTGATTTGGTGCGCGGACGGCGCTTGGCTGTGAAAAGACGATCGATTGCCGCATTGTTGGCCGGATCGCACGCGATACCGTAAATCGTGTCCGTGGGAATGACCACAAGACCACCCGCCGCGATGATGCGCTCGGCCTGCGTCAGCGACTCGTCGCTCACCGGCAGGACCGGTGCCGCATGCGACGTGTGCAATGCGCAAAGTTGTTCCATACTCGATTCCATCGCAACCCATGCTATTGCCTGCCGTGCATTTTCACACCGCGGGAACGCGCAACAGGCGGCGACTCGGCTAGTCGGCATGCGCGATGGAATCGACGATCCTGCCATTGCGCCACCACAACCTGCACCGAGGGCGCATTATCCTGCACCCTCGACCGCAGATACCCCAACACAACCGCCATTCCGGCACCATAACCCGCGCCGAAAGTACACAATCGTGCACCCTCGACCGCGATTACCCTGCCACCAGGCCACCTTGGGAAGGCCAACCGCCATCGAGGGTACACAAAACCGCACCCTCGACCGCGATTACCTCGGCGCCACCACCATTCCGGCACCATAACCCGCACCGAGGGTGCACAATCCTACACCCTCGACCGCAGATACCCCAGCACAACCGCCATTCCGGCACCATAACCCGCACCGAGGGTGCACATAACCACACCCTCGACCACGATTACCCTGCCACCAGGCCACCCTGGGAAAGCTAACCGCCACCGAGGGTGCACAAAACCGCACCCTCGGAACAAGACAGACCGACACCCGAGACGCCTCACGACACCCGACCGACACCGCACAGTCCACCAATCGGTTCGCGAAGCACCCCGCCGCCAAGCAGCGGCCAGAGAGGCTACCTCCCCGTGCCTGCGGTCCCTGTGATGCCGGCGTTTGAAAACCTTGCGATAATCGGAACACCTCCAACTGTCACTGACGCACGGGGGCGTTGGAATCATCCACCCAGGCAATATCGTGTTCGGCTTGCCAGAACGTCCTTCCATCAAAAAGAGGCTCTTGCAGGAATCTTCTTCGCGCCTCGTCAAGATTCCTCGCATGGATGTCATACGCCACCGACCATTCCTCAGGCTCGCCATCCTTGCCAAGCACGGTGTGATAGTACTTGCTGTCATCACACACAGCCTTCCACCTATATACCCAAAAATGGATATCAGTCGGCGTCAGATACTCACCCTCACACCAGTAGACATGCCCTTGGTAATACAGTTCTGCTTCACAATACCATCCTGTATCAAGGAACTGCTCAATATCCCCGTTGATCACAGTCCATACACCTCCAGATATTTCTTGTACCTTTTGTAAATGTCGCTATTTTCCGTTTCAGAGATTCGGCCACCCATTTTCCTTTCCAAATTAGGACCATATGTGTGGTAATGAAGGACTTTCTTTCCTTTCGGAGCGAGCGTATTCTGTCGTCCAAAATGCCTGCGCGTACTCCATCCCGAATCCATCAAAATGACGAATGACAACACCACAAGATAGCCAGTTGTGTAATCCAACCACTTTTAGAGATTCTTGTAGCAGCGACACCACAGGCAAAGCGATTGGGCGAAACGATTTGACGAAGCGAGCATGGAGCGTTCCCGCAATGCCGATCACCCGGCTTCGTCATGGTTTCGCCATGATAGATACTCCATGCCGAAGGTACACCATCGTGCACCCTCGACCGCAGATAGACCACCCCGGTCGCCATCGCGGCACCACAACCCACACCGAGGGCGCATTATCCTGCACCCTCGACCGCAGATACCCCAACGCAACCGCCATTCCGGCACCATAACCCGCACCGAGGGCGCAACAACGTGCGCCCTCAACCGCGATTACCCCGCCACCACACGGCCCAGGAAAGCCCAACCCGCATCGAGGGTGCACATAACCGCACCCTCGACCGCGATTACCCTGCCACTAGGCCACCCTGGGAAAACTAACCGCCACCGAGGGTGCACAAAACCGCACCCTCGGAACCAAATAGACCAACACCCGAGACGCATCACGACACCCGACCGACACCACACGGGACGCCAATCGGTTCGCGAAGCACCCCGCCGCCATACGGCGCACCTCACTCCCCGTCGCGAAATGCGACGAGGAAGCGGTCACGGCCGGTCAGGTCTGGCTCGGTGCGCGGCCGCACAAAACCCATGCGCAACGCGGCGTCACGCAGCGCCGCTCCTTGCGTGATGTCATGCTCCATCACAACCAGCCCACCCGGTCGCAGCAGCGTGCGGATGCGGCGCAGCAGCAGCACGGGGATGCGCAGCCCGTCATCCGAACCGCCGAACAGCGCCACATGCGGGTCCCAATCAATGACCTCGGGCTGTTCGGGCGGCGTGGCGAGCGGAATATACGGCGGATTCGTGACGACCGCGTCCACCGTGCCGTCGAGCTGTGCGAGGGTCGCGGCATCGGTGGCATCCGCCTGCACAAGATGGTAGCGGTCGGCGGCTCCGGCAATGCCGTCAAGAACGCGGCTCGCGTTGCGGCGAGTCCAGACGATGGCGTCATCGTCTTTCTCCACGGCCCAGACCTGGCTCGCCGGCAGTTCGGTGACGAGGGACAGGCCGATGGCTCCGGTCCCGGCACACAGGTCCACGACGTGGGCACCCGCTCCCGGTATGCAAGCGGACCGCAGCCAGTCAAGCGCCAGATCCACGGCGGTTTCCGTCTCGGGCCGCGGCACGAACACGCCGGGGCCGACGTCGAGGCTCAGATAGCGGAATGGCGCGGTTCCGACGATGTATTGCAGCGGCTCGCGAGCGCAGCGGCGGCGCAGCGCATCATCGAAACGCGCCAACACGGATTGCGGCATGCCAGCGCCATGCGACAGGAAGACATCCATCGTCTCCCCCATGAGCATTGCCCGGCGCACGTCGCCCGGCTCGCAACCAGCCGCCCAAGCCAGCAGAAGAACCGCCTCGTACTCGCCATGCGCCACTCCGGCGGATTCCAGCGCAACGCCGATGTCAGCAGCCACGGAACGCACGCTGGAATGCGGATCGGCGCCCGCAGCGTCAGTCATTGCCGCCGGCGGCGCGCGACAGGCGGTCGGCCTCGTCGGCGCGGATGTCGGAATCGATCACCGCCTGCAGGTCTCCGTCGAGCACCTGATCGAGGTTGTAGGCCTTGTAGCCCGTGCGATGGTCCACGATGCGGTTCTCCGGGAAGTTATAGGTGCGGATGCGCTCGGAGCGGTCAAGCGAACGCACCTGGGAATGGCGCAGATCCGCGGCCTCCTCGGCCTCCTTCTCGTGCTTGATGGCGAGCAGGCGGCTCTTGAGCACGCGCATGGCGGCCTCGCGGTTCTGGATCTGGCTGCGTTCGTCCTGCATCGTCACCATCATGCCGGTGGGCAGGTAGGTCAGGCGCACCGCGGAATATGTGGTGTTCACGCCCTGGCCGCCTGCGCCGGAGCTCATGTAGGTGTCGACGCGGATGTCCTTGGGGTCGATCTCGATCTCGTCGGTGTCATCGTCGGCCTCGGGGAACACGTACACGCCGGCCGCGGAGGTCTGGATGCGGCCCTGCGATTCGGTGACGGGGATGCGCTGCACGCGGTGCACGCCGCCCTCGTACTTGAGCGACGCCCACACGCCATCCTCGGGGCTCGGGTTGCCCTTGGCGCGGATGGCGATCTCGCAGTCCTTGATGCCGCCGAGCTCGGTGGTGTTCTGGTCCATCACCTCGACCTTCCAGCCGCGCTTCTCCGCATACCGCGTGTACATGCGCAGCAGGTCGCCGGCGAAAAGGGCCGCTTCCTCGCCGCCAGTGCCAGCCTTGATCTCCATGATGGTGTCGCGCGCGTCATCGGGGTCGCGCGGGATAAGCGCGGTGCGCAGCTTCTCCGCCGCCTGCTCCAGCTCACCTTCGAGACGCTTGGCCTCCTCGGCGAACGAGGCGTCCTCTCCCGCAAGCTCCTTCGCGGCCTCGAGATCGTCGCGCGTCGAGGAATACTCGCCGTAGGCCGACACGATGGGCTGGAGCTCGGAATGGCGACGCCCCAGCTTGCGCATCTTGGTCGGATCGGCCGCCACCTCGGGCTGGCTCATCTGCTGTTCGATATTGTGGTACTCCTCAAGCGCCGCCTGCGCCGCGGGGAACTGGTTCTCGTCGCTCATAATGCTCCGTCTCGTACTCTTATTCGCTGTGTTTCACAATACGCCGCGCCCGGCATGGCATCGTTCCCGGCACCCGGCGGAAGGCATACAAAGGCATACAAAAACGCCAGCCCCCGTGGCGGCGTGCTGCAGCACGCTGCGCGAAGACTGGCGTCCGACGTTTGCTACTTGGCGTTGCGCTTGCCGTAACGAGCCTCGAAGCGAGCCACGCGGCCGCCGGTGTCGAGGATCTTCTGCTTGCCCGTGTAGAACGGGTGGCACTTGGCGCACACGTCAGCGGTGATATGGCCGGACTTGACGGTGGAACGCGTCACGAAGTGGTTGCCGCAAGAGCACACGACCTCGGTCGGCACATACTCGGGATGGATTCCCTGCTTCATATTGTTCTCCTAGGATTTGAGAAGCCCGGGTCGCCTGCCCCGATGGCAGACGTGAACCGGAACCTCATGCATTATACTCGCCCCGCCCGACTCGGGCAAGGCGCGCTGACTATCGCCAGGATACGGGGGCTCCGCGGGCGCGGCGGGATGCGTCATGCAGCGACGTGCGGGGCGCGGCTTTCGATGACGTCGCATACCTCGTCGAGGGTGCGGCCCGCGAGGTCCTTTTCGAAATCGTTGCGAATCTCCTTGAGCTGCCCGTCGAGCGCCGCGTGGATGTTGCGGCCCACCGGGCACTGCGGATTGGGACTCTCGTGGAAACGGAACACCCCGTCGTCGGCGTTCGTCTCGACCGCCCGGTACACGTCGAGGAACGTGATGTCGTGCAGCGGGCGCGCGAGCCTGCAACCGCCGGGGCCGCGCCTGACCTCCAGCAGCCCGGCGTCCTGCAGTTGGCGCATGATCGTGCGCACGATGACGGGATTCGTGCCCACGCTGTCTGCCAGCAGCGCGCTCGTCACCTTGTGGTCGCCGCCGAAATACGCGGTCGCGGCCAGCATGTGGATCGCGATGGTGAATTTCGTGGAGATCTGCATGGTGTTTCTCGCTTTCCGCTTCTACGATGGCGCATTCCTACGATGGCGCATTCCTACGATGGCGCTGATCCGATGTCACGCGCGAGACGCCGGCAGACGCCCCGCCAGCGCGACCGATGTCATTGCGATTGATGTCATCGTGACCGGTGCCATCGTGGTCGCCGCCGCCGACATCCGCGCGGCGCGCCCGGGCGTCCTGCCTGTTAGGCGCGGACAACGCTGATGCGCTGCTGGATGTGGTCGCCCTTCTCGATCTCGTCGACCATCGCGATGGCGTAGTCGGCGTACGAGATGATGGACTCGCCGCGATCGTTGAGAGTGAGCTCCTCGCCGGCGAGCAGGTACTTGCCGGTGCGGTCGCCGTCGGCCTGGAAGTCGCCGGCGGGGCTGATGTACGTCCACTTCACGTCGCCGCGCTTGCGCAGGTCGGCGAGCGCGGAGGCCTGCGCGTTCGCCACTGGCTTGAAGGCATCCGGGAAGTCCGGCGTCTGCGACACGGTGACCGTATGCTCCGGGTTGACGTAGAGCGAACCGGCGCCGCCGACGATAAGCAGGCGGGTGTCGGTGCCGGCAAGCAGGTCGCTCAGGTGGGCGAGCGTCGTGGAGTGCTGCGGGAGGGTGTCCTCCGTCCATGCGCCGAAGGCGTCGACCACGGCATCGAAGCCCTTGAGGTCGTCGGCCGTCAGGTCGAAGATATCACGCTTGACGTAGTGCTGGGCATCGGTGGGGTTCTCGTCCTTGCGGCCGAAGGCGGTCACATCGAAGCCACGGTTCACGGCCTCGGTGATGATCTTGCGGGCGGCGCGGCCATCGGCTGCAACGACTGCGATCTTCTTCGTCATGATGTTCTCCTGTTCCGCGCCGGCCTCCGGCGCCGTTCTTTGATGTAATCTCTTTTGTTACATCTTGTGATCATGACGATACAGGGGTTGCGGCATGGTTGTCAATATTTTGGTTACATCTTGTGGTTTGCAGAGGGGAAATCGTGGCAATTGGCGGCCTTCATCGGCGTGTCGGCATCGTCAAGGCAGCAAAAACTCGCGCAAAAATCGTGCGCCCGCACACCCACCGTGCGCCCACGCGCCCACGCGCTCTCACGCACCCTCACGCCCAGCAATGCCAGCGGTCAGTCGCTCGTCACATCGTGCGCCATCTTCTCGAAGGCGCCGATATACGCGTCGCACGCCGCCTTGTCATGCACCACCGACAGCGTCCACTCCTCCTCGCGACCCGGCGTCATGAACACGCCGTTGTTCATGGCGTAGAGCCAGCACAGCTGGTTGAGATCCGTGCGCTGGCCCTGCTTGAAGGTGGCGTAATCCACGATCTTGTGCGGCGAGAACGTGACGCAGCCCTTCGCGCCGAAGCCGATCGAGTAGCCCGGGAAGCCGTACTTCTTCACGACCTCGCCGCAGCCTTCCATGAGGTAGCTGTTGAGCTCGTCGAAATGCTTGTAGGCTTCGGGCGTCAGCACCTTCTCGAGGTTCGCGCGCGCCGCGGCGACGCACAGCGGATTGCCCGAATACGTGCCCACCTGGTAGACCTCGCCGGATTCGACCACGCTCATGACCTCCTCGGTGCCGCCGATGGCGCCCATCGGCAGGCCGCCGGAGATGGCCTTCGCCATCGTGACGAGATCGGGCGTCACGCCGAACAGCTTCGTGGCGCCGCCTGGCCCGATGGTCAGGCCGGTCTTGACCTCGTCGAAGATCAGGACCATGCCGTGGCGCTTCGTGATCTCGCGCACCTTCTGGACTTGGGGATGCCGGCGCCGTACGGGATGGACTTGAGGTGCTTCTTGTCGCCGATGTTCTCATAATCGCCGACGATCGAGACCATGACGGCGTCATGATGGCCGTGGTAGGAGCCGAAGATCTTCATGATCGGATCGCGGTGCGTGTAGGCGCGGGCGATGCGGATGGCGTCCATCGTGGCCTCGGAACCGGAATTCGTGAAGCGCCACTTCGGAAGGCCGAAGCGCTGGGTGAGCTCGTCGGCGACCACAAAATCGTCTTCGTCGGGGAGGGCGAAATGCGTGCCCTTCGGGAAGCGGTCGGCGACGGCCTTGCCGATCTCGGGGTTCGCATGACCCTGGACCATGGCGCCGAAGCCGTTGTGGGAATCGTAGTACTCGTTGCCATCCACGTCCCAGACCTTCGCGCCCGGTAAGTTCCTTGACCTTGGCCGGATCGATTGTTGCGGTCATGATATCCGCCTTTCGCTTTCGACGTTGATAGCAGCTAATCATCGGTGTATTTCGCAGTAGTTAACCGTTTTACATATGTATTTCGAAATTGAATGGGGTGTTTGAGCGTGGGATGCGCATTCTTGTGGGGACGGCCCATTTCCAATAGCGCTCGACCCGACCCGGCGGTCGGTCTCGCTGGTTGACGCCATGCCAGCGAGAGGCACCGTTGCCGGCCGGGCCGTTGAAAACACTGGGCCCTTTCCACAACAGTCGGCCTCACTGGTCGATGCCGTGCCAGTGAGAGGCACCGTTGCCGACTCGGCCGTTGAAAACACTGGGCTCTTTCCACAACGGTCGGTCTCACTGGTCGATGCCGTGCCAGCGAAGGGCACTGTTGCCACTCACGGCGCGGCCCGGAGCGTAAACCGGGTCGCGCCGGGGCCGGATCGGGGGCGTTCGATGCGGGAACAGGGCGTCATGGGAGGGGTATTTCGCGGTTTGTGGGGTCCTTTTCGGGGGCCGGCCGAGTAGACGGGGCCCGGGAACGTTGCAATTGCGTCGGCCGGATCCGCGCCGGGACCCCACAAACCCGCGGATAGGTGTTCGATGCCCCGGGATGCGCATGGGGAAAATCGTGAAAACCGCCGGATTGCACCGTTTTCAACGGATTCCCCTTCGACACGTCCCGGTCTTAGCCCGGGATTTCGGAAACCCACCCGCGCCCATACCCGCGCCACAGACGCGCGACTAACCATCAACCTCCCACATGGGACGACGCCGCCGGCCCATGCGACGGCGGTCGGCCAGCTGCTCGGTCGTTGATTCGCCCCGCAGCCGCACCGTATGCCCCACGCGCCGCGACATGCGCTCGGCCACGCGCCGTGCCAGCTCGCGCTCCGCGTTGAGGTCGGCCAAATCGTCTTTCGTCACCTGGATGTATATCCAACCCGCATCCTCGATCGCCGTGCGCCGCGCGCTATCCGCGAGCCACTGCCGCGCATGATGCATGCCATCGTACTCGATCGCAATCTTGAGCTCGGGATACGCAAGATCAAGGTACAGCCGCCCGCCCGACCGCGGATCCTCCATCATGTGATTGATCTGGGGCTCGTCAAGGCCGCACCGCATCAGCGCCAGCCGCAGGCGCGCCTCCTGCGAGGAATCCGTGTGCTCGCGCATCAGGCGCAGCGCCTTCTCGCAGGCGCGCAGGCCGTGGGGCTTGCGCCAATCGCCGCCAGCGCTCCGCTCCTCGCCCATCGCCCGCAGCGATTCGACGCGGCGCTCGAACTCCTCGAGCCGACACGACACGCCGAGATATCCGCGCCGCATCATGGAATCGCCGAGCACCACGAGCTCCTCCAGGCTGAGATGGCTCGCGAACATGATCCACGTGTCGACGGCGTCCACGCACCTCACGGAGTCATCCAGCATCCCCACGCCGATGGTGCGCGTCTGCGGGCCGAACGCCGCGACGACGTACCGCAGCCCGGGCATCGTGTGGCGTTGGCGCGGGCGCACGTTCGCGTTCGGCAGCGCCATGTACAGCGGCGAGTCATCCATGTAGGCGCGCGACGCCTCGCTGCGTGGCACCGGGCGCGGCTTTTCGATGCCCATGAGCTCGAGCGCGGTCCAGAGGCAGTACGGCCAGGTCCGGCTCGATTCGCCGTCGCGCTCGAGGCAGACGGCGAGGCGCCGCGCGGCCTCCTCAAGAAGCCGGGTATGCGTGATGCCCGCGTGGGACGGGGATTTGTCGGCGGGGTTTTGGTTTTTCGAATTGACGATTCCCATATTGTGGAAGGTTCCGGCGTATTCGCAGGCGCTGCGCGGGCGCTTGTCGCGCGGGCGGGCGCTGCGCGGGCGCGCGGGGTCACAGCGGGGTTCGAAGGGGAACTTCCAACAGCCGTTGAGATCCACGACGTCGGTGTGCACGATGTGGTCGGAGTCGTAGTCGGCGTCCGCACCATCGCCATCGGCATCGGCACAGTCGGCATCGTCACAGTCGTCATCGTCGATGTCCGCAAGCACGTCAAGGGTGCTCAAGGCATCGTGGATATCCGAGACGTCCGAGGCATCCGCGGCCGAATCGGGTTCCAAGGCCGGATCGGCAGCACCGGAAAAGCACGGATGCACGATTCGCGAATCGTGCGAATCGTTCGGCCAACCGTCGCCCGAGCGCATGCCTCTCGATTCCGCCCCGTCCCAGCGCATGCCCGCGTCGGTCTCCGCGCCGCCAGGCCGCCACGACCCGCGCGCCGTCTCTCTCTCGGTGGAATCGTCTCCCCCGTCACTCCAATCGTCTCTCTCGTCGTCCCCAAGGCAATCATCAGACATCGCACCCCATTCGAACCTACCATCGTCGCGCTCTGGGTGATCCACCCCGCACCAATCATCCGGCCGCGCATCGCAATCAGCCAGCGGCGGATTCCAGCCGCCCGCCTGCCCGGCCGTATCGGGCGGCGCGCCCCAGCCGCCCAAGGCGTTCGATACGTCCGGCCGCGCGGGCGGTGCATCCGGTTGCGCGCGCCACGCATCCGGCATCGCGCGCCGGGCGCGCGGCACAGCGCACAGGCCGGGCCGCTGCACGCACCACGTGCCGGGCGGCGTGCCCCATGCGCCCGTCAGGTCCTCGACCCCATCGATTTCGACGATGTCGTTGCCGTCCCCCTCCCCGAGCAGGCCAGCATGGAGGTTGCTCTCGTATGGCGGCGCCTTGACGACGTCCTTGTCGAATGCGCCGCTGGCGATCGCCTTCTCCATCTTTACGATGTCGTCGGAGGTGAATGTGATGTCGGGAACGCGGACGGCGACGATTTCGCCGAAGCGCGTGATGATGGCAGGCAAGTCCGGGGACGCGGGCGGGTTCCCCGGGGACTCCGAGGACTCAGGGTTCTCGGGGGACTCAGGGTGCTCAGGGCGCTCCGAAGGCTCCGGATTATGATCGGGTTCGTCGACATCAGCGGGGTTCCCCGGTTTATCGGCGGAGCGTTCGGCGTCAGGACGTTCAGCGGCAGATTCGTCGACGATGAGTCCATCACGAGCGACTCCATTATCAACGGGTCGTTCGGCGGACGCCATGTCAGCAGCGGCCGCCGCATCAACCGATCGCTCTGCGGAAACGTTCCCATCGGCATCGAGCGCATCGGAAGCGCCATCGAGCGCCGCGTCGTTGTGCGTCGGGAACAGCACAATGCAGCCGGGACACGTGCATCCCATATCCGCGCATTCCTCGCAGATGCACGTTCTGCGAGGGAAATCCCCCGACGTTCCGGCCGGCCCGGACACGGCAAAGCCGGCGTCGCCCTTATCTTCGTTGTAATTCTTGAATTCCTCAGTCATCTCTAACCCTTTCCCGGCCGCGGAGATGAGTGTAAAGAACGGCCGTGGGACCAAGGCTAGAGAAAGACACGCCGCGACACAAGCGCTCCAGGTAAATTTGTGGAAAAGTGGATAACTTCTTTTTAGTGTGGATAACCACCCCCTGTTTTTGTGGATAACCCCACGATTCAAACGAGTCACATGCCGTTCGAGTGCGTTTGCCCGGTTCGGTGCGGTGCGGGTCTCCGAAATCCCGGGCGAAGAGTGGGCGTGCCGAAGGGGGAATCCGTCGAAAACGGTGCAATCCGGCGGTTTTCACGATTTTCCCCATGCGCATCCCGGGCATCGAACACCTATCCGCGGGTTTGTGGGGTCCCGGCGTGGATCCGGCCGACGCAATTGCAACGATTTCGGGGCCTGTCTACTCGGCCGGCCCCCGAAAACGACCCCACAAACCGCGGAATGCCCCCTCCGCGACGCCCCGGTCGCGTATCGAACGCCCCCGATCCGGCCCCGGCGTGACCCCCGGCGGCCCGATCCGCCCCCGGCGCGACCCGGTCCACGCTCCGGGCCGCTCCGTGAGTGGCAACACTGCCCCTCACTGGCGCGGAAGCGACCAGTGAGAGGCACCGTTGGGGGAAACAACCCCAGTGTTCCCATGCGGCGCAGCACCACGCCCTTCGTGGCGCCGAGATCGTACGCTGCCTCCGCCAGGCGGAAGTCGAAGCCCGACAGCGCCGAGTACATCTGCAAGGTGTTGGACTTCGCAATCAATTCACCGAAATTTTGATTTTTCCGTCGTTCTTTATCCAAAGCCACGCTGATTTCGGAACAGTAAAGCGGATTTGCATCTCGTTATGCGTTGTTTACATAAGGCTTTGCGGAATTCGCAGTTTGGCGGTACGCCACGGCACGAAACCGAATATTCATAAAGGCTTGCTTACGATATCGGCATGACTCAGGAAACCGAAGAACCGGGGCCGCTGCGCTCCGTGCAGGCCGTTGAATCCGCCGGACTCGACGAAACCAACAAGAAGATCATCTCGCTGCTGCAGAAGAACGGCCGCCGATCGTATGTGTCGATCGCCAAGGAGATCGGACTGTCGGAGGCGGCCGTACGACTGCGCGTGCAGCGCCTGACCGACGACGGCATCATCCAGATCGTGGCCGTGACGAACCCCATGGAGATGGGATTCCGGCGGCAAGCGATGGTCGGCATCACCGTGAACGGCGACATCGAGCAGGTGGCGCGCGACCTGCGCAAGATCGCGCAGATCGACTACATCATCATCACCGCCGGGCGCTATGACATCCTCGCCGAGGTGTTCGCGTCCGACGACGAGGCGCTGCTGCAGCTCGTCAACCGCAAGATCCGGCGCATCCAAGGCATCGGCCATACCGAGCTGTTCACCTATATGCGGCTCGAGAGCCAGCGCTACGACTGGGGCGTCGCCTAGGTCGCGCGCGGGTTGGCGCTGCGCGCGGCGGGGTTGACCGGTCGGCGCGCGGCGGGCAATACAGACGATTTGGTCGGCGAGGGTACACGATTATGCCCCTCGCCGACCGAATCCCCCATCCACATGCGCCCTCGGCGCCCCACTGTGCGCCGAGGGCGCACAAAATCGTACCCTCGACCCCAGTTAGACCGCCAACCGACCCCTCCACGCCACCTAACCCGCACCGAGGGTGCAAAATCATGCACCCTCGACCGCAATTAGGATCGGGCAGGCCGGTTTCAGAAGGCCCAATGCCCACCGAGGGTGCACAATCGTGCACCCTCGACGAACTTGCCGGCCCCACGGGAAAACGGGCGCCACGTCTAGCCGAGCAGGCGCCACCCGCACCCCCCCCGCACATCCACGCGCACGCACGCCCGCGCGCCCGATTCGCCTCAGAAGTAATCCGGCGTATCGAGGCTGATGAGCTTGAGGTTGACGAACTCATTGATACCGAGCGACCCGAGCTCGCGGCCGAAGCCGGAGTTCTTGACGCCGCCGAACGGCATTTCGGCGGAATCCGCGCCGACCTCGTTGACGTAGGTCATGCCGGTTTCGAGGGCATCGGCCACGCGCTCGCCCTGCCGCGGATCGGTGGTGAACACGTAGGAGCCGAGGCCGTACGGAGTGTCGTTCGCGAGCGCGATCGCCTCCGCCTCGTCCTTCACGCGGTAGAACTGGCTCACCGGGCCGAAGAACTCGGCGTATCGCGCGGGCGCGCCGGCGGGGATGTCGGTGAGAATCGTCGGGGCGAAGAAGGCGCCGTCGTTCTTGCCATCGCCGAGCGCAAGCGTCGCGCCATCCGCCACAGCCTGCGCCACCTGTTCGGACAGATGCCGCGCGGCCTTGACCGAGCACAGCGGTCCGAGCTCGACGGTCTTCGACGCCTCGGAGAACTTGGCGAGGAACTCATCGTAGAGCGAATCAAGCACGATGAAGCGCTTCGGCCCGTTGCACACCTGGCCGCAGTTCTCGTACTTGCCCGCGACGGCCGTGGCGACGAGCGCGTCCATGTCGTCGGTGCCGAGCACGATGAACGGATCCGAGCCGCCGAGTTCGCACACCACCTTCTTCAGCGCCGCGCCCGCCTCGCTGGCGATCGCAACGCCCGCGCGCTCAGATCCGGTGAGCGACACGCCGCGCACGCGCGGGTCGGCGATCATGGCGCTGGTCTGGTCGAAGCTCGCGTACAGGTTCGTGAACGCGCCTTTCGGGAAGCCGGCGTCGAGGAAGATGCGTTCCATGGCGGCGGACGATGCGGGACACAGCGAGGCGTGCTTGAGCAGGATGGTGTTGCCGAGCATGAGGTTCGGCGCGGCGAATCGCGCCACCTGGTAATACGGGTAGTTCCACGGCATGACGCCGACCAGCGGGCCGATGGGCATCTTGCGCACCACGGCGGAGCCGGCTGCCTCGCGCTCGACAGGGATGTCGGCGAGGAATTCCTCGCCGTGGTCGGCGTAGTAGCGGTAGATGGACGCGGAGAACTCGACCTCGCCGATGGCCTCGTCGAGTTTCTTGCCCATCTCGTGGTTGATGGTTTCGGCGAGCTCCTGCTTGCGCGCCTCGTACAGGTCGGCGACTTTGGCGAGCAGCGCCGTGCGCTCCGCCTTCGTTGTGGTGCGGCCCCACTGCACGTAGGCGTTTTGCGCCGCGGCGAGGGCGGCGTCGACCTCGGCGTCGGTGGCGCTCGGATAGGTTTTCTCGACCTGGCCGGTCGCGGGGTTGATAACGGTGTACGCGCTCATGATGCCTCCTCGTCCGCGCGCGAGGGTCACGCGCCTGTGGGTTTCGCGTATGTACTCGGCTGTGCGTGGATGGTGTTGGTTGCGCGGTGCGGGGTGATGCCAGGCGGTGCCGGGCAGCACCGCGGGGCAAGGCACGCAAGCCGCATCAAACAACGATTCCGCGCTGTCAATCGTCAAGGTATTCGAAAACCGTATCTGTTTTGTTACAAACGTTTCATTTTTCATACGATTTCCCGACGATTTCTCCCGTCCTCGCAGTCATGCCGACGATGAGGCCGTCAGAAACAGCGCAAAACGCACGAATGGCACGAGCCCATCGAGGGTGCACAGTCATGCACCCTCGACCGCGATTACCCCCGGCCCACACCCCGCCAAGCACCCCAACCGCCACCGAAGGTGCAAAATCGTGCACCCTCGACCCCGATTATCCTCGCCCAGCACCTTCCCAGACGGCCTAACCCCCACCGAGGGTGCAGAATCGTGCACCCTCGACCCCGGTTAGGACATGATTAGCCGGCAATCGGAGAGGCAACCCGCACCGAAGGCGCAATGCCGTGCACCCTCGACCCAAGTTAGGGTAGGGTCGGGCAGGTTTTGGAGAGGCAACCTGCCCCGAAGGTGCAGAATCGTGCACCCTCGACCATGGTTAGACCGGCGCCGGGCAGGTTTTGGAGAGGCAACCCTCACCGAAGGTGCAATCCAGTGCACCCTCGACGGCAAAGAGGAGGAGATCGGACGAGTCTTGGATGAGTAACCGACGGGACACCTACATCAAGAAGCGAAGCCAGGGTCGCGACCGACACTGAAGCCGGGGTCGCGGTCGGTGCCGAAGCGGGTGTAGCGGCAGGCGTACCAGAGTTCGGCCATAACGCCGGGGTCGTCCATCGACACATGCATCGCCTCGCCGATCCGCGCGATGTACTTGGTCATCGTGTGGCGATGCACCCCGATCCGCCGGGCGGCCTCCTCCACGCGGCCGCGGCTGTCGACCCATGCGCGCACGACATCCACGGCCTGAATCGTGGTGCTGTTGTCGACGTTGCCACCGCGTCCCGTCCGCGAGCCGGCGGAGGGAGAAGAATCCGCCCCGTCCCCGTCGGCACCGGCAGACGATTCACCCGCCCGGGAGACACCATCGCGCGACAAAGAGGAAGACGCTGCTGCGTCACCCGCCCCGCCACCAACCGCACCCCCGCCCCCACCGCGATGCGCACCGACGGAGATATCGAAGGTCATCATCGAAATCGGCGCCAGGCGTAGATCGGCGAACGCCCGCATCGTGGCCGGATCGATCACACGCTCGAGCGCGGCCGCGCTGCCGCCGGAGCCGTACCGCACGGACCGCTCGCCCGACGCCAACGCCTCGGCCCCGGCCTGGAACGCCTCATGCCGCCCGCGCGGCAACCCACGCCACGTGCACCCCGACGACTCGCCCACCGTCAGCCTCGTGTCCTTGCCCAGCTGCACCAGCCACTCGTCCACATTGGACTGCGACACCACAACCCACAGCTCGTCGTCGATCTCGCCGTACATCACGGGGTTCATGTTGCGCGCGATATGCGATCCGAACGGCTCGAGCAGCCTCGCCGCACTCTCGATGGCGTCGGGCTCCCCCATCACACGCAGCACCTCGAGCGGTTCGTGCGGCATGCCGCCCCACAGGTCGTCGGCGTACCGGTGCACGTCCTCGCTGCGCCCCTCGAGGCAGTCGCGCGTCAGGGCGGTGCGGAAATGCGTGAGCGCCAGCGTGCCGCGCGAGGAGCTGCCGATGGCAAGCGCGAGCATCGTGGCGGCCTCGGCGCACAGCGTCTGGTCGAGCGACCCCTTGACACCGCGGCATCCGGCGACAAGGTATCCGAGCGTGACATGCGCGGGCGTGGCGACGTGCAGCACGGCGATGTCGTACCCCTTGGCCTGGAAGAAATGCGTTTCGCCGAGCTTGCTGAAGGTCAACGCGTCGCTGAGTTCCTCGACGCCGACGGGCAGGAAGTGGTGCGACGATTCACGTACCTTGCCCGCGGGGTTGAGCAGCGCGGCCCACCCTCCGACGAGCTGCGCGGTTTTCGTGACGATGCCGCGCACCGGGTCCACCTGCCGCGCGGAGCGGATGAGCTGCTGCTGGGCGCGGTACATGCGCGCGAATTCCTGGTTCTTGCTGTCCGCCACGCCGCGCGACACGCGTTTGGAGATGGCGATGAACGGCGTTTCCAGCGGCACGGAAAGCAGCGGCACCCCGGCGTGCTCGCATTGGTCGACAAGCCACTGCGGGATGGCGGGATGGTTGACCTCGATGCCGAATCCGATGCCGCGGATGCCGATGCCGGCGAGCCGCGACGCGTAGAGGCGCAGTTCCTCGGTGGGTTCGTCGTCGGGCATCTGCAGGCCGGTGAGCAGCAGCAGCTCGCCGCCTTCGAGATACGGCGTGGGGTCTGTCGATTCCGAGGCGTGCACCCACACGATGGGATCGTCGAGCGCCCCGGGTTCGCCCTCGACGACGAGGGAGAGATCGAGCGAGCTTTCCGCAAGGAGGTCGTTGAGTGTCACCGCCATATGCCGCGCCTTTCGTTTGTTGCGCCTTTCATATGTTGCGCAATGCGAGGGGCGGCGGTCGCGAGAAACTCCACGATGCCTCCGCCGCAACCGCCCCGCCGTGCAGTGCGAACCGTGGACGTATCGTCCACGAACCACGGGTATTTTATCCAACCCGTCCATCGAATCTCCGGGCGTGTCCACATACGTTAGCAAGTGCAGGAACACCGTGGCGGCCGCCAACAAGAACCCCGCAGCGGTACCCACACAACCAACGGCCACACCGGCGAAAGGAGCAGACATGACAGGCACGGCACAGACCGACGGCGCATCCCCCATCACGATCGCCATGGCGCAGTACAGCCAGCTTCCCATCGGCAAGCCTTTCGGCAGCTTCGCGAACACGGTGCGCTCCATCGCCAGCGAAAGGGACGCCGAGGGCCGCAAGCCGCAGCTCGTCGTCTTCCCCGAGATGCATCTGTTCGGCACGCCCGACATGGACGGGGCGCAGCATCGCGCCGCCGAACGCGCCGCGGCCACCGACCTGCACGACGATTTCACCCGCCGGCTCGGCGAGCTCGCCCGCGAGCTCGGCATCTGGCTCATCCCGGGAACGGTGTGCGAGAAGAACCCGTCGGGCCATGTGTTCAACACCATGCCGGTGTTCGCCCCCGACGGCTCCCTCGCCGCCACCTACCGCAAGATCTGCCCCTGGCGCCCGTACGAGCAGTACACGCCGGGCACGTCGTTCACGACGGTCGACATCCCGGGCGTCGGACGCCTCGGCCTGACGATCTGCTACGACGCGTGGTTCCCCGAGATCTCGCGCCAGGTGGCGTGGATGGGCGCCGACATCATCATCAACCTCGTGCGCACCACCACGCCGGACCGCCGCCAGGAGCTCGTCCTGGCGCGCGCCAATGCCATCGTGAACCAGGCGTTCGTGCTGTCGCTGAACGCGCCGGCGCCCGAGGGCTTCGGCGAATCCATCCTCGTCAGCCCCGAGGGAACGCCCATCGTGCAGATCCATGGCAACGAGCCGGACCTCGCGATCGCCACCGTCGACCTGGCGCAGGCGCGGCGCGTGCGCGACCGGGGCACGCTCGGCATCAACCGCATGTGGCATCAGTTCGGTTCCGACGACGCCACGATTCCCCTGCCCCTGTACCAAGGCAGGATCGATCCGAACACATGGAGCCCCGCCCCACGCTGATCGGCACGGCGACACCCGCCGGCACGCACCAGCCTCGCCGGCACCCGCCAGACTCCATCGAAAACTTCACACCACACACCACTTCGCATCACATCACACCACATCACATCACACCACACACCACCCGGGCGGCCACCGCCGCCCCACCCGGAAAGGACACGCCATGACAGCACCGGCAATCGAGGCGAGCGCCGCCTCGGGCATCATCCAGGGCACGGGAACCCGCGTCACAACCGCAAGCGCCACGGCCACCGTCATCTCGGACACCAAGGCTCCGGCCTTCAAGCGCACGATGGGCCTGCGTTCCGTCACCATGATGGGCCTGGCCTACATGACCCCGATCATCGCGCTCGGCACCTTCGGCGTCATCGCCTCTGACTCGCACGGCGCGGCAGCGATGAGTTACCTCGTCGCCACCATCGCCATGCTGTTCACCGCCAACAGCTACGGCAGGATGTCGCTGCTCCACCCCGAGTCCGGCAGCGCCTACACCTATGTGGGCAAGACCATCAGCCGCAAGCTCGGCTTCCTCGTGGGCTGGGCCGTGTTGCTCGACTACATGTTCCTTCCGATGGTCGTGTGGCTCATCGGCGCATCGTATCTCAACGCACTGTTCCCCGCCGTGCCCATGTGGGCGTGGATCGTGGGGTACATCGTGCTTGACACGGGCATCAACATCCTCGGCGTCAACGTGGCCGACAAGATCAACTTCGTGCTCATGGCCTTCCAGGCTCTTGTCATCGTGCTGTTCGTCGGACTGTCCATCCGCTCCGTGCTCGGCGGCACCGGCACGGGCACGCTGCTGAGCCTCAGCCCGTTCACCGGCCAGGGCTCTTCGATCAGCGCCATCGTGGCGGGTGCCGCGGTGGCCGCCTACTCCTTCCTCGGCTTCGACGCCGTCACCACCATGAGCGAGGAAACCAAGGACCCGAAGCGCACCATGCCACGAGCCATCATGCTCGTCGCCATGATCGGCGGCCTCATCTTCATCGGCGTGGCCTACTTCACGCAGCTCGTGCACCCCGGCGGCGCCTTCGTCGACTCCTCTTCCGCCGCCTATGAGATCGCCATGACGATCGGTGGCAACCTGTTCACCTCCGTGTTCGTGGCCGGCCTGTGCATCGGCCAGTTCACATCCGGCATCGCCACCCAGGCCAGCGCCTCCCGCCTCATGTACGTGATGGGCCGCGACGGCGTGCTGCCGAAGAAGGTGTTCGGCCGCCTGAGCAAGCGCTTCGGCACCCCGGTCCCGTGCATCCTCATCATCGCGGCCGTCGGCCTCATCGCGCTGTTCCTCGACGTGGCCACCTCCACCTCCTTCGTGAACTTCGGAGCCTTCACCTCCTTCACGCTCGTCAACGTCTCGCTTATCGTGGCGTATGCCAAGTCCCGCCGCAACGGCGGCTCGGACGAGCTCGGCACCGACGGACGCTCCGTGGCGCGCAATGTGGTGTTCCCACTTCTCGGCGCGTTCTTCTGCTTCTACCTGCTCATGCACCTCGACGTGAACGCCATCGTCCTCGGCCTGTCGTGGCTCGCCATCGGCGTCGTGATCCTCGGCTTCCTCACCAAGGGCTTCCGCACCAATCCGCCGGAGTACGCCGCCGACGCCGCGTGACGCGCCGCCGCGCATCGTCGCTTGCCAATCCCCAACCCTAATCTCAACTCCAACCTCAACTTCAACTCCACTACACAAACCCAGCCCCACAGGAGGCAACGCCATGAAGATGCTCACCACCGGACCGAACTACATCCACGAATTCCCCACCGTCAGGGAATTCGCCAAGGAATTCGCCCTCGGCCCCGACGATCTCGTCGTCACCATCGACTTCGTGAAGTCGAAGTTCCTCGAGCCCGTGCTCAACGGAGCGAACGTGCTGACCGTCGACAAATACGGCAGCCAGGAGCCGACCGACGAGATGATCGACGCCATCATCCAGGACGCCGGGAAGTTCGACTACAAGCGCATCATCGCCATCGGCGGCGGCGCGGTGATGGATATGTCGAAGGTCGTGGCCGTGGCGGGCGGCGATTCGATCGACGATGTGATCGACAACCTGCCCTCCTACAAGCGCACCGTCGGCCTCGTGCTCGTGCCGACCACCTGCGGCACCGGCAGCGAGGTGACCGAGATCGCCGCCATCAACCGCACGCGCCTGGGCAGCAAGGCCGGAATCGCCAGCCCCGAGATGTTCGCGGACGACGCCGTGCTCATCCCCGAGCTGCTCTACGGCCTGCCCGACCACGTGTTCGCCACGAGCTCCATGGACGCGCTCGTGCACTCCGTGGAATCCACGCTGTCGCCGAACGCCACGCCGTACACCAAGCTGTTCGGCTACGAGGCCATGAAGATGATCATCAGCGGCTACAAGCAGATTGCCGAGGCAGGCCCCGCGGGGTCCGAGGAGCGCCGCGCCAAGCGCAACGAGCTCATGAGCGACTTCCTCATCGCCTCCGACTACGCGGGCCTGAGCTTCGAAACCGGCGGCTGCGCGGCCGTTCACGCGCTGAGCTACCAGCTGGGCGGCAAGTACCATGTGCCGCATGGCGAGTCGAACTACGCCATGTTCACCGGCGTGTTGCGCAACTACATGGAGATCAAGTCGGACGGCGAGATCGCCAAGGTGAACCAGTTCATCGCCGACATCCTCGGCTGCGACGTGAGCGTGGTGTATGACGAGCTGGAAAAGCTCATCAACCAGCTGCTGCCGAAGAAGGCGCTGCACGAGTACGGCGTGACGCGCGAGGACCTGCCCGAGTTCACGGAGCGCGTCATGACCACGCAGCACCGCCTCATGAAGAACAACTTCGTGCCGCTCGACTACGACCGCGTGCTCAAGATCTTCACCGAGCTGTACTGAGTGCGGTGTGGCTGCGGTGGCGGTGGCCACGATTGCGATGCGGCCACGATTGCGATGATGCCGCAAGTGTGATGCGACGAGGGTGCGTCCCCGATGGGGGGCACACCCTCGTGTTATGTACAGACGCTCTGTATCAATCAGCCGCCGGCCGGTTATTGGCCGGTCACTCGCTGGCGCTCGGCTCGGCGGAAGGCTCCGTCGTCGCGGATGCGCTGGCGCTCGGCTCGGCCGTCGGCTTCGCGGCGCTCGCCTCCTGCACCTTCTTCTGCACCACCGCCGCCTGGCTCTGAAGCTGCGTGGCGTGGTCCGTCAACGACGATGTGTCGGCGCTGCCACCATCGAGCAGCTTTTGGCTTTCCGTCACCTGCTGCTGGAGCTTGGATACATCCGCGTCGTTCGTGCCGAGAGCCGACGTGGCGGTGGCAAGCTGCGCGTTCGCCGCCGCGATCTGCGACTTCAGCGACGCCTGTGCCGCCGCCAATGCCGCGGCCTCCTGCTGCTGTTGCTGCTGCTGTGCCTGCTGCTGGGCTGCGGCATTGGCGGAATCCTTCGCGGACTTGGAATCCGTCACCTTCTGTGCGGCGGACGTAACCGTATCGGCGTTCGCCTGGAGGGTGTCGGAAGCGGTGTTGTTCAGATCCGTGACCTGCTTGAGCTGATCATCGCTCATCGAGGCGTCGCACTGCGTGAGGTCGGGCACCGTGGCGGCGAGCGCCTGCTTGAGGTTGTCGACGGTCGAGGCGTCCTGCACCTGGTCGGCGGTGACGGAGGAGGCCGATGCCGCGCTTGACACCACGCTGTTCCACCGGTCGCGCGAGTTGTTGTAGGCGGTCATGGAGTTCTGGCAGTCGGTGAAGGCGCTGCCGGAGTTCGACGATGATGCTTGGCCCGACGATGCACCGTCCGAACGCATGCGGCTCAGGCCGTAGCCGACGCCCGCGCCGATCAGTGCAATGACCGCGACGATGGCAATGACCTTGCCGGCGGAGTGCTTTCTGAAGCCGCTCCCCTGGCCATCGTCACCGTCGTTCGCGGAGGCGTCCACGGAACCGAACGATCCGTCGGAGACATCGGAGGCGGCGTTGGCAGCGGCGGAGATGGCGTCATCGTCATCGTCGGAATCGGCGTAGTCAGCGGGCAGCACCGAGCCATATGCCTCCGTCGGGTAGCTGGTGGCGAGGGAAGCGTCCGCGGCGCCGCCGGCGTACTGCGGTGTCTGCGACGATGTGACGCGTTGCGACTGCGCCGACCGTGGCGTGCGTGCGACAGAGGCCTGGGGCATCGCGGCGGTTGGCGGCATCGCGGAGGCCGCCGCGGCGACGTAAGCGGGGTTCACACGACTGCCGCCCGGTGCGCCGTATGCCGCGCCGTTGACGGACAACGGGTCGAGGATCTGTGTCTCGGCCTCGGACGGAGGCACGGAGCTCGCACCCGGGATCTGCGACGACGGAACGCGGGATGCTGGAACACGGGAGGCGGAGGCCTGCGACGACGGAAGCACCGATGGGCGGTCGGCGAAGGCCATGGTTTCCGTGGCGTAGCGCCGCGCCGACTCGAGGTCGAGCGCGTCGGCGCTGGTGTATTCGGTGCCGTCGTCGGATCTCTCCGGCAGCGGCGCGATGCGCTCGGTATACGCCACCGTCGGCTGCCCCTGCGGCAACGGCCGCGTCGGAGGCACGGTGCGCGATTGCATAGGCTGTGTCGGCAGGGCCTGCGTCGGCTGGGAGGGCATGGCCCACGATTGATCCGCCGGCGCATGCCGCGGCGTTGCGGCAGGGGCATCATGAGCGGAGACATCATAGGCGGAGACATCATGGGCGGGAGCGTCGAAGTGCGCATCATAGGGGGCGGAGCCTTGCGAGGCGGGAGAGGCGTAGGGCTGCGCAACCGCGGCATTCTGTTCGGCCAGCGGATCGAAACGCATCGTCTCCTCCGGCGATGGCGCGGCATGGCGCGGGCGCGCGCTACCAGACCCGCCGGCCGCCTCCGTTCCGGCGCCGTTCGTGTATGGATCCGCGTTGTCGTTCTGTGACATCGCATCCTCCCTCTTCTTTGCCGGTGTGGTTTCTCTATACAGCCATGATACCTACGCTTGGTGGGCGTGGGGTCGGGCTCTGGGGCGGCGCGCGAAGGCAGGGCTCGAGGGCACGGCGCACATGTGGGGCGGCGCATGTGTAATATATGCAAGGATGGGGCCGTAGCTCAGTCGGTTAGAGCAGCGTCCTTATAAGACGTTGGTCCTGGGTTCAAGTCCCAGCGGCCCTACGATTCACGAAGCCCCGCGACCGCACCGGTCGCGGGGTCTTTTCATTGCGGTTGCTTGGGTTCCGGGGTATTGGCGAGATGCCGGCGAGGCGCTGATCGAAGGCGCCGGAAAGCCCTCCGGAAGTGTTCGAGAAATTATCTGCCGGTTTGTGGGGTCCCGAGAACGAAAGCCATGACGCAGTTTCAACGATTTCAAGGCATCTCTACCCGGCACACCCCCGAAAACGACCCCACAAACCTCGAAATGCACCCAGCCCGGACGTATCGAACACCCGGAAACGGCAGGCTTGCACTCACGACGACCAACCGGATGGCAGGAGTTCGGGGCGTTGGGAACACATGGCTTCAGCGAATTACCCACGCCAGATCGCGTCGTCCTATGAACTATGCTTGGCATCATGAGACACGAAGCAATCGCAAGCGCCGTTTTCGCGTTGGCGACGGTCATCGGGGTGATTGCTGGATGGCACCTGATTGTCATCATCGGCACGGCCATCATCGCATGCGTCCTCGCACTCGACGCGGGATATCCGCACGGGCACGGCAAGGAGGACGGGGAATGACCGAAAGATACCTGGGTGTGACCGACATCGCCAAGCGCCTCGGCATCAGCGCGGCCGCGGTCAGCGCTTACCGTCTGCCCGAGCCGGACGCATACATCGGCCGCACGCGCGGGTGGAAGGCCGAGACCATCGACGCGTGGAACGCCGCGCGCCCCGGCCGAGGCGTCGGCGGCGGAAGGCCACGCAAGAAGCGCACCGAATAGACGGAGAAAAGAAAAACGCATCGCCCTTGGCGGCCTTCTCACGCAGTCCGTCGGCTTCGTCGCCTTGCCTTTGTTGGCTTGGCAAGTTTCTCCCACTTGCGGGCCTGGGCCTTCCAATCGGTCGCGTCGCGCCATGCGGCTCCGCGCCCGCGTCCTCGTCCTCGGCCCCGGTTAGGGCGGTGTCGGCGGGTTCCTCCGCCGTGTCCGTTCCGGTGCCCTGGGTTGTCTGGTCGGTGCCGTCGGCCATGTCATGTCCTTCCTGACTTTGGTTCGCGCCCATGCGGGCGCCATTGCGCCGGCCATGCGGCCGCACGCCATCGGGCCGTCCCCGGATTTGCACCGGGACGCGGGGCCATGGGCAACCCCGCACGCACTCCACGACAGCCAAACACCCCGCCACAAGGCGGGGGCACGGTGCTTCAGGACTCCCCGCGGCTATCGGCGACGATCTCCGGGGCACGGCCGCCCAGGTGGAAGCGGAGGCGCTTCATCAGCACGTCCGCATACTCGCGGATCGCATACTCCTGGTCGGACATGAGCTCCTCCTCGCCGGACTCCTCCAACTCGCGGAAATACAAAGCCCTGTAGTCCGCAAGCCGCGTCTTCCTGCCCACGAGCTCCCTGTACTCGTCGACCATGCGCATCAGATACCCGGGAATGTCATCCGACATGACACCCACCTTCCTTTCAGACGTCTTTCCTTCCTTCGGCTCGTACACGCGGTCGGGGGCCGCATCGTAATGCCTGACGTGCACGCCGCCGGACGCGGCTCTCGTGACCTCGTACAGGCGGTCGTCCGCCGGGTCGTCCGTGATGGCGAAGCACGACCACGCGCCCAGAAGGTACGTGTACGACTTCACCAGCACGGCGACACCATCGCCATACTCCACTCCCAGCGCGGAGCGCGCATACCAGCGCACGGCCCCGTCCACAACATCGACAACACCCATCGGTGTCCTCCTTCGGATATGCGAAAGCCCGCGCCAGACGGCACGGGCAAGGATTAGTTGAAAATGCGATATGATGTTCTTAGAGCGGATTCCTACCTGGGTTAACTCACTGGTGTCTGGGCCGCTCTCTTTTTTATCTTCTAAACCTTGTCACCGAGCCATCCGCCATACTCCACTCCCAGCGCGGAGCGCGCATACCAGCGCACGGCCCCGTCCACAACATCGACAACACCCATCGGTGTCCTCCTTCGGATATGCGAAAGCCCCGCCACACGACGGGGCCAAATAACAGAAAAGCCGCCCGAAAGGCGGCTATGGGAAATTCAAAAACAGGGCGTGTCACTCCCCCGTTGCTTGACCTTTCGGCGGCGGAGACAGACGTGTGGAGGCCATCTTAGGGTCCCCTGTGACGAACACCCGCATCCGCTCCGTCATGGTCGGCCATTTCGTGCCGATCTGCGACATCAGCGGGTCGCTAAGGGAGAACGGCTCCAATCCGTTGTACCAGTTCCCGTTCTTGTTTGTTGCGGGTTCACCAGTCTCGCGCCACACCACCACGGGGCTGGTCATGTCATCGTTCCATGCCCAGGCGAACTCGGAATCGTCGTCAAGGTCCATGGACTCGTACTCATCCAACATGGCGGGCGTGAAGTGCTTCATGAACTCGTCACGCTCAGGAATCGGAGGAAGCTTCTTCTTACCCATCGACTGCCCTCCTGTCTAGCTTCTCCCTCACAACGGCCACGCTCAGCGGGGAAGCGCTGTCCCCATTGTAGAGCACATCGACAAACGCCTCCGCGACAAGCTCGTGGCCGTTCGCCGCTGCATAGCCACTTATCAATGGCCTGATGTCTTCAAAATCATCGATACCATTCCCAGCAAGCAGTCGAAGCGTTTCGCTCCCGAACCCGCAATAGCTGTCCGACATCCATTCGGCTAAAACGTCACGTGCCGCCGCATCACTGTTAGCGTCGCGCAGCGCCTTCCGCTCCATGCCACGCGCCGTCTCATGCGCGCACAGGGCCCTGCATGTGGTCCCGTGCACGCGGAAGCCCTGCGCCACGTCGGACGGGGCACGGTAATAGAAAAGCCGCCCGAAGGCGACTGGAATACATAAGAAGAATATGAGACGGCTAAGCGGTCTGGCCGGCATCGCCCTTCGGACGGATCATGGCCGCGTACTTCTCCGGAAGCGCAATCGGCTTGCGAGTGCTGAGCGCTTCATGAAACTCGGGATTGCCGACATCGAAATACTTCCACTCGCCGTCGCCCTTGTGAATGATCGCTGACACGCCGAACGGGTTCACCGGTTGGTCTTCCGTCCACCCGCTGGGCTCGACGTTGAAAACCAGCCGCCTGGGTATTCGTAGGCGGCGGAGAACACCGCGCCGGGGAATGCGGCCGCGACAATGTCGCACGCCTGCTCGTATGTGACCATCTACGTCGCCTCCTCACACATCCTGCGGATGACAGGGATGTTCATTTCCTTATCATCTATTCTCATGAAGGAAGGACTTGGGCTCAGGCCTTGCCGATTCTCTCGAGAATGCCTTCGAGCTGCTCGATGACATAATGATCGTATCCAAGCGCCCTGTCATATCGGCGTGCCTGTTCCATGGCCGGCGACGGATCGATATCATGCATCTCCATGTAAGACGAGGCCATTTCCAATGCCGCCCCCTCGTCTTCGTCCACGAGGCCGCGGCAGACATCAACAGTGTATCGGGCGTCATCGAAATCGCTTTGCTCGATGATATCGCACAAGGCCAGTGTCAGCTGGCGCGCCATCTCGTCCGTCTCCTTTATGGTGTACATGCCGTGTCATCTCCCTTCGACGGCTGGGAAGAACGACGTGATATGCCGCTCACCGACCTTCCCCTGACCACGATACCCGAACGAGGAGCGAAATGCCATCGACGCTAATAGTTGTGTTCTTGCTCAATTCCTTGGGATTCTCAATGCTGGCCGTCACTTCCGGCAGCTGCACTGCCTGGGCGCACGCCCTGAGTATGGTCCGCTCGTCCCAATCCGCTGGAAACTCCTTCCAATCGATCGCCGCGTCCGGGTCGCCGTGCGGCTCCCCCGGATCGGCAGGCGGCTGCGATTGCGTCGGCTGTGGCGCGACAGCCTGCGTGGGTTCGTTTTGAGGCGTGCCGTTGGTGTTGTCAGGCATTCCGATGCCTCTTCCTGTTGTTTGGTTGGCCCGTGCGGGCGCCTGTCCCGCCCGCCGTGCGGCGGACCGGTCTCGTGACCGGCCATGGAGTCGCACCATGGCGCGCGGAGTGATGATATGCGTGGAGAAGGATCCCGCGCTAAAGGCATTAGCCCCGGCCAAAACACGAAACCCCAGCAGAATCCGCCGGGATCGGTAAAAGAAAAGCCGCCCGAAGGCGGCCAGTCGTGGTGGCTGCTGGATTCGAACCAGCGCGGCATCATGCACCCAGTTTACAGCCGGGCCCCTTCGACCACTCAGGCAAACCACCAAAAACGTGATATACTTGTCAAACAAGGTCCGAGGTCCTCTGTGGTATTGAAATAAAATACGGAAAACGGAGGAGTGCTTCGGACCTTGTTCATTTGAGCCCTATCTCATGCAGCCCGTCGGCGTCCATGACGAATAGACGCCGGATCCTCGTCTTCTGGTCAGGATGCCGCACGTTGTAGGCCATCAACTGGCTGGCCAGCTTGTCGGACATGCGCGCATGACCGATGTCGATCACGTAGCAGTCTTTCACTACGTCATGGTTGTCCATCGCGCTGGCGGCGGACTCGCTGATTCGCTTCGCAATATGCTGGTATTTCGTGCTCGTCATGGACTTGAGTTCGCACAGCTCGCCCGTCTCCAGCCATTCGAAGTCGTTCGTCGCGGTCTTGTTCTCCGTGTCGCGCGGTATCCACCTGACGTGATTGCCCAACGCCTCGAACCGTTCGAGGAACACGGTCTCGTGCGGGTAAAGCACCTCGAGCGACGGGTCGGCATCGGCGGCCTTCTGCCGTTCCAGCCACTCCACGTCGGACACGCCAGACACGCCACGCATCGACAGGATCCGCGACTCGCCCGGCGAATGCGGCACCTTCGGCTCGTCCGGCTCCGGAGAGGCCGTCGCCGTGCCCTTGGGCGGCTTGGGTGGTTTCCCGCCGCTTCCACCGCCCGGCACGGCCGGGGAGTCCGTGACGCCGCCGTTCGCGCGCATGCGCGAGAGCACGTCACGGTACGACGCGCCGTCACCGAGCGCCTTGCACGCGCTGCGGTACATCCCCTCGTACCGAGTTTGGTCGTACCCGGCAAGCTTTGCCTCGCCCCACGTGGGCACCGGTTCGCAATCGCAATGATTGTGATACTTGTTGCCCAGGCCGCCGCCGGCGGCCTCCTCGCTCGTGTACACGTACCCGCGGGACGCGAGCATGATGCAGAACGCGCACGTCACACGCCCGCGCGGCACACGCGCCCACCTGGGACGCGTCGGATCGGCGGCGATGTTCGCCATCTGCTGGCGTTGCGCCGCATGCACCGCCATCTGCCGCAGCCATTATTTTCCGGACTTCCCCCGGACATACAAAAGCCCCGCCGCAAACGACGGGTCCGGGAAAACAGGAAACCGCCCAAGAGGGTTCATTCACTCCCCGTCTCTCTCCGGCTCTCCTCGCCTGACCGCCTCCGCTTACTCCCGCGTATCCCTCCGCTTACTCCCGCGTATCGATGGTAAGGGTGACGGGACCATCATTGAGAAGCCGGACGCGCATATGCGCGCCGAAGCGCCCCTCCTTCACCTCGAGCCCCTGCGCGCGCAGCGCATCGTTGAACGCATTCCACACACGCCGGGCATGCTCCGGCTCGCCCGCGGCCACGAAACTGGGGCGGTTGCCGTGGCGCACGGAGCCATAGAGCGTGAACTGCGAGATCGACAGGATGCTGCCGCCGTGCTGCGCAATCGAATCGTTCATGCGCCCGTCGGCGTCCTCGAAAACGCGCAGGTTCGCTATTTTACGCGCAAGCCAGTCGACGTCCTCCCGCCCGTCGTCGTCGCATACGCCGACGAGTAGCACATAGCCCGCGCCGATGCTTTGTTTTTCGAATGTGGGGTCGGCCTCGCCGGTGGCAGGGTCCACCACGTCGACGCTGGCTTCGTTGACACGCTGCAATACGATTCTCATGCCGTCACTCTATCGCGTCCGCCGCCCCGCATCCGCCGCGCCCGACGCACCCGCCACGGTCGCCGCCGCACGTGCACGCGCCGCACGGAACGACACCACGGTCGTCGCCAGCATGCACGCGCCGAGCACCAGCAGAATCGCGAAGTCCACACGGCTGCCCGTCACCGTCGCATCGACGGTCGAGGCACCCAGCATCCGGGCGGAGATCACGGCCGACATCACGGCGGTTCCGAAGGAGCCTGCGAACTGCTGCATCATGGAGAACAACGAGTTCTGGTCGGATTTGAGTCGCGGCGGCACTTGCGCGCTCGCATCCGACATCGTCACGCCGAAGCCGATGTTGAAACCCAGGCGCAGCATCGTATACAGCACGCCCACGAGCGCCACGGTCAGCGACGGCACGAGCCCGAGGAACAACGCGAGCGCCACAATCACCAACGAGATGCTGACCAGCAGCGGCCCGCGCGCGCCGCGGCGGTCGTACATGCGGCCGGCGATCGGCGAGGCGACGGCTCCGAGCAGGGCGCCCGGCAGCAGCATGAGCCCGGCCTGCATGGCGGTGGCCCCGAACACGTTCTGCACGAACAGCGGCAACACGAACGACAGACCGATGTTGGTGAACTGCAGTCCGAAATACCCGAACAGACGCAAGCGAATCATGCGGATGCGCAGGATCGAGTAGTCGAACACGCGCCGGGACCCGTGCATCGCATGCCAGGCGAGCGCCGCGCACACAAGCGCGCAGACGGCCAGGTCGATCCAGAATGTCGGCGCGCCCCATCCGCCGCGGCCGGCGGCGCTGAACGCGAGCAGCACCATCGTGAACAGCGCGGCGAGAAGCGCGACGCCGATGATGTCGAAACGCCGATCCCCCACGCCGGGTGCCTCGCCGCGCACGCTGATGGCGCCGAGCACAGCCACGAACACGAGCACCGGCAGCACACCCACGAAGATGGCGCGCCACGACCACACGCTTGTCATGATTCCGCCGTACGTGGGCCCGAGAGCGGGTGCGAGCGAAATGATGATGCTGGCGAAGCCCACGTAGGAGCCAATCCGGCGCAGCGGCACGCGCATGAAGATGAGCTGGTACATCAACGGAGTGGCGATGCCTGTGGCGCATGCCTGCACCATGCGGCCGACGAGCAGCAGCGGGAAGCTCGGCGCGACGAGGCACAGTCCCACGCCGATGGCGCTGGCGGCGAGCGCGAAGAGGAACAGCGCGCGCGGGGCGAAGCGCTTAAGCACCCAGGCCGTGGTGCTCATGACGATGGTGACGAGCAGCAGGTAGCCCGTGGTGAGCCACTGCACGGTGGCGAGCGACACACCGAGTTCCCCGATCAGCGTGGGGAAGGTGACGTTCATCGAGGTTTCGGTAAGGATGCCGACGAACGTGAGCAATCCGATGGATACGATGGCGCATTTCGTGCGCCACGGCACGTGCGCGGGCGCGGATGAGGTTGCATGGTGGGATGCGGAGGGTTCCGTGGATGACATATGTCCGGTGTCTCTTTCACTGGGAGGGTACGGGAGGGTACGATTCCCGCCTGCCCGGGGCGACGGCCTGGCCTTGGTCCGGCTTGGTCCGGCGGCGTTCGGCCCCGGATCCGGACGGGGACGGCCGTGTGTTCCCGGCGGCGGCGCGGTCGGCCGGCCGATCCCACGGATACCGGTTCCGCGGATACCGATTCCGCGGATGCACCCGTCCAGCGCAGCGACTTCGACGGGACCCGACTCTAGTCGGACGGTCTGGACCGCGCCATTCCGCGCCGTCCCTTACGCCCGGCGTGCGAGTCCGCAGTCGACGAGCCAGTCGCGCAGCACCACGGCGTTGTTGTGGTCGGGGTCCTTGGCCGCATAGACCAGCGTGACGCGTTCGTTGCCCGCCATCGCGTCGGCGAGTTCGCGCACCCCGTCGGGATTCGCGTCGAGCTCGGCGCGGTAGCGCTCGGCGAATTCTGGGAAACGCTCCGGGATATGCGCGAACCATGTGCGCAGCTCCTTGGACGGCGCGACGTCCTTCGCCCACACCCCGATGCGCGCGGTGGCCTTGGACTTGCCGCGCGGCCACATACGGTCGACGAGGATGCGCGCGCCGTCGGCATCCGCCGGCTCCTCATAGGCGCGCTTGATGGCCACGAAAGGTGCGTCACCGGGCGCTTCGGCACGTGCTCCAACAGGTGTGTCGACGAGTGCTTCGGCGGAATCCACGGCAGACGATTCGGAATCCTTGCACATATCGATCCTTAGGTTCTCGATTCTCAGTTCTCGATGTCCCGCGCACCGGCGTTGAGCGGCGACGGCGTGACGCAGGGGTTTCCCACGATGATATAACGGCGCAGGCGGTCGGCAGCCTTGCGGATGCCGATGCGCGGCGTGCGGGCGACGCTCTCCCCCGCCTCGAGGCCGCACGGCACGATGCGCAGCGGCGGCTGGGACATATCGTGCCCGTACAGATCCATGCCGATGCCAAGCGCCTGGCATAGCTTCGCCGGGCCGTTGGTGAGGTTGCGCCTCTGCACGGCGGTGAGCGTGCCGTCGGACGCCGGGTAGCGGTGGCGCGCCAGAACATCGCGCCCTTCGATGGGCTGCGCCGCGCGGATCAGCGCACCGCAGCCGAAACCGTCCGGCCCGGCGGTGACGTTGATGCAATGGTGCATTCCGTAGATGGAATACACGTACGCGTGGTTCGCGGGGCCGAACATGGCGCGGTTGCGCTCCGTTCGGCCGCGGTATGTGTGGCCCGCCGGGTCGAGCTGGTCATAGGCCTCGGTTTCCACGATGCGTACGACGGCGCGCGTCCCGTCCGGGAAATCGCGCACGATGAGGCTGCCGAGCAGCCCGATCGCCGCCCGTTCGGCGTATTGCTCGCGCGGATCTGCGGACGAGCGCGATTCGGGCAGCGACGCGGCGCCATCGTATGCCATCATGACCTACCGCGACCCGTAACGCCGGCCGCCGCGCTGCGAGAAGTGACCCGACGATGCGGAGCGCCTGTTCCCACCTTTTCCGCCTTTCCCGCCACGGTAGCCGCCCGCGTGGCGGTCGTCGCGGCGGCCCTGGCGGCGCTCCTGGTATTCGAAGGGGTTCTCCGTGCGCTTGACATGGCCGCGCCTGCCGGCGGAGCGGTCGTTCGCGCGGCCATTCGTGCGGTTGGCGGAACGCTTGGAATCGAAACGATTGCCGGACCGCCCATTGTCACGGTCGGTCGCGATGAACGGACCATCATCGCTCCACCTGTCCTCGCGGTAGCGCGGGTCGCGCTCGCGGCCGTGGTGCGCATTGCCGCGCCCGCCGCCGCGACGGCGCGCCGAGGCGGAATCGGCAAAGCGCGCATCCTTGTGATGGCGCTTGCCCTGTGGCCGGCCCTCATCGGACGCTTCAGGCTCCTCGCCGCGGGCGATCGCCTCGCGGCGGGCGGCGCGGGAACGACGGCGTGCGGCCGCCTTCTGCCTGCGCTCGAGCTCCTTGCGCTCCTCCTGCTCCTTCTCACGCGCCCCGGCGAGAGTCCAGTTCTCCACGGTCGGAGCGGGCTCGCCCACGAGCTCCTCGATGGCAGGGCTTCCGGGCACCACCTCCTGCGGCTCGACCTCGATGCCGGCACGGCGCATCAGCGACTTCGCATACCGCACCTGTTCGGGCAGCACAAGCGTCACCACGTCGCCGGACTCGCCCGCGCGGGCAGTGCGGCCGGAGCGATGCTGGAACGACTTGGAATCCTGTGGCGGCTCGGTCTGCACTACGAGCTTGACGCCGTTCACGTCGATGCCGCGCGCCGCCACATCGGTGGCCACGAGCACGCGCACGAGACCGTCGGTGAAGGCGGAGAGGTTGCGGTCGCGCTGGTTCTGCGACAGGTTGCCCTGCAGATCCACGGCGGGGATGCCCTGCTGCACAAGTTTCTTGGCCATCTTCTGCGCCTGGAACTTGGTGCGCGTGAAGAAGATGCTCTTGCCCTTGCCGCTGGCCAAGGCGCGGATGACCTCGTACTTGTTGCCGCGCGACACGCTGAACAGGTGATGCGTCATCGTGTCGACGGGCTCGTCGGAATCGGCCACCGCATGCACCTTCGCATCGTGGAGGAACTCCTCCACCACCTTGTCCACGCCGTGGTCAAGCGTCGCAGAGAACAGCATGCGCTGCCCATTCGGATCGGTCTGGCCCAACAGGCGCGTGACGGCGGGCAGGAAGCCCATGTCGGCCATCTCGTCGGCCTCGTCGAGCACGGAGACCTCGACGGCAGCAAGAGACAGCAGCTTCTGGCCCAGAAGGTCCTCGAGGCGGCCGGGGCATGCCACGATGATATCGGCGCCGGCCTTGAGACGCGCCACCTGCCTCTTCTGGTTCACGCCGCCGTAAATCGTGACGGTGGACATGCCATAGGCGCGGGCGAGCGGCTTGATGACGTCGTCGATCTGGTTGACGAGCTCGCGCGTCGGGGCAAGGACCATGCCGCGCGGATGTGGGAGTCGCTCGGCGCCGGGTTCATGTTCACGTTCGCGCAGACGCTTGAACTCGCGCATGGCCGAGGCCCCGGTGCCGCCTTCGCCGAGGCGTGCGACGAGCGGAATGGTGAAGGCGAGGGTTTTGCCGGAGCCGGTGCGACCGCGGCCGAGCACGTCGCGTCCGTTCAGGGAATCGGGCAGGGTGTCGGCCTGAATGGGGAACGCCACGATCTTGTCGTCGTCCGCAAGGACGTTCACGAGGCGGCCGGGCACGCCGAGCTGCTCGAAGGTGAGGTCGGCGCGGTCGGCGTCGTGCGAGATCTCGTCCGCCGAGAACTCCGCGGCCTGCGGCTCCTCGGGCATGATGTCGTAATTGGGTGCGTGCGAGCCGCGGCCCGCGGAACGATGGGACGAACCGTTGAAACGGCGGTCGTTGCCGCCGTGAGAGCGATGTGCGCCCTGTCCTGAGGCGCGACGGGATGATGCTGATTTTTTCGATGAATGGAATGCAGACACTGCTATCTTTCGTGACAAAAGGGGTCCATGAGACGGACCATAGGTCTCTTAGGCTAACACAGACCCCCGGAATTCACTTCGGCATGCCTCCCTTCCGGTTTTTCTCCTCGACCCACATCACGGCAAGCTGCGTGCGATTCATGCACCCGGCTCTGTCCAGCAGACGGGTGACGCGGTTACGCACGGTCCCTTCGGAAAGGCACAGATGCTCGGCGATCATGTGGTTGTCCCATCCTTCCGCAATCAGCTCGATGAGCTCTCGGTCGCGTTCCGAGAAACCGGCGTGCAGGGATTCCGATCCATAGGCCCCGTTCGCGCCGTTCGCGCCGCCACTTTCGCCGCCGGCGCCGGTTCCGCCTCCGATCGACGACGTGCCGCATGAAGCGTCGGAAGCGGAGCTTCCACCCATCCTCCCCTGCGGACCGTGCCCCGCAGGACCGTTGACGATTTTCCCCAGCACCTCGGCCCCCAGCACGACCTGCCCCGCCATCACGGCCTTCACCGCCGGAGCGACGGAAGCGACGTCCTGTTTGATGAGGTATCCGCGAGCGCCGAGGGCAATCGCCTGGTCGATGTATCCGCGGTCGGCGAAGGTTGTGAGGAACAGGATGCGGGCGTCGGGGGTCTCGGCCATGATTTTCCGTCCGGCCTCGAGGCCGTCCATCCCCGGCATCTGGACATCCAGGAGGAGTACATCGGGGCGTCGGCGGCCGTACAGGGCGAGGGCGTCCGCGCCGTTGCGCGCGGACCAGAGGACCACCGCCGTATGCGTGGCTTCCAAAATCGTGCCCAGCGAACTGCACACGATGGAGTCGTCGTCGGCGATCGCCACGCTGATGGGACGGCTCCCGGCGCCTTGGTCAGACATCGATCCTCCTTGCTCTGCAATTCGCCATCGGGCGGGCGGCGGCCACGCCCCGCGCCGGAGCCGGACAGAAGAAACTCGTCTTCGGAATGGCGACGAACACACGCCAGCCCGTTTTCACCGGCCCTGCGGTCATCGTCCCTCCCAGAGATTGGGCGCGCGCCGAGATGTCGTGCAATCCCATCCCCCGGGTGACGTCGCGGCGATAGGCGCGGATGACATGGCGCGTCGAGCCTTCGACGGCGGACGTCTTCGACGGGTCGGCCGATTCCTCCGGTCGGTCGGCGACCACGCGCCCATCGTCCTGCACAACGAGCTGCCAGAGCGCGGGAAGTTCCCTGACGGCGATGGTGACGTGGCGGGCTCCGCCGTGGCGCACAGCGTTGTTCAGCGATTCGCGTATCGCGATGGCGAAGCACCGCGCGACCGGGGCGGGCGCGGATGCCACGGAGTCGTTCAAAGTGACCGACAGGGCCTGTGAGGGAAGGGAGTGGGCCGCCGACTCCATCAGCTGGGCGAAATCCGTCCCCTCATCCTCCAGATCATGGACGGAGCGGCGAATCGTCGTCATCGCTTCGTCCAAGGTGTCGGCGATGCCACGGGCACGTTGCGCCGCGTCGCCGTCGCCAAGCGACTCCTCCACGGCCACCGCAGCCTGCGTCTGCATGATGGCGCGTGTCAGCAGGTGCCCCACGTTGTCATGGATGTCCCTGGCGATGCGCGTCCGCTCATGCAACTGCGCCGTGCGCACCGCTTCGTCACGGGCCTCGTCCGCCTCCGCCAGACGGGCCATCGAGGTACGGCGCAGCATCCTGTGCTCGTCCTCGCGCCGGCGCAGGGATTTCTCGAGTTCCGTCACCGCCTGCAGCTGCCAGCCGATGCACAGGGACGCGACAACGCCCATCGTCCCAATCATCGAATACGGGATGCCGGCCGGAATCGTCCTGACCAACGCCACGCCGCCAGCGGCCATGCACAGGATGGCATCCCGATGGATCCGGAGATAGCCAAGGGCTCCTTGAAGCGATGGGGATTCCCATCGCGCCTCGTCGCGATCCATGTCGCGTGAAAACCGTCTGCGGCAATCTTGCAGTCCTGCATCCACGGCCACGACGGGAAGGAACGCCAGTGCACATGGTTCCATGCCCGCTGGAAGAAGCACCGTGGCCACAGCGCATGCCGCGACGACGCACGTCCCCGTCTGCGGGTGCGTCGCCCATTCGCATATCGCCGTGGCGCATACCGCCGTCAGCCCAGAGACAAGCGAGACCGTGAACATACCGTCCGCGGGCGGCGCCATGAGCCACGCCCCGATCGCGCAACACAGCAGGACCGCCGCCTTTGCGAGGACACGGCGCGAATCGGACCGAGAGAAGAACGGCCGCGAGCCCGTCATGGCACCACGGCATGAGATGCTGGGTCGGCTCATCCTTCGTCCTTTCTCTTTCTGGGATGGCTGCGGGACTGGAAATCGAGGATTGTAGATGCGCGCGGAAACGCCTATCACGTCGCAATGCCATCATACTTCCGCACCCATGGCGGATGAAGGTGACGAAAGTCATCGTTTCCCAAGGAATGGGGCGTTTATCGGCTACCTGTAATGCCTGATTCTGTTTGTTTTCGTGTGTTATGATTGAGTCATGCGAGTAAGCGATTGGGCGAAGCGCGAAGGCTTCAACGTGCAGACGGTGTGGCAGTGGTGCC
>Ga0256406_1000047_pt1 | contig 203778 bp, 194 predicted proteins | sample RumenRJG_03DNA_FD_185986 | JGI IMG/M metagenome (GOLD analysis project Ga0256406, IMG submission 185986) | Bovine rumen microbial communities from Lethbridge, Alberta, Canada - RJG_03 | ecosystem: Host-associated > Mammals > Digestive system > Stomach > Rumen | place: Canada: Alberta... | reverse complement strand
GGGTTTACTGAAATCGGATGTTCGAAATCAACTGCATCTGATTGCTGAAGAACAAGCCGCTCTTCTGGCAGCATAGTTATCAACAGTTATACCTGAAGGCAATTTACACACAAATATAGACTTGACTCTCTTCCGGCATTCGTTTATAAATATTGTCGTAATTTGTAAAAGTCTTTAACTGATCTCTGCAGAAGCCTTTTACATCTTCATTATTCTTATATTTCTCCGGAATAAGTACGGTTGGAGTATCTTCATCGCAAACAATCTTTTTCCCACTTTCATCTATAAGGTCAAGATGCTTCTCCAGGTAATTTCTATTTATAACAACATAATTATCTGAATACGATTCAAAAAGTCGATTAAAATCAGTATTATATATTTCAAAATAATTGTCAGTTGCCAACGAGGTTATATTTGCATCTACAAGCATTGACCTGCTATAATTATCGATATAAAAGTTCTTCATATTTTGAGATATTTTGTCAATTGCGTCATTATTCGAAAAAATAATATCAAACTCATCCGAGTTATATCCATTTGATGTATAAAATCTGTTCAGGCTCTTATATTCTTTCGCTTTTTCAAGAACACTTTTATAACTTTTATACTCAGTTATCAGAAAAGAAACAGAAATAGTAATTGCAATTATGAATACCACTTTAATTACATTCATAACAATGCACAGTTGATTTGAATACATTTTGTTTTTTATCATCGAACTCACATCAATAAGACGTATACTAGATTGCGTAACCAGAAGCTGTAAAAATGTAAGCAATGTTGAAGCTAATACTGTAATTAACAGTCCGATAATATAGGAAATGCATATAGACTTGTTAACACACAAATAAATCGTGTGGATGAATATTGCAATTGTTGCAGCAATTACTTCCATCCTAATGAATTCCTCCAAAGAATCCATTATCATTCTCAAAGGAGAAAATCCGTTAAGCTTTTTAATTGCATTAATTTTTATACGGGAAAAAGTGAATACAAATAGCACAAACTGTGAAAGCAATATCAGAATAATAAAATTAATGGCATTATTTTTCAGCACCTGACCATATTCCACCTCATCCCGGCTATATTTTCTAATAGTGATACCCAGTCTATCATGGATTTCTCGGATTTCACTTTCTCCGATATTACTCTTAAATCTTCCTACAGAATCTACAAATTCATCCTTATTAAGTTTTTTATATATAATCCGTTTATCTTTGCTAACAGGCACTTTATGTCTGACAGAAATATTATCAGAATCATATACATCATATTCCAGAATGTTATCATTGGTAATCGGCTCTTTAATGATTTCTACAGATGCGCTTTTTTCCATGAGTACATCGTAAAGGGAATCAAGATTACTTCCGGAAGCCTCTTCTACATAATATGATGTAAGACCATCTGCACCCATATTGTTCAGCAGATATATATCATATATTGATTGTCCATATATAAACGAAATTACAAGCATCTGTCCAATCAAAAATATAAGTAATAATTTTTTCATGATAGTTACCATTTCTTATATATTGGCGTTACTCTTGCCTGAGCATTATTTTAATACGTCAATATATCAAGAAAATAAAGGCAACCTAACTTTAATGTAACTTTTCGGCAGGCAGGTATATGGTCACTCTCATACCCGAATCAAGTGCGCTGAATACTACCTTTCCATTGTATAAATCGATTATTTGTTTAGTTACAATCGTTCCCCCATCCATGAATGTGTTCGAAATGTTCACTTGTTTTATTATTCAGTTTTTCTATTTCTGTTTCTCCGGTACCTACGCCATCATCATCAAAAATAATTAGTACTCCTTCATTTTTCTGCTTTATTTGAACCGTGATATGACAACCATTGGTATTATGTACAACGCTGTTTACAAGAATAATTTCAAAGGCTCTTTTCAGCAAGTGTTTATCTGCGTGAACTTTTATTTTATCATCACAATCATCAAAAAACTCAAAGCTAAAGATATCCGTTCTATAAGAATTAATAATCTCTGCCATGCTTTCTCTCAAAATTTTTTTTAAGTCGATTTCTGCCTTTGGAACATCAATCAGATAGTTTTCCAAACGGCTGATGAGATTTATATCATCCAACAAATATTTAATTTTAAAAACCTGCTTTTTAATGGTATCCGCCCTTGCCGCGAGGTCAGAATCTACATTGTCCTGTATCAATTCTTCTGCATTTCCAACAATAATAGAAAGAGGAGTCCTTATATCATGAGTAACTCCTATGAGCCAGTTCTTTTTCATTTCATTGTTGTTTTCTATTGTTTTATTCTTTTCCAATATACTCTCAGATACTGAATTGACTGCCTTATGGACATCCTTCAGATATCCTTTTTCAGGAAGATGCACTTCTTTATCAGATGCGAGTTCAAAAACACCATCTATTATTGTCCTGATATCTTTCATAACTGACCTTGAAAGAAGGAAGCTCAGAATCCAAGAAGCAGCGATACTAAGTAACAGCATCGATACAATTGAAATGGTTATGACCTTTTTATTAATAGATATATTTTTTTTCCATACACTATTCTTCTGTCCTGCCAGAATCACAATTCCTCCCGGAGCGTTTAAAACATCGACAGGATAACCATCCATATACCATCTTGAAATGTTCGCAATTTCTCCAATACTATATGTTCTATTATATGTATCAGGCAAGTTGTAGTCATAAATGACCTTTCCGGCATTGTCAAGAACCATAGCCCATTCGGTGTTGTTCTCTATATATTTTTCCCCTTCTTCCGTAAGTTCGCACTTATCATCTACAATATGGATACTGTTAAGAAGAAAACTATTCTCCGATGGCCGATCTGTTTCACCATACTTCAACAAGAGATTTACAAGAACTACATTCATTGTAAAAATCACTATAACGATGAAGACGGTAATCTTAATATATCGTTTTAGTATTTCTTTCATTACTATGCTCCTGGAATGTCTCAGCTATTCAATTAATAATTTATATCCTATGCCTTTCATTGTAATCAGATATTTAGGATTCGAAGGCACCTCCTCTATTTTGGAACGCAGCCTGCTTATGTGCATCATAAGACTTTGCTCATACCCTTCAGGCTCATCTCCCCAGACAGCTTCAGACAGAGCATCTACGGTAACAACCATATTCTTTTTGTCGTATAATTTAATGAGTATCGCTCTTTCTTTAGCTGTTAAGGAAACCGCGTTTTCCCCGTGATATACCAGATTTTCTCCCATATTTATCTTTATGTTGCCGAGATTAATTATTATATCGTTAGAGACTTGTTCGTGATATGATCTTCTCAAAACCGCCTGAGCCCTGAATATCAATTCTTTGACGATAAAAGGCTTTGTTATATAATCATCTGCTCCCAGTCCAAGTCCGATTAGTTTGTCTGAATCCTCATCCTTTGCTGTCAGAAAAATAACCGGAACATCAATGGTTCTTTTTATTTCCCTAAAAAAATCCAGTCCATCCCCATCAGGAAGCATAATATCCAATATAAACAAATCAGGCTGATTATTCCTGATTATTTTCTCCGCTTCTCTAATACAAGAAGCCTTGAAGATCCTCTTAAATCCCTCTTTATCAAAACTCTTATATAGAAAATTTAAAATTTCTGATTCATCATCAACAATCAGAATCTTTCTGTCCTTTATATTCATGTCTTTAAACACGCCTCCCTTTTTTGCGGTTAAGTCCGTATAATGGTGTAAATTGAAAAGAGCCAATGGCTCAACCTTCAGGTATAATGTAATTCGCTGAAATCAACATAGTACCGAAAAGGAGGAACCACATGGCTCAACTTAATATTACATTGAATCAAGATGAAATTCTACAGTTACTTTTCGATGACCGCGGCGAAGCTGCTCTGGTCGCCGCCTTGGCGGAGATGGTCGTAAACGGTATTTCCACGCGGAAGGTATCCCGCATTGTAGAGGAACTCTGAGGAATTCCCGGATGTGCCGTGGCAGCGGTGTCAGTTTCATTTTTCAAAGAACTTTTTACCAATATAGCATGACAGGGCAGATTATCATTGCCTATCCGATAAAAGATATCGAAAAACTAAATCAGGCAGGATTAAATCTTAAATTAATATAAAAATGTTGCTTAGACAACAGAGAAAAAAGAGAAAATCTGCTTTAATAACATATATCACCAAAGTAAATGGTGACAAGTAAATGACTGATTTTCGGAAGTGTGAGGTGCGATCATGAAAGCAGAAGTAGATCAGGATATCTGTATTGGATGCGGTATGTGCACAGGCATTGAGCCGGATGCATTCCGTATTAACGATGATGGTAAGGCTGAGTGTTTTGCCGAAGGCGATGATGCCAAAGTAAGGGATGCTATAGACAGCTGCCCTGTCGGAGCTATCTCTGAAGTACAGTAATTCATTAATAGGGTATTCCCTGTCCAGGTCACTGTAATAAGTGGCCTGGATTTTTTTGACAGAATTACTTTCATCATTGTCTTTGCATCACATGTCCTCGGCTCTCCACTGGTGTTCGTGAAGCTGTCCCTTCAGGGTGAGATCTAAGAAGTTGTTCTGGCGGAGGGCTTCATAAAGGACTATGGCAACTGAGTTTGACAGATTTAAGGAACGCTCTTCGCCGACCATGGGGATGCGGACGCAGCGGTCGGGATGCCGCATCAGAATTTCCTCGGGTATGCCGGCGCTCTCCTTGCCGAATACTATATAGGCATTGTCTTTATAATTTACGTCAGAGTAAACATGCCGGCCTTTTGTAGTGGCGAAGTAGAGATCCGCGCCAGGATTTTTCGAAAGGAAATCTTCCCAGTCGTCATAGTAATTTACGTCAAGGCGGGGCCAGTAATCCAGTCCGGAACGCTTAAGCATCTTGTCATTGATCAAAAAGCCGAATGGACGAATCATATGGAGTCGGCTTCCTGTAGCTACACATGTACGACCTATATTTCCAGTATTTGCAGGGATCTCAGGCTCCAGCAAAACTATATTTATCATGATTTCTCTCCTTTAATTTAATTGCTACTGTATAGTATAATTTTTCTATGATCGGAAAGCTATGGAAAAATAAGAGAAGGACAGTAGAGCTCCCCAAAAAAGGGAACATCAGTAATGAATCTAAATAATGACTAAAAATGTATAAAAAGAACTTGAAAGGAGAAAAGCATAAATGAAATACGATTTCACAAGTATTATTGACAGACATAATAAAGACTCAATAGCGGTGGATGCAATCTATAGACCAATCTGGAAGAGTCCGGCAAAGCCGAAAGAAGGATACAGCTTTATACCACTCTGGGTCGCAGATATGAATTTTGCCACATGTCCGGCTGTTACGGAAGCCATAATAGAAAGAGCTCGCCATCCGCTTTACGGATATTTTGATCCGTCGGACCAGTATTATGACGCCATAATAAAATGGCATAAGAAAAGGAACGGCCTTGAAATAAGTCGAGAGATGATTGGTTACGAAAACGGAGTCCACGGACTTGTAACATCAGCGGTTCAGGTTCTGACTCAGCCTGGAGACGGGGTCTTTGTTCACAGCCCGGTCTATGTCGGATATCGAAGCGATATAGAAGGACTTGGCAGACATAGCATCTATAGCGAGTTGAAAAAGGATGAGGACGGAATCTATAGAATGGACTATGAGGACATGGACAGGGTCATCAGGGAAAATAATGTCCATCTTGCCATTCTCTGTTCACCCCATAATCCATGCGGAAGAGTCTGGACCAGGGAAGAACTTGAGAAGGCACTTGCAGTTTTTGAAAAAAATGAATGCTATGTTATTTCAGACGAGATCTGGAGCGATCTCATAATGCCGGGGCATAAATTTGTACCGACACTTTCAATAAATGACTGGGCAAAGTCTCATGTCATAACAGCCACTGCTATCAGCAAGACCTTTAACACAGCAGGTCTTGTGGCAAGTTACCATATCATTATGGACAAGTATCTTCGCGACAGGATTACTTTATATGGAGAGAATACACATTATAACGAAATGAACGTTTTTTCCGAACATGCTCTTATCGCTGCTTATTCAGAAGAGGGTGAGGCCTGGCTTGGAGAGCTTATAACAGTCCTTAATGATAATCTTTCCTATGTAGTTGACTATATTCATAAGAATTTTGACGGAGTATCCGTGACAATGCCTGAGGGCACCTACATGCTTTTTATTGATTTTGATGACTGGCTTAAGTCTCATGGAGTGGCTCAAAACGAACTCCTGAAAAAATTCCATGAAGTCGGAGTTGGAGTTCAGGATGGCCGCCAGTTCAGAGGCAATACCTCGATAAGAATGAATACGGCTTTGCCCAAATCTCTTCTCATCGAGGCCATGAAGAGAATGAATGAGGTGCTAAACGCTTTTGATTGATTCTATCCAGCAAAAATCGTGAAGAGAATGAATGAGGTGCTAAGCGCTTTTGATTAATTCTATCTAGCAATAATACAGGCAAACGTTATATAATAGAATCATTAATTATATGAAACTAAGGAATTAATTATGATCCTGGATGATTTTATTTATGAGAACGTTGTCAAGCGAAGCTTTTCAATGTTTCGCTCTGACATTGATAGAAACAAAGATGTGCTAAGGAGGAAGATCCATGGTAAGACTGTGCTCGTCATAGGCGGGGCGGGCTCGATTGGATCTTCTTTTATTAAAGCCCTGCTTCCATTTGAGCCTTCGGCTCTTATAGTAGTCGATATCAATGAGAACGGCCTGGCTGAACTCACAAGAGATTTACGATCGACAAAGGGAATGTTTTTACCGGATGATTATATACCTTATCCCATGAGTTTTTCTTCGCCGGTCTTTGAAAAAATGTTCCGGCATCGTAATGGATTTGATATAATTGCAAATTTCTCTGCACATAAGCATGTGCGTTCTGAAAAAGACATATATTCTATTGAAGCTATGCTCAGGAATAATGTACTTGAGGCTAAGAAGCTTCTTGACCTTCTTTATGAATTTCCGCCTGAACTCTATTTCTGTGTCTCTACTGACAAGGCTGCAAATCCCGTAAATATAATGGGAGCGAGCAAGCGCATCATGGAAGATGTGATCTTTACTTATTCGGATAGATTTCCTGTAAAAACTGCTCGTTTTGCCAATGTGGCCTTTTCAAATGGCTCATTGCCTGCAGGCTTCCTTAATAGGATCTCTAAATTGCAGCCTCTAAGTGCTCCAAAAGATGTAAGAAGATATTTCGTATCTCCGGAAGAGAGCGGGCAGATCTGCCTTCTTGCGGCAATGCTTGGCAATAACAGAGAGATTTTTTTCCCGAAACTTAAAGAAGCTCAAATGATGACTTTCGATAAGATAGCGGTTGCCCTCCTTAAAGAATATGGCTACGAAGTGCTTGAATGCAATAGCGATGAGGAAGCCATTGAAAGGGCAGAAGATCTGAAACGAGGCAGCAGGCTCTATCCGGTGCATTTTTCTATTTCAGATACATCAGGGGAAAAAGCATCCGAGGAATTCTATACAGAGAATGAGAGCCGGGATATGGATCGTTTCTCTGCCCTGGGTGTAATAACAAAAAAGGCGATTCCGGATAAAACCAGGATTGAAATCCTTTTCCGAAATCTGGAGAGGGCATTCGAAAATGATAATGTGGATAAAGATGAAATAGTAAGTATTTTACAGGATTATCTTCCTAACTTTCATCATATCGAGACCGGCAAGTCACTTGACGGCAAGATGTGATCATAATTTTGTATGGAGGGAAAAATGAGCGATTTTGTACCGCTTTCTGTTCCGAATTTCGAAGGGAACGAAAAGAAATATGTGGATGATGCCCTGGACCAGGGATGGGTTTCGACCGGCGGAGCTTATATTAAGGAACTTGAGAAAAAATTGGCTGGATTTATGAATATCGAAAATGTTGCGGCTTGTCAAAGCGGCACAGCAGCGCTTCATTTATCAATGGTTCAATGCAAAATAAAGCCCGGCGATATTGTGATGGTACCTCCGCTCACTTTTATAGCCGCAGTTAACCCGGTCAAATATCAATACGCAGATCCCGTTTTTATTGATTGTGATGATTCTTTCTGCATAGATCCGGTGAAATTAAGATCCTTTTGTGAAAATGAATGCCTATTCAAAGAAGGGCTTCTGACCTACAAGGGAAGACCGGTAAAGGCTGTTGTAGTTGTCCATGTTTTTGGAAATCTTGCTGACATGGAAGAGATCATGAAAATTGCAGCTGATTTCAATTTGAAGGTTATAGAGGATGCTACGGAAGCTCTGGGCTCGTATTTTACAGAAGGTCCCTATAAAGGAAGATTTGCAGGAACAATAGGAGATTATGGGGCTTTTTCCTTTAATGGAAATAAGATCATCACAACAGGCGGCGGTGGAGCGGTTACTGCCCTGGATCCAAAGGAAGTGGATCATATCAGATATCTTTCAACTCAGGCCAAGGATGATCCTCATTATTATATTCATAATGAGATTGGCTATAACTACAGGATGACCAATTTACAGGCGGCTCTTGGGGTGGCTCAGATGGAGGAACTCGATGAATTCATAAGACGTAAGAACATAAATTATGGTCTCTATCAGGAACTTTTCAAGAATTTTGAATATGGAAGGATCGTTCCTTTTAGAAAGGGGACCAGATCAAATAAGTGGTTTTATTCGCTGGAAATAAATCGTGACAAAATAAAGGCCTCCATGAGAGAGATAATTACCGGCCTTGAAAAACGAAATGTGGGAACCAGGGCGATCTGGGGGCTCATAAATGAGCAAAGACCTTATCAGGGTGAGATCACTTACAAGATCGAGAAGGCTCCTTATTATGCCGAGCGTATTCTTAATATTCCATGCAGTACAAATCTTACGGAAGGAGACATAAAATTTGTTTACGATACTATAAAGGATTTTTTCAAGGAGCTTGCCAATGACTAAGGAAGAGATAGTAAAATTCACAGGAAGCTGTAATCTTTCTCTGTCTGAGGCAATGCAGATAATAGATAGAAATGCAAACGGAATTATTTTTCTCTTGAATGATGACGAAACGCTTGCAGGATGTCTTTCAGACGGCGATATCAGGCGTTTCCTCCTTAAGGGAGGAAAAATGCATGACAGGGCTTTTAAAGCCGCAAATAAAAGGCCGAAAGTTGCTCATGATCTTGATGAAGCTAAAATTATATATCATAGTAGGAATTATGTCGTTGTCCCTATAATTGATGAAAACCATCATATAGTGGATCTGTATAATGGTGATGGTAAGATATTCAGAAAGAGGCCGGCTCTTAATGTGCCTGTAGTCATAAATGCGGGCGGCCGCGGAACCAGGCTTGAACCTTTTACAAAGGTACTTCCTAAACCGCTTATCCCGGTCGGAGAACTTCCCATAATAGAACTCATTATGAAAGAATACCAGACCTACAGCTGCAGTGATTTTCATATCATTGTGAATTATAAGAAAGAGCTCATGAAGGCTTATTTTGCTGAAAATGAAAATCATTACAATATAAGCTGGTATGATGAGGAAACACCACTCGGGACAGGCGGAGGCTTAAGCCTCTTAAGAGGAAAATTCCAAAGTACCTTTTTCTTCGCAAACTGTGATGCACTTCTAACAGCGAATTACGAGAGCATGCTTAAATTTCATAAGAAGAACAGGAATGTGATCACAATGGTCTGTGCCTATAAAAATATGAACATTCCATATGGGGTCATAGATATAGGACAGGATGGCCTTATTAAGGATATGCGGGAAAAACCGCTTATTTCTTTTCTCATAAATACCGGTATATATATAGTTGAGCCTGAGGTCATAGATGATATAGAAGACAATGTCCCTGTTGATTTTCCGGACATAGTCGAAAGAGAACGTGAAAAAGGCAGGAAAGTTGCAGTTTTCCCGGTCAGTGAAAATGACTGGATGGATATGGGACAGCTTTCCGAACTGGAAAAAATGCGTATTAAGCTTTACGGTGAATAATCTATGGAACTTGGCAGCAATTTTAATCTGGATCTTTCGGATCTTAACATAAAAGAGGATAATATATTTTCTTATCTTTCCGATTTTGATCATGCCTTTTATTTTGATAGTGGAAGAAGTGCCTTAAGACATTTGGCAAGAAAGCTTAATGGCTCCTATAGAAAGGTTCTGCTGCCGGAATTTATCTGCAGTTCGGTCGCAGATTGCTTTGAAAGATCAAGTATTAGTTATTACAGACTTAAAGATGATTTTTCACCTGATATTGACAGTATAAGTGAGGGAGATCTGGAAGGAAGCATTTTCTTTCTAATGCATTATTTCGGATCTGTTCAGGATCAAAGCATTCTTTCCAGAATCCGTGAAATGGCCGACAATTGCAAAGCTGTGATAATAGAAGATACGACTCACAGTATTTTTTCCGCCAAAAAGACGATCGGCGACTTTATGATATCAAGCATAAGAAAGTGGCTTCCCCTATCGGGCGGGGTTCTTTATTATAATGGACCTAATGAAGAAAACTTTTATTATCCTAAGAGCAGTAACAATGAAGCTGTAAAGGGCATGGTATTAAAGGATATGTATTTAAAAAATGTCCTTGACTGCAATCCTATTTACAGGAAGATCTTTGAAAAAAGCGAAGAAGCGTTGGACAGGCAGAAAGATATCTTTTTTATCTCCGACCTTTCGAAATTCATAGCTTCCTGCATGAGTATTGATGATCTAATCAAGAAAAGAAAAGAAAATTACCAATATCTTTATGAAGGTCTGTTAAAAAGAGGTATAAAGCCGGCCATTGAATTGAAGGACGGCGAGACTCCGCTTGTTTTTCCCATCAGACTTCATGAGAGAGACTCTTTAAGATCATATCTCGTGGATAAGAAGATATATTGCGCTGTCCATTGGCCTTTTTATGAGCATTTGTCGGAAATGAGACCATTCGCAAGGAAAAATGCCTATGAACTTTTGTCTCTCCCCATAGACCAAAGATATGACAAAGCCCATATGGATTATTTGATACAGGCAATTGATGATTATGGAGGAAATCTGAAATTTTAAGGATTATTGAAGCTGAAGAAAAAGATGAATGGAATGAGACCGTGAGGTCATTTCGTAATTGGGATATTTATTATCTGCAGGAATATGCAAGATCATTCAATATTCACGGAGACGGAATACCATATCTTCTTGATTACAGGGACGATGAATCGCATTTTTCCTATGTTGTAATGAAGAAGGATATAGGAGAAAGCCCGGAATTTAAAGGGCTGATAAAAAGTGGGAAATTTTTTGATCTTGAGACTCCTTATGGATATGGAGGCCCGCTTTATGACTCGCCCATAAGTAAAAAATCGGAGAAAGCCTTCCTTAAGGAGATGACAGATCTTTCCCTCGAAAACGGAATCATTTCCCAATTCGTGAGATTTCATCCCCTCTTAAATAATTATAATATGCCCCTTGTTTTCGAAACCAGATATCTACATGATACGATCTTTATAGATACAGAAAATCCGGAAATTATTTTTAATAATCTTGACAGTAAGAACCGCAACATGATAAGAAAGGCGGAAAAAAGCGGTATCACAATTTCCCGAAGGCCAATAGAGGATTATGATGATTTCCTTCCGATCTACAGAGAAACCATGGAAAGGGATAATGCAGAAAAGTATTACTTTTTTGATGAATCATATTTCAGGAGCCAGCTTGCTCTTAAGGAAAATGCCTGTATTTTCTATGCAATATATGAAGGACGCCCTATAGGCGGAGCAATCATGTACTTTAATGACAGGTTCATGCATTATCATCTTGCTGGTACTTTAACTGAATATAGAAAGTATGCTCCAGGAAATCTTCTTCTCTATGAGGCAGCTCTCTGGGCCAGCCAGATGGGCATAAAGAAATTACATCTGGGTGGTGGCATGAGTGATAATGACAATCTTTTCAGATTCAAGAAAAAATTCAATAAAAATGGTCGTCTGCCTTTCGTGATCGGAAGAACAATTTTTGACAAGGGAGGATACGACAGGCTGATGAAGATAAGAGAAGAAAATGATCATTCTTTTGATTCTTCCAATAATAGAATGATCCAATACAGAGCATAGATATAGAAAAGAAGGGAATTAAATGAAGAAGATAATAGTTCTCGGAGCAACAGGAAATGTCGGCTCATATTTTATTAAATTCGCGAAGGAAAGATATGCTGATAAAGATTTTGAGCTTGTAGCAGTAGGCCACAGAGAAAAAGCCGATGTGTTCCGCAATATGGGGATAACTTATATCTCTATGGACATATCTAAAAATATGGATTTCGACAAGCTTCCCAAGGATGATATATATGCAGTGGTGGATCTGGCAGCAGTGATACCGGCTTATATGGATGGCTATCATCCTGAAAGATATATCAGTTCGATAATAAATGGAACCTATAATGTATTGGAATACTGCCGTAAAAACAAGGTAGAAAAATTACTTTATTCCACAAGCTGCTATGATATGTGGGAATATCCTTCAGGTACAGTTATAAAGCCTGATATGCCGAGAAAGTTCAGCTATGTGGGAGATCATGCCGTCTATATAATATCAAAGAATACGGCATGTGAGCTTATTAGGCATTACCATGAGCAGTATGGACTTAAGACTTTCATATTCAGATTCCCGACAGTCTATTCCTACAGTACCAACCATTATATATATCCGAATGGAATAAAGACACTAAGACCCCTATATAAGCTTATCTTCAATGCGATGGATGGAAAACCTCTTGATATATGGGGAGATCCATCATATTCGAAAGATATGCTCTATGTCGATGATATGGGACTTATGTTTTGTCTTGCTATAGAGAATCAGAAACTGGAACAAGGTTTCTATAATTGCGGAACCGGAGTTCCGGTAAATCAAATGGAACAGATGGAGGCCATAAGAGATGTTTTCTGTCCGCCGGACAAACAATCTGAGATCGTGGTATTACGTGATAAGAAGGCGGGCGGCGGCATTCTTATGGATGTGACTAATGCCAAGGAAGAGCTGGGATACGAACCTCAATATGATGTTGTAAAGCTTTTTGAAGCCTTCAAAGAAGAAATGAAATATGATAGATTTGCTGAATTGAGAGGCAGATAGGAAATGGAGGAAAAATGCATACAGTAATAATCGCTGAGGCCGGAGTCAATCATAACGGCAATATGGATCTGGCAAAAAAGCTTATAGATAAGGCAAAAGAAGCTGGCGCAGATTTTGTTAAATTTCAAACTGCTGTAAATCCTACTTCAAAATATGCACCAAAGGCCGAATACCAAAAGAGAGAGACAGGCGCTGACGAAAGCCAGCTCGAGATGGCACTTAAACTTCGTCTTACTCTGGATCAGCACTATGAATTATATCAATATTGCAATAAAGTAGGAATTTCATATCTTTCTACAGCATTTGATATTGATAGTGTTCATTTCCTCGATTCTTTAGACCTTCCTTTCTGGAAGATCCCCTCAGGAGAGATCACAAATCTTCCTTATCTTCTTGAGATAGCAAAGACTCATAAACCAATAGTAATGTCCACAGGCATGGCCGAAATGGATGAGATAAAAACTGCCATGGACATATTAAAAAAGAACGGAAGCGGCGATATAACTCTTCTTCAATGTCATACTGACTATCCTACAAAGATGGAAAATGTAAATCTTCGTGCCATGAATACAATGGGAGATTATTTTCATGTACCGGTCGGGCTTTCCGATCACAGTGTAGGAATAGAGGTTCCTATAGCTGCAGTCGCAAGGGGTGCAAAAGTCATAGAAAAGCATTTCACACTCGACAGGAATATGTACGGACCCGATCATAAGGCAAGCATAGAACCTGATGGTCTTAAGGCAATGATAAATGCTATAAGAAATATCGAAATAGCATTGGGAGACGGAGTTAAGAAATGCAGTCCTGAAGAAAGAAAGAATATTATCGTAGCCCGTAAGAGCATAGTCGCAAAGCGAGATATAAAGAAAGGTGAAGTTCTTACAGAAGAAAATATCACGACAAAGCGTCCCGGGAACGGAGTTTCTCCAATGAAATGGTTTGAAGTCCTTGGAACAAAAGCTGTACGTGATTTTGGTGAAGACGAACTTATATGTCTGGAATAAAAATATCAATAGTTACCGGAAGCAGAGCTGAGTTTGGTCAGCTTCTCCCCTTGCTTCAAAAATTAAGGGATGATGACTTTTTCAACCCCTCACTTATAGTGACAGGTTCTCATCTTCTTCCTTCAGCCGGTTATACAGTAAAAGAGATTGAAAGCTCAGGAATACCTATTAAGGCAAGAATACCGATAGAAGGTGGAGAAGATAATTCAAAAAAAGGAATAGCCCTTCAAATAAGCGATGTCATAAGAAAATTCACTTTGTATTTTTCTGACAAGCGGCCTGATCTCCTTATATTGATCGGAGACCGCTATGAAATGTTCGGAGCTGCTGTAGCAGCATATACAATGTTGATTCCTATCTGTCATATAGCGGGAGGAAGTACGACGAGCGGAGCACTGGATGAAGCTTACAGACATTCTATTACTAAGATGGCGAGCTTGCATTTCACGACCTGCGAGACCTACAGAAAGCGTGTGATCCAGCTTGGGGAAAATCCTTCTTCAGTCTATAATGTGGGTTCACTGGCAATTGAAAACTGTTTGAATGTAAAGCTGTTAGGCAAAGAAGAATTACTTCTTTCCCTTGGCATGGATCCGGTCCGGCCCTACTGCGTGGTGACATTTCATCCTGCAACATTGGAAAAAGAGAGCATTGAACATGAGCTCTATGAACTTATCAAGGCGCTTCTTGATAATGATTATCAATATCTCATTACTCTTTCAAATGCTGATGCCGGCGGTGACAGGATTAACCAGATATGGAAGGAAGAAGGAGAGAAAAGAAAAAATTTTTTTGTCTTTCCTTCTCTTGGAATGAAGAGATATTTAACTGCTTTAAAGTATGCTGAGATGATGATAGGAAATTCTTCGAGCGGAACTACCGAAGGCCCTGCCATGAAAAAGCCTGTCATAGATATAGGAGATCGGCAGAGAGGACGGATCTTTCCTGAGAGTGCCATTCATTGCAAACCCAATGAAAAAGACATAGATCGGGCTATTAAAACAGCATCTACCGATGAATTTAAGAATAAGGCAGAAAAAGCCCTTAATCCTTTTGGAGACGGAAAAACTTCCTGGCGCATGGTTCAGATACTTAAGACTGAATTAAAGAAGGGAATTTCTGTAAAGAAGGATTTCTATGATATTTAGAGGTATCTTATGAAAAATCTTGCAATTATTCCGGCCAGGAGCGGCTCAAAGGGAATAAAAGATAAAAATATTAGAGAGCTTAATGGTAAGCCTCTTATATATTATTCCATAAGGCAGGCACTTGAGTCGGAGATGTTTGATACAGTCATGCTTTCTACCGATTCAGAAAAATATGGTGAGATAGGAAGAAATTCAGGTGCCGAAGTACCCTTTTTGAGAAGTGAGAAAACTTCTTCCGACAAGGCTTCATCCTGGGATGTTGTCGCTGAGGTTCTTGAAAAATATAAGGAGATCGGGAAGCGCTTTGACACATTTATGCTGCTTCAGCCCACATCGCCATTAAGAACAGCGGATGATATCAGGAAAGCCTATAAGGAGCTTGAGGAAAAAGAAGCTGAATCCGTGATCTCCTTATGCGAGACCGATTCTCCTTTCCAGTGCAATACTCTTCCCGGCGACCTTTCCATGGATTTATTTATAAGCCAAAAGGCAAAGGGAAAACGTCGCCAGGATATGGAAAAGTATTACAAATTTAATGGAGCTATATATCTCACACATGTGGATTTTTTTGAAAAAGACCATAATATTTACAGGGACAAGTGTTTCGCCTATATTATGGATAAATTAAATTCAATCGATATAGATGATGAATCTGATTTCGAGCTTGCTGAAGCACTTCTTTTTCTTAGAGAGAAAAATATCCATTAAATTATCGAAGCTTACTTCTTTTCGGGACGGCCTGACATTTTTCCCTGACCACCATTTGTCTGGCTGCCTGTTCCGTGATTGCCATTAGGCTGTCCGCCCGGGCCCTTGCCCATGCCGTTTGCAAACTGATTTTCCAGTTCGCTTACTCTTTCTCCATTTACAGTTACCGTGCCTCCGTTAAGCTTTCCTTCATCATCATAATCGAAAGGGGAATTGGCTGTAATATCAAGCGTGCCACCGTTTATATATATACTGCCGTTGGCGTCGATACCATCTGTATCTCCGGATCCCATCTTGATTTTTATATCTCCGCCATTTATGTTTACAGAAACGTCAAAAGACGTGGATTTCTGGCTTGCGTTAATACCATCATCGGATGAAGAGATATTAAGACTGCCGCCATTTATTATGACCTTAGTGCTTTCTATGCATTCAAGGCCATTTAGATCAAAATTCCCATCATCTATCTGGACTATGGTAGTGCCATGGATGCAGTCATTTGATGCATTTATGGTAAATGTACCGCCTTCAATTGCTATAAAACCTGTGCTTGTATCATCCTTGTCCTCGGCCTTGAGACCATTCTTGCATTCAAGATCGAAGACACCATCCTTAACAGCTATAGAATCATGGGCTTCGAAAGCATCTTTTTCAGCATCTACCTTATAGCTTCCGCCTGTGATCGTTAGATCGTCCTTGGAACTTACTCCATTTGCCGTAGAAGAGATAGTAAGGCTGCCTTCGCCATTAAGGGTCAGATCCTGTTTTGAGAAGATAACGGCATCAGTATTGGTATCTCCGTCAGACTGAAATTCGCCTGTTACTTTTAAAGTATTATTGGTTCCGGTTTTTGATGTAACGAAGACTTTGTCACATGTCTTTATATAAATGCAGGGGCTTTCTGTATTTGTGATAGTGGCATTGTCGAGAACGATCTGAACCTTATCATCATCTCCGGCACTTACAGTGATAGTTACATTATTTGCACTTCCACTTATTACATAAGTACCGGCCTTATTTATCGTTATGTCCTTATTGTCAGAAAGAGTATAATTTGTGGCATCGCTAAGATCAGGATCCTCTTCCAGGTCTCTTTCTGTAAAAAGAGCATCTGCATTTATTGTTCCGTCGCTTGTAACCTGTTTTTCTTTTGAAGAATCAGAATTATTCGAAGTTGTTTGGGCTTCTTTTGTTGTGGCAGTGCTTGTTTTTTGTGCGCTTGATGTTTGAGATGTTTTTCCGCAGGCAGTTCCCAACATAATAAGCGTGAGAGCTCCTGCTATTAAGATCTGTCTTTTTTTCATATTATGCTCCTTTATTAATTTTTTTAATAAGTGAATGGATGAGATAGACTGCTGTCCCGGCTAGAATTAAAATGCTTCCTATGTACATAAGAATTGTCTGAAGGAATGATCCTGTTCCGGCTATTTCAAAGATTCCTTTCATTCCCGAACTAAGTGTCACGGCTCCAACTCCGCTTCCGTAAAGATTGAGCTCTGTCATTTGAGGAAGCGGTATTTTTTTAACAAATGCCAGAAAGGAAAAAGGAATCACTCCCAGTATCAATGGAAAAAGACAAAGGTAGGTCATATATGGTGAGGTCACGTCATGAGAAAATATGCCATAAATAAGAGAGAATATAAGGCATAGGAGTGATGCAGACGCATATCCAAATAGGATCTTCTTCATATCACTTTTGCTGTAGTTCTCTTTAGTTTGATAGTTCTCACAATCATTAATTTCATAATTATTCATCTTTGAAATAGACAATGTCGCTCACCTTCCTTTCAGAAATATGATTTCCGTTAGTTGTCGGCTTGTTTACTACTTCGCCGTTAAAATACATTGTAGTGGATCCGCCGCCATCCAGATTGTAGGCTTCTGTGCATCCCGTGTCTTTCATTACTTCAGCAAGTTCCTTTAGAGTAAGACCCTGACTCTCACTTGTACGGCCGTCTGAAACTACCATTACATAGTGGCCCGTGCTTATCATGCCTATAGCTGTTCTCGGGTTGCTTGCCATTGACTGTCCGACTTCATCATTGTCTGAAACTGTGATCTCTCCGTCTGAAACGAGCCCGGGCCCGAAGGAGTAAATCTGAACAGCTCCTTTTTCGACAAGTTCTTCTGCACTGAAGTCTGATTCCTTTACTATATCCATCTTGCCGTCTTCATAGACTACAAGGTCTTCCTGATCTTCATCAGCTGGGGTATCTCTGTAGAGATAGCCGTTTCTTAAAACATAGCCCGTATCCCTGAATCCATAAAAATCACCATTTATAGCGATCACAGCATTTACTGATTCTGCAATTGAAGATGTTTTTTCGGTAACATTTCTTCCGAATGTGTTACCGGCGAGTCCCGAAAGAAGCAGTGAAGGATCTGTAACACAAATATCTGCAATATATACACAAGTGTTGTCAACTGTTTTCTCGGTAATAGTTACTTTAAGGCTGTCGCTTGTATAGGAATTACTTGTGACTTCGGCATTGGCTTTAGAAGATGAATTGCTTTTTGTATTTTTTAAACTTGTCGAATAAAAAGATGAAGTGCTTTTATTAACAGTATCTATCGATACTGTATTCTGAGGTATAACGAATGTGATAAGCATGGTGATAATGACATAAATAGAAAGACTTGCAGCCACTATCACTTTCCAGTGATTTTTTCGTTTACTTTCTTTTTTCTTAAACATTTTTCCTCTTTTCTTAATTTAAAGCCTTTTTCCTGGGGGAAAAATTCCTCTTTCCGGCCTTAATGTCTCTATTATCTTTAATACTTTTTTTGAATACCCAATCCTTTTGAACCCGGTAGCTGATAAAGAAAAGGAAGGTATCTGAAATGGGTTTTGCAATTGCCGGAGTCATGAATTTAGAGAGAAAAGCGGTTCCGGCTGCAGTGCAGGCCATGAGGGAGAAGAAGAGTAAAAGATATCTTGACAGATCACCTGCTGCCTTGTTTTGGCTTTTAAAGCTCCATCTTCTGTTGAGCTCAAAATTCAGGACTCCTGATATTGATCTTCCAGATATTGTGGCCATAATGATACTTAATTCCTGTCCGATTGATGAAAATCCGAGGATAAAAAGGAAGATGCCGAAACAAAGATAGTCTGCACCGGCTCCCGCAAGGGATGAAAGAAGAAATTTTATAGGTTTTCCATATATCCTTAAGGAATCTTTGATGGGGCGAAAGTGAGAGCACTTGTTTTTGTCTTCGTAAATGGTTTCTATAGGAACCATGCATAGGGGAGCTTTCTTTACTGCATCAATAAGGAAATTCATCTCGTATTCGTAGCGGCTTCCTTCTTCGTTCAAGGCGAGCATAAGGAGGGACGATGGAATTCCTCTAAGACCGGTCTGGGTGTCGGGACAGGTCTTTTGTGTCATAAGCTTAAATATTTTTGACGTTATATAATTTCCTGCCCGGCTTTTGAAGGGAACATTTTTTCCTGAGAAATCCCGGACTCCGAGTATAAGGGCATCCGGCGATATTTCCATTTGCCTTGCAATTTTAACAACATCCTTCGGAAGATGTTGACCATCAGCGTCTAAAGTTATGACTCCTGTAAGACCCCAGAGATCAATGACTTCGCTGATCCCGGATTTAATGCTTTCACCCTTGCCGAGATTGGTTCGGTGATGGAGGACGATGCAGCCACGGTCAATTGCCTGATTGAAGATATATTCTTTATCATGACGACTTCCGTCATCAATTACTACGATTCTATGAAAGCCTTTTTCCTGAAGAGAGAAGATTAATTTTATAAGTGAGGGCTCTGGATCAAGTGCCGGGATTATAATTGCTTCTTTCATTGAGAGACCTCCTTTCATTAAAATGTCGTATCCGTTTTTGCTGCATCCTCTCCCATATAGAGAATTAGAAGGATGATAAAAAGGAAAATGATCTTCATCATATATTTCTCCTTTCTGGAACTTATAGTTCCGGAGTATCATTTCTTACAGGTCTTGTGTATGTAATCTCGAGATTGCCGTTTCTTTCACGGATTCTGTCGATCAATTCGTGTGAAGTCATATCTTTGGGGATAATCTTGTATTCAAGTTTGAAAACTGTCCCCATTCCGGCTGTTTTTACTGAAATAAGTTCGTAGTGTTTTGCATAAGAATTCAGGATATCGTCGAAAATCCCTTCATAATCCAGGTCTTCAGGGATTGTGATTTTAAGGATTCTTTCGGAATCATCTTCAGGATGAATCTTTGTGATGATAAATCCTGTTAATGTGATTATTATTGTAAATAGTGCTGCGATACCTAAATAACCCATGCCTGTTGCAAGCCCTGCTGCCATGGCAAGAAAAATATTTGTGATTTCTTTTCCGGATCCTGGGGCGGATCTAAAGCGCACCAGGCTGAAGGCTCCGGCAACTGCGACTCCAGCTCCTATATTTCCGTTAACAAGCATTATCACCATCTGGATCACAGCCGGAAGGATCACAAGTGTAAGAAGAAAGCTTTGAGTCGTTTTCTCAGTATAGCGATAGAAAAATGCTATGAATGCTCCTGTAAGAAGCGAGCAGAGCGTGCATAACAAGAAGGATGCTCCTGTTAAGGTGCCGTTCGTGATAATTGTGGTGAATAAGTTGTCCATGTCATTTCCCTCCTTTGTTCTGTTGATTCAATTCTATTAAGCTCCTTGAAGCTGCTTCCGTATTTTGAGAATGAGCACATTTTAATTCCTGCTTTTGAAAGTGCTCGGGCCAGCGGAAGTGATACAGCTCTTTTGATTTTTATCTCCATCAATTTTTCATCGGCATTTAATAACGATTTGCCGCCTGATCCATTTTTTAAATCAAGATCATCTGTCCTGTATCGTATATTTGAGTCGAAAGTGACTCTGAATTCGGGATCACTTATTCCTGCCCAGGCGATCCTGTCATAGAAGATATCCATTTTCGGCATGATATTTTCATGGAATTTGAGGAAGCTGTCGATTTCACGGCCTATCTGTTCGCTCGAATAATCCTGAAATTTTTCTCTTTTCATGGTACCGAGATAGGATACTGCCTCATCATAAGGAAGAGAGATCCTTCTTTTATAGACTATGTCACGATATTTTTTCTTTATTTCTATAAAAGATGGACTGGATCCTTTGGGTTTTTCGTAGGTTCTTAATCTCAACTTTTCTTTATAGACCGGTCCCTCGATTGACTTTCTTACCAGATACCAGTTTTCAGTGTCGTAATAGATATTGTGGATAGTGGTAAGCCCGTACTGATCGGGAGATGCTATGGTTTTCAGATACTGTAGGATAGATTGATATTGTTCTTCGCTGATAAGGAATTTTTTCTCATATCTTTGAAATGATTCTTTGTAAGCATCCATAGGCGTCACCTCTTTTTTTGTGATGGAGCCAGTATATAGGGCGAACCTTAAATGAACTTAAAATGATTTATTAAAAAACAGTTTTTAAAAAAAAATAAATCGGGGATTTATGAAACAATGCATAAAAACTTAATAATTTATCTTGAATTGACGAAATATAAGTATAAAATAATCTTTATCAAAGACCAGAAGGAATTTTTTAATTCCGGACAGCTGGGAAAAGTATGGAAAGAGGAATAAAGAAATGGCAAAGTCAAAGAAGACATCACATGTTCTGAGCAGGAGGATAATGATCCGGGTCATACCTGCTGTCATGGCCGCAATGCTTTTGGTTGCGACTGGTCTTGTGATTAATGCGAGATTGATCACTCAGAATCTTACGGCCGATGCTCTTGAGACAGAATCGGAGAAGGATTCCTATCAGATCCAAAATGAAGTAAATGGTATAATGCAGGCGTTTGACGCTACTGTAAATGGTCTTCAGGGCGGCAGACCCATTAATTCCGTTGACGACGTCAAACACGCTCTTGAGCCTTCTATGAATCAGTCAAAAATGTCCCCAAATGGCATATATATAGGGCTGGAAGATGGTACCTTGATAGACCCCAGCGGCTGGGTGCCGGATGCTGACTATGTAATTACAGACAGAGACTGGTATAAGCTTGGCAAGGACTCAGATATTTTCGTAATGGGTGAACCTTACGTTGATGCTCAAACAGGCGAAATAGTAGTTACTATTTCAAGAAAGGTCAATGTTCTCGGTGTTGACGGAGTGGCAGCCGCAGATCTTAAGCTCAATAATATAGTAAGTACAGTATCAAAGCTTAAGCCTATGAAGACGGGCGGCTCAGTTCTTATTTCATCAGGTTCGATTATTTCTTTCTTTGACAAGAAATTAAACGGAAAGACCATAAAGGAAGCAAATAATTCTTATATAAACAAACTTAAGAAACTTGCTGATAGTGGAGCAAGCGGTGTTCAGGAAGTAAAGTCCTATGATGGAAATGTCTATGATTGTGTATTGGAGAAGATCTCAGGTACCAACTGGACTCTGATTTCATCTGTAAATAAGAACACTGTTTTTTCACAGGTAACAAGAATGACAGTGAATGCCATAATTATCAGTGCAATAGCTATTGTGGTTATTTCACTATTGCTTTTCTTCATGATAGATTTTATGGTTTCAAAGCCTGTTGAAGGACTTACAGGAAATATACTTAAGATTGCCGACGGAGACTTCAGAAAGAATGAAAACAATGCTTCTGCCAGAAAGAAGTCCAAAACAGAAGATGAGATCACTCAGATGAACGGCTCCATGGGCAGATTCGTAACATCTATGCATAAAACCCTTCTCGATATAACGGGTCAGACAGAGAATCTTACTGATGCCGCAAAAAACAGTGCCCTTGAATCCGGCTCTCTTAATGACCAGGCTGCCCGCCAGTCAGAATCCATGAGCAGGATCAGCGATACAATGAACGGCATGTCGGACGCGGTTACAGAGCTTGCCCAGAATGCTACAAAGCTTGCCCAGGAAGTTAATGAACTTACTGATCAGGGTAAAAATACTTCCGATACCGTTAATAAGCTTCTCTCCAAGGCTGATGAAGGGCAGAAGGCTCTTGCCGGAGTAGAGACAGAGATTTCAGGCCTTTCAGCTTCCATGGATGAAATGAATGAGGCTGTTCAGGAGGTTGGAAAGAGTGCCGAGCAGATCACATCTATTATTGAGATGATAAATTCGATCTCATCGCAGACAAATCTCCTTTCACTCAATGCTTCCATCGAGGCCGCGCGTGCCGGTGAGGCCGGCAAGGGCTTCGCAGTAGTTGCATCAGAGATAGGACAGCTGGCAAATAATTCATCTGACGCTACAAAGCAGATTGCTGATATTATCGGCGAGGTTTCTTCGAAGATCAAGGCTCTGGAAAATAAGACTAATGAAAATATGGACAGCATAAAGGAAGGTTCACTTGCTGTTGCAAGTACAGGAGATACCTTCAAGGAGATCTTCAGGGAACTTGATGAAACAAGCGCAATCGTTAAAGACATGGTAAGCCGTGTCGGCACTGTAAATGATATTGCTTCCTCAGTTGCAGCCATTGCTGAGGAGCAGAACGCAAGCACAGAGGAAGTCACTGCTACGGTAGACGAGATCACTGCCACAGCCCAGAAGGTTGCCGAAGCATCCGAAAAGGTAAACAAGACTGCAAAAACCGTTAATGACGCGGCAGAAAATATCGAAAATTACATTACAAAGTTCAAACTTTGATAAGGGCTGGGACTTTTTAAGGCCGGAGATTCTTTTCAGGGAGTCTTCGGTTTTTATTTTCAGAATTTTTAGCACTCACCTCTTGACAGTGCTAATAATCCATGATATAACATTTTTTGAAAGTATTTATAGAAGGGAGCAGCCCTATGAACATAGACAGATTTACACAGAAATCAATTGAAGCTATAAATGACAGCCAGAAATTGGCTACGGAGTATGGAAATCAACTTATTACAGAGGAGCATCTTCTTCTTGCACTCTTAAGACAGGAAGATGGACTGATTCCCAGACTCATAGATAAGATGGGAATAGACAGGACATATTTTACAAATGATGCTGAGCAGATGGTAGGCGGCTTAACCAAGGTAAGCGGCGGTGAAATGTACTATTCGAGAGAGCTTAATGATCTTCTTAACTTTGCATCTGATGAAGCAAAGAAGATGAATGACGAATATGTATCAGTCGAGCATCTGTTTCTCTCTATGATTGATCATCCGGACAGCACTATTAAAAATAAATTCAAGGAATTCGGAATTACCCGGGACAGATTTCTTGAAGCCTTGTCATCAGTAAGAGGCAATCAAAATGTGACAAGCGATAATCCTGAGGATACTTATGATGCTCTTAATAAATATGGTTATGATATGGTCGAGCGTGCCCGTGACAGAAAACTCGATCCTGTCATAGGACGAGATGCAGAAATCAGAAACATAATAAGGATCCTTTCCAGAAAGACCAAGAACAATCCTGTGCTTATAGGTGAGCCTGGTGTAGGAAAGACCGCGGCAGTCGAGGGCCTGGCAGAAAGGATTGCGAGAAATGATGTGCCTGATAATCTTAAAGATAAGAGGATATTTTCGCTTGATATGTCGAGCCTTGTCGCCGGCGCAAAGTATAGAGGTGAGTTCGAGGAAAGACTTAAGGCAGTTCTTAATGAAGTAAAGAAATCCGAAGGCAATATTATCCTTTTCATAGATGAGCTTCATACAATAGTCGGAGCCGGAAATGCAGAAGGCTCAATGGATGCCGGAAATATGCTTAAGCCCATGCTTGCACGCGGCGAACTTCATTGCATAGGTGCGACTACACTTAATGAATACAGGGAATACATAGAAAAGGACTCGGCACTTGCAAGGCGTTTTCAGCCGGTTATGATAAATGAACCTACAGTTGAGGACACCATAAGTATTTTGAGAGGTCTTAAAGAAAAATATGAGATCTTCCATGGTGTAAAGATCCAGGATTCTGCTCTGGTTGCAGCAGCAGAGCTTTCTAACAGATATATTACAGACAGATTCCTTCCCGACAAGGCTATAGATCTTGTTGATGAGGCCTGTGCTTCAATAAAGACAGAGATGGATTCTATGCCCGAGGAAGTTGATGAGCTTAATCGAAAGGTAATGCAGCTCCAGATAGAGAAGAAGGCTCTCGAAAAGGAGACCGACAATCTTTCAAAAGAGAGACTTGAAGATCTTAAGAAGGAACTTGCTGACTACGAAGATAAGCTTAAGACAAAAAAGGCTGAATGGGAGAATGAAAAGAATGCGGTCTCAGGTGTATCTTCTTTAAGAGAAGAGATAGATTCTGTAAAGAGCGAGATCGAGAAAGCAAAGCAGGGCTACGATCTTAATAAGGCTGCAGAGCTTCAGTACGGCAAGCTTCCTGAACTTGAAAAACGTCTTGAAGCAGAGGAAAAAGATCTTTCAGGAAAAGATCTGTCTTTGGTACATGAGAATGTCACAGAAGATGAGATAAAAGAGATAGTTTCGCGCTGGACGGGAATACCGGTTACAAAATTGAATGAGACAGAGCGTAACAAGATACTTCATCTGGATACCGAGCTTCATAAGAGGGTAGTGGGTCAGGACGAGGCTGTAAGGCTTGTTACGGATGCTATAATTCGTTCCAGAGCCGGTATAAAGGATCCGGGCAGACCTATAGGATCATTCCTTTTCCTGGGCCCCACGGGTGTTGGAAAGACAGAATTGGCAAAGACGCTGGCTGCTACGCTTTTTGACAATGAAAATAATATGATTCGTATTGATATGAGCGAATATATGGAAAAATATTCCGTATCTCGTCTCATTGGTGCCGCACCCGGATATGTCGGATATGAGGAAGGCGGACAGCTCACAGAAGCAGTAAGACGTAAACCTTATTCTGTAGTACTTTTCGATGAAGTTGAGAAGGCTCATCCTGATGTATGGAATATACTTCTTCAAGTACTTGATGACGGCAGGATCACAGATTCACAGGGCAGGACAGTAGATTTTAAGAATACAATAATAATTCTTACTTCGAATATAGGTTCAGAGCAGTTGCTAAATGGAATAGGCGAAAACGGCGAGATAAAGAAGGAAGCTAGAGAGGCCGTAAAGAAGCAGCTCTTCATGTCTTTCAGGCCTGAATTCCTTAATAGACTCGATGAAATAATTCTTTTCAAGCCGCTTACCAAGGATAATATAGCATCTATAGTCAGTCTTCAAATGAAGGCTTTGAATAAGAGACTTGAAAATAGACAGCTTGCTGTTGAACTTACGGATTCTGCAATGAATTATGTAATTGAGGAGGGCTTCGATCCTTCATTTGGTGCGAGACCTTTGAAGAGATTCATAGAGAAAAATGTTGAGACCGTCGCCGCAAAGATAATCCTTGAAGGAAAAATAAGCGAAGGTCAGAAGATAGTGATCGATCTTATTAATGGTAAGCTTGAGGGAAGAATTGCCTGATAGCAAATACGATTTCGGTAAATAAAAAAATGCCTCACACTAAGTGAGGCATTTTCTTTCAATAAAATGCATATTTCCGGAGCCAGTCAGCCCAGATCTTGTAGCAATCTGCTTTAAGATGGATCTGATCTGATGTGTAATCAGCTATAAGATCACCATTTGAATCACAAAGAGCAGGATTGGGGTCTATGTAGAAAATATCCCTTCCATTTGCAAGTTCTGAGATTGCTTTGTTACGCTGGACAAGACTTGTATTATTATATACTCCGTCCGAGCTGCTCTTAACCTGCCCTACATGAAGTGAACCTTCAATGAAGACATAGGCATCGGGCTGGGCTTTTCTTATCATTTCGACAAGGCTTTTATAATGCTTATAGTAGCTTACTACATTGGAACCCATTTCATTGATGCCAAGAGAAATATAGATCTTTTTGTATTTGTGATTCGAAAGAACCTGGTCTATGGTTGTTGACTCATCTTCTCCATTTGCTCCATGATAATTAAGCTTCCGGGTCGGAATATTGAAGGTAGATGTTGACTCGCGGCAGAAGAAATTGGCTTTTCCTCTGAGATCTGAGAACATATAAAGACCGACAGTTCTTGAATCCCCGATTATTAGTGCGTCGGAAAAATATGAATCGTTCTTTACCTTCTTTAATTTATTAAATGTGCCGTTCGGAACGAAATCTCCTTCTGTATCGGTATTAAATACATAATTATCGTCAACAAGAAGAGACCGGTCTGCGACTCCGTAGTCTTTGGCAGGACATACGGGATTTGATGATGACTTGGGAATCCTTGAAAATTCAATGGTTGCCTGTCCTGAAGTTTCTCCCGGGGCTTCTTCAATTACATGTCCCGAAGCTTCTTTTGCAGATCCCTCTTTATTTAACTCTTCAGCTGCCTTGTTGCCAGCTTTTCTAAGTGCTGCAGGATTATTTGAAAAAGCCTTTTCCTCAGGATTTTCTTTTTGCATGCTCGTTGGAACTATTACAATTTCTTCGCCGTTCAGCTTATCTTTGATGCCGAGAAGTGAAATGGAAAAAAAGGGTTCCTTTATATTATCAACGCTGTTGAATCGCTTTAGAAATGTTTTTTTACCTATAAAACCAGTAACAGCAAGAATAATACCAAGTATAAGTATTATAGAAAAAAGAGGAGTCTTTTTTATCAGATCCGAAAGCACTCCGAAAAAGGCATTTCCGTCATCTTTTCTTGGATCATAGGGTTTATATGGTTTAGGCTCTTTTTCGCCTACACGTGATGAATACATGATTACCTCGAACTAATTTAGAAACTGAAGTACATAAATGCATTTCCAGTCTGTCCTACCGAATAGTATACGCTTATCCAGAAAAGTATAGCAAGACAGATGATGATTAATGGATTCTTACGGTGCTTTAATATGAATTTGAAGACGCCGGGAACGAGAAGAACAGCACCTGCAAGGAAATAAGGCCAGTAAGTAGCAAGATATGTAATGATATCTGTTTTCATAAGTGTCTTTCCTATTCCGAAGAAGGGGAAGAGTCGTGCAAAATAAATGCCAAGTTCACGAAGATCTGATATGGCAAATATTACCCAGGTCAGGGGAATAAGGATCAGCACATGAAGTCTGCCTATTATGGGAGCCTTTTCAAGAAGCGGCTTCGAGACGAATTTTTCCATGACTATTATGAGGCCGAGTATTAGTCCCCATAGGAGAAAATTTATATCTCCGCCGTGCCATAGACCTGTTATGGCCCAGACGATCATAAGATTAAGAATGGTTCTGGGCTTACTTCTGCGGCTTCCTCCGAGAGGAAAGTAGATATAATTCTTGAACCACTCTCCGAGTGTTGCGTGCCATCTTCTGTAGAATTCACTGACGCTCTGAGATGCATAGGGGTGGTCAAAGTTCACGATGTCATTGAATCCCAGCAGCATGCCGAGACCTGAAGCCATTAGTGAATAACCCCAGAAATCGAAATAGAGCTGGAAGGTATAAGCAAAAGCGCCGGCCCAGGCGAGGGGAGTTGATATGTTCTCATAGCCCATCTTTGAGATCTCATTCCAAAGGATTCCGATACGATCGGCAAGAAGGACTTTCATACCAATACCGAGGCAGATAAGAACTGCTCCGTTTTCTATCTTTTTAAGGGTGATCACACGGCCGTGAGGCTTATCGAAGTCTCCGTCGCTGTAACGCATGATAGGACCTTCAGCAATTTGAGGGAACATGGTGAAATATACAGCAGTTCTTATGAATGAGGGACGAAGCTTTATATAGCCTGTATAAAGATCAGCCTGATAGGATATCATCTTGAAAATATAGAAGCTTAGACCCAGAGGAAGTCCCATTGTAGTCGAATGATAAGTGATGATCTTGAAAGCGGTCAGAGTTCCGGCATCGAGAATAATAGCAGCGATAAGAGCCACTTTTCTCGCAGCAGACTTTTTAGTCCTTCTGGTCGGAGCTTCAAATTGTGCCTTAACGATCTTGTCGACTGTTGGAATAGTTTTTTCGGTTATGCCGCGTGGCGCAACCAGAACTTTCCCAAGAAAAAAATTTATCACTGTGAGTGACAGAAGCAGAATAGTAGCCCTCTTGTCTCCGTAGGCATAGAATATGATACTTCCCAGAAATAGTACATGATCTTTATATTTTTGTGGAATCAGATAATAGATAATCAGGAAAACAGGTAAAAATCGTCCTAGGAATGTTATGTCGGTAAATGTCATTTTTTTCCCCAAAACTAATGAAATATAATGTAACCATAAGAACGGAAAAATTATATCATAAAAGAAGATTTTAAAAACTAACTTTTGTCTTATATATGTAATTTTATAGAAAATTAAGAAAAACTATAGGCCGGCTCTAAAGTTTTTCCCCGGGGCTCCGATAAACTTAGTGAAAGGTTAGAAATTAAAAAATTTTTACATATATTACGGAGGGAGTGAATGACTGACCATGCGTATCGAGGCGTATAATCAAGTAGCCCAGATCTACGGGGCAAACAAGGTTCATAAGAGCCTTAACAAGGAAAAAGTAAACTCCATGGGACGTGACGAGGTCCGGATTCAGTCCACATTTGGAAAAGATCTTGAGGTAGCAAAGAATGCGGTAAAGGAAGCGCCGGATGTGAGATCTGACAAGGTAAATGATATCAAGTCAAGGATCGATGCCGGAACATATTCCGTAGATACAGGTGATTTTGCAGCTCTTTTGCTTTCTAAATTGGAAGAGCGCTGAGGATGGCAGGACTTTTATATGAGCTTATAGGCGTTATAGAGCAGGAGACTTCTGTTTATGACAAGATTTTGTCATTTAATGATGCAAAGAGACAGGCTGTAATAGACAGGAATGCCGGAGAACTCGAGAGAATAACCGGTCAGGAAGAGGGTTGTCTTTTCGATCTTCAGAAGTACGAACAGAAGCGCCTTGGGTTATTAAAGGATATGGCTGTGGTTCTCGGTCATGATGGCGAGAATATCACAGTTAATTTTATTATCGATTCATTGAAGAAACAGCCGGATGAGCAGGAGGCTCTAAAGGCTGCGAGAGATGCCCTGGTAGAGAAGGCATCCGAAGTCAGGTTCTGGAATCAGGAGAATCAGGAACTTTTAAATACGGCAATGTCAATGGTCGATTTCGATCTTAATCTGTTCAAGAGCATGAGACAGGCTCCTGAAACAGGAAATTACAATAAAAAAGCATATAATACCGGTGATCTGCTAGGAGGCAGTAGCTTCGATTCGAAGCAATGACGAGGCGAAAGGAATCCCTGCCGGGACTTAAATTCTGAGGAGTAATTATGGCAAACGGATTCGGAAGCCTTTATGTAGGTTCATCTGGCTTAAGAAGTGCACAGAACGGTCTTAATGTTCTGTCAAATAATCTTTCGAATATTGATACTGATGGTTATGTACGCCAGAAGGTAATATTCGAGGATACATATTATAATTCCTTCGCAAACGCAGCCGTTTCGACCCAGCAGACAGGTCTGGGAGTGGCGATCGGCGATGTTATACATGCGAGGGATATTTTTTTAGACGAGTCTTTCAGAAAAGAAAACGGCCGTGCGGCCTTCTATTCAGCAGGTTATGATGCAGCTCTCGAGGTTCAGACCCAGCTTCAGGAAATGAATGGCGAGGCCTTTAATACAGCTGTAACAGATCTTTATCAGGCTTTTGCCGAATATGCCAAGGATCCGAGTGATTCCGTAAATCAAAATCTTGTCATTCAGAAGGCTCAGCTTTTCATAAGCCGTGCCAAGGAAGTGAATGATGGTCTTAAGAGCTATCAGCTGACAATAAATACCAAGATCAAAAATGATATAACAAGGGTGAATGAGATAGGAAAGGAAATAGTTTCTCTGAATAAGGACATCCAGAGAATTGAAGCCGGTGATACTGATACCGCCATGGCTCTCCGTGACCAGAGAGATAAAGATCTTGATGAACTTTCCGGGCTTGCTAATATTTCCTATAAGGAAAATGTAGATGGAACCGTCTATGTGCGTCTTGAAGGATCTGAATTTATAAACGAGGCCGGCTATAACGAGATAGGCCTTAAGGAAGATGCAAATACAGGTTTTATGGATCCATATTGGATAAATCTTTCTGATCTAAGTCATGACAAATATTATTCAGTATATGATGTGGATGATATAGATCCCAGACTAAATACAGATATAGGTGAAATTAAATCTCTCTTGCTTGCCAGAGGAAAGGGAGTCGGAAATTATATTGATATGGATTCACTTTCAGAGAGTGAATATGACAAGACTCTTTCGAATTCTATCGTTCAGAATTCTCAGGCAGAGCTTGATAAGATGGTAAATACCATTGTTACAAAAGTAAATGATCTCCTGTGCCCGAATAAAGCTTATGATCCGTCAGAACATGACGGAGCTGCAACTGGAGTTGATGAAGACGGAAATGTGGTAGTGCTTGCCGGTTCGGCAATGGTTCTTGATACGGATAAAGCTTCATACGGCTCAAAGATGACACTTCCGCCTGATGAGATTTTTACAAGGGTGGGTTCAGACAGATATAAGAAAGTTACTCTTTTAAACGGAGATAATGTCTATGTATATCAGGATGAGAACATACATGATCTTTCTACCTGTTATACACTTCAGAGCCTTCAAATAAATCAGGATCTTTTAGACAATCCCAAGGAGCTTCCTCATCTCATGAAGGATGGCGGCGTCAATTATGCCGTTGGAGAAGAAGTCTATTCAATATGGGAAGTATCCGATTATACCCTTAATCCTTCAGACGAGTCGCCGACAACGCTTATGGGCTTTTATACCAAGTTCATAGGCGAGCTCGCCAGCACAGGTTCTGTTTATAAATCGACATCAAAATCGGTTGAAGGGACCAGGGACACTATTGACAGCAGCAGGCAGTCGGTCATAGGAGTAAATTCCGACGAGGAACTCACAAATATGATCAAATATCAAAACGCTTATAATGCATCAAGCCGATATATAAATGTAGTAAACGCCATGATAGAGTATCTGCTCAATTCACTGGCTTCATAAGGAGGGAAAAATGCCTTCAACTTTTTTCGGACTTTCAATTGCGGGAACCGGGCTGAATGCTTTTCAGACTTCTGTTAATACCGCAGCTAATAATATTTCAAATGCCAAGACAGAAGGTTATACAAGACAGAAAACCAATCTTTCCGAAGCCGAGGCAATAAGAACTTTTCAAAAATATGGAACAGCCGGTACAGGTGTCAGCACGGATTCGGTTACACAGATAAGAGACCAATATTATGATGAGAAGTACTGGAATAATAGGAAAAATTATGGTCAGTACAATAAACAGCTCTATTATCTGAATCAGATTCAGAATTATTACAAGGATAATTCCTCGGTCCCCGGATTTACCAGTCTTTATACAAAGATGTTTGCCGGACTTGATACATTGAAGACAAATGCAGGCGATAATTCAGTAAGAAATGAGTTCATAAGCGACGCTGATGAGCTTACTACCTATTTTAACAGTCTGGCTACCAAGCTTCAGGAACTTCAATCTTCTATAAATGATGAAATAAAGACCACGGTCGACACAATAAATGCTACTGCCGAGAAGATCGCCATATTAAATAAACAGATAAATGTGATCGAGGTAGAGGGCGGACATGCCAATGATTTAAGGGATCAGAGAGCTCTTCTTGTTGACAGCCTTTCCGAGATATTGCCTGTTACAGTAAGCGAAACAAAGGTAACAAATACCAATTATCCGGATATGTATACTGGAGCTACTAACTATTCTGTTAAGATAGCCGGAAAGTCCCTGGTTGATAATATTGAATTCACAAAGATAGAAACAAAAGTAAGAGAGCATCGTCAGAATCAATGTGATGTTGACGGACTTTATGATTTAAACTGGAGCGACACTGGAGAAACCATCAATATGAATGCTCTTAACATGAACGGAAGCTTAAAGGCCATGTTCACCTTAAGAGACGGAAATAATTCAGAAAATTTGAGAGGAATGGTTTTCTCCTCAACAAGTAATACTGTCACAATAAAGAATCCGAGCATTACAGATATTGATTATCTGAATGCACCTGAGAGCGGAGTTATCACACTTGACGGCGTTCAGTATGCTTACAGCAGTTTCAAGGCAGAAACTGATGCAGCCGGAAAGATTACTTCATTTACATTTAATCTGGAATCAGTTTTAGATTCAAAGCTTCGTGAGAAAATAAGCGGAGAAAGGGTGGATGTAGGAACTTCTCTTAATTACAAGGGGATTGCTTATTATCAAAATCAGATGAGCCTTTTCATTCGTTCTTTTTCCAAAAAATTCAATGATATTGAGCTTAAGGGAAAAACTGCTGATGGAGACAAGATGGGAGTATTCTTTACTTCTGATATGACAGATGGAAGTCAGGCCGGCTTTTCCAAGGATGTCGGGAATAATTCGACTTTTTCCAGCGGAGATGACACTTATTACAGGATGACAGCTCTTAATTTTGATGTCAGTGATAAGAGCAAGAAGGATCCCGGCTATTTCGCAACGACATATCTTAAGACTGGCGACAAAGGTTCTCAAATTGACAATGGAGTCGATGCCTATGATGCCGTTAGTGATCTTCTTAAGCTTCGAAGTGATACTAAGATCTTCAGAAACAGCGGCGGAGATGAATTTCTTCAGGTGATTTATTCGGATATAACAGTAGATACCCAGGAGTCGGATGTATTCACTAAGAATTTTAAATCCATTTCAGATTCAATAGATGAACAGCGGCAGAGCGTTTCTGGAGTAGACGAGGACGATGAGGCACTTGATCTTGTAAAATTTCAAAATGCCTATAATCTTTCTTCAAAGGCTATTCAGGTCCTTTCCGAAATGTATGACAGACTGATCACTCAGACAGGAGTCTGACAGGAAAAGAGGTAGTTTATGCGTATCACTAACAACATGATAATGAATAACGCAAATAACAATATTAATGGCGTTAAAGAGATACTCGACGAGAGAAACAAGCAGATGACGACTCAAAAGAAGATCAATCTTCCATCTGATGATCCTGTTGTTGCAGTAAGATCTCTCCGTTTTTCCACAAGTTTAGCCAAGATCGACCAATATTATGAAAAGAACATTCCTGATGCCGAATCCTGGCTTGAAGTCACAGAGACTGCTGTAAATAATATGAGAAAAAATGTCCGTGATGTTCATTCTCTCTGCACACAGGGCGCGCAGGATACTCTTACTCAGGAAGACAGAAAGACCATTCTTCAGCAGCTTGAGGCTCTGAGAGACTCCCTGTATGATTCAGGGAATTCTGATTATGCCGGAAGGACTGTTTTTACCGGATACAGAACAAACAAAACTCTTACATTCATGTCGGATGAGCCTGATACTTCTTATAATATCGAGCAGAAGATTGATGTAAATGACAAGAAAAATACCGCAAGATATTATTCGGGAATAGTAAAAACTCCGGGAAATGGCAAAGAGATACTTGCGGCAAATGATGAGACAAATTCGACTGTGACAACCGTTCAGGAAAATAGCTATGAAAGGCTTAGACTAGGCTATAAGGGCATTTCTTTTTCACATAATGGCACTGAAGTAAAAAACGGCGAAGATCTTACAGTTGGCGGAAGCATAACAGCAGATGGGAAACTGGTAAATACTGGAGATATAGCTTTTACATATCTTGATGAAAAAGGGGATCTTGAGGTCTATAATTTCCAGGGTTCTGCCAAGGTTTATGACACAGAAGCAGAATGGGAAGCTGTCAAATCACCGAAAACTGTCGGAGAAAATGATCTGATCGTCATAAAGAGCACAGGCGATGTGATTATGGGAGACAAGCTTGCGGAAGATCTTGCGGCAAAAAAGGCTGTCATGGACATAAATTATTCAAAGACAGGCTTTTCCGATGGCGAGCTTAGACCTGAATATTATTATAATTGCATGATGACGAGTGATAACGGCAAGGCTTCCAATATTCAATATGATAAATATAATGAAGACGGAAGCAGTAAGACCTATGATATCAATTATACCATCGCCGCTAACCAGGAATTAAGGGTCAATCTTGAAGCAGATCGTATATATGATTCGAGCTTCGCTAAAGATATAGATGAGATGATTAGCGCTGTCTCAATGTCAGTGAATGCCTATGACAAGGTTCAGGAACTAGAAAATATGAAGAGCCAGGAAAAATATGCGGGTTCTGATTACCAGAAGGCACTTGACAAATGGATATCTGCAGCCAATCGTGAAAAAGATTATGCAGACAGCAATCTTCAGAAGGTTTTTAATACTGAACTTGGAAAGACCACCAATTATGAGGATGATCTCAATCTTGCAATGACAGATATTGGATGCAGAAAGCAGCAGCTTGAGCTCACAAAGAAGCAAATGTCCGATCAGCAGGAGACAGTAAAGGAACTTCAATCAAAAAATGATGATTTTGATCTGTCGGAGATAGTTCAGAGATTTATAGCTGCGAGAACTGCTTATCAGTCAAGCCTTTCAGCAGCAGCCAAGCTCGGGGATGTAACTCTTCTTAATTATCTTTAATTCGGAAAAATATAGTGTATAATATTCTCAATAATAAAAGAGAGGAAATGCAATGAAAGCAGACACAAGACTTTTCGGACCAGTCGATATCGAGGATTCAAAGATATTGACACTTGATAACGGGATCATAGGATTTCCGGATCTTAAGCATTTCACATTGATTTATGATAATGAAGGCGGCAGCAAACCTTCCATCATGTGGTTCCAGTCAATGGACGAACCGGCATTTGCGATGCCTGTCATAGAACCGCAGATAGTAAAGCAGGATTACAATCCGGTTGTAAATGATGAGCTTCTTTCATCTCTTGGAGAATTCAATGATGAGGAGGTACTCGTACTTATAACGCTTAAGGTTCCTGAAGATATAACGAAGATGACAGTCAATTTGAAGGCCCCGATCATAATAAATACGGTCAATTTAAAGGCTGCTCAAATAATCGTTGAGAATGAAGACTATCCGGTTCGTTTCCCTATCTATGACATCCTTAAGAAAAATGTGCCTGATAAGGAGGAAAAATAAATGCTAGCTCTATCCAGAAAGAAAGGAGAGTCTCTGATCATTAACAATAATATCGAGATAGTTGTTCTCGAATCTCATGGTGATCAGGTGAAGCTCGGAATACAGGCGCCCAAGGACGTTCCGGTCTACAGAAAGGAAGTTTATCTTCAAATCCAGAAAGAGAATAAGGATGCGACAGACATTAACAAGATCGCAGAAGTAAAAAAACTCCTTGAAAATTAGCTTTTATTATAAAGATAGTAAAAATGCAGCATATGCTGCATTTTTTTCTTATGACCATGGACTTAATTTTTCCGCACGGCAGCCGATAGATATTATAGGAAAATAAATATAGCCAGGATGGCAATGCGCAGGGAGGGAAAAATGACATCTATTAACAGAACAGGCTCGTTCGATAATTATTCGACACAAGATGTAAGTACCAGACCGGCTGCAGCAGACGTTAGGGACAACGTTTTAAGCGTTAAGAATACAAAGAACGCAGACAACAGTCAGGATCTAAAGACGAAAGAGATAAGATCTGATACCGACTCTTATGATCAGGAGTTAAAGGCGAAAGAAGAGAAGAAGAATGCTGAGATCAGGGCAGCAGTTGATAAGATCAACAAAAGTATTCCCAATACAGAAGTAGTTTTCGGTATTCATGACAAGACAAATCGAGTGACGATAAAGATCATTGATAAAGACAGCAAGAAAGTAATCAGGGAATATCCTCCGGAAAAGACATTGGATATTATAGCCAAAGTCTGGGAGATGGCAGGGATATTGGTTGATGAGAAGAGATAAGGAGAAAGATTATGTCTTCACCTATAAGGATGACCGGACTTGTGAGCGGACTTGATACAGAATCTATAGTTTCTGCTCTGGTTTCCAATTACAGTTCTAAAGTAGACAAATACAAGAAGGCCCAGACTAAGCTGTCATGGACACAGGATGCCTGGAAAGAAGTAAATACAGAGGTTTACAGTCTTTATACAAATGTAAGTAATTTGAGATTTTCAGCTGCATATAATCTCAAGACTTCAACTGTTTCAGATAAAACAAAAGTAAGTGTTACAACAAGTAATACTACTGCTATTGGAACTCATACGCTTGAAATCAAGGCACTCGCCAAGAGCAAATACGTGACAGGTTCCAGGATAAAGTCAAATTCCGATGACGGAAAGGTAACTTCAACAACGAAGATCTCTGAACTTCTTCAAGGAGTATCAAAGGATTCTTCGGGAGAAATATCTTATTCTGACAGCCCTGTTTTTACTGATGGCGGAAAAATCCTGGTAAAGTCAAATACTTCTGATAAGGGCACTTATATCGACATTAATAAGGATATGACAGTTGCGGGATTTGTTGCCAAGCTTAATTCAGCAGGAGTTCAGGCTAATTTTGACGAAGCCAATCAAAGGATCTTTATTAGTTCTGCAAAGAGCGGAGAAAAAAATGCTTTTTCCATTCAGGCTGTTGATGCTGATGGAAATGAAGACAGCAGCGGAGAATCCTATAAGGCCATAAGCGCTCTGGGATTTGGAAGCCTTAAAACTTCTATAGATGCGAGCGATGCCGAGATACTTCTCGATGGAGAGACATATAAAGCTGCCTCGAACTCGATTACAGTTAACGGGCTGACTATTAATGCTCATGGACTTACAAGTGATCCCGTGACAATAACGACAACAACTGATGTCCAGGGGCTTTATGATAAGATAAAGGATTTTTTTACTCAATATAATAATGTCATCAATGATCTGAATTCGAGATATAATGCTGATTCTGCAAACGGATATGAGCCTCTTACAGATGAAGAAAGAACGGCTATGGGTGAAACCACAGCAAATAAGTACGAGGACAAGATCAAGACTTCACTTTTGAGAAGAGATTCTACGCTTGACGGACTTATGTCAGCTATGTCACGTTCTCTTTCAAAATCATATACAATAAATGGCAAATCTTATTCGCTTACTGATTTCGGGATCCATACACTGGGCTATTTGAATGCAGCCAAGAACGAGGAATATGCTTATCATATAGACGGCGATTCTGATGATTCAACTGTAAGTTCAAAAAAAGACAAGCTCATGCAGGCTCTTACAGAAGATCCTGATACAGTAATGGAAGTAATGAAGCAGGCTGCTTCGTCTCTCTATTCAGAACTTGATACAAAGATGAAGAGTACAACATTAAGTTCTGCTTATACGGTTTACAATGATAAGGAGATGACAAGCGAATATAACAACTATACATCCCTTATAAAGGAATGGCAGCAAAAACTCGAAGACCAGGAGGACTATTATTACCAGAAGTTTTCAAAGATGGAATCTTCTCTTTCGCAACTTAACAGTACTCAGTCTTCACTGAGCGGTTATTTTTCATCATAGATCCGGGCTTGACCCGAAATAATCAGGAGGCAATTTATGAACCAGGCTGATGCTTACAGCGCATATAGAACTAGCAAAGTGATGACAGCTACACCTGCGGAACTTACACTTATGCTCTATGATGGTGCTATCAGATTCTGCAACATCGCAATTCAGGGGATTGAAGAAAAAAATATTCAAAAAGCCCATGACAACATAAGAAAATGTGATAGGATAATCGAGAATTTTCAGCTTACTCTTAATGATAAATATGAGATCTCAAATGATTTTGAGAATGTATATACTTATATAAGACAGCGTCTCTCATGGGCAAATGTTAAGAAAGACGCCGATATATTGAGAGAGGTGGATGAACATCTTCATACTTTAAGAGATACCTGGAAAGAAGTAATGAAGAAGACAAATAACGGAAATGATGTAGCTTAAATGTCAGATATGAACTATGTGATAATGCTTCGAGAAAGCCTGGAGAAAAAGATCGAGGTTTTAAAGGAGATTGAAAAGGCAAATGAAGATCAAAGAAAGGTTCTTCTTGATCCCATGGCTACTCCTGATGATCTTCACAATTCAGTAGAGAGAAAAGATAAGCTTATTGATGCCCTTAATAAACTTGACAATGGCTTTGATGAGCTCTATAAGCGCGTTCGCAGAGAGATTTCCGAGAACAAAGAACTTTATGCTGACGAGATCATAAAAATGAAAGAATTGATCCCGAGAATCTCAGATCTTTCGGCAACTCTTCAGGCAGAAGAGCTAAGGAACAAGGATCTTGCGGCTGCCAAATTCTCCAGCATCAGATCTCAAATCGCCAAGGTCAATAAAAACCGGGCTGCAGTAGGTTCATACTATAAAAGCATGGAGAAGATCAATTTGATAGATCCGCAATTTGTGGACAAGAAAAAATAGATCCTTGTGCCTGCGAATATAGTTTTGTGAATGAATAAGAGATATTAAAGCAAACATACTAAAAAGAGCGGTCGGAAGTGATATGTACCCTCCTTACTGAACTTTACATTGTCCAGTAAAGAAGGTACATATCACATATTCCGACCGCTTTTCTAGTTGATGATCGATCAAAGTGCCGCATCAACAAGAAGCCCGGAATAAATGCTTTCGGCATAGGGAGCGTTGAAAGTATGTCCTGGATTCTTGTATTCGACGACCTTTTTATCTACATAACGCATAGGATTAAGAGAGATCTTGTCGGCTTCTCTTGAGAGAGCATTCTTGAATTCGTCCAGAGCTTTGTAGATCATTTCACGACTGCCGCCATTTATTTCTTCTTCGAGTTTATCTTTGTCAAGAAAGAGATGACCATCTTCTTGGCTCTTGATACCGGCCTTAGAAAGATTTGTGGCCTTTGTCTGGTAGAGTGAATTGACTTCATTATAAAGACGATTGTAACCACCGATCTTTGAATAATTTTCACCCAGAGTCAGCATTGAATTATAAGAAGATAACATCTTGGCTATATTATCCGAAATGGATTCAACATCAGTCTTGAAACCAATAACGACTTCACTATTGCTTTTCTTAAGGTCGATCTTGAAACTGTTATTTACCGTAAATTCGTTTGAAAGAGAAGTGTGTTTCTTGCCGTTTATGGAAAAAACAGCATTCTCGGCCGGTTTGCTTACATGGTCAATTCCCAGGGCGCGGACTTCGTTCCATGAAAGTCCTGATTGGATCTTGAAAATATAATTCTCGTCGTCCTTAAGACCAGTATCAGTTGATGTGATCTTTAAAGCATGGCTGCTGTCCTTGCCATCCGATATCAATTCAGCATTGATTCCGACGTTCGATCTGTTGATAAGCCTTTGAATCTTTTTCAGGATCTCAAAATTGGTTTCGTCACCATCTATATTGAGCTGAAATTCATAAGAATTTGCTGAAGTATCAAGGTCAAAGGAAAAATTACCTTCTTCAAGATCATGACCATCGTCCTTAAGGAAATTTCCAATATTTATTTGAGGACCGGCAAGCTTTTCAATGCCAAGAGTGAATCTGGCTGAAGTATCAGCTGTGTTTTCATCACCAATGAATTCAACTGCTACAGAATCGGGATCTGAAGATACAGCAGTCTTTCTGTCAAAAACACTTTCAGCACTTGTACCTGTAAGATAGGAAGCAAGATTCTTTGTGCGTCTTGCGTTTTCCTTGAGATCTATTACGAATTTTTCCAGATCCTCATTAACATCGATTTTATATAGAGGTTCTTCGCGATTTTCTTTGACGATCTTATTGTAGAGCTCACGAAGCTCGCTTTTTTTGTGGGATTCGTAGCGGGAGGAAGAGCTGGTATGTCCATATGTGGTTAAATAATAATTGAATATGCCATCTATTGCAGACATAAGACTTCCTCCTTCCTCCGTGAAGATTAGAATTATCCTTAATAAAAGATATAGATATGAAATATAATATCACTTAATAAAAAAAGAATACAGCAGATATTATATTACCATTCAACGTTTATATCGGTATAATAAAAGCATAAATTAATATTTCATACTTTTTTTAATCACTATTTTGTCAAAGATATTGACAGGACTGTCTCTCGTGTGATAATGTAAAACGGCGATGGAAGAAAGGTCTTTTTTTTATGCTCAAAAATAAGAAGAAGACCGAGAATAAGAAACAGTTGGAGGTGGAAGTTGTGCGTACAAAGATAACATTGGAATGTACCGAGTGCAAGCACAGGAATTACAATCTTACCAAAGAGAAACGTAACCATCCTGAAAGAATGGAAGTTCGTAAGTATTGTCCATTCTGCAGAAAGCACACTTTACATAAGGAAACGAAGTAAAGGAGCTTGATATGGCAAAAGAAGGCAAGAAGACAATGTCTGACAGGATAAAGGGACTTAAGACCGAATGGTCTAGGATCACTTTTCTGGGGAGAAATACAGTAATAAGGCAGACGACTGCTACTGTTATTGTTTCTCTTGTACTTGGACTTGTGATCGCTGTCCTTGATATGCTTTTCAAGCATGGCGTGGATATTCTGGTAAATCTGTAACGGAGGCTGTTTTTCTATGGCAGATGCTAAGTGGTATGTTGTTCATACATATTCTGGTTATGAAAATAAAGTAAAGACCAATATAGAGAAGACGATCGAGAACAGACATCTCGAGGATCAGATTCTTGAAGTCAGGGTTCCCATGATCGATGTCATGGAGCTCAAGAACGGAGCAAGGAAGCAGGTATCTCATAAAATGTTTCCCGGCTATGTTCTTATAGATATGATCATGAACGACGAAACATGGTATGTCGTCAGAAATACAAGAGGCGTGACGGGGTTCGTAGGACCGGGAAGCAAGCCGGTTCCCCTTACCGATACCGAGATGAGATCTCTGGGAATTCGTGAGGGGGCTGAGATCAAGGCAGACTTTGGCGTAGGTGATACAGTAACTGTGATCGGTGGAGTCTGGAAAGATACAGCTGGAGTTATTCAGGAAATGAACCCTGGTAAGCAGACCGTTACAATCAATGTCGAGCTCTTCGGCAGAGACACACCCGTAGAAATCTCTTATGCGGATGTGCGTAAGGAAGACTGATTTAATTAGGAGGAAATATAATGGCAAAGAAGATTGAAGGCTATATAAAGCTTCAGATTCAGGCCGGCAAAGCAACACCGGCACCGCCTGTAGGACCTGCACTTGGCCAGCATGGCGTGAATATCGTTGAATTCACAAAGCAGTTCAACGCAAAGACTGCACAGATGGGAGATACTATCGTTCCTGTTGTAATCACAGTATACCAGGACAGAAGTTTCAGCTTCATAACAAAGACTCCTCCTGCAGCAGTTCTTATAAAGAAGGCAGCAAACCTTCAGAAAGCTTCAGGAGAACCTAACAAGACTAAGGTCGGCAAGATCACAAAGGCTCAGCTTAAAGAGATAGCAGAGACAAAAATGCCGGATCTTAATGCAGCTACTGTTGAGGCAGCAATGTCTATGGTAGCCGGAACAGCCCGTTCTATGGGCGTTGAAGTAGTAGACTGATTCCATCGCATAAACCAGTAACTGACAAAAGTGGGAGAGGTTATACCTCATATAGACCACAGGAGGAAAAGAATGAAACACGGAAAGAAATATCAGGATGCCGTTAAGGCTTATGATAAATCAAACTTTTTTGACGTTCCCGAAGCTATTTCTCTTGTAAAGAAGAATGCTACAGCCAAATTCGATGAGACAATTGAACTTCATATTCGTACAGGCTGCGACGGACGTCATGCAGATCAGCAGATAAGAGGCGCTGTTGTCCTTCCTAATGGTACAGGAAAGAAAGTAAGAGTTCTTGTATTTGCAAAGGGACCTAAGGCTGATGAGGCTGAGGCAGCTGGAGCTGATTATGTTGGAGCTGAGGATCTTATGACAAAGATCCAGGGCGGATGGTTTGATTTCGATGTTGTAGTAGCTACACCCGATATGATGGGTATTGTAGGACGTCTCGGACGTGTACTCGGACCTAAGGGATTAATGCCTAACCCTAAGTCTGGAACTGTTACTATGGACATCACAAATGCAGTTAAAGAGATTAAAGCTGGAAAAGTTGAATACAGACTTGACAAGGCTAATATCATCCATGCTACGATCGGAAAGGCTTCCTTCACAGAAGAGCAGTTAACAGCCAACTTCCAGACATTAATCAATGCAATCATAAAGGCTCGTCCTTCATCACTTAAGGGACAGTTTATAAAGAGCATTACTCTTGCTCCTACAATGGGACCCGGAGTCAAGCTCAACCCTTCAAAGCTTCAGGGCGAGAACGCTTAAGTATTGACATTGATATAGATTTGTAATAAAATACCCTATATCTACCGAAGACAGCAGGTGCTGTAAGCATAAATCCTGCCGAGGTTATACAGATTATGATCGTATTCCTCTCTGCCATTCGGTAGAGAGGATTTTTTATAAAAATAATTAAGGAGGTAATAAACAGTGGCAAAAGTTGAATTGAAGCAGCCTGTAGTTCAGGAGATCGCTGAAAATATCAAAGATGCCCAGTCTGTTGTTGTAGTCGGATATTCAGGAATTACTGTTGAGCAGGATACAAAGCTCCGCAAGAGCCTGAGAGAAGCCGGAGTTACCTATAAGGTCTACAAGAACACAATGCTTAATTTTGCATTCAAGGGCACTGACTGCGAGGAACTTTCTGATGCACTTAAGGGATCAAGCGCCATCGCCGTTTCAAAGGACGATGCAACAGCTCCTGCAAGAATCATTGCTGAATGTGCAAAGGATGCTCCCTCACTCGTTATGAAGAAGGGCATTGTTGAAGGAAAGGTTTGCGATACAGCAGAGCTTGAACTCATTTCAAAGGTACCTTCAAGAGATGTTCTTCTTGGAAGACTTCTTGGATCTATCCAGTCTCCTGTTACAAATTTCGCTCGCGTATTAAAGCAGATCGCAGAGAAATCCGGAGATGGCGCAGAAACTGCAGAGGCAGCTCCTGCTGAAGAAGCATAATAGATAATATTTTGTATTTTTACCGGAGAAAGACCGGAAATTGTTATTAAAATTGGAGGAAAAAATCATGGCAAAGATGACTACAGATGAATTTATCGCTGCTATCAAAGAACTTTCTGTTCTTGAACTTAATGATCTTGTAAAGGCTTGCGAGGATGAGTTCGGCGTTTCTGCTTCAGCAGGTGTTGTTGTTGCTGCAGCTGGTGCTGCTGCTCCTGCCGCTGAGGAGAAGGACGAATTCGACGTAGAGCTTACAGAAGTAGGCTCAGCTAAGGTTAAGGTTATTAAGGTTGTTCGTGAAGCTACAGGCCTCGGACTTAAGGAAGCTAAGGATCTTGTTGATTCTGCTCCCAAGGTTGTTAAGGAAGGTGCTGACAAGGCAACAGCTGAAGATCTCAAGGCTAAGCTTGAGGAAGCAGGAGCTAAGGTCACACTTAAGTAATTGTCTGTATTTCAAGAGGGGAGAGAGCTCGGAACATACTGTTCCGGGCTCTTTTTATATAATAATAAAAAAGTCTTGACTTTTTTATTGACATCTGCTTGACATTTCTAGTATACTATACGTTGCTTTACTATCGATTGGTATGCAAAAAAATGCATAAATCCTTGAAAATAAAGCATTTCATCATGTAACTATTGTAGTTTACGAGAGGTGGAACGTAAATGGATGAACATATTATGCGTCCGGTGAAATCAGGGAGGGGCATGCGAATGAGTTTCGCACGTCACAAGGAAGTCCTTGAAATGCCGAATTTCATCAAGATCCAGAAAGATTCTTACAACTGGTTTCTTGAAGACGGCTTGAGAGAGGCTTTTGATGACATCAATCCCATAACTGATCACAACGGAAAACTTAGTCTGGAATTTACTGATTTTAAACTGTGCAGGGATGAGGTCAAGTATACCATTCCGGAGTGCAAGGCCAGAGACGCTACTTACGCCGCACCTCTTAAAGTAAAGGTCAGACTCTACAACAAGGAAACTGACGAGATAAATGAGCAGGAGATCTTCATGGGAGATCTTCCTATCATGACAGATACCGGTACTTTTGTTATAAATGGTGCTGAGAGAGTTGTAGTAAGTCAGCTCGTTCGTTCGCCTGGAATTTATTTTCTTATTGATCACGATAAGGTCGGTAAGGAACTTTTTTCCGCACAGGTTATACCTACAAGAGGAGCCTGGCTGGAATATGAAACAGATTCAAATGATATCTTCTATGTAAAGGTTGATAGAACAAGAAAGGTTCCTGTTACTTCTTTCTTAAGAGCAATGGGACTTGGAACAAATCAGGAGATCATTGATGTTTTCGGCGAAGAGCCAAAGATCCTTGCTACTTTTGCCAAAGATCCGACTATCACTGAAAAGAGCCCTAATGGTTCTTATGAGGGAGGACTTCTCGAATTATACAGAAAGATCCGCCCGGGCGAGCCTTTGAATGTAGATAGCGCAGAGAATCTTATTAATGGGATGCTCTTTGATATCAGAAGATATGATCTTTCAAAGGTCGGAAGATATAAATACAACAAGAAGCTTGCTTTCTGGAATCGTATTGCCGGACAGAAACTTGCTGAGGATGTTGTAGATCCCGAAACAGGAGAAATTCTTTTCGAAGCAGGTACTATTCTTACAAGAGAGACAGCTGATCAGATTCAGAATGCTGCTGTTCCCGCAGTCTGGATTCAAACTGATGAGAGAAACGTAAAGGTTCTTTCTAATATGATGGTCAAGCTTTCAGACTATGTTAAGTTTGACGAAGATGCTTCTAAAGCTAAAGAAGAGAGAAAGGCCCTCGGAATTTCTGAACCTCTCGTATATTATCCTGTATTAAAGGAGATTCTTGATGAAGGCCTTGAGGGCGATGACCTTTACGATGCGCTTAAACGTCATGCAAAGGAACTTGTTCCAAGACATATTACGAAGGAAGACATTTTTGCATCCATTAATTATATGATGCATCTTGAGTGGGGAATCGGATTCAAGGATGATATAGATCATCTTGGAAACAGACGTATCCGTGCTGTCGGAGAACTCCTTCAGAATCAATATAGAATAGGTCTTTCCAGAATGGAACGTGTAGTCAGAGAGAGAATGACTACACAGGATATAAGCGGAGTTGCAAATGCCGCAAAGAATCTTATTAATATTAAACCTGTAACTGCAGCAGTAAAGGAGTTCTTCGGATCTTCACAGCTGTCACAGTTCATGGATCAGAATAATCCTCTTGGTGAGCTTACTCATAAGAGAAGACTTTCTGCTCTTGGACCCGGAGGTCTTTCAAGAGACAGAGCCGGATTTGAGGTAAGAGATGTACATTACACCCATTATGGACGTATGTGCCCTATCGAGACACCTGAAGGCCCTAACATCGGTCTTATTAACTCACTTGCTTCTTATGCTAGGATCAATGAGTATGGTTTTATCGAGGCACCTTATCGCATAATCGACAGATCTGATCCCAAAAATCCTCGTGTAACTAATGAGACAAGATATCTTGCCGCTGATGAAGAGGATGATTACCATATAGCACAGGCTTCAGCCGAACTGGATGAAGAAGGCCATTTTATTAATGATACAGTCTCAGGACGTTTTAGAGATCAGACATCGTCATTTGATAAGACAATGTTTGAATATATGGATGTATCTCCGAGAATGGTATTCTCGGTTGCTACAGCCCTGATTCCTTTCCTTCAGAACGATGATGCCAACCGAGCTCTCATGGGCTCAAATATGCAGCGTCAGGCAGTTCCTCTTCTTACTACAGAAGCACCTGTTATTGGAACAGGAATGGAACCTAAGGCAGCTGTTGACTCAGGAGTTACAGTTGTTGCAAAGCATTCTGGAATTGTAGAACGTTCAGAATCCAACCATATCCTGATAAGAACTGATGATGGTGAAATGGATGAATACTTCCTTCAGAAATTCGTTCGTTCGAACCAGTCAAACTGCTATAACCAGAGGCCTATAGTATTCAAGGGTGACAGGGTTGAAGAAGGCGATGTTATTGCTGATGGAGCTTCAACTTCCGGCGGAGAGCTTTCACTTGGCAAGAATCCTTTGATCGGATTTATGGAATGGGAAGGATATAATTACGAGGACGCCGTTCTTCTTTCAGAAAAACTCGTTCAGAAAGATGTCTATACTTCCATCCATATGGAAGAATTTGAGACAGATGCCAGAGATACAAAGCTTGGACCTGAAGAGATCACGAGAGATGTTCCTGGTGTAGGAAATGATGCTCTTAAGAACCTCGACAAGAATGGTGTTATCCGCATCGGAGCTGAAGTTCGTGCAGGAGATATTCTTGTCGGCAAGGTAACTCCAAAGGGTGAAACGGAGCTTACACCTGAGGAAAAACTTCTTCGTGCGATTTTCGGTGAGAAGGCAAGAGAAGTAAGAGATACAAGCCTTAAGGTTCCTCATGGAGAATATGGTATTGTTGTAGATGCCAAGGTATTTACAAGAGAAAATGGCGATGAGCTTGCTCCTGGAGTAAACAAGTCGGTAAGAATTTATATAGCTCAGAGAAGAAAAATCTCTGTAGGTGATAAGATGGCCGGACGTCACGGAAACAAGGGTGTCGTTTCACGTATACTCCCTGTTGAGGATATGCCTTTCCTTCCTAACGGAAGACCTCTTGATATCTGCCTTAATCCGCTCGGCGTACCTTCCCGAATGAATATAGGACAGGTCCTGGAGATCCATTTTTCACTTGCTGCCAAGGTACTTGGCTTTAACATTGAATCACCTGTATTTGATGGAGCTACAGAGGAAGATATTGGAAATCTTCTTGAGATGGCAAATGATTATGTCAATACATCATGGGAAGATTTCGAGAATAAATATAAAGACGCTGTAAATCCTGAAGTTATCCAATATCTCTATGATCACAGAGATCACAGAAAGGAATGGGCCGGAGTCAAGATTTCCAGAGACGGAAAGGTTCAGCTTCGTGACGGACGAACAGGAGAAGAATTCTACGGCAGGACCACAATAGGACATATGCATTATCTGAAACTTCACCATCTTGTCGATGATAAGATCCATGCACGTTCTACAGGCCCGTACTCACTTGTTACACAGCAGCCTCTTGGAGGAAAAGCTCAATTCGGAGGACAGCGTTTCGGAGAAATGGAAGTTTGGGCTCTTGAGGCTTATGGTGCAGCTTATACACTTCAGGAGATCCTTACAGTCAAGTCTGATGATGTTGTCGGACGTGTCAAGACATATGAAGCAATAATTAAGGGTGAGAACCTTCCGAAGCCGGGAATCCCCGAGTCGTTCAAGGTACTTCTTAAGGAACTTCAGGCACTTGCACTTGATATCACTCTGCTTGATGAAAACGGAAGAGAAGTCAAGCTCAAGGATACATCCGAGTATGAAAATACGGATTACAATTCAGTACTCCGTGATGATAAGAACTATGCTTTTGAAGCAGATGAGGTCTTTGCAAAGCATGGATATAGCATTTCTAAGAGAAATGAAGAAACCGGAGAGTTCGAGAATGAGGAATCGTCAGTTGATGATAAGTCAGAAGCAGACGATGATCTGTTCATGAACCCAGATGACATGGACGAAGAGTAACAGAAGGGAGTTCTATCAATGCCGGATAGAAATAACAATGAAGTGAACGACGGAGTGTCATTTGACAGTATAAGAATCGGTCTCGCTTCTCCAGACAAGATCAGAGAATGGTCTTATGGAGAGGTTAAAAAGCCCGAAACGATCAACTACAGAACGCTGAAGCCTGAAAAGGACGGACTGTTTTGCGAGAGGATATTTGGGCCGACCAAAGACTGGGAATGCCACTGCGGGAAGTATAAGAAGATTAGATATAAGGGAGTTGTCTGCGACCGCTGCGGAGTTGAAGTAACAAAGGCATCTGTAAGACGTGAAAGAATGGGTCACATCGAACTTGCCGCTCCTGTATCACATATCTGGTATTTCAAGGGAATACCTTCGAGAATGGGTATCATTCTCGATATCTCACCCAGAGTTCTGGAAAGAGTACTCTATTTTGCAGCATATATTGTTCTGGATCCGGGAGAGACTCCCCTTCAATACAAGCAGGTTCTTTCAGAAAGCGAATTTGCTGATGCAGAAGAACAGTATGGAGCAGGCTCTTTCAGAGCAGGAATGGGCGCAGAGAGCGTAAAGGAACTGCTTGAAGCTATCGACCTTGACAAGGACTCAGCTGAATTAAAGGCTGAACTTGCTGATGCAACAGGTCAGAAGAGAGCTAAGATCATAAAAAGGCTTGATGTTGTGGAATCATTCAGAAAATCTGGAAACAGACCTGAATGGATGATCCTTACAGTTATTCCTGTGATCCCGCCTGACCTTCGTCCTATGGTTCAGCTTGATGGCGGTAGATTCGCTACATCTGATCTTAATGATCTTTATAGAAGGATCATAAACAGAAATAACCGACTCAGAAGGCTTATGGAATTAAGAGCTCCTGAGATCATAATAAGAAACGAAAAGCGTATGCTTCAGGAAGCCGTTGATGCTCTTATTGATAACGGCAGAAGAGGAAGAGCGGTCACAGGACCTGGAAACAGGCCTTTAAAGTCTCTTTCAGACCTGCTCAAGGGAAAGTCGGGACGTTTCCGTCAGAACCTGCTTGGAAAGCGTGTTGACTATTCAGGACGTTCTGTTATCGTTGTCGGACCTGATCTTAAGATCTGGCAGTGCGGTCTTCCTAAGGAAATGGCACTTGAACTTTTCAAGCCTTTCGTTATGAAGGAGCTTGTTCAGAATGGAACAGCTCATAACATAAAGAATGCAAAGAAAATGGTAGAACGCGTTGATCCGGCAGTCTGGGATGTACTCGAAGATGTCATCAAAGGTCATCCGGTAATGCTGAATCGTGCGCCTACACTTCATAGACTTGGTATCCAGGCATTCGAACCTATCCTTGTAGAAGGAAGAGCTATAAGGCTTCATCCTATGGTATGTATGGCCTATAATGCCGATTTCGATGGAGACCAGATGGCTGCCCATCTTCCTCTTACTCAGGAAGCGCAGGCGGAATGCCGCTTTATGCTCCTTTCTCCAAACAACCTTCTTAAGCCTTCAGATGGTGGAGTTGTATCAGTTCCTTCACAGGATATGGTACTGGGTATCTATTATCTGACCCAGCAAAGAGATGGAGAGCCCGGAGAAGGCAAGATCTTCAAGAATATGGATGAAGCATTGATGGCCTGGTATAATCATGTCATCACACTTCAGGCAAAGATCAAGGTAAGAGTTACAAAAACTCTAAAAGATGGAAGCGAAAAAACTGGAATTATTGATACTTCACTCGGTAGAATGATTTTTAATTCGATAATCCCTCAGGATCTTGGATTTGTAGACAGATCTGATCCTGCAAATGATCTCAAGCCTGAAATTGATTTTCTTGTAAAGAAGAAAGATCTCAAGGCTATTCTTGAGCATGTTATCCGTATCCATGGAGCAACAAAAACAGCTGAGACGATCGATGAGATTAAGAGAATAGGTTACAAATATTCAACACTTTCGGGAATAACCGTTTCTATTTCTGATATGACTGTACCTCCTCAGAAGCCTGAGCTTATAGCTGAAGCTGAGAAGAAAGTGGCTGGCATTACCAGAAAGTACAAGAGAGGTATGCTTACCGATGAAGGCCGTTACAAGGAAGTCATCGAAACCTGGAAGAAGACTGATGAAGAACTTACAAAGGATCTTCTTGAAGGACTCGATAAATACAATAACGTATTCATGATGGCTGATTCAGGAGCCCGTGGTTCTGATAAGCAGATCAAGCAGCTTGCCGGAATGCGTGGACTTATGGCCGATACACTTGGCCGTACTATCGAGCTTCCTATCAAGTCAAACTTCCGTGAAGGACTTGATGTACTTGAATATTTCATGTCAGCTCATGGAGCCAGAAAGGGACTTTCAGATACAGCCCTTAGAACAGCCGACTCAGGATATCTGACAAGACGTCTCGTTGATGTTTCTCAAGAGATGATCATCAGAACAAAGGACTGCGTTTCGCCTGGTGAAGAGATCCCGGGAGAATATGTTTCAGCTCTTCAGGATGGAGACGATGTCATTGAGTCTCTTGAAGAGAGAATTATAGGAAGATATTCTTGCTATGATATCAAAAATGCAGCCGGAGAAGTTATTGTACAAAAGAATCATATGATCACTCGTGCAAGGGCCGAACGCGTCGTTAAGGAGGGTATAGATCCAGATACAGGAGAGATCCTTAAGAAGGTAAAGATCAGAACTATACTGAACTGCCGTGCTAAAGATGGTGTATGCGCTAAGTGCTATGGTATGAACCTTGCAACAGGGATGCCTGTTCAGACAGGTGAAGCAATCGGTATTATAGCCGCTCAATCTATCGGTGAGCCTGGTACACAGCTTACAATGCGTAACTTCCATAATGGTGGTGTTGCCGGATCTGATATTACACAGGGTCTTCCTCGTGTCGAGGAACTTTTTGAGGCAAGACGTCCCAAAGGTCAGGCCATCATAACAGAGATCCCCGGCAAAGTAGAGATCAAAGAAACAAAGAAGAAGAGAGAGATAGTAGTTACTAATCCGGAAGATGCTGAATCGAAGACTTATCTCATTCCTTATGGTTCACATATAAAGGTGAAGGATGGTCAAATGCTTTCAGCCGGTGAGCCTTTGACAGAAGGATCCCTCTATCCTCAGGATATCTTGAGAATAAACGGCGTAGGAGCTGTACAGGATTATCTGCTTCAGGAAGTACTTCGTGTTTATCGCCTTCAGGGTGTTGATATCAATGATAAGCATATTGAGGTTATCGTTCATCAGATGCTTAGAAAGGTGAAGATAGAAAAAGAAGGAGATTCTTCTTATCTTCCTGGAGAGCTTGTTGACAAGCTTGAGCTTGAAGCTGAAAATAAGAGGCTTGTTGAAGAAGGAAAGGAACCTGCAACTGCAATCCAGATCCTTCAGGGAATCACAAAAGCTTCACTGGCAACAGATTCATTCATGTCAGCTGCTTCATTCCAGGAGACGACAAAGGTTCTTACCGAAGCCGCAATAAAGGGTAAAGTTGATCATCTTGTAGGTCTTAAAGAAAATGTAATCATTGGACAGCTTATCCCGGCTGGAACAGGAATGAAGATGTATAGAAATACTCATCTTTCAACCGATTACAATGAGGAGATCAGAAAGAAAGCTGAAGAAGCCAGAAAAAAGGCTGAAGAAAAGGCGAGAGAAGAGGAAAGAAAAGCTTCTCGTTCTCAGAGAAGAAGCAGGAGCGAGTCTGATGATATCGCAGAATCAGCTGAAGATCTGAACGAGATAAAGAACGGCGAAGAATAATTTTTTTCCGAATCATTTAATAAAAAAACAGGACCCGATGATGCTAACACCATATAAGGATATAAAACACAACTAACGGGCATTGGCAAAGGCAAAAGCCAGCGTTGGGAGCGAAAACGCTTCTTACGCTGGCTTTCTTTCTGTCAAAATATAAAATCGCACATTCGCAAAGAGAGAAATCCTTTGCTACACTTTAGGCGAAGGAGGCAAAAAATATGCGAAGTCAGAAATACTACATAGCGATTGACGAGAAGGAACGAAGGATTATTCTCAATGCCCTGAACGAATTGCGGAACAGGCTGCTTGCAGAGGGAAGATATACTGATGCGGTAGATGATGTTCTAATCAAAGTAGTCAACGCACCAATCAGGAAATTCAAAATCAAGATTACGGAGGGTTAAGATTATGGAGAAAAGTTTATTTGAGCAGATGGGCGGTACATATTCAAAGGTTGGAGATTATTCTTTGCCTAATCTCCTGTTGCCCCAAGAGGAAACCAAGCCAATCGGCTTATGGGGGCAGCGTCACGCAAGGTATTTGAAACGAAGTCACAAGGTTTTGTATATGAACCTGCTGACAAGCGGCAGGCTGAACAATTACCTTGCCGATATTGATGAACAAGCGGCGGATATGTTTCTTCGGCTGGTAAAGCAAATGGCAGAACGGGAAAATATCACGGAGCAATTAAAAACTGAAAATCAAATGCTTTGGATTGGAAGAATGAACGAGATAAGGGCAAGGGCAAGAGAAATCGTAAACGCTGAACTGATTTACAGCTAATCAAATGTAACGCTTATAATCTCAGAAATGCGGTGGGCAGGAATAACTACTTGCCCGCCGTATTTCGTATGCAAAAAAACTTAAAACAGGCGTTTTTGACAAGTAAAATCGTTACATTACAGAAATGGAAATCAGCAGAGCGGCTTCAAAAATAAAGCCAACGCTTTACAATCCGTTGAATTTTCAGGCAAGATGTGCTATACTAAGTCGATAGCAAACGGTTTTCTGCCGGTATTGCTTCTGACAGCCAAACTATTCTCAAGAAACGAGGAAACGGGTATGACAGTAAGCTATAAAAAACTTTGGAAATTACTCATTGATAAAGATATGAAGAAGAAAGACCTTGAAAAAGCGGCGGGAATTAGCAACTATGTCATTTCAAAGATGAACAAGGGTGAAAACATCACAGTTGATATTGTGGGAAAGATTTGCAGCGCATTGGACTGTACGCCCAACGACATCATGGAATTTTACGATGACAGCAAGTAAGGGAGATTGTTGAAGTGAACACGATTTTAACTAAGATCACGCAGGGCGTGAATTTAAATAAAGAAAGAACACCTTACATATATGCAGTTGCCCTTATGGGACTGTTTACCTTCCTGTTTTTGGGTGCGGAATATTTATTTGTGGATGTACTTTCCCATATCGTATCGGAGGACAGAACCGTGCTGGCGCAAAATTATGCGTTGGGCATCAGCGCAGCAGGCTTTGCACTATATCCGCTGTTCAACCGTTTTTGCAAAGACCGGCTGAAAGCAGTATGCTCCGTTATCATCGGTTTTTTGTCTGTTTTGTGTCTTGTTTTCATCTGTTCGGGGACGGCTTATACAGCCATTTTCGCAACAGGGCTTGTTTTATTTCTGTTGCTCGGTTTGGTCGGCAGCGGTGTTTTTTATGTTTCTATGCGTATGATGAAAACGGACAAGTACTTAGCGAGATCTGTAGGGATTTCCTATGCGTTGGGTATCCTGCTCCAGTTTGCAAACAACAACCTTGTCCGTTCGGATACGGTGCAAGCGGTTGTTTTGTCTGTATTTTTACTGTTGCTTGTCTTGTTGCTGATAAAAAATGAACGGGATTTCTGCAAACAGGACGAAGCGCAAGCCGATGCTCCGGAAAAGGATGAAAAGGATAACAAAAATGAAATCGTAAAAGGAACAACCGTCGGTGCGCTTCTGATTCTGCTTGTGGTGCTGATGACCTGTATTTTCAGTACCCTTGACAACGTGGTGACACTTGTTCACGCAAACGGAGGAATGGATATCGGGCAAGGGCCGAGAATTCTGCTGGCGCTAAGTGGGCTTTCGGCAGGCTTCGTATTTGACATAAAGAATCGAAAATACATGGGAATCATTATATACTGCGTGATGGTGATGTCTACCATTTGCATCGCCGTGCTGGAATTCGCCGGTCCGTTTTTGGTGGGGCTGATCGTATTTTATCTCTCGGCAGGCTTCTTCGCCGTGTTCTTCACCTCCGGCTTTATGGAAATTGCCCGCCATATGAAAACGCCTGAGTTATGGGCAGGTATGGGACGGGCGGTCAATAACATTACTGCCGCAGCCATTGCCAATCCCGTTTTAGCCCTGCTGTCCTCAGACAGCAATCTTACCGTCATTGTCCTTGTGCTGGTTTTGTTTGTAGCGGTCAGCGTTGTGGCGGTCATATATACTTTTCAAAAGAAAACTTTTATGGAGCAACTCATCACAACCGCAGCCGAAGTAATGGACGAAAAAGAGAAGCTGCGCAGATTCTCGGAGGCATTCTCCTTCACGGACAGAGAAGCCGAGGTGTTTGCCTGCCTTGTCGGTACAGAGGACAGTATTCAAGTGATTGCGGAAAGCCTGTATGTTTCCAGACGGACTTTGGAACGGTATATATCCGCTATCTATGAAAAGACCGGAGTGAAATCCCGCATTGGGCTTCTGAATCTTTACAACAAATGATTTTTTTACATTGACGCTCATCGAGCCGCCTTTCTTAAACGGAAGGCGTTTTTTAATGCCGATTTGGAGAAAAAACCGCCTTTTTGCCCTGAATTTTCAAAATGGCGGAACTCCGCCACCCCTATTTTAACAGATTGGCGGAGTTCCCTTATATACTTTTAACCCTCCGACTCTTACAATTATTACAGCATTTGTAGAAACATGTGCAGCGCATCGGGAAAGGAGGCTGAATCGTGAACACCACCCAAAGGACGCTCCCTTACGTCCGGCAGTATGTCGTCGTAGCCATATACGAAGTGCTGGAACAGTATGGCGTCTCATATGAAAAAACGGATTCATCAACGGTAATTTCCGAAATACCGGTATATGGAAACAAAAGCGTCTTTTCTATTTCCGTAAGCGAACAGACGGATGGAACACAGTTGCTTGTCACAATGATGCGCCCATATACAGGCTTGTCCGATGACGGAATAGAAAGAGCAATTACTGCTGTTGCAGACCAGATAGCTCAGTATCTGGAAAACGAAACAGTATTGGCGAAGGCTTCGCCTGAAAAAATAAAATTACGAGCTTAATGATAAGGCTCAGAAGCGGAGGAACTATTATGAAAACAATGAAGAAGTGCAATAGAAAACTGCTAAGCATTCTGCTTGTGCTTTGTATGGTGCTGACGATTGTACCGATTACAGCACTGGCGGCAGAATGGGAGAATCTGGATTTTCTTCCCCAAGGAGTAACTCATTCTACTGAGTACAAGAACCCATATCACACGCAAGTCAATGTAACTGCCAATGTTATCGTTAAGGGTTCGGATGGCACGGTGGTTGAAACCACACAGGTAAGTAAAAGTAGTGAAGATTTTGTGAAAGGAAATCTAAACGACGAAGCGGTACTGACCGCACTTGCAAATCTCCAGACAGAGATTGAAACGCCGTATAAAGCCAAAGGAACCGTTACAAGCGAAAACGGGGGCGGGCAGTTAACTGTTGACCATTTTGAGAGTGCAACTTTTTATATTTTCACTCCCACATCGGGTGATCCAGTTGATTTTAGCACGGATTTAGATGCCGCAAAGCAGTACTTCAATGATCACACGGATGCAGTTGGTACTTTCACCAGAATTTTGGATGTTCACGAATATCTGAAATGGGATTACACCTATGACCTGATTGTGCAGAAGCCAAGTGCTGTGGATGAGGAGGTTATTACCACAGTTGACATCGGGAATATTTGGAAAAATCTTGATTCTTCGCAGCCTGTTGTATTCACCACGGAGCTGAATCCGAATACCGACTGCCCGAATCAGATGGAGATTACCGATCAGGCATGGGTCGAGAATGATAGCAGTGCTTCTATCTCAAGCAATGCATACCCGGAGGCAGGCAAAGAATACGTATATGAGATAACCCTGACTGCGAAAGAGGGATATTATTTCCCGACTTATGGCACTGTTTTTTATGGTGAAGTTATTGTCGATGGAGTTGAAAAATATAGCTATGGACATGGCGATGCCGTTCCCAACGTGTACGATAACGGAAAAACCCTTAAGGTGAAGGTATATCCAGCTGTAATCGCTACAAATGGCACATCGCAGGGCGACACAACCATAGATAACGCCTACATCGAGAATGTGAAATTCGATTATCGTCCGGGTGACGCTCCGCAGGCAACGGCACAGGTATCGGACACTTCATTAGACCAATATGAGATTGCCTATGAATGCTGGGAGGAAATGGAGAACGGAGAGCCGGTTGCGTTCTGGTATTCCAATGAAAGCAAATATACGCCTTCCATGAAAAAGATTACTCAGTTTGAAGAGGGCAAGAACTATATGTACTCCATCGAGCTGAGAGAAAAAGACGGATATATCTTTGCGGATAACTGCTCCGTTACGATAAACTGGAACCCGATATCGGCAACCGCCAACGTCGTTAAAACCGTGGACGGCTTGTTCGCTATGAATGTTAAGACAATTCGCCCGCAAGTAACCAAGGAAATCTCCGTTATTGAAATAAATAACGTAACCTTGACCTTTAAGGACGGCGATAAACCTGTCTTTACCGGAACGGTGCCTGAAAACGATCAGTATGCATTCCGTTGCGAGTGGTGGAGCTTAGATGAGAATACCGGCATTGTTTCCACAGAGCCGGAGTGGGGCGGCGACATTTATACTAACAAGATCACCGCTTTTGAGACCGGAAAGACCTATCACTACGGCGTATATGTGACTGCCTATACCGCCGACATCTCCCCCGATGCCAAGCTAAAGATCAACGGCCGGGAAGTGGAGTACACTCGTATAGGCGATGAGAATGACACCCAGAGCTTCTGGGTCGAAACCGACCTTTCCATGACGCCTACGGCGGCAGATGCGTCGAATTACAGAATCGTTGAGGGAGCAAACGGCACATGGACGCAGAACAGCGACGGAACGCTTGTTTTCCGTGCAAACGGCGATTTCAGCAAATTCACAGGCGTTAAGGTTGACGGGACGCTGATTGATGCGAAGAATTATACGGCTGTTTCAGGCTCTACTGTTATTACATTAAAAGCCGATTATCTCAAGACACTTTCTGCTGGCACTCATAAAATAACTGTTGTCTATACAGACGGTGAATGCAGTGCAAATTTTGAGGTTAAGAAAGCAGCCTCGGAGCAGACAAAGCCAACTGAAGGTGATAAATCCGATACCACAACGCCGTCAGGCAGCAAAGATACCACAAGTCCGCAAACGGGCGATAACAGCAATCTTGCACTTTGGTTTGCCCTAATGTTGGCAAGCATACTCGGTGTAGGAACAACACTCCTCTACGGACGGAAACGCAAGTTTAACCGCTAATAAAACTACCAGCGTAAAAACATAATATCGACTCTCCCGCCGCTTATGGGTAGACCGTAGGCGGCGGGATTTCTTATGCCCAAATCTATTAGTATTCCCACCAGCCGAAAAAAGATACGCAGCCTGACAAAAAATCTTTCCAAAAGTATTGACAGACATCTGTCCTGTCGAGTAAAATAAAATACTCTCTCAGGAGAGCCACCATCAATTACATATCTTCACAGAATTTGGGAGTACGGTTTTATGCCGTACACGCCTGCGGTATGCGGAAAGGAAATACCGCCGCTTCCGAAGCCGCCCTAAACTGTCGGCGGGCGGAAAGCGTAAAGGACAGTTTCGACTTTGGATTTCAAAGCCGGTTACATGAATGTGAAACCAACACCTCAAAGGGATAAGTCTGTCCTTTTACGGTTAAGTCGGTACACATTTGTGTGCCGGCTTTTTTTTGTTGCCCAAAAGTCGGTTACAACTGAATGACCGGCTGAATGGGATATGACTGTGCGATGACTTCTTTTTGGGAAAGAGCATAGCAACGCTGCGGTGTGACTCCGGGGCAGGAACTGCATTTGGGTAGAACGGCGAAAGAAACAAAAATGACGGTGACGACGACGTCGCATACCGTAACGAGCAGGGAAACTGTATTGACAGTTTCCGCTCAAATCGACAGCGTGTGTCGATTACTCTTTGGGGAATACCCCAATCCCCTAAAAAATCAAAGAAAGGACTGATGTTATGAATGAAGTTAAAAACAAAAATCTGTTTATCCGCGTAAGTCAAAAAGAGAAAAATATCATCGAACTAAATGCTGAAAAGTGCGGGCTTTCCGTTTCGGAATATCTCCGCCAGCGTGCGTTGGGATATATGCCGAGAGCAGTTCTTCCCGAAGTGTTCTTCTCTTTTAATGACAAGTTAGATGAACTCTGCGTTGCTTGTGAGGGCAAAATCTCACCTAATACGGAAGAAAAAATTATTGCACTCATTGACAATATTACCGAAGAACTGATACTGCCGAAGCGTGAAAGAATGGTGATTTAATGGCAACAACCGGATTTTGGCCTGTCAAAAGCAGGCTCAAAGAAGTAATTGATTATGCGGAAAATCCCGACAAAACCATAGACAAAAATTATGTGGACAGCGACCTATACGCCGCCTTGCAGTATGCGGCAGATGATAAGAAAACGGATGAGCGTATGTATGTGTCGGGTATCAACTGCAATGCAAAACGAGCATATGAGCGTATGACGGCAACGAAAAAACGCTTTGGCAAAACAGGCGGCAATGTAGCGTATCACGGGTATCAGAGCTTTCAGACGGGTGAGGTTACACCTGAGGAAGCACATAAAATCGGGATAGAAACCGCAAGGCGTATGTGGGGCGGGAATTACGAAATTGTTGTTACTACACACCTTAATACAGATAATATCCATAACCATTTTGTTGTTAATTCCGTATCCTTTAAGACCGGCAGAAAGTTTGAAAACCATATTTCCGACCATTACAGACTTCGTGAAATTTCCGATGCCGTATGTTTGGATTACGGTAAAAGTGTACTTAAAGAAGCAAACTTTTACGGTGGCGATAAAAAAGAATACTGGCTGAAAAAGAAAGGCAATATGACCCACCGAGAACTATTGAAATCGGATATTGATACCGCCATTTCACAGTCAACCAATTTTAAAGCCTTTGAAATTCGCCTAAAGGATATGGGATATATCATACAGCGTGGCGAGGAATATGCCCACTATTCCGTCAAAGCACCAAGCTGGCAGAGGGCAATCCGTTTAGACAGACTGGGAAAGGAATACTCTCCCTCCGCTATTCGTGAAAGGCTGCTTGATAATCAGCGCCATATCGGTTATGTTCCGTTTCAAAAGCCTAAGTATGCACCGCTTATTATGCTTGAAATCGAATACCGAAAGGCAAAGAAGATGGACGGCGTACAGGTAATGTTCCAACTTGTGATTGAGCTCTGCAAATTGATTACAGGTAATAATATTACGCCGCAGACTCCGAGACCGCTGTCTCCCGAAATGAGGCAAGAGGTTGTAAAACTTGATAAAACGCTGAAAGAATACAAGTTCCTATGTGAGAATCATATAGATTCCCCGCAGGAGCTTGTTTCTTTTATCAGCGAAAAGCGCGAACAGATAGATGTTTTAGAAAAAGAAAGGCAGTCTGTCTATAACCGCAACCGTCATAAGAAAAGCAAGGAGATAAACGCACAGGCAAGGGAAATTACAGCACAAATCAAACCTTTGCGTGAAGAACTATCCGTAGCAAAAGCGGTTCTTGCAAAAATACCGAAACTAAAAGAACTGCTTGAAATTGAAAGGCAGACAGAAAATGATGCCATCTACAAAACGAAAGAAAGAGGTTATACACGATGAAAAATACAGAACAATTAGTAAATGAAATCTTATCCCCACCGAAGAAAAAGGCGGCGAACATACCCATTGAAAAGCTCCATACCTTTAACGGACATCCGTTCAAAGTCCTTGATAACGAGGAAATGGAGATTTTAATCGAAAGTATCCGTCAGCAAGGAATACTCTCTCCGCTTATTGTAAGACCGATGGAAAACAAACCCGATGAATATGAGGTCATATCGGGACACCGAAGGTTGTACGCTTCTGTGAAAGCAGGGCTTACGGAAGTACCTGCTTTAATCTATCCCCTTGACCGCAATGCGGCAATTATTGCGGTGGTGGACAGTAATATCCACAGAGAACAGATACTGCCCAGCGAAAAAGCCTTTGCGTACAAAATGAAAATGGAAGCTATGAAAGAACAAGGTAAAAGAACGGATTTAACTTTATCGCAAGTTGCGACAAAGTCGGATACCGCCGCAGCTATCGGCAAGGCACAGGGCGAAAGCCGTGACCAAGTATTCCGATATATCCGTCTTACTAACCTTATTCCAGAAATCCTTCAAAAAGTTGACGAGGGTGCTATCGCTTTAAGTCCTGCCGTTGAGCTGTCCTACTTATCCGAAGAACAACAAAAAATATTGCTTGACGCTATGAGCCTGAACGACTGTACTCCCTCCCACGCCCAAAGTATTCGTATGAAAAAATCGGCACAGCAAGGTACTCTTTCTTCGGACAGTATTTATGAAATTATGTCAGAGGAAAAAGCCAATCAAACCGAGCATATCAGTTTTAAGGTACAGGATTTGCGGAGTTTCTTCCCCAAAAACTACACTCAAAAGCAGATGACCGAAACCATCTTGAAATTGCTTTATGACTATCACAGAAAAATAGAACGAAAGCGTAACAGCCGTGACGAAAGGTAAGGTGACGATATGAAGAAAATAGATGAAACCGAAGAAATCTGCGTTGTAGATTATCTGATACCGAGAACTGATGAGCGTATATTTGACTATACAAAGGTACGCCGCTTTGGAGAAGATAATTTCACAATGAAAATCGGCGGGACAACATACGAAGTGTCCACACATTTTAATCCAAAGGGCAGACAGTGTTTATTGGAACAGTTCAAAGAATTGATACTGTCCGAACATTTAATTTGACAATCGCACTATAGAAAAAGGCAACAGGGCATATTAAAATAATTGTGCCTTTGCTATGCCCTGTTGTCGGAAAGGAGAAATGATTTATGACAACAGCAAACAATATTAACGGGCAGACAGAAGAAAAAATCACAGCGTTGTACTGTAGATTATCGGTTGATGATGAAAAGAAAGACGCCGAGTCAAATTCCATAACCAATCAAAAGCAAATACTGTTAGATTACTGCCAAAAGCAGGGCTTTACAAACACGATGTTTTTTGTAGATGACGGTATTTCCGGCACAAGTTTTGAGCGAGGCGGTTTTCAGCAGATGCAAAAAATGGTGGAGGAAGGCAAGATATGCAGGGTTATTGTAAAAGACCTCTCCCGTTTCGGTCGAGAAATGGTTGAAGCGGGCAGACTGACTCAGATTGTATATCCTTCTTTGAGTGTTACCTTTATCTCGCTCCACGAGAATGTAAACAGCACCACCGGCGAGGGTATGGAAATGCTGCCGTTTTACAATATATTTAACGAGTGGTATGCGGCACAAACCTCTAAAAAAATCCGTGCGGTATGGCAGTCGAAAGCAGAAAACGGAAAGCGTGTCTCACCGACTGTTCCTTTTGGATATGTGAAAGACCTTGACGATAAAGAGAAATGGCTGATTGATGAACCCGCTGCCGAAGTGGTACGCAAAATCTATGCTTTATGTCTTGCAGGGCGTGGCCCATCACAGATTGCAAGACAATTGGAGAAAGAGAAAATTCTTGTTCCTTCTGCCTACTATGAATCGGTCGGCAGAAGCCACGCACAGAAAGTACCAACTAATCCGTATAGTTGGGATCAGAAAACGGTTGTAGGTATTATTGAAAACCGACAGTATACGGGTTGTGCTGTGAACTTCAAAAGCACTACGGTCAGCTACAAGGTTCACAAGAAAATCCATAATGCCACAGAAGATTACCAAATCATACCGAATATGCAGGAGCCGATAATATCCGAAGAACAATGGCTGAGGGTGCAGGAACTTCGCAAACACCGCCGCAGACCTACAGCAACAGGAAGAGCAAGTCTGTTTTCGGGATTGGTATATTGCCCCGATTGCGGCGCAAAACTGCATTTCTGTGCTGCAAAGAGCCTGAAACGCAATCAGGAATTTTGGAGATGTTCCAACTACAAGGATGGCAGAGGGACTTGTCAAATCCACTATATCCGTGACGTTGTGCTTGAGAGAATAGTGCTTGAAGCAATCAGCAGCTTGGCGGATTTTGTGAAATGCCACGAGCCGGTATTTCTGTATATGCTTGCAAAGAAAACTAATGCTATGCGTCAGAAAGAATACAAAAGGCTGGAGCAGGCTGTGGAACAAGGTACAAAGAGAATCGCCGAAATCGACAGGCTGATTGAAAAGGTTTTCGAGCAAAACGCCATCGGCGTACTTTCCGATGAACGCTTTTCTAAAATGCTTCAAAGCTATGAAAAGGAGCAGAAAGCATTAACACAGGAAGTTGCCGAGAGCAGGCAGACCTTGGAGGAAGCCAAGCAGAAAGCAACGGATTTAAGGCTTTTACTCCGTACTCTGCGTGAAATGACCGAAATTAACGAACTCACGCCGACGCTGGTAAATTCTCTGATTGAGCGTATTGAAGTCCATAACAACGACAAATCAAGCGGTCATTGCTATGTAAAGGTAGATATTTACTTTACTGCGGTTGGTATGATAGATATTCCGACCGAACAGGAAATACTTGCTATGATGGAAGAAATACGGGCAAACCCACAGGACTTCCGCTTCGTAGCATAAGAAAAAAAGAATACGGTGTAACCCATTTTACTGAGTTACACCGTATCCTACATAAAAACTTCCTTATCTGGCGTTGCCAAAAAACGGGTCCTGTTTATTATATAGCTTGACAAACAGGAAATGTGAACATATAATCATATAGCATGCCTAAAAAGGCAAAAATATAATTAGGAGGTGAAAAAATGCCAACATTCAACCAGTTAGTAAGGAAGGGAAGACAGACATCTGAGAAGAAATCAAAGTCTCCTGCACTTCAGAGAGGTTTCAATTCACTCTCAAAGAGACCGATAAAGACATCTTCTCCGCAGAAGCGCGGTGTCTGCACAGCAGTCAAGACAGCTACTCCCAAGAAGCCTAACTCCGCTCTTCGTAAGATCGCCAGAGTTCGTCTTTCTAACGGAATCGAAGTAACAAGCTACATCCCCGGCGAAGGTCATAACCTTCAGGAGCATAGCGTTGTTCTCGTTCGTGGCGGAAGAGTAAAGGATTTACCTGGAACTCGTTACCACATTGTTAGAGGAACCCTCGATACAGCAGGTGTTGCAGACAGGAAACAGGCTCGTTCCAAGTATGGCGTCAAGAGACCTAAGGCCTCAAAGTAATTTTTGATTGAAGACGCAGAGATTCACAAGATTTATGGTTAGTGTTAAGGCTTTTTTCACTAAGACCCTTAACGCACGAACACATAAAATGTGAGTACCAATGAATTAATCCTGATGATTAAGGAGGGAAGAAACGTGCCACGTAAAGGACATATTCAGAAAAGAGATGTGCTTAACGATCCTATCTACAATAACAAGATCGTAACAAAGCTCATCAACAACATCATGCTCGACGGCAAGAAGGGCACTGCACAGAAAATAGTTTATGGTGCTTTTGCCAAGGTCGAGGAAAAGACAGGAAAGCCGGCTATGGAGGTATTCCAGGAAGCATTAAATAATGTTATGCCGGTTCTCGAAGTAAAGGCAAGAAGAATCGGTGGAGCCACATATCAGGTTCCTATCGAGGTTCGTCCGGACCGCCGTCAGGCTCTCGGACTTCGCTGGCTTACAGCTTTCTCTAGAAAGAGAAGCGAGAAGACAATGGTTGACCGCCTTGCTAATGAGATTATGGATGCCGCCAATAATACTGGTGCAGCTGTTAAGCGTAAAGAAGAAATGCATCGTATGGCAGAGGCAAACAAGGCATTCGCTCATTACAGATTCTAATTTAAGGAGGAACCAGACTTGTCAGAAAGAGCTTATCCACTTGAGCGTACCAGAAATATCGGTATTATGGCTCATATCGATGCAGGAAAGACCACTCTTACAGAGCGTATTCTTTTCTACACCGGCGTAAACTATAAGATTGGTGAGACGTATGAGGGAACTGCTACAATGGATTACATGGAGCAGGAGCAGGAGCGTGGTATTACTATCACAAGTGCTGCTACAACATGCCATTGGACAGAGCAGGAAATGACAAAACCCAAAAAAGGTGCTAAAGAGCATCGTATCAATATCATCGATACACCGGGTCACGTAGATTTCACTGTTGAAGTTGAACGTTCACTTCGTGTACTTGATGGTTCCATCGGTGTATTTGATGCCAAGGGAGGCGTTGAGCCTCAGTCAGAGAACGTATGGCGTCAGGCTGATACCTATAACGTTCCTCGTATGGCATTTGTAAACAAGATGGATATTCTTGGTGCTGATTTCTTCAACACAGTTGATGAGATCGGAACCAAGCTCGGTAAGAATGCTGTAGTTGTACAGCTTCCTATCGGAAAAGAAGATCATTTCAAGGGAATCATTGATCTCTTTGAAATGAAGGCATATATCTATAATGATAAAGAAGGTATGGATATATCTGTAGTCGATATTCCTGATGATATGAAGGAACAGGCAGAGGAGTACCATACCGAGCTCATCGAGAAGATTTGTGATCTTGATGATGATCTTATGGAGAAATATCTTGAAGGCGAGGAACCTGATATTGCTTCTCTTAAGAAGGCTTTAAGAAAAGGAACTATAGCTAATGAAGCAGTTCCTGTTTTCTGCGGATCTGCTCATCAGAACAAAGGTATTCAGAAGCTTCTTGATGGTGTCATTGATTATATGCCGGCTCCTACAGATATCCCTGATATTCAAGGAACAGATCTTCAAGGAAATCCTATTGAGCGTCATTGCTCAGATACAGAGCCTTTCTCTGCTCTTGCATTCAAGATCCTTACAGATCCCTTCGTAGGACGTCTTGCATTTATCCGTGTTTATTCAGGAACACTGAAGACCGGATCATATGTATACAACTCCGTTAAGGAGAAGAAGGAAAGAGCTTCTCGTCTTCTTCTCATGCATGCAAATAAGAGACAGGAGATAGATGAGGTATTTGCAGGAGATATCGCTGCAGTTGTAGGATTCAAGAATACTACAACAGGTGATACAATCTGTGATGAGAATAATCCTGTTATTCTTGAGTCAATGGAATTCCCTGACCCGGTTATTCAGCTCGCAATTGAGCCTAAGACAAAAGCTGCCGGTCAGAAGATGGGCGAGGCTCTTGCCAAGCTCGCTGAAGAGGATCCTACATTCAAGGCTCATACAGATGAGGAAACAGGTCAGACAATCATTGCGGGAATGGGTGAGCTTCACCTTGAGATCATTGTTGACCGTCTCTTAAGAGAATTCGGTGTAGAAGCAAATGTTGGTGCACCTCAGGTTGCATACAAGGAAACATTTACTAAGCCTGTTGATCAGGAATATAAATATGCTAAGCAGTCCGGTGGTCGTGGACAGTACGGACATTGCAAGGTTAGATTTACACCGCTCGAGGCAAATGCTGAAGAGACATATAAATTCGTTAATTCAGTTACAGGTGGATCTATTCCTAAGGAATACATCCCTGCTGTTGACGAAGGTATTCAGGAAGCAGCTGCCGCAGGAGTACTTGCAGGTTATCCTGTAGTAGGTTTCCAGGCTGACTGCTACGATGGATCTTATCATGAAGTCGATTCTTCTGAGATGGCTTTCCATATTGCAGGTTCGCTCTGCTTCAAGGAAGCTATGAAGAAAGCTAACCCTGTTATTCTTGAACCTATCATGAAGGTTGAAGTAACTATGCCTGAAGAGTACATGGGAGATGTCATCGGCGATATCAACTCAAGAAGAGGAAGAGTTGAGGGCATGGAAGATGTAGGAAACGGCAAGAAGGTTACAGCATACGTTCCTCTTGCAGAGATGTTCGGATATGCAACAGATCTTCGTTCATCAACACAGGGACGTGGTAATTATTCTATGTTCTTTGACAGATATGAACAGGCTCCTAAGAATGTTCAGGAGAAGGTCGTATCTGACAGAGCTAAATAATAGTTGAAAATTAAAGACTTCTCGAATATAATCAAAGTATTCGGGAAGTCGAAAATAGTAACAATTAATTTGAGTTAAAACAAGCTTTGGCGTATTTTTCTAAGGAGGAAGATAACATGGCAAAGGCACATTTTGACAGAACAAAGCCCCATTGCAACATTGGTACAATTGGACACGTTGATCACGGTAAGACAACTCTTACTGCTGCCATCACAAAGGTTCTTTCTGAAAGAGTAGAAGGAAACTCATTCGAAGCATTCGATCAGATCGATAAGGCTCCGGAAGAGAGAGAAAGAGGAATCACAATTTCAACAGCACACGTTGAGTACCAGACAGAAAAGAGACATTATGCTCACGTTGACTGCCCGGGCCATGCTGATTATGTAAAGAATATGATCACCGGTGCAGCTCAGATGGATGGTGCAATTCTCGTTGTTGCTGCAACTGATGGTGTTATGGCACAGACAAAGGAGCACATCCTTCTTGCTCGTCAGGTCGGCGTTCCTTATATCGTAGTATTCCTTAACAAGTGCGATATGGTAGATGATCCTGAGCTTCTTGAACTCGTTGAGATGGAAGTTACAGAGCAGCTTGAAGAATACGGATTCACAGATTGCCCTATTATCAAGGGATCTGCTTTCCAGGCTCTTCAGGATCCTTCAGCAAAGGCTCAGCTTGCTAACGGCGATCCTCTTGATCCTTCAAACCCTGACAAGACATGGGGCGATTGCGTAATGGAACTCATGGATACTGTAGATACATATATCCCTGATCCTCAGCGTGATATCGATAAGCCTTTCCTTATGCCTGTCGAGGACGTATTCACAATTTCAGGACGTGGTACTGTTGCTACAGGACGTGTAGAGCGTGGACAGCTTCATCTTAATGACGAAGTAGAGATCCTCGGTATCCGTGATGATGTTGAGAAGTCAGTTGCAACAGGACTTGAGATGTTCAGAAAGACTCTTGATCTTGCTGAGGCTGGTGATAATGTCGGAGTTCTTCTTCGTGGTATCGATCGTGATAAGATCGAAAGAGGACAGGTTATCGCTGCTCCCGGAACAGTAACATGCCACAAGAAATTTAAGGGTCAGGTTTACGTTCTTACAAAAGATGAAGGTGGACGTCATACTCCTTTCTTCAATAATTATCGTCCTCAGTTCTATTTCAGAACAACAGACGTAACAGGTGTTATTTCTCTTCCTGAAGGAACAGAGATGTGCATGCCTGGTGATAACGTAGAAATGACAATCGAACTCATCCATCCTGTAGCTATGGAGCAGGGACTTACATTCGCCATCCGTGAAGGTGGACGTACAGTAGGTTCAGGAAGAGTTACAGAAGTTATCGAGTAATCTACTTATAACTAAATCCAAATATTAAATGAAAGCTTCCGAGGATATGTTTTCCTCGGAAGCTTTTTTTATAGCTATTGGATAAATTACTTGACGGGAGGAAAAATGTATTAAAGCCCTGAAACAACTTAATACGTCTGGAACTATTATGGTATAATTAAAGAGTTATAAATAGGGCGTAAAGCGGTGGCGGCTTTACGAAGAGTTTCCAAAAAGGAGAGGGAAATGTATAGGAGGAAAGGTAAAATTTTAAAGAGAGTGCTTAAGATAGTACTTATGGTAGTTATAGTTATTGCTCTGGGATTCGGGGGTCTCCTGGGCTGGCTTACTGCTACCGAGTATAAGCCTGAGAAAGAGATCAGCTTAAAGGTAGATGAATCAAAAGATGCTGCAGGAGAAATTGCACCAGGCGATAATATCAAGGTAATGAGCTGGAATATTGGCTATGGGGCTTTGGGAGATAATGCCGATTTTTTTATGGATGGGGGAAAATCAGTAAAGACGGCATCTAAGGAAAGAGTCCGGGAAAACATGAATTCGATAATAAAAGAGATTAACGAAGTAGATCCTGATGTGGCTTTTTTCCAGGAAGTAGATACGGATTCCCAAAGATCTTATAATGAAAATGAGTATGAGGACATTAAAAATGGAACGGAAGATTATAATGATACTTTCGCATATAATTACAAAGTAAAATTCATTCCTTATCCGCTGCCGCCAATAGGAAAGGTTGATGCCGGGATCGCAACTATTTCAAAATATTCAATCGCTGATTCAAAGCGTATACAGCTACCTTGTCCATTCAGCTGGCCCTATAGACTTGGAAATTTGAAGAGATGTTTTACTGTAAATCGTATCAACTTAAAGAATTCCGATAAGGATCTTGTAGTAGTAAATCTCCATCTTGAGGCCTATGATAATGGCGAAGGCAAGAAAGCCCAGTCAAAGATGCTGGCGGACTATCTTAAGAAAGAGAGAGACAAGGGAAATTATGTTATAGCCGGAGGCGACTTTAACCAGACTTTTTCAAATGTAAATCTTACATTGCCAGAGATCGATGGAAAGTGGCATGCCGGAAAACTTGAAACAAATATTCTTGGAGACGGATGGCAATTTATGATGGATAGTAATGATCCATCATGCAGATCACTTGATCAGGCCTATAATGGGGCAGATCATAATAACTTCCAATATTATATAATTGACGGATTTATTGTTTCGGATAATATTGAAGTTGAAAGTGTCAGCACCGAGAATCTCGAATTTAAAAACACAGACCATAATCCGGTCGTATTAAAAGCAAATCTTAAAGATGAATAATGTCCTTACATTAAAGAAAGATCCTTCCTCTGAAAAAAAGAGGAAGGATTTTTTGTTGACTGTTAAATAGCTTGGGATAAAATTTGATTATAAGGGAAAGTCCGTTGACATATGAAGTCAGTCACGATTAAAATATAAAAGTTAATATAATTCAAAAAGGAGAGTGAAATGGCTAAGTATATTTTTGTAACCGGAGGCGTAGTTTCAGGACTCGGCAAGGGCATAACGGCAGCTTCACTTGGGCGGCTCCTTAAAGCCAGGGGCTACTCAGTCACAATGCAGAAGTTTGATCCCTATCTTAATGTCGACCCGGGTACCATGAACCCGATACAGCACGGCGAAGTATTTGTGACAGATGATGGAACCGAAACAGACCTTGATCTTGGACACTATGAGAGATTCATAGATGAGAGCCTTGACTACAATTCAAATGTCACCAGCGGAAAAGTATACTGGTCAGTCCTTAATAAAGAAAGACGTGGTGATTACGGCGGAGGGACAGTTCAGGTCATTCCCCATATCACAAACGAGATCAAGAGCAGATTCCATACAGGAACAACTGATTTTGTAATAGTAGAAGTCGGTGGAACCGTAGGAGATATGGAATCCCAGCCCTTCCTGGAAGCAATCAGACAATTCAGGCAGGAGCAGGGTATGGAAAATACCTGCATGATTCATGTGACTCTTGTTCCTTACCTTGAAGGATCAGAGGAATTAAAGACAAAGCCCACTCAAATGAGTGTTAGAGAGCTGATGAGGACAGGGATCCATGCTGATCTTATAGTTGCCCGCTCAGGACTTCCGCTTACAGATGATATAAAGCAGAAAATCGCTCTCTTCTGCAATGTACCGGTTAATCATGTAATTCAGAATCTAAATGCCAAAAGCATATATGAAGTTCCACTTATGATGGAAGAAGAGCATCTTGCAGATGCGGTCCTCGAGACATTAGGTATGCCATGCCCCGAACCTGATCTCGGCGAATGGAAAAAAATGGTTTATAATCTGCTTAATCCTGAAAAGGAAGTCGAGATTGCCCTGGTTGGAAAATATACAAAGCTTCATGATGCATATCTTTCGGTGGTCGAAGCCCTTCATCACGGCGGCATAGATAAAAGGATACATGTCAATATCCGCTGGGTAGAAGCAGAGGATATTGAAATAAATGGTGTGGAAAAAATGCTTTCAGGCATAGATGGACTCATAGTTCCGGGCGGGTTCGGCCTTCGCGGAACGGAGGGAATGATCCAGGCAATAAAATATGCAAGAGAGAATAATATTCCTTTCCTCGGCATATGCCTCGGTATGCAGATGGCAATAGTAGAATTTGCCCGTGATGTAATAGGCTGGAAAGATGCAAATTCATCAGAGCTTAATGCAGAAACAGTTCATCCCGTAATAGATCTTATGCCCGAGCAGAGAGAAGTAGAGAACCTGGGCGGAACCATGCGTCTCGGTGCATATCCATGCCATCTTCTTGAAGGAACTTTAGCCCATAAGTTATATGGACAAAATGAGATCTCTGAGCGTCACAGACATAGATATGAAGTAAATAATACCTTCAGAAACGAGATTGGAAAAGCAGGACTTATCTTTTCCGGACAGTCACCAGATGGACATATAGTTGAGATGATTGAGCTAAAAAATCATCCTTATTTCATAAGCACTCAGGGCCATCCCGAATTCAAGTCAAGACCAAATAGACCCCATCCTCTTTTCAAGGGACTTGTAGAAGCAGCGCTTTTAAATAAGAAAAAGTGATCATTAGAAAGGAAAAATTATGGCAAAGCAATCTATAGAATTTCGCTACGATACTCAGCTCCTTCTCGAGCCTGTTGATGATAATGAACTTGATGTAGATGAAATCAGAGACTATATAGCAGAGAATTTCAAGGGCGACGAACTCCTTTGCGTTGGCGATGAAGATCTTATAAAGCTTCATTTTCATACAAACGAGCCCTGGCTGGTATTAGAGTATTGCGCAAGCAAGGGAGAGATCTATGACATAGTTGTAGAAGATATGGACAGACAGACAAGAGGACTTAAAGGGTGAAAAAACGTATTAAAGCCGGGTTCGTTTTTATTTCTATTTCACTCGCCCTAGAGCTTTTGATCCTTATATATTCAGCTTCTTACTACAGGCCTGACAGGACAGCGGACAAATTGATTGCTTCCGGTAATTTCGAGACAGAAGGCGGCCTCTTTATTTTTAAGCCCGGGAAAAATAACAATCATACCGGTATCGTATTCTATCCAGGAGGTAAAGTTGACTGCAAGGCCTACATTCCTCTTTTAAATAAGCTGAGAAGAAGAGGATATACTGTTGTCATGTCACGTATGCCCTTTAATCTCGCTTTTTTCGATATAAATGCATATAAAACAGCGTTTCCTTCCTTAAAAAACGTTGACAAAGTCTATATAATGGGACATTCTCTTGGCGGAGTTGCGGCATCAAAGGCATTTTCAGGAAGCGGGGTTTTTTCAGGATTGATCCTTCTTGGTTCTTATCCAATGGATTCATATCGTTCAGAAGATATTCTTGCTATCTATGGTTCAAATGATACTAATATGAAGCCTGAAAAAAATCCTGAAAAAAGTACTTCTTATGTAATAGAAGGCGGAAATCATGCATGGTTCGGGAATTACGGAGTTCAGGCCGGTGATGGTAAAGCAGATATAAGCCATGACAAAGAGCAAAATGAGGCCGTATGCACTATCGTGAAATTTACGGAAGAATGAGACAGAAAATAAAAGAGAAAGAAATTTGATATGATATTCGGACTCAAATTCGTCACAATTTTATTAATATATTTTGTTTTTTCAGGACTTCTCACTATATTTATGTTCGCAAGAATGTATATAGTCGACCATTTTGCCAATGACAAGAAAAAGGGAATGAATAGAAGGAGCGAACTCATCCGTTCGGGCAGATGGTTTCAAAGACCCCTTTATTCTATGGACGAGATCAAGAAAGACAAGGATCTTCAAACGGTCAGGATAACTGTCTTTAAGAATGACAAGGTAAGACATGGAAAATGTGCTATTGTCCTTCCAGGAGGAGGTTATGCTCACTGTATTACAGTAGCTGAGGGTTATACTATAGCGGCATATCTTAATGACCTGGGCATAACTGCAATAGTCCTGGAATACAGGACGGGTTTTCATTGTTCAGAAAATGCTCCGGTCATGGATCTGGCAAGAACTGTCAAATTTATTTTCGATAACCAGGAAATGCTTGAAATAGATCCTACGGATTATGCCCTTATAGGATTTTCGGCAGGCGGAAACCTTGCCGGGCTTTATGGTTCCGAACAGCAGGGCTATCAGAAATATCATACGGCTAAGCCCGGGGCTGTAATACTTGGCTATCCATGGACTAATATAAATCACTGGCTCAACCATCCTTATTGGAATATATGGGAAGCTTTGGTCGGTATCTGGTTCTCTGAGCGTGGCAATCTTTTCATGTTCGGGCTTAGACCTTCAAAGGCACAAAGAGAATCGGTCTGTGTACAGAACTGGATCACAAAAGCTTATCCCCCTACTTATATGTTCACAGGTGACGATGACATACTTGTTCGCGCAGGTTCACATACAGATGTTCTTGCAAAGGCTTTCAAGAAAAATCAAGTCAGATATTGCTATCAGCAATTTTATCGTGTACCCCATGGAGTTGGAATAGGAAAAGGCACTAATGCCGAAGGATGGCTGAATGAAGCAGTCGATTTCTGGAAAAGTTCGATCTACATCTAAGGATCGACGGAGCTTCCCTAAAAGAAATCCCTTATTTCCCGGGCTTTTCAATGATTTCGCCATGCCTGTAGGCATCAAGTAATAAAGAGAGCTCCTTTATCTCCATTTGAATTTCTTTTCCATTATCGGTATCACGGACAGTGATCTGTTCCGGATAACGCTCTATCCATCTGTCGTCAGAATGTATGTCTACCGAACGATTTATGGCATCCATAGTCGAGGTGAAAGGCTCGTGTGAAACAAGCCTCATACCCCATGAATTATATGTAAGAGTATAGCCTGCAATTCCGGTTTCGCTTTGATAGGCTCTGGAAAAACCACCATCGATTATAAGCAACTTGCCGCCAGCATGGATAGGATCCTGATCTTTTCTGACAGGGACATGGCCATTAATTATATGAGAATTCCCATAAAGACCGAATTCATGAAGGATCTCCTCTACTATGATTGGATTGTCCAAAAGAGAGTAGTAGGGGTTCTTTTTTTCTTTATGAGAAGATTCATCTGCAAGAAAATAGCGCTCGAAGGTGGCCATACGCTCTTTTCCGAAAAGAGGGGAATCACTGTCGCACCATATCCACCAAAGAACGTCGCGAGCCTCCTCGCGGCCTTTTTCGTTGCCTGCCAGGAAGGCTCGCCTTATATAATAGTCCAGCTTGTCGTAAAGAGCTTTTCCTGAGAAAGTCTCCCCGTAAAGATCTACTTCTCTGAAGGTGCCATCCTTGTTTAAAGGAACGCATCCATGGAAAAGAAGGTTTCCGTTAAAAGTCTTGTAGAGGCTGCCGTGGCTTAAAAGAAATTCTGTATGCTTTCTTAATCTTCTGCATTTGGTGAAAGCTTTGACCATGCGGTCCAGGACATGCTCTTCCTCAGGAGAAAGTTTGTATGGGTCCTTGGGATCTATGGTCGGGAAATTCATATCAAGCATCTTGTAGGTCTTTCCATCTTCGGAAAAAGTACCATTATCGAAATCGATCCTCTCCAGGCAGGCCCTGTCGATGGAGCTTTTTGAAGGAAATTTTTTAGCAAACTGTCCTTGAAGCTTGAATTGGATAATGGAGATCGCCTTATGGATCTTCATGTTGAGCTGAATATCAGTATCGTATGAATTCTCCATGGTCTTTATGGCAAAGCAGGAGCAGGGATCGTCGCGGTAGGTTTTCTGCGCAAAGGAGGCCAGCGGCAAAAGGTTGATCCCGTAATTATCTTCGATAGTATCCAGATTATTGTAACGGGCTGAGACTCTGATGCAGTTTGCGACGCAGAGAGGCTGACCGAGCGATGCCCCCATCCATACAATGTCATGGTTTCCCCATTGTATATCGAGATTGTGGTGGGTCATAAGGCGGTCCATTATATCTGGCGAACCGCTTCCCCGGTCATAGATGTCTCCAAGAATATGGAGCATGTCGACCGTGAAACGGGGAATAAGCTCAGCAAGAGTTATAATCAGCCGCTCGGCAGAACCCGTCTTTATGATCGCATTTATGATCTCTTCGTAATAGCCTTCCTTATCAGAACTGTCATCACGCTCTGTAATAAGTTCTTCTATAACATAGGAAAAATCCTTTGGCAAGGCCTTACGGACTTTGGAACGAGTATATTTGCTGGCTGTATATTTGCAGACCGCAATCAGGCGATAGAGCATGATCCTGCACCACTTATTCATTTCTTCCATGGTAGAGGACTGTTTCTGCAGATCGATTTTTTCCTGGGGATAATATATAACTGTGCAGAGCTCATTTATTTCGTCTTCGGTAAGAGTTTTTCCGAAAAGCTCTTTTACCTTTATCCGGACTGAACCTGAGCCATTTTTAAGCACATGGAGAAAAGCCTCGTATTCGCCGTGAATATCTGTAATGAAGTGCTCTGTCCCCTTGGGCAGATTAAGAATCGATGAAAGATTTATGATCTCCGTAGATGCCGCAGCAATATTAGGAAAAAGCTGGGACAGGCGGTACATATATCTGTTCCTTGTCTGGTCTTCTGTCATTTTTACCCCCATAATAATCGGATTCATCAAACATAATAAACGATAGAAAATGAACTCTAATAAAAATGTTATACTACAAGTCGCATATTTTTGCTAATTAACTCAATAAATTGTATCATATGATAAGTTATCAAAATGGAAAACAGGAAAGATATATGGATATTTCAGGAAAAATTGCAGAAGAACTTAAAATCAGGAAATCTCAGGCTGACGCAGCCATAAAGCTTATAGATGAGGGAAATACAATTCCTTTCATAGCCAGATACAGAAAGGAGGCTACCGGAGAGCTTCATGATGATGTGCTTAGAAAGTTATTTGAAAGGCTTTCATATTTAAGAAATCTTGATGAAAGCCGCCAAAAGGCGATTGCTGCCATAGATGAGCAGGGAAAGCTTACAAGTGAGCTGAAAAAGGCTTTAGACCAGGCAGAAACGCTCTCGGCTATAGAGGATCTTTACAGGCCTTACAAGAAAAAACGGCGCACCAGAGCGATGATAGCTCGCGAGAAGGGACTTTTACCTCTTTCACTTTATCTTCTGGCAGGCGGTAAAGATCCAATTAAAGAAGCAGAAAAATACATTTCCGAAGAAAAAGAAGTCGATTCTTCTGAAACTGCCTTAAAGCTTGCTGAGGATATAATAGCTGAAAGCATTTCTGATAATGCTTCATACAGGGCAGAGATCAGAAAGATTTTTCTAAAGAAAGGCTATATTCATTCGACTGGAGATTGTGATACAAAGTCAGTATATGAAAATTACTATGATTTTGATGAGCCTGTAAGACTTGCCAAGGGGTTCAGAGTTCTTGCCATAAACCGCGGTGAGAAAGAGAAGATCCTGAAGGTGAAGATACTTGTGCCTGACGATGATATAATTTCTTTTCTCGAAGAAAAAGAGATAAAGAATAAAAGCACAGCATCTGCACCTTTTTTAAAGGCAGCAGTCGAAGACAGCTATACAAGGCTTATAAAGCCATCCATTGAAAATGAGATCAGGAATTATCTTACAGAGAATGCAGAAGATAGTGCGATCGAAGTCTTTAAAAAAAATCTTAAAGGCCTTTTGATGCAGCCGCCAATAGCAGGACTTACAGTTCTGGGATGGGACCCTGCCTTTAGAACAGGCTGCAAGCTTGCGGTAGTGGATCCGACAGGAAAAGTGCTGGATACTGCGGTGATTTTTCCCACAGCACCTACAAATGAGAAAAAGATAGAAGAGGCCAGGAAAAAATTCCTTTCTCTTGTAAATAATTACAAGGTCGATCTTGTTTCTCTCGGAAATGGAACAGCTTCACGTGAGTCCGAGCAATTGATATCAAAATGGATAGGGGACGCTGATCATAAATTATCATATATTATAACTAATGAAGCCGGAGCATCCGTTTATTCGGCAAGCGAGCTTGGAACAGAGGAATTTCCGGAATTCGATGTAGGACAAAGAAGCTCGGCATCTATGGCAAGGCGTGTTCAGGATCCCCTGGCAGAACTTGTAAAAATAGATCCCAAATCTCTGGGAGTAGGTCTATATCAGCATGATATGAACCAGAAGAAGCTGGGAGAAGCTCTCTTAAGTGTTGTCGAAGATTGTGTAAATAATGTCGGAGTGGATCTTAATACAGCCTCTGCTTCCCTTCTTCTTTACGTTTCGGGCCTGAATAAGACCACAGCCACAAATATTGTAAAATATAGAGAAGAGAATGGAAAGTTCAAGAACAGAAGGGAATTATTAAAGGTCCCTAAGATCGGAGACAAGGCCTTTGAGCTTTCAGCAGGCTTTTTAAGGATAAGAGACGGCGAGGAAATACTGGATTCAACCGGGATCCATCCCGAGTCCTACAAGGCCGCTAAGGCAATCTTAGAGGATCTTGGTATAAGTGCGGAAAAGATAGGAAAAGCTGATTCAGATCTTGAAAAAAAGATAAAGAAGGAATGTACAAAAGAAAAAGCTGAAGAATTCGGCATAGGTCTTCCTACTTTAAAGGATATTTTAAAGGAATTTCTAAAGCCTGGAAGAGATCCTAGAGACGAACTCCCAAGACCTGTATTAAGATCTGATGTTCTTTCCATGGAAGATCTTAAACCTGGAATGATTCTTAAAGGAACAGTCAGAAATGTTGTTGATTTCGGTGCCTTTGTAGATATTGGAGTCCATGAGGATGGTCTGGTTCACGTATCAAAAATGAAAGAAGGAAAATTTGTAAAAGACCCCTCAGAGGTAGTAAACGTCGGAGATGTTGTTGATGTTAAGGTACTTGATGTAGATATAGAAAGAGGAAGGATCTCTCTATCTATGATCTTATGAAATGTCACAGAATGGTCACAGTATTCTTCATGAATTTTGTTATAATTTTTTCATGGAAGGCGTGAAAAATGGAATCTATTTATGACGGGAAAGAAGAAGAAATGAATCGTGTCATGAATGATGCGATCCGGGAAATATCCGATTTTTCCCAAAAAGAAAAAGAGAAGAATGGGGAAAATCCAATTGAGCATTTGACCTCAAGAATAAAGAGCGAAGATAGCATGAGGGAAAAATTAAGAAGGCGGGGGCTGGAAGAGACCGCCGACAATGCTCTTAATGTACTTACTGACGCTATTGGAATAAGAGTGGTCTGTGCTTTCAGAAATGATGTTTATCTGGTCCGGGACTGGCTCAGGGAATCGGATAAATTCGAAGTCATTCAAGAAAAGGATTATATAAAGAAGGTCAAGGAAAATGGCTACAGATCCTATCATATGATAACCAGATTCGAGGGATATTTTATAGAGATCCAAATAAGAACTATTTCAATGGATACCTGGGCGGCTCTTGAACATCAAATAAAATACAAGAAAAATGTCGGAGGCAACATAGATCTTATTTCAGCTGAGCTTAAGCGCTGCGCCGATGATCTTGCATCAACCGACATTTCCATGCAGACCTTAAGGGACATGATCCGATCTATGGATGACAGGGAGGCATAATCATGAAAATACTTCTGGCTGAAGATACCGCTGACCTTAACAGAGTCGAGACTGCCATTTTGACAAAAGAGGGATACGAGGTCTCATCATTTTATGATGGAACCAGTGCTTATAATGCTTTAAGAAATGAAAAATTTGATATGGCCGTTCTGGATATAATGATGCCCGGAATGTCGGGAATAGATATATTGAAGGATCTAAGAGACCGGAATGACGACACGCCTGTAATGATGCTTACAGCAAAGAGTGAAGTTGATGACAAGGTGATGGGCCTGGATCTCGGAGCCAACGACTATATGGTAAAACCATTTTCCATAAAGGAATTTCTTGCCCGTGTCAGGGCTATGGCAAGGACAGTAAGATCCGGCCATGAAAAAAGCATGACATACAAAGATCTGGAGCTTAATGCAGATGATTTTTCACTAAGATCGACTAATTCAGTCGGACTCTCCAACCACGAATATGATCTCATGAAGCTTTTTTTAAGTAATCCGGATAAAGCACTGGATAATGAATATATACTGGATCATGTCTGGACTGACGAAAAGGCCGGGGATGATACTGTCTGGCTCTATGTATCATATCTTAATGATAAGCTTTATTCTATTTCATCTAATGTAAGAATTGATGGACAGAAAGGTCAGAGCTATAAATTGACAGAACGGGATAACTAACAAACATGGAGGAAGCCAATGGGGACATCTCAGATAAATAAACTTCGTAAGAGGTTCATGGTAGCCGCCATGCTCTCTTTTACTATCGTAATATTCATTATCGGTCTTGCCATCAATCTTGGCGTAATCTATATAAATCATGCCGAGGCCAGGAAAACTCTGGATCATATCATTGAGACCAGTTCGACCAAAGATGAAGATGTGAACAGGATCCAGAAGAAGATAATGGATGGAGAAAATTCTCTTTTGATATTAAATCCTTTTTCCTTGAATATAATGAGCAATGCCCGTTATTTTAAGGTTAAGTTTGTTAAAGACGGAGACACATATGTAACGTCTAATGGTATTGACAGCCTTTCCGAGACTGATATTAAAGAGCTTGCAGAAACTATATTTAAGAAGCGAAGCCGCTATGGAACAAGCGGGATCTATTATTATGAAAAAATAGAAGATGATGATGGAAACAGGATAGTAGCTGCCATTGATTATTCGGATATGATCTTTAACGGCAACAGGCTTTTTTATCTTACTGTATTTATGGGACTTTTAATCTTCAGTTTCCTTTATTTCCTTGTATTGCATTTTTCGAAAATTGCGGTAAGACCAGAGATAGAGAACGACAAGAGACAGAAAGAATTCATAACTAATGCATCTCACGAGCTTAAGACCCCGCTTGCCGTGATCAAGGCAGATACAGAATACCTTGAGATCATGAATGGAGAGAACGAATGGACCAAGGCCATCATGAATCAGACTGACCGAATGAATGGTCTGATTCAGAACCTGGTTCAGATAGCCAGAGGTGAAGAGCAGGACGAGGGAGAGGTTCTTGAAGTCAATGTCGATAAGCTGGTAAATGAGACAGTGGAGCCATTCATGGCACTTGCTGACCGCGAAGAGAAAAAGGTTGCTTTGCATATTCCATCACGTGTCTGTCTTGTTTTTGATGCTAATCAGATAAGGATGCTGACTTCGATACTTATGGATAATGCTATCAAATATTGTGATGAAAAGGGCAGGATAGAGATAAGTCTCTCCCAGAAAAAGCCCGGTCGTCAGGTGGTTCTTACTGTATCAAATTCCTATAAGAATGGTGAAAATGTTGATTATACCAAATTTTTCGAGCGTTTCTACAGAGCAGACAGGTCTCATCATATTGAAGGAAAGTCCGGTTATGGAATTGGTCTTTCGGTCGCTCAGTCTATCTGTGAAAAAAATCATGGCAGCATAGAATGTGACTGGAAAAATGGTATGATCACCTTTACCTGCATTCTAAAAGGAGGGCATTGATGTGGCTCTTGACAAAAAGGCGATAAATGGCCTTCATCTGAAACTTATAGCCATAATCACGATGACCATTGATCATATAGGAGCGGTCATAGTGAACGAGCTTATAGGGCTTTATCCGGATTTGTATCACAGGTACATAATTATCTACAACATTTGCCGGGATATAGGAAGACTTGCCTTCCCTATCTTCTGTTTCCTTATAGTAGAGGGTTTCTTTCATACACATAATGTGAAAAAATACATGGCAAGGCTCCTTGTCTTTGCCATGATATCAGAGATACCTTTTGATCTCGCTTTTTATGGGCAGGCCATATATCCAGATTACCAAAATGTTTTCTTCACATTGTTTTTCGGACTTCTAAGCATATATTTTGCGGATCTTATCATGAAAAAAGATCCCGGATCCATGAAAATGAAGCTTCTTTCTCTACTCCCTATATTTGCCTGTGCAGGTCTTTCTTTCCTTTTAAAGACTGATTATGGGGCTGAAGGAGTTCTTACCGTCGTTCTAATATATTTCTTTTATGGAAGGAGTAAAAGCATTTCGATAGGACTTTCCGCTGTATTTCTAGGGCTTTGCCTGGATATTAGCGAATTTTTCGCTTTGGTAGATATGATACCGGTTTACTTTTATAATGGGAAGCGTGGAAAGCAGAAAAAATACTTTTTCTATATATATTATCCCCTCCATCTTCTTGCTTTGAGGATTGTTTGTATTGCCATAAAGAGAGCATAATATAAAAAAATTGTAAAAATAATAGATAGGTGTTGCAAAATATAATTTTGTGATTTATATTAATAAAAAAGATATTGAAAAAGGAGGAAGTTGATATGTCAGAGATAAAGATCAATCAGTCAAATTTTGAAGCAGAGGTTCTTAATTCAGATAAGCCCGTTCTTATTGATTTCTGGGCAGACTGGTGCGGACCATGCAAGATGCAGGGACCTATCTTCGAGCAGGCTTCTGATGAAATTCAAGATGTAAAATTTGGCAAAGTAAATGTAGATGAGAATCCGGATCTTGCCAGGAAGTATGGAGTAATGTCTATCCCTAACCTGGTTCTTTTCGAAAAAGGACAGGTAAAGAAGCAGGAAGTAGGAGTCCATGATATAGATGCGATCTATGACTTGCTTGGGAAATAATATTCATTTATTTTTATAAAAAAACATTTCACATCTCTTATAATGACACGTAATGCTTGTCCAAAGGAGTGTGAAATGTTTTTTATTGCAGAAATAACTTATAAAATATATTAACGCTTTTGACTCTTTCTCCAGATACCCATCTTTTCAGCATCTTTGATAAGATCTTCGCGAAGATCAGGATGGGCGATGCTTATAATGGCTTCGGCTTTTTGCCATGCTGAAAGCCCTTTAAGATTTACTATGCCATACTCGGTTACAAGATATTGAACGGCAGAACGGGAATCAGTTACTATGGAACCATTATCAAGAGTAGGAAGTATTCTTGAAACAATGGTGCCATCCTTCTTTTTGAAGGTTGATGACATGCATATGAAGCTCTTGCCTCCCTTTGAAAGATAGGCGCCTTGAACGAAATCAAGCTGACCGCCTGCTCCGCTTATCTGCCTTATTCCAGCTGATTCTGCATTGACCTGGCCGAAAAGATCTATATTTACAGCATTATTTATAGATATGAAGTTATCGATCTTACTGACAGTGCGGACGTCATTTGTATAACTTACAGGAGCACTCATGCATTCGGGGTTGTTATCGATATAGTCGTAGAGCTTCTTTGTGCCGGCTGCGAAAGCATAGACCTGTCTGCCCTTGTCGATCGACTTCTTAAGGCCAGAGATCTTTCCGGCTTTTGCAATATCAACAAAAGCATCAACATACATTTCTGTATGGACACCGAGATCCTTTAGATCTGATTCTGCGATAAGAGATCCTACTGCATTTGGCATTCCGCCGATCCCGAGCTGGAGACAGGCTCCATCAGGAATTTCATTTACTATAAGTTTGGCAACTTTTTTATCTATCTCAGATGGTTCTGAGCTGCCAAGCTCGTCTATAGGGGGATTGCTTCCTTCAACTATCATATCGACATCATGGATGCTGACCTCGGACTCAAAACCGCCAAGACACTTTGGCATGTTCTTGTTTACTTCAACTATGATGGTTTTTGCTATAGAGCATGCTGCTTTAAGATGTGAAGCAGAAGGACCGAAATTGAAGAAACCATGCTGATCCATTGGAGCAACCTGGATCATTAGAACATCAAGGCTTTTAATATTTTCTCTGTAATATCTTGGAAGCTCAGAATAGCGCAGAGCTGAAAGATAGCCGAAGCCGCGCTTGATATATTTTCTCTCGATTCCTGCCATGTGCCATGAATTCCAGCAAAAATGTTCTCCGGCGTCCTCGCGTTTGAAGGTCTCAAGTTCTCTCATCAAAACGCCACCACGGATTTTTACGTCGTAAAGTTCGTCTGTCCTTTTGGCAAGAGCCTTGTCAAGGTCGTAGGGAATATCGGCACCCCAGCCGAATTCAAGCCAGTCACCTGATTTTACGACTTTGACAGCCTCATCGGCAGTGGTAAGCTTCTTTTGATATTCTTCCTGAAAATCCATAAAAATCTCCTTCCTGAAAAAGATTGACTTTTATTTAACATATTCATAAGCATACTATAACACTAACTGATTTCTTTTTAAATTGTTTGGTGTCATTTCCAGGAAAAATTACAGCATTTTTAGGAAAATCCCATATTGACACTATTTTAATAAAACTGTTAAGTGAAGGGAAAATACCAGGAAACTGATCGGAATAAACAGAAAAGCGACAGATATTGATGGAAACTGAACGAATTTGAAACAGTTTACTGTAAATGCTTTAAATTAGGGATTTCTTTGATAATATTCACAAATCAATAATAAAAATTTCATGGATTTTCTACGTTTATTCTCTTTAATTTCAGGAAAATCATAGTATAATAACTCTTGCACGTTGAAAATCAGTCTGATTAAAAAATATATGTTATTGCATCAAATTCATCCGGTTTTAAATGTTCGAAAACGATTTCTCATGCTATATTTATATTAAGCTTTATTATCATTTTTATCGGAGGTATATATGCAGAAAGAGAAAAATGGTGCGGCTTTATCAATTCTTACAGCTGTGATATTGATTATTGCCGGTATTCTTATAATCATCTGGCCGGATTCGATGATCATGATGCTGACGAAAGTGCTTGGAGCCTTTATGGCTGCAGCCGGCTTGGTTCAGTTCATAAAAAGCCTTACTGATCCTGTAAGGAATCCGTTCAAAACGGCTGCTGCGCTTTGTCTTCTTGTATTCGGCTGCTGGGTTTTCTTCTTCCCGGATCCGATAACAAAATTTATGCCAGTTGTCCTGGGAATACTTCTCATTGCTCACGGAATCGACACATGCATTTCGGCAGGCTTTGGAAAAAAAGCTGCGATCGATAAATGGTGGATTTTGCTGCTTTTGGCTTTGCTTAGCATGGTTATGGGGATTATTTGCATAGTTTTCTGTGAATGGTTCAGAACAGCCGGAATGATATTGCTCGGTCTTTTTCTGCTTTATGATGGGATCTCGAGCATAGTGGTATTTATAAAAGTGCTTTTGACCCAGAGACACATTAAGAAAAATCTTGAAGGCACTTTAGATGAAATAGATGATTATCAATAGCTGAATTCCGGGTAAGTTACAGGAATTGTATTGGTAAGCAAATTTTGTAAGTGGTTATAATCAATCAGTCAGGTCGTATTATTTTGAGAAGAATGGAGTTTAAAATGGAACGTCCGGGTCTTTGCAAGGCCGGAGATGTTCTTAAAGTTAAGGAAACGGCACTCCCGAATTCTTATTTTTATACTCTTGAACATGCGATTGCGATGTCAGGAAATTATTCCACAGTGGAAAGACTTAAGTCTGATCATGGTATTGTTCATGAAGTAAGAGAAACACCACGCGGTTTTTATGTAATTATGGAGTTTGATGAGTGAAGTATTTTAGAGTTTCAGCCTTGAAGCCTGGTATGTCAGTTGGCAAATCAGTCAAGGACCTTAAAGGGAAAGTACTTTTAAAAGAGGGAGACAGGCTCACAGCAGAACATATTTCATATCTTTCATTTATAGGTATTCAGGGCGTGGATATTTTAGATGAATCCGATAGAAATGATGGAAAAGAGGAACTTACAGAAGCTGTAGAACCGGAGATACGCGAGAAAGCGGCCAAAGTCGTTTCGGATTTTTTCACTAAGAATGACGAAATGGAGCTGTCTGAGATCGAGAAAGAGATCCAGCATATAGTTAGTGCAGTCGTTGACCAGGTTCTTAAAAATAAAGATGTCACAGTAAATCTTACCAAGATCCGCGAATATGATAATTATACTTATTCTCATTCAGTGGATGTTGGCATACTTGCAGGCATAATAGGCGCCAAATGCGGTATGAGTCTTATGACTTTAAATGATCTTGTCACAGCAGGATTTATTCATGACATAGGAAAAGTATTTATAAGCCGTGATATCATTAACGCTCCGAGGCGTTTAAATGATGAAGAACGCATAAAGATGATGGAGCATCCCAGAAACGGCTACCTTTTTATTAACAGATCCTATAATTTTAACGAACAGATAGTGAGATCCGTTTATGAACATCATGAATGGTACAACGGACTTGGTTATCCTAATCATAAGGGCGGCAAAGACCTTCTCATAAATTCAAGAATACTTAAGGCGGCAGATGTTTATGATGCCATGACCACAAAACGTCCTTATCATCCGCCTTATCTTCCTTCGGAAGTCATGGAATATATAATGGGGCGCTCCGGAATGGAATTTGATCCTCAGGTTGTTGAAGTCATGTCGAGAAAATTAAATGTTTATCCTCTTGGCTGTCAGGTTGAACTTTCAGATGGTGAGAGAGCGGTCGTTATAGAGAATAATCAGGGCATGGTATTAAGACCCAAAGTTAAAACTTTGAGAGATGAAAAGATCGTAGACCTTCTCCATGACAGATCTTCATGGAACAAGACTATAGTAAAGATGATGATCTGATCATTTTTTGACAAAAATGCTATATGAATTTATATTATAAGGGAACTTCTTATGAAGTCCCTTTTTTTATATTTAGATGAGGAAAAAATGGCAAATCAAAACAAAAACGCTATAGATGAGATGCTGGCGGAAGCATTAAAGGAGATATCCGCCAGCCGGTCCATAGAGAAGATCACAATAAAGCAGATTACCGACAGGGCGGGAGTCATCCGGCCTACCTTCTACAATCATTTTCAGGATAAATATGAGCTGGTGGAATGGATAGTAAAGACCGAGCTTATAGAGCCATTGGCAGAGAGCTTCAAGTCAGGGAATTATCGTGAAGCTCTTATAAATACTTTTGGGCGCATGGAGGAAGAAAAGAACTTCTATATGAGGGCAGCTGCTATAGAAGGACAAAATTCTTTTGATTCCATATTAAGGATGTCAATAAGAGATCTTCTTCTTAATTTTATCAATATAGACAAAATCAAGAAAAATCTTCCTTTCAAGTGGCTTACAGTTGACATGATGGTTGATTTTTATTCGGAATCCCTTTCCTATCTCGTGAGCTCATGGATCCATTCTGGAATGAAGGAACCCAAGGACGAAATTTCAGATGTTATCATTTTTGTAATGTTTCATTCGCCTGCCGAGATGGCTTATGTCGAAGAAGATGATATACATTAAACTGTATCTGAATATTCAGTTTGTGGAAATATTAATATAATATATCATGGACTGTTGAACCTTGGAGGAAATATGAGTTGGATTGAATGTTTGTTAATGTTTGCCGGAATATCGCTTGATATGTTTGCGGCGATGGAGATACAAGGAGCGAAGATAGCAAAAGTAAGAAAAAAAGTCCTTTTTTCCGTAACATTTCTTGTTATCCTGCTTCAGGTTATTTTTTTCTACGGCGGTTATTTTGCCGGATATGAGCTTGTTAAACATGTCATAGGAAGCGGAGAGGGGATGAAAGCCGGTCATTTTATTGCCGCACTTATATTTATCTCGCTCGGAGTCAGAATGCTTGTAAAGGCAATTAAGCATGACTTTGTTTTTGAACACAGGAGCGAGCTTACGGTAAGAGATTATGTGAAGATAATCATAGTAACCACGGTATTCACCCTTTTCGCCGGATTTGCTACCGGATTTGCTACCGGATTTGTAGGAGCAAATGTCTTTGCAATGTTTATAATTATCGCAGTGATCTCATTCATTGTGGTAATAGGCGGAATGTATGCAGGATATAATCTTGGATTTACGGGAAAAACTCCCATGTATGCTGTGGGTGCATCTATTCTTATACTTATAGGCATAGAGATGATAATAAGAGAAGTTATGTAATTTACGGCCGTTTCGAAAGAAACGGTCTTTTATTTAATAAGAGAATGGAAACAAAGGAAAGAGCTATAAAGATACTTGAAAGCCTGGACAAGTATTTTGACAAAAATGAAGAAGCGACACTTGATCACAGAAATGCATGGGAACTCCTTCAGGCAACTATATTAAGTGCCCAATGTACGGATAAAAGAGTGAATATGGTGACCCCTGAGCTTTTCTCCCGTTATCCCGGGCCTGAAGATCTGGCTGAAGCCAAGATAAGCGATGTGGAATCCCTGATTCATTCAGTGGGATTCTATCATGCCAAGGCGAAGAATCTAATTGCCTGCGCAAGGATGATAGTGGATGATTATAGGGGCCAGGTACCGAGCTCGCTGGAAGAATTAACAAGTCTTCCGGGAGTAGGAAGAAAGACCGCAAATGTAATAAGGGGGAATATATATAAGATCCCATCGATAGTGGTAGATACCCATGTGAAACGTATTTCAAAGAAAATGGGTCTTACAAAAGAGACTGATCCTGTCAAGGTGGAGCTTGATCTATATAAAGTCCTGCCCGAAGACCATTGGATAAAATGGAATCTTTATCTTATTAATCTTGGAAGGACAATATGCAAAGCCAAAGATCAAAGATGCAGCGAATGTCCGGTTGGTAAGGATTGCGCCTCCTATAAACCTGGAAAATAAGAAGAAAGATTTTCAATTACCTTGTCTTTAAGTGAAAAGTCAAGTGATTTTACTATATTTATTATATCTCTTATTTTTTCAGTCTCTCCTAGTTCGCTGTAGCACTTTCCGAGCATAATATATACAGAGCTGACATCGGTTTTTGTACCGGCAGCGAATTCCAGATAGGAAAGGGCTCCGCGGTAGTCCTTGTTTTCAAGCCTCTTTGAAGCCAGAGAACTTATAAGCATCATGGACTTGTCGTAGTCATCGCCTATTGTTTCTAGACGGGTTAGATTTGCAACTCCGTATCTTTCCTTGAGCTCAGTGTTTGTCAGGCCGGAGAGATTAAGAAGGGGTTTTTTTGAAAGCTCATTAAGCTCGGCGGCAAGCGCTTTCTCTTCATCATCTATATAATCCGATGGAAATTTTTCCAATGGAATGGTAATATATGAAAGATTCGAAATATCCCTATTGGGAGAAAGATTAGCCTTTCTTTCACGTTCGAAGAATGATTCCATATCCTCGGCTTCTTTTTTTCTTAAATAAGAGAAACGCATGGCGAGGACGATGACGAATATAAAGATAACTATTGTAGCGTACATAAATGCCTTTCAAGGAGTAGGAATGTATAAGAAAAATAATAAAGTAAGAAGAATTGTAGCTATTCTCGCACTCATACTTATAATATGCATGGGACTTACAGGTATCGTAGCATATTTAATCGTTTGATGCACTTCATAAGGACCATAAAATGAAAAAAATATCTTTGATTAAAATCATTTTGCTTTCGCTTTTATTTGCTCCGGTTCTTAATGTCAAGGCACAAGATAAATCAGAAATGACAGTCTCGAAGAATATTTATCTTGATGATACGGACTGCTCGGGCATGACAAAGACCGAGATTGAGGCTTTAATAAATAAAAGGCTTGCAGAACTTAATAAGAAGACTGTAAAAATAAAAGCAAATGACAGGGAGATGGATTCAACAGGAGAAATGCTTGGAATTGAGGCCGGAAATGCCAAAGATTCGATTCTTTCATATGGAAAAATCGGGAATCCCCTGGACAAGGCTATAAAGCGGGCATATTTAAAGAAGGGAAAAAAGAAATTTTCACTTTCAGTCCATGCCGATGCGGATAAAATCAAGGCTTTTTTAAATACTTATGCTTCACAGCTGACAGAGCAGCCTGTCGACAATTCACTTACCAGGGAAAACGGACAGTTCGTCTTTGTCGAAGGGAAAAAAGGATATTCGGTCAATATAGATAAAGCTGTTCCTGAGATTGTTTCCTACGTAGACAGTAAATGGGGCAAAGGTGGAGAAATTGAACTCCCTGTAGAGGAAAAGGATCCGAGAGGCACTAAAGAAGAGCTGTCGAATGTAAAGGATCTTCTTGGCACTGCAACTACAGATTATAGTTCCAGTGCTGCCGGAAGAAAGGTGAATGTAGCTCATGCCGCATCTTTCATGAATGGAACCATCATGTATCCGGGTGATACTGTTTCGGTCTTTAACAAGGTTTCTCCGATTACTCTTGAGAATGGTTACAAAAACGCAGGCGTCTATGTGAATGGTCAGGTAGTTGACGGAGAAGGCGGAGGAGTCTGTCAGGTCGCAACTACTACATATGATGCTGTTCTTCAGGCGGAACTCGAGATAGTGACACGTTCATGCCATTCTATGATGGTTCACTATGTTGATGTTTCTATGGATGCAGCCATAGCATCATCTCCTGAAGGCAAGGCCTTAAAGGATCTTCAATTCAAAAACAATACCGATTATCCTGTATATATAGAAGAGATCACAAATGGCAATACTATTACCGTTAATATCTACGGCAAGGAAACAAGACAGGCGGGGAGGACAGTGACTTACGAACCTGAGATCCTGGAAGCAACAGAGATTACCCACCAGTATACGGCTGATCCTTCACTGCCTGTAGGTACAATAAAAAAGACTTCATCAGGATCAATAGGCTATAAGGCAAGATTATGGAAGATAGTCACAGTAAACGGAGTCGAAGAGAGCCGTAAGATCATGAACAGAAGCACCTATAAGATGCAAAGTGAAGCCGATCAGGTCGGAGTGGCCTCTTCTGATCCTACAAGAACTGACAGGATGAATAAGGCCATAGAGACAAAGGACGAGAATACGGTTAATTCCACTGCCCAGGCTCTGGCAGCTGAGGAAGGAACGACTTATTCAGTACCTTCTACTCCAAAGAGTGATCTTTATAAGAAAAAGCAGGAAGAAGCTGCATCACAAGCCGGCCAGGCTGAAGCTTCTTCCGATCAGTCAGCAGCTGAAAATCAGGTGCCGGGAAATGAGGCTGCGCCATGAACTATATCCTGGTCGCAGGTACAGCCGGGCTTTCCGGAGCTTTCGAGATAGCAAAGGCCAGGGAAAATGAATTAATGAAACGTTTTCCCTCATGGCTGCTTGAAAGACTTAAGAATCCTTACCCGGATGAAAAAAAGGAAAATGAAGTGAAAGAACTTCTTAAAGATGCTGATTTCTTCATTGAATGTGGTGAAGGTGGAGTCATGACCGGACTCTGGGATCTTTCCAAAGCTTTGAATAAAGGATTTGAAATTGACATAATGAAGATCCCCATAAGGCAGGAAGTTGTCGAGATAAGCGAATTTTTCCATATAGATCCATATAGGCTTCAGAGCTTCGGAACCTTTATTTTGGCCGGCGACGATCCCATAGCTCTTATGGAGAAGGCGAAGCATGCCGGACTTGACAGCGAGATAATAGGAAAGATCATAGATGGTAAGGACAAGATACTCTACTTCGATACTGACAGTGAGCTTAGATATCTGGACAGACCGAGAAGAGACGAATTATATAAGGTGATAAGGGAGGAAAATCATGCAGACAATATATGAAAAAATATTAAGTTATATTGAAAAGAACAGCAGGATAGATCTTCATGACCTTTCTGTCATTCTCGGAGAGGACGAGACAAGCGTTATGAATGCACTTGAGGATATGGAAGAAAAGCATATCATATGCGGTTATCATACCCTTATCAATTGGGAAAAGGCCGGAATTGAAAAGGTTACCGCTATGATCGAGGTCAGGGTCACTCCTCAGCGTGGCATGGGCTTCGACAAGGTCGCATCTCATATTTATAATTATCCTGAAGTAAATAGCGTCTATCTTATCTCAGGTGGTTTTGATTTCATGGTCATAATAGAAGGAAGAACCTTAAGAGAAGTTGCTGAATTCGTTTCTTCCAAGCTTTCTACACTTGAGTCGGTTCTAAGCACAAAGACTAACTTTATTCTTAAGACCTATAAGGACCATGGTACTATAATGGCCGAGGAGAAGAAGGATGAAAGGATGAAGATGTCATTATGAGAGACATTGTCAATCAGAAGATACGGGGTATACAGCCTTCGGGTATAAGAAAGTTTTTTGATATAGTCAACGAAATGGATGATGCCATATCATTGGGCGTTGGAGAGCCGGATTTTGATACACCCTGGAGAATAAGGGACGAGGCTATTTATTCACTGGAGCAGGGCAGAACATTTTATACAAGTAATTCCGGCCTAATGGATCTCAAAGTGGCTTTAGCTTCCTATCTTGAGGAAAAATATAATATTTACTATAATCCGTCAAGAGAGATGATGATCACTGTTGGCGGCAGCGAGGCCATTGATGCAGCACTCCGTGCCATGCTTGATCCGGGCGATGAGGTCATAATTCCTCAGCCCAGTTATGTCTCTTATGGCCCTTGCACAATACTCGCAGGAGGAATCCCTGTATATCTTGAGCTTTCCGCAGATGACGAATTCAGGCTTACACCCGAGAAGCTGGAAGAAGCTATAACAGACAAAACCAAAGTCCTTATTTTGCCTTATCCAAACAATCCTACCGGAGCCATTATGGAGAAAGAGGATCTGGAAAAAATACGAGATGTCGTAGTAAAGCATGATATATTCGTACTTACTGATGAGATTTATTCGGAGCTTACATATAAGGGGAAGCATGTTTCAATAGCATCTCTTTCAGGGATGAAGGAGAGAACGGTATATATAAATGGTTTTTCCAAAGCCTTTGCCATGACGGGCTGGAGGCTGGGTTACGCCTGCGCACCAAGAGAATTGCTGAGTCAGATGCTTAAGATCCATCAATTTGCCATTATGTGCGCACCGACCACGAGCCAATATGCAGCCATTACCGCCATAAGAGAATGTGATGATGAAGTGGCTAAGATGAGAGAACAATATAATGAGAGGAGAAGATATCTCTACGACAGGCTTATAAGGATGGGACTTTCTGTATTTGAACCATTCGGAGCCTTTTATATGTTCCCTTCCATCAAGGAATTTGGCATGACGAGCGATGAATTTGCGACCAGGCTTCTAAAAGAACAGAAAGTCGCGGTAGTTCCCGGAACTGCTTTCGGAGACTGTGGAGAAGGCTATCTAAGAATATCTTATGCCTATTCATTAACGGATCTTGAAAAGGCTTTAGACAGGATAGAAAAATTTATAAATGGATTGAGAAAAGGTTAGGATCAGCAATAAATGAATATAATCGAGGCAGACAATCTATCTCACGAATTTTTCATCAGAGATGAAGAAGGCAATGTTGAGAGCATAGTTACTGCTGTGGACGGCGTTTCCATGTCAATTGAAAAAGGCCAGTTTATTTCCATACTTGGTCATAACGGATCCGGCAAATCTACATTTGCCAAGCATATAAATGCTCTTCTCTATCCCTCAGGCGGAACTCTTTTCGTGAACGGCCTCAATGCATCGGATCAGAACAATACCCTTGCCATAAGAAAGAGTACAGGTATGGTTTTCCAGAATCCGGACAACCAGATCATAGCTTCCGTTGTTGAGGAAGATGTGGGTTTCGGGCCTGAAAACATAGGAATTCCTACAGATGAGATCTGGAAAAGAGTGGAAAAAAGCCTTAAATCTGTCGGAATGTGGGAATATAGAAAACATTCTCCTAACAGACTTTCGGGCGGGCAGAAGCAAAGAGTCGCCATAGCCGGTGTAATGGCCATGGAACCTGAATGCATAGTTCTTGATGAACCTACGGCAATGCTTGATCCTGACGGACGGAAAGAGGTAATAAAGGCTGCCCATGATCTTAATGAAAAAAAGGGCATGACTGTAATTCTTATCACTCATTATATGGAAGAAGTGGTAAGTTCTGACAAAGTTTTCGTCATGGACAAGGGAAAAGTCGTGATGGAAGGAAGTCCCAGAGATATTTTTTCTCAGGTGGAGAAATTGAAATCCTACAGACTTACTGTTCCGGAAGTTACAATGCTCGCATATTATCTTAAGAAAAAGGGACTGGACATTCCGGCCGGCATACTCACAAGGCAGGAACTTGTCGAAGCTCTAAAAGAGCTGAAAGGAGATAAAATATGTCAATGATTTTTGATCATGTATCCTTTAAATACAGTCCTGGAACGCCTTATGAGATAACAGCTCTTGATGACATTAATTTTAAGATCGGTGACGGAGAGTTTATTGGAATTATAGGTCATACCGGTTCCGGAAAATCGACACTGGTTCAGCATATGAATGGTCTCATCAAGGCGACCGAAGGTCATATCTACTATAATGGGGAAGATATATATGGTGAAGATTATGATCTTAGAGGCTTAAGGACTCAGGTGGGAATGGTTTTCCAGTATCCGGAGAATCAGCTCTTTGAATCCACAGTGTATGAGGATGTCTGCTTCGGGCCCAGGAATCAGGGTCTTGACAAAAAGGAGATCTCTTTAAGAGCCTTTGAGGCATTGAGGGAAGTTAATCTTCCTGAAGAATGTGTCGATATGTCACCATTCGAGCTTTCAGGCGGACAGAAGAGAAAAGCAGCCATAGCGGGTGTACTTGCCATGAAGCCTGCTACGCTTATACTGGACGAACCGACAGCAGGACTCGATCCGGCCGGAAGAGATGAGATACTGTCTCTTATTAAGGAACTTCATGATAATAAAGGCGTCACGGTTATACTTGTTTCTCATTCTATGGAGGATGTCGCAGATTATGTCAACCGCATAATCTGTATTGACAAGGGAAAAATAAGATTTGACGGGGCTCCCAGAGATGTCTTCAGACATTATAAGGAACTTGAAGAGATGGGACTTGCGGCTCCTGAAGTAACATATATTATGCACGATTTGAAAAAGGCCGGATTCCACGTTGATACTGATGCCATAACAGTGGAAGAGGCCGGAAATGAGATACTAAAATGTTTCGAAATCTGACACTAGGACAATATTATCCGGCTGTTTCGGTCATACATTCGCTTGACCCCAGAACCAAGCTTCTTGGGACTCTTCTTTACATAATTGCTATATTTATTGCAGATAATCCTGTTGCCATAATTTTTATGACAATTTTGCTTATTCTTGTGATCATAGCATCTAAGGTGCCTTTTTCCTTTATGGTTAGAGGACTTAAAGGTATTGTGATACTTCTTTTTGTTGCAGCCTTTTTTAATCTTTTTTTTACACCAGGGAAAACACTTGTGGCCTTTTGGATAATTAAGATCACTGATATGGGTCTTAAAAATGCCATTTTAATGTCTTTAAGAATGATCTATTTAATAATAGGGACTTCTGTAATGACTCTTACGACCACGCCAAACCAGCTTACGGACGGGCTTGAGAGTGGACTTGGCTTCCTTAATTATATAAAGGTTCCGGTCCACGAGATCGCCATGATGATGTCTATAGCTTTAAGGTTCATACCTATCCTCATAGAGGAAACTGACAAGATCATGAAGGCTCAGATGGCAAGAGGAGCCGTATTCGATACAGGTAATATTGTTCAGAAGGCGAAATCTATGATCCCGATCCTGGTGCCGCTTTTTGTAAGCGCCTTCAGAAGAGCAAATGACCTTGCTATGGCAATGGAGGCCAGATGCTATCATGGAGGCAAGGACCGGACGAGGATGAAGCCGCTTAAATACAGAAAGATCGATTATATGGCTTATGTATTTATCTTCGCTTCATTTACAGCTGTTATAATTTTAGGAAGAATTTTTTGATGAGAGTTCTTATCTTTGCAGCCTACGATGGTACAAATTATAAGGGCTGGCAGAAACAGGAAGGCTTTTCGACAGTTCAGGGAGAGCTCGAAGATGCTATAGAGAAATTCACAGGAAGAAAGACCGAGGTAATTGGTGCCAGTCGTACGGACAGCGGCGTCCATTCGGCCGGCAGTGCGGCGGTTTTTGATATAGATATACCAATTCCCGGAGAAAAAATCGCTTTTGCGCTTAATACATACCTTCCAGAGGACATTAGAATAATGCGGTCTCTTGAAGTCCCGGGAGATTTTCATCCTCGCCATACAGATACGATAAAGACCTATTCCTACAGGATCGTTTCGGCAAAGATAGCGGATCCCAGAACCAGATTATATGCTATGAATGTTCATGTTCATCTTGATACGGCTCTTATGCAAAAAGCAGCTTCTTATCTTGAAGGCGAGCATGACTTCAGAAGCTTTGCTAATCCGGATACTGAAGTAACGGATTTCGTAAGAACCATTTATAATATAGATGTTAATGAAAAAAAGCTGGATCTTTTTGGTGACTCTTCTCTTATAGAAATAAGGGTCAGGGGAAACGGATTTCTTTATAATATGGTCAGGATAATTGCCGGAAGCCTTATTGAAGTCGGTCGTGGAAAGATTAAGCCGGAAGATTTGAAAATAATGCTCGAAAGGAAGGACAGACGTTTTTCGGGACCTACTGCTCCGGCTTTAGGGCTTTCTCTTGAAAGGATCGAATTTCCTGAATTAGAGAAGATCTGCTCTGATCTTTGAAAATTACTATGAAATTACCCCGAATCATTCTTGACATGGCTATCCGGGGAGCATATAATAAAACGGCTGATGTAGTTAAAAAGATATCTTCAAAGCCCCGAAGATGTCTTAATAAATATATTTTGGTAGATTTGGGATTTTTAGTACATTTTTTCCTGGATTGCCGTCTTATGTTTTAAGGAGGAAATCGTATGAATACGACTTATATGCCAAATCCGACGAAAGTTGAGAGAAAATGGTATGTAGTTGATGCTGAGGGACAGACATTAGGACGTCTTGCAGCAGGAGTTGCAAATGTTCTTCGCGGAAAGAACAAGCCTATCTATACACCAAGTGAAGATACAGGCGATTATGTGATTGTTGTCAATGCTGACAAAATCAAAGTTACAGGAAAGAAGCTTGATCAGAAGAAATATTACAGTCATTCCGATTATATAGGCGGTCTCAAGGAGACATCACTTAAGGATATGCTTGCTAAGCATCCTGAGCGTGTCGTAGAAATGGCTGTCAAGGGAATGCTTCCCAAGGGAAAGCTTGGAAGACAGATGTATAAGAAGCTTTTCGTATATGCAGGACCTGAGCATAAGCATAGTGCTCAGAAACCTGAAGTTCTTACTTTTTAATCGGATGAGGAGGTTTTATAACATTGGCTGATACAAAGTATTATGGAACCGGAAGAAGAAAATCATCTGTAGCAAGAGTTTATCTGCTTCCCGGCACAGGAAAGATCACAATCAACAAGAAAGATATAGACGATTATTTCGGACTTGAGACACTTAAGGTCGTTGTTCGTCAGCCTTTCGCTACAACAAATACAGAAGGAAAGTTCGATGCCATCATTAATGTAACAGGTGGCGGATTCACAGGCCAGGCTGGAGCAATCAGACATGGTATCTCAAGAGCTCTTCTTACTGTTGATAATGATTATCGTCCGGCTCTTAAGTCAGAAGGTTATCTTACAAGAGATTCAAGAATGAAGGAAAGAAAGAAGTACGGCTTAAAGAAAGCTCGTAAGGCTCCTCAGTTCTCAAAGAGATAATTATTTCAAAACAGAGTCTTTATTTGGACATTCATATACGATTTATTACGCCTCAGGACAACTGTTCTGGGGTGTTTTTTATTACATTGAGATAATCGCTAAAAATGTAGAATTCTACAATTTTGTTGATTATGACAATATAATGATCAAGCACAAAAGATACTTGTTTGAAAGATCAAATTATTGTAGAATAGAAACGTTTTTGATGAGGTCTTATGACCTTTTCGGGAATTTTTAAGGGAAGAGGAATGAAGATGCTGGAATATGTTAAGAAACTCTATTATAGTAACCGTCCTTTCAGATGGTTTCTTAAGCTTATTATCATTACGGTCTCATGCCTTGTTTATGGTATAGGCGTGGCAAGTTTTATTGACTCTAATGATATGGCAACCGGTGGAATGGTAGGACTTTCAATCATATTAAACAGATGGATACCTATCACTACAGGCCGATGGTATTTGATATTGAATATTCCGATCATAATATATGGATTCTATAAATTCGGTCATCGTCTTATGATCTCGACTTTCTACTGTATTTTTATGACTACGGTATTTACGGATTTTTCCGCTAAATATATAGGACCTATAACAAAAGATCCAATGCTTGGCGCTCTGGTCGGCGGAGCAATCGTCGGCGCAGCCATGGGTTATATATTTAAATGCGGCACGACAACAGGCGGAACAGATATTATAAGCAAGGCCTTGAGACTCAAATATCAGCATATAAAGACCGGAGTTATTTTCGGATTTATGGATCTTGTTATAGTACTTTTGTCATCATTGGTATTCAAGAATGCTAATGCAGTCATATATGGAGCGATCTCAGCCATAATCACTTCATGGATCTTTGATATTGTTCTTTATGGCAGGGATGGAGCTAAGCTTCTTTATATAATAAGCGACAACGATGAAGCCATCACGGCACGTTTTCTCAAGGATCTTGATATAGGCGTCACCAAGCTAAACGGCGAGGGAGCCTTTTCGGGAAAAAAGAAGTCCGTCATCATGGCTGTAATCAAAAAAAACAATGTGCCTAAAGCTGAAAGTATTATACGTGAAGAGGATCCTGATGCCTTCACAATAATAAGTGATGCAAGCGAAATTTATGGACTGGGCTACAAGAGTATTTTTGCAGAAAAGCTTTAAATGAAAAAACAAGTGACAGAGGGAGCCTTTATAAAGGCTCCTTTTTTTCGGATCCTGTCATGTTTTTGATTTTGTACCAGATTTCTGATAAAATGTATTTTGCATACAAAATATGAGGAATAAGTAATGTTGATTAAAAAAAGTATAAAAGTTAAGGCCAGGGCTAAGATCAATCTGGGTCTTGATATTGTCGGAAAAAGAAGTGACGGCTATCATCTTTTAAGAACTGTGATGCAGACAATTTCTCTTTATGATGATGTCATTGTAGAACTAAAAAAAGGGAAGCCATATCAAAGCACCATAGAGGTTTTTACAGATTTTGATGATTCAATTCCCTCTGATTCAGACAATCTCTGCATAAAGGCAGCAGATGTCATGACCCGGGACTTTGATCTTCAGGATTCTTTTTCCATTAAATTATATAAGCATATACCCAGCCAGGCAGGCCTGGGAGGCGGTTCTGCTGATGCTGCAGCCGTAATGAGAGCTATTAAAAAACTTACCGGGGTAAATGTTCTTCCGAGGGATCTGGAGACTATGGCAATAAGAATCGGAGCGGACGTTCCTTTTCTAATACAAGGAGGCACAAAATTTGCTGAAGGAATAGGTGAAATCCTTAATCCCATGTCACCTGCCGATTTACTGCCTGTTTTGATTGTAAAGCCGGATTTTGCCATAAATACCGGGCTTGCATATAAAAAATATGATGAAGCTGATATCATTGCACATCCTGATATGGATTTTATAAGAGCAGATTTAAATAGGGGCGGCAGAAACTGGCCAGAGAAACTTGGCAATGTTTTTTATGAACTTATGAAGGATAAGTATCCCGGCCTTTCGGAGCTTATTCAGGAAATTAAAGCTAATGGTGCTCTGGGAGCTGATATGACAGGAAGCGGATCTGCTTGTTATGGTATTTTTGAGAACGAAGACGTGAGAGATTGTGCTCTTAAGGCTATAAGTGAAAATCATAAGAACTACAGACTTTATTCCGCTTTTATTTCCAAGGCGGAAGAGAATTTTTGAAAGGATATAAAATGAAAGATGATCTGGTGCTTAATGAAAATGCCTATCTTCCGCTAAGGGATGTGGTTTTTCAGACATTAAGAGATGCCATATTGAAAGGGGAGCTCAAGCCCGGTGAAAGGCTTATGGAGATGCATATGGCCAATAAGCTTGGTGTCAGCCGTACACCAATAAGAGAGGCTATAAGGATGCTGGAAAAAGAAGGACTTGCTGTAACGGTTCCCAGAAAAGGCGCAATGGTTGCGAATATGACGGAGAAGGATCTGGAGAATGTCCTGGAAATAAGAGATGCACTGGATGAACTTTCCGTAAGAACTGCCTGCATGAGAGCTACAGATGAGGACTTTTCGAATCTGAAAAAGGCAATGGGTGCATTTGAAAAGGCCTGTAAGGGCGATGATGTAAGGCTTATAGTCGACAGAGATGAAAAATTCCATGACATTATTTACAGAATGACAGATAATGAAAAGCTTATTGAGATAATAGGCAATCTGCGAGAACAGATGTATAGATACAGATATGAATATGTTAAAGACAGGGCAAACTATTCTGTTCTTGTAGATGAGCACAAGAAGATCCTGGATGGCCTGAAGGAAAGAAATGTAGACTTTGTTCAAAATATTATGCATCAGCATCTTGCTAATCAGGTAAATGCTGTTAGATCTCTTATAAGGGAGCAGACAGAGCCTGATTGCCTGTCATGAGTAAAATTTAATAAAACAACAGATAGTAAATTGATATTTTGCATGATTATTGGGAGCTTCTATGAGTGAAGAGGGAAAGAAGAGACCCTGCCATATTTATTTTCAGACCAGACAGGAAGCTGCAGATGGATTCGGCGGTACGAGTGAAGAAATTTTCCTGGAATATGAAGGTAATATTTATGAAACTGAAAACGGCTTCTTTATTCGTTATAATGATTCCGGCGGCAAGGCATCGATCAGGATCAATAATAATATAATAACGATTACTAATGCCGGGAATTCAGGAAACAGGATGGTTTTTGACGAGAAACGCGATTTTGAACTGAATTATGCGGCGGGAGGTCGTGTGATGAATATGAGGATCGTTACGGAGAAAGCCCATACGGAATGCCTTTCTGGCAAGATGATAATAGATTTGAAATATAGGATATTAGTAAACGAGGAGCTTCTTTCTCTTTATACACCACGTATAGAAGTGACATTCTAAAGAAAGATCCCCTTCCTGCCTTTACTTTTAAATCAAGGTAAAGACAAGAAGGGGATTTTTTATTTCTTCTTTTTTGGATTTTCTTTTTGAAATTCTTTTTCTTCTTCTCTGTATTGCTTAAGCTTATTTTGAATTTTTTGAGTAAAAGAAAGCTTCTTCTTTTTGCCTGTTGTCTCGATCTTTCCATGAAGACCACGGACTTTTGTGATATATAGACCGCTTATTGTGGCCTTGACCTCTTTCTTCACAGGAATTGAATCATAGATATTGGCGTCGCAGATGAAATTCATGATCTTGGGGCCGACCTTTGCCTTAACTATAGGAAGCTTAGGATTCTTCGCATACCAGGGTGTATTGTCTGTTATGGAAGAGGGGAGCCCTGCATTCTTAAGACGCATTTTCTTTTTATCTATAATGAGCATAGAAACCTGCTGGGCCATGGCTGCCATCTGGGCTTCCTGCTCTGCCTGCCTTTTTTCAGCTTTTCTTCCGAGAAAATATAAAACAATAGTAAGTGCAACAAGAATAATTGCAATTACTATAAGGACTATTGCAAAAACCGGCATTTTTTCCTCCATGCATATTTAACAGTAGTTACTTGTAAATTTTAGCAAAACACCGTATAAAAAGCAATGTGAGTTTTAATTTATATGAAATTATGATAAAATTCAAATGTTACGGATTTTTTCATAAAGAAAGCAGGTAAAGATGCGGAAGAGAACTTTTCTTCTTTCTCTTCTTCTTGGAGCTCTTATTATAAGCGGCTGCGGAAAAGAGAAGACCAGCATGGATATAAAGTATGATGTCGATCAGTATGTACAACTTCCTGACGACTATAAGAAGCTTAAGGTAAATATCACAGGTGACTATGAAGTCACAGATGAAAAGGTGAATAATTACATTGCCCAGGCTATTTCAAATGTTGCACCTTATGTGGCGGACGATACTAAGACCGAGGTGGCAGCCGATTCTGTAGTTAATGTAAATTATGTAGGAAAAACTGATGGCAAGGCCTTTAGTGGCGGAAGTGCTGATAATGTAAATATAAATGTTGCGGATAATACAGACGCAGGCAGCGGAAGCTCCTATATTGAGGGCTTTTCGTCAGGGCTTATAGGAGCAAAAGTAGGTTCTACCGTGGACAGTAATGTAACATTCCCATCGGATTATTCAGAATCAAGCCTGGCGGGAAAAGCGGCAGTGTTCACATTTACTATAAATTATATAGGGAAAAAGGCTGATATTACTAATATTAATGATGAATATACGAAGACAAATTTTAAGATAGATACAGTTGATGAATTCAAGAAGACAGCAAAAGCCGACGTCGAATCCTCGATCAAAACATCAAAGGCATCTGCAATAAGATCTGCTGTGGTCGAGAAACTTGGCAAGGAGAGCAAAGTTCGTTATCCGGCTGATCTTGTAAATTTAAGATTAGAAGAATTCAAGAACAGATATAGGGAGCAGAACGGAATATCTGATGACGAATCTTTGGAAGACTATGTTAAAAAGAATCTGAAAATAAGTCTTAAGAAATTCGAGAGTGAAGCAAAGAAGAATGTTAAATCAAATCTGAAGACCGAGCTCATAGCTGAAGAGATAGCAAAAAAAGAGAATATTAAATTTGATGAAAAAGGCTACAAGAAATTTATAAAGAATTTGAAGACCCAGAACAATTTTTCCACAAATACAGAGCTTTTTGAGGCTTATGCACCTGATTCCAAGTCTGGTGAAGCATATATGAAGAAGATGTATATCTGCACCAAGGCCATAGATTACGTGGAGAACAAAGCAAAGGTGACTGTGTCTAAGGAGTAGATCACTTTATAAACTTTTTATTTAGAATAGTGTGTGATATAATCAACTAGTATATTTTATTAGAAGGAGGCTTTCTATGGAACACATCAAGACATTAAATACAAAGCGTCTTCAGAAAACCGTTGTAAACGGCGGCTGCGGTGAATGCCAGACTTCATGCCAGTCAGCATGCAAGACAAGCTGCACTGTTGGAAATCAGAGCTGTGAGCATAAGGATTGATTCTGAATGACAAGGAAGCCGCGGATCCCATGGACCTTTCCCTGTGATCTGTGGCTTTTGTTTTGTTGCTAAGAGATATTAGAGATTAGAAAGTTTAGGAATGGTACATCAATACAAAAATAATGGTTATAACATTGTTCTCGATGTTCAAAGTGGAGCTATCCATGTGGTCGATGACATAACTTATGACCTTATTTCATTATTTGAAGATAAGACGAGGGAAGAGGCGGTAAAGGAAGTATCTTCTAAATACAAAAGCGTATCTGCTGTCAAAGATATAGAGGAAGCTTATTATGAGATACAGAGTCTTGTAGATGAAAAAGTGCTTTTTTCTCCGGATATCTACGAAGAGCGCATAGAAGAATTTTCAAAGAACAGGCCGGTTGTTGTAAAGGCACTATGCCTTCATATCGCTCATGATTGTAATCTTGCATGTCGCTATTGCTTTGCAGACGAGGGAACTTATAATGGCCAGAAGAGAGAGCTTATGCCCTATGAAGTAGGAAAAAGAGCTCTTGATTTCCTTATAGAAAATTCAGGCAACAGACATAATCTGGAGGTCGATTTTTTCGGCGGCGAGCCTACCCTTAACTGGAAAGTTGTTGAAGATCTTGTTAAATATGGCAGAAGCAGGGAAGAAGAGACCGGTAAGAAATTCAGATTTACCGTGACTACAAACGGAATGCTTCTTAATGATGAAATGATGGATTTCTGCAACAGGGAAATGCATAATGTGGTTCTTTCCGTTGATGGAAGGAAAGAAATTCACGATATGATGAGACCTTCACGAGGCGGACAGCCGACTTATGACATAATTATGCCCAAGTTCAAGAAGTTTGCCGAGAGTCGTCATCAGGAAAAATATTATGTAAGAGGAACTTTTACAAGGAATAATCTTGATTTTTCAAAAGATGTAATAAGTCTCGCAAATGAAGGATTTAAGCAGATCTCAATGGAGCCTGTAGTTGCTCCTCCGGAAGCAGATTATGCTATAAGAGAGGAAGATGTTCCTGTAATTAAAGAGCAATATGATATCCTCGCCAAAGAGATGCTTAGACGCTATAAGACAAGCGAGGACTTCAATTTCTTCCATTTTATGATTGATCTTGAAGGAGGTCCATGTGTTTACAAGAGACTTTCAGGATGTGGATCAGGAACAGAATATCTGGCTGTAACGCCCAGGGGAGATCTTTATCCCTGCCACCAGTTTGTCGGGAATGAGAAATTCAAGATGGGCGATATCTGGAAGGGTGTTCAAAATATTGCTATCCGTGACAAGTTTAAGTGTGCAAATGTCTATGCAAAACCCGAATGCAGGAATTGCTTCGCAAGATTCTATTGCTCGGGAGGCTGCCAGGCAAATGCTTATAACTTCTCCGGAGACATTCTCGGAAATTATCCGATCGGCTGCGAACTTCAAAGAAAGCGTATCGAGTGCGCTATTATGCTGAAGGCAGCTGAGGCAGAAATAGACGAGGCTCATAAATAAAGGTAAAGGGATAGAAAAGTTATGAAACAGATGAAGAAAAAACAAGGGGTTATTGCTCTTGTCCTTATGCTCGCTGCCATCATTTTTTTCGGCTGGTATACAGCCGGTATTCTTAAGCGCACAGTTAAGGGCAAGAAAGATAGTATTAAGCTTGGGCTTGATCTTGCAGGTGGTGCCAGTATTACATATAAGGTAGTCGGGAAAACACCTACAGATACAGAACTTGATGATACGGTTACAAAGCTTAAGAGTCGTATTGAAAATGATCTTGGAAGCAATACTACTACAGAAGCCGATGTTTATAAGATAGGTAAGACAAGGATCGGTGTTGAGATTCCGGGAGTTAAAAATGCGGATGAGCTTCTTGAACAGCTCGGAACACCAGGAAATCTGTATTTTATAGCGCAGACAGGATCTGACGGAAGCGATAATTACACGGTAAATTCTTCTGGAGAATATGAGCTTGCAAAAGGAAAGACCTTAGATTCTCTTAAAAAAGATGGTTCAATTGTTCTTTCCGGAAAAGATGTTAAAACTGCTGAAGGCGGCTATACCAGCAATTCTACTACAGGAAACCAGGAACCAATTGTTCAGCTTTCACTTAATAAGTCAGGTACAAAGAAATTTGCCGAAGCAACAAAGAATGCTGTAGGAAAGACTATAGGTATATATTACGACGGCAAATTTGTAAGTGTTCCCAGAGTAAATGAACAAATATCCGGTGGCCAGGCTCAGATTACAGGTATGGAAGACATCGATGAGGCAAAGCAGCTTGCATCCTATATCCGTATCGGAGGACTTAATATACAGATCAAGGAAATGCAGTCTGAGATAGTAGGAGCAAAGCTTGGATCGAAGGCTCTTTCAACCAGCCTTCTTGCTGCAGGATGCGGACTGATAGTTATTATCATATTTATGATAGTAATGTATCGCATATTAGGACTTGCGGCAGATCTTGCCCTTATACTTTATACAGAGCTGGTTGTTGATATAATATATTGGTTTGGAATTACACTTACACTTCCTGGTGTAGCCGGAATTATACTCGGCATAGGAATGGCTGTTGATGCAAATGTAATTATCTTCTCCCGTATTAAGGAAGAGATCGGACTTGATCATTCAGTCGGAACTGCTATAAATGCAGGCTTCCATAAGGCTATGTCAGCAATCATTGATGGAAATGTAACAACACTTATAGCAGCACTTGTTCTCGGAGTTGTAGGAACAGGTACAGTAAAGGGATTCGCTATAACACTTGGAATCGGCGTACTCCTTTCTATGTTCTCTGCTGTCATTATGTCCAGACTCCTTGTTCGTTCGATATATGCAGTCGGAGTCAGGGACAAGAAGTTCTATGGCAGGACAGTCCATGACAAGACAATGAAGTTCATAAAGAGGACGCCTGTATTCTTTACAGCATCATGTTCGGTAATAGCCATAGGACTTATATTCATGCTTTTGAATACTTTTCTTGGCAACAAGCCTCTCGCTTATTCACTTGAATTTGCCGGCGGAACACAGACAACTGTCAAGATGGACAAGAATTATACTGTAGATGAGATCAGTGATAAAATTGTTCCTGTTGTAGAAAAAGCAATTTCTTCAAATGATGTACAGACACAGGCTGTAAAGAAGGATAAGAGCATAATAATAAAGACAAAGACTTTAAACCTTGCAAAACGTGAGAAGCTTAGTAAGGCGCTTAAAGATAACTTCAATGTAAGTACAAGTGATGTATCATCCAGAAATATCAGTGGTGTAATATCAGGAGAAATGAGACGTTCTTCTCTAACAGCAGTTATTGTAGCAGTATTCTTTATGCTGTTATATATCTGGTTTAGATTTAAAGATCTTCGCTTTGGATCGTCTGCAGTCATTGCGCTTGCCCACGATGTATTGGTAATGCTTACACTCTATGCAGTATTCCGTATATCAGTCGGCAGCACATTTATTGCCTGTGTACTTACGATAATTGGATATTCCATTAATGATACTATCGTTATCTTTGACCGTATAAGAGAGAATCTTGGTGATACACCTGAAGGAAAGCGAAATGATCCTGCGGCACTTGAACAGCTATGCGATAAAAGTATAACATCGACATTCCCAAGATCTGTATCAACAAGTTTCACCACAGCTGTAATGGTACTCATGCTCCTTATTTTGGGAACATCGGCGATGAGAGAGTTCGCACTCCCTCTTCTTGTCGGATTAATAAGCGGAACTTATTCTTCAATTTGCATAGCAACTGAGCTCTGGCTCATCATGAAGAAAAAGCAAATAAAATCTAAAGCTTCTTCGAAAAAAGAAAACCGTAAGAATTGATCGGAGGAATTTATGATAGATATAAAGATCTTAAGAGAGGATCCCGAAAGAGTAAGAGAAAATATCAGGAAGAAATTCCAGGATGAGAAGCTTCCTCTTGTCGATGAAGTGCTTGAATATGATAAGAAGCAGCGCGACGCCAAGCAGGAAGGCGATGACCTTCGATCTGAAAAAAATAATCTTTCCAAGCAGATCGGCGGCCTTATGAAAGAAGGGAAGAAGGATGAGGCAGCAGAAGTCAAGGCCAGAGTCCAGGAGATCTCGAACCGAATAAAGGAATGTGAGGAAGAAGAGAAGAAATGTGAGGAAGAAGTTAATAAGCGCATGATGCGTATACCTAACTTCATTGATCCTTCAGTTCCATTAGGCCCGGATGATTCGCATAATGTAGAGATCGAGAAATTTGGTGATCCCGTTGTCCCTGATTTTGAGATCCCTTATCATACTGAAATAATGGAAAGATTCGACGGCATTGATATGGATGCCGCCGGAAAGGTAGCAGGAAACGGCTTCTACTACCTTATGGGAGATATAGCAAGACTTCATTCGGCAGTTCTTTCTTATGCCCGTGATTTCATGATCAATAAGGGATTCACCTATGTAATCCCTCCCTATATGATCCATGGAAATGTAGTAAATGGAGTTATGTCTTTTGACGAGATGGATGCCATGATGTACAAGATCGAGGGCGAAGATCTATATCTTATAGGTACATCAGAACATTCAATGATAGGTAAGTTCATTGATACTATAAATGATGCTGACAAGCTTCCCTATACTTACACAAGCTATTCACCCTGCTTCCGAAAGGAAAAAGGCGCTCATGGCATAGAGGAAAGAGGAGTTTATCGTATTCATCAATTCGAAAAGCAGGAGATGATTGTTGTCTGCGAGCCTGAGGAAGCCTGGGACTGGTATAATAAGCTTTGGTCATATACAGTTGAGCTTTTCAGGTCGCTTGACATTCCTGTAAGAACTCTTGAGTGCTGCTCGGGAGATCTTGCGGATCTTAAAGTCAAATCCTGTGATGTAGAAGCATGGTCACCAAGGCAAAAGAAGTACTTTGAGGTAGGTTCCTGCTCTAACCTTGGCGATGCTCAAGCAAGACGTCTTAAGATCAGAGTAAGAGCAAAGGACGGAAGCAAACATTTCGCAAATACACTTAACAATACCTGTGTTGCTCCTCCAAGAATGCTTATTGCTTTCCTTGAGAACAATCTCAATGCTGACGGATCAGTTGATATACCGGAAGTATTAAGACCGTACATGGGCGGTATTGAAAAGCTCATTCCAAAACATTAAATAAAAAAGGCTGAAACTTTTTGATCCTTGATGGAACCAAAGAGTTTCAGCTCTTTTTTTATCTTCTTATAAGGAAGGCATTATTGTTGCCTCTCTTACCATTAGAGCGGCGGTGAGAATATAAAATATCTGCATTTTCATATGTAGACACGCTGGAAAAATAGATGTGATCTTCAGGGACTCCTGCCTTTCGTATGCTAAAGTAGCAGGCGGCCCAGAGATCCAGCAAGAAGTGAGTCCTATCTTTTTTCCTGGCAATAATCCGCATTTCTTCATCTGAAAATGTCTTACTGAATGCGCCAATAAGATCGCGAGTTACTTCATATGAGTCTGAGTCAATAGAAGGTCCTATAATGACAGTAACGTCCTTAATATTGCTGTCACAAGCAGCCTTTATGGCCGTTTTCATTGGCATATCAGCTACTGTTCCTCTCCAGCCTGAATGAGAGAGAACAATTCGACCGTTTTTTTTATTTATTGCATAAATGGGAACACAGTCCGCAAAGGAGGCGCTTAGCATGAGATCCTTTTCGTCTGTATACAGTCCGTCGACGGCAGGATAACGGGGAATACATTCTTGTCCCAGAGCGTGTTTTAAATCAGCTTTTAATATTGTTGATTCGTGAATCTGTGAAGTCATGACGATTCGGTCAAGACTTGTATTCATGCGATCGGATAATAAAGCGTAGTTTTTACGGATGTTCTCGGGATCATCATCACGCTTGAATCCAAGGTTCATAGAAGATAGACAGCCATGGCTTACTCCGCCCAATCTTGTGGTGAAATAAGAATCAACAAATGGGAAGGAAGCATTTGATTTGAATCTTATGAGCGGAATGGCTGGATTCTTAAGATCAAGATAGGCATCACAGGTATTTTTATCCTTATAGAAGTTATTTATTATTCCGTCCGGATCATGAACAGCCCTTGATGGATCATAATATTTTATTTTGGGAGTTCTTATTATACTATAGGCTTCTATAAGTGATTCAAGGCTTTCTTTTGCATTAGCAGCACTTGTTGATGGCAGGGTGACAGGAGTAAAGCCACTAATATCCTTGAGATAAATATTGAAATATTTTTCGGCAGTTCGTCCATTCAGAAAGATTCGCTCAATAGGAGCCCTTTCAAGAAGATTTAATAGATCACATGGCTTCACATTTTTTATTGATGAATCTGAGGAACCCTTAATGTCGCAAGATTCGATCACATCATAAAGCGCGATTTTATTCCTCTTAAGGAAGATTCTTTTTTCGATTTCGCTTAAAGGAGTTTTTTCATTAAAAACAGCCGCAAGGACCTTATAGAAACGATTGGTCGGATTTGCATAATAAAAAGAAGCTTCCCTCGATTTTACCGAGGGGAAGCTTCCTAATATGAGAATGCGGCTGTCATCATTAATAAAAGGTTCAAATGAATGACCTGGCATTTTATCCCTGCTTTCTAATATTGGCTCTCTTTCTTTCTCTGGAGTCAAGTATCTTCTTTCTTAAACGAAGGTGGTCAGGAGTGATCTCAAGAAGTTCATCAACATCGATATAGTCCATGGCCTGCTCAAGAGAAAGGATCTTTGGCGGCACAAGAGTGAGGGCCTCATCACTTGATGAAGTACGTGTATTTGTAAGATGCTTCTTCTTGCATACGTTTATTTCTATGTCTTCGGGGCGATTGCATTCACCGACTATCATGCCGCCATATACTTCTTCGCCGGGCCCTATGAAAAGTGTACCTCTGTCCTGGGCAGCGAACAGGCCGTAAGTAACAGAAACACCCTGCTCGAAAGCTATAAGAGAACCATTTTTTCTGAATGAGATATCACCCTTGTAAGGCTCATATCCGTCAAAAATCGTATTTATGATTCCAGAACCCTTTGTATCTGTCATAAAGGTTCCTCTGTAACCTATGAGACCTCTTGATGGAATTTTGAATTCAAGACGTGTGAAACCTCCTGTGATTGGAGTCATGTTCCTAAGCTCGCCCTTTCTTTCTGAAAGAGCCTGAATTACTGTACCGGTGAACTCATCCGGAACATCAACATAGGCAACTTCAATAGGTTCAAGGAGCTTTCCGTTTTCATCTTTCTTGTAGATTACCTCAGGCTTGGAAACAGCAAATTCATATCCTTCGCGGCGCATTACCTCGATAAGTACTGAAAGATGAAGCTCTCCACGTCCTGAAACCTTGAATGTATCGGCAGAATCTGTATCCTCAACACGGAGAGAAACATCAGTATTAAGCTCTTTGTAAAGTCTGTCTCTTATATGCCTTGAAGTAACGAATTTTCCGTCTTTTCCTGCGAAAGGAGAATCATTAACTATGAAATTCATAGAGATAGTAGGTTCAGAGATCTTCTGGAATGGTATAGATACGGGATTCTCAGGATCGCAGATCGTATCACCGATCTTTAAGTCAGGTATACCTGATATGGCGACTATTGAGCCAATATCTGCATGATCAACGGGAACACGCTTAAGACCATCGAATTCGAAGAGCTTTGTTATTCTTACTTTTTCCTTTCTTGAAGGATCATGGTGGTTTACTACGACAGCATCTTCATTTATGTTGAGGGATCCGTTATCGATCTTTCCTATTCCTATACGTCCTACAAATTCGTTGTAGTCGATCGTAGAAATAAGCATCTGCGTATTTGCATCAGGATCTCCTTCGGGAGCGGGTATGTAATCAATTATGGTATCGAAAAGAGGCTTCATATCCTTTTTCTCATCGCCGAGATTTTTGATTGCATATCCTTCTCTTGCAGAAGCATATACAAATGGGCAGTCGAGCTGTTCATCAGAAGCATCAAGATCCATAAAAAGCTCAAGTACTTCATCGACAACCTGTTCGGGTCTTGCATCAGGCCTGTCCAGCTTGTTAATGCAGACTATAACTGGAAGATCCAGATCGAGAGCTTTCATAAGAACGAATTTAGTCTGAGGCATAACTCCTTCAAAGGCATCCACAACGAGGATAACGCCGTTTACCATCTTTAGCACACGCTCAACCTCGCCGCCGAAATCTGCATGGCCCGGTGTGTCTACTATATTTATTTTTACTCCGTTATAGTGAACGGCAGTATTCTTAGAAAGGATGGTAATACCACGCTCACGCTCGATAGCATTGGAATCCATGACACGGTCCTCGACGACCTGATTATCTCTAAAGGTTCCGCTTTGTTTCAGGAGCTCGTCAACGAGTGTTGTTTTTCCATGATCGACGTGAGCGATAATAGCTACATTTCTTACATCGTCTCTGGTCTTGATCATTTTGTTCTTCCTTTCATTCTTTATAACATTATAAGCTAAATAATTTTAGCACAAATTCTAAACAATTCAACTTCTAAAACTTAAAAGAGAATGAATAATTTTTGACATAAATGTTAAAGTGTGATATACAATTGTAAAACTTCATAATAATATTCAGGAGGAGATCGTGAAACAGGACGGCAAAGTTTGGGCTTTTTATGGCAATGGACAAGGAAAAAGTTCAGCAGCTTTGGGAGCAGCATTGGACGCTGCATCAAACGGCAGCAATGCTGTGATCATACAGTTTCTGAAAAGCCAATTTTCAGAAGAATATATTAAAAGATGTGAACCGGAACTTAAAATATTCAGAACAGCAAGACATAACAGAAGCTTTTCCGAGCTTGACAATGAAGAGCAAAAGGAAGAGAGCGGAAATATAAGAAATGGCATGCTTCTGGCAAGAAAGTTTCTTACCACAGATGACTGTGGGACACTTGTTCTTGACGAGGTTCTTGGTCTTATAAAGGAAGGCATAATCGATTGTCAGGAGCTTATAGACATACTTCTTAAGAAAAGCGATGATCAGACTCTTATAATAACAGGAACGATACTTCCCGATGAGCTCAAGGAATATTGCGATAATATCATTTCATTTACAAGAGAAAAATGATTTTGCTATTCAAGTCATGGTATGCTTTAGTGTATAATATATGAGAGGAACTGGAAACAGAATTTCCGGTTCCTTTATTTTTTAATTAGAAATGAGGATCTGATGGGAGAAGAAAGACCTGAGGCTGTACCTTTTTATGGGCCTTATTTTGGGGAAGATGACTATAAGGAGAAAGCCAATACTGTGATCCGTCCTTATATAAAAGAAAGACGGAAGGATGGCTATTTTACGGCCAGAGATGGTGTGAAGCTCCATTATGTTATTTTAAAATCAGACATGAACAGGGGCAGTATAACTGTTTTTCACGGCAAAGGTGAATTTTTTGAAAAAACAGAAGAGCTTATGTACGAGCTCTGCCGTCATGGATATAATATTTTTTTCATGGAGATGAGAGGCTTCGGAAAGTCCGACAGGCTTACCGATGATCCCGAAAAGGTGCATGTTGGCTCCTTTGATGATTATTTGAGTGACCAGTGGGAATTCTTCTGGAAGGTAGTGAATAAGGAGTCTTATAGCAAGAACCGCTTTATATTCTCACATTCTATGGGTGGACTTGTAGCAACGCGATTTCTGGAGATCCATCCACAATGTTATCAGGCAGCCGTGATCTCATCGCCCATGTATGCGATGAAGTCAAGCGTACCAGAATGGATGATAAAGTTTTTGGCTTTTAACAGTCACCTTTTTCACAGGGACAAGGCTTTTGCTCCGGGTCAGCACGATTATGTGCCTTTTGTTTTTCATCCGGACAAGGACGGCTCCAAAGCAAGGTTTGAGGAGATGCTTAAATTTAGGGCTCAAAACGATTGCTTTAAGATTGGCGGGGTTTCATATGGCTGGGTCAGGACTGCCAGGATCTTTTCAAATAAAACCCTATATGATCTTGAGAGTATTAGTGTTCCTGTTCTAATGTGCCAGGCAGGAAAAGATGAGACGGTAGATAATGAAGCAGAGCTTTATTATGCAAGTTATATGAAGGACGTGCTTGTGGTCCAGTTTCCTGAATCGGGTCATGAGATCTATCTCACTGGTGACAAGGAGCGCATGTTATATTTTGACTGGATATTGAATTTTTACGAAAAAAATCTTAAATAGAATAATAATAACGTTTTTTGAAACTAAATCTTAGCTTAGGAAGAATGAGGTAATGAATGTCAGAAGATAAGAATAATGAAGGCTACTGCTATATCTGCCATAGGAAAGAAAGCGAGACCGGAAGGCTCATACATCTTCCCAACAATATTGACATATGCACAGACTGCATGCAGAAAACTTTCGACGGACTAAATAAGTTCGGCATTGGCGAATATGTTCCGCCCTTTTCATTTATGGATGCGACACCCGGAAACGGAAATGAGGCAGATGGTGACAAAAATGAAAGCAATAAAGAAGAAAAACACTCTGTAAGCAATAAGGAAAATGACAATACTGAAGTCATTTCGGACAATAAAGAGGATGACGATAATAATGACGATAAGAAAAAGAAGGGAACCATTGTCCAGCCTTTCGGTCTATTAAATCTTGATGACCTCTCGGGCATTTTAACCGGCCAGCAGAGAGTTAAAAAGAAGAAAAAGAAGGAAAGAAGGATAAAGCCTGTTTTTTCAATAGATAATATGCCCAAGCCTCACCAGATAAAGGCAAAGCTTGATGAGTATGTTATTGGTCAGGATGATGCCAAGAAGATGATGTCGGTGGCTGTCTACAATCACTATAAGCGTGTAAGCACAGGAACTATGGACGACATCGACATTGAGAAGTCAAATATACTTATGATAGGTCCTACAGGTTCAGGAAAGACCTATCTTGTAAAAACACTTGCCGACCTTCTCGATGTGCCTCTTGCAATCAGTGATGCGACAAGCCTGACCGAAGCAGGTTATATTGGTGATGATATTGAGAGCGTTGTTTCAAAGCTTATTGATGCGGCAGACAATGATATAGAAAAAGCTGAAAAAGGAATCATCTTTATAGATGAGATCGACAAGCTTGCAAAGAAGAAGAATACAAATCAGCGTGATGTAAGTGGCGAAGCTGTTCAGCAGGGAATGCTTAAGCTTCTTGAGGGCTCTGAGGTTGAAGTACCGATAGGCGCTTCATCAAAGAATGCCATGGTGCCAATGGCTATGGTAAATACTAAAAATATACTTTTTATAGTAGGCGGAGCTTTCCCTGAACTTTCAGATATTATAAAGGAAAGACTTAATAAGACATCATCCATGGGATTTGCTGCTGATCTGAAGGATAAGTACGACTATGACAAGGATATTCTTAAGCAGGTCACTGTTGAAGATCTAAGACAGTTCGGTATGATCCCGGAATTCATAGGAAGACTTCCTATTACGGCTGTTTTTTCACCGCTTGATGAAGAAATGCTGGTAAGGATACTTAAGGAACCCAGGAATGCAATAGTAAAGCAATATCAGAAGCTGCTTCGACTTGACGAGGTGGATCTGGAATTCACTGACCAGGCCCTTCATGCAATAGCAAAGAAGGCACTCCAGAAGGACCTTGGAGCCCGTGCCTTAAGGGCTGTTCTGGAAAAATACATGATGGATATCATGTATGAAGTTCCTAAGGATGATGAGATCGGCAAGGTTACTATCACCGAAGAATATATCGAAAATAAGGGAGGCCCTTTGATAGAGCTTAGAGGCTCAGAGAAAGTTATTGAAGAAAAGAAGGATCCTTCACCTTTAAAGCTGGAGAACTCTGAAGAATGAGATCCTGGGAGATAAAGGACGTAAAAAAATTCATGGCCCTTCTTCTGGGAGGAGAGAACTTTGATTCTTTTCTGCTTTCAGAAGCTTCTGTCAATGCATCAATGACAATGAATTTCGATGGCAGGCTAAAAATGGGTTATTATTCGGATGAGGAATTAGAAAAACGCATGGAAGAAGGTCCATGTATAGCCTATTCCGACGTCAGGCATATTTTTCTTGAATGCATAAAAGGAAAAAATACCCCAAGATCCTTCAGATTCATTTTCAGAGCACCCGATCAGGCAAATCGTAAATATGAGAAGGACCTTGAGCTTACAGAGAATGATATTGACGGAATGTTTCTTAATATTACATTTGAAAACGGGAAACTCTTAATTACGGCTGCGGTTTCTCAAAAAACCTTTACTATGGACAAAAGCCTTGAAAACCGATGGTGCGATAATGTTCAGAAATTTCTCGTCAATTGCGGAATTGACTGGGTATGATAACTGAAAAATCTTTACTTTGTTACCAAGTTATGGTACTTTTATATAAGCGCCGGAAATATTACGGCTGGTTTTAGGTTTTGTGGGAGGTACAATTAAAATGACTGGAACAGTTAAGTGGTTCAGCGACAAGAAGGGTTACGGATTTATATCTGATCCGGATGGAAAGGATGTTTTCGTACACTTTTCAGGCATCGAAATGGAAGGATTTAAGACACTTCAAGAAGGTGCAAGCGTCAATTACGATGTTATAGATGGCGCGAAAGGACCACAGGCAGTCAATGTTACTGTTGCTCAGTAAAGAGGGGTTCGGCAGTTACAGAAAGTTAAAGCTCCGGAGAAATCCGGAGCTTATTTTTGCCCACAAGACAGAAGATAAAAGTTTTAAATCCTTTTCCTGAGGCAGTTTTATGATTTTTTCTCTGATTGTGGATATCCGGTCTTATTGAATATTAGCGGCAAGTGTTGTAGGATTACAATATATTCTGACCTTTAATGAAGGAGGAATTGTATGTATAAAATTCTGATAGACAGCTGTGGTGAACTTTTTCCTTATATGGAAAACAATCCTCATTTTGCAAGTATTCCACTGACTTTGCAGGTTATGGACTGGGAGATCAGGGATGATGAAAATTTTGATCAGGCCGAATTCCTGAAGAGAGTGAAGGAGGCTCCTGTGAGCCCTAAATCAGCATGCCCGTCGCCTCAGGACTACATGGATGAGATGGGAGACCAGGAACATATTTATATAATAACTCTTTCATCGAAATTAAGTGGTTCCTATAACAGCGCAGTCCTTGCCAGGGATCTTTTTCTTGAAGACAATGATGATGGGCCCGGTCCTAAGATACATGTATTCGATTCCAAGTCCGCATCCATAGGCGAGACACTCATAGCTCATCGCATTGCCGCTCTAGAGGAAAAAAACGAGCCTTTCGAGTCAATAGTCGAAAAGGTCGATGCCTATATAGAAGAACAGCATACGTTTTTCGTACTTGAATCTCTTGAGACATTGAGAAAAGCCGGCAGGCTTGGAACTATGAAGGCTTTCATAGCATCGAAGCTGAATATAAAGCCGGTTATGGGATCTACTCCTGAGGGCTCTATCCAGCAGCTTGGACAGGCAAGAGGTATGTCCAAATCTTTGGACAAGATGATAGAAACTATGCTGGAGGTCACACCTAACTGTCAGGAGAAGACGCTGGCCATTTCTCACTGCAATGCTGAAAATACAGCTGAACTCCTGAAAGAAAAGATCGAAAAAATAACAAAATTCAAGGAAATATTTATAGTTAATACCCATGGAGTAAGCTCCATGTATGCAAATGACGGCGGCATAATTATGGTCGTCTGAAGAAATGACAAAAGAAGAATTTTTAACTACTATATATAACAAAAAACGTTTCGGAAAGAAAAGCGGCCTCGATGTAATGAAGAATTACACCGAGGAGTTTTTTCAACCGGAGCATGGAATGAAGATCATACATATTGCCGGAACAAATGGAAAAGGGTCTACAGCGGCAGCAATTGATTGCATTTTAAGATCTGGCGGATTCTCCGTTGGCCTGTTTACAAGTCCTCATCTTGTGAAATTCAACGAAAGGATCAAATTTAATGGGGAAGATATAGGCGACCATGATCTGTTTTCGGTCGGAGAAGAGATAATGAAGTCAAAAACCTTCTCTTTCTCGACCATGTTTGATGATTCTCTTATGATGGCGCTTCTTTATTTCAAGCGGAAAAAGCCCGATTATATCATTCTTGAAACAGGGATCGGAGGCAGGCTTGATTCCACGACAGGGATCGATAATGTACCGCTTGTCTCGGTAATAACCAGGATAGGTTTTGACCATATGAAATTGCTGGGGAATACTCTTGAAGAGATAGCAGGAGAAAAGGCCGGAATTTTAAAAAGCGGAACAAGACTCGTTTTGGCAGAAAATGAGAAAAATGTTCAAAATGTGATAATTAACGAGGCAAAAAGGAAGAAAATCCCCTATTTTTATTCCGACAAAGTGGATCTCAAATCATATGATCTTTCACTTCCGGGAATCTATCAGCATGAAAATATGAAGAATGCGGTTCTCGCATCAAGGCTCGTGGGAGAAATCGAAAATAAAGATATGGAAAGCGCTATAAGATACGGACTCGCTCATACTTTTTGGCCGGGCCGCATACAGATCCTATCAAAGGATCCTTTCATTATTCTTGATGGTGCTCACAATCCCCAGGGCGTAGCTGCACTGGAAGAAAGCCTTGAGGGGCTGTTTCCCGGAGAAAAATTTGCCTTTATTTGCGGAGTCTTTGCTGACAAGGACTATCATAGCATGTTTCAATGCATGAAAAATATAGCGGATGAATTTTTCACTGTGACAATAGAAAACGAAAGAGCGCTTTCAGGCCGGGATCTGGCAGAAATATTGAAAGAAGAAGGCTTCAAGGCAAAAGAGACGAATTCGCTCGGGGAAGCATTTGAAGACGCAAGAGCTCTTTCCATATCTAAGAATGAAAAGATAGTTTGTATGGGATCCCTTTATTTTGCAGGCGAAGTGCTCAAATTCTTTAAGGAGAAAATTGATAAAAATAATGTGAAAAAGTAATATGATTTTAGAAAAATTTTATCAAATATAACTGGACGAATTATAACTCGTACGTGATAATTGAGAAAACGAAACCACATGAAGGAGTGCATAAAATGGATAATAAATATGACTGCCTTAAGCTTTCAAATCAGCTTTGTTTTCCCCTCTATGCTGCAAGCAGGAAAATTGTGAAGGCATATACACCTTATCTTAAGCCGTTAGGACTCACATATACTCAATATATAACCCTTATGGTCCTCTGGGAAGAGCCTGAAGTAAAGATAAAGGATCTTGGAAATAAGCTTTTTCTAGATACCGGAACTCTTACACCTCTTCTTAAGAAAATGGAGGATGAGGGGCTTGTGACAAGAACCAGAAGCAGGGTGGATGAACGAGTTGTAAATATAAAGATCACTGAAAAAGGTATGTCCTACAGGGAGAAATGTCTTGAGATACCGGAAAAAATGGGATGTTGTCTTCATATATCGGAAGATGAAGTTCAGGCCCTTTACAAGGGATTGTACGACATTTTGAACGAAGAGTAAGCGGTCTTTTCTTGTAATTTCCAACACCCGTTACTATAATATTAATAGTTTCGATCATAACATACTATTCCTATAGGAATTGCATTAATAATTTTCGAATAGATCAAGGATAACAGGAGGAAATAATTGTGGCAGATAAATTGTTAGAGGTATCCTCTCTTCATGTTGCTGTAAAAGAAGATGATACAGAGATACTTCACGGAGTGGATCTAAGTGTAGGAAAAGGTGAAACTCATGTAATAATGGGACCTAACGGAGCCGGGAAGTCTACTTTGGGTTCATCTCTTATGGGAGATCCCAGATATAATATAAAATCCGGAAAGATCGTTTTTGACGGAGATGACATAACAGGACTTTCGACCGATAAGATCGCTAAAAAAGGAATGTTCATTTCCTTTCAGAATCCTGTCGAGGTTCCGGGCGTAACACTTATGAATTTTATCCGTACAGCCATAGAGAACAGTACAGGAGAGCATATAAGGCTCTGGGACTTCAAGAAGAAGCTTGAAGAGACCATGAAAATACTTGACATGGATCCTTCATATGCAGATCGTGACCTTAATGTTGGCTTTTCAGGCGGCGAGAAGAAGAAAGCCGAGATCCTTCAGCTCCTTATGCTTCGCCCCAAGCTTGCAATTCTTGACGAGACAGATTCCGGACTTGATGTCGATGCTACCCGCATAGTTTCGAAAGGAATCAGTGAATATAAGAAACAGGTCGGCGGAGCTCTTATTATAATCACTCATGTTACGCGTATACTTGAAGCGCTTTCCGTAGATGAGACACATATTCTTGTGAACGGCAGAATTGTCGGACACGGCGGAAGAGAACTCGTTGACGAGATCAACGAGAACGGCTTCGCAAAATATGAGAAATAAGGAGGTTTTTCAGGTGAAAGAAAAAACTCTGGTTAATGATATCGACAGAAGCATGTATGACTTCAGATATGCTGAAGATGATGCATACAAGGTGGATGAGGGACTCACTCCGGAGATAGTCGATCAGATATCAAAGGAAAAAAATGATCCGGATTGGATGCGCGATTTCAGACAGAAATCTCTTAAGCTTTTTAACCAAATTCCTTTCCCGGATAATTGGGGACCTTCAATTGAAGGTCTTCATATGGAGAATATTGTCACATATGTTCGTCCAAATACCAGGCGAATGCAGGATGATTGGAACAATGTTCCCAAGGATATAAAGGACACATTTGAGAAGCTGGGAATTCCTGAGGCTGAGAGAAAGAGCCTGGCCGGAGTTGGAGCCCAGTATGACTCAGAGCTTGTCTATCATAATGTAAAAGAAGAAGTAGCAGCTCAGGGCGTTGTTTATACAGATCTTGAAAGTGCCATGAAGGATCCCAAATATGAGAAGATGATAAGGGATCATTTCATGAAACTTGTGCCGCCCACGGATCACAAATTTGCAGCTCTTCATGGAGCTGTCTGGTCGGGAGGATCTTTCGTATATGTTCCTGACGGAGTAAAGGTGGATATACCTCTTCAGTCATATTTCAGACTTAATGCAAAAGGAGCAGGGCAATTCGAGCATACACTTATAATTATAGGAGAAAATTCCTATCTGCATTTTATTGAAGGCTGCTCGGCACCTAAATATAATGTAGCAAACCTCCATGCCGGATGCGTGGAATTATATATAGGTAAAAATGCTACACTCCGCTATTCGACCATTGAAAACTGGTCAAAGAATATGTATAACCTGAATACCAAGCGTGCCAAGGTTGAAGCAGGCGGAAAGATAGAATGGGTATCGGGCTCTTTCGGCTCTCATGTATCATATCTTTATCCCATGAGCGTGCTCGATGGAGAGGGAGCAAGATCTGAATTTACGGGAGTCACATTCGCCGGAAAGGGTCAGAATCTTGATACGGGCTGCAAGACTGTTCATAATGCTCCTCATACTTCAAGTTATGTAAATACCAGATCAATTTCAAAGGATGGCGGTATCAGTACATTCAGAAGTGCCGTAGTTATTTCCAACAAGGCTAAGGGCTCAAAGAGCTCAACTTCATGTCAGTCACTTATGGTTGATAATATTTCAAGATCAGATACAATACCTGCCATGGATATAAGGACTAATGACGCAGATGTAGGACATGAGGCAAAGATAGGAAGAATAAGCGATGATGTCGTTTTTTATCTGATGTCTCGTGGCATGTCTGAAGAAGACGCCAGAGCCATGATAGTCCGCGGTTTTGCAGACAATGTAGGAAAAGAGCTTCCTCTCGAGTATGCAGTCGAGATGAATAATCTGATAGGACTTGAGATGAAAGGTGCCATAGGCTAAGGAGAAAGATGATGGAAATTACAGTGAACAAGATCCCTTCCCCTACCTGGAACTGGCTCAGGATGAATGATCTTAAGACGGAGAGCTTTTCAGGACATGCAGGAAAAAGGGAGATAGTAACTACTCTTCCGGAAGCCCTTGGCGAGAGGGAAGATTTTTCCCTCGATCTAAAGACCGGAATGGGAGAAGAATTCGCTAAAGAAGCAAAAACAGCAGCCGGCAATGTTCTTTCGCTTTCTATGCCTGAGAGCGTGGAAAATGTAAGAACAGAAATTAAATATAATATCGAAGACGGGATTTTTAATAATCTCGAACTCATTGCAGGCAAAAATTCTTCTTCGATTGTTATTATGCGATATCAGGGCGAAAATTCAGGAGAAGCCGGGATACAAACCAGATTCAGAGTCGATGATGGTGCAGAACTTACCCTGGTTCAGATACAGGAAACAAAGAATGGAACATTTAATAATGATATAGGGGGAAAGGTAGGAGAAAATGGAAAGTTCCGCCTTATCCAGCTTATAGTCGGCGGTCATGATAATCGTTTCGGTTCCTTTGTTTCGCTTGAAGGTAAGAAGGCTGAATTTGATTCCTACATGGGTTATGAGCTTGGCGGAAGTGACAGTCTTGATATTAATACAGTTTCCGACCATACAGGAAGAAAAACAAAAGCAAATATTAATGCTTCAGGAGTGCTTCGCGGCAATTCAAAGAAGCTTTTCAGAGGAACCATTGATTTTCACAGGGGATGCGCCGGTTCAAAAGGCGATGAGATGGAATCAGTCCTTTTAATGGATGATGATGTTGATAATAAGACCATTCCTGTAATTCTCTGCGATGAGGAGGATGTTGAAGGAAATCATGGCGCATCAATAGGAAAGATCGACGAGGATCTCATGTTCTATCTAAAGTCAAGAGGTATGACAGAAGAAGCCATTTATGAAATGATGGCGAAGGCAAAGATAGATTCAGTTATAGCAAAGATCCCTGATGAAGAGACAAGAAAGGCACTCTTAAAATGACAGAAGAAGATAAAGAAATTAGAGGACATTTTCCTGTCCTTGAGAGAACAGTCTATCTCGATAATTCAGCAACTACCCAGCGCCCTCAGGAAGTCCTTGATGGGGTAAGAGACCTTTATCTTGAGGCAAATGCCAATCCAATGCGCGGACTCTATCAGCTTTCCATAGATGCTACAGAAAGATATGAGAAGGCAAGACAGGACGTAGCTGATTTTATAGGAGCTGCTTCTTCAAGCGAGATAGTTTTTACCAGGAATGCTACTGAAAGCCTTAATTTGATTGCTTACAGCTATGGAGAGAATTTCATTAAAGAAGGCGATGAGATCATAGTTTCAGTAATGGAGCATCACAGCAATATGCTTCCATGGCAGCAGGTAGCAAAGAAAACCGGCGCAACTCTTACTTATATCTATCCTGAGAAAAATGGCGAGCTCGCTCCTGAGAAACTTGAAAAACTTATTTCCAGTAAGACAAAGCTTGTTGCGATTACCCAGGTCAGCAATGTTTTCGGTCGGGAAAATGATGTGAAAGCTTATACAGAGATTGCTCATCGAAACGGAGCTCTTATGGTAGTGGACGGAGCCCAGAGTGTTCCTCATCTGCCGGTTAATGTTAAAGATATTGACTGTGATTTTCTGGCTTTTTCAGGCCACAAGATGTTTGCACCCATGGGGATCGGCGTTCTCTATGCAAAGAAGGATCTTCTTGAAAAAATGCCTCCATTCCTTTTTGGAGGCGAAATGATAGAATATGTAACTCTTGAAGGAGCTACATATAACGAAGTTCCTCATAAATTCGAAGCTGGTACAGTAAACCTCGGCGGAGCCATTGGACTCGATCAGGCGATCAGCTTTATGAAGCGTTATGGCTGGGATACTATCAGGCGAAGAGAAGAAGATGTGACACGCTATGCCTTTGAACAGATGCTTGAAATACCTCATGTTCATATTATAGGTTCTGACAAGGCAGAAGATCATCTTGGTATAATTACATTTTCGATAGATGGTGTCCATCCTCATGATGTGGCAGCCGTCTTTGATTCAGAAGGAGTCGATGTAAGAGCTGGTCATCACTGCGCTCAGCCACTTCATAAATATCTGGGAACTCTTTCTACCACACGTGCTTCATTTGCTTTTTATAATGATCATGAGGATGTAGACAAATTTATAAATGCCCTTAGAAAGATCCGTCCGGAAATGGGATTCAAGGATTGAAGGGAATAGAGGAACAGATTATGGCAAATACATTTTATAATGAAATTTTGACAGATCATAACATGAATCCTGTCCATAAGCATAAGATCGATGATCCGTCTATTGAACTTGAAGGCATTAATCCTTCTTGTGGAGACGATATAGTGCTTTCACTTAAGGTCGAGGATGGGATCGTTAAAGACGGAGGTTTTTCCGGAGATGGATGTGCTATCTCTCAGGCGTCATGTGATATGATGCTTGATCTTATTATAGGAAAAAAGGTCGATGAGGCAAAGAGACTGGCAGACATTTTCCTTCGTATGATTACTGGAAAAATCACTCCGGAAGAGAAAAATGAGCTTGAAGAAGCCCAGATCCTCGAAGATGTTGCCCATATGCCGGCTCGTACCAAGTGCGCAGTCTTAGGTTGGCATACCATGGAAGAGATGCTTTCTGAAGACAAAAAGGAAGATAAATGAAGAATGCACTTTTTTTCGATATAGACGGAACTCTTGTCGATGATAGAAATGTGATTCCGAAGTCGGCTCTCCAGGGAATAAAAGAGGCCAGAAGAAAAAACAGCCTTGTATTTATAAATTCAGGCAGATGCCTTAAATTGGTTGAGTCTATAGCTTCAAAGATAGAAAATGACGGCTTGCTCTGCGGCTGTGGTACTGATATTCTTGTTTCCGGAAAAGAAGAGGAACTCTATGAGATCCCCAGGGCAACCAGAAAGAGGATAATCGAGGCTGTCGACAAATATAATGTCGATATTTTTACCGAGGCCAGAAATGGTAATCGTTCATCAAGATATCTGGATTCAAGATTTCCTGAGATCAAAAGAGGGATAGAATTCGTAAAGCTGCTGGGAGGATTTATATCTGATGGTTTCTTTGAACCGGATAATCCTTTCTCAAAATTCTGTGTTCAGGCAGATAATGAATCGGATATGATGGGTCTTAAATCGGAATTCAGGAAAGAATTCGATATAATGGATCGACATGGTGGCTTCTTTGAGTGTGTTCCTCTGGGATTTACCAAGGGGACGGCCGTAAATGAGGTTCTCAGGCTGTATGAAATAGATCCGGATCACGCTTATGTTTTTGGAGATTCATCAAATGATCTTTCCATGTTTAAGACAGAGGCTCACTCAATAGCTATGGGTCAGCATGATCCTGTTCTTGATCCTTATACGGAATATGTTACCACTGATCTCGAGAATGACGGGATATATAATGCTCTTAAGCACTTCGATCTGATTTAGATAGATTTTAGTAATTTTATATTTTTTTTCATTTATTTAGCGGGAATTTTATAAAATTCCCGCTTTTTTAATGCGAATCATAAAAAGAAAATGCTATAGTTTCATAAATGCTGCCCTTGCTGCTCTTTAAATTTCATGAGAGGAGCAGAAAATGAAGAAGATCTATTTGGGATTGCCTGCTATTGTGCTTTGTCTTATCGGCATGCTTGCCTTTACGAAAGTAAAGAATGTAAATGCGGGAGGCGGAAATTTTTCTGAAAAATCAATAATACCGGCGGATTACAGGGATGAAGGAGACTGCTCAAAATATCTCTTTGACAGAAGATTTGCGACTATGACAGCTTCCACTATTCAATATATAGACGGTAAAGTCTATATATTGCTTTATAATAATACTTACAAATTACCTGGAAAGAAACCGGAGAATTATTATATCCAGGCTTATATAAGATACTCCAATGGTTATATTCAATATCTTGAACAGGCAGACAGAGCAAATATGCTTAATGACTGGTCTGATGTTAAAAATATAGAAGGAGTTGATGTCCATAAAACTTTTGATTATAAGCCTGTTGAAATAAGTGGGGCTGCTCCGAAAAAACCTGAAATAAATTTCAGAAATGAAGGAAATTATGGGATCGATGTTGATTTTTCAGGATCTTGTGACTGGAGCCATACTACTTATTCATTTGATTATTATTCTATTAATAAGTATACCCACAAACAAGGATATGTAGCTGATGAATATACAATTCTCAGGGCTGACGACTATCTTACGGGTTTTTATTATACTATTGATGAGAATTCGAACGATACTGCCTGGTCAGAATCATGGTCTTATCTCGGCTCAAATGATTACAGCGGGAATACAAATAGTCTTTCATTAAGTATTCCATCGCAATATGTAAATACGGATAAGACTTACTATATTCATACAGTGGCAAGAAGTTATACAGGAGCTAAAAGCGAAATAGTCACAAAAGAAATACCGAGAAGAGGAGTCCATACAGTAAGATTTGATTGTCAGGGCGGAAGTGGGAATTTCCGGGATTTGATAAAGATCTATGGAAAGAGCCTTAATATACATAGTGAGATTCCAACTAAACCGGGAATGACCTTTACCGGCTGGATAGGTGAAGGTCAGGAGCCTTATTCTGGAGGAGATCCTTATACTAGAGATCAGGATGGAGGAGAATATTTATTAAAGGCGGCCTGGCGTAATAATATTTACAGGATAAATTTTCACTCCAATGAGAAAAATGGCGATAATGGCAGGGTGAATGGTGATATGAAGAGCATCTACGTAACATATTTTGACAAGGGACTGCCCCAGCCTTCATTTACTCAAGATCAGAATCATGCTGACTGGGAAGATTATGAACTCATAGGTTTTGATACAGATCCTGATGCTTTAAGACCATTCATAAGCATTTCAGAAGTCGACTCTTTCTATGAGATCAGTAAACTCATAGATAAGTGCGGTCTTACAGGGGATGGAGAAATAGATCTTTACGCAATATGGAATAAAAGACCTTTGGTGAGGGGCGAAAAGACGCTTTATCTTACGGAAGAAGAATGGAAAAGTGTAAGTGAAGAAAGCTTGTTAAGGAAGATAGAAGTGATTGACAGGGAGGATGGAAGCATTTCTTATAAGGGTCTTCTGGATTCCGGCGTAAATAGGAAGGACATAGTGGATTCGGGCCTTGCTCCTGGAATTTTTTTCGTGGATCTTTATAGGAACCTGTCGGAATTTGATGGCAGCAGGGGAGGATTTACATTAAAGATACTTGCAGTGGACAGTCTCGGTTTTTACAAAGAAGACTGGCTCACTATTTTCATTACTCAATCAGAGCCGCTTAGAGATGCTGACGGAAACAAGACTTATCTTAGATTTATTGATAAGACAAATTATGATAAAAATGATCCCGAGATAAGAAATAAAGTAAATGCGTCTTATATGTCTTCAGGAAGAAAGGAAAGAAGCTTGAGGAGCGGAGGACTTTCAGATAATTCTGTATGGTATATGGATGAAGAGCTTAGGGATGCCTTTGCTGAATCTCAGAAGGAAAGTGCGGGTCTTGAAATTAAAGTTCCTATCGGATAAAATAAATAATACGTTTGTTAGCTGATTTTTGAGGCCGGATAATTTCGGCCTCTTAATATAAAAGGAGACAAGATGAGCCAGCAGAAAGTAGAAGAGAAGAAGGAACAGAAGCTTAACATGAAGAAGACTGTTAAGCGTAGAAAGACAGGAGCAAGGATTGCAGCAATTATCGGAATAATTGCTGCAGTATTTATAGCAGGCTGGCTTATTTATTCAGCACGTTCTCAATATATATCCTACAGAAAGAGTAATCCAAAGACTTATACAGTAGATCTTTCTGATCTTGCATCATTTTCGTTGGATAATAAATAAATCTCAAAAATATAGAAAAAAGACTTGACATAGTTCCTTCGTTTCGGTATTATAAAATGCGTCGCGAGCGAGAGAGCTTGAGACACAAGAAAATGCGCGAATGGCTCAGTTGGTAGAGCACGACCTTGCCAAGGTCGGGGTCGCGGGTTCGAGCCCCGTTTCGCGCTCTTTGAAGGAACTGCAGATGCAGTTCCTTTTTTTTATTATTTTTTATGCAGGAGATATAAAATTGAGTTTAGCAGATGATATTTTTGTAGCAAATGTTAAAGACATACTTTTGAACGGAACCAGTACCGAGGGACAGAAAGTTCGTCCTCACTGGCCTGATGGTAGCAAGGCTTATACTATAAAGAAATTTGGCCTTGTGAACCGCTATGATCTAAGAAAAGAATTCCCGGCTATAACTTTAAGGAGGACTGCCATAAAGAGCTGTACAAATGAGATGCTCTGGATCTGGCAGAAAAAGTCTAATAATATTAAGGATCTTAAATCCTCTGTCTGGGATGAATGGGCCGATGACAGCGGAAGCATAGGTAAGGCTTATGGTTATCAAATGAGTGTAAAATATCCTTTTTCCGATGTCGATGAAAATGGTCTTAAAAGAGCTTTTGGAGATGATTATCTTAAGCATGCCGTTTTTGATGATGAGAAGAAGATATGGAAAATGGATCAGGTAGATAAAGTGATATATGATCTTAAAGTTCAGCCTTTTTCCCGAAGAATTCTTACAAGTATGTATAATTTCGGAGATCTTTCCGAAATGCATCTTTATCCCTGTGCTTACAGCATGACATTTAATGTAACAGAGGAAAACGGAGTCAGATATCTTAATGCAATTCTAAACCAGAGATCTCAAGATATGCTCACAGCCAATAATTGGAATGTGGCTCAATATTCTGTTCTTTTACATATGCTTGCGAGAAGCTGCGATATGGAGGCCGGAGAGCTTGTACATGTAATAGGAGATGCTCATATTTATGACAGACATATACCCATTATCAATGAAATGATAGAGCGTCCCAGGCATAAAGCACCGAAATTCTATCTTAATCCTGAGGTTAAGGATTTCTATGATTTCACTGAAGATGACGTTAAGCTGATTGATTATGAAACAGAGCCGCAGATAAAGAATATACCGGTGGCAATCTGAGGAGAGCAAAATGAAAGCAATTGTTGCAGTTGATGAGAACTGGGCCATAGGCAAGGATAATAAACTTCTTTTCAGAATTCCTGACGATATGAAGAGATTCAGAGCCTATACGACAGGAAATGTAATAGTTATGGGAAGACATACTCTGGAGAGCTTTCCCGGAGGCCGTCCCCTTCCGGACAGAATCAATATAGTCATGTCAAGAAGACAGAATTATGAGGTAAAAGGAGCTTTAGTTGTACATTCAATAGACGAATTAAATAAATGCCTTAAAGAATATGAAGACAGGGAAATTTATCTCATAGGAGGAGACAGCGTCTATAAAGAGCTTCTTCCTTACTGCAATGAAGCCATAGTTACAAAAGTAGATTTTTCATATGATGCAGACAGATTTTTCCCGAATCTTGACGAGGACGAAAATTGGTATATTGATTCGGAATCTGACGAAATGTATTATTACGATATGATCTATCATTATTTGCTTTACAGAAGGAAATCCTAATGAAAAAAAGCCCGACCGCAAAAATCAAAAAGCTTTTTGCCATACTTCTTTCAGGCCTTATGCTGTTTTATTTTGAGCCTGTCAAAGCTGCAGGCTCTATTGATAAATCAAATAAGAAGATCGATGAGCTTAATAAGCAAAAAGAAGATCTTAAATCTGATAAGAGTGATGCTAATGAAATACTTTCTGACCTTAAAGGGCAGCAGAGTGACCTGAAAAACAATGTCAATAGCATAAGCGGGCAGCTTTCTTCTGTTCAAAAAGAGGTGGAGTCAGCCAGACAGGCAGTTGTTTCTGCTTCAAATGATATACAGAAACTCACGGAAGAGCTTGAACAGGCAAAGAAAGATGAAGAGGATCAATACAAGGCAATGATGCTCCAGATTCAATATATTTACGAGAATCAGTCTGCTGTCAGTCCTCTTTCACTCCTTTTAAGCAGCAGATCTATCTCTGATTTTATATCCAGAAGCCAATATGCTTCATCTATCATTGAATATGATAACAAGCTTATTAAGTCATACAAGGAGACTCAGGAGACGATAAAGAAAAAGCAAGCTTTGCTGGAAGGGAAAAAATCCGATTTTAAGGAAAAACAGAACAATCTTACTGCAAAGCAGACAGAGCTTAACAGCCAGTTAAATGAGGCAAAGTCGAATCTTGATTCTAAGAATGACGAGGTCAAGGCACAGGAAGGCGAAATAATCGATATAAATTCCAGGATAGAAGGCATTGATTCAGAGGTCACAAGGATCCAGAAGGAAGTTCAGGATGCTCAGGCCGCACTTGCCATGCAGATAGCTAATCAGCTTGAAGAAGAGGCAAAGAATAATGGAGGAACTCCCAAGAAGATCGACACGACTCAAGGGGAAAAATATAACGGCGGTAGCGAGGAAGCACTGCTTGCAGCTCTTATTCAGGCTGAAGCCGGTAATCAGGGCTATGACGGCATGCTGGCGGTTGCGTCAGTTGTCATGAATCGTGTACTCTCACCTCAATTCAGGAATGCAAATACCATTACGGATGTTATTTATCAAAAGAATCAATTTGAGCCCACACGAAGAAAGGTTGCCATATGGGAAAATGGTGAGAAGAAGTATCTTGATATGACCTATCTCGAATATTATCTGGCTAATCCGGACAAGGTAAGCGATAATGCGAGAAAAGCCGCCTCTCAGGCTATACAGGGAGTAAGATATGAAGGACCTGATGGGCCGATGAACCAGCTTTTCTTTATGACACCGGCGGCTTTTGAACAAATGAAGCAGACAAAGTGGCTTCAGACCAGGACTGTAGCTGATCAATTTACTCTAAAGGGGCATACATTTTTCAATGTCTACTGATTAAGATCAATTTTTTCTAATTTTTTGTTAAAAAAATAACACATAATCAAAAAATGTAGTATAATATTCACATGGGTCTTAGAGAACCATAGAAACTAATCTTTAATTTTTATTGTAAAGGAGACAATGACATGGCAAAGAAGGTTGTTTTAGCTGGAGCATGCAGAACTGCCATCGGTAAGATGGGAGGAGAATTAAGCTCGCTTTCCGCAGTTGACATGGGTTCTATCGTCATCAAGGAAGCTCTTAAGAGAGCCAATGTTAAGCCTGAAATGGTTGATGAAGTCCTTATGGGATGCGTTATCCAGGCCGGACTTGGACAGAACGTAGCAAGACAGTGCTCAATCAAGGCCGGACTTCCTGTTGAGGTACCTGCTGTTACAGTTAATGTTGTATGCGGTTCAGGTCTTAATGCTGTAAACATGGCAGCTGATCTTATTATGGCAGGCGAGGCAGACATAGTCGTAGCCGGCGGTACAGAAAGTATGTCAAATGCTCCGTTCGCACTTCCCAAGGCAAGATTCGGATATCGTATGAATAACGGAGTTCTCGTTGATACTATGGTAAATGATGCTCTTTGGGATGCATTCAACAATTATCATATGATGATCACAGCTGAGAACGTTGCTGAGAAGTGGGGACTTACGAGAGAAGAACTTGATGAATTCTCAGTAAAGAGCCAGAACAAGGCAGAAAAGGCAATTAAATCCGGAAGATTCAAGGATGAGATCGTTCCTGTAGAAGTTAAGAAGAAGAAAGAGACTATTGTCGTTGATACAGATGAAGGCCCTCGTTTTGGACAGACTATCGATCAGCTTTCAAAGCTTAAGTGCTGCTCAGGCAAGGAAGGCGGAGTTGTTACAGCCGGAAATGCATCTGGAATCAATGATGGAGCAGCCTGCATAGTAGTTATGAGCGAAGACAAGGCTAAAGAACTTGGCGTAACTCCTATGGCAACATGGGTAACAGGAACACTTGCCGGTGTTGATCCCAAGATCATGGGTGTCGGCCCTGTAGCAGCTACAAAGAAGCTCCTTGCAAGAACAGGACTTACAATTGATGATTTCGATCTTTACGAAGCAAATGAAGCTTTTGCAGCTCAGTCAGTAGCAGTAGGAAAAGAGCTTAACTTCGATCCTGAAAAGCTTAATGTAAACGGCGGTGCTATTGCTCTCGGACATCCCGTAGGATGCTCAGGAACACGTATCCTTGTCACACTTCTTCATGAAATGCAGAAGAGAGACGCAAAGAGAGGTCTTGCAACGCTCTGCATCGGCGGTGGTATGGGTTGTGCAACTATCGTTGAGAGATAAATGGTTTAAAGCTTAATTTATTTGGAATATTTAAAGGAGGAAACTGATGAAAGTAGCAGTTATCGGTGCAGGAACGATGGGTTCCGGAATCGCTCAGACATTTGCTCAGTGCGATGAAGTTGATAAGGTTTATCTTTGTGATATAAAAGAAGAATTCGCTGCAGGCGGAAAAGCAAAGATCGAGAAGACTCTTTCAAAAAGAGTCGCAAAGGGCAAGCTTGATCAGGCATCAGCTGACAAGACTCTCGCAAAGATCGAGACTGGTCTTAACACAATCGCAACAGATCCCGACCTCGTTGTTGAAGCAGCACTCGAAGTAATGGACATCAAGAAGAATTGCTTCAAGCAGCTTGAAGATGAGATCGTAAAGAATCCGGATTGCATTTTTGCAACAAATACATCATCTCTTTCTATTACAGAGATCGGTGCTGGCTTAAAGACTCCTGTTATCGGAATGCATTTCTTCAACCCGGCTCCTGTAATGAAGCTTGTTGAGGTCATCAAGGGAGCAAATACTCCTGATGAAACAGTAGCCAAGGTTAAGGATATAGCTGTTAAGCTTGGTAAGACTCCTGTAGAAGTTAACGAATCAGCAGGATTTGTTGTTAATCGTATCCTCATTCCTATGATCAACGAAGGAATCTTCGTATATTCAGAAGGAGTTGCTGATATCGAAGGAATCGATACAGCTATGAAGCTCGGATGCAACCATCCTATGGGACCGCTTGAACTCGGTGATTATATCGGACTTGATATTGTTCTTGCTATCATGGATGTTCTTTATAACGAGACAAAGGATTCTAAATATCGTCCTGCTCCTCTTCTTCGTAAGATGGTTCGTGGCGGCAAACTTGGTGTCAAGACAGGTATTGGATTCTATGACTATTCAAACGGCACTAAGGTACCTACTGATAAGAAGAACTGATTTTTGCCCTAGGCAGGAGGAAAATAATCCATGGATTTTAAGTTAGACAAGAAACATGAGATGGCTCGTCAGCTTTTCAGAGATTTCGCTGAAAAAGAGGTAAAGCCTCTCGCACAGGAAGTCGATGAGACTGAGGAATTCCCGAGAGCTACTGTTGAAAAAATGCAGAAGCTTGGCTTCATGGGAATTGCGGTTCCAAAAGAATACGGCGGCCAGGGATGCGACGCTCTTACATATGTAATGTGTGTTGAGGAACTTGCCAAGGTTTGCGGTACTACAGCAGTTATCGTATCAGCTCATAGCTCACTTTGCGCTGATCCTATCTTACAGTTCGGTACAGAAGAGCAGAAACAGAAATATCTCGTTCCACTGGCAAAAGGTGAGAAACTCGGTGCTTTTGCTCTTACAGAACCAGGAGCCGGAACAGATGCTCAAGGCGCTCAGACAAAGGCAGTTCTTGACGGAGATGAGTGGGTTCTTAACGGATCCAAGTGCTTCATTACAAATGGTAAGGAAGCTGACATCTATGTCATTATTGCAGTAACTGATATTGTCACTGATGCAAAAGGAAGAAAGAAGAAGAGATTCTCAGCTTTCATAGTTGAAAAGGGAACTCCTGGATTCACATTCGGAACAAAGGAAAAGAAGATGGGTATCCGCGGATCATCTACATATGAACTCATTTTCCAGGACTGCAGAATCCCTAAGGAGAATCTTCTCGGAGTAAGAGGAAAGGGCTTCAACCTCGCAATGCATACACTTGATGGTGGACGTATTGGTATCGCTGCTCAGGCACTTGGCCTCGGCGAAGGCGCTCTTGACAGAACGATTGAATTCGTAAAGGAAAGAAAGCAGTTCGGACGTTCATTATCACAGTTCCAGAATACACAGTTCCAGCTCGCTGATATGGCTACGAGAATGGAAGCTGCTAAATTACTTGTATATAAAGCTGCAGAAGCAAAGCAGACACAGAAAACATATTCTGTTGAGGCTGCAAAGGCTAAGCTCTTTGCTGCAGAAGCTGCCATGGCTGTTACAACAAAGGCTGTTCAGCTTCACGGTGGTTATGGTTATACAAGAGAGTATGACGTTGAACGTATGATGAGAGATGCAAAGATCACAGAGATCTATGAAGGAACATCAGAAGTTCAGAGAATGGTCATCTCCGGAAATCTTCTGAAATAAACGTATCAGAGGAACTTTATTCATTGTGACTGACTATTTAAGGAGTGAATACATGAAAATCGTTGTATGTATTAAACAGGTTCCGGATACGAAAGGCGGAGTAGTCTTCAATCCTGACGGAACTCTTAATCGTGGAGCAATGCTCACGATCATGAACCCCGATGACAAGGCTGGTCTCGAGGCTGCTTTAAGGATAAAGGATCAATATGATGATGTAGAAGTAACAGCACTTACAATGGGACTTCCCAAGGCCGAGGATGTCCTTCTCGAAGCTATGGCAATGGGTGCTGATAAAGGAATCCTTGTAACAGATCGTGTTCTCGGCGGAGCCGATACATGGGCTACATCGACAACTATCGCAGGTGCTTTAAGAAATATTGATTATGATCTCATCATCACCGGACGCCAGGCTATCGATGGAGATACAGCTCAGGTTGGACCTCAAATCGCTGAGCATCTTGGAATACCTGTTATCTCATATGCAGAGGATATTAAGATCGACAAAGACTCAGTCATTGTAAAGCGTCAATTTGATGATCGTTATCATGAATTAAAGGCAAAGATGCCCTGCCTTATAACAGCTCTTTCAGAACTCAATGAACCGAGATATATGACTCCCGGCGGAATCTTTGATGCTGTAGAACATAAGGATGAGAGGATCACAGTCTGGGGCAGAAAAGACTTAAAGGATGTTGATGATAAGGATCTTGGACTCAAGGGTTCACCTACAAAGATCGCCAAGGCTTCTGACAAGGTAAGAAAGGGAGCAGGCGAAAAGGTGGAACTTGATCCTCAGGAGTCCGTAAATTATATCATGTCCAAGCTTGAAGAGAAGCATGTGATCTGAAGTTCAGAAAGAAAGTGGTGAAAAAATGGCATTAGAAGATTATAAAGGTGTATTTACTTTCGCTGAGCAGGTCGATCATAAGATCACAGGAGTTTCTCTTGAGCTTATTGGAAAAGGCAAGGAACTCGCTAAAGACCTGGGCGAAGATGTAACAGCTGTACTTATAGGATATCAGGTAAAAGATCTTGCAGACAAACTTGCAGAGTATGGCGCAGATCATGTTATCGTAGTTGATGACAAGGAACTTGAGACATACAGAACTGAGCCTTATGCTCAGGCTCTTGCCGGTGTTATCAATCATTTCAAACCTGAGATCATGCTCGTAGGTGCAACACCTATTGGACGTGACCTTGGTCCTACAGTTTCTGCAAGAGTCGCTACAGGACTTACAGCAGATTGCACAAAACTTGATATAGGTGATTTCCCTATAGAACCCAAAGAAGGTGTTGAGACGCTTCATAATCAGCTTCTTATGACACGTCCCGCATTCGGTGGAAATACTATCGCAACTATAGCCTGCCCCGGAAACCGTCCTCAGATGGCAACAGTACGTCCGGGCGTTATGGTTAAGGCAGAACCCGTTAAGGGAGCCAAGGCTGACATCATCGACTTTGACCCTCATATCACAAAGAACAACAAGTTCGTAGAGATACTTAATGTTGTAAAGCAGGTTAAGGAAACAGCTGATATTATGGACGCGAAGATCCTTGTATCAGGCGGACGTGGAGTAGGATCTGCAGAGAATTTCAAGATCCTTGATGATCTTGCCGAAGTACTCGGCGGAACAGTAAGCTGCTCACGTGCAGTAGTTGATAACGGCTGGAAGCCCAAAGACCTTCAGGTAGGTCAGACAGGTAAGACAGTTCGTCCCAATGTTTACTTTGCTATCGGAATCAGCGGAGCCATTCAGCATGTCGCCGGAATGGAAGAGAGTGATATCATCATTGCCATCAACAAGGATGAGTCAGCACCTATCTTCGACGTAGCTGATTATGGTATCGTAGGAGACCTTAATAAGATTGTTCCGGCACTTACAAAGTCTCTTAAAGAATATTTCCAGGCTAAGAACGCATAATATGATCTAAAAAGGAGCCGCATCAAGCGGCTCCTTTTTTTTGTTAAAAACTGCACAATTTAATAAACATAGAAGATTTTTTCTTGAAAAAAATATATAATACAAATTGCGCTATATTTCGGCACGATCATAGGGATTGTGGGAAAACAGCAGCAGGAGGAAAAAATGAATAATTATACAAAGACACAGAAAATGGTAGGCACAGGAGTATTGGCAGCTGCAGTTATCGTGCTTCAGCTTCTTTCATCTTTCGCGATACATATAGGACCTGTTCCAATATCGCTGGTTTTAATACCAATAGCTATTGGTGCCATCGTCTATGGACCTGACAGCGGAGCATTTCTTGGAGGAGTATTTGGAGTAATCGTAATAATTATGATCCTTGCGGGAATGGATCCGGCCAGCATGATGATGCTTCAGTTCAATGCACCTGCAACAATAATCGTATGTCTAGGTAAAGGAATCCTTGCAGGACTGGTATGCGGACTTGTTAATAAGGCATTCAAAAAGATCAATAAGGAAAAGTACGGAATTATTATCGGAACGATTCTCTGCCCGATCATGAATACAGGATTCTATACACTTATGGTAGTTTTTGTTTTCAAGGGACTGATGGAAAGTGCCTATAATATAAGTGGTTACGGAGCTGTTTTCACAGCACTTATATCAATGATCTCCGTAAATTTCATCTCTGAACTTGTGATTACAGTTGTTCTTACACCGGTTGTCATTCAAATAATACGGGTTGCAAGACATTCTTTACGCACAGCATAAGAAAGTTGAAAGAAATTATGATTTTAGGTATAGATGTAGGAAATACGCATATAACATTCGGCTGCATTGAAGGGGATAAAATAATAAATCCCGTTTTAAGGATCCCGACAGACAGGAAGGAGACTGAATTTGGATATGCAGTAAAGATAAAGGAGATCCTTGATCTATTAAATATTGATATAAAAGGTCTGAAGGGAGCCGTTATCTCATCTGTTGTTCCCTCGGTTACAGATATGCTGAGCCGGGCAGTAAAGCTTATGAGCGGCATGAATTCTCTGATTGTCGGCCCTGGTATAAAGACCGGAATTAAAATTGCTATCGATGATCCGGGAACACTTGCGGCAGATCTTATAACTACAGCTGTGGGGGCAGCATCTTTTTACAAACTTCCATGCCTGATAATCGATATGGGAACTGCAACTACATTTACTATCGTTGATGAAAAAAGCACCTACAGGGGCGGAGCAATATATCCCGGCCTCGGAACTTCTCTTAATGCATTAACAATGGGAACTTCACTGCTTCCGGCAATCGAAGTTAAGGCTCCTAAGCATGCCATAGCCACAAATACTGTTGAGAGCATGAGATCCGGTATAATCTATGGAACAGCAGGAGCCATAGATGGCATTATATCCGCCTTCGAGACTGAGTTCGGATCATTCGAGACTATAGTCTGTACAGGCGGCATGGGGCATATAATAAAGCCTTATTGCAAGCATGATCTTAAAATGGATGAGGAGATCCTTCTAAAGGGACTCGGGATCATTTGGAATAAAAATTCCTGAAAAAGGAGCTAAGCATTGAATATTAACAATATCGATACTGTATTTTTGTCTGATGATGAAAAAGAAGTGGTGATTATAGATCAGACACTTCTTCCTGTCGAATTAAAGCTTGAAAAATTAAATAAGCTTTCCGATATGGAGAGAGCAATAAAAAGGCTCGAGGTAAGAGGAGCACCCGCTATTGGAGTTTTTGCTGCTCTTTCCGTCTATGTTTTGGGAAGGCAGATCGAAGAAAAAAGCCTTGAAGAGACAAAGAAGGAACTTTTTTCCGATATAGACAGATTAAATGCGACAAGGCCTACGGCAGTTAATCTTTCATGGGCTCTTAAGAGGATGAGACATATAATTGAAAGCACGGATTCGCTTTCCGAACTTGTCTCAAGGCTTAAGAAAGAGGCAATTACTATCTATGAGGAAGATATAGATTGCTGCAGAAAGATAGGTGAGTACGGAGTCAGCCTTATTAAGGATGGCGACGGGATTCTGACCCACTGCAATGCCGGAAAGCTCGCTACTGTTCGTTATGGTACAGCTACGGCGCCCATGTATCTTGCGAAAGAGAAAGGCATGAAAATTAAGGTCTACTGCGACGAGACCAGACCTCTTCTTCAGGGAGCCAGACTTACAGCATTTGAGCTGTCATCAGCCGGTATTGATACAACTCTTCAATGTGACAATATGTCAGCATCTCTTATGAAAAAAGGACTTATAAATGCGGTTTTTGTAGGATGTGACAGAGTTGCTTCAAACGGCGATGTTGCAAATAAAATAGGAACTTCAATGGCTGCTCTGGCGGCAAAGAGATACAATGTTCCTTTCTATGTAGCAGCTCCGACATCGACAATAGATATGGATACGCCTTCAGGAGATCAAATCACAATAGAAGAGAGAGATCCATCAGAAGTTACAGATCTCTGGTATGAAAAGAGGATGGCACCCGAAGGAATATCAATATATAATCCGGCATTTGATGTCACCGATAATGATCTTATAAGCGGCATCGTGACAGAGTATGGTATAGCAAGACCACCATTTAATGAATCTCTAAAAGAGATTATGGAAAGGAAAGAAAAATGTCAGAAATAAAGCCACCAAAGCCCAATTTTCAGGTCCCTGGAAATGAATTAAGTCACATCAGCCATGTGATAGGAGTAGTGAGCGGGAAAGGCGGAGTCGGAAAATCTACGGTTACAGCCAATCTTGCGGTTTCCTTAAGGAGAAAAGGCTATTCAGTAGGAATCCTGGATGCTGATATTACAGGTCCTTCTATACCAAAAATGTTCGGGATCCGCGGTCAGGCCAAGGCAACAGAAAAAGGCGCTTATCCTATAGAATCAGAGAGCGGCATCAAGGTAATGTCAATAAATCTTCTGCTCGATGATGAGGAGCAGCCCGTTGTATGGAGAGGTCCTATCATAGCCGGAACAGTAAAGCAGTTCTGGACAGATGTTATCTGGGGAGATCTTGATTATCTTCTTGTAGATATGCCACCAGGAACAGGCGATGTTCCTCTTACCGTATTCCAGTCGCTTCCGCTTGATGGGATCATGATAGTCACATCCCCTCAGGACCTTGTCAGCATGATCGTTAAAAAAGCTGTAAATATGGCAAAGATGATGGATATTAAGGTTATTGGGGTCATAGAGAACTATAGCTATGTTCTTTGCCCTAATTGTGGCGAAAAGATATATCCGTTCGGAGAGAGTCATCTCGACAAATATGCAGCTGCTGAAGGTCTTAAAGTTCTTGGAAGTCTTCCGATCGACAGAAATCTTGCTGAGCTCGCTGATAAGGGCGAGATGGATAAGGCAGATGTTACACTTTTCGATGGAGCAGTTTCTGCTTTAGAAAAATAAAAATTCAATAAAGTTGTAAAAGCTCTTGTTTAAAGAGCCTTTTATCCCGGTTCCTCTTATCCTTTAAGAGAGACCGGGATATTTTTTATAATTTTTAATTTTATTTTTAAAACCTTCTCTGTTCTTAATCAAGCCTTAATTTTTCTGAGAAAAAATCCTGTTATTCTAGTTTTGCGAGGTAAAGAGAAAGAGCAGCTGGCAGCAGGCCTCGCAAAGAAATGGTTCAAATTTAGAAGGAGGAGTTAGAGTTATGCAGGAAATTATCAGAGAGTACGGAGCAGCAATACTTACTGTCGTCGCCATTACAGCTTTGGTGGCACTAATAATAGTTATTATTGGAAAAGGACCTGACAGCATTGTGGGAAAGGCATTTGAGACAATGATCTCAGGATTTTTCGGCAAGGTTAATACCAAGGCCGGTTTATGATGGGGCTTGTAATGCAGGACAGAAAAGGACTGATTATCGATGAAAAACAGTTTTTCGGACCCCTTTACGATCTTATCAATGATATAGATATAACTGATATAGATATATCAGGCCCAATAGTCTGGATCACTCTAAAGACAAATGAGAGGATAAAGACTGATATTGAAATCACACAGGAATTTTCCGACCAGTTCGCAAAAAGGGTCTCGGACATGGAAAGCATGCCTTTTCACAGGATGTCTCCTGTTCTGGAAGCTGAAACTGACACATTGAGGATCACCATAGTTCATGAGGATGTCTGTCAGGGTAGAAGAAGCATATGCATAAGAAAGTCACTTAGGAATGTAAGGCTGACCGAGGAAAGTGTGATCCGGGACAAATATATGTCGGAGGAGACTTTGTCATTCCTTAAATCCTGCGTCTTTTCCGGAATGAATATTGTAATAGCCGGTAATCCCGGTGCCGGAAAGACAGAGTGCGCCAGGTTTCTGTCCAAATATATACCCGATGACCAGCGCGTAATTACAATAGAGGACACACCGGAATGGCATTACAGGATGATGAAGAGGAACAGTGACTGCGTAGAGATAAAGGTCGGAAAAAATATGGACTATACCAAGGCCATAAAGACCTGTATGAGGTTAAATCCAAAATGGATGATGTTGTCAGAGGCCAGATCGATCGAGGTCCTTTCACTTATGGAATGTTTCTCCACAGGTGTCAAGGGAATGACGACTATTCATACAGATGATGTAAGGACAATTCCTGACAGAATTTTAAATATGGCAGCGCAGAAAAGAGACGAATCAAGGCTTCTTAATGACATTTATACCTTTATAGACATAGGTGTTCTCATAAGACGAAAGGAATTTCATACTGAGGACGGAAATAGAGAAATAAGGCGATTTGTCGACCAGATGGCTGTTTTTACCCGGGAAGATGGTATAAATAGGACGACTCTCATATTGGACGATGGCGAAGCTACCGGAGCAAAGCTTCCTGAAAGTATTTTAAAGCGATTTAAAAGATCTGGACAGGAATACAGGCTTGACAGAGTCAAAGACCTTATAGAACGGAATATGGAGCTTATAAAACATGAAGCTGAGGCTCAGAGAATGGCCGAGGAGAAAAGAAGAGCCGGTGAGGAAATCATGATAGCTGAAGAAGAAAGAAGGGCAGAGGAAGTAAGAAGGATAAGTGAAATTGCAGATGAGCTGGAGATCTTGAAGGCAAACGGAGGTACTTATCGTGGCGAAAGGCAGGAATCGGGCTGAAAAAGATGTGCTTAGAGCAAGAAAGGTCATACCGGTTATGGTTCTTGCCGTGGGAGGAATTATGATACTGTCAAGGCTTTTTATGCTGGAGGGCGGTCTTATGGCAGTTCTAACAGGTATGACATTGATATTCATGACATTATTTCTTATGAATGCGAAAAAGGCCGAAGAAGCACTTAAGAGATTTTCCGACGTTAATATCTATCTGGAACAATTTCTTTATTCATTTGTAAAAACCGGAAAGATTCTGGACACGCTTTACGATGTGCAGATAGTATTTACAGGCGGAACCATGCGAAAGAAAATTGACATGGCCATCCATCATATTGAAAATTCATATGATTCTTCAAAGACAGAGGATGCACTCAAAATAATAGAGAAAGAGTATGCGATCAAAGATTTAAATACTGTTCATGGTTTTGCTCTTAATGTTGAGAAGGAAGGAGGTAACTATCAAAAGAGTGCCATGATCCTTCTTGAAGCCCGACAGGATGCAGCAAAACGAGGCCTTTCTTATATCAATGAAAAGAAGCATCTTAGAAACAAGGTGGGAATGTCCGTGATCGTTACTATCCTTCTCTGCCTCATGATATTTAAAGTAACATCACAAATGAGCAGGAGAGTTTCGCTTTCTCCCTATACACAGGTCGGGACAGTGCTTCTTATCTCGCTTGATATGCTTATATTTTACAGGGCGGACAGGCGATATTCGAAGGATGATCTTTCAGGACCTAAGCAAAATGATTATGCATTTAAGCTTAGGGAAAAATGGGATAAATATCTGACGGACCATAATGGGAAGATCTTTTTCCTGAAGAAGATATTTTATAAGGCTGATATGAGGGCAGTCAAGAGGCAGATCGAGATAGAATTTCCTTCATGGCTCTTAAATATGTCACTTCTTCTTCAAAATGACAGTGTCTTTGTGGCTCTTGAGAGGTCGGTCGAAAATGCGCCTGACATAATAAAAAAGGACATAGAGAAGCTGATAAGGGAGCTTTCTGTGGAGCCCTTCAGTATTTTGCCTTATATGAACTTTTTGAAGGAATTTAATATACAGGGAGTAAATTCAGCCATTAAAGTTCTTTATTCGCTTTCAAGTAACGGCAATGGTTCATCTCAAGACGAAATTGAGGAATTATTAAGGCAGAACAGGCTCATGCAGGATAATGCTGATAAGCTTCGGAATGACAACAGACTTGCGGGATTCGGCATACTTTTTCTTATGCCGCAGATATCAGGGGGTATCAAGCTTATGATAGACATGATGGTTCTGTTTGCATCATATCTAGCTGAAATGGGGGCTTAATATGGATACGATAGTAAAATCTTTTTCCGGGATCTTCTTTCTTATTTTCATTCTTGCGGCAGGAACAGGCGTAATCACTTCGTCTATGAATGCCGGCAAGGCCGAGCGTTTTGCTTCGGACTGCGCAGTAAGGATAAGCAACAGCAATTATGAAGAAACCGTGATGAATGAGTGTACTACGGCAGCAAGACAAAAAGGCTACAGGCTGGAAATCGAGCTTCAGGGGAGTGGGAAAAGACCTGAATACGGAAAACTTAAGCTCTATTATCCTTACAGAATTGCCATGATATCACTTGATGAAGAGCATTGTATTCAGACAGATATTTATTGAAGGGAAATGCCTATGAAGGAAGTAATTGAAGAATATGGAGAGGGAATCGTCTATCTTCTCTGTGCGGCAGCTATAGCAGGAGTTTTTGCTGTATTTACTGGAGAAATAATGATATGAAAGAAGTATTGAGAGAATATGGTTTTCTTATTCTTGGGATAATTTCATTTTTAGCCATTATATCGCTCCTTTCTCCCATATTTGAAGAGCTAAAGGAAGGACTTATAAGCTGGGGGAGAATTTTCATGCAATAGGGGGATTGATCAATGCAGGTTTTGACAGAGCATTATGGAAAAACGATCATTGCAGCAGTTACGGCAGCTTTGGTTTTTGCTATAGTATTTTCTTTGATAAAGCCTTTTTCAAAAAATGAGAGTATAAGCGAGAGTCTTAAAAGCAATGAAGAATCCGATCAAAGCTTTGATCTTCCGGCAGCAGCGGAAGAAATAAAACTTAGCTCCGCTACAGGTCTCTGCACTGGCAGGGCCTATAGACCGGAAGAACTTATAAAAACAACTTTTGACAGTGAGATCTCTATAACAGCGCTTGAAGGAGAAGATGGGAGGGACATACTAAGATCCATAAAAAGAGACGGAAAAATCGAATTTCCAAAAGCCGGTATATACAGAGCTTCTTTTTTTGTATCAGGCGAAAAAAGCGGTAATCTTCTAATCTATCTCTCAGTAAATTAGAGAAAGGAAATATGATTGAAACAGACGGCCTTTATAATAGCATCCCTTATGACAGTCTTATTGACAATATATTCGCTTATTGTACTGAATAGCCGTTTTCTTAAGCAGAATGAACTTGAGAAGGCGGTTGATCATGCTATGGTGAATACATTCAGTATGCAGGAAAAGGGAAAGAAAATATTTGAAGACGAAGATGAAATGAGATCGATCTTCGTAAAAAATCTGGCAGGGGAATTTAAGAAAGGTGAAAATGCAGAGCTTAATATCAGAGTAAGAAAGGCGGATCCGGTGAATGGTCTTCTTTCGGTCGCAGTTAAGGAAGAATTTACCTATCCGGGAGGAAAAAAAGGAAATATATCCTATGAAAGGACAATGATTAAGGAAAAGGAGGAAATACCTGAATTAATGACTATTGAACTTTCCGGGGTAAGGAAATTTTTTCTTGAATATGGATCTTTATTTACACCGCCTGAGACAAGGATAGCAGGAAAAACTGTAAGAGCATGGACGGATGAAAGCGGGGAAAAAATAACTTTCCCCGTCAAGGTAGATAAGTCATTAAAACTGTCACCGGTCTATTGAAAAATGTGATAATATTTTTCCTGTAAAAAATGATTTTTTTAAGGTGATAAATATGTCAGATGATTTTAATGCAGTGGCAGAAAGCGTGATAAATACTGCGTTGGAGCTTAAGAGAGAAGGCCTTGTTATCAGAACCTGGGGAAATATCAGTGCCAGATTGGGAAACAGCTTTGTTATAACTCCTAGTGGGAAAGTCTATGAATCGCTTATACCCGCTGATATGGCTGTGGTAGATATTGATTCAGGAGAAAAGAAGGGAAATAATACGCCTTCGAGTGAATATCTCATTCATTTAATTACTTACAGAAACAATCCGGATGTAAATTTTGTGATTCATACGCATCAGCCGGCTGCCAGTGCGCTTTCTGTATTAGGACATGATGTGGGAGATGATATGGTAAGGGATTATTTTCCTGAGATATCTTCGATCCCATGTGCTGCCTATGGTCTTAATGGAAGCCGGGAACTTATGGAAAATATAGGATATGAGGAGAAGAGATATCCGGAATCGTCGGTAATTCTTATGAAAAATCATGGAGCACTTTGCTTTGGTCATGATCCCGGGGAAATTATAAAAAAGGCAAAGATTCTGGAAGAACTGTCAGAGAATATATATAAGAAAATGACAGGATATTGCTCTGAAAAAAGATTCAGTGATCTCATAATAGACAGATCCTATAGAAAGAAGATCGAAGTGGAGCCGTTTAATGCGGATCTTAAGGGAATGAGTATTTCTTTTGACAGTGCTCCGATCGTTAAACAATATTCAAAAATGGGAAGAACCATGTATCCCTATCTTGATGATCTTGCTCAAATAGCAGGAGTTAAGATTCCCATATTTGATTCATTTAATGAGGAGGCCGTAAGAGCGCTTTTAAGATACCAGGCTGTTCTCATAAAGGGAAAGGGAGCATATTGCATTGGCATTGATGATTCTGAATGCGAATCGACCTGTATGGTGCTTGAAAAAGCCTCTTATGCCGCCTATCTCGGAGAAAAATACAATATTTGTCCCATTAAAGAAGAATATGCAGCACTGGATAGAAGGGTTTATGTAGAGAGTTATTCAAAAAAGAAATAAAAAACAGCTTCTTGACCTGTAATATAATCAGCTTTATTTGACAATTGAATTAAAACTTTATATTCTTATAAGGTTCGAGGACTTATATGTTTTTCGTAGAAAAGAGGATCTTATAGAGATGAATGAAGAGGTAGCCAAGTATATAAGAACTATTCCGGATTTCCCTGAGAAGGGGATCATGTTCCGCGATATCACAACGCTTCTTATGCAGCCTGAAGGATTTAAGTTAGCTATTGATGATATGATAAATGCGCTTAAGGATACGGAATTTGATATACTTGCAGGAACTGAGTCAAGAGGTTTCATTTTCGGAACTCCCATAGCTTATGAGCTTGGAAAGCCGTTTGCTCTGATAAGAAAGAAGGGAAAGCTTCCGGCAGAGACAGTCTCACAGACTTATGATCTGGAATATGGCTCTGCTACTATAGAAATGCATAAGGATGCTATAAAGCCCGGCCAGAAAGTGGTTCTTATTGATGATCTTATAGCTACAGGCGGCACTATTGAAGCCGCAGCAAAGCTTGTAGAGAAGCTTGGCGGAGAAGTAGTAAAGATGCTTTTTGTTATGGAGCTTCAAGGGCTTAAGGGAAGAGAAAGATTGAGCAAATATGATATTTATTCAGTACTTCAATATCCCGGAAAGTAATTAGGAATCTTCCATGTAAACAATTAGATATGAGATGGGAAATGACCCGTATATAGGAATGGTTATATCTCTTCTCGATTAAAAAAGGCAGCCCTGGGCTGCCTTTTTTATTTAACTTAAAACTTCTTCCGGCTCTTTCGAATCTTTAATCTCATTCGGTTCGTCGGAACTTTTATTTAAATTAGATACATAGTTTGTGATTACATTTGTCATCTCGAGAGCGGCGGGAGAGAGGAAGTCTCTATCTAGGCACACGATCCCAAGATCTCTTTTCTGCTCGGGGATCAGAGGAAAGACATCTATGTTTCTGTGGCTTTCCGAAGCAAGCATTTCAGGAATTATTGAGATCCCGACTCCGCATTCAACCATGGCAAGGCATGACTGATCATCAAGTATATGGCAATTGGCTCTGATTTGAAGAGAATATTTGTCAAGGAAGGCTTTGGTATCCTCATCGCAGCTATCTTGCTGGATAACGAAAGGTTGATCCTTAAGATCCTCAGGGCGTATGGCAATTGTGTCAGCGGGCATATAGCCCTTTGGTGTCACACAGACCAGAGGCTCAGAATAAACGTGGATAAAAGGAAGAGTATCAGAAACCAGCTTTGAAACTATTCCTATATCAATAACTCCGCTTCTTACCCAGTTAATAACGTCGTCGTATGATCCCTGATAAACTTCTATATCTATTTGTGGGAAATCTGCAGTGAATTTTCTTAAGATACCCGGGATCCAGGTAAGACAGACTGAATTGATGCAGCCGATCTTTACGGAACCTTCGTTAAGACCTTTCATTTCAGAAATTTTCTGCATGAAATTCTGATTTGATTTTACTACCTGCTGGAGATAAGGAAGAACCTCCTCACCGGCATTGGTGAGCTTTACACCATTCTTATTTCGAATAAAAAGTGAAAAACCGATTTCAGTTTCGAGTGTCGATATGGAATGACTGACAGCTGACGGAGTCAAATGAAGCAATGATGCAGCCTTGGCAAAAGAACCCTGTTCGATTATGGTTTGAAAAATTTCATATGCTAATAATGTCATAATCCCTCCCCATCTGTTTGAAATAAATTCATTTGAAAGATGAAAATGTTGAACTTTACGGCGGGGAGCCTTCAGTGTACAATAATTTCAGACAGTCAAATGTTGAGTAATCTTTTTTCTTTTTCCCGGCAGCCTGTGTCAGCAGGCTGCCTTTTCCTGCTCAGATAATCAATTCTTATTATACATTTTTCCAGCCAACTTGAAAAGAAGAAAATTAAAATATGATAAAGATGAAGAGCGTGATATTTTTAAAAGTTCATATGCGCTTATCTCGAAATTAGAGTCTGTGAATCATTAGAAAAATATAGGCCATATAGATTAATTGCATTAAAAAATATGCTAAATATAATAAATTTTTTCACACTACCATATTAACATGAAATGTGATATAATATATTTCGTGGAAAGAAGGCCAAATATGAGCAGATACAAAATCGGTGATTATTTGATGCACGAGAGTGCCGGTGTTTGTCAGGTGGATAAGATCGAGGAGCTTGCTCTCAGCGGAAAAGGATCAGAAAAGGAGTATTATGAGCTTCGTCCTGTCTATCAGGAAGATGGACAGGTTATTACGCCTGTTGATGATAAGAATGGCAGGCTCCGCGATATCAAGAGCAGGGAAGAGATGGAGACCATCCTCAATAATACTGATGATATCGGAGAAATCAATGTTTCAAATAACAGAGAATTTCAGGACAAGGTGAAGTCTGTTATTGCTGACTTTGATCCAAGATCTTTAGCGAGTGTCCTTAAAACTGTCTACATCAGAAAGAAGAGAAGACTTAGCACAGGAAAGAAAACCATGTCTATGGACGAAAGGGTGCTTCAGGTCTGCGGGAAGAAACTATTTGACGAGATGGCTTTTGTGCTTCAAAAGAAGCAGGATGATGTCGCCGGACTTTTTTATGCCGGAATAGATAAGACTCTTGACTGATAAATGCATTAATGTCCCTTTCTGCGGGTTTTCCCGGGGAAAGGGATTTTTTATATGAGGGAAAATGGAAAAAATATTGCCAAAGATGAGTGTGGACAAGAAAATCAAAAGACAGATGTCTGTTCTTGTTGGAAACTACGAATTTTATTATGCTCTTGGAGCTTTTGAGGCGGCTTTCAAAGTCGGACTCGATAAGGAAAAGGAACCTGGCGAGCTGAAGAAAGAAGTCGAAAACTACATCAAAGATATGAATTTAAGCATATACGAGCCAAATGAAGAGGCGGCCGGAAATCACGAGGACTCCGAATCCAGAAGAAATTTTCTCACATATCTTTTGAATCGCTATGAAGCTGATGAAAAATATGATGATGCCATGAAAGAACTGTTTGACATGGGTTATGAATCATGGAAAGATAAATTATGAACGAGGATTTTTACAGAAGAATGACTGATTCTATAAATGCAAGAAGGTATGGCCCGGGGATGGTGAATTTTATGGACAAGACCCTTACAATGCTTGTTTTTATCGCCTATCCGGCTCTTCTCATTTATGTATATATGTTTTTTGAGAAAAAACTCCTTCTCTATATTCTTTGGCCATTCTTCGGTTTTCTGGCAATGTCAATAATAAGAAGGAAAATAAATGCAAAAAGACCTTATGAGATCTTTGATTTCAAGCCGGTAATAAAAAAAGATACTATAGGGAACAGCTTTCCGTCCAGACATATTTTTTCGGCATTTTTGATTGGAATGGCATTTTTTTCTTTGAATAAGAGGGCAGGAGCCGAGATATTCATTTTGGCTTCAATTCTTTCCTTCATAAGAGTTGTTGGAGGAGTTCATTTTATTAAAGATGTCCTGGTCGGAGCGGCAACGGGACTTGTACTTGGATTTATAGGATTTTACCTGATTTAGGCGGACAGAAATGGCAGATCAGAAAAAGGAAAAGAAAAGGCTAATAGAACGTATACCTGCAAAAATAAGAAGAGTGATCGTCTTATTGATAGAAATATTCGGCACATTTTTCTCACTTTATGTTTCCATCTATGTGATGATAGTTCAACCGGCAATGGCATTATATAGTGAATACAGATCACATACATTAAAGGCCAGCCATCTTTTCATAGATATACTTTCTTTTATCTTTGCCTTGACTGCCGGCGGAGGTCTCTGGTGCCTGTTTGATATAATAGCCGGAATATTCCGTGACAGAGATTGAAGAAGCTTTTTCCTGCCAGGGACTTCTTCGTAGAAATTTTGACAGGAATTTTGATAAAGAGAAAAGTGCCTGAATCACTAAATACTCCTTTCACTGGAAGCTCAGTAAAAGTGGTATTTATCGCTGGATTTAAAATTCAGGCACTTTTTTAATGAATTTTAAAAGAATTATAGATCATTAGGCGAATAGTTCGGAGCTTCCTTAGTGATGTGGATATCATGAGGATGGCTCTCACGGAGTGATGCGGATGTGATCTTTACAAATTTTGCATTAGTATGGAGATCAGAGATGGTAGGACATCCGCAATAGCCCATGCCTGACTTTATGCCGCCCTTAAGCTGAAAAATAACATCTTCGATCGAGCCCTTGTAGGCGACACGGCCCTCAACTCCTTCCGGAACGAGCTTTTCATGGCCTTCCTGAAAATAACGATCCTTGGATCCATTCTTCATAGCGGCAATGGATCCCATTCCTCTGTAAACTTTGTATTTTCTTCCCTGATATAATTCTACTTCACCTGTGGCTTCGTCACAGCCTGCAAACATTGAACCCATCATGCAGACATTGGCTCCAGCTGCAAGAGCCTTTACCATATCTCCTGAAAATTTAAGACCGCCGTCGGCAATGATAGGAGTGCCGGTCTTTGCAGCGGCTTTTGCGGCTTCCATAATTGCAGTTACCTGTGGAACGCCAATGCCGGCAACAATACGTGTAGTGCAGATACTGCCGGGGCCGATACCAATCTTTACACAATCTGCGCCCGCATCTATAAGAGCCTTTGTTCCTTCGCCGGTGGCAACATTTCCGGCTACGACCTGAAGATCAGGATAAGCATTCTTTATTGTTCTAACGGCCTTAAGGACATTAGCTGAATGACCATGGGCGCTGTCGACAACGACAACATCAACATGCGCATCATAGAGAGCCTTTACTCGATCCATCATATTTGAAGTGATGCCGACTCCGGCTCCGCATAGCAGACGTCCTTGAGAATCCTTGGCTGAGCAGGGATATTTAATAGCCTTTTCAATATCCTTTATGGTAATAAGACCTCTTAAATGGAAATCCTTGTCCACGATCGGGAGCTTCTCGACCTTTGCCCTTGCAAGGATTTGCTTTGCTTCTGAAAGAGTGCATCCGACAGGACCTGTGACGAGGTTCTCAGAAGTCATGCATTCCCTGATGGGGCGGTTCATATTCTCTTCAAATTTTAGATCACGATTAGTAATGATTCCGACAAGCTTTCCGTCCTTCTCAGTTATAGGAACACCGGAGATCTGGAATTTGTGCATGAGATCTTCGGCATCCTGAAGAGTATTATCAGGCGAAAGATAGAAAGGATCGGTGATGACTCCGTTTTCTGAACGCTTTACCTTGTCGACTTCATCTGCCTGAGCCTTTATGGACATATTCTTGTGGATGATTCCGATCCCGCCCTGTCTGGCCATTGCTATGGCCATCCTGTGCTCGGTTACAGTATCCATAGCCGCACTCATCATGGGTATATTAAGCTTTATTTCTTTTGTAAGATAAGTACTTAAGTCAATCATGTCCGGAGTGACCTCTGAATATTGGGGCACCAGGAGTACATCGTCGAAGGTAATTCCCTCACCGATAATTTCTGCCATTTCTTTCCTCACTTTCAAAAATTTCATTATTAATTGCAAATATTGAGGAGAATTATAGGCTAAAAATCAATAGGTGTCAAATGGCATTCTTTTTATAAAAAGCTGAATAAATGCCAAAAATAAAGGATTTTTTAGATCTTGCTTTGGCAAGCTTGAATAAAAATCTTTCCTATTTATTTACAGAATGTCTCGCTGATATTAAAATAACTCTATTATAAAGAACACGCTTTAAAAATATTTTTATAATAAGAGGCAGCGCATATTGGATAATAGGGAATCAGAAATAAAAGACGCAGAGACGGTAAAAGAAGAAGTAAAAAATATCCGTGTCAAAGTTCATGAATATGATGGCGACAGAAGGATAGTTCCAACTGATGATCTGAAGGACAAGGAAGAGATCTTCCAGAAGATTCTTTCAAGAGTAAAGCAATATCATCCAAATACTGATACTTCCATGATAGAAAAGGCCTATCATTTTGCCGACAAGGCTCATAAGGGACAGAAGAGAAAGTCAGGAGAAGATTATATAATCCATCCTCTCTGCACGGCTCTTATTCTTGCTGACCTCGAACTCGACAAGGAGACAATAGTTTCGGGGCTTCTTCATGATGTAGTTGAAGATACAGATGTAACTCTTGAAGATGTAGAAAAAGAATTCTCTCCCGAAGTCGCCCTTCTTGTTGACGGCGTCACAAAGCTCACCCAGCTTAATTATGATGTAGACAAGGTCGACAGGCAGGCTGAGAATCTCAGGAAAATGTTCCTGGCCATGGCCAAGGATATCCGGGTTCTTCTTATAAAGCTTGCCGACAGACTTCATAATATGCGCACCCTTCAATATATGACACCTCAGAAGCAGAAGGAAAAATCCCGCGAGACAATGGAAATCTATGCTCCTCTTGCTCAAAGGCTGGGTATTTCAAAGGTCAAGATAGAGCTGGATGACCTTGCTTTAAAATATCTCGAGCCCGAAGCTTATAACGATCTTGTGGAAAAAATAGCTCTAAGGAAGAAGGAACGCGAAGACTATGTCGGAGGTCTTGTCAGAGCGGTAAAACAGGCAGTCGAGGAAGCCGGCATAAAAGCCACGGTTGAAGGCCGTGAAAAGCACATTTTTTCCATATATAAGAAGATGGTAAACCAGCATAAGACTCTAGACCAGATCTATGATCTTTTTGCTGTAAGAATTATTGTTGAAGATATCAAGGACTGTTATGCGGCGCTTGGTGTCATGCATGAAAAATATACTCCTATCCCCGGCAGATTTAAGGACTATATAGCCATGCCCAAGCCAAATCTTTATCAGTCGCTCCATACGACTTTGATAGGCCCAAAGGGAACTCCTTTTGAAGTCCAGATAAGGACCTATGAGATGCATCGTATCAGTGAATACGGAATCGCCGCCCACTGGAAATACAAGGAAAGCGGAGAGGGCTCGACAATTAATAAGGAAGAGGCCAAGCTTTCATGGCTGAGACAGATCCTGGAATGGCAGCAGGATACTTCAGATAATAAGGAATTTATGAGTGTCCTTAAGAGCGACCTTAATTTATTTGAGGATACAGTATTCTGCTTTACTCCATCTGGAGATGTAAAGAATCTTCCGAAGGGCTCTACAGCCATAGATTTTGCCTATGCTATTCATTCAGCAGTAGGAAACAAGATGGTTGGAGCGAAAGTCAACGGGAAACTCGTTACTATAGATTATGAGATAAAGACCGGTGACAGGATAGAGATCATTACATCTCAAAACTCCAAAGGCCCAAGTCCCGACTGGCTCAAGCTGGTAAAATCATCTCAGGCCAAGACCAAGATAAATCAATGGTTCAGAAGCCAGGAGAAGGAAAGCAACATTTTAAAAGGAAAGGAATTAATGGTTGCAAACGCAAAGTCCAAGAATATAGACTTTGCAAGCATAAATAAGCCTAAGTATCAAGCACTTGTACTGAGAAGATATGGCATGCATGACTGGAATAACGTTCTTGCCACGATTGGCCACGGCGGACTCAAGGAAGGCCTGGTTGTAAATCGTATGTACGAAGGCTGGAAGAAAGACCATATTCTCGAAAAGACAGATGCGGATATCATTCAGGAAGTAGAGTCTCAGAACATCGATGAGAATGGCCCTGAAAAGCCGAATTCCAGGAAAAAGCGTTATTCAAGCGGAGTCATCATAAACGGAGCTGATGATCTTCCAGTACATTTCAGTCGCTGCTGCAATCCTGTGCCGGGCGATGAGATAGTAGGATTCATAACACGAGGACGTGGAATCACAATTCACCGCACTGACTGCATAAATGTAATGAATGTTTCCGATGAAGAGAAAAGCCGTCTGGTTGAGGCTGTCTGGGAGGAAGACGTTCTTCTCGATAAGACAGGAGAAGCCTTCGAGACAACAATAAGGATCTATGCTGATAACAGAAAGGGACTCCTTGTTGATATCTCAAAGATTCTCACAGAAAAGGATATAGATATAAAGTCAATAAATACAAGGATCAGCAAGACTGGAATAGCTACCATTACTCTTTCATTTGAGATAAAGGACAAGGAAGAATTAAGAGACATATTCAAACGTATCCGTGCAATTGACGGAGTAACTGATGTAAAGCGAGCTATGGGCTAGCAGTCATGATAAAAATAATCTTAAATAAAGCAGATTTCGAATATGATATATATTCATTGACACAGGCCTTTTTTCAAGGAGAAGAACTATATCTCCTCTATGACATTTCTGAAGATGAGAAGGGAGACCTTCCCTATCAGGTAAAAAGAAGGACAGAGCTTGAGAATCGTGACAGGAAGGCCAGACTAACCTTATCGGTTTCTTTCGCTAAAAATGAGGAATCGATCCTTCTTTCACTTCTTGATAATGAAGAAAAGCTAATAGAAAAGGAGCTGGTAAGACCGGCTGATCCTGAAGATAGACGAGAAATAAAAAATGCCATGAAAAAGTCCCTTTACGGGATTTTTTCACGCTTTACCGGTAAAAATCTTCCCTGGGGAACTTTGACCGGTATCCGCCCTACAAAGATCATGCTAAAGCATTTGCTTTCAGGAATGGACGAAGGCGGAATAAGAGAATTAATGAAGCAAGACTATCTTGTCTCGGATCAAAAGATAGATCTTGGCTTATCCGTAATAAAGAGAGAAGAGGGCATAATAAAGAGCCTTCATACAATTTCCGGTGAAGGCAATGGATACAGCCTCTATATAGGAATTCCCTTCTGCCCGACGACCTGCCTCTATTGTTCTTTTCCTTCATATAGCATCATGGGAATGAAAAATATGATTGAGCCCTATCTCGATGCTCTTAAGAAGGAGATAAGATCTTCTTATGAACTTATGAAGGACAGGACCCTTGATACTGTTTATATCGGAGGCGGAACACCGACATCACTTTCAGCTCTTGAACTGGACGGACTTTTTTCCTTTATGGAAGAAGTGCTTCCCATGAATGGTATCCTGGAGTTCACGGTTGAGGCCGGAAGACCTGACAGCATTACAGAGGAAAAGCTTAAGGTCATGAAGGATCATCATGTGAGCCGGATTTCGGTAAATCCCCAGACAATGAACCAGAAGACACTTGATCTTATAGGACGGCATCATACGGTCGAGCAGCTTAAGACATGCTATGGCATGGCGAGGTCTATGGGATTTAATAATATAAATATGGATCTTATTCTGGGGCTGCCGGGTGAGACGAAGGAAGATGTCCTTTATACTTTTGACGAGATAAAGAAACTTAAGCCCGATGATCTTACTGTCCATTCACTTGCTATAAAGACTCATTCCAGACTTCATGAGAAATGGGCCGAATATGAGAAGTATGCAATTAACAATTCTTCTGAACTTATGGATATAGCCTACAAGGCAGCGCATGATATGGGACTTAGTCCTTATTATCTTTACAGACAGAAGCAGATGGCCGGAAACCTTGAGAATACGGGATTCGCCAGAACCGGTGCTGAAGGACTCTATAATATAATGATCATGGAAGAACAGGAGGATATAGTGGCCTGCGGAGCCGGAACAGCATGCAAGAAGGTTTTTTCCGATGGACATACAGAAAGATGTGAGGATGTAAAGGATATAAGGACTTACATAGATAGGATCGATGATATGATCGAAAGGAAAAAAGTCCTCTTCGGTCATTCACAGGATTAATTTTGAACTACTCATTAAAAAGTTCTATAATAATAATCCGAGTTTAAAAATCAAGGAGATAATTATGGCATTTAAAAAGAAGCCAGTAAACGGCATGAAGGATATTATGCCCGAAGAGATGGAGATCCGGGATTATGTGACCAGTATCATAAAAGATACCTATAGAAGATTCGGCTTCACTCCGATTGAGACTCCCTGCATGGAGAGCATAGAGAATCTAACCGGGAAGAACGGCGGAGAGAATGAGAAGCTTATCTTTAAGGTATTGAAAAGAGGCGACAAATTAAATATCCCCGATGCTAAAACTGAAGAGGAAGTTGTTGACTACGGAATGAGATATGATCTTACGGTTCCTCTTTCAAGATTTTATGCAGCTCATTCAAATGACCTGCCTTCGCCTTTCAAGGCATTGCAGATCGGATCAGTCTGGCGCGCCGATCGTCCTCAAAGAGGTCGTTATCGTCAATTTACTCAATGCGACATTGATATAATCGGAGAGCCTACTAATCTTGCCGAGACTGAGCTCATTACCGCAACTACGACGACTCTTGGAAAGATTGGATTTAAGAATTTCGAGATCCGCATAAATGACAGAAGGATCTTAAAAGCTATGACAGAATATGCAGGTTTCCCGGAAGACAGCTTCGATGAAGTCTGCATAATACTCGACAAGATGGACAAGATAGGACTTTCGGGGGTAGAGAGCGAACTTAATGATCTCGGCATAGAAAGCGGCAAAATAAGTAAGTATACTGAACTTTTCGAGGGACTTTCGGGAAAAAGAGATGTCCGTTCCGGAATCACTTTCCTGAAGGAAAAAATCGGTGATGGTTTTGACGACAGCATAGCTCAGTGGATGAATGAGATCGCCGATACAGTCAATGCAAACAAGAATGCAGAATTCGAGCTTGTTTTTGATCCTACTCTTGTAAGAGGAATGAGCTATTATACAGGAACGATCTTTGAGATAGCTATTCCCGAGTTCGGAGGAAGCTGCGGAGGCGGCGGAAGATATGACAAGATGGTCGGAAAATTCGCAGGACATGATGTTCCGGCATGCGGCTTTTCAATAGGTTTTGAAAGAATAATTCTTCTTCTTTTGGAGAGCGGTTTCAAAGTTCCTAAAAAGAGCGAAAAGATTGCTATACTTCTCGAAAAGGATCTTCCTTCGGAAAAAATGCTTGAAGCATACAGTAAAGCAAGGAAATTGAGAAGTGAAGGAAGAACTGTGCTTGTTGAAAGAATGAACAAGAACCGTAAATTCCAGAAAGAAAAGCTGAAAGAGCAGGATTATAGCGAATTCATAGAATATTTTAAAGAAGATTTCAAATAAGTGTTGTTGAAAGGAAGAGATCATGGCTGAATCGATGAGCGGTCTTAAAAGAAGTCACCGCTGTACAGAAGTCACAGAAAATGATATAGGAAAGAAAGTAACACTCATGGGATGGGTGCAGAAGAGAAGAAATCTTGGAAGCCTTATCTTTGCTGATCTTCGTGACAGAAGCGGGATCATGCAGATACTTTTTGATGAAAATGTGGTAGGAAAGGAAGATTTCGAAAAAGCATACGGCTTAAGAAACGAATATGTAATTGCCGTTACAGGAACTGTTCAAAAGAGATCGGCAGCAGTGAACGAGAATCTTAAGACCGGTTCTATCGAAGTAAAGGCTGACAGCCTGAGAGTGCTTTCAAAATCTGAGACTCCTCCTTTTCCTATAGAGAATGATATTCCGACAAAAGAGGATCTCCGTCTTAAATACAGATATCTTGATCTAAGACGCCCTGTGATGCAAAGAAATATAATGATGAAGTCAAAGGTCATGCAGATCATAAGATCTTTTCTGTCTGAAAATGGTTTTCTTGAGATAGAGACACCTGTTCTGATGAAATCAACTCCTGAAGGAGCAAGAGATTATCTGGTTCCTTCAAGAATTCATCATGGACATTTTTATGCTCTTCCTCAAAGCCCTCAGCTTTTCAAGCAGATCCTCATGGTATCCGGTTTTGACAGATATTTCCAGCTGGCTCATTGCTTCAGAGACGAGGATCTGAGAAAAGACAGACAGCCGGAATTCACGCAGGTTGATATGGAACTTTCATTTGTAGATATGGACGATGTCCTTGATGTAAATGAGAGATTGATTAAGAGAGTTTTCAAAGAAGCTATAGGCGTAGATGTAGAGCTTCCTCTTAAGAGAATGACATGGCAGGAAGCTATGGACAGATTCGGTTCCGACAAGCCTGATACAAGATTTGGTATGGAACTTCAAAACATTTCAGACCTTGTTAAGGACTGCGGCTTCGGTGTTTTTGAGGATGCAGTGAAAAATGGCGGCTCGGTTCGATGCATAAAAGTCGACAATGAGGGCGATATGCCAAGAAAGAAGCTCGACAAGCTTGTTGAAACAGCAAAGGGTTCAGGTGCAAAGGGCCTTTCCTACATTCAGCTTAAGAGCGACGGAACGGTGAAAGCGACTTTCAGCAAATTTGTTTCAGAAGATACTATAAGAGCTATCACGGAAAAAGTTTCTGCTAAACAGGGAGACCTGATCCTTATAGCAGCAGACCGGGATAAGATAGTATGGAATGTTTTGGGACAGCTTCGTTTGATCCTCGGCGAAGAACTCGGACTCATTGATAAAAATAAATTCAATTTCCTCTGGGTTATAGACTTCCCGCTCTTTGAATGGTCTGATGATGAGAACAGATTTGTTGCCATGCATCATCCTTTCACAATGCCTTATGAAGAGGATATCCCTCTTATTAAGACAGATCCCGGAAAGGCAAGAGCAAAGGCTTATGATATAGTTCTTAACGGAGTCGAGCTCGGCGGAGGGTCTATAAGGATCCATCAGGATGATATACAAGAGCTTATGTTTGAGGCTCTCGGTTTCACAAAAGAAGAAGCCTGGGAAAGATTCGGATTCCTTCTTGAAGCTTTCAAATATGGAGTACCGCCTCATGCAGGACTTGCATACGGACTCGACAGAATGCTTATGCTTATGCTTGGCTGTGATTCAATAAGAGATGTCATCGCCTTTCCTAAGGTCAAGGACGCATCAGATCTTATGACAAATGCTCCCGGAACCGTTGACAGGAAGCAGCTCGAGGAGTTAGGACTCGAAATTAAAGATACAGAATAATAATGAAATTAGATGATTTTGAACAGGTGGTAGCTGTCGAACAAACAGACTAAAAACAAAATCAAAGAAAAAAATGGTGATCAACAAAATTTAGTTGATCACCATTTTACTTTATCTGCTAAAGGCAATAACAAACAGGAAAAAAGCAAAAGAAAAACAGCCCACGCGAGGGCTGTATTTCAAAGGGGGTTAAATATATAAAGGGGAAGTGACTAAGAAATACTAAAGGGGAATGTATTTCTTAAGTCGATTATTATTATAAAGGCCAGATCATATTTTGACAACAGGCAAAACGACAAAATACACAAAAATAATAATGAAAAATTGTGCAATTTTACAAGAGGCTTTAAATGAAATCAAGGAAATGTATAGAAATATGCTGTATGACATTTCAGCTCAAAATCCTTATATTAATGACAATTTTCATGTTTCGTAGTAGAATATGAAGGAATATGACATTAAGAAAGGGTCAAGAATTGAGCATAATTTTAGCTGGTGAAACACCTAGACAGGCCTTGAGTAGAGCAAGGAATGCTCTTAAATGTGAAGAGGTCTCTGTTTCTGATCTTGAGAAGGATATTGACGAAATTTCTTCATTGCTTTTTTCTGAAGATGCCAAGACAAGAAAGAATGCGGCGCTCCTTATCAAAGATCTTTCTTACTCAGAAAAAAACCATAATCTAAATGATGTATTAATTAAGTCTTTTCAGGAAGAAAAGACTCTTTATGTACGCCCGTCGATCTGTCAGGCCATTTATGCCTGTCTGCCTCTTTCATCATACGAAGAGATTTTTTCAAAAAGAAAGAATGAGATCGAGGAGGGATTAAAGGCAGGAGTATTTGCTGAAAGTGACAGATCTCATCTTAATGAAGAATTACATATGATCTCAACGGCTCTTTCTAAAGGGAAAAAGCACGAGGTGACCCATTTCAACCACTCTTATCAAATTGTGCTTACATGCAATAAGTCAGCAATTCCGGAACTAAGGCATGAATTAGGACCAAAGACAAAGGAACTTACATATGGACTTAGGGCCGGAGTCAGTGATCTTAACAAATTAATGAAACTCAGGACCTTTAAGGATGTTCTTTTTATGATCCCAATCAAAAAGGGATATGTGGCTAAACTTGAAACTATAGGATCACTGCCTGAAAATTCCGCCCTCATAAAGCTTGTCGAAGATCTTTTTTCTGCGACGGGAGACAGCTTTCGTTTCAGGATAAGTGGCGGCGGCCTATTGACAGATGGTAAGGCCATAAGAAAGATCGGAGCAGAGATCGAGGATTCATCCGGAAGGCGGCTCATAAATTCTCCTTCTGACTATGAATTTGAGCTGGTTCTTAAGCCGGGACTGGAAGGAAGGATCAAGACCTTTGTGAGGATCCCGGGGATTGACAAGCGTTTTTCATACCGGAAATATACCGAGGCCCAGTCTATGTCCGGATACCTGGCCGCTCTTTCGGTCAGCCTTATGAAAAAATATTTCAAGGGAAATGCTCAAATAATTGATGCTTTCTGCGGAAGTGGGACGCTTATAATAGAAAGAGCTCTTGCCGGCGGAGCAAAGGCTATATATGGCACGGATACCTATGGTCTTGCCGTAAAAGAAGCAAGAGCCAATGCAGAACTCGCCGGAGTAGATATAAATTTCATAAATAGAAGTTATTTTGATTTTACATCAGATTATAAATTTGATGAGATCCTGGGTCAGTTTCCGGACTTTTTCGGGAAAGACCAAAGTGAGAAAAATGATTTCTATGATAAATTTTTCGAAGAAAGCCTTAAGATCGCAGACGAAAATGCCTTTCTTTTCCTGATCTCTAGGGATCAGAACCAGATCAAACGATCTGTAAGAAAGTTCGGATTAAAATATGTTTCCGAAGAAGAATTAAGTAAGGATGAAAAATTATATATATTAGAGGTAGTAAAGTGAACGAGGCCAGGTTTCTGAACAGAGCCAGACAGCTGACAAAAAGATTTGAGAAAGAATTCTTGAGACTGGCAAATATCTATATAAGATATTACAGGAAGAATGGGGATATTTTCGAACGGGTAAAAGAATATGAGGAAATTTTTTCCAAGGAGGAGACAGACTATCTTGATGATATTATTAAGCCTGAGTCAGATAAGCTTCTGCTTAGAAAATTTTCTGATAATTCACCTGAAAATGTCATTTCACAGGAATATTGCGGAGGGATCATCTGCTATGGCGCGGCTCTGAGACTTCCTGACGGAAGGATCCATGGAATATGCATTTTCTATGGCTTCTCAAAGGACAGAATAAATGACCCGGATTATATCATGCATGCTGACGAAAGCATGGTACTTAATTCTATATCGATCTTCCAGTCTCTCTTTGATTCTGAGACAGAGCTTGAGAAGGAAACCATTTTAATCGAGGATTCTCTTAATGATATGAAAAAAGAATCCGTGAGAAATCAGGATCTTATAAGGAGACAGGGACAGATCCTTGAGATTCTTGAATCCATGAAAAGCGACGAGGATTTCGGCACTATTGCTGATCATATCATGCATACTGCCGGTATTCAGCTCGGATTTGAAAGCATAAATCTTATCGGGAGAGAAAATGAGGGAGACTCCGTTAAGATAATGGCTTTCCAGGACGAGAAAGGCTTAGGACGATTTCTTGATGGAATGAAGGTTTCTGATCTTCCTTTTTTCACAGGCCGTACATATACTGTCTCTTCGGATTCGGATATGCCGCTTGATTTCAGGAAGTTTTTTACAGAATATAAAATAAAAGCAGGAGTATTTCTTCCGCTTTATGTACATAATTCAAATAAGATGTATATAGTATTCCTTTCAGATAAGGAAATCAGGGTAAGCCATGACGAACTTCGTTTCATGTCCATGGTCCAGGAGATCATGCAGTCAATTTTGACAAGAAAGGTCACAACGAATTCACTTGCCGGATCATATGTTACACTGGAGGCCATACTCGAGAATACGGGATGCGGCATGAGGGTCATTGATACTGAAAGGCAGGAAGTTCTCTATTCAAATAAGTCTTTCAGGAATATGTTAAGAGACAAAGACGATCTTAAGAGGCTTGAACTTCTTCTTATGGCAAAAGCAGCATCTTCCGGTTCAAGAACAAGATTCTATGCCGAAAACGAGAAAAAATGGTACGATGTGACTTTTACCGATATCAAATGGGTAGATGGCAGGACAGCAAGACTTTGCACACTCTATGACATCACTGTTCTTAGGGAATATCAGCTCAGGATAGAGCATCAGGCCAATACCGATTTTCTTACAGGTCTCATGAACAGAAAGAAGTTCGAGCTGGATATTGAATCTGAGATAAAGAAATCCAAATTGACAGGAACTGTTGGAATGGTTCTTATGATAGGACTTGACAATTTCAGCCAGATAAATGATGCCATGGGTCATGATTTTGGAGACGAACTTATAAAGAAGGTGGCAGAAAATATTGTAAAGGTCTGCCCCGATAATTCAGGAATATACCGGATAGACGGCGATGAGTTCGTTGTCATTTTCTCCGGCCGTGAGAGGCAGTTCGACTCCGTGATTCACAGGCTTGAAGATCGCTTCAGACAGGCCTGGGAGATAGATGGAAGAGAATGTTATTGCACGGCAAGCATCGGTGCCGCTTTTTATCCCATAGATGGAGACAATGGACAGCTTGTTTTTGACAGAATGGACATGGCTCTTCGATCAGCGAAAAAGTCCGGCAAGAACCAGACTTCCTTCTTTGATGAGGAGCAGAAGAATAATTCCGATCGTGAGCTTGGATTGGAGAATGCCCTAAGAAGCGCAGTATATAATAATTGCTCCGAATTTGAGTTATATTATCAGCCGCTTATAGATGTGAAAGATGGGAAAAATGTCTGCTGTGGAGCCGAGGCTCTTGTAAGATGGAACTCAGCCAAATATGGCTTTATTATGCCCTCAGAATTTATTCCGCTTGCTGAAAGAACCGGAGTGATAGTTGATCTTGGTCAATATGTCCTTGAAACGGCTCTTAAGTCCTTAAGACGATGGAACGACTTTGGACATCCTGAATACAAGGTAAATGTCAATTTTTCTGTTCATCAGCTACTTCAGTCGGATATAGTGACCCGTGTAAAAGAAGCTTTGGTAAAGACAGGGGCGAATCCTCACAATCTAACTTTGGAGATCACCGAGAGTCTTGCCATCTATGATATGAAAAATATCATTATGACCCTTCATGAATTCCGTGATATGGGGATAAAGCTTGCACTTGATGATTTTGGAACAGGCTATTCCTCACTTAGTTATATAAAGAATCTGCCTCTGGATGTTATAAAAATAGACAAGAGCTTTGTGGACGAGCTGGGTGAGGATGATTTTTCTGAAGTCTTCATAAATACAGTATCTTCACTTGCTGATGCTCTTAAAGCAAATGTCGTAGTCGAAGGCGTTGAGAAAAAAGAGCAGAAGGATGCGCTTGCTGATATGAATGTAGATATAATACAGGGATATTTTTTCGATAAGCCCCTTCAGGAAAGCGAATTTGAGAATCGTTATCTTAATTAATCATTAGATCTTTTGCAGAGCTTTTAGGATAGGTCTTTTAGGATAGAGCTTTTAGGATAAAAAAGTTCTTGACTTAATATCGTATAACGTATAAGATTTTAAATGTTCGCAGGAGTGGCGGAATTGGCAGACGCGCAGGCTTCAGGTGCCTGTGGCAGCAATGTCGTGTGGGTTCAAGTCCCATCTCCTGCAGTAATCATAAGGACTGGAAAGCCTTTAATATGGCTTTCCGGTCCTTTCTTTTCACTCGTATTTGATAGGCCATTTTTCATTATAAGACCCTTAGATCTTTGCATTGAATACCGACCCATTACATCGTAAAATAAAACGAGGTATTTTATGTAAATAAAATATGGTGGAGGGAGAAGAAATGGGACTTTTTGACACACTAAGAAAAGCAACAGAAGCAATTAACAACACACCTGAGGGCAATGCTCTTTTCAAGGAATTAAAGGAACAGACTACACGTGTCATGACGGATGGTCTGGGAGTAGATCTGGGTGGTAATATGCAGCAGGACGTAGAACAGAGCGCTCCAGAGACCCGCTACAATGAGCTAGGCGCTGACCCAGTTTCTCAGGAGACCGGTAATATGGAGGATGCAATGGACTTCTATAATCATATTATGGAGGTCTATCCAGAGCCAGGACATAATGAGTATGAGTGTGATGAGCAGGCAGAGAATGAGGGCCTTATCGAAGTTCTAGAGTATGGACTTCGTGAGGATGCAACCAATTGCTACGAAGAGGATCTCATGCCATTTGTAGTCCGTTTTGATAATGCTGATCATGCGAAGGCATATGTGAAAAAATGTATCGGCAGTAGTGACTACACCATACAGAGAGCCCCGGCTGGCCGACCAATCTATACACTGCCAAATAATGATAATCAGATGTTCTATCGCAGAGGAAATATCCTCCTAGAAACACTTGGTGATTACGATCATAGGGAGTATGAGATCCTTAAGAGAGAGTTACTGAAATTGTCTCAGTGGTAAGAATTGAAATAGTTTACTTCCGGTCTGACAGCAGATTTTGTCTGGTTACTTGTTCCGGATCAGCTTAGGCGAGAGTTTGACTTCACCATTCTTCGCGGTATGTATTCAATTTGAGATTGTGGCACTGTATGCCATCTTTTTGAAGCAAATATCTTGACAGGCTTAACTTGTTTTGATATTATTATGAGGTCGCCGGTAAACAGCGACTCAATATAAATGCGGAAGTGTCGGAATTGGCAGACGAGCAAGACTAAGGATCTTGTGCTTATTGCAAGCGTGTGGGTTCAAGTCCCATCTTCCGCATTAAGATTTTTGGGGAAAATCCCTTGAAAGTTAATGATATGTACCCTCCTTACTGGACAAGCAGTAAGGAGGGTATTTTTATGCGCTACAGAAACCAAAAATTCAAATTTGTCGACCTAATTGAATATTGAACGTTATATAGAGCAGTTATCTCAAAACGGGATAGCTGCTCTCTTGCATTTCCGAAAAAGAAAAAATGTAAGTTTTGAAAGTAGATGATACAATGCTTTCAAAAGTGAAAAGAAATTGAAGTTTTGAAAGCGGAATTTATATGAAGATTATTGAAAGAAAAAAATATTTGAATAGACTCATTTGATTAAAGGATACTCCTGATATAAAGATAATAACAGGATTGAGACGTTCCGGAAAGTCTGAATTGGTGCGAGCGTAGGGGCTTAAGCATATCAAAAACCAAAAATAGGAATTTGCACAAATAACCTCTATCCCAAAATGAGATAGAGGTTTAAATCATTAATCTGAAAGTCTACTGCAGGCAGGTTATGGCTGAGTTTGATATTTCAAGGGCAACAGTATTTAGAGATTATGCTAAGATAAAGAAAATCACAGGTGCTGTTTATGATAAAAATGAATCTGTGTGGAAATTATAACACTGAGTCTCATATCAGTCTCATAAAAATGAGACTGTGAATTAATTGAAAAATGCTGAAATGGTGGGATTTATACAGGAAAGTCTCATTGCAGTCTCACCATAGTCTCACTGAGTCTCATGCGTAAATGAGACTTTATGAGACTTAGTTATAAAATCTATATATGAGACCCAAAATAATTACACTGTAGATATGTCATCTTTTTGAAGCAAATATCTTGACATGTTTAATATGTTTTGATATTATTATCAGGTCGCCGATAAATAGCGACCTAATATAAATGCGGAAGTGTCGGAATTGGCAGACGAGCAAGACTAAGGATCTTGTGCTTATTGCAAGCGTGTGGGTTCAAGTCCCATCTTCCGCATGAATAAAAGAAGAGAGCTGAGGCAATTGCCCCAGCTCTTTTCTTTTATCAGGCCGAGGAGTCCCTTGAACCTATGGGGTAAAGTTCTCCTCGCGCTGACGGGCTTCGTTGGTCGGTTCGGTGGGAAAAAGGTCCACCGGACCTTCTAGGCAGACAGATCGCTCCTTGCATTATGCAGGGAGCGATTTTTTATGCAAAAAAGTTGATTATTTCTTAACAATCTATTTAGTAATATTTAATAAATATTAAAAGACTATAAATGATTCCTTTTCATCATAATGCTGAAAATAATTTTATTGTCAGAAAACAACTATGCAAATAAAAAGTAATGTGATATAACCAACAGCAAACACAAGAGGTATGAAAAAGCGCCATCCCTTGTGCCAATTTCTATCATATTATACAGGAGGGAAAAAGATATGAAAAAGACAAAAAGATTACTTGCCGGTGCGCTTACGGCAGCCATGGCTATTGGCCTGGCGGCGTGCGGTTCCGGCAGCAAGTCATCAAGCGGAGGAAGCGGCAAAACAGCTTCTTCAGGATCGGCTTCAAAAGATTTAAGCATCATGCTTGAGACACCGGTCGAATCGCTTGATCCCCAGCAGGCAACAGACGGCACTTCTTTTGAGGTAATCGCAGATTACACAGACGGACTTATGCAGATGGACAAAAATGGTAAAGCCGTAAATGCCATTGCAGAATCCTATGATGAATCAGAGGACGGACTTACTTATACTTTCCATTTGAGAGATGACGCCAAATGGTCAAATGGGGATCCTGTCACAGCTGCTGACTTCGTATTTGGCTGGCAGAGAGCAGTCGATCCTGATGTCGCATCGGAATATTCATATATGCTTTCCGATATTGGACAGATCAAGAATGCGGCTGATATCATAGCCGGCAGTAAAGACAAAAGTGAGCTGGGTGTCACTGCAGAGGATGATCATACTTTAAAGGTTGAACTTGCGGCTCCTGTAAGCTACTTCCTTTCACTTATGTATTTTCCTACATTTTATCCTGTAAACCAGAAATTCTTTGAGTCATGTGCTGACACATTCGGAACAAGTCCTGAGACAACACTTTCCAATGGAGCTTTTCTACTTGATGATTATCAGCCGGCAGCTACTTCGTTCCACTTAAAGAAGAATGATAAATATTACAATGCCGACAAGATCAAGCTTTCCGGGCTTAAATATCAGGTTATTCAGGATTCTCAGCAGGCGCTCATGAGTTTCCAGAACGGAGATCTTGATACAACACTTGTAAATGGCGAACAGGTCGATCAGGTAAAAGATGATCCTCAGTTCAAGACAGTTGGTGCAGGCTATCTTTGGTATGTTTCTCCTAACATCAGCAAGGTAGAGGCATTAAAGAACCAGAACATAAGATTCGCACTTACCTATGGTGTTGACAGAAAGGCTATTGCAGAAGATGTTCTTAAGGATGGATCCAAGCCTACATATACAGCAGTCCCTGTAGACTTCGCAGCAGGTCCTGACGGAAAGGCATTTTCGGAAGACCAGAAAAAATTCAGTGATCTCTGCAAGGATGATAAAGATAAGGCAGCTGACTGCTGGAAGAAGGGACTTGAGGAGATCGGACAGAAAGAGCTCAAACTTACAATGGTTGTAGATGCGGATGATGCTCCTCAGAAGGTAGCTACAGTCTTAAAGGAACAATGGGAAAAGAATCTTCCGGGACTTACTGTAGAGCTTAAGGTCGAGCCCAAGAAGCAAAGAGTACAGGATATGCAGGACGGCAACTTTGATCTTGGACTTACAAGATGGGGACCTGACTATGATGATCCTATGACATATCTTGGAATGTGGGTAACAGGAAATAACAATAATTATGGACTTTGGTCAGACAGTAATTATGATTCTATAATACAGGAATGCACAACAGGAGATCTTGCTACAGATGCAAAAGGCCGCTGGGCAAAGCTCTATGATGCAGAAAAGATCGTAATGGAGCAGGCAGTTATATTCCCGCTATATACACAATGCAATGCTGAACTTGTTTCTTCAAAGGTCAGCGGAATCGAATATCACCCTGTAGCTCTTAACAGAGTTTACAAGGATGCTTCAAAGAAATGACAGGGAGAGTTTTCCAAAGAAGCTCAGGTATTCAGATACTCTAAAAATTTCCATTTGCCGCCGGCGTCACCGGCGGCATTTTAAGAAAAGAAGAGAATATATATGAAAAAATACGTATTAAAAAGGATACTTACATCGATATTCACCCTTCTTGCGATTCTTCTGGTACTTTTTATCCTAATGCACTTAATGCCAGGGTCGCCTTTCAACGACGAGAAGCTTTCTGATGACCAGAAAGCAGTGCTTTACCAGAAATATGGACTTGATAAACCGGTAATTATTCAATTTATAAGTTATATCAAGAACATGCTTACGGGAGATTTCGGCGTATCCTATAACATTTCGAAAAACACACCGATTTCCACGCTTATTGCTTCGAGACTTCCCATATCAATTGAGATAGGTTTCATGGCAGTTCTTATAGGCGCACTAACGGGTCTTGTGCTGGGAATTATAGCAGCAATTTTTCATGATACTATTCTGGACACGATTGCTACTATTATTTCAGTAATTGGTGTCTCGGTTCCGTCATATGTCTTTGCGCTTGCATTAAGCTACCAGTTCGGTTTCAAACTTAAAATGTTTCCCATGCTATATCAGGCTCAGCAGGCTGTAAGGTCAAGCGTCCTGCCAAGTGTCGCCCTTTCAATGTTCACAATGGCAAGTATAGCCAGATTCACAAGAAGCGAGATGCTGGAAGTATTGGGAAGCGAATATATGCTTCTGGCAGAAAGCAAGGGACTTTCTGGCACTAAACTTATTTTTATACATGCCTTAAGAAACGCTCTTATACCGATAATCACGGTTCTGGCACCACTTATTGTCGACCTCATGACAGGTTCACTCGTAGTCGAGAAAATCTTCGCCATTCCCGGAGTCGGCAGCCTTCTTGTAAATGCTATTCAGTCGAATGATTACAATGTGGTGATTGCCTTAAGCTTTATCTATTCTGCAATGTATATAGGCATAATGTTCGTGGTCGACATACTTTACGGGATCATCGATCCGAGAATAAGACTTTCAAAGGGGGACAGCTGATATGAGAATATATATGAAATTTGCTGATGTCCTCGGAATACATAATTCAGGAAAAAAATCCTCCAAGTATGGACAGGGCGGTTCTTTTGACAGAGCGGGTCAGATCCAGGGAAATGTCGATCTGGCAAGTGAAAGCCGGGACCGTGATTTTCATGATGATGAATTCACGGAAAAAGATTTCACTTTTCGAAAAGACAGAGAAGATATAGGAATAGATACTAATTTTGCGGCTCAAAGTTTCTGGAAGGATGTTCTTAAAAGGTTCTTGAGAAAAAAGAGCGCAGTAGTCGGATTAGTGATAATAATTCTTATTGTTATTTTTGCCATAGTCGGACCGGGAATGAATAATTATTCATATTCGGCGCAGGATCTTTCCATGAAGAACCTGGCACCCCGTGTTTCATGGCTTGAACCACTCGGTATTTTCAATGGGAATGAAACAATAAATACAACATCAGGAAGCATAATAAAGAATGGTTACAAGGAAAACGGACTTAAAAATATCTATTTCTGGTTCGGAAGCGATAATTACGGCCGCGATCTATGGACAAGGACCTGGTCGGGAGCCAGAGTTTCGCTTATCATTGCCGTTGCAGCAGCCATAATCGATATGGTCATAGGAATGAGTTACGGCCTTATAAGCGGTTATTTTGGCGGAAAAGTAGATATGATCATGCAGAGGATCCTTGAAGTGGCAAATGGCATACCGAGACTGGTTGTAGTAACATTGCTTCTTCTCATATTGAAGCCGGGTATGTTAACTATTATTTTTGCACTTATGCTTACTGAATGGATAGGAATGTCAAGGATCGCCAGAGCTGAAATGCTGAAATTAAAAGAGCAGGAATTCGTCCTTGCTTCACGCACTCTCGGCGCAGGAAGTTTTTTCATTATCTTCAAGGAAGTCCTTCCAAATATCATAGGACCTATTATTACCCAGGTAATGTTCTCTATTCCTACAGCGATCTTTACAGAAGCCTTCCTGAGCTTCGTAGGATTGGGAATACCCGTTCCTCAATGTTCCCTCGGTTCATTGATCTCTGATGGATTCAATGCTTTCACGACGCACTCCTATCAGATAGTTCCACCGGTAATAGTAATGGCGCTTTTGATGCTTAGTTTCAACCTTCTCGGTGACGGCTTAAGAGAAGCATTTGACCCTAAGCTCAAGGAAATGTAAGGAGGAAAAAATGTCTGAAGAAAAAATACTCAGAGTAAAAAATCTGGACATTTCCTTCAAAACTACGGCTGGAAATGTACATGCCATAAGAGGGGTTAATTTTGACCTTAAGAGAGGCGAAACCGTAGCCATAGTCGGTGAATCGGGTTCAGGAAAATCCGTGACCATGAGAGCCGCCATGGGAATACTTGCAAAGAATGCGATAGTAAATTCCGGCAGCATAGAATTTACATATCATCACGAAGACAAAAGCCTTGAAGTGGTCAATATCCTTGACAAAAACAAGAGCTGGATCAGATCTCATATTAACGGAAAAAGAATAGCCATGATCTTCCAGGATCCTATGACAAGTCTTGATCCTACAATGCAGATAGGTAAACAGGTCATGGAAGGCATGCTCTATCACTTCAATATCTCAAAAGAAGAGGCTTATAAGAGAGCACTTGAGCTTCTTAAAGAAGTTGGTATAAATGATGCGGAAAAGCGAATGAAGAATTATCCACATCAGCTTTCGGGAGGCATGAGACAGAGAGTTGTTATTGCGATCGCACTTTCATGCAATCCTGATCTTCTTATCTGTGATGAGCCTACAACGGCACTTGATGTTACCATCCAGGCCAGGATCCTTGAACTCATAAAAAAAGTTCAGGACGAAAGAGGAATATCAGTAATATTCATAACTCATGACCTGGGAGTAGTCGCAAAAGTCGCAGATTATGTAAATGTAATGTATGCCGGAAAGATAGTTGAAAAGGGCACAGTAAATGATGTCTTCTACGAGCCTGTTCATCCTTATACATGGGGACTGCTTTCAGCAATGCCGGATCTTTCTACAAATGATGACAGACTCTATACAATACCCGGATCGCCTCCCAATCTGCTTCACGAACCAAAAGGCGATGCCTTCGCAGCAAGGAATCCTTATGCTCTTGAAGTTGATTTCAAGGCAGATCCGCCAATGTTCAAGATAAGCGATACCCATTTTGCGGCATCCTGGCTTCTTGACAAGAGAGCTCCGGTTATCGATCTTCCGGAAGCTCTGAAGATGAGACTTGAAAGAATGAAGAAGGAGGCAGAAAAATATGCAGGCTGAAGAAAAAACACCTCTCCTTCGTGTAAAAGGACTCAAACAGTATTTCAAAGTTACTGGCAAATTTACTGTAAAGGCTGTAGATGATGTCTCATTCGACATTTTTCCCGGAGAGACATTTGGGCTGGTCGGAGAATCAGGTTCGGGAAAATCGACTATAGGAAGAAGCCTGATAAGGCTTTATGACCTTACTGCCGGTCAGGTTACGTTTAATGGAAAGGATATTAGCGGTAAGCTTTGTAAAGATACTGAGTCCATGTTAAGGACCGATATGCAGATGATCTTTCAGGATCCCATGGAATCGCTAAATCCGAGGAAAAAAGTAGGAGATATAATTGGTGAGGGACTGGATATCCATCATATGTATTCGAACCGAGATGAAAGGGAGCAGAAGATAAGAGATATTCTGGTACGTGTTGGACTTGCTCCGGAGCATGCCAGCCGCTATCCTCACCAGTTTTCCGGAGGTCAGAGACAGAGAGTTGGAATTGCGAGAGCACTTATTATGAATCCAAGGCTGATCATTGCAGATGAGTGTATTTCGGCTCTTGATGTTTCCATCCAGGCTCAGGTTGTAAACCTTATGAAAGATATTCAAGAGGAGACAAAGACGGCATATCTGTTCATAGCCCATGATCTTTCTATGGTTAAATACATTTCCGACAGGATCGGAGTACTTCATCTGGGACATCTTCTTGAGACAGGAACGACGGAGGAAATTTTTTCAAATCCAATCCATCCATATACAAAGAGTCTGCTCTCGGCTATTCCGGAACCAAATCCCATAGTCGAGAAAAAGAGAAAAGCCCTTGTTTATGATTATGAAAAATCGGGGCTGGATTATAGTAAAGGCACATATCATCTAATTTCCGGAACTCATTATGTTAAATGTGAGGACAAGGATCTCTTGAACTGGCTTTGACGATAATCTTTTCATATACAATTCTCCCAAAGGGACCCCGCACCATAAGGTGCGGGGTTCCCTTGCGTGGGCGGGGAGTGTATAATTAATAAAAAAATCAAGCGAAAGGGAATTGGCTATGAATGAAAATGTAAACAAATGGATAGACGATCATAAGGAAGAACTCCTGAATGACATTAAAGAGCTTTGCTCCATACCTTCGGTAAATTCAGATCCGGAAGGAGATATGCCTTTCGGGAAAGAGCCCTACAGAGCACTTTCAAAGGCTCTTGAACTTTGTAAGTCCTATGGTTTCTCGGTTACTAATTATGATAATTATGTCGGCGCAGCGGATCTTGATCCTTCGCTCGACCGCTATCTTGATGTACTGGGTCATACAGATGTAGTTCCTGCGGGAGAGGGCTGGACTGTGACTGAACCTTTTAATATCATAGAAAAGGATAACAGACTCTATGGAAGAGGGACATCTGACGACAAGGGACCCCTTTTATGCGCACTCTATGCCATGAGAGCCATCAAGGAGTGCAAGGTTCCCATAAAGAAAGGTGTAAGAGCCATTATAGGTTCCGACGAGGAAACAGGTTCACTTGATATAGCTCATTATTATGAAAAAGAACCAGAAGCCGAACTTACTTTTTCACCTGATGCTGAATTCCCTCTTATTAATATTGAAAAAGGTCAGTTTAGAGTGACCTTCGGCAAGAAATTTAAGGAAGATCCTCTTCTTCCAAGGATCAAGTCACTTAAGGCCGGGATCGCCTTAAATGCGGTTCCGCAGAAGGCCGAGCTCGTTCTTGAAGGCTATGATATGAAGCTTGCAAGGCGTGCAATTGAAGAAATCGAGAAGGAATGCAAAGTTAAAATTGAGGCTGAAGGCGAGAAGATAACTGTTATCGGAGAGTCAGCACATGCATCAACTCCTGAGCTTGGCAAAAATGCCGGTCTTGCCGCAGTAATGCTGGCATCAAGGCTTCCTCTTCATGAATCTGAAGCTTTTAAGCTTCTTAAGAAGATTCCCTTGCTTTTCCCTTATGGAATTACAGACGGAAGCGGAATAGGAATAAAGATGGAAGATGAAGAATCTCACGCTCTTACCTGCACTCTGGACCTTTTTAATGTCACACCAGGTGAGATTTCTTTCAGCTTTGATGCAAGAACTCCTGTAATGGCCAATGACGAAAACTGCCGTCTTGTGGCAGAAGAGACAATTAAAAAAGCAGGATTCGATTCTTTCGAAGGCAAGATGGTGCCCCCTCACGTGGTTCCTTCCGACAGCGAATTCGTAAAGAAGCTTCTTGGAGCCTATGAAGATGTAACCGGACTTAAAGGTTATACAGTAGCTATAGGGGGCGGAACTTACTGCCATGACATTAAGAATGGGGTTGCTTTTGGGGCAGTCCTGCCTGGCAGGGATACAAGGATGCATGGAGCAGATGAATTTTTCGATATAGACAATATCATGCTGGCAACAAAGGTATATGCTGAGGCCATGATAAGGCTATTGGTATAATTATTTAACGAGACTATCTGATGTAAGGAGAGAAAATGCATATACCTGATAATTACCTGAGTCCTCAGACATGTGGCCTTATGGCGCTTTCAATGGCTCCGGTCTGGGCTGTTTCAATTAAGAAGATAACAAAGGAGCTTCCGAAGGAATACGTACCGGAGATGGGAGTGGGAGCAGCTTTTTCCTTTTTGGGAATGATGTTTAATATCCCAATTCCAGGAGGCACGACAGGCCATGCTGTTGGAGGCACACTTATAGCTACTGTCCTGGGACCATATGCCGCATGTATTTCGGTTTCAGTAGCCCTACTCATACAGGCTCTTATATTTGGAGACGGAGGGATCCTTTCATTTGGAGCAAATTGCTTCAATATGGCTTTTGTCCTTCCTTTTGTCGGCTATGCGGTCTTTAATCTTTTGAGAAAACCTCTTGGGAGAAAATTCAAAAACGGTGATGTCTGGGCTGCCGGCATAGGATCCTATATAGGTATCAATGCTTCGGCACTCACTGCGGCAATAGAATTCGGCATCCAGCCCATGCTATTTCGAGACTCTGCCGGGAATGCCATGTATTGCCCATATGGGCTTTCGGTCTCAATACCTGCAATGATGGCGGGGCATCTTACCCTTTTCGGACTTGCGGAAGCTTGTTATACTATATTTATATACTCATTCATTAAGAAGGTATCCCCGTCAAGGATCGGGAGAAAAGAGGAAAAAAGAAACGGCATTGCCATATATATTTTCCTGGCTGCTTTGATGGCTCTTACTCCCCTCGGACTCCTGGCAGAAGGCACGGCATGGGGAGAATGGGGCACTGATGAGATATCAGCGACAGGGATAGGTTATCTCCCTTCCGGTATGAAGAGAGGAATCTCCTTTGAGGCTCTTCTGCCTGATTATTCATTGGCAGATCTTCCCGGATGGTTTGCTTATATACTTTCAGCAGTGATAGGAGTAGCACTTCTTATAATAATATTCAGAATCGTCGGGGCTTTTTTTAAGAAAAGAGAGTCCTATGAGGCATAAATTTGAACCTGAACAAGAAAATCCTGGAAATACTATCACATATTCGTACACATGATTTTGAAAGCCCGGGATCGGGGCCTTTAAGCAAGGTGAGCTCCGGTCTTAGGCTTTTTGGCATAATTCTTATCATTATATTTTCATCCTTATCAAGAAACATGATCTTCTCATTCACAATAACGGCAATACTTCTTCTTGAGATTGCATTTATGAAAGAGAAGGCAATGCTTAGTGTTATAAAAACTGTCCTTATTGCGGATGCATTTTCGGCTCTGATCCTTCTTCCGGCCGTCTTCATGAATCATCCCGGAACTCTTCTCACGATTCTTATCAAGGTAAATGCCTCGGTCGGACTGCTTTCGGTTTTTGCGGAAGAAAATTCATGGAAAAATATAACATCGGCTCTTCTAAGCTGTCATATGCCGGAACTTTTCATAATGATACTGGATATGACAATTCGTTTCATGGTCATTCTCGGAAGATATTCCAACAGGCTTCTCGAAGCCGTAAATCTAAGAAGCCCGGGCAAGCGTAACTGGAAAAATTCCGGAGCAGGCGGTATTCTTGGAACTACTTTTCTCAAGGCTGAAAAAATGGCCGGTGAGACTTCGAAAGCCATGGATTTAAGATGTTTCAATGGAAGATATGAGACCACGGATCGTCATAAAATTAATATTTTTGATATAATATATTTCATTTCGATAATAATTCTGATCATTCTATATATAAAGGTTAATTAAGGATAAGTCATGAGTGAAGAGCTTATAAGACTTGAAAATGTATCTTACAGTTATGAAAAAAATAAGGCGCTTGATCATATTGATCTTTCTTTTGAAAAGAAGTGCTATTGTATACAAGGACCTAATGGATGCGGCAAATCATCTCTTTTCAGGATCCTTACCGGACTTTCATTTCCAACAGAAGGCCATTATTATTTCAAGGGAAATGAGATAAACCAAAAATATCTTAGATCCGATGAAAACAGAATGAAATTCCACAAGGCTATAGGCTTTGTTTTTCAGGAGCCGGAAGTCCAGCTTTTTACCAGATCTGTAGAAGACGAGATCGCTTTTGGACTTTTTCAACTTGAAAAGGATCCTTCAGAGATCAGGGCAAAGGTCGATAAATATATTAAGATGCTGGATCTTGAAAGTGTAAGAGAACGTGCGCCTTTTAATTTAAGCGGCGGAGAGAAGAAGAGAGTGGCTCTTGCAGCTATACTTGCCATGGATTCGGAGATCCTTATAATGGATGAACCCCTGAATGGTCTTGATGAGGAAGGGCAGGAATTTGTAACGGATCTTCTCATTAAACTAAAGTCAACAGGAAGGATGATAATCCTTTCTTCCCATAACAGCGCTTTTGCAAAAAAAATAGCCGATACCCGTATTATCATGAACAAGGATCATAAAATCTCGGAAATTCTATAAAAAATCATAAAAATAAAGGAAATTTAATATCTTATCCGCAATTACATAAATGTAGGGGCATTTTTGGCTCCTGCTTGACTTCAGGTGATTTTTTCACAGGAGGTATTGCCATGGAGATAACTATCCGTGAACAGACAGAAAGGATGCAGGAGGAGATACTGAGTCCCTATGCCACACTAAGCACCAATTCCCGGGGAAGGGACGTGCCGGAAGAAGAGTGTGACATCAGGCCTCTTTTTCAAAGAGACAGGGACAGGATCCTTCACTGTAAGGCTTTCAGACGGCTTAAGAACAAAACTCAGGTCTTTCTGGCGCCGCTCGGGGATCATTATCGGACAAGACTTTCTCATACATTGGAAGTGTCTCAGAACGCAAGGACAATAAGCAAAGCGCTTAGGCTGAATGACGATCTTACAGAAGCCATTGCCCTGGGACATGATCTTGGACATACTCCTTTCGGACATACAGGCGAACGTGTTCTAAATAAGCTGGTTGAAGGCGGCTTTCGCCATAATGAGCAAAGCGTCCGTATAGTTGAGAAACTTGAAAAGGACGGAAAGGGTCTTAATCTTACCTGGGAAGTAAGAGACGGGATATTGAATCATGGTACAACTGCCATGCCGTCTACGCCTGAAGGCAAGATAGTAAGGCTTTGCGACAAGATAGCCTATGTCTCTTCTGATATGGATGATGCCATAAGAGGTCAGATCCTGACAGAGAAAGACATACCAAAAGAGATCAGAAATACACTTGGAGACAATGTCAAGAAGAGACTCAACACATTTATCCATGATGTCATTATAAATAGCTGGGATTCACCGGATATAAAGATGTCTGATGAAATAGGCGATGCTCTTCTGGATCTTAGAAAATTCATGTTTGAGAATGTCTACACCAATCCTATAGCCAAGGGAGAAGAAGTGAAGGCAGAGCGTATGCTTACAGAATTATTTAAATATTATATGGAAAACCCCGGTGAAATGCCGGAGAAATTCGTTCACAGCATAGATGATGGAGAAGTAAAAAAAGACAGGGTGGTTGCGGATTATATTTCAGGTATGACTGATAAATATGCCTGCACGAAATTCTCAGAGTACTTCATTCCAAAATCCTGGGATGTGGATGGATATTGATGGAGATTTGAAATGCCGAGATATTCAGAAGAAATTATAGAGGAGATCAGAGAAAAGACCGATATAGTTGATCTGATTCAGCAATATGTTCCTCTTAAGAAAAAAGGCTCGTCTTTTTTCGGTCTCTGCCCCTTCCATAATGAAAAAACTCCTTCTTTTTCCGTATCAAGGGAAAAGCAGATGTATTATTGCTTCGGCTGCGGTGCAGGAGGGAATGTCTATACTTTCCTTCAAAATTATGAAAATATTTCATTCCCCGAGGCAGTAAAGGAACTTGCTGACAGGGCTTCAATCCAGCTTCCCAAGGAGGAATATTCCTACGAAGAGAAAGCTCGCAGTAAGAAACGTGAAAGAATGCTTGCCCTGCTTAAGGACGCTGCGATCTTCTATGTCAATACTCTTCATTCGAAGGATGGTGAAGAAGCTCTTAATTATTTCAGAAAAAGAGAATTAAAAGACGATACCATGCTAAAGTTCGGGCTTGGAGCTTCAGACAGATATGGTACAAATCTTTATCAATATCTTAAAGAAAAGGGATATAAAGACGAAGAACTGAGAGAAAGCGGACTTGTAACTTTTTCCGAAAACAGAGGATTTTCAGATAGATTTTATAACAGAGCTATGTTCCCGATAATGAATGAGAGCGGCCGGGTGGTCGGTTTCGGAGGAAGAGTCTTAGGAAAAGGAGAACCTAAATATCTTAATTCTCCTGAGACAGAGCTCTTTAATAAGAAAAAGCTTCTTTTCGGAATGAATTATGCCAGAAAGTCGCATAGAAATTATTTCATTCTCTGTGAAGGCTATATGGATGTAATAACAATGCATCAGGCCGGATTCGATTGTACCGTGGCATCCCTCGGGACTGCTCTTACAAGTGAAAATGCGCTTGTTTTAAAGAATAAGAGAAGGGATATTTATTTAAGCTACGACAGCGATGGAGCCGGAATCAAAGCGGCTCTCAGGGCTATAAGGATCTTTAATCGTATTGGTGTAAAGACAAAAGTTATAAATATGAGGCCTTATAAGGATCCGGATGAATTCATAAAAGCTGAGGGCGCTTTAGCTTATGAAAAGCGTATAGAAGAAGCAGAAAACAGCTTCATGTATACAATAAGAATGCATGAAAATGACTTTGATCTTACAGATCCTGAAGGAATGACAGAATTTGAGCGCTTCATGGCTGACAGCCTTCTTCAATTCCCTGAAGAACTTGAGAGAAGAAATTATGCCGAGGCTCTTTCGGAAAAATATCATATACCATTTGAAGGACTTCTTTCTCTGGTGAGAAGCGAAGCTGCAAAAGGGGTAAGATTAGAAGATGCAGAAGTCGAAGAAAAGCCTGATATGATTAAGGCACCGCATAATAAGGCTGACGGCCTGCTTGAATCAGAGCGCATGCTGCTTTCTGTTATTGCTGAAAACAGAGAGGTATTTAAAGCTGTAAGACCCTATCTCGATAGAGAAGATTTTTCCCCGGGTCTGCACAGGGAATTGGCTGAACAGATCTTTGATTCAATTGAAAATGGGAAAAAGCCTGACCTTACCTCGGTCATGGACAGATATCCTTCGGCTGATGATCAAAAGGAGATAGCTTCGGTCTTTCATTCCGAAGAGAAAAATAATGTAAGATCAAATCTTTCAAGATCCGTAAAGGAAACTCTTTTAAGAGTAAAGAATGCATCTTTCGAGAGAAAGAATAATACAATGGATAAAACAAATGCAGGATCTTTTGAAGAGATAAAGAAACAGAAGAAGATAATGGGACAGCTTAAGAAATTGAAGTTTGACTTTTAAAGGAGAAAGATATGGCTGAAAAGAAAAAAAGCAGCGATGATTTAAAGGAGAAGGTAGATAAGAAACTTGAAGCTCTACTTGAACTTGCCAAAAAGCATAAAAATGTTCTCACATATGGCGAGATCCACGAGAAATTCAATGATCTTGATCTTGAGGAAAATGATGAACTGGATTATATTCTGGACTTTTTCAGAGCCAACAATATAACAATGACCAAAGATGAAGATCTTGATGATGATTACATTGAAAATGACGAGGACGAGACTGACGAGCTTGGAACAGAACGCATAAGGAATAATGCTATGGAGCCTGATGTTGATGTTGATTCAGACTCTTCTGACATAGATATGGAGCTTGGAGATGATGATCTTATAGATGACTCCGATGAATTTAATCCCGATGAAGAGGAAGATATAGATCCTAATGATATCGATCTTTCTATTCCCGAGGGATTGAGCATAGAGGATCCTGTCAGAATGTATCTTAAGGAGATCGGAAAAGTTGATCTGCTTACGGCTGATGAAGAGATAGAGCTGGCCAAGAGAATGGAGCAGGGCGATGAGAAGGCCAAGCAAAGGCTGGCTGAGGCAAATTTAAGACTGGTTGTTTCAATCGCAAAGAGATATGTAGGCCGTGGCATGCAGTTTTTGGATCTTATACAGGAAGGAAATTTAGGTCTTATTAAGGCTGTTGAAAAATTTGATTATACCAAGGGCTACAAATTCTCGACCTATGCTACATGGTGGATCCGTCAGGCCATTACAAGAGCTATAGCAGATCAGGCAAGAACCATTCGTATTCCTGTTCATATGGTTGAGACTATCAACAAGCAGATAAGAGTATCTCGTCAGCTGCTCCAGGAGCTTGGCCGAGAACCAACTCCCGAAGAGATCGCAGAAAAAATGGATATACCTGTTGAACGTGTTCGTGAGATTATGAAGATCTCTCAGGAGCCTGTTTCACTTGAAACACCTATCGGTGAGGAGGAAGATTCTCACCTCGGAGATTTTATTCAGGATGATAATGCACCTGTTCCTGTTGATGCTGCAACCTTTACCATGCTTAAGGAACAACTTCAAGAGGTCCTTGGAACTCTTACAGAAAGAGAGCAGAAGGTTTTGATCCTGAGATTTGGTCTTGAAGACGGAAGAAGCCGTACTCTCGAGGAAGTAGGCAAGGAATTCAATGTAACAAGAGAAAGAATAAGACAGATCGAGGCTAAGGCATTAAGAAAACTTCGTCATCCGAGCAGATCGAGAAAGCTGAAGGACTATCTTGAGTGATCTTGTATTAGGAAAACGTTTAGGCGCTGTCTATGACATGATCTATCATGCTAAAAAGCTTTCTGATGTCGGGACAGATCACGGCTTTCTCCCTATAAAGGCAGTATTGACCAAAAAGGCAGAGATGGCCATAGCCATGGATCTTCGCCCGGGACCGCTGGACCGGGCGAGGACTCATGTGAAGGAATATGGTCTCGAAGGGAAAATAGAATTAAGGCTTTCTGATGGTATCATGGCACTTTTCCCGGGAGAAGCTGATGTGATCACTATATGCGGCATGGGCGGGAATACCATGATGCATATACTGTCCCGTGGACTGGAGAAGGCGTTGAAAGCTGATTCAATTATCCTCCAACCTCAGTCTGATATAGAAGAGTTGAGAAGATTTCTTTATCTTAAGGGATTTACGATAATTGATGAAAATATGATAAGAGAAAATGAAAAGTATTATCCGATTATTAAAGCTATACCTTCATTTTCGCCGCTTCCGGATGAGCTTTCTCTTTCATTCGGACCTATGCTTCTAGAGAAAAAGAATTTGATTTTAAAGGACTTTATTTTAAAAGAATCGAGAACCAACAAGCTCATTCTTGAAAACCTTTTGAATGCAGAGGACAATGAGAGAAATAAGGAAGCACTTCAAAAACAAAGAAGACGGCATGAACTCTTATCATCTGCAGCTTTATTGTTTGATATAAAGGATTGAAATGATTTTCAGAGAATTAAGAAAAGAACTTAATAAACTGGCTCCGGAAGAGATCTCAGAGGAATGGGACAATCCCGGTATACAGTGCGGTAATCCGGATAAGGATATAAAGAAGATAGCTCTCTCTCTGGATGCTGATTCTTTTGCAGTGGATTTTGCCATAGAGAAGGGATGCGATCTCCTTCTTACCCACCATCCCCTTATTTTTCCATCGGTAAGTCATATCGATACCGATGACTTTATAGGGAAGAGACTCTACAGGCTTATAAGGAATGATATTATTCTTTATTCCTGTCATACGGATTTTGATAAATCGTGCATGACAGATGCCGTTGACGACCGCCTTGGTCTGATAAGAGAAAGGTCTCTTATGGACTGTGGAGATATCGGAATGGGTTCTGTCGGTATTTTTGAAGAGGAAATGACTCTTTCCGAGCTTTCAAATAGGATAATGGATAGATTTGGCATCTCGAATGTAAGGATATTTGGAGATCCTGACCATATTGTTAAGAAGGCAGCAGTGCTTGGAGGCTCAGGAAAGAGCGAGATAGATGAAGCGATAAGAAAGGGAGCCGATACCTATATTACAGGAGATATTGATCATCATTCAGGAATAGATGCTGTTGAAAAAGGCCTTAATATAATAGATGCGGGTCATTTCGGAATAGAGCACATTTTTTCCGATTATATGGCAGATTATTTCAAGGACTTCCCGGAATTCACTGTTCTTAAGGTTCCATCGAAAGAGCCATTTATAGTATTGAAAGAAGTGAAAAAATGAGTGACTTATTAATTCATGTTGATGGCAGAGAGGAAAAAACCCCAGTAGATACAACTTTTCTTGAACTCGCAAGGAGAGACAAGAATTATTACGATGACGAGATACTTCTTGCCAAATTCGATAACAGGATCATGGAGCTCAACAAGAAAATTCCCGGAGAAGGCAGGATAAGCCTTCTTACAGGCCTTGATCATGACGGCCAGAGGACCTACAGACGAAGTCTTGTATTTCTTATGGAGAAAGCATGTTTTAATATTCTTTATGGGAAAAACGCAGATCTTTTCGTAAGGCATTCTCTGGGCCAGGGCTATTTTTGTGAGCTCGAAAGTGAAGATCAGGAAGTTAATGAGGATTTTCTAAAAAAACTTAAGGCTGAGATGCTCCGTCTTATTGAAATGGATCTTCCTATCAAGAAATATTCAATAAAGACAAGGGAGGCTATAAAGATCTTCCATGACGAGGGACTTTATAACAAGGAGAAATTACTCCGCTACAGGACGAGTTCAAATATAAATGTTTATGAACTTGATGGATATGTAGATTATTATTATGGGTGCATGGTGCCTTCCACATCATATCTTAAGGTCTTTGATTTAAGGAAGTATGACAGTGGTTTCATACTGCAGTTTCCCTACAAGGACTTGAAGAAGCCATATCCTTTCACATCATATCATAAGCTTTTTGAAGCAGAGAAAAGCGCTAATGAATGGAGCGAACTTTTAAGGATCCCTACTGTCGGTGCCTTAAATGATGTCATTTCTTCAGGAAATTCAACAGAGATGGTCCTCATGCAGGAAGCCCTTATGGAACAGAAGATAGGAGATCTCGCCGAGGATATAAAGAAAAAGAAGGCCAAATTCGTACTTATAGCCGGGCCGTCTTCTTCGGGAAAAACGACTTTTTCCTACAGGCTTTCCATTCAGCTTCGTGCAAAGGGTCTGAATCCTCATCCTCTTTCATTGGATGACTATTATATTGACCGAGATAAGATCCTTCCGGGCAAAGACGGAAAAATCGATCTGGAAAGCATAGATGCACTTGATATAGATGGCTTCAATCATGACATGAACGAGCTTTTTAATGGTAAAGAGATCGACTTGCCAACATTCAATTTCAAGACAGGAAAGAGAGAATACAGGGGCCGAAAGATGAAGCTTATGGATAATGATCTTCTTGTAATAGAAGGGATCCATGGCCTGAATGAAAGATTAAGCTCTATGCTTCCAAAGGAGAGCAAATACAAGATCTATATAAGTGACCTTACCCAGCTTTCTATTGATGAGCATAATCCTCTTTCAACTACAGATGGTCGTCTTATAAGAAGGATAGTAAGAGATGCGAGGACAAGGGGGACGAGTGCCCGCGATACAATTGCCATGTGGGACAGTGTACGAAGAGGAGAAGAGAAAAATATTTTTCCTTTCCAGGAGAGTGCAGATTCAATGTTCAACTCGGCTCTTATATATGAAATGCCGGTACTCAAGCTCTATGCAGAGCCTCTTCTTATGGGAATAAGTGAAGACTGCCCTGAGTATTGCGAGGCAAGGAGACTTGTAAAGCTTCTTGATTATTTCCTTCCTCTGCCTCCGGATGCAGTCAATAATACTTCGCTATTAAGAGAATTTATAGGTGGAAGCATTTTAAATGTATGACTTTTCTTGCAGGAAACTCTCTAATTCGCTATAATCAAAAACCGAAAGCAGACCGGATGATCGCGGCCAGGCTCGTCCTGGGTGAGGAAAGTCCGGGCTTCAAAGGGCAGGATGCCAGATAACGTCTGGCGGAGGTGACTCCCGGGAAAGTGCAACAGAAAATAACCGCCGGTTGAAGTTTTTCTCTTTCCGGTAAGGGTGAAAAGGCAGGGCAAGAGCCTACCGTTCCGATGGTAACACCGGAAGCTGTGTAAACCCCATCCGAAGCAAGGCTGAAAGGAGCAAAAGTGGCCCGCCAGCTCCAGGTATGCCGCTTGAAGCAGTCGGTGACGGCTGCTCTAGATAGATGATCATCCTTCGACATAACCCGGCTTACAGGTCTGCTTTCTTTTTTTTTACATTTTTATCTGAAAAATCTGTGAAAGCGGTATGAATATTTTATTAAAGATATGTGACATTTGTTGATATTTATTCACTGAAACATTAACATTGATGAAAACGGCAAAAATACTTTGACCGAATGATATCGGCAAAGAGGAATAGGTGTATGAATTTCAGACAAAGCTTATATGGATTTTTTAATGGAAGAAATGGTCTTGATACTCTGGGAAAAATAACAGGGATATCAGCGATCGTTCTTTTTATACTTTCCGCAATTCTTAGATCAGGCTTCTTATATATATTGACTATAGCTCTTCTTTTTTATACATATTTTAGGATCATGTCCAGAGATATCACTAAAAGAAGAGGGGAGAATGCCAGATTTCTTAGCCTTTCATGGCGATTCAAAGCTTTTTTTACAAATATAGGCGTTTTTTTTCGAAACATAGGGGTTACTTTTAAGAACTTTAAGGACAAGATCATAAATGCTTTCTCAGGAATAAAAGATGTAGAAAGCAGCTACAAGATTTTCACATGTCCTGAATGCGGACAGAAGGTCAGAGTTCCTGCTCATCACGGAAAGATCATGATTACCTGCCCCAAATGCCATAAAGAATTCGTCAAGAGAAGCTAGGTTTATGTTCGGATATATATTAGTAAACAAAAAAGAGCTTTCAGCAGAAGATCAGAGGACTTACAAGACTTATTATTGCGGAGTCTGCCAGGCACTTAAGGAAAGAGCCGGAAGAAAAGGCCAGATGCTTCTTCAATATGATATGACTTTTCTTTCTCTTCTTCTTTCAGGCCTTTATGAGCCGAAAGAGAGCGAAAAGGAGTTCAAATGCAAGGTTCATCCACTCGGGACAAAGAATGCTGTAGTCAGTGATCTAAGCCAATATGCGGCTGATATGAACATTCTTCTCGGCTATTACAATCTGCTTGATGATTATCTTGATGATAAAAGCATAAATGCCAGAAAGATGGCCGAATCACTTAAGGCGACAGTAGAGGAATTAATCCATCTTTATCCACGCCAGGCCAAAGCTATTAAGGAGAGCGTTCAGAAGACAGCTGAGGCTGAAAGCTGCCGGGAGACCAATCTTTCGCTTATATCCGGCTTTTCAGGGAAAATGGTTGGAGAGGTCTTCGCATGGAAAGATGATATGTGGTCAGATGAACTTAGAAATATAGGTTTTTATCTGGGTAAATTTATCTATCTCATGGATGCCTATGAAGATATGGACAAGGATGAGAAAAATCATAGTTTTAATCCTCTCCTCATAGCGAGAGACAAGGAGGAAGGATACTTTGAGACCCATATAAGACAATTGCTCACGACACAGGTGGCAGAATGTGCTTCGAGATTCGAGAAGCTTCCTGTTATTAAGAACCTTGAGATCATAAGAAATATACTTTATTCGGGTGTCTGGATGAAATATGATCTTATTTCTAAGAAGCACCGGCATGATATGGTACGGAGGTAGTATGGATCCTTACGCGGTACTTGGAATACATGAAAATGCTTCAGAAGAAGAGATTAAGAAGGCTTACAGAAAGCTTATCCGCATCTATCATCCGGATGCGAACATAAATAATCCCGACAAGGAAAAGGCTGAAGAGAAATTTATAGAAATTCAGGAAGCTTATGACATCCTGATGAAGGAAAAACAAGGCAGGGGCTATTATAATTATAGCAATGGGGATACGGATACCGAGGCCGAGAATGGCTGGTATGAGGCTGCTGATGGAACATGGGGCGGTAATTATGGTAGTGACTGGTATGACCAAAGATCCGCAAGCTATGGCAGGCAGGAGGAAAATCTAAGCTTCATTCGTATGCTTCTCGATCTCCTTTTCTTTAACATATGCTGCTGCATTTGCTGATAGAATAAAAAAAAGCCCGCTTTATGCGGGCTTAATTTTATAAGTCAAACCGAATTCTCTTTTTCGTATATCACTTACGAAAGCCCCGGCCATTGGGCAGGAGAAAACGGACAGCTTATCATTTTTTTTCGGAAGGTTCGGCTGCTTATTTTTCAGAATATTTCTCTTCGCAGTATTTGCATCTGTAGACATGATTTTCTTCGTCTGAGAGGAAAAATACCTGATCAAGTCCCTGCTCTATTGTTGTTATGCAGCGGGGATTTTTGCATTTGATGACATTTGTGATGGTCTTTGGAAGGCTAAGAGGCTTTTTCTCTATGATCTTCTCGTCTTTCACGATATTTACCGTAATGTTCTTGTCAATGAAGCCGAGAATGTCGAGGTTTATTGTTCCGATAGGGCATTCAACCTTTAAGATGTCTTTTTTGCCCATTTTCTTTGACTGGACATTCATGATCATAGCTATGGTGCAGTCTTCAAGCTCATTTAATTTAAGATCATTATAGATCTTAAGAGCTGTACCGGCTTTGATATGATCAAGGACATAGCCTTCTTTGATTCCGCTTATATTTAGCATTTTTTCCCTTTCTTTCTGCTTCTTAATAAGATCAATTGTTTTATAATCAATATCAGAATGCTTTGAATTCTGTTTCGAGAAGTGTGAGGATAAGAGCCATTCTTATGTAGACACCTTTCTGTGCCTGCTCGAAGTAGAAGGCTCTGGGATCACTATCGACATCTACGCTGATCTCATTTACACGGGGAAGGGGATGAAGAACCATCATTTTCTCCTTGGCAAGCTTCATTTTTTCTTTGTCGAGAATGTAGAAACCTCTCATGCGGAGATATTCTTCCTCGCTGAAGAAACGTTCCTTTTGAATTCTTGTCATATAAAGAATGTCGAGCTCGGGCATTGCCTCTTCGAGACTTACAACTTCCTTGTAAGGAATATTATTCTTTTCCAGTACGTCTTCACGTATGTAATCGGGAACTTTAAGCTCTTCTGGAGAAATGAGAACGAATTTGATATTTTTATATCTTGAAAGAGCTGTGATAAGAGAATGGACAGTACGTCCGAATTTCAGGTCTCCGCAGAGGCCGATGGTGAGATTTTCGATCTTTCCTGTAAGAGAACGGATGGTAAAAAGATCTGTAAGCGTTTGTGTGGGATGCTGATGTCCTCCGTCACCTGCGTTAATAACAGGAACAATAGAATGAAGCGAGGCAACCAGCGGTGCGCCTTCCTTGGGATGTCGTATCGCAACAATATCAGCATAACAGCCGATGACACGAACTGTATCGGAAACGCTTTCGCCTTTGGCAGCCGATGAAGAACCTGCTTCAGAAAAACCAAGTACTTTTCCGCCTAGACGGAGCATCGCTGATTCAAATGAAAGCCTTGTTCGTGTGCTTGGTTCATAGAAACATGTCGCAAGCCTTTTGCCTTCACAGGCATGTGCATATTTCTCAGGGTGCGCTTCGATGTCATCGCCAAGATCCATGAGCTTTTCGAGCTCGTCTACAGAGAAGTCGAGTGGACTCATTAAGTGACGCATATTACCTCCTTCATGTGTCGTATAAATTTTTTTCACGTGCTAGTTTATATGACGAAGAGGACAAAATCAAGAAAAAATATTGTATTTTTTATATACAATAAAAGGGGTTGTCAGAAAGAAATTTAATGATATACTTGTATCTGAGTTTCCTAAAAATGCCATTCGGCACTTTATCCCCTATTTTTTCTGAAAATTTACAGGAGTATCTATGTTTGCAGATGTTATTATAGACATTACTCTTCAAAAACTGGATCATACCTTTCAATATTCAATTCCTCATGAACTTGAGGAAAAGATAATACCGGGTGTAAGAGTTCTTGTACCTTTCGGAAAGAGTAAGAGAGAAGGTATAGTTCTTTCACTATCTGAGGAGCCAAAGATAGAAATAAACATGATAAAGCCTATCCTTGGAGCGTCAGGCAATGCTCCGGGTTCTGATCTTATACAGCTTGCATTATGGATGGCTGATTATTTCGGAGCGACCAGGAATCAGGCGATCCGCACAGTAATTCCAAGAAGAAAGGCAGCAAAGCCGAAAGAAAGTATAAGTGCAATTTTAAAGGATGAGACTGTGGCCAGGGCCTATCTTGGCAAATTGCTTAGAAAAAAGAATCATTCCATCAAAAAAGAAGATTTTATAAAGGCTATCATTAAAGAAAAAACGCTTGATGGAACGTTTATTAAAAATACATTTAATCTTTCAAAAACTGACCTCGGTAAATTTGAGAGTGAAGGCGTAATTGAACTTAGATCGAAAAGAGTTTTCAGGGGAACATTTCATAGGGAAATAAATGAAGAAGTTAAATACGAAATTAATAATTATCAAAAACACGCTGTAGAATATATACGTAGATCATTTGCCAATGGCGATCACAGACCCGTCCTTATTCATGGAGTGACTGGAAGCGGCAAGACTGAGATCTATCTTAATCTTATTGAAGATGCCTTGGAAAAAGATAAGGATGTTATAGTCCTGATCCCTGAGATCGCTCTTACATATCAGACATTGATGCGCTTCTACAGACGTTTCGGCGATCTTGTATCAAATATAAATTCAAGGATGTCTGATGGAGAGCGTCAGGATCAGCTGGACAGGGCTAAAAACCGGGACATAAGGATAATGATTGGTCCAAGATCTGCGCTGTTCACGCCTTTTTCACATCTGGGACTTATAATTATCGACGAAGAGCATGAAAGATCCTATAAGAGTCAGAATGCTCCTCGTTATCATGCGGTTCCTACTGCAATAATGCGTGCAAAGATCAATGGAGCTGACCTTATAATGGGATCTGCGACTCCTTCAATAGAAACATATTATAAAGCTCTGAATGGTCAATATAATCTGGTCAGACTGCCTGAAAGAGTCATGTCCCGGAGTCTTCCAAGGGTCGAACTTATTGATCTTAGAGAAGAACTTAAAAAAGGCAACAGATCCATGTTCAGTGAAAGGCTTATGGAGCTTATTACCGACAGGCTTAATAAGAGAGAACAGATCATGCTTTTCCTTAACAGGAGGGGAATTAGCGGCGCAGTTCTTTGCAGATCCTGTGGAGAGGTTATTAAATGCAAGCATTGCTCTGTATCAATGTCTCTCCACAGAGATGGCATGCTTCATTGCCATTATTGCGGAGCGATTGAACCCCTGCCACGGGTCTGTCCCAGCTGCGGCTCGGACTTGATCGGCACAATGAAGGCCGGAACCGAATCAGTTGAATCTGCATTAAACAAGCTTTTCCCCGGAGCCTCTATATTAAGGATGGATGCAGATACGACCAGAAATAAGGGATCATATGAGAAGATACTTGAAAAGTTCCACCGCCACGAGGCGGATATTCTTATTGGAACTCAGATGATAGTAAAGGGGCATGATTTCCCTGATGTAACTCTGATGGGGGTTCTTGCGGCCGATCTTTCACTGAATGACTCGGATTTTAGAGCCGGTGAGAATACTTTTGATCTTTTGGTTCAGGCAGCCGGTAGAGCAGGACGGGGACTTAAGCCTGGAAATGTTATAATTCAGACTTATCAGCCCGATAATTATGTGATAAAAGCCTCGGGCAGGCAAGATTATGAAGGATTCTATAAGGACGAAATAGTTTTCAGAAAATATGGAGGCTATCCCCCGTTCGGACATATGCTTAAGATACAGATCGAAGGAAACAGGGAAGATAATGTTAAAGAGGAAGCGGAGCGCTGCAGAGCACTTTTAAACAAACTTCCGCCGGACAAAGGAAAGCTCTTGATTCTGGGCCCTTCTGAAGCTTATCCATATAAGCTGAACGATTATTGGAGAAAGACTATCTACCTAAAATCGCCGTATTATGATAGACTTATCAGAATAAAGCAATTTTTTGCCGAGGCTCTTTCAAAGACAAATATATTAGACAGAGTCAACGTATGGTTTGATTATGATTCTTGATCATGGAGGGAAAATGGCACTTAGAAATCTACGAATTGAAGGAGATCCAATACTTCTTAAGACATCAAGGCCTGTAAAGGAGATGGAGGACAGATATCAGATCCTTATAGATGATATGCTGGAAACGATGTACCAGGACAACGGAGTAGGCCTTGCAGCCGTTCAGGTCGGAGTCTTGAGACGAATAGTTGTAATTGATGTTGGAGACGGCCCTGTGATTCTCGTAAACCCCGAGATAACAGAATCTGACGGAGAGCAGACAGGCCAGGAAGGCTGCCTTTCAATACCCGACAAGGTTGGTATTGTGACAAGACCTATGCATGTCAAGGTCAAGGCAAAGAATAGAAATATGGAAGACATAGAGTTTGAAGCAGAAGGCTTTTTTGCCAGAGCCGTTTGCCATGAGCTTGACCATCTTGATGGCCATCTTTATACAGAGAAGATCGAAGGACCTCTCATGGATGTAAGAGCACTTGAAGAAGATGATGAAGAAGATGGTGATGAGGAATGAAGATAATCTTTATGGGAACACCGGATTTCGCTGTTCCCGTTCTTGATGCTATTTCAAAGCATAATGATGAAATAATTCTTGTAGTGACTCAGCCTGACAGGCCAAAGGGAAGGAAGAAAATCCCTGAACCTTCTCCGGTAAAGAAATGGGCCATTGAAAGAGGAATAGAAGTATTTCAGCCTGAAAAGATAAGAAAACCAGAAGCTGTAGCATATATGCAGAGTAAGACTGTTGATGCAATAGTGGTTGCGGCCTTCGGACAGATCCTTCCACAAGAGATTCTCGATATCCCTCAATATGGCTGCATAAATGTGCATGCTTCTCTTCTTCCCAAATACAGGGGAGCCTCACCTATACAATATGCGGTAATAAATGGAGATAAGACTACGGGAGTCACCATTATGAAGATGGGTCCGGGCCTTGATGACGGAGACATTCTGTCTCAGGCAGAGATCCCTATCGAAAAGGACGATACGGGCGGTACAATGTTTGACAAGCTTTCTGTTCTTGGTGGCGAGCTTCTGGTAAAAACTCTTGAAGGGATAGAGGCCGGCACTGTAAAGCCCAGACCTCAGGATCCAAAAAAGGCTACTCATGTCGGCATGATAAAGAAGGAAGACGGAAATATAGATTTCAAGAAAAAATCTTCCGAAATCGTAAATCTTGTGAGGGGAATGGATCCGTGGCCCAGCGCCTTTACTTTTTACAAGGGAAAGATGATAAAGATCTGGAAGGCAGAAGCTTGTGAATTTGATTCCAGAGACTATGAACCCGGAACGATTTTTGTTCAGGATAAAAATACACTTCTTGTTTCAACCCTGGACGGAGCCATAAAAGTCCTTGAACTCCAGGAGGAAGGAAGAAAAAGAATGGCGATATCCTCGTTCTTGGCCGGTCATGAGATAGATCCCGGAGATATGTTCGAAAGAGAAAGAAAGGCGTAATTATGTATTGGCTGTTTTGGGATCCGACATATATATTAGTTCTGATTGGCGTTATTCTTTCGCTTATAGCAAGCGCAAATGTAAATGCCGCCTTTGGTAAATATTCGAGAGTGAGGAGCTATTCGGGATTGACCGGAAGGACTGCGGCAGAGCGTATACTTCAGCTTCAGGGGATCTATGACGTAAGAGTCGAAAGGGTCTCGGGAAAGCTTACGGATCACTATGATCCGAAGGCAAAGGTCTTAAGGCTTTCAGACAGCACCTATGATTCCTCAAGCGTTGCGGCTATTGGAGTTGCCGCTCATGAGTGCGGACATGCAGTTCAGGACCACAGACATTATGCACCTCTTGCAATAAGAGGAGCATTGGTACCTGTTGCTAATTTTGGAGCATCTATTTCCTGGCCTCTTGTAGTTTTGGGTCTTATAATCGGCAGCAGCAGAGGCTATTACATAATAATGGCAGGCGTTCTTTTCTTCACTTTTGCGGTACTTTTTCAAGTAGTTACATTGCCGGTTGAATTCAATGCCAGCCATAGAGCAGTAAAGATATTGGAGAAAGAAAATATTATTGACAGAGAAGAAGTGCATATGACGAAAAAAGTCCTTTTTGCTGCGGCTCTTACCTATGTAGCAGGAACTCTTTCGGCACTTCTTCAGCTTCTCAGGTTGCTTCTGTTAGCTGATTCGTCAAGAAGGGACTGAAATGCAGAGAAAAATTTCGGCAGAACTTATATATAAGATACTCGAGGAAGACAACTTCGAGAACAGCATTCTTAATGGATTTCAGAAAAAATATGCCTATCTTCCTGAGGAAGACAGGCATTTTATTGTTCGCCTCGTTAAAGGCACAGTCGAGAGAAAGCTTGAACTGGATTATTACATCAACAAGATCTCAAAGATCAGAACTTCCAGGATGAAGAAAATGGTAAGAACCATTTTGAGACAGGCTGTCTATGAGATCAAATATATGGAAGGCTCAAAAAACTATGCTGTCGTCAATGAGGCCGTAACATTGATAAAGAAAGAGGGCCTCAGAACCTTTGCAGGTTTTGTAAATGCAGTTTTAAGAAATTACATAAGGCAGATGGATGAGCTCTTTCCTGACACACTTGAAGCCAAATATTCCATACCGCAGTGGATTATTGACAGATTCATGGAAGAGCTTGGCGAGGAAGATACTATAAAGACATTGAATGCCTTCAACAGGCATGAACCACTCACCATCAGGCTTTCGTCACGCTTCGACAAGGAAGAGACCCTTTCAATATTAGAGCTTGAAGGCTCGGACCTTGAAGAAATTAATTCAGAATTTAATATTTTTAGAGCAAAAAAACTCCCTTCTCCGGCTGAATCAAAGGCTTTTCAGCAAGGAAGATATTATATTCAGGATTATAGCTCTATGTTTCCTGTGATGCTGGCAGGGATAAATATAGATGATGAGATAGTAGATCTTTGTGCAGCGCCCGGCGGTAAGAGCCTTTTTGCCGCAGAGCTTGCAAGGCATGGAAGTGTCATTTCATTGGACAAGAGCCAGGACAAGATCGATCTTATTAATGAAAACAAAAAGAGGATGGGAGCGGACAATATTTCAGCTGAAATAAGGGATGCCACCGTATTTGTAAAGGAATTTGAAGGAAGATTTGATAAGGCGATCCTTGATCTTCCATGTTCCGGTCTGGGTGTGATAGGACGCAAGGCCGATATGCGTTACAGGATAAGGGAAGATGATCTTAAGGACTTGTCAAAGCTTCAAAAAAAGATCATAGATAATGGCATTCGCTATGTTAAACCGGGAGGAAGGCTTGTCTACTCGACTTGTACCATAGACAGATTTGAAAACGAAGACAATATGCAGTATATTTTAAACAATTATCATGACTTCAGTCTCGTATGTGAAAAGAAGATACTGCCTTTCCAATACGGAAGTGATGGATTTTATACAGCTGTTTTTGAAAGGAAATGATTTTTCCAAATGGACATAAGATCTCTGGATTTGAACGAATTAACCGAATATATTGAAGGCCTGGGCGACAAGCCTTTCAGAGCCAGACAGATCTACAGATGGCTTCATGTAAATCTTGTTTCCTCCTATGATGAGATGAGAAATATACCATTATCATTAAGAAAGAGGCTGGAAGCAGAGTCACCGCTTTATACACCGGAGATTGAAGATCTTCAGGTCTCAAGGATCGACGGAACCAGAAAATATCTTTTTAAACTTGCAGACGGCAACATGATCGAATCGGTTCTAATGAAATATAAGCATGGAAATTCTGTATGTATATCATCGGAAGTCGGCTGCCGTATGGCCTGCACCTTCTGTGCATCAGCAATTGGCGGTTTAATCAGACGTCTTACTCCTGGCGAGATGTTAAGTGAAGTTTATGAGATCCAGAAACAGATCGGTGAAAGAATTTCAAATATAGTGATAATGGGAACAGGCGAACCTCTGGATAATTTTTCCAATGTCGTCAAATTTATAAGGATGATTTCAGATGAAAATGGATTAAATATCAGCCAGAGAAACATAACGCTTTCGACTTCTGGACTTGTACCTGAAATTTACAAACTAATCGATGAGAATCTCCAGATCACACTTGCCCTTTCGCTGCATGCTACTACACAGGAGGAAAGGAAGAAATTGATGCCTGTCGCAGGAAAGTATGATATATGTGATGCGATAAAGGCTATGGGCTATTACGCCGAGAAGACAGGAAGACGTGTTACATTCGAATACAGTATGATTCATGGAGAAAATGATTCCGATGAGGACGCTAAGAGATTGTCTGATCTTGTCGGCAATATTATGTGCCTTGTAAATCTGATTCCTGTCAATCCTGTAAGAGAGCGTTCTTTCGTAAGACCGGACCATACCCATATAAGCTCCTTTCAAAAGAAACTTGAAAATTACGGGATTAATGTTACTATAAGAAGAGAATTGGGCCGTGATATTGATGGCGCCTGCGGGCAGCTGAGAAGGCGGCACATGAAGGGACAAGAATAAATGAAGATTTTCTCGATTTCCGATCCGGGAAGCGTGAGGAGCCAGAATCAGGACAACCTTTTCGCTTCAGCTAGATCGGTAGGAAAGCTTCCAAACCTGCTTCTGGTCGCAGACGGAATGGGAGGAGAGAGAGCCGGCAAATATGCAAGCCAGGCCGCAGTCAGGATCATCACGGACGATTTGATGAGAAGTGATGAAAATGAACCTGTAAAGGCCATCAAATGTGCTATTGAAGACGCCAATGCAAGGATTTTCCGAGAAGGAGAATCGGATCCCGATAAAAAGGGAATGGGAACAACTGCAGTTTGTTCTGTAATATGCGGTAAACATCTTATAACTGCGAATGTCGGAGACAGCCGGCTGTATGTATCGTCTTACGACGGAATTCGCCAGATCACCAGGGACCATAGTTTTGTCGACGAACTTCTGAGAAGCGGCAAGGTCACCGAAAAGGAAGCAAAGAATCATCCAAAGAAACATTATATAACCCGGGCCGTAGGAGCAGAGGAAAAGATAGATGTCGATTTTTTCGATTTTGAGCTTAAAAAAGGCGATCTTGTACTCTTATGTTCTGACGGACTCACAAACATGGTAGAGGATGACAAGATCCAGGAAATATTGAGAGAAAACGGATCAGTCGAAGAAAAGGTTGTAAAGCTCAAAGACTGTGCAGTTTCCAATGGTGGTGAAGATAATATCACAATAATAATAGCTGATCCTGAATTTTAAAGAAGATGAGGTAGAAAATGTTACAGAAAGGTTCATATCTGGCAGATCGATATGAAATTGTGGAAAAAATCGGACAGGGCGGAATGTCTGATGTATATCGCGCTGTAGATCAGGTTCTCGGACGTGATGTTGCCGTGAAGGTGCTTAAAGAGGAATTTGCCGAAGACAAGAATTTCGTTGATAAATTCCGTAAGGAAGCGACTAGCGCAGCAAGTCTTGAACATCAAAATATCGTAAATATCTATGATGTCGGTTCTGAGGACGGACTCTATTACATCATCATGGAATATGTTGACGGCATCACTCTTAAGACCTATATAGAGAAGAAAGGACATCTGAATTATAAAGAGGTCATTTCAATTGCAATACAGGTTGGCCGCGGCATCAAATGTGCTCATGACAACAACATTATCCATAGGGATATTAAACCTCAAAATATAATGATAACCCGTGACGGAAAGGTCAAGGTTACAGATTTCGGAATAGCACGAGCTGCATCCGGAAATACTGTATCAGCAGATGTTATGGGATCTGTTCATTATATTTCTCCTGAGCAGGCCAGAGGCGGCTATGTTGACAAGAGAACTGATATATATAGTCTTGGCATAGTAATGTATGAAATGGCTACCGGAAAAGTTCCTTATGACGGAGACAATGCTGTAAACATAGCTCTTCTTCATATTCAAGGAGAGATGACTCCTCCTTCCGACCTTGTTTCTGATGTTCCTGTAGCACTTGAGAGGATTATACAGAAGGCTACAATGAAGAGCCCTGACAGACGTTATCCGGATATGGGTGAGCTTCTTGCTGATCTAAAGAAAGCTCTTGTAACTCCTGATGAAGATTTCGTCGTAATACCTGATCCAAATGAGCAGGACAAGACAAAGGTCATGACAGATGAAGACCTTGATAAAATAAGAAATAATAAAGATCTTGATGAAGAAAATGAGGATGACGATGAAGATGATGACAAGCTGAATCCCAAGATGGAGAAGGCAGTCACCATTATGGGTATCGCTGCGGCCGCAATAATAGCGCTCGTAGTAGTATATCTGCTCGGAAGCATTTTTGGCTGGTTTAAATTCACAAAGAAGTCAGAACCCGCCACAAAGACTGAATCCAGTGAAACTAAAACAAAAAAGGTTAAAGTTCCTTCAATTCTTGGAAAGACAGAAGACGAGGCTAAGAAGATACTTGAGGATGCCGGGTTTAAATATAAGAATGCCGGAACAAGAGCATCTGATGATTATGAAGAAGGAAAGGCATGTGCTCAATCTCCAAAGGCTGATTCAAAGGCTTCGAAAGGATCTACAATAAAGGTTTCATACTCCAGCGGCAAGTCTTCAAAGACAGTTACGGTTCCCAGCGTTGTCGGAATGACAGAGAAGGATGCAAGAAAGGCCCTTGAGGAGAGCTTTGAAGTTACAGTATCTTATAAGGAGAGTGACAGCGAACAGGGTGTAGTTATCAGCCAGACACCAAGGGGAAATACAGACAGCAAAGAAGGTACTACAGTTCAGCTCGTTGTTTCACAGGGAAAGAAGCAGATTCAGGTCGTAAATGTAATTGGAATGTCATCGGGAGATGCAACTTCGACTTTACAGAATGCCGGCTTAGGCGTAACAACTGTTGAGGCATATTCAGATTCTGTTTCATCAGGAGTCGTAATGGATCAGAGTCCAAAGAGTGGTTATGTTGACAAAGGAACTACTGTCCAGATAACAATATCCAAAGGACAGGATCCCGCAAAGCAGCAAACTGCACCAACAAATAATTCAGGACAAACAACGACTGAACCAAATACTCCATCGGGAACTGATCAACCAAATTCTCCAGTTCCTGGTCAGACTGATTCCACTCAGACTGGTCAAGGCTCTGCCGGCAGTAACGATTCATCGAACAATACTGTTACGAATCCGTAAATAAAAGCTACTGACAGGGAAATCCTATGCAGGGAAGAATAATCAAAGGCATTGCCGGGTTCTACTATGTAGAATCCGGCAGTAATATTTATGAATGCAAGGCAAAAGGAGTCTTCAGGAAGCGCTCTATTAAGCCTCTTCCGGGAGATTATGTTGAAATCAGCATTCTTGACGAAGAAAAATTAAAGGGGAATGTCGATAAGATCATTCCCAGAAAAAATGTTACCATGCGGCCTGAAGCAGCAAATCTGGATCAGGCTCTTTTGGTTTTTGCAATTAAGGATCCAGACCCGGATATTCATATTCTGAACAGGATCCTTGTCTCTATGGAACATGAGTCGGTTCCTTCCATTATCTGCTTTAATAAATCTGATAAAGCAGATCCGAAAGAACTCAAGAATATTTATACGAAAGCAGGCTACAAGGTCTTCATCACAAGCGTGAAAGACAAAAAAGGAATTGAAGAGTTAAAGGCCGAGCTTAAAGGAAAGACCACAGCAATAGCAGGGCCTTCAGGAGCCGGAAAATCAAGTCTTATTAATTTAATCGCCGGAAGAGAGGTCATGGAGACAGGTGAGATAAGCGAGAAGATAGGCCGTGGGAAAAATACCACAAGGCATTCTGAGCTTGTTGACGCAGGTAATGATATTTTTATTCTTGATACTCCAGGCTTCACAGCCATGGATCTCCCCGAAATGGATGAAAAAGATCTGGACCTACTTTTTCCCGAATTCATTCCATATATTCCCGAATGCAGGTTCAGGGGCTGCACTCACAGGAAGGAGCCGGGATGTGAGATCATAAAACAGGTCGAAGAAGGCAATATAATGAGATCAAGATATGAAGATTATCTTTTATTTTTCGAGGAATTAAAAGACCGAAGAAAATGGTAAGGGGGAAAATTTATGAATTGTCTTGCACCATCTATACTTTCAGCAGATTTCGGAAATATTGAAAGAGATGTAAGGCTTTGTGAGGAAGCCGGAGCACAATATATACATTTTGATGTGATGGATGGGCATTTCGTTCCGCCAATCACATTTGGAACAGGAATGCTTAAGGCATTAAGAAAATGCACAGACTGCGTTCTCGATGTTCATCTCATGGTGGATAATCCGGAGAATATGATTGACAGTTTCGCCGAGGCGGGAGCCGATATAATCACCGTTCACGCTGAGGCCTGCACCCATCTTGACAGAATAGTATCTAAGATTAAAGAAGATAAGGTAATGGCTGGTCTGGCTCTTAACCCCGCTACACCCGTGGAAACTTTAAGATATATATTGCCAAAACTTGATATGGTGCTGCTTATGAGCGTAAATCCGGGATACGGAGGACAGAAATTTATCGATTATACATACGATAAGCTCCAGGATCTTAAAAGACTTATCGACGAGAAGCATCTTAAGACGGATATTGAAGTGGACGGAGGAATTAAGCTTTCAAATGTGGATGATGTACTGGCTGGGGGAGCAAATATAATTGTTGCAGGGTCCGCAATTTTCTCCGGGAATATAAGTGAGAACGTTCAAGCCTTCCTAGACAGAATGGACTGATCTATGAGAGATGCATTTATTATTAGCGGCGGAAGCTTTGATGAGAAGTTGTTTATTTCTTTTCTGAAACAGGAGAAAGAAATGCCATATCTTATTGCTGCTGATTCGGGTCTTCTTAATTTCATAAAGCTTGATCTAGTTCCTGATTTGATCGTCGGTGACTTTGATTCGGGAGGAGAAGAGGCTCTTTCTGCTGCGAAGGCACTTTCCAAGGAAAAAGGAACAGATCTTTTGATCCTTAATCCGGTTAAGGATGATACCGACACTGAATCTGCGCTGGATCAGGCAATGACCAGGACAGACGGCAGGATCTTTATATTCGGAGGTACAGGAACAAGGCTTGATCATGTGACTGCGAATATGGAGATACTTGCCAAGGCTCTTAAGAATGGCAGAAAGGCATATCTTTTAGATAGATGGAATTTGATCCAGGCTTGCGACAGCAAAAAAAGTCTCACAATAGGGAAAAATGATCAATATGGAAGATTTGTATCGGTCTTTCCACTGTCAGGAAGAGCTGTTTTGAGCCTTGAAGGATTCAAATATCCACTCAAGGATTTTGAACTTCTATATGGAACATCGCTGGGGGAGAGCAATGAAATAGAAGCTGAATATGGAAAAATAATTATAAAAGAAGGGGTTCTTATAGTTATTGAGTCAATAGACTAGAGATTGGAGACTGGGAGGGGTTATGAATTACGAAAGCGTTATCCATTATCTTTTGGGGCTGGAGAGATATTCGGATGGAATGAGAAAAGCAACAGAGGACAATTCTCTTCTTGAGAAAGTTCTCGAAAGACTTGGAAATCCTGAGAGAGATCTTAAATTTATCCATATAGCCGGAACAAATGGCAAGGGTTCAACGGAGGCCTATCTTGAAAATATTCTTAAAGTGGCCGGCATTCATTCAGGCTCATTTCGAACTTCGGAATTCGGAAGATTCAATTCTGTTATAAGATTTGATTCTGAAGAAATAAAGGATGATGATTTTGTTAGTTGTATGGAGCGTGTAATAGAAGCTGCAAAAGATGATGCTATAAGCTGCACTGAAGCGCTTTTTGCTGCGGCTATGCTTTTTTTCAAAGAGAAAGGAGCAGAGCTTTGTCTTATTAAGGCGGTCCGGCTTGGACTTCATGATAATACAAATGTTATTCCGGTTCCGCTTATTACCATTTTTACTGAGATAAGCCAGATAGATTTTCGCGACCACAAAAGCACAAGAGAATCTGCTCTTGAGCTGGCCGGGATTATAAAAAATGGAAGCCGGGTCGTTTCTGCCTTTTCACAGCCGCCTGAAGCTGAAGTCGTTTTGAGAACAAAATGCATGGAAGAGGGAGTGCCGTATTTTGTAGTCCCTGAGACAGTACTTATCGGTTTTGACGAAGAAAATGAGGTGCAATACTTTAAAAGTCTTAAATATGTCTTTCTTAATTCAAGTGATGAAGGCATCAATCTAAATAGGATTGATGAAAGAGAATATGCTACATCTGTGCTTGGAATATGCCAGATTGGAAATGCTGCCACGGCAGCATTTGCGGCCCGGATTTTAAGAGAGGATGGATTTTCTTTAAGTGAAGCTTGCATTGCTGAAGGAATAAGAACCACAAATTGGCCGGGCAGTTTTAAGATCCTTTCACACGAACCTCTGGTTATTTCTGATGGGGCTCATAATCAGGCAGGCGCCAGGGCTCTTGCAGAAAGTATTAATATTTATTTTCCCGGCAGAAAGGCCAGATTCGTCATTTCATATAAAGAAAGTGCTGTCCTGGGCGGAATGATGCTGGCTCTTAAAGGCCTTGCAAAGGATTTCTCTCTGATAAGAGCAGATGATCATTTTAATCGTTCGGGATTTTTAACTGTTCCACGAGTTAAGTTTGGAGAGCTCAAAAAATATGATACTGTAAATGAGGCTTTTTTGGATATTTCTGAAAAAGTATCCCCAGAAGATATTATAGTTTTCACAGGTTCAAACAAATTCGCTGTCAGAGCGGCGGATGTTATTAAAAAGATGGGATCAGCGAAGACAGATCTTTATGGTGCTTGAGGGCACTTATGCTTACGCTTGCAGCAGAAATTTTTGTTCTGCTGCTTTTTTGTATTTAATTTTTATTGAAATTTGCGATAAGATGCAGAATGTTCAATATATGAATAAAAATAATTTAAATCAAAACCACATGAAAATAATTGAAATTATACTGTACTGATGATAGGATTATCTATGGGTTACAGCTTTCATAAAATTATCGTAAATATAGCCTAAATAATAGTTTTTAAGATAGCTGCAACGCGGGAAGTTTCTATAGTTAAGTCTTGAAAAAGGGGGACAGTATGAGAAAAAGTCATATGCTGGCTATCGGACTGACGGCTGGCGCACTATTTTTCGCATCCCGTGCTTTGCCTGTAAAGGCATGTACGGAACTTTACGTCGGAAAAGACGTATCTGCTACAGGCCAGACAATTTATGGCCGTACTGAGGATGGCGGGTATAACAATCTGAAACTTTATGATGTTAAGAAGGCCGGAGCAATAAAGGCTGGTACTACATTCACAGATGCCCAGGGACTGACCTATACATGGGGTCCCAAGGACAGTTTCCGTTATACATCTATCCGTGATGGAAACAAACTCTGGGACGGCTCGTCTGAGACATGTTATGAAGCTCAGGGAACGAACCAGTTCGGTGTTACAATTTCCGCAACAGAATCTCTTTATGATAACAGCGCAATTGTTGGAAACAAGGACAATAATATTGCAGGAATAGATCCATATAAGGATTCTGAGAAGACTGGTGAACAGGGTATTGGAGAACAGTCTCTCACTACAATTGTGCTTGGTCAGGCAGAGAATGCAAGACAGGGCGTTGATATAGTTTGTGAGGCAGTGGATAAATACGGATCTTCTGAGGGAAGCGGAATCATAATTGAAGATGGTAAAGAAGCATGGTATATAGAAATTGTATCCGGTACCCAGTATGCAGCATATAAACTTCCGACTGATAAGTGCTTTGTCAATCCCAATGTTACTATCATGAAGAATGTAAATACAGTTGGTGCTGCAAACAGGGCCTCTGCTACAACTACAGACTTCGTAGTATCTCCGAATCTTATTGATATCGCCAGGAAAGCAGGCACTTATACAGATATCAATGGCAAGACTGGCGAAAATGCTGACGGAACAACCATTGATTTAAATAAATCCTATAGTGATCTGAATGACAGCGTTCGTATGAAAAATGCGCTTACATATCTTAATCCTTCACTTGGAGTTACAGAGAAGAATGATTCATTTGTATTCACATTTACTCCTTCTCACAAGCTTACTCTTAATGAAGTGAAGAATTTCTTCAGACTTGATGCTATTGAGCGCAGGTCCACAATGGAATGCACTATCTTCCAGAGATACAACGATCTTCCGCTTGAGCTTTCGGTAGTTGAGTGGAGAGCAATGGTTGCTCCCAAGTATTCAGTTTTTGTTCCATTCTATCCTATGCTTATTAACGAAACACCTGAAGCTTACAGAATTAAGACAGCATTCGATGATAAGGCTGGGAATTATACATATGATCCCAAGAGCGCATATTTCGCTTTCCAGGGTGTGAAGGAAAAATGCTATGCTGATGCCGAATTTGCAAAGAAAGCTATGGAGAACTATGCAAACGTCGAAAAGTATATAAATGGTCAGTTCGCAGAAGATCAGAAGACTCTCTATGCAAAATATTCTGCAGACGCGAAAGATGCCAGGGCTTATGCGACTGAACTTGGAAAGAAGTATTCAGATGTTGCTATAAATGCTGCAAATGCCCTTTACGATGGAAAGGAAGTCACTGTTCCGGCAGTTACCAAGGCAACAATCGATGTTACTGTTCCGGATGGCAGCAAAGTATCAATTAAATCTATAGGCGACATTCAGGATGTATCAATAATGGCAGATGTCCAGGCATCTCTTGAAACAATCGCGTCTGATTTTAATAAGGCCGGATACTCAGTTCTTCCTGATACATTTAAGATATTTGATCTCCAGGCTGAAGGTTCAGGCAAAGTAAAGATTGCCATGGGCAAAGATTATGCAGGAAAAATCGCGGTCGTAGGTCATTTCCATGACGGCAAGTGGACTGTTCAGCAATGCAAGGTTGATAATGACGGAAATATATATCCTGAATTCACATCATTTTCACCTGTTTTTGTTGAAATGACAACAGCCGACAAGGAAGTGTTACTTTCAACTGCCTCTGAGACAGTTTCAACACAAAATAAAGCTGGTCAGACAAGCCAGGTAAATAAGGTAAGTCAGGGCAATCAGTCAGACGCTGCAGTAAAGAAGTCGCCAAAGACAGGTGACCTTCCTTATGGGGGAGTATTATTTATTATTGTGGCAGCTGCTTTTGGATTTGCCTATGCAAGAAAGCACGCATAATCTGAAATCTCATTAACTATTCACTTGTTTAGCTTCATTTTAAGTTAACCGTAAAATTAATCCGATATTAAATTATATTTGCAAGGAGACCGGTATTCCGGTCTCCTTTTTCGTAATAATGCACAAAAATGATCATGAAAAACAGTGAAATATGTGGAATCAGCTGGAATTCACTTTAATTTTATAAATCTACATGCTAGACTACTTTTTGTTGACAGACCTGGTCATGAGATCAGGTAATAAAAGCTTTTTCATCATCTGTTTTTTCAGTCTCGGGGTCTTTTTTTTCACTTTAAAATGTAAGCACTTACACGAAGCTGGTTCCTATAAATTGATTTTTGTCCCGTACTTTTTGAGAGCGAGAGAAAGAGGCGGGATAGATAAAAGGGCTTAAGGGTCAGGGAAAAATGTATGATTAAAAGCAAGATCAATGTGTTTAATCTCAGAAAAGGGGGAGAAAGCAAAGAATGAGAAAGAATTGGTTCAGGAAGTATCCGGTTCTTAAGAAAGCATCGGCAGTGATGCTTGCGGCAGTTATTGCATCAGGATCGCTGCCGGCAGTCCTGCCGCCGGGGGTCAGCATTTTCGCCGGATCGGAAGTTCATGCCGCTGAAAGCTCTTACAAGAAGTGCAGCCTTGATCTTTCAAACGGTTTACATACCGGGACGGAATATGGAGACAGCGATGTCGCCGTTTTCAGTGTTCTTGAGAACATGAATGTTAAAAGCGGAGTCGCAAAGGTCGACGGGGTAACTTATAGTTCCTGTGTGCAGGGGTCTCACAATGCAAAACCGAACGCAGGCAAAGTTCCTTCAGAAGGCGCAGCCTTTAAGATTGTTGCAAAGGCTGACAGCCGTATTTACTTTGCGCTTGCCAAAGCCACAAACAAAAAATGGCATTTTGTGGATGAAGAAACTAATACAGACTTAAACACAGATGGAGCTTCTTTAACTAAGGATAATTACACCTTTAATATGACAGGAGGACATACTTATTACTTCTATCTCGATGGCAGCAAGGCCAAGGTGTATGCAATCACTCTCAGCAAGGGCAGACCAGAGGTTGACTGGGATAAGGTAGCCGCTCCCGAACTTGCTGCTCCTGTATTGAATGAAGGAAAAGATACATTAAGCATTCCTTATAAGGCCCTTATAGGTGACGAGGGAGGAGAAGAACTTCTTACAGAGGTCATCCTTGATGGCAGTGTAATTGATACAATAAGTTCCAAGGTGAGTGGCGAGAGCGGAACGCTTACTTATAGTCCGGAAAAGTCAGGCAGCTATACTTTCAGACCTGTCCTTAAGAGAGAGGGGAAAGCGGATAAGGCAGGAAAGGAAGTCACTTTAAACGATTTTGTCCTTCCTCTTTCAAAGCCTCAGGTTCTTGCTGTGACTGACAAGGGTTCCGGAAGTGTAGAAGTTACTTTCAAAAGCGTGAAAGAGGCGGAAAACTATATAGTTTCCTATTCTTCTGATGGACAGAGTTATACAGACCTTACTCCAACTACAACAAGCCCTTTTACATTTAATGTCCCCGAGACCGGTAAAGAATATTCTTTCAAGGTTGCTGCGATAAGAGGAAATGACAGATCTGAATCAGATCCGGAAAAGCACACAGTCGGTGACAAATGGATGGCTACATGGCTTTTTTCGACATATGGTTCGAATGCTTCCACTGATCCTAAAGACAGCGGTTATGAAAAGCTTGCAGACGGTTCGGTTGAAGTCTGGAATAAAAATACAAAGGGAAAGCTTGTACCTGCTTCGACAGACGGAGTTTCCTTCTACTATACCAGGATTCCTTCTGACAAGAACTTCACGCTTTCAGCCGAAGTAAAGGTCAATAAGTGGATATATTCAAACGGCCAGGAGGGCTTCGGCCTTATGGCAAGCGATGCTGTAGGCAAAAACGGAGATGGTTCATCCTTCTGGAACAATTCCTACATGGCCAGTGTAACCAAGGTAAGCTACAACTATGACAGAGAGAATGGCAAAGTAACAGATGATACATCATATCCTCTCTATACAATGAAGCTTGGTGTGGGTTCACAGGAGAAGATCGGAGTAACAAAGGATAATCTTGCTTCATTACAGAATAATGATACAGCAGTAATAACTAAAGATTTTTCAAGTACAATGACTACTCTTGAATCTCTTGCCGGAGAAAAGGGAGATAAAGACGGCGGCACCTATAATATTGTAGGCAACCTGGATGAAAAATCCGTTCCCGCCGGACCGGCCCTTGCTCAATACACTACATTCAAATTAGTGATCCAGAAGAACAACACGGGTTACTTTGTATCTTACATTGACGAGAATGGCAAAACTCATACCCAGAAGTATTATGATACAAAGGCGCTTGAAAAGCTCGATCCGGATTATGTTTACGCAGGAATTTTTGCCGCAAGAAATGCAGATGTAACAGCAAGCAATATAGAGCTTACACTCATTGATCCGGACAAGGATGCCGCTCCTGAGCAGCCTGAAGTAAAGCGTGTAACTCCCTATTTCGGAGTCGTTTCTCCTTCGACAGCCAACTCTTCCTCATATAACATGCGCCTTATGACAAATTATGATGGCGAAGTAAAGGTGCTCGACGGGGAAGGAAAGACTCTTGGAGAGGCAGGTGTAAAGGCCGGTGAGGCAGCACTTTTCCCTGTAACTCTTAATAAAGGAAAGAACACTTTCACAGCCATAGGCCAGCCTGACAGTGATTACAAGCCGGCAAAGAACTCTGTTCTTTCAAGTTATGATGAGATAAAAACAGATGTTTCTATAAATTACTATAATTATGACGGCGACATTATTTACACAGGCCCTAAAGCTAATGGAAAAGGCAGTAAAAATGATCCTGCAAGTATCTATGAAGCAGTTAAATACGCTGCGCCTGGACAGACTATAGTTCTTCTTCCAGGCAAATATGATCTCGATAAAGGACTGGTGATTCCTCTTGGAACTAACGGAAACAGTGACAAGAAGATCAGTCTCGTGGCTGATCCTTCATCGGAAGAAAGACCTGTACTTGATTTCAGCAAAGCCAGGGATACCATCGGTCTTGAGCTCGCAGGAGATTATTGGTATCTTAAGGGATTTGATGTAACAGGTTCTTCAAATGGCAAGGATGGTATCCATGTCAGCGGTTCACATAATGTACTTGATCAGGTCAGGGCATATCATAACGGAAACACTGGAATTCAGCTTTCAAGGATAGGTACACAGCAGGCCAGGGAAGAATGGCCTTCATATAATACAATACTAAATTGCACATCTTATGCGAATGCTGACAATGGCTTCGAAGATGCAGATGGTTTCGCAGCTAAGCTTACGATAGGAGAAGGAAACGTCTTCGACGGCTGTATTTCCTATAATAATGCAGATGACGGCTGGGATCTCTTTGCAAAGCCTGAAACAGGTTCTATTGGGGCAGTTACAATTAAAAACTGTCTGGCATTCGGAAATGGTTATGGAGAGGACGGAACCGACGAAGGTAACGGAAACGGCTTCAAGATGGGCGGATCCAGTCTGAGCGGTTACCATAAACTTATTAACTCGGTATCATTTAACAACAAGGCTAAGGGAATTGATTCAAACAGCTGTCCTGATATTCAGATCGAGAACAACATTTCTTTCAACAATGGCGGATCAAATGTTGCGCTCTATACTACCGATGCCAAGAATACAGATTTTTCCGCAAAGGGGATAATCTCTTACAGAAAAGGAACGGATGTAAATGAGACAATAAAGCCTGTAGGAAGTCAGGACATAAAGAAGATCTATCAATCATCGGACTATTATTGGAAGAATGCTTTAGGAGATTCACATGATTCTTCTAAAGAAGTAAGCGATGACTGGTTCATTTCTATCGATACAGGATTTGATTCAGCAAAGCATATATTCCAGGGCATGCCTGTCACAAGAAATGCTGATGGAACAATAAACATGAATGGACTTCTCGTGCTTACAGATAAGGCAATAAAATCAATCGGACAGAAGAATGCATGTCTTGTAAGCGGAAAGCCTTCAGAGAGCATTAAACTTTCTGGAAATGAGACAACTGGTCTTAAGACAGATCCTGATCAGTTCTATGATCAAAATTCTGGTAAAGATTCAGTGACAGTTCCTGAAAAAAATACCAATGAAACAGCTGATAGAGCTGTTCTTCCGACTAAAGGAGAAGATGGTCTTTATCATTATTCAGCTGATGTGGTAAAGGCTATAAGAAAGAATGCTGTAGTTAACATTAAGATTGAAAGAGATCAGACTACAAAAAAGGCTGAAATAAGAACTATAAAGGTTTCTCCTGAAACAAAGCTTACAGATGAAAAGGGAAATGAAGTTAAGCTTTCCGACGCAAAGTTCTTTGAATCAGAGAGCGGAAAAGCATATGAAAAAGCGGTTTCTCTCATGAAAGAAGCTTTAAAGGATAAAAACATAATAATTCCAGAAGGAAGCAAATTAAGTATAGTTGAAGCTTATTTTTCTGATAAAACAAGCGGTGCAAAGCTTTCTGCAAATGGAGAAATCGTTGTAACTTTCAAGATGCCTTATGGAACTTCAAAAGAAGGCTATAAGTTCCGTGTATATCATTTAAGGGATGACGGAACAATAGAAGTACTTGATCCTGAAGTAAGCTCTGACAGCTTATCAGTAGCTGTAACTTCGCTTTCTCCTTTTGCTATAGTTGCTGTTCCTGAAACAAAGACATCACCTAAGACAGGTGGCGGTATTCCGCAAGGATTACCAATTGTTCTTCTTCTAAGCGCAGGGACTATGCTTATTATGTTAAAAAAGAGAATTTGATATATAAATGAAATACTAGAAGCGGAAGGAGAAGTCATTTGACTTCTCCTTTCGTTAATTTATATATTGAAGATAAATGCTTACAAAAACGAAAATTTAATGAAATGTTCTATTTAGGTCATGTTAAATAAAAATAAACTGAGATAAAATATAGGTGTAGTCAAATAAATGTAAGCTTCGATTTTAGAAAAGGGGGAAACATTAGGAGATGAAAGTATTGTCTAGAATTGGAATGTTGTCATTCTATTTTTCCTTTTTTATGAGAGCTTTTCCTATTATGTATGAACCGGGATTTCATTATTATACAGGTTTGGATCCTATTGATACTATATTCCCGCTTATTTTGATTTTGTTGGTGCTATATTATTTGATGTTTAAAGTGGCATCAAAGAATTACATATACCCATACTTTGGATAGAGTCCGTATAATGGTGTAAATTCAATAATTCAAAAGAGCCAATGGCTCAGCCCTCAGGTATAATGAGAATCGCGACATTCAACAAAGTACCGAAAGGAAAACCAATGGCTCAACTCAATAT